>Ga0316207_10000007_pt1 | contig 475123 bp, 487 predicted proteins | sample 6weekpyrite_MG_FD_204943 | JGI IMG/M metagenome (GOLD analysis project Ga0316207, IMG submission 204943) | Microbial mat bacterial communities from mineral coupon in-situ incubated in ocean water Damariscotta River, Maine, United States -... | ecosystem: Environmental > Aquatic > Marine >...
CACTAAAGCTTTGCCTATCGGCAAGACCTCATGACACTCCTTCTCATATTCCTTCTCATGTTATTTGAATAAAATCCAAATAAAATTCAGTCACTAAAGCTTTGCCTATCGGCAAGACCTCATGACAGTCTGTTTTTATAATCTTCATAGCCAAACTCTTTAATAACATCTACACTTTTATCTTCTCGTAGTATAACCAATGATGGTAGTTTTATACCATTAAACGTAGTATTTTTTACAAAAGTGTAATGAATTTGATCTTCAAATATCACCCTATCACCGACTTTAAGAGGTTTATCAAAAGAGTAGTCTCCCATTACATCACCTGCTAGACATGTATTTCCAGCAAGTCTGTATGTATATTTTTTTTCTCCTGATTGCCCTGCTCCTCTTACTTGGGCTCTATAAGGCATAGCAAGAGTGTCTGGCATATGTGCTTCAGCCGAAGTATCAAGAATTGCTATATTCATTCCATTATGAACTATATCCAAAACAGTGCTGACTAACACGCCTGTCTCCCAAGCAACAGCTTCACCAGGCTCCAGATAGACATCCACTCCGTATTTAGTTCTAAACTCTTTAATAATCCTGATTAACTTCTCAACACCATAATCTTTTCTTGTTATGTGATGACCGCCTCCAAAATTTATATATTTTAGATTTTTAAAATATTTTGAGAATTTTTCTTCAAAGGCTAGCAATACCTCTTCGAGCGCATCGACATCCTGCTCACAGAGTGCATGAAAGTTAAACCCCTCTATATGATCTAGTACTTTTTCGTCTAAACCTTTGGTTTCTTTAGTAAAATTAGCAAACGTAGTTCCCAAACGGCTGTAAATTCCACAAGGGTTATATATCTCTTTTGGTGAAGATGAGTGCTGGGGGTTTATTCTCAAAGAGATACTGATATCTGGATTTATCTCTTTTACTCTATCTTTAAAGCTGAAAAGTTGATTTGGTGAATTAAAGACTATGTGATCTGAGATTTTAGCTATCTCATCTATATCTTCATCTTTAAATGCCGGAGAGTAAGTATGTACTTCTAAGTTTACATCATCTTTTGCAAACTCTTTGCGTGCTAGCAGTGCTTCATGAAGACCACTTGCAGTACACCCTTTTAGGTACTTTTTTACTAGCTTAAATGTACTCCACATAGCAAAGCCCTTAAGAGCTAAAATCACCTTAGCACCGCTCTCTTTTTGCACATAGTCTAAAACTTCAAGATTAGCTTTTAAAAGTGCCTCATCACAGATATAATATGGAGTGCTTAACTTATCATGATTTATCATTTATCTTATCTACACTTTTTTACTAATTTCTCATTCTATTGATTAGAATTTTGCTGTACTTATCTTTGACTCTTTTTGCAACATGTTCAAAATCATCTGCGTCAAGTCCCATATCTTCTACTATTTCACAAGCCTGAGCTATTGAGTTGTTGGTTAATATATTTTTAATATTTACAGCTGTTCTTACCGCGTCTAGAGAGTCTATATATGATTCTACTTTCGGACTGGTATCTAGCTCAAAATCCAAGCCTTTTAATATCTCAACATAAAGAGGTTCAAGGTTCCAATGCTCAAATAACAATCCAGATAAATAGTATGTTGTTGTTCCAAACAGGCTATGTTCATACTCTGTAACATTTTTAGAATTTTTATATCCAATAGTAAACTTTTTAATATAATTACTTTTCATAACCTCGTTTGCTAAAACTAGTTTTCCTGATTCCATAATAAGAGCTAGGGGAGCCATAAATTGAGCATGCCTGAGGTCTACTCTTGAATACCACTGCATCATCAAAGTGCTTTGAAGTTGAGATATATCATTAAATATCTTACTGTCTACTCCATATATTTCAGTGTCTGCTTTTAGTTGTTCTTGCAGTGCATACTGTAAAACTAAAGCATAAATCTCGTCCGTACCGAAGAGAGTTACAGCCTGTGCAATAGAAGCAATTTTTTTTGAAAAACCAAAGATTGGGGCATTTATCATTCGTAAAATATTCGCAGCTAAAACAGCATCATCTTCAATAGCTCTGACAAGTTTAATAATATCAATATTCTTAGCACCGTGACTATATATCTGCTGTATCACAGAAGCTGTATTTGACAGAGGTGGCAGTGAATCTAAATCAGTTACTATATTATTAAATGTCATTTTATATACTTAGCTCTATTATCTGCCAAGGAAGACCTTGTCTGTTCATCTCATCCATAAACGGATCTGGGTCAAGTTCTTCCATGTTAAATACACCGCTGCCGCTCCAGATGCCTTTTAAGATAAGTTTGGCACCTATCATGGCAGGAACTCCAGTAGAGTATGAGACACCCTGTGAATTTGTCTCTTTAAAACAATCTTGATGATCTTTTACTTGGTAGATATATATTCTCTTTTTAACACCATCTTTAATACCCTCTGCAACTATGCCGATATTTGTCTTACCTGTGGTTCTTACTCCTAAAGTTGCCGGATCTGGCAAAAGCGTTTTTAAGAACTCCATAGGAACTATTTTCACTCCTTTGTGTTCTACCTCTTCTATGCCTAATATTCCAACATTTTCTAAACACTTCATATGAGTCAAATAACTCTCTGTAAATGTCATAAAAAACCTAATACGCTTTAGTCCCTTGATATGCTTGACAAGTGATTCCATCTCTTCATGATAAAGCAGATAAGACTCTTTTGGACCAATTTCAGGATAGTCCCAAACCATTTTAATCTCCATGGGCTCTGTTTCTATCCACTCACCTACCCCATCTTCATTTTTCTGCCAATAACGACCTTTTGAAGAGACTTCTCTAAGGTTTATCTCCGGATTAAAATTTGTTGCAAATGCATAACCATGATCACCTGCATTACAATCTAAAATATCAATCGTATGAATCTCATCAAAGTAGTGTTTTTGAGCATATGCACAAAACACGTTTGTGGCACCCGGGTCAAAACCGCTTCCAAGCAGTCCCATTATTCCAGCCTCTTTAAACTTTTCGTCTCTCTCCCATTGAAGCTTGTACTCAAACTTTGCTTCATCAGGATGTTCATAATTTGCCGTATCAAGATATGGGGTTTTAGTTGCAATACATGCATCCATAATTGTCAAGTCCTGGTAAGGAAGAGCAACATTAATAAGAATATCAGGCTTGCAAGAGTCTATTAGTTTTATGAGCTCATCTGTATTATCAGCATCGACTACTGTTATCTCCATGTCAGCACTGGGAAGTTCATTTTTAATATCTTCGCATCTTCCTATGCTTCTGCTAGCTAGCACTATCTTTCCAAACAGCTCTGCATTTTGCACACATTTGTGTACAACAACGCGACCTACTCCGCCTGCCCCAATAATTAGTGTTGTATTCACCTATACACCCTTTTTAAATCTATAACCCTATCTCTGAGTTCATCTGCCTTAATCTCCTCTGAGATAGGATCTCCAAAGGAGACATTAATCTCTCTCTTTTTAAAAAAACACCTTTTTGCACTACCCTTGTGTCTTGCGAAGAGACTTCCAAAAACACCATCTATATAAAAAGGCACTATAACAGCACCATCCCTGTCAATATATTCGTAGCCTCTATAAAATTTTGAAACATCAGAACTTCTAGATATTTCACCCTCTGGAAATATTGCTATTATTTTACCATTTTTTAATCTTTTTGTTGCCTCTGTAAATGAATCTTTAGAGGCTTTTTGCGATATTGGAATCAATTGGGCTCTCCTAAAGAGCCTATTTAAAAGCTTCCAATTATAAATATCTTTATCTATCATATAGTTAATTCGTCTCTCAATCGGTAACTGAACTATAAACCAATCTATCCAACTCACATGATTTCCGATTAACATTACCGCTCTATCTTGTGGAATATTCTCTAAACCTATATAATTAAATCTGTATCGAATTTTAAATACAAACTCTAAGAGTGCCCAGCATGCCATAATAAAATATCTTTTAAAAAGTATAATAGTTAAATATAATCCGACAAAACTCATAATATAAAGCAGTATCTTCGCATCTGCTGAAAAATATGCGAAGATTGTTGTCAACATTAAAAACACAAACATAAAAACTGTTTGAATAAAATTGTTGCCGGCTAAAATAGTCCCTAAATGAACATTTGGAGATAGATACTGTATTTTTGAGTTTAAAGAGACCATCAACAGACCGCTGAAGAGACCAAAAAGTATAAACTCTAAGCTCAAAAATACAACAGAAGTTGTAAATGCAATGGAGAACACCACTACCATTATGCCGGCAGCACCAAGAGCAGATAGACCTATGTTAATATAATATTTTGAAAAATTAGCCGCAAGAATTGAACCAAAGACTATACCTAGAACTGCAAGTGCCATAATACCCTGAACTACAACAGCATTTGTAATACCTAATTCACTCTTTGCATACTCTCCAAAAATTGCTAGAACAACTTGAGATATGGACCAAAACAGACCAAGAGCAATAATGGAGTTAAATATCTCCTTGTTTCTCTTTATCATAATCACATTTTTCTTTAGATATGCACCTCTTATATATCTTTTAAACCTAAACTGTCTCAAACTCTGCTCTACCATTTTATTTGGCATTCTAAAAGCTAAAATAGACTCTATAACTGAACCTAAAACCAAGAACCATCCAAGCGGTGCTATCATCTGCAGAATATCCTCTTTAGTGCTAAACTCATCCCCAAGCAAACCTTCAAAAAACACTGTGTAGAAGATAATACCAATTAGTATAGCAGCGGTTGTTGTTGCCTGAACCGCGCCATTTCCCGCACTTATAAACTTCACACCTACCAACTCTTTTATATACCCATACTTTGCAGGTGCATATATTGCACTTTGAAGTGCCAGTAAAAAAGTCATTATAAACGCTGCAATGAACCAACCTTGATAATAGGAGTAGGTAATAAGAAGAGTAATTCCCACAGCAGAGAGAGCTGCATATCTCATGATTATATTTTTTGCGAACCTGTCAGCCAAAAAACCTGAGGGAGAAAACATAAGAATAAAAGGAAGAAGCATAAGTGAGTTTACAATTGCCGTTAGAATAATTTGAGTCGTTCCGTCATATACTTTAAATATTGTGTTTTGAATTATTATCTTATGACCCAAGTCTGTAAAACTGTTTAAAAAAACAACTATAAGGTAGTTAATAACTCCGGTAATTGCAAATATTCTATTCACTTTCTGCTAATCATCCTGTAAAGTTGTGCTCCAGAGCTCATACTCACCTCTTTGCTCTTTTATTAACTCCATAAGAGGAGTAATTACTTTTTCAAGCTCATCTATAATCAGGTTATGCTCTTTTGTTAAAGCGACTCCGTAATCAAACTCATCGCTGCTTATGTCATCTTTAAACTTAAAACCAATATCTAAAGCTTTTTGAACAAATCTATCTTTTTGACTTGAGGTATCAAATGAAGCATAGTGTTCTACCTCTCTAGATATAGATATATTATCACCAGCCTCTTGTAAATGAGAAATAATCTTAGCACTCTGCATAAAAGAGAGCTCTAGGTCAGTTGGAAAAATATTATGATCGAAAAATGACCAATCCCTATCTCTGGCAACACTGCTCTCGTAAATATAAGCTGTAGGTTTAAGTATTTTAGCTACTAAACTATCAAGTTTTTTGGACTCCTCGGCATAAAAGTAGATCTCACTCCACTCACCGACAAGTCTATTCCCAACATATACTGCTCTAGCCTCGTGCTCTAGTAAAATTATCAGTGACTCTTTTGTCTCAAAAAACTCATCAAGTCCATCTTCAGAGTCATTGTAAGAGTCATACTTTATAAAAACACTCAATATCCATGGGTTTGTATCTTTATGCTCTTTTGCATCAAGATAAACCTCTATATTTACCTTTTCTCCATCCTCAACTCTACTATATGTTTCTCTCATAAATCACTTCATTTTATTTTTATTTATTATAGCTAAGTAAATATAAAAAATTGGAATTATAGATTCTTTGATAATAATTATCATTTTTAATATTCCTTTAAGTCTCAATAATATAGAATTCTCTTACAAAAAGAATTATGATAATAAATATCATAATCATATAAAAGGATAATAAAGATGAGACTATTTAAAAACAGATTAGGTTTAAGCGTTGCTGCCGCCTTAATACTATCAACATCGGTTTGTGCAGATACGGCGTCAGATATAGCTGAGCTTAAAAGAGAGATAGCCGAGCTTCGTGAACAGACTCAAACCCTTACAGATGAGACAAGTGATTTACAGACCGGATTTAACTATACAAAAGTTGATACGACTGCATCTCACAGCGGAATGGGAGCTGCAGCTTCAAAGGTTTACTACTCAAAATCACCACTGAGCATTGGTGGATATGGCGAGATGTATTACTCTCACACAAATGCTGATACAGGTAACTCTTCAAAGGTAGATGTATATAGATTTGTGCCCTATATAGGTTACAAATTTTCAGATAACATTATCTTAAATGTCGAACTAGAGTTTGAACATGGCGGTATTGAGAACAACGGTGGTGAGGCTGAAGGTGGAGAGGTTATTGTAGAGTTTATGTACCTAGACTTTCTTATTAATAACAGTGCCAATATTAGAATTGGTAATATGCTAATGCCTGTCGGGTTAATTAACGAAAGACATGAACCAACACTCTTTACCACTGTGCAAAGACCACTAACATCTAAATATCTACTACCCTCTACCTGGAATGAGAGTGGAGTAATGGTATATGGCGATATAACTGAAGGTCTTAAGTATAAAGTTGGTGGGTTTACATCTTTAACACCTTCTGATTCCGGAAACAAATGGCTGAGAAGCGGTCGCGGCGGCTCTTTTAAAAATAACAATCCAAAACTTGCTCTTACTACAAGAGTTGATTACACCGGTCTGAACGGTCTATTAATCGGTGCCTCTGCATACATAGATTCAGATTTAACTATCTTTGATACTCATCTTGATTATAACCTTGATGCTCTTAGAATTTACGGTGTCTATACTCAGACAAAGCGTTCAGACTCTATGGTTGGACAGGTAGAAAAAGCAAAGGGTGGTTTTTTGAACCTTGGTTATGATCTACTATCATTCACTCAATCTAAAGATAAAATGCCTCTGTTTATTCAGTATGAGAGTGTTTCTGCTCAAGATGAAATTACAGGAGGGGCTTCTGTTGATTCAATAGATACAACGACTATCGGTATAAACTACTTTCCACATGAGCAGGTCGTACTAAAACTGGATTATGCAATGCAAAGTGTCGGTGGAGTAGACAGCGATACTGCTAGTTTTTCTCTTGGTTTTATTTTCTAAAAAGTTCTATCTTCAAACTTTAGTTGAGCTCACATCCTTTTTGATGTGAGATTCACTATAAATATATTGACAAAAAAAAGATTATTCTATACAATCAACAAAAATTAAAGAGTACACAGTTATGAAACAGGTCACAATATTAACTCTTATACTTTTAGCACTACCACTAAGTGCTAAAATTCTCACTTCTCCCATAGATGTTATGAAGCAGAGTTTTGGAGCAAAGAGTGAAATCAGTAAAAAGAATGTTTTACTAAAAAAAAGCCAAGTAAAAAAGATTCAACAAGATGCACAGGCAAAACTAAAAAGCAAAATAGTTAGAGTTTTTAAAGCTGTTAAGAGTGGAGAAACTTTAGGTTTTGGAGTTTTAATAAATAGAAAGGTTCGTTCTAAAAATGCAGTAGTTCTTTATTTGATTTCAAAAGATTCTATCTTAAAAAGTATAGAGATTATAGCTTTTAATGAGCCTCTGGAGTATCTGCCTTCTCAGACATGGAGGAGACAGTTTAAAGAGATCTCTACAGATAAAAGGTTAAGAGTATCAAAGGATATTCCAACTATTACAGGGGCAACACTAAGTGCGAGAAGTATAGTAGGCGGGTCAAGAGTGGCTTTTGCCGTTTATAAAGAGATTCTAAAAGGTAAAAAGTGAGATTTACACTTATAAACAATCTACAAAAAGATAGTTCAATGAGCCTTATACTAAGAGGACTTATAGTTTTTATGCTTCTTTTTTTAATTTCTGATATCTTGGTAATGAAATCAAATTTCGGCATATCTGCCCAAACAATCAACACCACGCTATTTGGAGATGAAGAGGCTTATATAGACCCAATAAGTGAATCTTCATTCCTTGAGTTTTGGCATACTCAAATTTTCTTTATAATGATGACTCTTCTAACACTAAGTGCCATTTTTATCAAAGTTGCAAAAAGAAGCAGAACTTTTTTTACAAACATAGTTATGATTAGCGCTATCATCTCTCTTATCTCCTTGCCTTTAAGCTTTTACATGTCAAAGTTTTTTACAGATATATTTATCTGGACCTATTTTATTTGGCATACTGTTGCCCTGTATATGATTTTCTACTCTTTTTGGAAACTAAATGCAAAAAGCGTATAAGCTCTCCATTCTTTACTACCTAGCCTTCTCCCTGCTTTTAATTACAAGTGCCGTCATGCTCTTTGAGCACAAAATAGGCTTTAGTGTTAATCAAGTGCTTGAGTATTATATAGGTAGCGAGGATAAATTCATTCCGACTAAAAGTGCTATAGGGGTTTTAAAACTTCTTTTACCACATATTTTCGCGTTTGGACTTTTTGTCATGATCCTTTTGCATTTTTTAGTATTTACAAAACAAAGATATAAAAAAAGCATTTTAACAGTAATCTATCTGACTTTTATTACTGCCCTGCTTGAGATTTTTACACCGCTTATGATTATAAACGGTTTCGCATTTTTCGCATATATAAAATTTTTCTCTTTTTTTGCTTTTTTATCTTTAATACTCTATATATCTTGGCTACTTTTTTGCAGCATCGTTTATGAGTAAATCTTTTGTAAATTTAGATATATTTTTACTTATAACTAATTCTCTATCGCTTTGCATAACGATATAAGCCACCCCAAGGGTATCTAAAAACTCATATGCCTTTTGCATAGGCATTACGCTTGAAGCAGTTGCATAAGCATCTAGATCACTGCTTGGCATATCACCAATCAAACTTATGGAGATAAAGTTGGTTTGTGCTCTTTTTTCTTTTGGATTAATAAGATGATTGTTCTTTAAAGATTTAATATATCTGTTATAATTTCCACTTGTTGTTATACCCAGATCTTTTTTTATTGTCTCAAATGAGAGCAGATAATCATCACCAAATGGGTTTTGAACTTCTACCTTACATGTTGATAAACATCGTATATCTCCACTTGCGGATATTATAGCATTTCTAACGCCGTGTACTCTAAAATAGTCTGCTACTTTATCAACAGCGAAACCTTTACCCATACCGCCTAAATCAACTTTTATTCCCTTGTCTAAGATGGCTTCAGATTCTGTAAAAGACAAACCGCTAACACTAACTTTGGCATCTGACAACTCTTGTAAACTTGCCAAACGCTCATCTTTACCAAATCTGTAGAGATCTTTTGTAATTGAACCAATGGTAATATCAAAATAGCCGTCACTTTTTTTATAATACTTTTTACTTAGTCTTAAGGCTTCATAGGCATATTTGTCTAACTCTGAATGTCGATGTTTATTAAGTAAGAATATAGTGGCATTTGGATTATACGAAGATAGGGATAAATCAACATCTTTCATAATTTCAAAAGCATGTTCTATGTACTCCTTATCTGCTGATTCTGCAGATATAGTTACAAAGGTTGACATGATGATTTGCGTTCTAGAGAGAGTTTTAGCTTCTACTAATAGAGCTAAAACAAAGAGAAAGACAAAGCCTCTAATCATCTGTTTATCTATATATCTATAAGCTCATTTACTTCCAGTCCAAATCCGCCAAGTCCTACGAACTCCGCCTGTTTCATAGAAGTAAGCAGGTTCATCTTGCATATACCAAGAGACTTAAGTATTTGAGCACCTGTTCCTATCTCTTTCATGTGCGCATTATCTTGATGATTTGTCTTATTTATGAAAACTAAGACTCCGCTATTTTGTTTTAAATACTCTATAGAGGAGACAAGATTGTCATACTTCTTTTGATTAAGAAGAAGCTCTATATCCGGTATGACATTGTGTACTCTGACATTTGATATTTCTCCAGCCTTGTAAAATACTATTGCAGTGTGTTCTACATTATCATGGTCTACAAATGTGTGTTGATTCACCTTAACACCAAAAAAGTCTATCTCCTGCACATTGGTTTCATTGACCAATCTCTCGTTAGCTAAACGATATTCGACTATGTCTGAGATAAAAACAGTTTTAAGGTTATGCTCTTCACCAAACAGGTCTAAATCATCACGTCTTGCCATAGTTCCATCTTCTTTAATGATTTCACATATAACTGATGACTCACTAAGACCGGCTAAACGGCATAAATCCACAGAACCTTCAGTATGACCGGTTCTAACCAGAGTACCGCCATCTTTAGCGATAAGAGGAAAAATATGTCCTGGTTTTACCAATTCATCAGCGTGAGAGATAGGATTGGCCAAAATCTTAATGGTATCATCTCTCTCTGATGCTGATATCCCGGTTAAAGCATTTTTAGCATCTACAGATACAGTAAAAGCAGTCTCATATGAAGATGTATTTGAGCTTACCATCGGGTTTAAATCAAGACGAGTTGCAATTGCTTTACTTAAAGCAACACAGATAAGTCCTCTTGCATGTGTAGCCATAAAATTGACATGCTGAGGAGTTGAAAAAGCGGAGGCATAAACCAAATCACCCTCGTTTTCTCTATCTTCATCATCAATCATTATAACCATATTTCCCTTTTTAATCTCATCTATAGCTTCTAATACTCTTTGTATGGGTGTCATAATTTCTCTCTATTTAAGTTGATACTGGATTATATATTAAACTTATTTAAAAAGAGTTCAACTGCTACCTATCCAACTCAGTTTATAGTGAATATTCAAATTTAAGCTCAAAGCACTTGACAAAAGGGAGTAAAAAACCTATAATTCCGCTCCATTAAACGCATTAATTGCATTTAATACGCATCGCGGAATAGAGCAGTTCGGTAGCTCGTCGGGCTCATAACCCGAAGGTCGCAAGTTCAAATCTTGCTTCCGCAACCAACTTTATAAACATAGACACTGGGGTGTCGCCAAGTGGTAAGGCAGTAGCTTTTGGTGCTACCATTCGGGGGTTCGAATCCCTCCACCCCATCCACTTTAAATATCGCGGAATAGAGCAGTTCGGTAGCTCGTCGGGCTCATAACCCGAAGGTCGCAAGTTCAAATCTTGCTTCCGCAACCAAGAATCAAAGAAAACACACTCTTTTAATTACAAAACTCAAATTGGATTAATAGTAGAGAGAATATGTGTTGATTTAACTTTTATCTCTTTATAGACCTTGTCCATTGGTTTAATATTCGCATCTTTTCCCATACCAAAACTCTGTTCCTCTACAATTAGTTTATAAGCCCTGTTAAGATTAATAGCCCGCTCTTTTGATGGTACTAACAGAATAGATATATCTTTAGCTACTCTATCTATCTCTGAGGTTTTGGCTACTCCATCTATATCAAAAAATTTTCTTATAATTTCACTGTTGTCTCTAAACTCACTACCCATAGAGTTTTTAAGATAAAAAGCGTACTCACCTGTTGTTTGTGCCTTATTTGAACCTATTTTATAACTAACTACCCTATCTTTGATGCCGGAGAGACCCTTTTGACCCCAATGACTCCAGCCAAGGTTATTTCTATTTTTATCAACTCCCTCAAATTTTCTAATAAACGAGAATGTACTATCAGTAGTTGCTCCAAGCGCACTATGGCACCCCATGCATGAGATAGTTTCCTCATTTGTCTGCGGTCTCAATGCACCTGTTTTATCTTCAATAAAACCTTGGTACCTCCAGCCAATCTCATTATCGAAACCATGCTCAAAATCACCCCTGTAGACCTTTAATTGAGACTCATCGTTTTGTACGGTCTCAGCCTCCCACCTCTCTTTGTCTGCAAGTTGTTTCAATTGAGAATAATTCCTCCAATATAATTTTTTAGAGTATCGAAGTTCTTTCATACGCTTTGGAATAACAATTTTGTTGTTTTTATTAACACCGAGATATCTGACACTGTGTAAAAACTCTGTATTAAGCGGAAAAAGGCCGCTTACAAGATAAATCTCTGCATTTTCTAAGAGTTGTTTTGCATAACCGACATAAGAGATGTTGTTTGTGACTTTATGAGCTATTGCAATTTTTCCGTCACCATCTATGTCGACTCCGTATATAGACTCATCAACCGAAGCAGTAGGCAGACTCTTTTGTTTTACGTTTGCTTCAATAATTGCTAGGTTTAATGCATAGACCTCTAAATTAAACTCTTTTTTACTATCTAGTGAAAACTTCTTATCTACTCTAATCATAACATCATCCATGGAACCGTTAGTCGGCCAGAATGACCCTAAAAAAGGATAGTATCTAAAAGCGCGCCAAAGAGTATATCTGCCCTGCTTATCTCTATCAAAACCATCTTCATCGAAATTAAAGTAGCAATCAGGTCTGTATCCTGACCACTCTACAGGCAGAGACTCTGATAATATAATTGTTCCATCTTTGCTAAAATAATTAGATCTATCTACATACTCCATAATCTCTCTATCACTAATTAAGGCAAGCTCCTTTTTTCTATCTTTAAAGAGGTTGTTATATGGGTTTTTCATCATCTCTTTAGGGAAGTTATACTCTTTTTGTAAAATGGTATCATTAAAGTAGTTTGGAGCACTTCCTTTTGTGTGACAACTGTAACAGGGGTTATAAACTCTGCTTTTATCTTTAGTTTTGGTATAGCACATTGAGGGAATATATATGCCATAATTGTTTACATGAGTAAATGAGATATTATTATCTCTCTCTAGGCCCTTAATATAACTATTTCGCTCTTCTGCCTTAGTGCAGCCAAAAAAAATCAGAACTAACACAGCAGTAATAAAATATTTTAGATACTGAGCATACATTATAAAAAAATTCTAACTATTTAAATATATCATATGGCAGACCATCAATATATCCTGTTGAACCCCTTATCTCATCAGAAGTAGCATTTTGAAGCAGGTGTGAGTTTGGCTTTTTACCCTTAGCATTTATAGGATTATCAGCGAAAGGGTGCTGAATATTTAAAAACAGTGCCTCTTTTGTGCTAATATTTGAGTTAGCAAGTCCAGTGACTTCAGCCCCAATAGGAAGAGAGGCTATTCTTGTTTTTGTTTTTGTTTTAGTATTATATGCCCATATAAAATTGTTTACATGAAAGGTAGTATCCTCCCCAATAAGCAGCATATTAGAACCTAGGTATATAATATTATCAGGATTGGAGATACTATCAGGAGAACAATAATACTCATCAGCATACTTCTCATTTTCAGCTAATGGCAGACCGATTACAAGGGGGTTCATTGCAGTTGCATTATAATGTTCATCAAGGAGTAATTCATACACACCTCCGCAAGCATTTTTTTGAAGTTTGATGTCATTTGAAGTCTCTACTCCCTTATAATTATCTTCCATCGCTTTTTTAATCTGGCTTATTGCTATATAGATAACATTTCTATCTCTATCGTAGGTAAGTCCCTCTTCTTTATTAAACTCATTGGTAGCACCTAAATAACCACTATATTTTCTACTCTCCAAAAATGCCGCTGCACTCTTCACCTCATTGTCATCTTTAAACTTAACACTTCTTTTTGAGCCTGTCTGTAGTTTTAGACACTCTATTTCATTATCTTCATAGACTTTAGTATATCCGCTTTTACAGCTGCCGTTTATATCAGCTTTAATATCAAAAATATCAGTCAGTTTCAATTTTCTGGAAATCATTTTTTTAAGCTCGTTATCAGATGAGCTTCCTAATTTAATCCAATCAATCTCAAAACTACCGCCGTTTAGTGATGAGAGCTGCTTAAGTTTTGCACTATACAAAGCTCCACTCCAATTTTTATCAAAAGAGCTAATAGCTTTATCTGAAACAAATTTATAGAGTGCTTTAGCATTACCGTCATCTGACATGTAAAAAGTTTTATTATCAGGCATATTTATAGCAAGTTCCGGTGTATATTTTCCGGTTACATAATGTTTAGCTACCTCTGTATCCCCATTCTCTTTTATATTAACCTCTATGATATAACCGTAGTTATAAGGTGTGAATTGCTCTCCATTGTACCCATCAAGCGTGATAGAATAATCTTTTAAATAGCCTTGCATTGCTGAGACATATCCGCAAAAGTTGTTTGGTATATCTGAGATATCGTTGCCATTAAACATATTGTTGTCTTCTCTATCGCACTCAACATAAAAAGGGGAGGCTTTATCAGCATAACGCGTATTAAGACTATAATCCTCTTCTCCGCCTATGTGAGTGTTCCAAGCTGTTTTACTCCCAGCACAGTTAATAATAGTCCCCCCAACCTCTTTAAAGTCAATAGGTTCAGTTGAGAGTGGAGTAATTATTGAATTCTTTAGTTGCAGCTCTGTTTTGTAAAGTTGCCCCGGTCGCTCTTCAAAATGTGTTATAAGATAGTTGTGGTTTTTTACTTTAATAATAGAGTTTGAATCCGGGTTATTGCTTATCCATACGGAACCATCATCTTGAGTGAAAGCGTTGCCATCCTTATCTGTGACTCTTCCAAACTGTTCATTATTAAAACTATCGCCACTGCTAATCATTTTTTTATACTTAAGTCGAAAATTTTCAGTTGTGCCATCATCATATTTAACTTTAACGGCACTCGAGACTCTCACTATTTTTTTCTCATTCTCATTTTTAGAAACTGCCACTTCGTCAAAGGAAAAAGATTGAATAAATGGGTCTTTAGGTCCCTCTTTATTAAGATTAGCAAAGATATATATAATCATTAATATTAAAATAGCAACTATTGAAAGTTTTTTTATCATATTTAACTCCTCTTAATTTATCTATTTAAGTAACTCAACCAAACGAGTGCAGTTTTTTTACTTTTTTTATACTTTAAAGCTTCATTAAAAGTCTGTTTTGCCTCTTTAATATGACCTAAATCATAATATGCTTTGGCTAAGAGCAACTTCTTTTCACCTAAATTATCTTCATCCTCTTTTTTTAAAGATAGATTAATACTCTTTACGACTTCTTCAGAATTATACGCATTAGCATAGAGCTGAGCTATCTTGAAATAGAGTTTTCCCCTGTCACTGATTTTTGCCGCTTTTGAGTACCATATAATAGCATTTTTAAACTCTTTTGCTTCATAATATAGATCTCCTAAGAATTCCATGTTCTTCTCATTAGATTTAATTGTTTTATTCTCTAATTTGCTTTGCATAATTGTTGCAGCTTTGTATGGAATATTCATATTCCTTAACCATGAAATCAGCTGTAAAAGTTCGTTCTCATTTAATTCAATTAATGCTATACGAGCAACATCCAAACTTGAGAGTGCCTCGGAAAAGTTATTCTCAACAGAGTACAAAGAGGATAGTTGAAGCCAATACTCTTTATTTTTGGGCTCTAATTCTATAAGTTTTTTAACACTCTCTATTGCTTTAGGGTAATTTTTTAAGACATAGTAACAATAGAACTTTGTCTTTATCCAGTTTGGTTTTACTTTTTTTGAAAAGCTTATTGCCCTGTTCAGGCTTTCAATGACCTTTTCATACTCCTTAAGTGCCAAATATGCGTTGGCTTTATAGACAAAATATTCAACCTTAACAGGTGAAGTCTGAGTCATAAGTTTATCTAGATAAGTAATACTCTTGTTATAGTTTTCACTATTCATATATAACTGCACTAAATTAAGATAGCTGCTCTTAATCTGCTCAGGCGGAAGAGCTTTTAGAGACAAGGCTTCTTCAAAATATAGAATTGCCTTTGGGGCATCGTCTCTTAAATTATAGAAATAACCGATATAAAACCTAATATATGCTTTGTCAAGGGTTTTTTTCACATTTTTAGATCTCTCAAGCTCCAATAATATATTTTTAGCCTCTGTATATTTATCTTTTTCTATATACTCTTGAACCTTGGCAATACCATCATAGACTACTCTGGACAAAAGGTATTTATCCTCTTTTGCCACCAATGATTGAGCAAAAAGCAGGAGAATAAGAAGAGTATAAATTTTTATCATCTATCTGTTTCCTAATTTAAAGTTCAGTCTTAATTCACCTGTTTGAGAGACCGCTTTACCATCAACAGTTTTTGGACGAAACTTCCATTTTCTAAGTGCTTTTTTAACAGATTTATCAAAAGCACCTTTAGGTTTTGACTCGATAATCCGCACTGAAATTACGCGTCCTGTTGCATCAACCTCCAAGCGTGCCTTGACATAACCTTCAACACCCATTCTTTTTTCACGAGAGGGGTAAGTCGGTCTGATTTTTACCATAGGTGTCAAGGCTGAATCTATCTTCACAGTTTTCATCGGTGCCAATATTTTAGGGCTGCCCATAGAACTTTTTATATTACCTGAGAGAGTCGGCATATCTAGATTTACAGGTGCTTGATTATGCACTTCATCAGTTTTTTGACTCTTTTGTACTTTGCTTGGAACCTTTGGAGGCTCTTTTTGCTTTTTTGGCTCTGGAGGCAACTCTTTTTTTATCTGCGGTTCTTCTATCTCTTTTGACAACGATACAAAATCAATAAGTTTATAGACACTGTTTTGTCCTACTCTATTCTCATCGGAATTTATCATGTAGTTCATGAAGAAAAAACTAATAAGTGTTGTTAATACCCCCAACAAAAGAGAGATTGTCCATCTTAAAAAACTATTTTGAATCACTATTTGCACCAATCGATATTTTTGAAATCCCTGCAAGTTTTACCTGATCCATAACTGCTACTAAAATACCTGTTTGAGCTTTTTTATCTGCTGAAATAACAACACTTCCCTCAGGAGTATCTGCATGAAGCCTCTCTACGGTTGTTCTAACAGCTCTAATATCAACAGGGTGTTTATCTATCCACACTTCCCCGACTTTATTGATTCCAATAATAATATTTGCCTTTTTATCATGCTTTGCACTGCTGGCTTGAGGTTTGTTTACATCGATTCCTGACTCTTTTACAAAAGATGTTGTCACAATAAAAAATATCAACATTATAAATACAATATCAAGCATTGGAGTCATATCAATATTTTGTTCATCTTCACCGTTGATTAAGGCATCATAATTTTTACGCATCGGAATCCTTCAATAACTTATCTTTTAACTTTCGAATCTCTTTTTTAATAACAAAATCAACCCTGCTAAAGGCAAAAATTCCTAAAACAGCCAGTAGCATGCCGGCCATGGTAGGAATAGTTGCCATAGAGATACCCCCAGCCATTGCTTTAGCATTAGTTCCTAAAGAACTCATAGAGTCAAAAACATTTATCATCCCTGTAACTGTTCCTAATAATCCCATCAAAGGGAAAAGAGCGATGATAACTTTCATAGTCTGAATATTCATCTGCAATAATATAGTCATAGAAGATATCTGAGACTGTTTAAGCTGAATATTTACCCACAAATCACTGCCAATTCTATCTTTCCAAAATTGTCTTAATTTTTTAGACTCAGGTCTAAAGACGAATTTAAAATAAAAAAATTTTTCAATAATCAATGTCCAAAAAACAACAGAGCTAATCATAATTACAAGAAGAACATCGCCTCCGGTATCTAAAAAGCTTACAATATCACTTATAGGTTTCATCATAGTTTTTTGTATCCATATCTAGCATCTCTAATTGTTTGGCAATAAGAGCACTACTTTGTTGGGTTAGAATTTCTATCAATCTTTTACTATGTGAAGATAAGATACTAAAAATAAATAGCACGGGAATAGCAACAACAAGACCTAAAACCGTTGTCATAAGTGCCTGTGAAATACCGCCAGCCATCAGTTTTGGATCACCCGTTCCAAAAAGTGTAATTGTCTGAAAAGTCTCAATCATTCCTGTCACTGTGCCTAAAAGTCCCAATAGGGGTGCAACGGCTGCAACAAGTTTTATCATTGGCAAACCTGCTTGGATATCTGGTATCTCTTTTAATATTGCGGTATCCATTTTACTTTCTAATGTTGCTATATCTTTAGACTGATGCTTGTTAAACGATAATAGAATACGACCAAGAGGATTACTCTCTGATATCTTATCGCTTGTAATCTGTTTTCTCATTTTTGAGCCCATGCTAGAGAGTCTAAAGTATTTATACAGAGCAAACAGAAGTGTAATCCCGCCAAGTATAAGAATAATGTACCCAATTACCCCACCCTGCACAATTCTATCTTCAACTGTTGCTTTTTCTTTAAGCATACTAAACAAAACACCGCGAGTTGGATCTATCAAAACAGGAGTAGTTTCACTATCTGTAGTTTTATACTCTTTAATATAACCCATATACTCTCTATTGGGCTGGCGTACAAGATGCACATATGACTGCAGAGAGTCATCATATCTCAAATACTGCTTATTGTTAAAAGCACTAAATAGACCTATACGTGTCACCTGTTCACTACTTTTGCCACCATCAATATTTATAACATCAATATCAAAGGTTTTAATCTTCCCCGATTCAATAATCTCTTGCAGGTAAAGCATCCAGAACTTTTTAATATCATCTATACTCGGTATATCATCTGTTTTACCTAGCTTATCTAAAAATGGTAGACGCCCCTTAAACTCAGCAGAGGTCATAGATGTCTTAAGCAACGATGAAAAATCTCTAGACTCCTGTTTGAACATAGCAAAAAGGTCTTTTAGGTTTTCACCTTTTTTATCAAGCTCCTTATGAGAATCAGAAATTAATCTTTTCTGTTTTTCAAAAATCAATTTTAAACTTCTAGTTCTCTGCTTCTCATTTCTCAAAGCTTCTTTTGTCTCTTTTAAAAGTTTCTTTGCCTTGTTCATATTACTTAAAAATTTTGCTTCTCTTTTTTTGTCAATTTTACTCTGTTGTTTACTATCTTGAATAATATCACCCAACAAATCATCTAGAGGTTTGGCACTGAGAGCTGCTGCTACAATCAACAGTATCCATAAAATATTTTTCATTTTCCTGCCTTAGCCGATAGTGCCGGTAGGGTCAAGAAATCCGGAGAAATCTTTTTACGTGCCATATTAATACCTCTTTTAATCAATTCATTATATTCATCATCCAATATAATCCATTCGCCCTTTTGCAGATCATAAAAACCGCTCTGTTTAAAATCTAAACTTTGGTAATAAAGAGCAAAACGTCCAACTCTTAAAAAGTCAACTATCTTACCTGTTTTACCATCTTCATTTAACTCTGAACGATAGACTTCCAGTGTTCTTGAATAAGTATATTCAATTTTATAACTCTCTAAAATTGCCCTGAATTGCTCAGCCGTGCTCATGTTTGGATTAGAGAGATAACTTTTAAGATTTGTGACTCTTTGTATTCTCTCCTGCTTTAAAAAAGGTATATCAAGAGATACAAGTTTTTCAAGTTTTGCTATCATCTCAAACATTAGCGGAGTAATTTTTCTATTGGTTACTTCTATATCTGCTAGTTGCTTTTGTAAGTTTGGAATCTCTTTTCTTTGTGTTAGTACAATAAGATCAAGTTGTTTGTTATAAGCACTTTGTTCTTCAAGCTCTTTTTTAATTTTCATATATTCATCATAAATTTTTTCGGACTTATCAGAATATGCGTCAATAGTCTGTTGCGATTTTTGACTTTTGTTATTAGCATTTTTTTTACTATCTATCATCGTGTCAACAGTGTTAGCACTCAATAAAACCGAAAAATATACTAAAAGCACCATACCTATTTTATTCATTCACTCTTCCTCATTATTTTTGTAATTATAGTTATATAATGTTTCTAAACTGTTACTCTAAAGTTACATAATAACTTCAGTTGGTTTTTGGAAATTCTCCATTTTTAAGACCCTTCCACAAGGCTCTGTTAAACTTTACCGTATCAAGTTTATCTTCACTTTTGAAATTTTGCCCTCTCATTGCATTATGCCAATACTCAGCATCGTGATCGACTTTTATCTCATCAATATTATCAGGCTGCGAACTATTTATTAGTTTTAGCTCAGTTTTATATAGTATTTTTGGAACTGCCGCCTTGTAATTGAACTCTGTTTCATCTTTATCAAAAATATCACTCATACTCTCACTCAAGGCATCGTTAAGTCCCATAGATTTTATATTTAAGATATCTTCCATTGTTTTTAGAACATTAACCGTAGTGTAACGCTTTGAGATTATGGTATTCTTTTTTACATACGGACCTGCTACAAAACAGACACTTCTGTGTGAGCTTACATGGTCAGCACCGTCTTGAGCGTCATCTTCAACAACAAAGATAAGTGTTGAATCCTTAAAAGGACTGTTTGCGATGTCCTGAACCAGCAAGCCTAAAGCATAATCATTATCAGCCATCTGCTTTAAAGGAGTATTTACCCCTCCAAGAGCTGTTTTAAATGAGCCGAAATGATCATGTGGAAATCTCACCAAAAGCAGACTTGGAAGATGTTTTTTCTTTACATAATCATCAAACTCTCTTTTAAACTCTTTGTATCTCCAAAAATCAGGGTAGTTATTATCATAACCGTGAAAATATAAATCTGTAATCTCAAGCAGTGCTTTCTTATTCGGATAAGCCTGAATCAACTTTTCTTTAAAAGGGTTCTCACTGGGCAGAACATAAGCAGGATCATTTTTATCTAAAAAATATCGCTCTTCATCACAATAAAACCCATAGTTTCTGACTTCAAGACCTGCTTGGAGAGCCTTATTCCATAAGTAACCCTCTGCAGGAGCTTCATCATCACCATCAACTGAAGCAACATCTCTAATGCCCGGTAGAAGATCTTTGTCAAAAGGAACTCTTGGATCAGACTCTTGTCGCTCTTTTATGTCACCATAGGCTAGAGGAATATTCCTATTTTGTCCTTCGTTATCATAACTTAGACCACGATTGGCATAATTGATAGCAATATTCTTCTCTGTATACTCCGTTGTATGACCAGAAGTAGTCCATACCCAGCCGTCATTGCTCGCAGAGCCGCTGTCTAAAAAATTATCTAAGGTAACAAACTCTCTTGCAAGTTTATGATGATTTGGAGTTATCTTCTCAGGAAACAGCGTTAAATTTGCATCACCGTCACCCTGCTCTAAATCGCCTAAAATCTGGTCATAACTTCTATTCTCTTTTACAACATAGATAATATGTTTAATCTTTTTTTGCAAAAATTTCATCATCTTATCTTCTTCACTCTCTTGTAAAAAATTGTTATTCTCTGCGACTTGAAGAGTAAGCTGTTTTAACTCCTCTTGATTAGGGATCTTCATACTCAAAAACCCTGCTTTTTTTGTTTTCCAAGTATAAAGATTACGACCGGTACATCTACTTTTTGAAGTAGCTTCTATTGACAAGTTATCTCTACAATCACCAACATTACTACCTGATAGACTCTTACCGTTGACAATATAAATATAATTGTCTTTTATTTCTAAATCATTTGGATACCACCCTGTCGGGATTAGTCCAGTCACCTTGCCTTGCGTTTTATCTTTAGTGCGTGTTATTTTAATAACAGCTACTGAGTTAGTTCCTCCATTAGTGACATAGAGAGTATCGCCTTTTAATCTCATCGCATTAGGGTTGGCACCTTTTAAATGGTACTTATCAAAAATACTCTTCGGTGCAACTGTAAAAATCTTTCCCTTTATTTGATCTTTCTTTGTGTCAATAACACTTATGCTGTCACTTCTGCTGTTAGAGACAAAGAGTTCATGGTTTTTTTTATCGAAGATGACTCTTGTCGGCTGACTTCCTACTTTAATACGCTTATGAACTTTTAACTCTCCATCTATGTAGGTTAGAACTACTAGCTCATAATCACGCATACTAGCTACATATATTTTATTATCTGCAAAAGCAAGACCAAACGGAAACTCTCCACCGGGAACACCTTGCATTTTATAACTATTTTTACCGGGTCTTAAGTCTATCTCATCAACTATTGTCAATGTTCTGGTTTCAACCAGTGTTATTGAATCATTTTCCATGTTTGAGACCGCTAAAAGAGAGCCCTCTTCATTAAGTGCTATCTCACTGGCCATTGGCTTTATTTTAATGCCAAGTCCTGCTTTATGATGCAAATCAATCTCATCTGTTTTTGTATACTCTCCATCAATATTAGTAAAGTAGTATATCTTATCATCAACTCCGCCTGAGACATAAAAAGCATCTTTTTGTGTGTGCCATATAATCCCGAAAAAGGTATTAGGAACTTGAATTACTTGCTTTTTAACAGCTGTTTGCCTTGATACATCATATACAAATACATACTCATTTGATGCATTTATATCTAATGAACCGTCACTGTTATGCATTCTGTTAAATCCGCTCGTTAGTATTAACAAAGTTTTTTTATCCGGAGATAGTTTAATACTTACTGCCTGTCCGGCTAAATAGTCCGGTCTATGAGCTAAATCTGGGTTTAATGCTCTAAAATCAGCAGATTTTGAAGCTTTTGGCGTGATATTAAAATTTGTAGGCAGAGACTCAACCCCAAACAGCTCTACAACTAAAAAAAATAGGATTGTAATTCTCATAATGACTCTTTTATTGATTGTTTCTCCCTCTTTTTAAAGAGAGAGTCTGTAAAAAGCTTAAAATGTTGCTGCAAACTTAAGAGTAACAGAACGTGGAGCACCTACAAAGTATGTAGAACTTCCAACAGTATCACCGAATGCTCCTGCAGTTGCAAGATAATCTTCATCAAATACATTATTAACATTAAGCATAATATCAATGCTTTTAAGAGCATAGTTTTTTAAGATTTTTGAGTATCCCATATAAGCATCTGTCAACATATAGTTGTCAATTTTATCTTGATTATCACGAGTACCGAAGATATGGCTATTATATTTTGAGCTTGTACCAAAAACATAACCTGATTTTTTGTAGTCCAGTGCTAAAGTCACCATATTTTCAGGTAAGAATGGGACATACTTGCCTTTAATGTCAAGAGCACCTACACTCTCTTGATATGTAGCTCTCGTATATGTATAGGTTCCTGAGAGTTTCCAAGAAGAAGTTAGCATGTGAAGTCCGCTTAACTCTAAACCTTTTGATTCAACACCGCCGACATTTTTTGCGTATGATTGACCCTCTTCAAAGATATCACCGGTTGTTGCAGTAATATTTTCGATTTTGTTATTGTAATCTACATAGAAAAAAGTAGCAGTTAAGGCACTGTTGTCCGAATTAAAACGATATCCTAAGTCAACATTTGTTGACTCTTCATTTTCAATTCCCGGATCATAACTTGTACCAGTGTAGATAGAGTCAGGAAGTTGTGCATAGTTCATAGAAAAACTTGTAAATAGTTGGTTTTGCTCATCAAGTTTATAAGTAAGCCCCAGCTGTGGCAAAAATGTAGCTGTTGAATCTTTTTCAGGCTGTGAATTTGCAGAGTTTTGCTTATCAGTGTAAGTAACTGAAGTTTTTTGTGTTTTACCGCCTAAGTCAACGATTAAGGAGTCATCTAAAAAGTGTAGTTTTGTTTGTAGGTATACCATAACAGAGGTAGTGTCGAATTTTCTGTTAAACTGCTCTAGATATGCAGGTTTAGAGTATGCCCAACCGGTATCTTGGTTTGTAGTATTGTACCAGTAACGTCTATTCTCGCGGACACCGTCTTCGAACCACAGACCGGCTAAAAGTTCATGATCCCCAATATCCATACTCCAATTTGCAGTCAAACCATAACGCTGAGTATCATATTCAGACTGTCTGAATGACTGTTTTGTATAATCTTTAGTACCGTCAGCGTTTATAACATAGTTTGGAGCCCAATTACCGGTACCAGTTTGATCATGATAATATGGTGTTAATTTCAGCTCACTTGAACCGATATCAGCTCTTACATTCACACTAAAAAGAGAGTCAGTTCTTGCGTTTTGCCAAGTATCCCAGTTATAAGCATTTTGCTGAGTTTGATAAGCTTTATCTGCACTATTAACCCAGTTCTCATTAAGTCCAAAATCACGACCGAAATTTTCATACTGCTCTTTTGTAATATCTAAGTAGTCATGATCTTCTCTATCGTTCCATGACATGTTAAGCTGCAAATCAACACCATTTAGTTTTGTCATGATTTTTCCATCTAGGTGTTCTCTTTTAAGTTCGCCCATGTTTTTCCACTTATTTGTAGTTGTTTCAGAGTAACTCAAATAAGCACGAGTATCTTTTGCAAATTCACCGGTATCCATTCTAGCAAATCTTTTCTCAGCTTCATAAGAACCGGTTGTGCTTTCAATATGAATAGTTGTCTCTTTTTTTGGTAAACTGGTAACATAATTTATAGAACCTCCCAATGAAGAAGCTGAAGCTGTAGACAATGAGCCTGAACCTTGATGAACGACAACAGATGAAAGATTTTCAGTTTCAACAAATCTATTAACAGGAGCACCACCTGCTGTTGAAGATGAACCTAGAGGAACGCCATCTACTAAAAATGCAATTTGACTCTTATTAAATCCGCGCATATTTACTTGATTTGAGTACTCATATAAGCCAAATGAACTACCTGTAGTAAAATGTACTCCTGCTACATTATTCAACAGCGACAGAGGGTTTCCGACACTTCCTGAGACCTCTATTTTACTTGTATCTACAACATTGTTAGCATGAGACTCATTATCTCCTACTATAGAAATTGAACCTAACTGCTCACTACTATCAGCCGCATAAATTGAAATCGCTGCTACCAACGATAACGCTACTACTCTTTTCATTCCATACACTCCTGTTTTATTTTGAATGCTGGAATTGTAATTAGATTAGATTACATAGAGAGTACATAGAGAGAACAAAAAGAGAACAAATAGACAACAAAAAGGCTACAAATAACCTACAAACAGATTACATATATCTATACAATATAAGAGAAAGTTTAAGTCAAAATTTTGATAAATATGCGACTACCTCTTCACTTGAGCCTCTAAACTCTACCTGCGAAATACGTTTTTTTATCTGGTAATCATACATTGGATCATAATACTCTTTTAAAAGATACTCTATCCACTCTTTGTAGGCATTAAGCGATCCGCTCATTATCTGTTGTTTAAATGCATTTTTCAAATTATCACAGACATACTTATGTCGTTCACTCCCAAGTCTCCTCTGTATACGGTTCATTGCACTTAAAATATCATCTCTCCATTTGCTGAGAGAATTTTCATATCCCGCATCTGCATACATTTTTTGTGATTGAATTACATATTCATGAAAGGTTGTCTCTACTCTCTCTTTAATTGGAGTCTCGAGTATTATAAGTGGGGCAATCGAGAGATGGTTTGCAAGATTTTTAGGAATATAAGCAGAGCCTATATTCTTGCCTTCGTCTTCAAAAACTAGGTATTTAAATCCAATATCCAACTTTTTGATAATATCATATGCCAAACTGTTCTCAAAACTAATCTGAGTAGGTTGAGGGCTTGTTTTTCTGCCAAATGAGGATCCTCTATGATTTGCCAAGCCCTCAAGGTCAATAGAGTTTTGTATTTTTTTAAGTAGTATCGTCTTCCCAGATCCGGTACGCCCTCCAAGGATAATAGGTTTAAAATATTTAGGTGATTCTTCTATTTGCGTTAAAAGATAGTTTCTAAATGCCTTGTAACCACCATTTAACCTTACAATATCAACTCCTGCCTCATCCATCCACTCTTGTGATATTTTAGAGCGCTGACCTCCTCTAAAACAGTAGAGCATTGCTTTTGGATTAGAACCTATAAAAGTGGACCAGGATTTGATAATCTTTTCTTTTCTGTGGGCGCTTAGAAGTTCATACCCAAGTTTCACTGCCGCTGCATTACCCTCCTCTTTATAACGAATACCGATTTTATGTCGCTCTTCATCACTTATAAGAGGAAGATTTACGGCATTAGGAAACGCACCCTTTTCAAACTCAATGGGAGCACGAACATCTATCAATGGTGTATTGTTTAAAACAATATCTTTAAACTCACTGCTTAGAGGTAATTCAGACATCAAACAACCTCAATCAGGTTTTTACCCTGTTTTCCTGTTTCACCAATAGCTTCAAGCTCTAAACCTGAGCTGTTAGTCAATTCAAAGAATCTCTCTAAAGCAGTTTTTTTAACAATAACAAGTAAACCTCCAGATGTTTGAGCATCACACAAAATTTCGCGTTGAGACTGTGTCATCTCACTTATTTTACTTCCATAACTCATAAAGTTTTTTCTTGCCCCGCCGGGAACACAACCAAGAGCTCTATATTTCTCCACATTGGGCAAGAGCGGTACTTTATCATACCAAAGTGTTGCACCTATATTACTTCCCTCGCATATTTCACTCAAATGACCTAGTAGACCAAAACCTGTAACATCTGTCATTGAATCTACACCATCAAGAAGAGCTAGCTTGGAACCAATTTTATTAAGTGTGCACATGGCATCTATGGCAGGTTCAATATCTCCCGGTTCTATTTTTTTCTGCTTTTGTGCCGTAGTAAGGATACCTATTCCCAAAGGCTTAGTAAGAAAAATAAGAGACTCGCCTTGAGCAGTTGTGTTACGCATCATGTTTTTATTTTCAACTATTCCAGTGGCTGCAAGTCCAAAAATCGGTTCGGGTGAATCTATAGAGTGTCCTCCTGCCAGTGGAATACCGGCATCTTCACATGCAGCGCGTCCACCATCTATAACTTCCCGTGCTACCTCTGCAGAGAGTTTATCTACCGGCCATCCAAAAATTGAGATAGCCATAAGAGGACGTCCTCCCATAGCATAAATATCACTCAGTGCATTCGTAGCTGCAATGCGCCCAAATGTAAAAGGATCATCCACAATCGGCATGAAAAAATCTGTTGTCGATAGAACTGACGATCCGTTACCCAAATCATATGCTGCAGCATCATCTTTATTCTCATTTCCGACAAGAAGTTTAGGATAATCAACATTGGCTCTTGTGCTTTGCAGTATCTCATCAAGTAACATTGGTGAAATCTTGCACCCGCACCCTGCCCCATGACTATACTCTGTAAGTTTAACTTCTTGCATTTTTTCCCTTAATTTAGCCATAGTAAAGCTGTAAAGATATTATAGCACTTGGACTTTAATGATTGAGACACCAAATTTTAATGCAGCTAAAACAAGAGTTGTTTGAGCAAAAAAGGTATCTGAACTGCTATAACTTTGTATCTTTCTCAAAAACAAGTGATTTTAGAGTGGTTGTTGCAATCATATCTTCAATCAATTTTTGTGGTTTGGTCCAGCTGTCATGTAGAGCACAGGGATTTAGTGAATCACATTTTTCAAATCCTAAGATACACTGCCCTTCTACCAGCGGTTCTCCTACTGCTTCAAGTATATCGTAAAGGAGTATCTTGTTTGAATCTTTTGCCAAACTGAATCCTCCTCCTCGTCCACGTGAAGCTTCGACTAATCCTTTTTTAACCAGTTCAGTCATGAGTTTAGTGAGATATTTATATGGAAGATTTAGTTCCTGATGTAAAATATTTACAGAATGAGATTTTTCACTATATCTATCTAGGTAAAATAAGACGCGAATAGCATATTGTGCAGTTTTTGAAAAATTCATATCTCTTCCTATAAGCAGTTAAGCTAATTATAGTGGAATAATGCTTTAGTATTTGATAATATAAGTATATAATTTTACAAGCAAAAGCCTCTATAATTAAGGCATCTATAAGCCTACTATCTTTATAATTTCACCCGTTATAAAGCTTACAATTAGAGTACCGATAACAATTAATCAAGATTGTTTTTTCTCACAAGTTTATGTTGAGATTATTGGGGTGTCGCCAAGTGGTAAGGCAGTAGCTTTTGGTGCTACCATTCGGGGGTTCGAATCCCTCCACCCCATCCAAAATATCCAATACCTGATATCTGAAAGATTTACTATGCAAACGGACACTCTTACCTTAACAATCAGAACCCTTGTTTTTGTCGCTGTAGCAGTTGTGTTTTTTTTCGTACTAAAATCTAAAAAAGATTAGTTGTAACTCTATATACCTTCATATAAATCTGCTTCCATATCTATCAAAATATTAGCTATATACATATACGCTTCCCTCCAAGCATCGATATATTCAGGAGTGACTTTATCAGCAAGAACCTCTTCAATAGCACTTATAAAAGCTGTCCCAACTAAAGAGTAATCTTTCGGCATTACATTAGCCTTGAAATGATGTTTAGCTATTTTTTCTAATGCCGGCATTATCTTCTCAACTTTATCTATATTCATTACATAGGCTGAAATGGTATCAGAAAGCAGCATATATTGATTTGAAGGAGCATTCTCAAATAGATGTTTTGTATCAGGAAATTTTTCAAAAAGTATCTCATACATTCTTTTCGCAATCTTATCGGTATTTGAACCCCTTAAAGCATCAGAATTTTTTATGATATTTACAATTTCTCTTGACAATTCATTTTTCACTAAAATAAATCCTCCTAACATTAAAACTATAAAAAATAATATCTAAATAATTATTTACTATATATATACTCCGGTAATAAAGCTTTTAATCGTTTATATATCTTATCAAAATCAGTAGAGTAAACTCTAGTATCGGCAATTGCGGTAATAAAATTAGTATCTCTCTCCCATCTAGGCACAAGGTGCATATGGATATGTTCTGCTATACCCGCTCCACCTGCAGCACCAAGGTTCATTCCAATATTTACTCCCTTAACATTAAGTGCCCCTTTTAAGAGTCCGACCCCTCTTTGAGCCAAGGCACTCATATGCAACCAAGTCTGACTCTCTAACTCCTCAAGTTTGTCAGTATGAGTATGCGGTATAATCATAAAATGTCCTGGAGTGTAAGGGTAGCGATTCATCACTATAAAGCAGTGTTCATCTCTGTAAAGTACATGTAACTCCTCATCCTCAGTTTCATGTGAACTGATATGACAAAAGACACACCCCTCTATCTTTTTATTTGTAACATATTCATCTCGCCAAGGTGCGTATAGGATATCCTGCATTCTATTTTCTCCTTTTTTGAAAAGTAGTTTCCAAAAAAATCCCCTCACAAAAGATTTGCTTTCTTTAGAAAAGCTACGCCTATCGGCGAGAGAATATTCTTTTTAAAAAATCAAGTAGCTCTTCATAACTTAAATTTACTGACCTCAACAGCCACAGCCCTGTATATGGAACTACTTTCATTTACGGGACTATTATAAAAACGCAAAAACTAAATCCGGGAATATTATAACAAAACCAAGAGCTAAAAGCTGAAGAAGAATGAAAGGAATAATTCCTCTGTATATCTCTACAGTTTTCAGACTCTCACTAGCTGCTCCTTTTAAAAAAAACAGAGATAATCCAAAGGGAGGTGTTAAGAATGAAGCTTGAAGGTTTAGGGCAATCAAAACTGCAAACCAGATGGGGTCTATTCCAAAACTATCCATTACTGGAACTAGAATAGGCACTATTATAAAAGATATCTCTATAAAGTCTATGAAAAAACCGAGTATAAATATACTAAGCATCGAAATGGCTATAAAAACCCAGACATCTCCTATATCTTCGCTAAAAAACTCCAGTATCAAATCTGTCCCGCCAAGCTCGTTAAATACAAGCGAAAATGCAGTAGCTCCTATAAGAATCATAAAAATCATACCAGTTAGTTTTACCGTTTGAAGTGAGGCATACTTTAACATGTCAAAGTCCAGAGAGTTATTAAGCATACTAAGAATAAGTGCTCCAATTACACCAAACGCAGCTGACTCTGTGGGAGAAGCAATCCCTGAAAATATACTCCCCAGTACCGACACCATTAAAAGCAGAGGGGGAACTATGGAGATAACAGCCTCTTTAAGAGTGACTTTTTTAATATCCTTTGGGATTGGCGCCACATCCGGTGAAAAATAGGAGCTTATAAGTATGTAGGCTATATAAAGAGCGACCAAAACAAGCCCCGGTAAAACTGCACCCATAAAAAGATCTCCAACGCTAACACTCATAACATCACCCAAGATGATTAAAATAATAGATGGCGGTATAATCTGTCCTAATGTTCCTGATGCTGCCACAGTTCCTGAGGCTAATCCTTTATCATATCCGGCTTTTAGCATAAGAGGAAGTGCAATAACACTCATCATAACAACTGATGCGGAGACTATTCCTGTTGAGGCAGCCAGCATTGCTCCGACTAAGACAACGCTAACAGCTAAACCACCTCTCACATCGCGAAAAAGTGCACTCATTGAGAGTAGAAGTCTCTCCGCCATCTTTGATTTCTCTAAAATCAAGCCCATAGCGATAAATAGGGGAACTGCCATCAGTGTAGTGTTGCTCATTATCCCATATACTCTAAAAGGTAAAACAGAAAAAACATTAAAACTAAGTTCAGGGATAAGAAATGCAAAAGCTATAGCAACAGTTCCAAAAACAAAGGCAACAGGAATACCAACTAAAAGCAGTGTTAAAACCACTACAAACATAGACAGAGCAATCACAATACTCTCCATATGTCAAAATTTGTTTTGACGTCCTTAATAGCTTGCAGTGATAAAAATATAAATGATAAGGGCATCAGTGACTTAACCAAAAAGCGATAATCCAAACCACCAGGATTTGAGGAGCACTCATCTTGGATAAAACTCATGCTTACAAAGTCTATGCCTATATATATAATCAAAAGTGAGAAAGGTAGAATAAAAAACAGAGAAGAGATAATATTTATAAGAGCTTTTGTCTTCTCAGAAAACGAAGCGTAAAATATATCTACCCTTACATGTGCATTCTCCTTAAGCGCGTATGCAATACCAAACAAAATTATAATATCAAAAAGATGCCACTCCAACTCTTGAAGTGCTATAGAACCAGTTGAGAATAGATACCTTGCAGTCGCATCGTAAACAACAAGCAAGACTAAAGCAGCCAAAATGAAAGCTGTGAAATAGCCTAGGTACTTTATGGTTTTATCTATAAACTTCAAATCTCTTACTTATATAAAATTAGGTGCATCATTTGCAAAGAGTATGATGTCTCCAGCTTTTGTCTGCTTTGCCAATAAATCTTCTATTTTAGACTTATCAGCAAGCATGATTTTGTTTTTTACTTTTAGATGCTTATTAAACAGCTCTGCGTTTAATGCACCTGTAACTATTACAATATCAAAGACATCATTGATTGCTTCTATAAGTTTTAGGTTCAGCTCATCACTACTCTCAACAAGGCCAGGTGTTACTATAACCTTTCTGCCATCGTGTAGAGAACAGAGTCTTACACCCTCAAGCATCCCATCTATATTTCCGTTATATCCATCATCAATGATTGTTTTACCACCGGCAACTATCTTTTGAAGTCTGTGTTCAACCGGAGTAAGCCTGCTAACAGCCTCTTTTATATCATCATCACATATATCAAATGTTTTTGCTATTTGAACTGCAACGTCTATATTCATCGTTTGAAATGAACCTAAGATATCCGTATGTAAAGATAGAGTATCATCATTGATTTTCAACTCAAAGTCGGTTCCATCTAAATTAGCATCTATATTTTGCACCTCATTTCCAAAAAAAGTAACTTTTTCATGAGGTTCATCTGTTACAGAAGTATGAATAAAAGCACACTCCAATCTAGGTGAGTGCATTATTTCAAGTTTTGTTGCAATAATATTCTCCAGGGTCTTAAAATACTCTATATGTGCAAGTCCGACTCTTCCGACAACGACTACCTGAGGCTCTAAAAAAGTTGTGATTTCATAAATATCACCACTCTCTCTTGCCCCTGCTTCACAGACATAAATATCTGTATCACTTGGCAGAGATTCGTTAATATCTCTGAGTATTCCGCCTAGTGTATTTACACTCCTTGGAGTTGCATAAACTTTATATTTTCTACTTAGGATCTCTGTTACGAAGTTTTTAATACTTGTTTTTCCGTAACTTCCTGTAATAGTTATTATTTGCAACTCTTTCATACTCTCTAATTTCTTCTTAGCCTCTTTTTTAAACACACTAAACAGAAACTTCTCTATCATTACACTACCTGCATAAGCCACTGCCAAAGGCATAAAGACGCCATATATCTGACATGTAGATTTTAAGGTGCATAAGACATCTTGAAAAATCACCAAGGATATCAGTAGGATTAAAAATCTTTTTACTCTCCATGTCAAAACAAGTTTTTTATCAAGGTTTTTATGCCAGACAAATATTGCCGGTAAAACAGCAAAAAAGAAAAATATTGCAAAGAACTTTCCTGTTGTATAATAGGCTATAAAAGGTATAAAAAAGTAGATTAGATGCCATTGCGGTTTATGATGTTTTAAAATTACGCGAGAGAGCCTATAGTCATACCACTGAAGATTTGTTATTAAATACCATCCTAAAACAGTTACAAAAAGAACATTTGTAATAAATGCTGCAAGTATCTCATAATTTTCCATTAGTTACTGCCCAAGGTTTTTAAAAATATTTTTTCTATATTATCAGATATATCTTTAGCATGATTCATAAAAAAATAGTGATCACCCTCATAAACTACAAGCTTAGAGTCACCTATAAGCTTATCAATTTTTTCTGCACTGCTCAGTGGCGTCGCCGTATCATCTCGTCCCCAACACAAAAGAGCTTTCCCTTTATATAAAGAAAACTCACCTGAAAAATCTTCATTTACAACATTTTTAAAAGTTTGATACATGTGTTCATTCAATGTTTTTGCATCATCTGCGACAAAGAGCTTTCTAAGGCTTGAGAATCCAAATATTTTAAGAACTTTAAACAGTGCTATTTTAGTTTTTACCCTTATACTCTTTGGCAGATATATACCTGCACTTGATGCGAGGACAAGAACTTTAGGTTCTAGAAGCAGTGCTACTTTGCCGCCAAAAGAGTGACCAAGTATTATATCTTTAGAAGCATTTATATGTACCATTAGAAGTTCTATAATCCTTGCATAATCTTTTGTGCTAAGTGCCAAATTACAAGTACTGTTCCCAAAACCAGGCAAATCTATATAAACGTGTCTAAAACCTTTCATATAGTGTGAAAATGATTTTTTCATCAAAGCTTTATTACTACCCCAACCATGTAAAATTATTAAGTCTATCTTCTCATTCGGATTGAGAATTTCATAACTTATATCTAAGGTATGTTGATTAAACTGAATAGACTTTATAGCCATTATTTGCCTTTTGCTTTAGAGATTGAATGAATATAATTATAATCCACTCTTGCTCTTTTTGTGTGTGGAAGTGAATTTGCCAACAGCTGTAAAGAGTTTTCAAAATCTTCAAAAAGATAATTAGCCATAGAACCTGGTATAGGGTTAATCTCATTAAGATAAACTTCATCATCTACAACAAAGAAGTCACATCTTATTAATGCTCCCTCAAAAAGATTTTTATAAACCTTTTCAAAACTAGCTTTTAACTTTGATTCTAGCTCACTGCTAATATCAGCTTTTAAAACTTGTTCACTTCTTGAGAAATCCATATATTTTTTTTCAAAATCTAAAAACTCACCTTTTTGAGGCTCTTCAACTATTGAAAAATGAACTTTCTCATCTGCAATAAAACCGGCAAGGTTATACTCTTTTACATCCTCTAAAAATGGCTCAATAATAACACTCTTATCGAATTCAAATGCACTATCTAAGGCATAATCAAGTTCGCTCTCTTCTTTAACTATACTCACGCCAATAGAGCTTCCTAAACGAGAAGGTTTGACAATCAAGGGGTATGCTATTTTTATATTGCTATGCTCCTTTGAACTCAACTCTTCATGGTGTACACTTTTTATACCTCTTGCATTACAGAGCAACTTTGTATATCTCTTATCATAAGAAAATACACTGGCATCTATTCTAGGACCTATATATTTAATAGAAAAAAAGTCTAGCAGTGCTGCAATACTGCCATCTTCTCCATCTGCTCCATGAATTAGGTTTAAAAAAATACCGCTATGTTCAATAGAGGTAAATATTCCCTTTTGAACAAAAGCTCCATTTATTACGGATAACTTTGTCATTTTTTTATGCTCACCATTTGAAAAAGTTTTAGCCTTCATTTTTGATGGTTCAATTAAATAAAAGGTATGATCCTGATCACAAAAAACAAAACTCAGATCAAAATGTGAAAATTTCTCTTTTAAAGTGATAGCACTCACTATACTAATTTCATGTTCAAAACTAGCACCGCCGAATAAAATAGTTAATTTCAATATATGTTTCCTTGATTAAATTGTTTAAAGAAGCTTTAGAGCCTCTTTTACTAATGAAGCAGTGTCATCTCCACTACATGCGCTTAAGACTTTTGATATCTTCTCTTTTTTAAATCCTAATGATTCCAATGCCTCACTTGCTTCATTAAACGCTTGGTTTTTTGGTTCGTCCGACGATGAGAGCAGCTCTGCATCAAAACCGCTAAGCTCAACCAAAATACGTCCTGCACTCTTAGGTCCTATTCCAGGAACTTTTTTTACACCGTTTATATCTTTATTGTTTATGAGCACTGCGAACTGAGCAGGTGTATAGGTTGAGCAAATTGCCATGGCAACTTTTGGACCTACTCCGTTTATCTTTATCAGTCTCTCAAAGAGTTTTTTTTCACTAATATCTATAAAGCCATATAGTAACTGCGCATCTTCTCGAATAATATGTGAGGTAAAAAGTCTGGCTTCATCGCCTGCCAAAGAGGAGAAACTCTGCAGAGATATAAAAACTTCATAAACAACACCGCTTGCCTCTACATGTACAAAGCTAGGCTCTTTAAATACAATCTTACCATTTAAACCTACTATCATTCATTTACCGCCTGAATTTGGTAAACACCTTCATCTGTCTCTACAACAGCAAATATTTTCTCAGATGAGCCCTCAGGTGGATTAAAACTCAACTCTACTTGCGGGTCAACAAGTCTGAAGATCAACTCATTATGTCCTACCCATCTATCCCTGTTTATAATTCTTGCATCAAAAATATTATCTTGAAATGATGCAGTTTTGGTTGTTAAAAGAAGAAGTTTATCATTTTTGACCTTGTACTCCTTTGTTATTCCCTCGAGATGCTCTTGCGCCTTATTAAACTGCTTATACTTAGTCACAAATGATGCCGGCATTTTTATGCCATTTTTTTTGTAGTGCATCAATCTTTTCTTAACCTCATTAAAAGAGGCTGTATTATCTTTTACAAGTTTTTTATATTTCTCTATCTCTTTTCTTATCTCACTGACACTAGATTGAAGTTCTGAAATCTCACCTTTATTTTCACCAAGTCCATCCTTTGTCTCTTTTTGCATTAAAGGGTCAATAGTGAAAATATTCTCACTACCTTGAAGTTTTTGAATCTCAATAAGTCTTGAGGCTGTAGCTTTGACGTAAGATGAACATATACCTATCTCAATATCTTTAGCTCTTATATTTCCACCAACTGCTTGGACAACCTCCACCTTTTTTCCCTCTGCAGTTCCATGTTCAAGTCGCGTAATTTTTATATTATTGCCAATAGCCAAGCCCTTATGCACATTTATGGTCAACTCATTGGCTTTAATCTCAGAACTTTGATGAGTCTGCCCTTCAACTGTTGCTCGTTTTGCATGTACCTTCGCATTTGATCCAATATTTCCGCTTATATCTATCTCGCTAACTTCAACTTCCATACCGCTGCCGATAGCATCTTTTTGTGAATCGTTCTCTTTAACACTTAGGGATACTTCTGAATCAAGACCGGTTGATATTGAACCTGTGGTCTTAAAACTCACCTCTCCGACATCCATATCGGACTTTATCCCATATGTACTTCCCTCTATGCTTATGTAGCCACTCTCTTTTGCACGATACAGTACATTATCTTTATTGTCAACCATCTCTATTGTGCTATCAACACTGAAGTCTGGAGCATTATTGACTTCAGGCTCTGCAGGTTCCATAAACTCGCCACGGCAATTTCTGCCGGGTTTACCTTTTTTTGCCTTTATATACTCTATTAAAAGATCATTTTCTAAAACACTGTGAATAAAACCCCTGTTAGAGTAGTCTACCTTATCATCATCACCAGAGCTACTCTTTTGATCATAATGCATAATCAACTCATCATCTATTGTAGCTGTCGGTTCATATGCATCAGCTATCAGTATTGTTTCATTTTTCTCATATTTGATATTTCCATCTACTTTTGCCAATGCTGATACCCTAGAGACAACATCGTTCACCATTTCATCAAAAATATTCACTAAAATTCCGGCACGAATTTTACTCTTATTTATATAGTTTAAAAAATCCTCTTCAAATCTTGGGCTTGTTACTACTTCTGAACCCTCTTTTATACTTAAATAAACTTTACACTTTGTGGCATTAGCACCAACAGCAGCATGAAAGTTTTTAAACACATCATTATCTTCTTTAGTATATATCTCTACCTCATAGACCTGCTTAATCTGAAAGTTTTGATTAAGAATTGCTGTAGCATCATCTAATTGGTGAAGATCACTTTCACTTATCTCTTCCCATTCAGCTTCAGTTTTGTCTTTATTTACTCTTGTAAATGTCTCAACTTCCAATATATCAAAATCTAAACTATGAGCACTAACGCCATTCTTTTTCGCTATATCAATCAGCTCTTTGGCAACATTCTGTGTCTTAATTACGGTAGGACGAATTTTTTTTACTGCTTCGTCTTTTTTACTGTTTGACCCAAATAATCCCATAATTTTCTATCCAAAAATAAATTTTTTAAAGTTAAAACTCTACATTTTAATCAAATATTTGTTAAACTTTCGTAAAACCAATAATTCATTTCCAAAAGAAGCCCATGTTTAAAGCAATATTTACCAACAGTTTTGGAATATTAATCTCAAGAGTTCTAGGATTTATAAGAGACTTGTTAACAGCATCGGCTTTAGGTGCAAATATATATAGTGACATATTTTTTGTTGCATTTAAGCTACCTAATCTTTTTCGCAGAATATTTGCAGAGGGTGCTTTTACACAGGTCTTTATTCCCGCTTATGCACGCTCTAAACACCGCTCTGTTTTTTCAGCAAATATTTTTATTATATTCCTCTCAATAATACTCATAATAACTCTATTGGTAAATCTTCTACCAGCTCTTGCAACACAGGCAATAGCCGTAGGTTTTGACAATAAGAGCGTAGAGATTGCCTCACCATTTGTTGCTATAAATTTTTGGTATCTTCCTCTTATATTTATTGTTACTTTTCTAAGCAGTATGCTTCAATATAAACACCATTTTGCAACATCGGCATTCTCAACAGCACTACTGAATATTTCACTCATTTTAGCTCTATACTTCTCTTGGGAGAAGAGTCAAACTGAGATAGTTTACTATCTCAGTTTTGGTGTAGTTATTGGTGGTCTTTTACAGCTATTTGTACATCTTCTTGCTATCTATAAATTTGGTCTATTAAAACTTTTTTTCGGCGGCTTTAAATATTTGAAAATTAAGTCAAACAGAATTAAAAATGAGACTAAAAAGTTCAAAAAACAGTTCTTTCCTGCAATTTGGGGGAACTCTACTCCTCAAATCAGCGCTTTTTTAGATACATTATTAGCCTCTTTTTTGATGAGCGGTTCCATAAGCTATCTCTACTATGCAAACCGTATATTTCAACTACCTCTCGCTCTTTTTGCAATTGCAACTTCTATCGCTCTATTTCCAAGAGTTGCCAAGTATATTAAAAACAGACAAGAGGAGAAAGCAAAACTGTTTATGGAGAAGGCTTTCTGGTTTTTAACATTCTTACTGACTGCAAGTGCGATTGGTGGCATAGTGCTTTCACATGAGATAACCTGGCTTCTATTTGAGAGAGGCTCTTTCACGGCAGAAGATACTTTAAACACTACGCTAGTTTTACAGATGTATATGATAGGACTTCTGCCGTACGGGCTTCAAAAGCTCTTTTTACTCTGGTTATATGCAAAAGAGCAACAGCTTCATGCGGCAAAAATAGCAACATTCTCCCTTCTCTCATACATACTCTTTGCACTAACGCTTATTACACCTATGGGAGCAAGCGGTTTGGCACTTGCAGGTACGATTAGCGGATTTGTTGGCTTCACTCTCACCATAAAAGCATTTGGAGCAAAAAACTTTTTTGATATACTTCGTAATAAAAAAGCCCTCTATCTTCTACTTGCTTCAATAATATTAACTCTTATACTTATTCTATTTAAAGATTTTATAGCTATTTACATTTAAAAATAATTTTTTTCAAAATCTAAAATGTTAAACTTTATTTTATAACGAACCGTATCAAGTAATTTCTTTTTTCATTTATTATCAATACTTTAGTTTAAGAAGCATATAAACAACTATATTTAATTTATAACACGCTCTGTTGCTTGCAGTAGTATTATGTTTTATGATAATATGTTCATTGAATAAATAGTTGTGTATTTTAAGAACATCGCCATTTAAATACCGACTAAAATAATTAATGGCAAAAATTTAAAGGGGAAGAGTATGAGTACAAAAAGTGAAACACGTGGTGTTGTAACTTCTATGACCTTAACCACCACTTATCCTGATGGGTCTAAGAAACAGTTGATTATTGAAAATCCAGATAATAACTTACAGGCGATTATATTTGACGAAGAAACTGCTCAGAAAATGTCAGAAAACGAACTATTGTCCTCCGATATAGTAAAAGAGTGGGTGGATGAAGAAATATGGAAAAAACGTAATACATTTATTTTAAAAGCAAAGGAAGTTGCTTCTTCAAAAAGAACTTTGCCAAATATTTTAGATGCATATGGAGTATGTGCATTATGTAAATGCGACTCTTGTGCTGACGTTATTGTAATGTAGTGTCTACAGTGTTCATACAATACGACATACATGCATAAATTATTAATATGAACCTGACAAAAGCATCAGCGGTCGCACTGAAGGATATACCGTTGATGTTTGACATAAAACAGCCTTTTTAACACAATAAATGTCTTAGTTACTTAAGATTTATTTACATATAATGTAGTTGAATGATATGCTTATTTTAAACAAAAAGGATAAACATTGAAATTAAATTTATATCAAATTGACGCTTTTGCCAAAAATATATTTGAAGGTAATCCAGCAGGGGTTTGTCCTTTAGATAAATGGATAGAAGATAGCATAATGCAAAAAATTGCAAATGAAAATAATTTATCAGAAACAGCTTTTTTTGTTAATGAAAACAACTCATTTCATATTAGATGGTTTACACCATCTAAAGAGGTTGATATGTGTGGACATGCAACATTAGCAAGTGCTTATGTAATATTTGAAATTTTAAACTATAAAGAAGAAGAGATTATATTTAATTCTAAAAGTGGTGTTTTAAAAGTTACTAAAGATAATGATAAATTTAAAATGAATTTTCCAATTCAAAAAATCATAAAATGTGACATCCCAAATAATATATTAAAAGCATTTGATTCAACACCAATAGAGTGTTATAAATCAATGGATTACATTTTAATATTTCAAAATGAAAAAGAAATTATAAATGCCAAGCCAAATTTAGAATTATTAAAAGATATTGATGTCAGAGGAGTTATAATAACTTCAAAAAGTAAAGAGTATGATTTTATAAATAGATTCTTTGCACCAAAATATGGTGTAAATGAAGACCCTGTAACAGGTTCAGCATTTACCCAATTAATACCTTATTGGAACACCATTTTAAATAAAGATACTTTTATAGCAAAACAAGTGTCACAAAGATGTGGGGAAGTTTTTTGTAAACTACAAAATGATAGAGTAGAAATATCGGGTTATGCAAAGAAGTATTTAGAGGGTACAATTGAACTTTAAAAAAAGAGGTTACCCAAGCGAATTTTGAAGCCTCAAATAGTTTACATCTGGATTTGGACTTAGCTCAAATGTTATGTGAGACAAGGAATTTAATATGAGAAAAATTTTAGTATTTGGAAATTCGGGTGCAGGAAAATCTACTTTATCTAAGAAGTTGTCTTCAGATGATAATTTAGCTCACTTAGATTTGGATACATTAGCATTTAAAAAAGATTCACCTACTCAAAGAAGAGATATCAACGAGTCAATGCTTGAGATAAATGAATTCATAGTTAAGTATAATTCTTGGGTAATTGAAGGAGGATATACTGATTTACTTGAGCGACTTCTAGAACAAGCTAATGAGATAATCTTCCTGGATTTATCAGCAGAAGCATGTCAGTTAAATGCAAAAAATAGAGGATGGGAACCACATAAATATGAATCAAAAAAAGCTCAAGATAAAAATTTAGATATGCTTCTTGGTTGGATTCTCGATTACTATGAACGAGAAGATTCATTTTCAGAAATTGAACATAATAGAATATTTCAAAAATTTTCTGGAAATAAAACGCGGATAAGCAATAATTATAAAATCAAATAACAAATTCCAGGAGTGCAAAACTCTCTCTAACGACGAACATTATATCCATTATAAAATATTCAACTTAACTATTTAATGTTCCCTTAATGGGAACTATTATATACTTTCTATATGAGGGTAATATCCAAAAAGAGTCTCGAAAACTTTTATGAGAACCCAAGATACTCTGATAGTAAAAATGTTTTAAAGGCTTGGCATAAAGAGGTCTTAGAACTTAATTGGAATAATCTAAATGAGATTAGGCTGATGTATCGTAACACTAGTATCATTGGTGATGAGGGAGTTGTCTTTAATATTGCTGGTGATAAGTACAGAATCATAGTTAAAATAAACTATTATGCAAAAATTGTATTTATTAAGTTTGTTGGAACACATAAGCAATATGACAAAATCAATGCAGAGGATTTATGATTATGAACATTAAACCTATAAAAAAAGAACAAGACTATCAAGATACTCTTGCCCTGATAGAGAGCCTAATGAGTGCTAAACCAAACACTAAAGAGATGGATAGACTAGAAGTTTTAACAACATTAGTTGAAGCCTATGAGGAAGAATTTTACAAAATTGACGCTCCTGATCCGATAGAAGCTATAAAGTTTAGAATGGAGCAAGAGAGCTTAAAACAAAAAGACTTGATTGGGATAATAGGAAGTAAATCTAGAGTTTCTGAAGTTTTAAATAGAAAAAGAAAATTAACAATTGAAATGATAAGAAATTTACATGATAAATTAAAAATTCCAATTGAAAGTTTATTCTTAGAATATAAAACAAACTGTGCTTAATTGCAACAAAACAACCAAATAAAAAACTATAAGGAAACACTTGTTTATTTATGATTCTGTACAAAAAACAAAACGAGAATTTATTCCATTAGAAGAAGCAAAAGCCTCTTTATATGTTTGTGGACCAACCGTTTATGATGATGCTCACTTAGGGCATGCTAAAAGTGCATTGGTTTTTGACCTTCTTACCCGTATTTTAAAAGCTAACGGTTATGATGTTACCTATGCCAGAAACATCACTGACATTGATGACAAGATTATTAAAAAAGCACAAGAGCAAAACAGAGATATAAAAGAGATAACAGACTTCTATACTGATGCTTATCACAAAGAGATGTCTGAGCTTGGTGTTTCGCGTCCAGACATTGAGCCTAAGGCGACAGAGTCGCTAGAGGCTATGATAGAGTTAATCCAAAAACTTATAGACTCTAAACACGCTTACTCAACTGATGAGGGAGATGTTTACTTTGATACTTCTAGTGACAATGAGTACCTGAGCCTCTCAAAAAGAGTTCAAGAAGAGGACGACAAGCAACAGAGAATTGAAAACTCGTCAATGAAGAAAAATCCTGCCGATTTTGCTCTTTGGAAGAGTGTAAAAGATGAGACAATAACTTTTGACTCCCCTTTTGGAGCCGGTCGCCCAGGCTGGCACTTAGAGTGTTCTGCGATGATAGAGAAACATCTCGCACGTCCCGACACTAAATTTGCCGTAGATATTCACGGCGGTGGAGCGGACCTGCTTTTTCCCCACCATGAGAATGAGGCTGCACAGACTAGATGTGCTACTAACCATGCAATTGCAAATTACTGGATGCATAACGGTTTTGTAAATATAGACGGCGAAAAAATGAGCAAGTCTTTGGGTAATAGTTTCTTTTTAAAAGATGCGCTAAAAGAGTATGACGGAGAGGTTTTACGGTTTTACCTTTTAAGTACCCACTACAGAAGCAACTTCAACTTCAACACCGAAGACTTGGCAACATCTAAAAAGCGTCTTGACAAGATTTACAGACTCAAAAAGCGTCTTTTTGGATTAGCTGAGAACTCTGAGAGTACGACATTTCAAGATGAGCTATTAACAGCTCTAAGCGATGATATGAATATCTCCACTGCCTTGGCTCTTATTGAAGCACTTATTTCGAATACGAACGAAGTTTTAGACACACCGGGAAAACATAAAATACTCAAACGTGAAACTATCTCAAACTTAGCTTATATAGAGAAGATTTTAGGTTTTGGTCTTAAAAATGCCTATGAGTATTTTCAATTTGGTGTAGATGCAGAGACAAAGAGTAAAATTGACATGTTGATTGCAAAAAGGGATGAAGCCAAAAAATTAAAAGACTTTGAAGCTTCTGATAAACTTCGTGATGAGATTTTAGCCCTTGATGTTACTATCATGGACACTGCCCAAGGTACTTTTTGGGAAAAAGTATAGTTCTGCAGAGAGTAAAATACCCCACTACCCTAAAAGAGGCATCCATTTTATTAATTTAGAGTTCTTATACGGCTAAGAAATTCATCGCCGTACACTCTTCATTAACTATACTAATATTCTAGGCACTTTTCTGGCTTGAGTCTAAGAGTTGTTCTCTCTTCTCTTTTTCCAGCTCTAAATATGCATTTGAAAATTCTCTCTTAAAATCTTCTACTGCTTGAAGCATCTCAAGAGATGCATCTCCCCCATCTTCACCATATAAAATAGCATCAACCGTCTCTATAATATCATCAAAAGTAACTAATTCAGATGAATATGATCCATAAAGGCTCTTAAGAGTAGTAGAAACCAAATCGTTTCTCATATTCTCAAGAGTCTTTAACAATGCCTTTTTTGTGTCATCATCCATACTTTTAGAAACCTTGTTATCACTAAGCATATTGTAAAAATTTAGCTCTTTGTTTACGTTTAAATGTTCAGAAGAAGTTTTCATTTGTTATCCTTTGTTCTATTTAAGCAATTAGTATGCCATAAAAAAGCTGAATTTCAAATATTAGTCATTTACTACTTAAAATAAAAGTATCTTACACAAAAGTCTTGCTTGATATTATATTTGCTATTATTACAAAAAAATAGATAGAGAGTAACTTTGAATATAAACGATATATATATACACCTGCAAGAAAATTCAAAAGATTTAACAGATGAATTCAAAAGACTATTTCATGGTCGCGGAGGTCTGTATGATGGCTGGAAACACCTTACTATTGACTCTATTGACGATATTCTAAGTGTGGCTCTGTACTTTGAAATGGAACTAAAACTTGAGGCTGAGCTGATTGAGATGTTAAAAGATTTTATAATATCAAACAGATACAAAACTATTGTTCTTCAAAGAAGATATTTAAAAGGTTCTCCAAGTGAACTTATAGTTGGGGAGATTAAAGATAATCTCTTTGTTGTAGAAAATGGAATAAAGATAAAATTAAACCTGCTATCAAACCGTAACAATGGATACTTTCCTGATATGAAGAACGGCAGGGAGTTCGTAAGAGCTAACTCAAAAGAAAAGAGTGTATTAAACCTTTTCTCTTATACATGTGCCTTTAGTTTGGCTGCAAAGTTTGGCGGTGCTAAAAGTGTCTCTAATATAGATATGAGTAAAGGTGCCCTCTCAACGGGACGAGCAAATCATAATCTAAATAATATAGAGACAAAGGGTGTCAGTTTTTTACCATACAACATACTCAAATCATTCTCTAGAATCAAGAAAAAAGGACCTTATGATATGATTATCATAGATCCTCCGACCTTTCAAAAGGGGAGTTTTGAAGCTACAAAAGATTATAGAAAAATCATAATGAAACTGCCGCAGATCGCTTCAGACGACTGTACACTTTTAGCCTGTCTAAACTCTCCAGACCTGGATGTTGACTTTGTTATGGAGCTTATAAAAGAGCTATCACCTAGTTTCAAGTTTGTTAAGAGACTCGATAATGTAAAAGAGTTTGCAAGCGAAAATGAACAGAGATCATTAAAGAATTTAGTTTTTAAAAGAGAGGTGTTATAGATTTATAAAGAGGCTAAAGAAAAGTAGATTCTATCTACCTTTCTCTATTGTGGTACTATTTTTTCTTTACTGTTTTTTTCTTTGGAGATTTAAAATCATCTAAAGGGTTAACCGTCGGAGCGTATACCCAATCAGGCTGATTTTGATAGTTTGGCATTATATCATTAGCAGGTATTTTTCCTAAAGGCTTAATATAGCTCTTAGTTTTATTCTCAATAATAACCTTATCTCTTGAGAAGAATCCAGAACCTTTTTCTTGATTCATAGCACTAAAGATTTTGATGTCATTAACTTTCTTAATACCTACAGAGTCAAAATCAACTTTAGCGTCATGACAAGCAGCACAAAGTTTTTGAATGTTACTACCATCTGCACCTGTATTTACTCTTAAGTACATAAAGTTTTTATTTGACGGGTGTGCCTCATGACAACTAACACAGTCAAGCATTCCGTTTTTAAGCATATTACCAGGTACGCTTGCAATTTTTGGATTTGGCTTCATACCAATAGGGTGTGTAGTATGCATATGAACAGGTCTTATTCCTGCACCGCCGAACTCAGCCAATTCATGACAACCTAAACAATTTTTTGCAGTTAACTTATCAAAAGTCTCTCTAGTTAAAGGGTTCTTCATCTTTGTATTTTTAACTGCAAAGATCTTATCATCTACAGCAAAGTGAGTACTATGACAACCTAAACAAGTGATTCCATCATGTGGACCTGCCGCACTTAAGATACCGGGTGCTAAAGCCATTATAAAAGCTAAAGCAATTCCCCTAATATTTTTCTTCATTTTACTCATCCTTTTTTTACTCTTAATTTTATCTTGGCTGAATTTTATCAGTTTTTATATTTATAATTCCTTAAGTATAAACATAAAATCAAAATAATATTTAATCACAAAAATCAGCTAAAAGCCCGCTCTTAATCATTAAGTAGGCATCTTTACCTTTTAACTTTTTAACAATCTGCAGTGCAAAACATATAGCTGTTGCCGGCCCTCGAGATGTCATAACATTCCCATCTTCTACAACCATATCCTTGTCACTATACCCATCTTCTCTTATCTGCTTTTCTGCTGAGGGGTAACATGTATAGTTGTGTTTAAGCACTCCGGCTTTATGAAGGGCAATGGGTGCCGCACATATTGCCCCAATGTTTTTGCTCTTCTTATCCATCTCTTTTAAAATACTCTGTACACTGTCATCATTTGCCAAGGCCTGAGTTCCACCATGTCCACCAGGCAAAACAATCATGTCAAGATCATCTACAACTACATCTTTTATCTGCATATCAGCTACAACTACGATTCCATTTGCACCTTTTACAGAACTTTCGTCACTCAGAGAAGCTAACTGTACCTCTATTTGAGCTCTTCTTAAAACATCAATAATATTCACCGCTTCTATCTCTTCAAATCCATTTGCCAGTGGCACTAACACTCTGCTCATAATAGACTCCTGCTATAAAATTCCATATTATTTCACTCTTTCGTGTGTTCTGTGCCATTTCAAAGCACAAAATAAAAACTTCACCCTTTGCGAGGAAACACCTCAATCCCATTTATCTTATTCTATACTCTTTTTGCTTGTTTTTACAAGTAAAGTGTTATAATCCGCTTCAAATTTATTAGGAGAAGTTTTGAGAGAAATTTTCAAACTGTTTAGAGTTCACCAATATATAAAGAATCTATTTATATTTATGCCGATACTATTCTCTTTCTCTTTTTTAGATCTAGAAAATAATATAAATGCTCTTATCAGCTTTGTGCTTTTTTCCCTCCTTGCCAGTAGTGTCTACATCTTCAACGATCTTATGGATATAGATGAAGATAGAGCTCACCCAATTAAAAAAAACCGTCCTTTAGCTTCTGGTAAGGTATCACCAAAGAGTGCAATAATGCTTATTTTATTACTTAGTATATTTTCGCTTGGTTTATCTCTAAGCTTAAACAGTGAACTGTTTTTAGTTCTTATTATCTATTTCATTTTAAACATTCTATACTCTATAAAACTAAAACATATAGCTATTTTAGATATATTTATAATAGCTACAGGCTTTGTATTGAGGCTCTTTGCAGGTTCATCGGTTACTGAAATTGAACTATCTATGTGGATAATTCTTATGACCTTCCTGCTAGCTATTTTCTTGGCTTTGGCAAAGCGAAGAGATGATGTTCTTCTATCTTTAGATGGTCAAGAGACGCGAAAAAATATAGACGGTTATAACCTTGAGTTTGTAAATGCATCTATGGTATTAATGGCAGGTGTTGTCATAGTTAGCTATATACAGTATACAATCTCACCCGAAGTTTTACAAAGACTGCACACACACTATCTCTACCTAACATCTTTTTTTGTTATACTCGGAGTGCTAAGATATATGCAGATTACTTTTGTTGAACAAGATAGCGGCAGTCCGACAAAGGTTCTAATAAGAGATAGGTTTTTAAAACTAACTATTGTGTTTTGGTTACTAAGTTTTATTGGAATTACAAAACTTATATGATTATTTTTAAGTACACACTATTTGCATTAATATCTACAATTATAAATATACTCTTTCAATATCTCAGTTTTTTACTTTATGATGGTTTCTTATCTCTATATATAGCTATGTTTATCGGAACTTTAGCAGGACTGATATTGAAATATATATTAGATAAAAAATATATCTTTTTTCACACTCCAAAGAGCAAGAAAGATGATGGCAAGAAATTTTTTCTCTACTCCCTTATGGGAGTTTTTACGACCTTTATCTTTTGGGGATTTGAGATTAGTTTTGATTACATGTTTGAAGATGAAAATGCAAAATACTTTGGTGCAGTAGTTGGATTAACTATCGGTTATATAGTAAAATACTATCTAGATAAAAGATTTGTCTTTGTTGATAGTAAAAAGGATTGAGTTGTGAGTTTAATCAGCTGGGGAATGTACCCGAAGATAAAAAATCAAAAATTTTCTCTGCGAGATAGAGATACTTTAGTTGAATATATAAACAATACTGAAGAGTTTATCCCCTTTGGCAATGGCAGAAGCTACGGCGACTCTGCGATTAATGAGCATATACTCCACACAAAGCCTTACAACAATTTTTTAGAATTTGATGAGAAAAATGGAATACTTACATGTCAAGCCGGTGTGCTCCTTAGCGAAATAATTGACTCATTTGTAAAACGCGGCTGGTTTTTAAAGGTAACTCCAGGAACTAAACTCATAACTCTCGGTGGCGCAATAGCAAGTGATGTACATGGTAAAAACCACCACATTGAGGGGTGCTTTAGCGAGTCTGTAGAGGAGTTTACTATCATGCTGCCCGACGGAGAGAGTAAGGTTTGCAAAAAAGGTGATGAGCTTTTTCTTGCCACGTGTGGAGGTATGGGTCTTACCGGTGTAATTTTAGAGGCAAAGATATCTCTTAAGCCAATCAACTCACAGTTCATAAAACAGACGACCATAAAAACAAAAAACCTTAAAGAGACTTTTGAGGCTTTTGAGAACAACAAAGGCTTGCCCTACTCCGTTGCCTGGATAGACTGTCTTGCCAAAGATGATAATCTCGGAAAGTCTCTCTTGATGGTCGGAGATTTTGCCGACGACGGAGACTTGGATTACAAAAGCAAAAAGAGCTTAAGCATACCTTTTAACTTTCCCTCGTTTGCCCTGAACACTCTAAGTGTAAAAGCTTTTAACTGGCTCTATTATGCAAAAGCTCCAAATGGAATATCCAAGCAAAAAGTCGATATTGACGCATTTTTCTATCCACTTGACTCCATTGGCAACTGGAACCGTATCTACGGCAATAAAGGCTTTACCCAGTACCAGTTTATACTGCCAAAAGAGCAGAGTTTTAGCGGCTTGCAAGAGATACTTACAAAAATCTCAAACTCGGGAAAAGGTTCATTCCTTGCCGTATTAAAACTATATGGCAAGGCAAATGAAAATTATCTTTCATTCCCGATAGAGGGCTACTCTTTAGCACTAGACTTTAAGATAGAAGAGGGTCTATTTGAACTACTTGACACCTTAGACGAGATAGTCGTTAAGTATGGCGGAAGAGTCTATCTAACGAAAGATGTCAGGGTAAGCAAAGAGACTTTTGAGCAGGGTTACACTCAAATAGAGAAGTTTCGAGAGTTTAGAAAAGAGAACAACATGAATAAAAAGTTACATTCATTACAATCAAAAAGGTTACAAATATGAGTTATGTTCTTATAGTCGGTGCAAAAAGCGATATAGCAAAAGAGGTGGCACGGATATATGCAAAAAACGGCTACAATCTTTATCTTGCAGCAAGAGAGAGTTCTGCACTTGAAGATCTAAAACAGGATATCGAAGTTAGAAGCGGTGTAGAAGTAAAGATAAAAGAGTTTGATATAACTGCTTATAAAACACATGAAAAGTTCTACACTGAGCTTGAAGAGAAACCCTTAGGTGCTATCGTAGTCTCAGGCTATATGGTGGAGCAAAAACTAGCTCAAAAAGATTGGAATGAGACACTTAATACTATCAATGTCAACTATACGGGTGCAGTTAGTATTCTAAACATTATCGCTAATGATTTTGAACAGGAGAGACGTGGTTTTATAGTAGGTGTCAGTTCTGTTGCAGGTGATAGAGGAAGAAAAGCAAATTACATCTATGGAAGTGCAAAAGCTGCTTTTACAGCTTACTTGGGAGGAGTTAGAAACAGACTCTATGAGAGCGGCGTACATGTTCTTACTGTAAAACCAGGCTTTGTCAACACTAAGATGACTGAGCACCTTGAGCTGCCTGAGAAACTAACGGCAGAACCTGAAGATGTGGCAAGTGATATCTACAATGCCCAACAAGGTTGTAGAAACGTGATATATACAAAATCTGTTTGGATGTTTGTTATGCTTATCATCAAACATATTCCAGAATTCATATTTAAGAAAATGAGTATATGATAAATTATTACAAAAAAGAGTTTCGTATTCTATTTACTATCTTTATATTTAAGATAATAATTTTAACTTTTTTCCCTCTAACCGGTGATGAGGCCTACTTCATTAAGTGGGGACAAAACCTGAGTTTAGGCTATTACGACCACCCTCCAATGGTTGGCTGGCTTATATACCTTATGAGTTTTATAAGCGATTCTCACATATTATTTAGACTACTTCCTGTTATTACAACCTTTGTAGTCGCGTTTGTTATTTATAAAATTGCCATACTCTACAAAGTACGAAACTCAAAAGCCTTTTATGTTGCGCTTATCTTTTTAAGTTCACCTATTGACATACTGCTTTTACTTATAACAAATGACGTTCCCCTTCTGCTTTTCAGCTCACTTGGAACCCTCTTCTTACTCTATTCTTTAGAAAAAAAAGAGTGCTTAAGGCATGCCCTGCTCGCAGGTCTTTTCCTTGGTTCTGCCTTTTTAAGTAAATACTTTGCAGTATTTCTGATGTTTTCACTACTTATCTTCTCGCTCTATATATACAGAACAAAAGCTATAAGAAGTGTGCTCGTAGTAACTCTAGTTGTTTCACTCTTTATTGCTCAAAACCTATATTTTAACTATAACAGTTGTTGGAATAACATAATGTTCAACTTCTTCGCAAGAACAGAGCATAATAGCTATAACATCAAAACTTTTTTTGGTTATTTTATGCTGATTGCCTATATATTTACACCCTGGGGTCTCTACTATCTTTTTAAAACTAAGTTTGAAAAAAACAAGTTACTTAAACTGTTAATTAGCATACTTGGTTTTATGTTTTTTATATTTTTAACGGTCTCACTAAAAAATCAGATAGGGCTGCACTGGTTTTTACTATTTACTCCGTATATCTTTTTACTATTTACTTTTATAGATGAAAAAAAGCTAAACAGACTCTTCAAGTATAATGCCATTTTCACCTCAATTCATATATTAATCTTAGTCACTGCCCTGCTACTTCCAAAATCACTGCTTGAGAATCATAAGGCTTACTCCAATATAATTATATATACTCAGCCTGAAGCTGTTTGTAGTGAGATAGACAAACTTGGTGATGATAGAGTATTTACTCCGGGCTACTCTACCGCTTCACTTCTATCATACCACTGCAAAAAAGATATTAAGGTGCTGTTGAGCACCTCAAAATACGGTCGCCTTGATGACAAACTCTTAGATGTCAGAACTCTATCGGGAAGAGATATTACCCTGTTTAACAAAAGTTCCATCTCAGAGACACAGTTAGAAAAAGTCTGTGAATCTTACACAACAGAGACCATAAAGATAAAAAAGGCAAACTTCTACATGGCAAGATGTAAAAATTTCAACTATGAAGAGTATAAAACAAACTATATTGATGTTCAAAACGGGAGATACTACAACATTCCAGAGTGGCTTCCCATTGGCAAGTGTTACTTCAAAGATAGATACTACAACGGTGAGCATAAATGAATCTGGCACTATTTGATTTTGACGGTACGCTTAGTGAAAAAGACTCTCTTGATGAGTTTTTAAAGTACAGCGTCGGCAGAAAAAAGTATCTTCTCAACATGTTTAAGTTTATGCCATACTTTATTTTTTGGCAAACAAAACTAATGAATAACGGTGTGGCAAAAGAGCATCTTTTTAGAATATTCTTCAAAGGCACTGATGAGAAGCACTTTAGAAAGATTGCTGAAAGCTTCTCTCTTACCAAACTAGACACTATGATGCGTAAAGATAGAATGACGATACTTAAAAAGCATCAAAAAAACGGTGACAGAGTTGTGATTGTATCAGCATCGATGAAGTGCTGGCTAAAGCCTTGGTGTGATAAGAACAAGCTAGAACTCCTCTCAACTCAACTGGAATTTAAAGATGAAAAATTCACAGGCAGGTTTTTAACGAAAAACTGCCATGGAGCGGAGAAAGAAAGCCGTATAAGAGAACTTCTACATGTAGAAGAGTACGAGAGTGTTTATGCTTACGGAGACAGCTCTGGCGATACTGAGATGCTGGCTATGGCAGATAAGGCTGTGAGGTACTAACTTCTCTGCTTAACCCTTCGCTTAAGTAACATTATGTGAGTTATGTAAAATTTTTACATATTAACTCTCATTTGCGTATATTATTTAGCCATATTTTTAACTAAACATTAATTTTTAATATACATTGCGTGTGTGTTATTTTTCATTTTTAAGCTTCTTCTGTATATAACGTGTTTGAACAAATAGTTATGTACAAAGGAACTAAATGTCTAAAATATCTATCAAACTTATTATGATAGGAGATATTGAAAAAATAATTGATTTCGATTTAATACAAAAACATTCATCAAAGTTTTTGCCATTGAAGAACTTAATCGAATATGTGATTTACCTGTTTCAAACAAAGATAATAGGTATTTAGATGTTGTTTATTCAGTTGAAGAAATGAAAAATATTTTATCAAATATAACTCACGATACTCTTTGTATTGGGGTGATGAATTATAAATTTGATGATAATTTTTATATGCATAGACTTGACGATAATAAAGTATGTATTTCAGTTGCTAGTTTAGAGAAAATTTTAAAAAGAAAAGATATTTCGTTAGAAAATACCCACTTTTATCTATTAGTGTAACTATTATATTTTCTACAACTATAAATATATTATCTAGTTATGTTTGGAAATTGATTGAAGGTATATAACAAAACATAGGAGCTAACAAGTAACCCAGCGTTAAATATCAACTTTTATAATTCCCAATGACTTCAAAAGCTAACAAACAAGGACTTGACTTAACGTACGATATCTGGTACCATAATAGAAAAGGAATGTTTATGAGTAAAGTGATCACAGTCAGCCAAGCAAGAGCTAATATTTACAAAATAATAGATGAAACAGCCGAGACTCATCAGCCTATCTTAATTACTGGCAAAAGAAACAATGTTGTCATGTTGTCTGAAGAAGATTGGAATGCGATAGAAGAGACACTATATTTAAACTCAATTCCAGGTATATCTTCATCAATTAAAGAGGCTATGGACTCTGAAGACAGTGAGTTTAGTGAAGATATTGAATGGTAGAGTATAAAGTTCTTTACTCCAAACAAGCTTTAAAAGATGCTAAAAAATTATCATCAGCCTCTTTGGCTGAAAAAGCAAAAGAGTTGATAGAGATACTTAAAAAAGATCCGTTTCAAAAACCGCCACCTTATGAAAAACTTGTTGGAAATTTAAGTGGTTCATATTCAAAAAGAATAAATATTAAACATAGAATCGTTTATGAAGTAATCCAAGAAAATAAACAAGTAAGAGTATCAAGAATGTGGACTCATTACGGAGAGTAAACGTAAATCAAAAATACTAACCAATTTTTTAACCTTTTTTCAGTATAATCACTGAAATTATTAGAGCTAAAGAGATAACTAAATGATAAACTACCAAAGCATAAAACCTTGGCTATTTAAACTGCAACCTGAAAATGCTCACCATGTAGCGGAGACTATATTAAGACTTCCTAACATCTGTCAGATTCCTTTTAACTCTTTTTTAGAGTCTCACTTCATCACAAACGACATTTTGACTCAAGAGCTGTTTGGCAGAACATTTTTAAACCCTGTCGGGCTAGGTGCAGGCTTTGATAAAAACGCGACAATGGTTCGCGGCATGCAAATATTAGGCTTTGGTTTTACAGAGATAGGTACGGTCACGCCAAAACCGCAAGAGGGAAACCAAAAACCTCGAATGTGGCGACATGTACAAGAGAGAACTATCCAAAATGCTATGGGCTTCAACAACGAAGGAGTCTTAAAAGTACAAAAGAGACTAAAAAAACGTTACCCTTTTACAACTCCCATCGGCGTAAATATCGGAAAAAACAAACTGACTCCAGAGAGTGATGCAATAAACGACTACACAACTCTTATAAAAGCGCTTCACAACCTTGGAGACTACCTTGTTATAAACATCTCATCTCCGAACACTCCGGGACTTCGTGATTTGCAAAATGAGGAGTTTATCACTAGACTTTTCGCAGAGGCTAAGGCTATCACAGATAAGCCTATACTTCTAAAAATTGCTCCTGATATGTCGGTTGAGGATGCAGTAGCACTCACAACTATGGCAGTTGAAAAAGGAGCAGACGGCATCATCGCGACTAACACGACTATAGACTACTCACTTGTAAAGAGTCCTTACGACAAAGGCGGACTTAGCGGTGCAGTTCTGAAACAAAAAAGCTTTGAGATATTTGAAGCTATCGCTAAAGAGCTTTACGGTAAAACTATACTTATCTCTGTTGGCGGAATCGACTCGGCTGAGGAAGTATACAGACGTATAAAAGCAGGAGCTTCTCTTGTACAGATACTAAGTGGGCTTGTATTTTACGGTCCTGACATGATTAAAGAGATAAATACAGAGCTCACTGAACTAATCAAAGCTGACGGATATTCAAACATCTCTCAAGCAATAGGCACGGACAGAAAATAATATGAGATTTATAGCAACTGCCCTACTAGGATTTAGTCTATTATCAGGTTCATCATCGTTTATAAAGTATGAGCCAAAAAGTAAAAATAAAATAAAAGAAAGTGAAGTATATACTATGTCAGCATCATCATCATTACCTAAATACCATACAAAAACTCTAAAAAACGGATTGCAGATAGTTGTAATTCCTCTTGAAAACTCTACTAATGTTATAAGCACAGACATCTTCTACAAAGTCGGAAGCAGAAATGAAGTTATGGGTAAGACCGGCATTGCTCACATGCTCGAACATATGAACTTCAAATCTACAAAGAACCTGCCGGCGGGTGAGTTTGACAAAGAGGTAAAAAGTATAGGCGGTGTTAACAATGCATCGACGAGCTTTGACTACACTCACTACTACATAAAATCAAGTACAGACAATCTTTCTAAATCACTAGAACTTTATGCAGAGCTTATGCAAAATCTCAATCTAAAAGATGAAGAGTTCCAACCTGAACGCGATGTTGTTGCAGAAGAGAGACGATGGAGAACAGAGAACAATCCATTGGGTTATCTTTACTTTGCACTGTTTAATAATGCCTATACATACCACCCCTACCACTGGACTCCTATCGGTTTCATGAATGATATCAAGACTTGGACTATAGATGATATAAAAGATTTTCATAAAACATACTATCAACCAAGCAATGCAATTTTAATGGTTACCGGTGATGTGGATGCCAAAGAAGTTTTCAAAAAAGCAAAAAAACAGTTTGGTGATATTAAAAACAAGGCGAAAATCCCTAAAGTCAAATTTATAGAACCGGAGCAAGACGGACCTAAAAGAGCGATTATATATAGAGATAGCGAAGTTGAGATGGTTGCTATAACTTTTCATATTCCAGACTTTAAGAGTAAAGACCAAGTTACTCTAAGTGTTATATCCGAGATACTCTTCTCTGGAAAAAGTTCAAGACTCTACAAGGAACTAATAGATAAAAAACGTCTTGTCAACAGCGTATACGCTTACAACATGGAAAATAGTGATCCTGGTCTTTTTATCTTTTTAGCATCCTGTAATCCGGGGGTAAAAGCTGAGGATGTTGAACGTGAGCTTATTAAACAAATTGAACTGATTAAAAATAAAAAAGTAGCTCAAAAAGAGATAGAAAAGGTAAAAATTAATACTAAAGCAGATTTTATCTACTCCTTAGAGAGTTCTACTTCTGTAGCAAATCTTTTTGGTAGCTACCTTGTACGTGGAGATTTAGAACCTCTTTTAAGTTACGAAGAGGATGTAAAAAAAGTAACAATAAAAAAGGTACAAGAAACAGCCAACAAGTATTTTAACTTTGACAAATCAACTACACTAATTTTAAAAAAAAGTAAGTGAGTTTAGAGCAACTATTAATCTATATTATCTATAAATGCAAATATATATTGCTCAACCTTAGGTAATATAACCCCACCATGTCCGTCACCGGATATGATTAGAGATGTACCTGATATTGATTTATTAGCATATTCAGCTGTTCTCTCTGCGGCTCCTAAAGGATCGTTTTTTGCAGCAATAAAGAGTGCTTTTGTCATTGAAGTAGCAAGTGCCATATCTATATCTTGCGCTAATTTTTTTGATTTACCTGCTGATATTGTCACAACTCCCTTTGCATCATACTCATTAAGAAGAGGAATAATAGTTCCCCCGCCCAACGAGGAACCAAATAGATATAAATTTTGCATATCAACTGTTTCATCTTCACTCACAAACTCAAGCCATTCGATTAGGTCTGCCGGTATTTTCTCAAAACCAATATTTTTGTCACTTTGCATAAGTGCCTCTTTAATATGAGCTAGTCTTGTATCTGTTATAACCCTATTCTCTTTTTTGTTTTGAAATATTGATTTTCCATGACCTCTTAGGTCTACACTTAGTGTAGCAAAACCTTTTTCATTAAACTTTTTAGCCAAACTATCCCACATATGATGGTCTGAGCCAAACTGATGTGCAAAAAGTATTATAGGATTTAATTTTTTTGCAACACTCGGCTTATCCAGCCATCCGTGTAAAACAAACCCGTCATCAGATCTTATAGTTAATTCACCGGCAAACAGACCAGAGACAAGCATCAAGCTAAGTAACAATTTTCTCATAATATACTCCCTTTTTAATTAATCTAATATCTTTCTCTTTAAAACATATAGATTATTGCTCTCATGGCAAGAGTCTCTAAACCTCTCCTTTAGTTCTCTGTCATAAGTCATAAGGTATATGTCAGACTCTCTTTGGTCTATATCTTCAAAGTTTTTAAGTAAAACTCCGTCTGCAACATTTTTTCCATGATCACATTTTGTAAAATTAAAAGAGTTTATAGTTTTACCAAAATCATATAAATCAGCTTCCCATTCTGCTTTGAATAACCATAAAGAATCAGGATTACATGATACATAAATATTTTTGTCTTCTATCTCAAAAGGCTCGATAATCTGAAAAAAGATAGGAGATACGTTTGAGAAATTCTCTATATCCCAAAAGAGGTAAGCCTTCTTTCTTTTAGTAGGAACTTTTTTATTGAAAAGTATGAGATGTTTAGAGATATTTAGATTAACATGTGCATTGTCATTCACAAACTCTATCTGCTCTTTGAGTTTTTTTGCTTCATGAGTATCAAACTTTAAAATAGCTCCAAGTTCTATGAACATATCAAGCTCCAAAAGTTCATTAACACAGCCATGACTTTGGTAGGTCTCAAAACTTTTTAGTCTCTTCTTTGAGTATATAGTTTTAAGAGTTATCTCCTCATTTGAAGAAAAAGTTTTAATAAGCAATACAAAAAACTTGTAGGCATTCCTAGTCTTTGGTAACCCTATCTTGCCGTAATATTTTTTATCTATAATAATTTTTTTCATATTAGAGATTATATCAAATTAATATTACCTGATTGTAAGATAAAAAATAGAGTAAAATTTTATAAAGAGAGATTTATAGAAGCAAATCTAGATAAAAGAATACTTTTATAAATTGATTGAACTGTGTCTTCACAGTAACAAAAAGGATTGTTTATCGTTTTTTATTTGTAAAAAATGATTTTTTATGTTATAATTAACAAAGTTAATAAAAACTTAATATTTAATATTAATGTTTTATTATAATATAAACAATGTAAAATTAAAGTTAAGGAGTTTAAAATGAAGAATGTTATTATTGCTTTTGGAATATTTACTTTGATTTCAGTAGAACTCTTTGCATTGAGTGGTGCTCACGCCGGTCTTCGTCAAGATTTGGGTGGTGACAACAATCAAATTTGTGTATATTGTCATACTCCCCACGCTTCAAATGTTGCTTTTGGCGCTGCACCTCTTTGGAATAAACCGACGACGGGTACCGTTTTTAAAATGTACGGAGCCTCTTCAGCAGGTGTAGCCGGTGTAACCATGGCGGGAACGGCTACCGATGCACAACCTACAGATGCTGCTTTGGCATGTCTTAGTTGTCATGACGGTGTGAGTGCGATGAACAGTGTTATCAATGCTCCCGGTTCTGGTAAAATCTCTTCTACAGGGACATATATAGGTACTAACCCTCCCTCTGCAAAACCAATGGGTCTTGTAATACAGGCCGTTGGTTTTGGCGGCGATATGACTGACGATCACCCTATCTCTATACTCTACAACGAAGGAAGAGCCGGACTAAGACCTACAACTACCCCACTTGTAGATTTTTTTGGCGCTAGTACAGTAGGTAATCTGTTGAGAAACGGTAAAGTACAGTGCGTTAGTTGTCATGACCCTCACGGAACAGGCTGGAGTATGTATCTTAGAAATGGAAATACAGGCAGTACACTCTGTTTAGGGTGTCATAATAAATAGGTTTTTTTATCTTTTAAATAAACCATTGATACACACCTCTTTTTGGGTGGTATCATGTAAACGTTTTACTCTCTATTCCCTTTAAAACTTTTTTGATATAATTACGCATTAATTAAATAAGGCTACATAGATGAATATAGTAACAGGTTCTTCAACAGCACTCATAACTCCCTTTAAAAATGGAAAATTAGACGAGCAGACTTATGCTGCACTTATCAAAAGACAGGTAGACAATGGTATCGATGCTGTTTGTCCGGTTGGAACAACAGGAGAGAGTGCAACTCTAACCCATGATGAAGATAAAAGATGTATGGAGATAGCAGTAGAGGTCTGTCGTGGAACTAAGACCAAGGTTCTAGCAGGTGCCGGCAGTAATGCTACAGCTGAAGCTGTCGAAATAGCAAAACATGCACAAAGCTGTGGAGTTGACGCGATCTTCTCTGTTGCACCATACTATAACAAACCTTCTCAAGAGGGTCTTTACCAACACTATAAAGCTATTGCCGAGGCAGTTCCTGAGCTCCCCTTTATGCTATATAATGTGCCTGGAAGGACTGCCGTAGATATAGAGGCAGACACCGTGATTAGACTATTTGATGATGTGAAAAATATTTATGGAATAAAAGAAGCAACGGGAAGCTTAGAGAGAACCGTAGAGTTACTCTCTCTCAGACCTGAGCTTAAAGTATTTTCAGGTGATGATGCTATTGACTACCCTATTCTTGCAAACGGAGGAGCAGGCATCACTTCTGTCACCTCAAACCTCTTACCTGATTTAAAAAGTGAATTGGTCAGACTTGCCTTAGCAGGTGATTTTATAGGCTCAAAAGCATTAAATGACAAGCTCTATCCAATCAATAAAGTTCTCTTTGCAGAATCAAATCCTGTTATGATAAAAGCGGCTATGTACATAGCCGGTCTTATTGATACTTTAGAGTATAGACTTCCTCTTGTTCCTCCGAGTGTAGAGAACATGAAAAAACTTGAAGAAGTTATGAAAAATTATGAGATTAAGGGAATATAGTATGGCAGAAACCGGTTTACAAGGAAAGACTCTATTTATAAGTGGTGGAACTCGTGGAATAGGCAAAGCAATTGTCTATGCTTTCGCAGAAAAAGGGTGTGATGTAGCCTTTACTTACGCATCAAGTGCAGAGAGTGCGAATGAGATCATCGCTGATGTAGAAACTAAATATAGTGTTAAATGCAGAGCCTACAAACTAGATATATTAGAGCCTCTTACATATAAGGATGTATATAAACTTTTTGATGAAGATTTTGATAGACTTGATTACTTTATATCAAATGCGATTATCTCCGGTCGTGCTGTTGTCGGTGGCTTTGGTCCATTTATGAGACTTAAACCAAAGGGTCTTAACAATATCTATACTGCTACGGTTGATGCTTTTGTCGTTGGTGCCCAAGAGGCAGCTAAAAGAATGGAAAAAGTTGGCGGCGGCAGTATCATAAGTATGAGTTCAACCGGTAATATTGTCTATACTCCAAACTATGCCGGTCACGGTACAAATAAGGCTGCTGTAGAAACTATGGTTCGTTATGCTGCGGCTGAACTTGGTGAGAAGAAGATACGTGTTAATGCAGTAAGCGGTGGTCCAATAGATACAGATGCACTAAAAGCATTTCCAAATTATGAAGAGGTAAAGGACGAGGTGGTTCAACGCTCCCCTCTCTCTCGTATGGGAGAGGTTACAGATCTCACCGGTGCCTGTCTCTTTCTCTGCGGGGAAGCTTCTTCGTGGTTGACCGGTCAAACAATCGTTGTTGACGGTGGAACTTCTTTTCAATAAAGTTTTTTACTATAAAAAAGAGAGTTATTAAAAAGTGTAATATAATAAACATGTTTTAATATTAGGGAATAAAGGCTAAATATGCAAAAGATTGCTTCACTATCACAAGAGTTACAAGATAAGATAAAAAGATATGATGAAGAGTTTGAAGATATCTTTGAGCTCTTTGAAAAAGTAGTATATAAAGATGATTTTGAACTTTTTGCATCACTGCTTCAGGAGCTAGAAGATATAAATATTCAAAATAAATATGGTTGGACCCTGCTACATATATCTATTAGACGTAACAGAGAAGATATGCTCAAACTGCTCTTAGAAAAAGGAGCGGACATAGATAAGATAGATGGAGTAGGCTGGACCCCACTTATGGAATCAATCATGGACGATAAACCATCTTTGTGCAAACTGCTAGTTGAAAACGGTGCAGACAAATCTATAGCAAATGCCAGAGGAGTCACTGCACCGATGCTTGCTCAAAAGTTTGATAGAGCAGATATGTTCGAGTATTTAAAATAGAGGTTTATTTGCATGTTAAATATGGATGAGAAGATAAAAATATTTAAAGCTCTGGGACATGAGACACGCTTTAAGATTTTTAAAAATATTTTTACCGGTGGATATGCCTGTTCAATTGATGATAATCAGCCCAAAGAGGACATAATCGCACAAGCGACCTGCGTAACAACTATTGCTGAACATTTTGATTTCGCTCTTCCTACAATATCTCGTCACCTAAAAGAGCTCAAAGATGCAAAAATTATTACTATGACAAAGCGTAAAAATAAAATTTACATTGAGCCTAACCTTAATACAATAAAAGAGATTGCCGGTTGCTTTGATGAGATTGTTAAAAACTTTGATTCTGGATTAGAATTTCAATTTGACAATACAAAGAAGTAAACTTTTCAAATAGTAGAATAAATACCTAATAACTATTTTCAGCATTAAAGAGTGTCACAGGAATTTCTATTTAGCAATTTAGACAATTAACTTTTACTTAAGTTTCTTTCTTTATAATGGTAACACTAAATTAAACTAAAAGGAATAGTTATGAAGCTAACTCCCGCAAAAATTGTGTTGATAGTTTTGCTATCTTTCTCAACTACTCTCTCTGCCGCTGCATCAAAAGAAGCAATAAAACTAATTAATGAAGCCAAAAAAGAGGCTGGTGAGATTGAAGCAAAAAAATTGATGGAGATGATAGATGATGAGGAGGATGTCATTGTCCTTGATGTCAGAGAGGCGAAACAACGCAGTGAGGGCTTGCCGTATGTTAATGAAATCACACCAATAGCTATACAACAAGTCACTCGCGGTAACTTAGAATTTTTTATAGATAAAAAAGTTAAAAACAGAGATGCAGTTATAGTTACATTCTGTCGTAGTGGCGGTCGCGGAGCCCTGTCTGCACAAACATTGAAACATCTTGGGTATAAAAACGCAGTAAACCTTAAAGGCGGACTTAAGGGATGGACTAAAGCCGGTTACCCGGTTAAACTTGGCTTTGGAGTAGTAAAACTAGCAAAATAGTAATTACTACTACACTTTTGAACTATTTAATAGAGTACCTAGTATAATTAGCTAAAAAACAAGGCTATTAAAATGAGTGTATTATTAGAGTTTTCAATGTTTCCAACATCAGATGAGTGTAGAGACGGTTCATCTGTTTCCGCGCAGGTTAGCAAAGTTATAGATGCTATTGATAAATCAGGAGTTACTTATCAGCTAACACCGATGGGTACAGTAGTTGAGACTGAGACCATGAAAGAGGCCTTATCTATTATTGAGTTAGCTTACGAACAGTTAAGTGAGTGTGAGAGAGTTTACTCATCTTTAAAATTCGACATTAGAAAAAATAGCAAAAATAGACTAAGGACAAAGATTGCCTCCGTTGAGAAAGCTTTAAACAGAGAAGTAAGACATTAGAGAAATAAAGCAAATTTCACCTCCCCTTTGATACATTATTAGCACTTCTATATTTAAGCTATATTTTGGAAAGTAGAGGTATAATTTTTTATAAGTCAATACCAAATATGTTTAATTTATTATTAAAGGGGTATTATGATTGATTCTCTACACTATTCTCAGCTCTACCACGCATGTGATATTTCACTTTTTTCATTTAAAACTACCAAAGAGTTAGAGATACTTGAGAGGCCGATTGGTCAGGAAAGTGCTCTAAAAGCGGTTGATTTTGGCACCAATATAGAGCAGGACGGTTACAACCTTTTTGCTATGGGACCCTCGGGAAGCGGTAAGCACTCTACCATAATGACTTTTTTACAAGAAAAATCGAAGTCTGAAGCAACACCAAATGATTGGTGTTATGTAAACAACTTTAAAAATCACCAAAAACCTATCGCTATAGAACTGCCATCTGGTAAAGCAGATAAATTTAAAGATGACATTGATGAATTAATTGATATGTTAAAAGCTATCCTCCCCACTGTTTTTGAAAGTAGCGACTATCATAATGAAAGAGAGTTGATTAACAAAAAATATCTTGATATGCAGTCAGATATTTTTACTTATCTACAAAAAGAAGCAAAAAATCACGATGTTGCTATGAATAGTTCATCACCTACACGCGTGACTTTTGTACCGATAGTTAATGGCAAAAAAATATCTGCTCAAGAGTTCCAGACCATAGAGGGTAAACAAAAAGAGAGTATTAAAAAAAATATGAGTGCTTTTGAGGCTATTGTAAAAGAGCAGTTACATAAGGTTGGTGAGCTTAATAAGGGTATACTAAAAGAGTTTAAAAAACTCGATAAAAAAACCACTCAAGAAGCTGTAGAATCACTTATAGATGAACTCCGCCGTAAATATAAAGATTCACAAAATATTGTTGAGTATATTAATGCTCTGCAAGACGATGTAATACACAATGTACAAGACTTTTTAGTAAAAACAGATGAGATGAGTGTACCGCCATTTATGCGTGAATTTTATACTCCATCTTTTAATAGGTACAAAGTTAATCTTTTCGTTTCACATGACAAAGATAGTTCAGCACCAGTTATATATGAGGACAACCCAACTCATCAAAACCTTATTGGCAAAGTCGAACACTTATCTCAAATAGGTACACTTGTTACAGATTTTAGTATGATAAAGTCCGGTGCACTTCATAAGGCCAATGGCGGTTACTTAGTCTTGGATGCTAGAAAACTTCTAATGAAGCCTTTTGCTTACGAAGGTCTAAAGCGGGTTTTACGTGCAAAAGAGATACGCATAGAATCGCTTGCTCAGGAGTACTCTTTAGTCAGTACCACCTCCCTTGAACCGGAACCGATTCCTGTCAATATAAAGGTTGTCTTAATTGGTGAAAGAGCAATATACTATCTTCTATATCACTACGACCCTGACTTCAAAGAGTTATTTAAAGTCAATGCAGATTTTGAAGATGAGATACCAAGAAATGAGAAAAACCTTGATCTTTATGCTAGGATGATTGGCACAATCGCAAAAAGACATGAACTGCTTCCACTCAATGCCGAGGCTGTTGCAAAAGTCATTGAGCAGAGTTCACGAGATGTATCTCACAGCCTAAAGTTTTCTACCCACCTTGGCACACTTGCAGATCTTTTAAAAGAGGCTGATTTCTACTCGAAAAAAGCTAGGCACAGATCAATTAAAAAAGATGATATTGAAAAAGCATTAAGCAGTAAGATAGAGCGTCAAAACCGCATTCAAATGAAGTTATATGAGCAGATTGAAGAGGGTACTATCATTATTAATGTCAGCGGAGAAGCTGTTGGTCAGATTAACGCACTAAGTTACATATCTATAGGCGGACACCAGTTTGGAATCCCATCACGTATCACTGCAAGAAGCCGTATAGGTAAGGGTGAGATAATAGATATCCAACGCAAGGTAGAACTAGGCGGTCCTATTCACTCAAAAGGTGTAATGATTTTAAGTGCTTACCTGGGTTCAACGTATGCGAAAGATCTTCCTCTAAGTCTATGCTCATCTTTGGTCTTTGAGCAGTCTTATGGATTTATTGAAGGTGACAGTGCCTCATCAACAGAGCTATATGCCATCATATCATCGATTTGTGAAGTGGCAATTAAACAAAACATTGCAGTTACAGGTTCAGTCAATCAGTTTGGTGAAATACAGCCCATTGGAGGTGTCAACGAAAAGATAGAAGGCTTTTTTGACATCTGCATGAAAAAAGACCCAAAAGCTTTTTACGGTGTCATTATCCCAGATACTAATGTAAAACATCTTATGCTCAAACCAGAAATTGTCGAGTCCGTAAAAAAAGGCAATTTTGCCATCTATGGTGTTAAAACTATAGATGAAGGGATTTCAATACTAACCGGTATTGAAGCCGGAGAAGCGGATAAGAGAGGAAAGTTTCCGAGAAAATCAATCAACGGGATGGTTGTCGCACGTTTAGAAAAACTATCCAAAACTCTAAAAGAGTTTTCTCACTCAAAAGATGATAAAAAAACTCATAAATAGTAAAAGAGAATTACTATTTTGAGACCTCTTTAAAAAAGTTGCTAAACTCCGTCGGAAATGGAAATATAAGAGTATTTGTTTTGTCACTTGAAATATCACTCATTGTCTGAAGATACCTTAGCTGTATGGCTAAATCATTTTGACTAAGCTTCTGGGCTGCTTGAAGTATGTTTTCACTAGCTTCAACCTCCCCTTTTGCGTTAATTACTTTAGCACGACGCTCACGCTCCGCTTCAGCCTGTTTTGCTATAGCACGTATCATACTCTCATCAAGGTCTATGTGTTTAATCTCTACATTTGCTATTTTAATTCCCCATGCATCAGTCTGTTTATCAAGTATCTCTTGAATATCATGGTTGAGTCGTTCTCTCTCTGCAAGCATCTCATCAAGCTCATGTCCACCAAGTACAGAACGCAGAGTAGTCTGTGCAAGTTGACTAGTCGCAATATGAAAATTCTCAACTTGGATAATGGCTTTTTGAGGGTCTATCACACGAAAATATACCACAGCATTGACATGTACGGAGACATTATCATGAGATATGACATCTTGTGTAGGAACATCAAGAACTATAGTACGAAGATCAACTCTGACCATCTGTTGAATAAATGGAATCAAAATAATGAGTCCAGGTCCTTTTACACCTGTAAAGCGTCCAAGTGTGAAGATTACACCACGTTGATACTCCCTCAATATACGGATTGCCATCGCTAAAAACACGATTATAAAAGTAACTATATATATTCCTGTAAATGGTAAATCTATAAGCATTTTCTACTCCTTAATTGGTTTAACTTTTAAAATAAGACCCGATAGTTCAACCACCTGAACAATCTGACCTAATGATAATTCACTCTCGCTTGTTGCACTCCAAGTTTCACCATGACAATGTACTAGATAGCCTTTGTCAAAGATTTCAAACACCTCCGCTTTAGCACCGATCATCTCTTGAACACCTGAGACTACTTTTGCTGATCTTGAACTTATAAAGAGTCTCATAACTAAAATAAAAAAAGCGAGACTGGAGATAGTAAAAGCAATTATCAACGGGATTGAGACACTGCTGCCAAGAGTATCGGCATCAAACAGTAACACAGACCCAAAGGCAAATGAGACAACCCCTCCAACACCTAAGATGCCGAATCCCGCAATAAAGACTTCTGAGACCATAAATACGATACCTAAAACTATAAGAAGTAGTCCTGCATAATTAAAAGGTATCATATTCAGAGCGTAAAGTGCAATTACTCCTGATACAGTTCCAACTACTCCCGGAAATATTGCCCCCGGATTCATCAACTCAAAGAAAATACCGTATATCGCAATAAGTAGAAATATATATGCAATATTCGGATTTGTGACTATTGATAAAAAACGAGTTTTCCAATTGGCTTCATACAACTCTATAACTGCGTCCTTCGTCTTAAGTGTGATTCTCTTGCCGGAGACAACAATGCTCTTGCCATCAAGTTTGCTTAGTAACTCTTTGGCATCATCAGCTATAAAATCTATGACGCCATACTTCAATGCATCTTTAGCAGATAGACTTTTAGACTCTTTGACTGCAGATAGCGCCCAAGTAACATTTCTGTCATTCAACTGAGCCAAACTTTTAATATAAGCCATAGCATCATTTATAGCCTTTTTTTCAAGAGTAGAACTAGCACTGACATTTGAGTCTGCAAGCTTTGGTGTCGGCATTAGGTTAATTGGTGTGGCAGCACCAAGATTGGTTGCCGGTGCCATCACAGCTATATGAGAAGCGTAAAGAATATAAGTTCCTGCACTTGCAGCACGCGCACCTTTTGGGTAGACGTAGGTAATAGTCGGTATAGAAGAGTTTATAACTTCTTGAATCATCTCTCTCATCGATGTAGATAGACCACCGGGAGTATCTAATTCAAGCAGCACTGCCTGAGCGTTTTTACTGACTGCATAAGCCATGCCCTCTTTTAGGTAGCTGCTACTAGCTGGACCTATAGCATCTTTTATCTGCAGTTTTATAATTGTAGAAGTATCGGCAAAAAGTTCTATGGATATTAAAAGCAATAAAATAAGCAAGCGTTTCATTTTGTATACCTTGTATATTACTATTAAAGATAACACATAACATTAGCTAATAGTATCTAAGAAATAGTAGCAAAGTCAAATGCTTTTTAATGAATCAATCCAACAGATGGTATAATTATAATCAACAGGAGAAGAGTTTGAAACTTACATTTTTGGGTACAAGTGCGGGAAAGCCGACAAAAGAGAGAAATGTATCTGCTCTCGCACTGGAGTTAGATCAGGACAAAAAGTGGTATCTTTTTGACTGCGGAGAGGGTACACAACGTCAGATTATGCAGAGCAGACTACACACGGGAAAACTGGATTCTGTTTTTATCACCCACCTTCACGGAGACCACTACTACGGTTTGCCCGGACTTCTTTCTACTAAAAAGCTTGACAAGTCTTTAGCTCCCCTGAGTATTTACGCTCCAAAGGGGATTAGAAAATTTCTGGAGTCTGCACTGGATGTATCTGAGGCTAATCTCGGATATTTGCTCAATATCATTGAGTATAAGTATCAAGAGGAGTTTGTATTTGAGAAGTTTTTTCTCAAAGTCTTGCCTCTACTGCACTCCAAGGAGAGTTCAGCCTTTTATATCAAAGAAAACGATATAAACAATAGGCTTGATGAAGAGAAATTAAGAAAAGCCGGGCTCGAAGACTCGCCTCTTTGCGCTGAACTAAAAAGGGGAAAAAGCATCATATTTGATGGTAAAAAACTCAATCCGCAATCTTTTATGAATGAGACTATATCCGGAAGATCACTTATAATTGCCGGGGACAACTCTAAACCTGACATCTTAGACAAATATCTGATAAATTTAGACCTCTTGGTGCATGAGTGCACCTACACGCAAGAAGTATATGATAACTTGATAGAAAAAGTCATGCATACTACTGCAAAAGAGCTCGCAATAACAGTTCAAAAAAATCATGTTAAAAATCTTATCGCAAACCACATCAATCCAAGGTACAATAAAAATAGCACTTTGGGCATAGAGATGATTTACAATGAAATAAAGCAAAATTATTACGGCAAACTCTTCATCGCCAACGATTTTGATGTCTATTACCTAAGTAGAGAGAAATTAATCTCTGTAATCTCTTCTACCTAATGCCACACTCCTTCATGGCTATAGCCACAATATGGACATGTTCCGTTTTCATCTAACTTATTAGTCACAAACTGCCCTATATTACCACTACGGTCAATAACTCTTTTACTACAACTAGGACAGTATGTCGACTCATAATCTTCATTGTCAACATTACCTATATAGATGTACTTTAAACCCTCTTGCTGACCTATTTTATAGGCTCTGAGCAGTGTTGATTCAGGGGTGTGGGAAACATCAAGCATCTTATATGTCGGATGAAAGGCTGAGAGATGCCAGGGTATTGATTTATCGAACTCTGCTATAAATTTTGCAATTTCTCTAATCTCTTCGTCAGAATCATTTTTACCAGGTATCAACAGAGTCGTTATCTCTATCCAGATTCCTTTTTCATGCGCATACTTTACCGCTTCAAGTACCGGTTTAAGCCTGGCACCGCAGATCTCTTTGTAAAACTCATCTGAAAAACTTTTAATATCTATATTCATTCCGTCTATGTATGGCTCAAGCAGGTCTATAGCTTTACGTGTCTCATAGCCGCTTGTGACATAGATATTTTTCAATCCTTTTTCATGTGCTAGTTTTGCAGTATCATAAGTGTATTCAAAAAAGACAATCGGTTCATTGTAAGTATAGGCAATTGATTCACACCCCTTCTCAAGAGCCAGTTCAACGATGCGCTCAGGAGGAAGTTCCTGACCGATAATCTTATAGTTGTTCTCTTTAGGATACTGTGATATGTCATAATTCTGACAAAACTTGCAAGAGAAGTTACACCCTACTGTTCCAATCGAAAACGCCCTGCTTTTAGGCAAGAAATGAAACATCGGTTTTTTCTCTACAGGGTCAATATTTACTGCAGCTGCAACTCCATAAACAAGCAGTTTAAATTCACCCTCCTCGACTCTCCTAACACCGCATATACCGTATTCACCCTCATCTAATTTACAAGCTTGTGCACATGCCTGACACAAGATTTTTCCACTTTGAAGTTTTTTACTTAACCATGCTTTCTTTGACATAATATTCTCCTTTTAATCTATTCAATAGCCTATTATTTCAAAAAATCAAGGGAACAAATGTAAAGCCATAGTGCTCTTTACCCTCAAGTTCACCACTCTCTTTTTTTCTAATTTCAAAAATTGAATTTCTTACCGGTACGACAAGCTTACCGCCGATTTTCAACTGTTTTGTCAACTCCTCAGGAAACTCTTCTGCCGCTGCAGAGACTAAAATACGGTCAAACTTCTCACCGACAACTCCCAACCCATTACCTGCTTGAATAATTTTTGCATTTTTAAGACTGTATTTTTTAAGATTGTTGTTTCCAAACTCTACAAGTTCGCTAACTCTTTCTACTCCCTTAACAGAGCCTTCATCTGCAACTATAAAGGCTAAAAGTGCTGTAGTCCAACCTGATCCGCTTCCTATGTCTAAAATCTTTTGCCCTTTTTTTGGCTGAAGCATCTCCAACATCATAGCTACTGTTGTAGGCTGAGAAATAGTCTGTCCATGCCCGATTTGAAGTGGATAGTCTGCATAGATATCTGAAACTGTAGGATCACAAACGAAATCAATCCTATCTATATTTACAAAAGCATCTATAATATTACTTGACTTTATAGCATCGGTATTTATTAAATAGTTAATTAAATCATTATTTGAACTCATTTTCTATCCCTTAAAGATGATTGAAGTGTTTTAAATTCTAAACCTTGCGCCTGGGCAACAGCCTTATTTGTTATCGCTCCATTAAACACATTAACGCCAAGTGACAAAGAGGGGTCATTTTTAATAGCGTTGATTACTCCCTCATTTGCAAGTCTTTGGATATATGCAAGAGTGACGTTTGTCAAAGCAGTTGTAGAAGTTTTTGGATATGCTCCGGGCATATTTGCTACACAGTAGTGAAGGATACCCTCTTCTACATATATTGGATTCGTATGTGTCGTTGGTTTTGAAGTCTCAGATATACCGCCTTGGTCAATAGCTATATCTACTATAATTGCTCCATCTTTCATACTTCTTAGCATTTCGCGAGTTATGAGTTTTGGTGCTGCAGTACCACCGTGAATCAATACGCTACTAACCACAATATCAGAATCTTGTAATAGTTCGCTAACTGCTTTAGGAGAGTAAATCACTGTTTTCACATTTTTTAGTGTTTTTTTCAGCTTTTCAAGCTTTGGTGCGGTACGATTTACTACAGTTACATCTGCTCCCATGCCAGTTGCCATCCTAGCCGCATTAAAACCGGCATTTCCTGCTCCTATAATTAAAATCTTCGCCGGAGAGACTCCATCAGAACCGCTAATTAAAACACCCTCCCCTCCTTGATAACGACTAAGATGATATGCTGCAACTATTGGTGCCATTTTACCTGCTATCTCACTCATCGGCCGAAGAAGCGGAAGTTCATTCTCTACTGCTACGGTCTCATATGCAATAGCACAGACTTTTCTTTTCATCAATTCAGATGTTAACTCTCGCAAGGGTGCAAGATGCAGGTAACAAAACAGAGTGTGGTTTTCATTTAAAAAATCATACTCCGAGGGTTGAGGCTCTTTTACTTTGACTATTAATCCGGCTTTACTATACAACTCCTTAGCGCTTGAGACTATCTCTGCACCGGCATTAAGGTAATCTTTATCACTAAAACCACTTCCTAGACCAGCACCGCTTTGAAGAATCAGTTTATGACCCTCTTTAACAAGAAGTGCAGTGTCCGATGGTGTAGCACCAACACGAAACTCATCTCTCTTAAGCTCTTTTGGAATACCTATTATCATATTTTACCTCTTGTTTAAAAGTTATAAAACCAGTCCCCTAATCTATTAGATAATGGATTTTGCTGATAAAATTCCTCTTCATTGAGTTGAAACCTAAAATTTTGCATATATTTTTGCACTGTTTTGTAGGCTTCGTTAATCTCTTTAAACTTTTTCGTATCACCTCCGGGCATATCAGGGTGATATTTTTTTGATAACTTTAAGTATTTTTCTTTTAGTTCAACGCTACTTGTGCGTGATACAATCTTTAAAGATTCAAGAGCTTTTTCAAAATCTTCATAACTCATAATATCTGCGTTTTTCATCTGCATCTCAATACTACCCTCTCTTGTGTAAAGAATCGCTAAAAACAGCACTCACGCCGATACCAAACAACTCTTGCGCCCGTACTTGATCATTAACAGTGTATACATTGACAAAAAACCCTGCATTTGTAAGCTTTGCAACTGTTTGCTTATCCACCAGTTCATCATTAAGATGATAAGCATCTACATGTAGGCTTTTTAGATACTCTATAAGTCTATTTGGATGTTCATGCTCGACTAAAGCTGCAGTTGCAATATCAGGCAATCTCTCTTTAATCATTGAGAGATACTCATGTCTAAATGATGAGAGCAAAACATGGTTGTGAATCTCCTTGTCTGCTATCTCTTTAAGTATGGTTGAGACTACCTTCTCATCAGAAAAAGTGTTATGCATATCTTTAATCTGAATATTAATATAAAGTCTATTCTCTTTTATAAATGCAAGAGCATTTCGAAGTGTTAGCAGAGGCTCAAACTCTCCATTAAACCAACTTCCATAATCAAGAGTGCTCAGCTCATTAAAAGTAAAATCAGAGACTCTAAAAGGCTCCCTAGACTTAAAGGCAGCTATCTCTTTTATATTTGTAGTTCTATCTAAAGTATCATCATGTATTATTATTGCTACACTATCACTGCTTAGTCGTACATCTATCTCAATAAAGTCACACTCTCCAACGCTGGCCTTTAGAGCTGACATTGTATTCTCAGGAGCTATTGAATTAGCCCCTCGATGGGCAGCAATAAGACCGATATTAGTAAATAGTTTTAAAAAATTCATCCCTTATTCTATCATCTATTTTGCTGTTGTATGCTTTTGTGGTAAAATATTTGAATGAATATTAATAAAAAAGATCTCTATTCATGGGCACTGTACGACTGGGCAAATTCAGCTTATGCCACTACTGTTATGGCAGGTTTTTTTCCCCTCTTTTTTAAAGCTTACTATAGTGCTGGCACTGATGCAACTATGAGTACTGCACAACTTGGTTTTGCCAATTCAATTTCAAGTTTTATTATTGTGCTTATTGCCCCTTTGCTTGGTGCTATCGCAGACTGTGGTTCACTCAAAAAAAGATTTATTTTTTTATTTGCTTACCTTGGTATTTTAATGAGTGCTTCTCTTGCACTTGTCGGTGAGGGAGAGTGGCAGATGGCAGCTTTTGTATATATACTTGGTAATATCGGTTTTATGGGTTCAAACACATTTTATGACGGACTTCTTCCATCTATCTCAAATGAAAAAAATGTAAACTATGTCTCAGGACTCGGTTTTGCTCTTGGCTATCTTGGCGGTGGTACTCTATTCGCCGTAAATGTATGGATGTTGCAAGAGTATTCATTTTTTGGTTTAAAAGACGAAGCTCAAGCAATAAAGGCTTCATTCATAAGTGTAGCTATTTGGTGGGCACTCTTCTCGCTTCCACTACTTCTATTTGTGCATGAAAAACGAGAAAAGCAAACAGTCACTAAAGGACTCTTCAAACATGGCTACCTACGGCTTAAAAACACTTTTGGCAAGATAAAAAAACTCAAAGGTCTACTGCTGTTTTTAATAGCTTACTGGCTCTATATCGATGGAGTTGATACTATAATAAGAATGGCTGTGGACTACGGAATGGCTCTTGGTTTTGACTCCGGTACTCTTATTTTTGCACTATTAATTGTTCAATTTGTCGGCTTTCCGGCAACACTGATATTTGCCAAACTTGCAGAATTTTGGGACACAAAAAAAGCGATTTTTCTTGCTATTGGTATATATTTTTTTATTACTATCTGGGCGTCCACAATGAATAGAGAGTATGAGTTTTATATACTTGCAATAATGATAGCCCTTGTGCAAGGCGGTATTCAGGCACTTAGCCGCTCATACTATTCAAAGATGATTCCACTGCATCACTCTGCTGAATTCTTTGCCTTTTATAACTTTTTAGGCAAATTTGCAGCCATATTAGGACCCCTTTTAGTGGCTAGTGTTGCTATTTTAAGTGAGAGTTCGCGTATCTCTATCGCTTCAATTTCTATATTCTTTGTTTTAGGAGCAATAGTGCTCTATTTTGTAGATGAAAAAAAGGTTGCTGCTGACGTACGAGGAGCATTAGAGTAAAAAACTCTCCATGTCATAACAGCTTTTACTCTTTATTTTAGAGGGCTTATTTAATAAAATCTTATAGTAATTAAGAGAAATTTAGCGCCAATTAATAAATATAATTATAGGATATTTCAAGCCTATATTAAGAGCCAAAAAGCTAAAATACCGTTATATATAAATAAGGATATTTTTGCTAAATCTTCCAAATACCCTAGCATCGCTTCGCATTTTTTTAGCACCGTTGATGTTTTGGATAATTTTAAATCCAAATTATTTTATAGATGCAGGTTATCATATAACATGGAACTACTATATAGCTTCTCTTGTGTTTGTATTAGCAAGTATTACAGACTTTTTTGATGGTTATATTGCAAGAGAGTGGAATCAGATAACGATGCTTGGTGCAATACTTGATCCCCTGGCAGATAAAATGCTGACTATTGCTGCATTTTTAGGTCTGATGCTGATTGGTGAAGCTTCTGCATGGGCTATCTATATAATAATTATTCGTGAACTATTTATTACCGGTATTCGCACAGTTGCCGTCAGTGAAGGTTTAGATATTAAGGCATCATTAGCCGGAAAAGTAAAAACAGTAGCTCAGATGTTTGCTATAGGTTTTTTACTTATGCACTGGCCTTACGGCACTGAGCTTTTATGGTTTGCGGTACTTCTTACTCTCTACTCCGGTTTTGAATACCTTTATGGATTTAGAAAAGCTCTTTTAAAAGGCAATGATTAATGAGTTTTTTAGTCTCTCTTTTAGTTCTCTCGGCACTAATATTTTTTCATGAGCTGGGCCACTACTTTGCAGCTAGGGCTATGGGTGTTTATGTTGAAGTTTTCAGCATAGGTTTTGGTAGAAAAATTGCCTCATTTCACAAGTGGGGTACTGAGTGGAAAATTGCACTCTTTCCTCTTGGTGGGTATGTTAAGATGAAGGGGCAAGATGATAGTGACCCTACAAAAAAAAGTTATGATAATGACAGCTATAATGTAAAAACACCTATGCAAAAGATATTTATCCTACTGGCTGGTCCACTTGCCAACTTTGTTTTAGCATTTTTTCTCTATTTTATTATCGCTCTTGGCGGTCCAAGTATTCTCTCTCCTGTAATTGGAAAAGTTGTTAAAGACTCCCCTGCATTTGTTGCAGGACTAGAATCAAATGATACTATACGTTCAATTAACGGAACACCTATCACTACTTGGTCTGAAATGGCTAAAATAATTGAAACTTCAAATGGCTCATTAAATATCGAATTAGAAAGAGGCGGATTTTTACAACATGTAAGATTAACTCCTAAAATTAGTGAGAGCACAAATATGTTCAATGAAACAATTCAGAAGAAGATGATAGGAATCGGCAGTGCCGGTGTTTCCCACAAACTTGAGCTTAGTGCGGGTGAAACTCTCTCCTATGCAACCGAGCAGACAATTTTTGCCTCGACTATGATATTCACCGGACTTAAAAAACTAATTGTTGGAGAGGTTCCTGCTAAAGAGTTAGGTGGAGTGATATCTATAGTAAAACTTACATCAGATGCGACTGCTATCGGATGGATGAGTGTTCTGTTTTTTGCGGCACTTATCTCTGTAAACCTTGGGGTTTTAAATCTGCTTCCAATACCTGCTCTTGATGGCGGGCATATAATGTTTAACCTGTATGAGTTCATCTTTAGACGAGAAGCCAGCGAAGATATTGTCATAAAACTAACAATAGCAGGCTGGGTAATACTTTTCTCACTTATGGGACTGGGAATTTATAACGATATTAATAGATTGGTAGGATAAAATGCAATGACACAAGAAGAGTACAAAATCTACATAGACAGCGTTATAAGAAGAGTAGAGTCTGCCAGGGTAAAAGTAAGCGGACATCATATAGTTAAGATTGTAGCAATAAGTAAATACTCCACATCCAAAGAGATAGAGGAGCTTTACAAGATAGGTCAAAGAGCTTTCGGAGAAAACAAGGTTCAAGACCTAAAATCTAAAAGCACAGGGCTTGAAGATCTTCCTCTGGAGTGGCACTTTGTAGGAAATCTGCAAAAAAACAAGATAAATAACCTGCTTGATATTAATCCTGCACTTTTTCATGCTCTTGACTCTTTAGAGTTAGCAGATGAGTTGCAGAAAAAATTACTCTCTAGAGAGATGACTCTTGATGCTCTGCTTCAAATCAACTCTGCAAAAGAGAAGAGCAAACATGGCGTAATGCCTGAGAGTGCCCGTGAGATTTACGAACAGATTAAAAAAGAGTGTCCAAACATAAACCTCAAAGGTGTTATGAGCATAGGTGCACAGAGTGAAAATAGAGATGTTGTTAAAAAAAGTTTTGAAACTACTTATAACATTTACAAAGAGCTTGAGGGTGCAACAATATGTTCTATGGGAATGAGTGGTGATTTTGAATTGGCTATCGAGTGCGGGTCTAATATGGTGAGGCTTGGCTCTGTTATGTTTAATAAATAATATTGTGGACACTAAAGAGCATATATAAACACTCTAAAGCTTACTCTTTAGAGTTACACTTGTTTAATAAATAATATTGTGGACACTAAAGAGCATATATAAACACTCTAAAGCTTACTCTTTAGAGTTACACTTGTTTAATAAATAATATTCTGGACACTAAAGAGCATATATAAACACTCTAAAGCTTACTCTTTAGAGTTACACTTGTTTAATAAATAATATTCTGGACACTAAAGAGCATATATAAACACTCTAAAGCTTACTCTTTAGAGTTACACTTGTTTAATAAGTAGCAACTTGCTTTACTCAAATGTTTTCCCCAAAGAGGGGAAATAAAAACTACTTTATTACTTTTCTAGCGTTAATTGGCTGAATAGGTCTGTTGTTTGCATGATGCAGTGTATGTAAAAATTCTTCTACTTGATTTTTCGATATGCTTGAATAGTTTTTAAGAACCATCCATCTAACGCCTTCACTACATGGAGGAGTTGTTAATGAACCATTAAATCTATAATAAGCTTTATTTTTTGGTAAAAGTGCATTAACCTCATTAGCAGATATTTTGATAGGGTTTGTCTTACCAACTGTATGAGGCATCTTAGCCCAAACTTTTTTTAGAAAAGGGTTTTCAGCTCCATCTTTAAACATTAAAGCCACAACAGCTAATTTTCCATCTTTTGTAGCATGAACAAAGTGTCCTTCTAATGGGAAGTGTTTACCATCAATTTCATTCTCACTTGGTGTATGAAAGTGAAATTGAATTAATGGAAATTTAATTCCGTCAATTTTTATACTGCTTCCCTTGTCAAAGTTAACTTGAATAGTATGTCCATTGTTAATTACAGATGAAATACCTGTACCATAGTCAAAAGCAATTTTTTCTAAACCAGCAGACTCAGCGGTAACAGTTGAGTCAATATTAATTGGAGATTGGCTTTTACCACTCTTACATAATGTATAATCTGATGACAATTCACCCCAGTTTGCTGGACCTTCATGACCTGTGTATCCCCAGTGATTACCACCGTGACCCGCTAAAAGTGCACTGCTTAAGAGCGTAGATGCTATAGTACTTGCTAATATTTTACCTAATTTCATTCGAAAACCTTTATGTTAAATTTTTTACATTTAAAATAGTATCATATTTAAGTAACAATTAAATTAACAAACTAATATCTATTATTAACTTTTATTATCTTTTTTTATGCCTGTATCGTACTGCGTTACTAAGTGGATTCTCTATACAGCCCGTCTGATAGGCTATCATTTCATGAAATGGATTTAAAAAACCATCTAATTCATCATCATTTAAATTTTCTATCTTCCATTTATTTAAACCCTCTAAAACACTCAATGTTGACTCAATTGTAGATAAACAGTAATCATTTGGTTGCTCTTTTATTTTGAATTGTGACAGCTTTATACTATCAAAACTTATATGATCAAGAGAGTGCAGATTTTTTGAATCCCTTAAAATCTTAAGAGAACATGACCAAGTAGAGTCTATAATAAATATAGCTCTCTCTTTTTTTAAATGAGAAGTTGTATCAAGATTTAGACCTTGTTTACTTATATTAATCGCGTCAGCAGAGGGGTATAAGAGATAACTTTGGTATGTAGAGATAATCTCATTTATAATTTTATGGTTTGTAAAGTCAACTCCAACATATAGTTCTGAATTCTTTAGTGAGAGATGAGTAAGATGTCCTGTACCGTTTTTTACTTTTTTAAACTCTTTTGGATGCATAAGAATTATAAATTTTGTTTTTGTCTCTACAGCTTGAATATAACTGCACATACAGGAGCTCTTTGGCCTGTAACATCTGTAACATTTTTCTCTATCACCATATAGTGTTTGCATCTTCAACCTAAAAATAATCGATATTATACTAAAATTACAAATATTAATAGGAGTTTTTTTGAGTAAAGATTACGAGCTTATTGTCATTGGAGCAGGTGCTGCAGGAATTATGGCTGCTATTACGGCAGCTAGAGACGGTAAAAGCGTACTTCTTTTAGAGAAGCTCTCACAGATAGCTGTAAAACTAAAAGCAACCGGCGGAGGTCGATGTAACCTTACAAACACTCTATCAAATGAGGATTTTATGGCTAAATTCGGTCGTGACGGACGTTTTATGCAAGATGCACTTGTAATGTTTGACCACAAAACTCTCAGAGAGTTTTTCAAAGAGATAGGGGTTGAGACTCATGCTCCTGACGGTTTTAGAATCTTTCCGATATCACACAGCTCCTCTACCATAATTCATGCTCTAGAGAGTGAGATGAAAAACTTACATATAGAAGTCTTAAGCTCTCAAAAAGTAGAACAAATACTCCATAGAGAGAATCATATAACCGGTGTTAAAACTGCTTCTGGCACATTCACTGCATCAAATGTTATAGTGGCAACAGGAGGTCTGGGATATCCTGCTCTGGGAGCAGAAGGTGACGGTTACAAAATGGCTAAAGAGTTGGGTCATAAAACGACTGAGCTAAATCCTGCTATGATGCCTCTAAAAACAAAAGAGAAATGGGTTTCTCATTGTCGTGCTGACACAATCGCAAAAGTCGAACTAAAAGTTAATATAAAAAAGCACAGTAAACTTAGAGCGAATGGAGATCTGATTTTTACTAAGAGTGGGATAAGAGGCCCTGTTGTACTTGATTTTGCCAGGGAAGTAACACCGCTACTGAAGAAGTATACAGAGGTGCCCCTGCTTCTTAACCTGACAAAAGGTATGAATGAAGAAGAGATTACAAAGCATTTAAAAAATGAGCTATCAAAAAATCCACATATTAATATTATTGAACTTGTGAGCACCCTTCTTCCTGCCTCCCTTTCACAAGAACTCTGCACCTTAGCCAATATAGAGACAGAAGCTACATATGGGAAAATTTCAGGAGTATCAAGAGCAAAACTTATTCAACTACTTGCTTGGACACCCTTGACGGTAACAGGGCATGACGGCTTTAAAATGGCTATGATTACACGAGGCGGTATTAATCTAAAGGAGATAAATCCAAAAAGTATGCAGAGCAATATTATAAACGGACTATATTTTTGCGGAGAGGTCATGAACCTTGATGGTCCATGCGGAGGCTACAACCTCCAATGGAGTTTTGCTAGTGGTTACCTAGCAGGACTATTAAAAAAGTAATTACTTAGCTTTCTTAACAACTTTTTTTGCTGCTTTTTTTGCTACTTTTTTAGTTGCAGGCTTCTTCTTTAGAACAACTTTTACTGCTTTTTTTGCAACTTTCTTAGCTACTTTAGCTTTTTTAGTTACTTTTCCAACAACTTTCTTTACCGCTTTTTTCTTTAAAACTTTTGCCATTTGTGGCTCCTTTTATTTTAGATTTATTACTAATAGTAATAAATTATAGCTATTATATACTTTTTATTCATAAATGTCAATACAAAATCAAACTAATAGTAATAAATTGTAGTAATTAGTGCTTTTTATGAATATTTTAATAAACTCAGATATAATTACATGTATTTAATATTGTTATAGGAGTGCAAAATGACATTTATAAATTTTAAAAAATTATTACTTGATTCAGAGATAAGCTTACCAAAATTCAGCAAACTAATTAAAGTCAGTGAAAAGAATATTCAGTCATATAAAACAAAGGGGAAGGTACCAAATACTATTGCTGTGATTGCAACTTGTTTTGCCAATATGCATAAAGAGGGTATGGATTATCGTTCTATCATTGAGGATTTAAAGCTTGAAGCTAAAACAAAAAAGGGTGCCGGTTTTAAAAAGAGAGAGAAGAGTGATATTAATGAAAAAGAGTTATTTGTTTAGTGGAGAGAGTTTAAAATAGTATTATCTATCTAAAGTATCTTATAGAAGCGAACCCATAAGCTTTTGTCTTTTGTATAATATCTACATGTGACGCCTCGATTATTCCACCAAGAGCGAATACATTAATGCTACACACTCCTAAAAGCTCATTTAAATCATCTACGCCTTTTGGCTCGCCTTTTCCCGGTGACTCAAAGATTGGGCTGTAAGTGACTGCATCTACGCCAAGCTTTTGTGCTCGCTCTACCTCTTTGTGGGTATGTGTACTGATAATTACTTCAAGACCTGAATCTTTAGCAGAAGAAATCTCATCAAACTGCTTAGAACTAAGATGAACTCCCGCTGCATTTAACTCTTTTGCCAGGCTTACATCTTGATGTATAAAACTTTTTATTTTTTCAAACTTAGAACACACTTCTACAAAATGAGCAGCTTGCATATTGTAATTGGGGTTCAACTTATCTCTATATAGAGCGTAAGTCGGCATATACTCTTTTAACTTTTCATGTAAAATTCTACGAAAAACTGCAGGAGAATCTGTATAAAGCTCTTTTGATGTTATCAGATACTTATGCAAGATATTTTATCTGTAGAGCGGGTTTTTAAAATCTACATGTTGAGCATCAACACCTAAACTATATCTTTTAGCCATAGAGTCTACATGGTACTCTAATCTATTTAGTAAATATAACTCATCACCACCATATTTTGATTTTGAACTGCTTATATAATTTTGTAAAAACTCTAGTTTTTGCAGCTCATTTTCAAACTCTATACTCTTGATAATAGCTCTAACTTCATCATACTCATCTCCACACTCTGATATAAAATCATATGATAAATCAATTGTTTTCATGGTATTAAGGGCTTTAGAGAAACTAAAATGGTTATAGAGCATACAACCAACAAAATACTCTATGTCTGAACTCTCAAATTCAGAGTAATGACGGCTCTCATCACTGAAGTGCTCATGCCAAATTTTTAAGACTTTTTCTAATTTTTTATTCATGTGAGAATTATACCCTATAGCAATTAATATTGCTATTAGTGACTAGTATGTGACACTTTTTATTATAAGTTTTTAACTAGATATCATATAAACTGCGTATAAATAATTTCAGGGGTGAGTAATGGTTGAACAGATTTTAAAAAGAGATGGCACGAATAAAGAATTCTTATCTTTCAAGATTGAAGATGCAATTAAAAAAGCTTTTAAATCTCAACATGTCACTTATGATAGCTCAGTGTTTTTTAATGTTCTGGAAAAACTAAAGAGTAAAAGAGTTGTTGCTGTTGAGGATATACAAGACTTGATTGAAAAAGAGCTATATAAGGCAAGATACTTTGATGTAATGAAATCATTTTTGCTATACCGCCACATGCATAAAATGCAAAGAGACAACCTTCTCAGTGAAGACACGACATATATTAACTCCACGCAAACAATTGAAGAGTATATTAATGGAAGTGACTGGAGAATAAAAGCAAACTCAAACACCGGATACTCAAATGCCGGACTTGTAAATAATACAGCAGGAAAGGTAATTGCCAACTACTGGCTAGATAAAATTTACTCCAAAGAGGAGGGTTATGCTCACAGAAACGGCGACTACCATATCCATGATTTAGATTGTTTAACCGGGTATTGTGCCGGCTGGAGTTTAAGAGTTCTCCTTGATGAAGGGTTTAATGGAGTCAGAGGCAGAGTTGAGAGTGATGCTCCAAGACACTTTCGTGAAGCTCTTGGGCAGATGGCAAACTTTTTAGGGATACTTCAAAGCGAGTGGGCCGGAGCACAAGCATTCTCATCATTCGACACATATTTGGCACCTTATGTATTTCGAGACAAACTACCATATAAAGAGGTCAAAAAGGCAGTAAGAAGTTTTATTTACAACCTAAATGTACCTGCACGCTGGGGTCAATCACCTTTTACAAACATCACTATTGACTGGACCGTTCCAGAAGATTTGAAAAAGCAGATTCCTACATGTAAGCAGGTTCATCTCTTTAAAAACCTGCTTGACAGCGAATTGGAAATTGAAGCAATTGAGAGAGGTTGTAAAAGTCTTGAAGAGATGACATATAAGCACTTTCAGCCTGAGATGAACCAAATAAACAAAGCCTATTACGAAGTTATGACAGAGGGTGACAGAACGGGACAGCCTTTTACTTTCCCTATACCTACAGTAAATATTACAGAAGATTTTGATTGGTATGGAGAGAATACCGGCATACTTTTTGAAAATACAGCAAAAATCGGCTCATCATACTTTCAAAACTTCATAGGATCTCAATATAAAAGAGATAAGAACGGAGAACTTATTGCAAATGAAGAGGCTTATAAACCCGGACATGTAAGAAGTATGTGTTGTAGACTGCAACTAGACTTAAGGGAGCTGTTAAAAAGAGGCGGTGGTCTTTTTGGAAGTGCTGAAATGACCGGAAGTATAGGTGTTGTTACGCTAAATATGGCTAGACTCGGTTTTTTATATAAGGGTGATAAAGGCTCTCTTATGCTTCGTATTGACGAACTTATGAATCATGCTAAATCTACTCTTGAAAAGAAGCGAGTCTTCATTCAGGAGATGTATGACAGAGGTCTCTTCCCATATACAAAAAGATACCTTCCAGGCTTTAAAAACCACTTCTCTACCATTGGTGTAAACGGGCTTAACGAGATGATTAGAAATTTCTCTAGTGACGGTTTCAATATCAGCAGCGATGAGGGTATAGAGTTTGCAACTGAAATCTTAAACCATATGAGAGATAAGATGGTTGAGTTTCAAGAGGAGACAGGAAACCTATACAACCTTGAAGCAACACCTGCTGAGGGTACTACATATAGATTTGCCAAAGAGGATAAGAAAAGATATGGTGATTCAATACTGCAGGCTGGAATGGATGAGAACATATACTATACCAACTCTTCTCAAATCCCGGTTGATTTGACTAACGATCCTTTTGAAGCACTTACACTGCAAGATGACCTTCAGTGTAAATATACAGGAGGAACCGTTCTACACCTCTATATGCAAGAGCAAGTCAGTTCTACAGAAGCTTGTCGGAAGTTGGTTAAAAATGTAATATCTAACTTTAGACTTCCATATATTACAGTTACTCCTCTCTTCTCTGTATGTCCAAAACATGGATATATTGCCGGAGAGCATGAGTATTGTCCAAAGTGTGATGAAGAGATATTGAGTGAACAGAACATAGCAATGGAAGTATCCTAAAACAGACAACTTGTTTAATAAAATCAAAGGAGAAGAAGATGAGTAGAAACGAAGCTTTAAGCATGTTAAAAGAGAAAAGACAAAAGTGTACAGTATACACAAGAGTTATGGGCTACCACAGACCTGTTGAGAGTTTTAATGTAGGTAAGACTGGTGAGCATAAAGAGAGAAAACAGTTTACCGAATCGTGCTAACAGCACTCTTACAAAAGAGAGAAAGCTTTAGTAAGAAAATATACTATGTACCTGCGAATATTATATGAGATTAGATAATCATGATGAAAAAGTCATATATGATTTAAGCCCATTTACCCACTTAGACTATCCAGACCATCTGGCGTGTATAGTCTGGTTTAGCGGCTGCAATATGAGATGTGACTACTGCTATAACAAAGATATTGTCTTTGCTAAAAATGGAAAGTATAGCTATAAAGATATTTTAACGTTCCTAAAGAGTAGAGTGAATCTGCTTGAAGCAGTTGTTTTATCCGGTGGTGAAGCAAGCTCACATGAGTTGATAAAGTTTTGTAAAGATGTAAAAAAACTTGGATTTAAAATAAAATTAGACACTAATGGAACAAATTTCTTGCATCTCAAAGAGCTACTAGAGTTAAACCTTCTCGATTATGTTGCTCTTGACTATAAAGCACCAAAAAACAAATTCAGTCAAATAACTCATTCAAATAAGTATGATGAGTTCTCAAGTACGCTGGATATGCTTATTGAAAGTTCTATTGAGTTTGAAGCTAGGACCACGATTCACAGTGATTTACTCACCGTTGATGATATAAACACAATCATTACAGACTTAAGTAATCGAGGCTATAAAAATATTTACTATATACAAGATTTTTTAGACACAGGCAGCACAATAGCAGATTTACAAGCTGCAAACAGCTCTTTTGACAGATCACTTCTTCTCAATAACCTAGAAATACTATACAGATAAGTCATATTACTACAAATTATCATTATTATTAGATAAAATACATGTAACAATAATTTGGAGCACTCAAATAATGCAAGAGCAACAGCTAAACAAAAGAGAGCGATACAAAGCCGGTCTTAAACCAATTGATTATTATAAAGATTTTGAGACAATAGATTTTGATAGTCTTGGAGAGGGAGATAGATTCTATCTTCAAGATTTTGGGATATTTAATACTGATTTTTTAGAAGATGAGTTTACAATACGAATACGTATACCCGGTGGAAGAGTTACGGCAAAACAGTTTCAGAGCATAGCGGATATTGTAAAAGAGTATGACTTGACCATCATCTTAACCGCTCGTGCAGGTATACAACTTCATGACATTGAAGCTGAGAATGTTCTAGATATTCATAAACGCATCAATTCACTTGGTGTCTCCTCATGGCAGAGCTTTGGAGACAATGTTAGAAATATTGTGACTGATGCTTATGATGGACGCGGAGAGTATTCACAAATAGAAGTTCACCCTATAATAATGCAAATGCAAAACTATATAATAAAAAATCCTCGCTACGTTGGTATGCTTCCCCGCCGCGTATCTATCGGAATATCAGGAAACAGTGCAAATGTGACCTCACTATTTGCAAATGATATATATTTTGCCTTAGCCAAAAAAAACAGCATCTATGGCTTTAATGTCTACATGGGTGGGAAAAACACAGAAGTAGCACAGAGTGCCGATATATTTTTAGAAAAAAACGAAGTCTTTGATTTTTTCAAGGCTCTTGTTGAGGCATTCTATCTGCATGGTTCCCGTTTTTCACGCTCTAAAACACGTATATTCCATATGATACAAGAGAACGGGATGGATGGGATGAAGGCTCACATCCAAAAAGAGTATAAAAAAGATTTTAAGAGTCAGGGGGAGCTTATCTTAGAAAAAGCAAAATTCAGTGAGTTTCACGAACTAAAAGATGGTACTTTTAGTCTTTGCTATCAAACAGATTTTTCTAGATTAAGTGCGGATGAAATAAAAGACATTGCCTCTTTTGCAACAGATAATGATGCTGAAATTCGTTTTGGAATTGACCAGAACATATATATACTTGGATTAAAAGAGAAATCAACTACTCTCAAATCACAAGCACTTAGCGAGACTATTTTGGCGTGTGCAGGCAATTTGTGTCCCTATGCAGTTTGGAGCATAAAGGATGAGACATCTTATCTTCCATTAGAGAAGATAAATGAGCACCGTATCCAAATAGGCTTTTCCGGATGCGTTAAAGGATGTGGGAGACATAGACATACTGACATAGGTCTCATAGGTCTAAAAACAAATAATTTTGGAGATACAGATGGTGGTGCCAGAGTATTTTTAGGCGCCCAGCACTCTGATGGAACATCTACAGCAAGAGAACTTTTTTCAATGGTTCCTTATGTGCATCTAGAGAGTGCCCTAAGCTTAATTATAAAAATTTTTGAACTTAGCGGATACAGAGAGTTTGAGGAGTATGCAAGTGAGATACTAAACAAATACTCTAGTGAGTTTTTATCTTTATGGTTTTTAGCAAATCTTGAGACTAACAAATCTATCGGATTAAATAGACTTGAGAAAGAAGAGAGTTTTGAGTATGAAAAAGAGTTGCTAAAAAAAGAGTTTGCTGAGTTAGATTTCTTCGAATATTTAGATGAGGAGTTTCATAACTCTATAAACTATTTATCTAAAAAACTTTGGACGATAGAGGGAGAAGACCCTCACTATAAACCAAAGATACAAAGGACTAACTTCCGTTAGTTCTTTATGAACTTTGCAAAAGCCGATTTAATGCTGAGTTGCTATGTAGTGGCTCTTTTTTATGCTTTGCGAAATCCACCTGCGATACTAACCCGCTTGTTCCATCTTCATTTAAATATAAACCATTAGACCTTATATTTGCAAGAGTATTTTCCTCATCTCTTATATCAAAACCACCCTCTTTATATCCAAGGTAAATTGCACCTATACCGACCTCACCAAGAGCTACCAGAGTATCTTCATCTCTATTTTTTATCCAAATTCGAAGTGAGTCTAGTATAGGGTCTTGCTCATCAATCCAACCATTATTATCACTATCAAATCTCTTTAAATCTAAAAAGCCATTCCCGTTTTGTGTGCCGAAAAGCTCATATCCGTCATCAATGAAACCATTACGGTTTTTATCTATAGCTAAAAAACCATCTCCTTTTTTAAGCATTGATATCTGGTCACTCTTTCCATCCATATCTATGTCAAAATTGAATGTTTTAGTATCAAGGTCCGGTAAATCTGAGTCAAGACTAATGACTAAAGGATCATAAAATAGTGTTTTATCAATAGCGTGAGCCTGCACAAAAGTGCTGGAGAATGATAAATTCATATCTATCTCTATTTTTTTTCTGCCGCTTGTAACAAATCCACTCATAGAGAGCTCTAACTTTTGTGATTTGATATACTTCTCCTCTATTGTCACTCTTCTAGTTGTAAAACTTTGAGACTCTAAATGGTTCAATTCAGCAGTTTTATATTCCATTTTTGTACAAGAACAGCTTCGCGACTGCAGCAGGAACATAAGTTGATTAAGCATCTCATACTGGAGTCTCTTAACAAACTCTAGCTCATCTGAAATCGACCTGAGTTTTTTGCTGCTTTTAGCATTTTGTGTTTGAAGCTCATCAACAAAAGTTCTACTAACAGCGGTAGTCTCAATTTTTTTCGAATGCAAATCTAGCATAAAACCATCTATCTTCATAATCGATCCTTTTAAATTAAAATCTACTCTTAGCAAGCATAAAACATTCCTGAGTGAAAAAAATTTATGATATACTTAAATATGATTAATTTTCAAACAGACAAAAAGTTAACTATAATATTACCCAATACAAATAGGGCTTTAGCGGAAGTTTTAAAAGATGCTTCACCTAAAGAGCTGGCTCTTATAGGCAAGGATAAGGACTTAAAATCTATTATAAACTCTCTGCTCAAAGAGAGTTCACAAAATCCTGCTGCTGATAAAACACTTCTTGAACTGGTTAAAAACAACCCTACTTTAAAAGAGTTAGGCAATATAAATAGAGATATTAAAAATCTACTCAACAGCTTGAAATCAGATAAAACTCTAGAGCAAGTTGAAAAATTATTTCAAAAGTTTTTGCCAAGTATAAAAGAGATAAACAGTCTGAATATAAAATCTACTCTTGAAAATTCAGGTGTTTTTTTAGAGTCTAAACTAAAGAGTGTGCAAAATCCTCAGCTAAGATTAAATACTCTTTTAACTGAACTCTTAAAAATAGTTCAAAAGAGTGAACTTCCTCTCTCCAAGGTGTTAGGCTCTCAGGTAAAAGAGTTACTCTCTTCTGCTATTTTTAAAAACATCTCAAATGAGTCGGTAATATTAGATACAACTAAGAGCCCAAAACCATTAGATAATCTTATAAAAACAATTCAAGAGATTACAGATAAGTTTAAAACGCAGCTAAAGAGTGCAGATTTTATATCTACTAAAGAGTTTGAGTCAAAACTAAGTAAACTTGAATATCTAATAGAACCAAAATCTTTAGAAAAAGATAACTTCAAACTACCGCCTCTTCTAGACTCAGTTAAACAGGTTATTTCAGGTTTAGAAAATAGCTTTACAAGAGAGTCAAAAAATTTCATCGATCTACTAAATAAAATTTTCAAGCTTCTTCAATCAATAGAACAAAGCCCCGCTACGGTTAAAACTGCAACTGAGCAGATTGTAGATAAAAAAATCCCGCCTGATATTAAAAATATTATTGAGAACATAAAGAGTGTGATAAAAGAGTCAGATTCACTATTTTCCAAACCTGCTAAAATTATTTTTGATGAGTTATCACTACTTAATAGCAGCAATAAACTATCTCTCAAGCACAACATAGAAGAGATTCTGTCTAATGATTTTAAATCTGCTCTTCACAAAGCCGGTGATGAGATATCAAAGTCTACAATGATAAATCAGAGTGAAGCACTAAAACAGGTAGATAAACTCTTACTTCAGATTGACTACTATCAACTTGTTTCACATCTATCTAACTCATCATCACTATATATACCTTTTAACTGGGAAGATATGCAAGATGGAAATATTAGTATAAAACAGGCTCAAAAAGGTAAATTTTACTGCGATATTGATTTAAAACTGAAAGAGTACGGAGAGCTAAAACTAAGACTCGCTCTTTATGAGACAAATCAACTCAACATTCATATAAACTCTGAGAGTGATGAGCTTAAGAGCATTATTAAAGAGAATCTTCCAACACTTCGTAAAGCCTTAATTGATGTACAGATTACTCCTAGGGAGATACGTTTTTTTAACAAATCTAAAAATAACCAGATAGCATATGAGAGTAATTCAAACAACTTAGATATTGGATTTGAGGTAAAGGTATGAAAAAAGCAGCTGCATTAAGGTACGATTCACAAAAAGAGAGTGCACCTCGTTTACTTGCTAAAGGAGAAGGTAAAAGTGCTGAAAATATAATTAAAATAGCCCAGCTGCACAATCTTCCGATAAAAAAAGATGCTGACCTAGTTGAATTACTGTCAAAAGTAGAATTAGACAAAGAGGTTCCTGAAGCACTATATAAGGCTGTGGCAGAAATTTTCAGTTTTATCTATAAAGTCACAAACAACTCATCATCGCAAGATTAACTTCAATTAAAAGAGAGTTTATACCCAACTCCCTTTACATTACTTATCAACTTTTTTGATGTTTTTGCTCTAAGCCTTCTGATGAATGTTCTAACTCTCTCATTGCTAACATCATCTGCCCACAGACACTCTTTGATTGTTTTATCATCTATAACTTTTTTACTGCTTTCAATAAGCAGGCAAAGAAATTTTGTCTCATTTTTCAAGAGTGCGACAAACCTGTCATTCTTGTAAAGAGAGTTTGTAGTCTTGTTAAATACAAAACCTTCACTTAACTCCACAAGTTTATTTTCTAGTTTGTGAGCTATACTGCTGATATAATCTAAGAGCTCATCAGGATCAAAGGGCTTTAGGAAATATTTGGTGACACCTACATCAATAGCATCAAAGAGCTTCTCTTTTTCACTAAAGGCACTAAGTATTATTATGGGAGTTTGCGGATTGATCTGCTTTAACTCTTTTGCCATATCAAGTCCTGACAAACGAGGCATCATAATATCTGTAATAACTATATCTGGCTTTATTTTAACAAACAGTTCACGCCCCTCAATACCATCCTTTGCAACTGTAAAACTGTGGAAATTATCACCTATCGCTGTTTTTAAAAGAGTTGCTATTTTTTCTTCATCCTCAACAAGCAGAACTTTAAGCTCTTTTAGCGCCCTATTTTTCATAATCTTCCAATGGTATTTTTATAATAAAACTTGTAACACCTTTTTTACTTTTTACATCCATAAAGCCGTTTAAACCCTGTTCACAAATCATTTTAGACATAAACAGACCTAAACCTGTCCCTTGACTCTTGTGCTTTGTAGTAAAATATGGCTCAAAAATCTTCTCCAAGTTCTCTTTAGAGATTCCGCCGGCATTATCTTGGAGTTCTATTATTGCGAAACCATCCTCTTTTTTAGTGCTTATATTTATCTCTCGTATCAATATGCTGTTATGTACAAAAGCATCTTTTGAGTTGTTTATTAAATTTATTATTACCTGAGTCAGTTCATTTGTAATCCCAAGGACTTCAACATCTATGAAATCCGTTTTTATGCTTATCATCTCATCATTTATAATCTTATCTAAAAGTCCTATAGACTCACTAATACTATCGCTAATATTGAAATAATATTTCTCTTTATCCGGACTAAAGAAGTTTGTAAAATCATCTATAGTATCTGACATATTTTTAATTATGTTTTTACTATCATCATAAAACTGTGACACATCATCTAAATTCTCATTTTTCGCAGCTTTTTTAATATTGAACATAGCTAAACTTAACTCAGTAAGCGGTTGTCTCCACTGATGTGCGATATTAGCAAGCATTTGACCAAGACTGGCATGTCTTGACTGCCAAAACATAACACGCTGTTTGTCCTCATTCTTTGATATCTCATCATTTACTCGTTGCTCTAAAGTCAAGTTTAGCTCTTTTAACTCTCTTGTCTGCTCCTGTACCCTCTTCTCAAGACTTCTGTTTAACTCCTCATACTCTATCTCTTTTTTTAAGAGTTCATCTCTTAGAATTATCTCTTTTGTTACATCATATCTAATAGCGACGAACTCAACTATATTTTCATCTTTATCAAGAATAGGGATAATCGTAGTGTTTACATAAAAAGTGGAACCATCTTTTGCCAGATTTTTAACCGTCTCTTTATATATCTCTTTCTTTATTATTCTCTCCCATAATAGCTTGAATGTATCCTCTTTTACATCAGGATGCCTAACTATATTGTGGTTTTTACCAATAAGTTCACTTTTTGAGTATCCGCTGATAGCGCAAAATTCATCATTGACAAAAGTGATTATTCCATCAACATCTGTTTTAGATATTATATTGCTCTTTTCTATGGCTTGTTTATACTGTTTAAGCATATATCACTACTTTAACTCACTCCAGTTGTCTCCAATATTCATACTTGCTTTTAGAGGAATATTCAGCTGCATAATATTTTCCATCATCTCTTTAAACCTCTCTCCTAAAACTTCAGCTTCATCCTCATTCACTTCAAATATCAGTTCATCATGTATTTGTAAAAGCATCTTAGCGTTTAGTTTTTCATCTTCTATTGTTTTATGAATCTTATTCATTGATAGCTTAATAAGGTCAGCGGCAGTTCCCTGAAAAAGGCTATTTACAGACTCTCGCTCATATGCAGCTTTAAACATCGGCGTTGCATTCTCATAATCAAAATATCTTCTGCGTCCTAATATTGTTTCAACATATCCAAACTCCTTGGATTTGTCTACAATAGAGCGGAAGTAGCTCCTAACTGTTACAAAGCTCTCAAAGTATTTTTCAATTATCTCCTTAGCCTCTTTTGTAGTTATACCCAAGGTGTCAGATAATTTTTTTGGTCCCATTCCATAAAGCAGACCAAAATTTACAGTTTTTGCCACGTTTCTTTTAGCAGCAGCTTCCTCTTCACCAAAAAGTGCTATTGCTGTTTGCATGTGTATATCTTTATCGTGTACAAAGGCATCAACTAATACTTTATCTTGAGAAAAGTGTGCAAGCAGTCTAAGTTCAATCTGAGAGTAGTCTATGCCTATAAGCTTCTTCTTTTTTCCTGCAACAAATGCCTCCCTAATCTTTGCACCAAGCTTTGTTCTTGTAGGAATATTTTGTAAGTTTGGATTTTTAGAGCTTAATCTTCCGGTAGCCGTACCTGTTTGAATAAAAGAGGTGTGTATACGACTACCTTTATCTTCACGGCTAAGTTTTAAAAGCGGTTCAATATAAGTAGAGTAAAGTTTATAGACTTCCCTATACTCTAAAAGCATAGGGATAATTTCATGTTTATCTTTAAGCGAACTTAGAACCTGCTCATTTGTTGAGTATCCAGTCTTTGTTTTTTTACCGACTGGAAGACCAAGACGCTCAAAAAGTATGCTTCCTAGCTGCTGAGTAGAGTTGATGTTAAACTCTCCCCCTGCCAAGATATAAATATTTTTGGTTAAATCATTCAAGCTCTCTTTTACTTCAATCAGAAACTTCTCTAAAAATGCACCATCTACTTCTATGCCCTCTTTTTCCATAGATAAAAGAGTTTTAATAAAAGGAACCTCTATCTCTGAAGCCTCTTCTATAAGGTGCGTTGCACCTTGAAGCTCTAATTTTTGTAAAAATAGATTGTAGAGTTTCAGAGTAATAAAGGCATCTTCAGCCGCATATTTACATGCATCTTCAAGTTCAACACCGGCGAACGTTTCACCTTTTTTTACTGTATCTTTAAAAGCCACCATTGTATGACTTAAGAGTTTATCTGAGAGCTTATCTAATGATAACGCACTCTCAGGGTTTATAAGCCAAGCCAGTATCATTGAATCAGCAAAAACATCCAAGCTCTCATCTTCTAAAAACCTGCTAATAAAGTGTAAATCAAACTTAATATTGTGTCCAACTACGCGTGAGTTGAAAATCTTTTTTATAGCTATTTTAGCATCATCTTCACTAATCTGATCTGGAACACCCAAGTAGAAGTGAGCAAATGGTACATAGTAAGCTTCTTTATCATTAAAACTAAAGCTAAATCCTACAAGAGACTCTTTTTCATATTCAAGTCCTGTAGTCTCCGTGTCAAATGCCACTACTGTGTTCTCATCCAATAGGCTTAAAACTCTATTTAACTCTTGAGTATCAGTTATTAGAGTTGATTTAAACTCTAGTTTTCGACTCTCTTTAGTTTCAATTTCTACCCTCTTAACAGCCTCTTGCTTTCTCTCACTGCTAAGCATATTTTTAGCATGTAAAAATCTTATAACTGCATTTTGTTCATACTTTACAAGTTCCTCATATATATTTAAAAATGGATTTTCAATATCCATCCTGTACTCTTCAAAATCAAACTCATCAAAAACATCATGTTTAAGGGTAACAAGTTCTTTTGACATGTAAGCGGCATCTTTGGATTCTATCAATTTTTTTTGCATACCGGGCGGTTTTATCTCATCTATATGTGCATATATATTTTCCAAACTTCCATACTCTCTTAAAAGTTTCTCAGCCCCAACCTTGCCAACTCCTTTTACCCCCGGAACATTATCGGCAGTGTCACCTAAAATAGACTGATAATCTATGAACTGGTTCGGAGTAACGCCGTACTTTTCAAAACAGGCATCTTCATCCATACTCTTTCGCTTAATAGCGTCGACTACGACAACTCTACCATCATCAATAAGCTGATACAAATCTTTATCATGGGAGACTACTCTGACATTGTAACCCTTTTCACTAGCCAAGTGCGTGACTGTGGCTATCATATCATCAGCCTCAAATCCAACTTGTCCAAGAGTTTTATAACCCATCTTATCTATCCACTCAATAGCGATTGGAAGCTGCATAGTCAGCTCTTCTGGTGGAGCTTTACGATTTGCCTTGTAGTTTGGATCGATCTCATTTCTAAAGGTATTACCCTTAGTATCAATGGCAAATATTATGTAATCACTGTCATGCTGTTTTTGAAGCGTTGAGATAAAGTTTGTAAAACCTGTTAAAAGCCCCGTTGGAAAGCCGTCTCTATTTTTAAGGTGCTGCGGAAGAGCATAAAAACTACGAAAGAAAAAACCAAAAGTATCTATTATAGTGACTGTTTTACTCATTTTAACAAAGAACCAGACATACTATTTACTATCTCCTCTAAAACTTCTCTCTCATATCCTGCATCAACTGCTTTTTTTAATCCAAAATTTTTTGACATTTCACTTAGTGGCCTATTTATCGGTATAATTGTTTTTACTATATTTAATGCCGTTGAGTACTCCTTAATATTTTTTGGAGCGGCAGAGGGTTTATCTGAATATTTTATCATCTCTATAAACTCTTTATCAAATCCCCAGTGCTCAAAGACTAAGGCTGTAACTTCCCCGCATGTAACATTAGAGTAAGCTTTTTCAACAAGAGCTAAATTATTTGAGGTCTCAACTTCACTGGCAAAGCTTATCGCTTCATCATCTTGTATAACCTCGCTTGCAATTAGTATCTTTCCCGTCTCCTGTAAAAATGAAGCTAAATAGAGCTTTTCTACTTTTTCCTTGTCAATCTGCTTGTACCACCTGAACATAAGGGTAGCTTGAAGCGATGAGATATTAGCGAACTCATCTGATGATACACCGTATGGCTGCATATCCACATTCAGAAGTTTTCTAATTGAGTTGCCCAAGATAATAGAACGTGTCATTCCCATACCAAAAAGAGATACTACTTGAGAGACATTTTTAATATCTCTATAAAATCCATAAAGGGGAGAGTTAGCCGTTTTAAGAAGATTTGCAATAATCATAGGGTCATTTTCTATAACTTTTACCATGTCATTTATTGTGGAGGTCATATCTGCACTTATTCTATTTATCTCTACAATAGTGGTAGAGAGTGGTGGAAGAGCTTTAATACTATCAACAATCGAACTTTTCAATGTTGGTGCCTTTTTTAGCACTTATTATAGCAGGTTAAATATAAATTTTATTTAGCATGACACTCTGTTAACGTTTTTTCAGCTCTTATTATATAATCATATCCATTATAGAGGGTATATGAACCATAAAGAATAACAGCAAAAGAGGAAAGACTCATCATCATATTTCTAAAACTTGTTGAACTTGAAAGAGAGGTTAAAAAGCCAAGAGAGAACATTGCAGGGATTGTACTGAGACCGAAGATTGCCATTACCAAAGCACCGTAAAGCGGGCTTGCAGTACTTGCTGCGGTTATCGCAAAAAAGTAGACAAAGCCACAGGGTAAAAGACCGTTTAACATACCAAGAATGAAAAAACTAAGATTTGATTTCGAGTTTAATACTCTTTTGAATGCACTTTTATACAGGGATGAAGATGAGAAGGAGTGCTCTATCAAAGTTAAAAATTTTATCTTGCCCATAAGTGATAATCCGGCCAAAATCATCGCTACTCCTGCAACAACGAGCATTATCCCATTTGCTGTATTGCTAAAGGTAACAACACCTCCCAGTGCACCAAAAATCGCACCAAGTATTGAGTATGTAAAGACTCTGCCAAGTGAATATAATATATGAGCCGTGCTCTGCGAGACCTTAGAACTTTTTGGTTCAATCTTAATAGTTGAATATGCCAGAACAATACCTCCACACATTCCTATACAGTGACCAAAAGAGCCTAAAAATGCGATGCTGATTATGGTTATAATATTTACAGTTTCCATATCTTTTATCAATATCCTAAAAGTTGTTTTCTTATCAGTGGATTATGCAGAGTTTCGCCTCTTAACATTCGTAATCGTATTGTAGCAAAATCAACATATCCTTCGGCGCTCTTTTCATATGCACCAAAACCGTTTCCCATAGCTGTTGTATCTTTTAAGGAGTAAAAAGCAGCTCTTGCATCTATCCACCTTTTTGTATCTCGACTCATAACCCAGATTTTAGCACTATCGCGAAACTCTTTATTCTCTAGCCATTTTACCAATCCGCCATGATCGTGAAAAAACCAACTCTTTCCATTTTTAATAATAACTTGAGAAGCATCAGTCAAGTCATCAATAACCATACCGCAATCACTGTCTTGAAAAACACCAACCTGCATAGCAGTCGGTGTCTGATTTATATTTCCCTCTTTTACAACTATCATCTTTTTTGTTGATGCAAGAGATAAAAAGAGTGTTACTATTATAATTACTACTGTTAATATTATAAAAAATGGCATAAGTTTTCTTATCATAACTTCCGATCCTCTATATTTGATAAATCAAATAAAATATAAAATTAATATGACTACTCAAAGTAAACTCTTATATATAACTATAAAATATCTAGCTATCAGCGGACTATCTTCTCTTCTTGCCCTTACCTAGATCATCATACAACAAAAACCTGGCTAAGTCCTCTTTTATTTCACAACTCAGACCTTCCCAAATTTTAATCTTTTTTTCATATCTGGGCAGGTTCTCTTTTTTACTCTTTGCAATATCTCTAATAAGGTAGTGATAGCGAACTATTTCTTTAGTATACCTACTTATAAAAAACCAATTTTTTATAATCTGATAACTTCTCTCTTCATGGTCTGTAAAACTATACTCATTGTACTCAATATCCTCTTCATCTTTTTTATAAGCAGTTGATGGCTTACCGATATCATGCAAAAGTGAAGCTGCAAAAAGTTTATAATCTCCTGCCTTTAAAGTGTAGTATGAAACACGAAGTGTATGAACCAAGACACCATGCTGATGCCATATGTTTTGAGTAAAAAAGAGTGATTGTAAGAATGCTTTAGAGAGTACGCTATTATTTACACTATTCATCTCTACTCCTTTGTCATTGGATGGCAAACTTCAACTGTCTCTTTTAAATCTTGCTTTTGTATATGAGTATAAATTTGTGTCGTTAAAAGAGAGGCATGACCAAGGAGTTCTTGTACTACTCGTAAATCTGCTCCCCCTGATATAAGTGATGTTGCATAAGAGTGGCGAAGAACATGCGGAGAGACCCCTAAATATTTTTGTGTTATCTTATATGCAGATATGCGACTCAAACTTCCACCTTTATAGTTACACCAAACAAACTCATTCTCATTTTTGAGTTCATCAAGAAATATATTTATTGCCTCAACCGCTACTTCAGCAATTGGAATAATTCGTTCCTTTTCACCTTTAGCATGCCTTATATGAAGCCACTCGCCCTCTATATCTTCCCTTTTTAGAGCTAAACATTCACTTATTCTAGCTCCTGTAGCATATAAAAACAGTATTAAAGCATAATCTCTAAGACCAATCCATGAACTTCTGTCGATTAACTCCAAAGAGGATTGAATCTCTTTATATGATAAAAATTTAGGAAGAAGTTTTGGTATTTTTGCAAATTTTAGTTTTGTTTTCTCTTGCGAAAATTGATTTTTATAACAGAAATCAAAAAAAGCGTTTACAGATGATAGTTTTCTATTTAGGGTTCTTTTATTTTTATATATACTCAAAGCATTAAATAGTCTCTTGGAGTCTAACATAAGAAGAGGTTTCTCAAGTACCTCTTCCAAGCCTGTCAAATCACCTCTATATGCTTCAACACTTTTTTTGCTGAGTGCTCTTATGACACTGATGTACTCTAAAAACGCTTCAAGCTCTTTTGACACTACTACTCTACCGAGATATACTCATCATCTACATAAAATATTTTATTAGAGATAAATACATATCCATCATCTACATCTACATCATACACTTTATACTTTAGCAAATCTTTTGATATCTCTATAATATAGCCCTCTTTCTCTAGAATATAGAGTTTATCATCATTAACTATCATACCCAAAAAGTGCGCAAATGGAAACTTTAATTTTGCCTTTTGCTGAAGATCAGGTGTTAAAGAGATTACATCACCCTGTTTTGTAGATAAAAATATATCTTTACCATCGCTGACAACATTTTTAATATCATAACTAACTCTAATTTCCTTTTTAGCTAGTGATAGTATTTTGTGTCCCGTAGCAGCAATAATCTTATTATCTACAAGGTTAAAGTATATAATATTATTGAAATACTCTTCACTACTGACTATAATAGTTCTCAGTTTCTTTTTACTTTTTGAGTTTATGACAACTACTTTTCCATCAAGAGTTGAGAATAGAACTAAATCATCTTTAAAATATGGCTTAACTATTTTTGAGTTGACAACTATGGGAGCATCACCCTGTTCTTTTAAAAGTAGAGATTTATTAGCTATTGAGTAGAGAGCCATCTCATTGTTAGTAAATAATACTGCCAATATATCATTTTTTACACTTGCTGTTGCGATGGTTCTTTTTAGCTTGAATTTTTCCACCATACTGCTGTCCGCAGAATATTGCAAGGTTAAATTTCCATCTATGTTTGCACTTATAACCCAGCCATCACTATATCCAAGAAGTTTGTCATCCTCAGGAATTGTTATATCAAGGGCTTTTCCTGATGCTAAGACTTTGCGATCTTCTACAAGTGCGGCATCTGGGGAAATATTTTTGATTGTAACATCACTGCTTCCTGCATTCTCCCAATCATCTTCTACATGAACCGGCTTATATACTTCTTTAGAGCTACATGCACTAAAAAGAAGTGCAAATATGGTGATTAGGCTTATTAACAAATATCTCACAATATTATTTTACGCCATAATGTAAAAGGGCTGACGCTAACTTACTTAGTGAAGACTCTTTTGATATCTTTAAAAGCTTGTTATGAGCTTCATCAATTTTATTTACATTTATAAGCATTACTGCACTACGGACTAAAGCTAAATCTCTAAATATTGCATCCTGCTTTGAGGCATACTCCTCTAAAGAAGCAGCATCTTCAGCTAACTCATACTTTACTAAATCACTAACAATCAATGTTTTTGAGTCTTTTAAATTTTTTATTGCTTGGATGTCTTTATTTGCAACTGCTTGTGAGAATATCCAAACATCATATAAGCTTGGAGTTAATGTTTTCAACTCATTAACTGCATTAGTATCTTGTGGATCAATTTGAAGTTTAGAGAGTGCAATATTTGCGGCTGTTACCTTACTATTCTCATTGGCATCATAAGCTAGATTTGCACCGACAAATATAACTATTGCAGCTACTGAAGCTATCATTATTTTTTTATATTTTTTAACAAACTTTTCAGTCATTACGGCTTTTTCAAAAAACTTCTCTTCGGAGTTCAACTCCTCTTTTACCATACTTATATTCTCTTTTAAACTCAAAAATATTCCTTCATTCTCTATAATTATTAAAAAGTTTAAAATAATATCGCATAGTTTGTTAAAGTTTCATCAAATAGATAGATTTTTTTTGTTACAATCTTATAAATTATTTATATTAGGATTATTATATGCAAGTAGATGACGCACTATTAAGCAAATTAGAGAAGCTATCATTTCTAAAAGTTTCAGATGACAAACGAGAAGAGATTATCTCTCAACTCTCTGAAATTGTAAGTTTTGTTGATAATTTAAGTGAGTTAGATACAGAGGGTGTGGATGATAACTTCGCAATGAATAACGATGCTACCTATGCCAGGGAAGATATTGCCTTATGTAATTCAGAAATAAACAGTGACATACTTAAACATGCACCGCAAAGCGGTGACAACTTTTTTATAGTTCCAAAAATCATAGATTAATCATGATAGAAATTTATGGGATTAAAAATTGCGATAGTGTAAAAAAAGCGCTGCTGTTTTTTAAAAAACATAATTTAGACTACTCCCTACACGACTTTAAAACGGATAGTGTTGGGTGCGATAAAGTCTCCTCCTGGCTTGCGCATACAGATATGAAGAGTCTCTTTAATTCAAGAAGCACAACATACAGAACACTGAACCTTAAAGAGTTGAATCCTGATGAGAGCACAAAAAAAGAGTTGCTATGCAAAGAGAACTTATTGATTAAAAGACCTGTAGTAGAGTTTGAAGGCTCTGTTATCGTTGGATATGATGAAACTAAATATAAAGAGGTGTTGTTATGAGCAGTGAGACAAAAAAACCAATAGATATTAAAAAGCTACTCAAGAGTGTTCTACACTTTGATTCTTCAGACCTGCATCTTGTTCCTGGAAGTGAACCACAAATAAGAATTGACAAATCATTAAAACCGCTTAATCTTCCTGTTTTGGATGCAAAAGAGATAGAGGAGATGGCTTATGCCCTTATAGAAGATAAGCAAAAGAAAATATTTGAAGATCAAAATGAGCTTGACTTCTCTTTCGAATTAGAAGAGGTGGGTCGTTTTCGTGCTAATTACTATCGTACAATCGCCGGTGTAGCCTGTGCCTTTCGTATGATACCAATTGATATACCGCCTCTTGAAAAGTTTAATAATAACCCCATTTTTAAACAGTTGGTTAAAAAGGAGAAGGGTTTAATTCTTGTAACCGGACCTACAGGTAGCGGTAAATCAACTACTTTAGCTTCAATGCTCCATGAGATAAACTTAACAATGAGTAAACATGTCATTACTGTTGAAGACCCTGTTGAGTTCGTACATAAGAATATAAAATCACTATTTTCGCAAAGAGAGGTCGGTGATAATACTAGGTCATTTGCTACTGCACTGAAATTTGCACTAAGACAAGATCCAGATGTGATACTAATCGGTGAGATGAGGGATAAAGAGACTATATCAGCTGCTCTGACAGCCGCTGAAACAGGACATATAGTATTTGGAACACTTCACACAAACTCTGCACCTGCTACTATTAACCGTATTATCGATGTATTTGATGCAGGTGAACAATCACAGATAAGAGCGCAACTTGCATCGTCACTTATCTCTGTTATTTCTCAATCTCTTATGCCTAGAGTTGGCGGTGGTGTTGTTGCAACACAAGAGGTTCTCATAACTAATCCAGCTATTCAAAACCTAATAAGAGAGGATAAAGTTCACCAAATATACTCTCAAATGCAACTAAACCAGAATGAGACCAATATGACTACACAAACGGATCAGCTTTTAGATTTACTGCGCAAGAAAACTATTACGAAAGAGACTGCTATCGCAAGTTCAAACAGACCTGAAGAGCTGATAAAAATAATAAGTAATCTATAATAGAACATATTGACATGTAAAACAGATGTCAATAGTTCAACGCTCTCCCTAAATAGGGTCTGACACCTATATTTAAATTACTTGGCTAACAGTTTCTTTTTTGACACAAGTGCTTTAATTAAACCGTTTTTTATTGAATTAAAAGCTTTTGCGTTTTGACCCAACACTTTCACCTCTTTTTTTAATTTGTTTTTCATAGTGTTTATGTCTTTTTCAAGCAATAAGTATCTGTTTATATCATTCATACTGGCATATCTATTTTGAATCCCTTCTTTGTCTTTTTTAATTTGCTCTATTTCTTTTTTTATAAGACCTATATCTTTTTCAAAACTATCTATTTCATCTTTTGTATTTGCCAAACTTTTTGAATCACAATATATATCTAATTTTCTCTCATAATCTTTCAGCTCACTGATTAAAAGATCTTTTTCTACATCGTTGAGTTTATTATGTTCAATTGGAGAGTGTTCGCCCACCATAAGCTCTTCCATTTCAGCTTCTTTTTTTTCTATAGCATGTCCTAAAAGCTTGCCATCAGCATTAGTTTTTACATAAACTCTTACAATTGACAACATAGATACTACATTCCATTTTACCCCATTTTCAGTTTCTATTGCTTGGACCTTATGCTTTTTCCCGTTAATCACAACAATATCTAAAGAATAGTATTTTAAAAAATCCATAATATAGGAGTTTGATAACGACAACTCTACTAAAATAGCTTCTGCTATATTTTCAAATACTTCAATAAAATGTCTCCTTAGTATATATCCGGATAATCCTTTGAAAAAATTCTCACATTTATCAAATTTACCTATTAATTGTTCTGTAATTATTGATTGAACATATGAAAATACATTTCTTTCATACTCTTCATTATTGATTTGTTTTTCTAAAAGATATCTGTCAACAAAAAGTCTTGCAGCAAGATTAAAAAATTCCTTATCTCCACCGCTTGAAAAATGTTCTTTAATGAAAGACTTTAATTCCTTTTCATCTATTCCGTTGTATCTATTTGCTATTGTATTGATTTGGGAACTTGGTAATTTATGTCTTGTTGAAATATCACATAGCTTAATAAAAATACTATCTTTCTTTACAAGTACAATATCACTCTCTTTAAGCTCAAATGCTTCTCTTACTGCAGTTTTAACTAATTCTTTTTTGTTAGTCTTATGATCGTCAATAGTTTCTACATGTTCAAATATTTTATCTCTTAACTCTTTTCCAAGTAAAATCTGATCGCTTCTTCCATTGTGTCCATTTATAATAGACTCACCATATTTATCAATAATATCAATAATATCATCTATATCTTCACTCTCTTCAGGCTCTAATTCGTACTGGATAACTTTTAATTTTATTTTTTTATTTTTAATTTCAAATAAAATATATCCTGCTTGTTCAAAATAACTCTTAAAAGCCCTCTGTATGGCTGATAAATTATCTTCACTTCTTAAATAATGTACAGGAGCATCCTCTTCTAAAAAATTAAAGAATTTTCTATTATCTTCATCTGTCCATTCAAAATCCACTGATGGTTTTTTAAGATTTGTTTTTAAATAAAAAGCTATTTTATTATACATCATTTATCTTATTCATGTTTTGATATTTCCTAAACCTTATCATTTTGAAACGTTCGCCTAAAAAGTTTGGCAGTATAAGCATTTTTGCTTTTTCCAGCTCTTGCTTATATATTTTCTCTTCAACATTATCTTTAAGTATCTCCAAGAGTTCTAATATTCCCATATCGACAAGTGCTACCATCTGAGCTTTTAACTCAACAAAGGCTACACCCGCCTCCTCATAAGCATCCTTAACATGTTCAAATGTAACATCGTAAGTTATATCGGATTTTGCAAACAGATCTTCACGTTTTATACTCTCACCGAAGAAAGGGATAACTTCATGCTTTGCATATACTCTCAGTGAAAAATCTGGTCTAGCCGTCATCTCTCCATAGTCAAAGCTCATAAACTCAAACTTCTTACATGCAGATGCCATCTCTTTTGCAAACTCTTCATAACCAACAGCTATCTCGCCTCTATCTTTATGATACTTTTGAGCCTTGCTTTTTACCCACTCATTCTCTTCATCAAACTCTATATTGTGACCATCAACTCTAGCTGTTTTACCTTTATAGTAAAGCTCACAAGGGAAGGCATCAAATATCTCATTCGCAATAAAAAATGCGTTATCGCACTTTAACTCACTCAAAGATTTATAATGAGTCAGTTTAATAACATCCCCAAATGACTCTTCAAAATAGTTCTTTTGAAACTCTTGAAGCTCCTCAAATTTCTCTATTATTACAAAGTTCAAACTGCTTAGCAGTTCTGGTCTTAGCGTATATATAAACTCTATTACATCGGCTAAAAAGTAGCCATGATGCGCACCAATCTCGCAAACCGTTCCCCCTTTTGCCAAAAAACCCTCATCAACCAAAGATATTATATGTTTAGCAACACTCCCTCCAAAAAACTTACTTGTACTGACTGCTGTGTAAAAATCTCCGCTTTTACCTATATTTTTATAAGTCGCATAGTAAGCATCTTCGCCATAAAGCCACTCACCCATATACTCGCTAAATTTCATCTTTGTACATCTCATAAAGGCTAAGTAGTTCCAGTTGTTTATCTATCTCAAAAATTTCTACATCACTATTTTGAATCTTTACAGAGTTTTCTAAAAGTTCTACATCATATTTTGTTTTATACCCTGCATTAAACAACTCTCTAGTATCTGATAATAGTCTTTCATATAGTTCTCTGTTTTCTAAACTTAACTCTTTTTTCTTCTCAAAGTTATCTATATTTTGTATAACCTGTTCAAAAATTGCTTTTAGCTCTCTTTTTTTATCTTCAATTACAAACCTTGATTTGAGATAATCTATTTTTGAGACTTCAATATCTTTAAAACTGTTTATATCCAAGGGCAGGTATGCTTTAAAACCATAGTTATAATAGTCTGTCTTGTTAGATATTGATGTTGCTCCCGGTATAAACTGCTGATTTTTGCTCTCCTTCCAATTATATCCTGCTACCAGGTTAATTTTAGGAAGATATTTTGCAACTGTTACATTTTTATTATATCTGTTTCTATTTATTTCACTCTCGGACATATTTAAAATTATATTATGCTCTAAAAACTGCTTTAGAGTTAGTAGCTTTAGTTTTGGAATGAAAGCACCTTTATAGTCAATATCGCTTATAGAATTGAACTTTGATATCAATCTCTCTTTGTTTGTCTCTATATCGTACAGCCCCTGAATCACCATGTTTCTATCAATAATTGCATTATCTAAAAAGCCGGAGTCAAGCTGACCGTTTAAATAATCCTCTTTTTTCTGTGCAAGATTTATTTCAGAGTTTTTTATTTTCAGGTTTTGCTGACTTATCTTCAAATCCACCTGTTTTATCTGCATTAAAAGTGAAATTGCATCTTTAACCAACTTTCTTTTTGCAACATCAATAGAGTAGTTTGAGTAGACCCTAGATGCCTCCGCAAATTTAATTCCATAGTAAATTCCACCGCTTTGAAAAATTGGTTGATCCATACTAATGCCGGCATTCTCTTGGGTCTGCTTATTATTATACGGATTACTTTTTGAGTAGCTGTAATTTAAGTTAAGAGGCGCTATCCATGAGTCGCGAAGCTGTGAACTCTGTGCCTCATTTTTTTCATAATCATACTTAAACTGCTCTTTTTTATTCTCAGAGATATAACTATCTAGTTGCTCTTGCGATAAGAGCAGTGTATTACAAAGAACTAACAGCGTAATTGAGAGCTTTAAAACCTTCATCTATGTCCTCTTTTGTGATTGTAAGCGGCGGTAAAAATCTTAAAGTGTTTCTTCCTGCTTTTAAGACCATAACACCATTTTCTCTTGCATTTTGTATAATTTTATTTAAGATATCAGCATCTTTAGCACGTAGACCGCACATCATGCCTATACCTACTTTTGAAGTAAAGAGATCTTTATGATCATTATAGAATTTTTCTAATGCCTGATTAAAAAATATAGAACTAATCTCTAAATCTCCACTATCTTTATGCTCTTTTAAAATATCCATAACTTCACTTACAGCAGTGGCACTTAAATAGTTGCCGCCAAAGGTTGAACCATGATCTCCTGCGCCTAAAACACCCTTAAGAGAAGTCATAACTACACCTACTGGAACTCCGCCGCCAATACCTTTTGCTAAAGTTACAATATCGGGTTCTATCTCATAAACATTTGAAGCCAGGAACTCTCCTGTTCTGTAAGCGCCTGTTTGAACTTCATCGACTATAAGTAAAATGTTTTTTGATTTTAAAAGTTTTGCTAAAGCCTGAACCTCTTCTTTGTTTTGCGGCTGAACTCCACCCTCACCTTGAACAAGTTCTATCATAACTGCACAAGTATGATCATCAAGTAAACCCTCTACATCTTTAATACTCTCTGCATAAACAAAGCCATCAGGAAATGGTCCGAAGTAGTTATGCATAGACTCTTGACCTGTTGCTTTTACAGTAGTTATAGTTCTACCATGAAATGAGTGCTGAAGAGTTATTATCTTATATCTCTTAACTTCACCATCCTTTTCACCAAATTTTCGGGCTATCTTAATAGCCCCTTCATTTGCTTCAGCTCCACTGTTTCCAAAAAAGCACTGCATATTATAACCGCTTGCTTGAACAATCTTTTGAGCAGCTATCGCTTGAGGAGCTATATAATAGAGGTTTGATGTATGTGTTATCTCAGAGAGCTGCTTGCAGATTGCACTACTTACTCTCTCATTTGCATGTCCGACACTAACAACCCCTATACCCGAAGTAAAGTCTATATACTCTTTGCCGTTACTATCTGTCAGTCTTGCATTTTTGCCACTGACAAACTCTATATCTGCTCTTGCATATGTCGGTAAAACATATTTTTCATCTAACTCTTTTACATTCATTATTTAACCTTGATTTTTAAAAACATTAACCTATTCTAATAATATTATTTATGACATATAATAGCACAAATATATAAACTATAGATGTTATGAAGAATATGGTGACACTGCTTACTAGATTAGTATAATAGATATAATTATCATCTATTTAGTTCTAATATACTAAAACTATTAGATAGGATACAGGTTTACTTCTCTTATATACTGCTCGTAAACATGTACATAATCAAGTTTAAGCTTTAATAGTTTTTTTTGAACCTTAACTGTTTGTAGTTCTCTTTGATTTAGCATAAACAGAGTACTTGAACCTAGCTCATACTTTCTTAGTTCTAAATTCTCCAATTGTTGCGCTAGTTCAAGCTCTTTATTTGAGCTTTCAATATTTTTTTCTAGTGCATGCGCAGAAGTAATTATACTCTTCAAATTAGTTCTTAACTCTGCTAATAATCTGTTTTTTTTAGCATTTATAAGTGTCATATTATGCTTATTCTCCATATTTTTCCCACTATATTTTCTCTGTTCAATAGGAAAGTTCATATTTACCGTCACTTTGTAACCCATCTGATCGTAATATTCAGAGTTATTTTTAATGTCATAAACGCCATATAAACCAAGATCAAAACTTGGATACTTTAAAGTGTCATTATATTTTTGTTTTAAATTCAATTTCTTTATTTGATTATTGAAAATTTTCAAATCATATCTATTTTCTAGTGCTGTCTGCATAGAGCTCTTAAAATCAAACTTATAAGTCTGCAGAATAAATGAGGCTGGTAGTCTGTATTTTCCGCTAAACTCCTCTTTGGATATATTTAAAAGGGTTAAAAAATCTGTAAATACATTAGCATAGTTTGTTTTGGATGACAAAAGAATCTGTTCTCTATTTATAATCTGCTGTTTTACTTCAAGTAAACTCATTTCAGACAATGAACCTTTTTGAACCCTTTTATTCAAAAAAGTATATCGTCTTTGAACTTTTGAGAGTAGTTCTTTAGATATCTTTACTGCACTGCTGGCATATACCAATTTATAATAGTTCATCATAATTTTAAAATAAAGGTTTCGCATACTATCTTGATGTTGAAAATCTGTTTGTTCAATATTCATTGAAGCCAAACCAATATCAAGTCTACGTTTATCTATATTATTCACTACATTTAAAACAGGTATTTTAATACCCAACAAAATCTCTCCATCTTCCGATGTCTTTATATTGTTATACTCTTGTGTACCATCGGCATATCTATAAGAAACACCGAGGTCTACGCCATTTTCAAGAGGTTTTTCCAAGCCTAAACTATAAAACTTACCATACGTCAGAGGATAATCTTTATCTTCATACTTTGCTAATATTTTAGTATCATAATTTCCCAATGTATAGTGAAGTTTTTCTTCACTTACATACTTTTTTCCCATAGATATATAAACGAATGGATTATCTTTGGTTAAATACTGCTTGATTGTATCTACTGTAAATATCTCTTTTGCCAATAGAGGTATCACTCCTGTACACAAAAGTAAAAAAAATATGCGTTTCATTAATACTGTTCCTTATCACCACTAACCATAACAGGAGGTATCGCATTTCGCATCCTCCATATTTCATACCATATTGTTACAGTAGACAACCTCACCCATCCTGTTGCATGAGTCCCTGCTTTTAAAACATCTGAACTTGGCCATGGATCAAGGGGGTCTTCTACAACATATGCATAAAAAAAGCCATCTTTATTAGCAACAGAATCAACTTTATCGATTATGCCACCAAAAGTTCCTAAATTAATTTTAGGCCAGCCGGAGACCTGCAGAGATGGCCATCCATGAAAACGCACTCTTACCGGTAAGCCTTTTTTAACTAATGGCATATCAAGAAGTCTTACTTTTAGCAATAGAGCTTTTTTTGTTATTTTAGGAGCAAAACTAATTATTGGTTCACCTTTTTTAATATAAAGGTTTTTATCATTTTTCAAAATTCGCAAAGGGTATCCATCCCTTGATGCTGTTACTTTTGCAGTATTATTTCTTTTTAAATCAATTGATATATTTTTAATTTCTCTTTCAAAATATTTCAATCTATTTTTAGAGGAGATTATACTATTTTCTAAAACCTTAATACTGTTCTCCTGCTCTTTAATAAAGCGTTCTTTCTCTTTTTTTATTATCTCAAGATTTTTACTCTGTATCCCTATATCAATAATTATATTATCAAGAACAACATCCTCTTTTATGTACTCATTTTTTGCTACTTCATATGTTCTTTTTGATTCTATTCCATCTAAATAAAGTAGTTTAACTCTTTCATAATTTGAAGTAACTATCTTATAATTGTGTCTTTGAGAAACTTCCTTTCTTTTTAGGCTTTTTAGCAAGTCATCAGCCTGAGTTATTCTTTTATCATAAATATCCAAACTTGTTCTTAGATTTGATTCAAGATTCTCTTTACGTTTATACGACAACCTTAAACTATCTTGTATATTTTTTTGTTGAACTTTTATATCACCTATTATAGACTCAAGTTTTTCTAAATAATCTTTATCTAAATCTATCATATCAAAGAGAAGTTCTCCCCTATTTACGAACTTATTTTCTTCAATATAGTATTTATCTACAAAACCTGATATTGGTGATAGTATATTATACTCCCGCTCCGTTGGTTCATAGGCTATTACTGTTCCTGTTCCTTTTGTAGTCTGCTCCCATGGCAAGAAATGTGTAGCTACTGCCATTAAAACAATAAACAAAGTAATGTTTTTTGCTTTTGTTACAAATGAAGGTAATTGAACCTTTTTTACCGCTTTATAATGCATGTTAAACTATTTCCTTACCATCTCTAGTGAATCAGATAGTTTTCCAACTTTATAATAGCCTTCTATGCCATCATAAATATAATCTATCTGCTTAATAAAGTTGTTTAAAGCATAAATTAATGATACAATAATAATCTCAGATGCAACAAACTCACCAATAGGTATCTTACCATTAAGAACCAAGTAACCGCCAAATACAAAAAATCCACTTAATATAACACCTTGAATAATAAAACTCAGCCCCAATTGCCTAAACACTACTTTGAAGTGATTTTGCCTTGCATCTACATAATCTTCCATATTTTTATCAATCTTTTTCATTGCTACTTCTTTAGAATCACTCGTTATTGGTATCTTCTGCAAAGCATATATAGCTGCATGTTTCATATCTGAATGTTTAATAGCATTCTCAACTCCATTATTTCCAATAATAATGAGCATACTAAAATAAAATACAAATATAACAAATGCACCTAAAAACAGATATGGGCTAAAAATCATAAGCAATATTAGACTCACTACAATCTGGGCTACTAAGCCGGCTCCATTAACAATAAAAATAGGTAAGATCTTTTGAATAGTTGTAATATCGAAAAAATAGTTCATTAATTTATCAATTGGATATTGTGTAGTTATATTTTTCTCTTTTAAATTATAAGCTTTTTGGGCTATTTCAAAACCTTTTTCAATAAATACTCTCTGTTCAAACTTTTCTATTATGTACTCTTGCACCAACCTTAAAAAAGTTATAAATGCAAATACTATGAAAACAATAATACCTAATACTGTTATAGAGATTGAAGAGTGAGCCATAAGACTGTTAATAACAAATGATGATGTCAATGGGATAGACAGGGTCAAGATGCTTTCAAGCAGTGTGTAATAAATTACATAATATAGACTCTTCATATCAGACTTAACTGTAGAACAAAATCCTTGTAGAACTGTAGTTTTAATTCCCATATATGCTTTTTCCTTATTAAGTTCTGCTTACTTCTACTCTGTTTTCTTGATATACTGCACTCTTGCCATCTAAGCTATGCTCTGAGCTCGTCAGCTTGTTTACACCATTAGTTCCGCTATATATCAAGGCACAATCAGATCTTAAATCATCGTTATGTTTAACCTTCAGCTTGAGAGTTCCGTTAACAGAAGTAATTATAACAAACTCCTCTTCACTGAATCCTAAAGAACTATGTAAATATACACTATCTTCACGATTAAACTGAGAGTTTAAACTCGTAGCACTTTTTGGAGTAATAAGGTACATAACCTCAGTATCATCTATTTTTGAATCAAGCTCTTCTAAAAATTGAAACTCTCCACTATCTGTATCAAAGCCGTCTTTATATGGAGTTTCATCTATATTCTCTACATGAAGCAATCCATCTATCTTCTTAATAGAAAAATTTTTAAAGTGTTCTATATAAAACTCTTCACTCTCAATTGCAATATTAAATTCCCGGCAAAGGTAGGCACTCAAATCATACTCAGATATTCCATATTCACTATCTTTCACCTTGGGCATAAGACTCATTGTATCATGTGAGTAGGATGTTCGAAGATCATTTTTATAAAGAAAGCTTTTCGCCGGTATAACTAAATCGGCACACTCACTTGTCTCGTTTTCATAAAGACCAAAATATACTACATTTTCAACTCTGTTTATAGACTCTTTCACTCTAAGCGAATCGGGCATCTGTGAGAGAGGGTTGGCTCCTTGAATAAAAACGGTTTTAAAATCACTAAACTCCGTATTGACCTTAGATACCTTTTTGCTATTTGTATTAAAGGGTGACCTTATATTCTCTCTTGAAGCACCAAGATAACTGACTCCACTCCCCTCTTTGCCAAAGAGTCCGAGCATCACAGCAAAGGCATCAATAGCCCTCATAACATCTGCCCCGTCACTATATTTTTGAATACCAACGCCACAGACTACTGCTACACTCTTATCTTTTACTAGGTGTAGAACAGTTCCAATATCTCCAAGTGTTACATCCATGGAGTCAAGTGTAGCCTTGATTCTAATAGTCTGAGTCAGTTCATAATAATCTTCATATTCGCTTGCGTATTGCTTCAAAAACTCTTCATCACATCCATGCTCTATATGTAAAAAACGGCTTAGCAACATTGCTAAGTGTAAATCTGTATGTGGTTTTAACTGTATATGGATGTCAGCCATTTTAGCTATTTTTGTCTTTATTGGGTCTATAACAATAACTGTTTTATCTTTTATAAGCGGTAAAATATGAGAAGATGTAGTGTGAGGGTTTCTACCCCAAAAGATTACTACATCAGACTTCGCAATCTCCTGTAGTGACATGTTCTTATTGCTTCCTCTTCCCTCTATTATTCCAGCTTCACCTGCTCCGTCACAAAGATTTCCATCGGTTAATGTAGCTCCGTAAGAGGCAAAAAAGTGGTCTGTACTCTCCTGCATTAAAGCAAAGTTTCCATGTCCACGGTAGTGCAGAATTTCATCTTTATCGTTTGTGTTTATTATCTCTTTTAATTTTAAAAGAGCCTCATCAAGAGTTATCTTCTTGCCAAGGTATCTAGGAGTTTCAATTACAGGATACTTATCGTAATGATTTAGATGTGGACATAAAAAGCCCTGCGTATGTCCATTTTTATTGCCTTTTAGGATACCGTTTTCTACAACCACTACTTCGCATGCGTCATAACAATCTAACGGGCAAGCCGTAATACTACTCATTCTTAAGCTCTACCTTTACAAGTTTGGAGAAGAGTTTAGGAGACTCTATTATAATTTGTGCCATATATTTAGATATATTTTTACTATCTGCAATATTTAAGAGTCTTGAAACTCTATATGAAGTTTTTTTACCATCGATGTAGACTCTCTTATTCTCAGCATTGATTACATCCTCTTCATCCAGATATATTGTCAGTTTTGCTTTTGAGACATCGGCTATTTTTGCAAGAGGAGTAGATATATTAACAACCTGTCCTGGTTTTACGAGCATTTCATAAAGAACAAAACCTTTTGCACTCAAGTTTTTATCCTCTATGCTTCTTTGAAGCTGAACCTCTCTTAGTTTTGTATCTGTTATTTGAATTTTAAGATTTTTTATCTCTTTTTTAGTATTTAAATATAAATTCTCGCTAGCGACTAAATCATAGAACTCTCTATCCTTCTCTACTAACGATTTAAACTTTAAAGCTTCTACTTTTCTATAGTTTTCTCTTTTTTTATCTAGAGATTTAACCAAATTGACCAAGATATTTTCATTTACTGCAACTATCTCTCTCATGTACTCAAGATTATCTTTTATATACTTCAACTCCCTTCTATCAACCACAGAATCTATTTTAATATAAGGCTTTAAAGAGAGTCTACTACCTACTAAAGCTTCATCAGCACTCACTACTAATCCAGATACATTGGATGATATGCTTCTTAACTCAAACGGCTCGACCTTAGCATAATATACTTTGGCGTAAGAGAGACTAAACATAAATAACAGTGATATAAAAATTTTCATATACGATACCTTTAAAGGATTAAGCTTAATAATTATAGATATTCTACCATTTCATTATTAACATTAAAGCATATTTCATTTTATTTTGGGTACTATTAAGGGAGTATTAATGAAAGGGTATATATGTCAGTTTTAGATAATGTTGACGCTGCTACAAATCTAGCAAAGAACAATGAACTGCAACTTTTAGTATTTAGAGTTAGTAACAAAGATGATTCTGCTTACTACGCCATAAATGTATTTAAAACGCGAGAGGTTGTAGAATCTAAAAATCACTTTATGACTCAGATACCCTCATCGCCTCCTCTGCTCGAAGGTACAATCGTACTTCGCGGACTTCAAATACCGATACTAAACCTTCCTTTGTGGCTTGGTTTAACTCTATCTCAAGAAGAGATTAAAAAATCAAATATTCTTGTTTGTGATTTTAATGGGGTTACGATTGGACTAAGAATAATGTCCGCATTTAGAGTTATCAAGAAAAACTGGAATGAGATGCATGCACCGGACAGCTATAGAGTCGGAGAGGATAACGTTGTAATAAATGACACCAGACTTGAAGATGGTAGTTTGTGTCTTGTACTGGATTATGAAAAACTTTTATCAGATGTTATTCCACACGCAATGGTTAACGTAGATGAGTCACCGATTAATCTAAAAGACTTAACAATACCTAGCAAATTAACAAACGGAACTGTCTTGATTGCTGAAGACTCTAAAACAGCTCAAAAACATCTAACACAGATATTTCAAAATGCAAATATCTCTATGAAACTATTTGAGAATGGTAAACTGCTTATAGACCACATAGACTCATTAGACGAAGATGAAGTCTCTAAAATACCGGCAATAATTACAGATATAGAGATGCCTGAGATGTCCGGTTTTACAGTTGTTAAAACTTTGAAGGGTAATCCTATTACCAAAAGCATACCAATTCTTGTTAATAGCTCTATGACTGGTCAGAATAATAAGAGAGAAGCTGAAGTTTTAGGTGCAGATGGATTTATAGATAAGACCAAGAGTCATAATATAATACCCTTAATCGTAGAGGTAATGAACGTATAGATATAAAAAGATAGTATCTAAGGTTCATCATCCATCCCCTTAAGGGGATTTATATAATTACTGAAAGAGTGAGATAAGTACACCAGCTGCAACAGCTGAACCGATAACACCTGCAACATTTGGACCCATTGCATGCATTAAGAGCATATTGTTACGATCATACTCCATACCAACCTTATTAGATACACGGGCTGCCATAGGAACAGCAGATACACCGGCTGATCCAATCAGTGGATTTATCTTATTACCTGGGAACATATTCATAACTTTAGCCATAATAACTCCAGCTGCAGTACCTACTGAGAACGCAACAATACCAAGAACCATAATAAACATAGTATCTGGAACTAAGAACTGATCAGCTGCTAATTTAGAACCAACACCAAGACCAAGGAAAATAGTTACTATGTTAATAAGAGCATTTTGAAGAGTATCGTTAAGACGCTCAACAACACCAGACTCTTTTAGGAAGTTACCAAACATAAAAGCACCGATTAGTGGTGTAGACTCAGGTAAAACCAAAATAGCAAGGACAAGAACCAGTATAGGGAAAATTAATTTCTCTAAACGAGATACATGACGCAGAGTAGTCATCTTAATTTTTCTCTCAGCATCACTTGTTAAGGCTTTCATAATCGGAGGTTGGATGATTGGTACCATAGCCATATATGAGTATGATGCAACTGCTATCGCTCCAAGAAGTTCAGGTGCAAGTTTAGTTGCGATAAAGATAGATGTCGGGCCATCCGCCCCACCAATAATAGAGATTGCTGACGCTTGTTGAAGAGTAAAGTCAACAAATCCAGCCTGAGATAGTGCAACAGCACCAACTAGTGTTCCAAATATTCCGAACTGAGCTGCACCACCTAGTAGTGCTGTTTTTGGATTAGACAAAAGTGGGCCAAAGTCCGTCATAGCACCAACACCCATAAATATGATGATTGGAAACATCTCATTTGAGAGACCCATATTATATATTACACCCAAGAATCCATGATCACCGGCAATACCTGCTACTGGAATATTAGCTAAAAGTCCACCAAATGCTATTGGTAGAAGTAAAAGAGGTTCAAAACCTTTTTTTATTGCTAAATAAAATAACAAGAAAGTTACTAAAATCATAATTACACGGCCAAGACCTTTGTGAAAATTACTCATCTCTTCACCATGAGCATTTTTTTCATTTGGGTCAGGGTTAACAAGTGCAACAATACCTGTAGAAGCCAAAAATCCACTAACCATTTCTAAAAATGGCTTAGTTTGATAAGTCTCTTCTTTATGTGCTGACATACTTTCCGCTGATGCTGGTGCATTAGCATGAAGAGCACCAAAGCTAAAAAACATAAGTGCAAGTAGTTTTATTACAAAAAATTTCATATAATTATCCTAATACTGCTACTACTTGACCTTCTACTACCTTGTCATTTGTAGCAACATTAATAGATTTGATTACACCACCCTTAGGTGCTACAACATCTATCTCCATTTTCATAGATTCTAGAATCATAATCACGTCACCCTCATTTACACTTTGACCCGGATTAGCAACAATTTTCCAAACGTTACCTGGTAGAAGAGCTTTAATATCTAGAAGATCTCCCGATGTTGCTACCGATGGAGTCACTGTACTCTCTCCATCAACCGCTGTTACTTGAATATCTGCATCACCCTCTGCAACTTGCACACTAAATTTTTGACCGTCAACTACTACTGTATAGTTTCCATTACCCATATTTGAACTTCCTTCTTCATTTTTTATCTCTGATATTTTACGAACATTTAATTCGCCTTCGCCTTTTAAGAAAGCGATACCCTTATCTTGACAAGCTGCTGCAATAAATATATTTTCTTCAGTTATCTCAATATTTTCATCTTTAAGCCTATTTATCCAAGTTTCCAAAGATTTTGTCTCGTCAGCATTTGCCAAATCAAGAGCTTTTTCCGTAGTAGGCTCTAATCCTAACTTTTCAGAGGCAATTTTAACAACTTCAGGATCTGGAGCAACTGGAGTTTTACCAAAGTACCCAAGTACCATTTTCCCATAACCTGGTGCAATTGCATTCCACGGACCCTGCATTACATTATTAAGAGCCTGTTGAAAATAAAACTGAGAGACAGGTGTTACAGATGTACCGTAACCGCCTTTTTCTACAACCTCTGTCATAGCAGCAATCACTTCTGGAAATTTATCTAGCATGTTATTATCACGCATCATTTGAGTATTAGCTGTTAAAGCACCACCCGGCATTGGTGAAAAAGGAATAATTGGAGAGACCATTGTAGCTTCAGGTGGCATAAAATAATCAGAGAGGCATGATTGAAGCTCTTTTTCGTAAGTAAGCACCTTATCTATCTCTAAACCGCCAAGGTCATAATCCATTCCCTTTGTAGCATGAAGCATAGTTAAAATATCCGGTTGACTTGTTCCACCGCTAACAGGGGCAGCTGCCATATCAATACCATCAACACCAGCTTCAAGAGCGGCCATATAAGCAGCAACTGATACACCGGCTGTTTCATGAGTATGAAGACGAAGATGTGTTCCCTCTGGTACTATACCTCTAGCCATCTTAATAGTTTCAAAAACTTTTTGAGGATTTGATGTACCTGAGGCATCTTTAAAACAGATACTGTCATATGGTATACCGCTATCTAATATCTCACGAAGAGTTTTCTCATAAAATTCTGTAGTATGTGCACCATGACACCCTGGAGGTAAATCCATCATTGTAACAACTACCTCATGTTTAAGTCCATGATGAGAAATTCTTTCACCTGAGTATTTTAGGTTTTCAACATCATTAAGAGCATCAAAGTTTCTAATAGTAGTTGTACCGTGTTTTTTAAACATTTTAGCATGTAAATCAATTAGCTCTTTTGAACCTGTATCTAACATTACAGTATTTACACCGCGAGCTAAAGTTTGCAGGTTTGCATCTGGTCCGACAATTTTACGGAACTTATCCATCATCTCAAACGCATCTTCTCTTAAATAGAAATAGAGTGATTGAAATCTTGCTCCACCACCAAATTCAAAATGATTTACGCCAGCTGTTTTAGCTGCTTCGACTGCTGGAAAGAAATCATTCATCAATACACGACCACCAAAAACTGATTGAAAACCATCTCTGAAAGTTGTGTCCATTACATCTATAAATTTTTTAGCCATATTAATCCTTAACTTTCTCTATGGTGTTTAATTGCTGCTGTTATTGCTGCAACTACTTTTGTCTGATTATTTTGAGTTTTTACTGGTGTAGAACTCGTAGTTGGTGAAACTTCAGGGAAAAATCTATTTATAATTTTTGACATAACACCCATCATAAATATCATAATTGTAAGGAATAAGAAAACTGTTCCCATTCCAAGACCCATAAATTTAAAACCCTCTACTACAAGGTTAGTATCCATCTGATATGCCTTTTCTTTTTATATTTTGCGGTATTATATTATAAAGTTGTTTAAAAAGAGTTTCTTATTCTTTTTTGAATTTTAAGAAAGGGTCAAATTGTTACTTTTTGATTATATAATTCACAAAAAATATAAACTGGATGATAATATGCGAAATAAAAATGTTAAAAAATTTGGATTAATCAATACACTAGAAGGGTACTCTTACATAACTCTTCTATTTATAGCAATGCCAATGAAATATCTTTTAGATATTCCATTGGCTGTAAAGATAGTCGGCATGATTCATGGATTACTATTTATACTTTTCTGCTTTCTTCTTCTAAAAGCCTGGGAAGAAACAAGCTGGTCAATTAAGGAGAGTATAGTTTTTTTCGTAGCATCACTTATACCATTTGGAACCTTTTTTACAAAAAGTAAAATAAAAGTTTATGAATAAAAAAGTTTGTTTTAGTTAGAATACCCTATTAATTTAAGGAATATTTTTATGATCGCCGGAATAAATGAGCAAGACTTTATAGCATATATTATATTTGGACTAATATTAAACTTTATGTTTTCAATATTTTTTGGAATCTATCTAAGCAAAAATATAGGAATGCAGGAGATGATGCAATCAAAGGGAGATAAAGAGCAGTCTCTGCTTGTCAGCTTAAGTCTTTTCATCCCGTTTGCAAAAATGGCAGTCACTCTATATAGGGTTACCATACTTCAACTGTTCTTTTTAAACAAGGGGTATTCGCATAAAGAGTTTTGGGTATATATGACTACTAACCGCGTCTAATATGATGCTATAATCAAATTAAAACAGAGTGGGCGAAAATATGGATGACTTTAAGCTAAAACTCATACTTACGGCTTTAACTGCTGTAGTTTTTTCGTTTGTTTTTATACTGCTTGCTTTTGTTTTACCGACAAAAAGCAATAAGGTGACGTATGAAAAAAAACCTGAAAACGTACTTGAAAAAGTTTCAAAATCTATTAAAAGATAGTTTTACAGAGAGTTTTTAACCTGAATTAGATTCAGTGTATCATACGCACATAGCGGATTCAACTTTACAGCTGATATTTCTAAGGCCTTAATACATAAACGAAGATAGTCCAAATCATCTTCGCTCATTATGACTTCTAATAATTTTCGAGCATCTTTTATACGAAGGTTCCTTGCTACACCTAAATTCTTATGTGCTAAATTTCTAAGGTTTGTATAGTCTAAGATTCTGCTCTCAAGTTCATCTTTTTTTAACTCTTGTATATATTTATAAAAGGTTCTCTTTGATTTTAATATCTGCACGATATAATCTTCAATTAGCTGACGAATAATCTCCTCATCTAGACAGAGCTCATTAACTGCTTCACTGATATCATATCGGTAGTTTGATATTTCTAAATTTCCAAGACTCTGTTTAAGAAAATTATCGCCCTCATTCAAAAGTAGATCTATGGAACGTCGAAGTTCAGCATTCTCTGGCAATCTTTTATTTTTATGTGGATTATTCATAATTTGGAGGATAACATAATCTTTCTTTTAATCTCTATAAATATATTTTAGATATCTTAGTGAGCACACTTCTTTGCGCTCACCAAATAAGACTATATAGCTTTTGAAATAATTCTATTTAATCTTACAATAAAATCTGCAGTATTATCAAGTTCCATGCCGTCAAAAAGTTTTGCTTGGTCAAGCAGGACGTGTGCCGCATCATTAATCAAATTCTGATCAACAGAATCTTTCAACTTCAAAAGAAGTTCATGGTTTGGGTTAATTTGTAATATAGGTGCTGGAGCCGGTGCATCAGAATCTTGCCCCATCTGCTTCATCATTTGAGCCATCATATATGCCGGATCCTCTTTATCCTCTTTAAGCTTAACAGGAGAATCAACTAAGTCAGATGTAGTTTCAACAGATTTTACAGATTCACCTAAGGCATCTTTAAACTCTTTTGCAAGACCTTCATAGGTTTTTGCAACCTCTTCTTCTGCCTTTTTATCCTCTTCACTCTCCTCAAACTTGGCATCCGCAACTGCTACAAGTTTATACTCTTTATACTCTGTCACCATAGGGAAGATAATCGTATCAACCTCTTCGTTCAACACAAGAACATCTATGCCTTTTGCTTTAAATCTCTCCAGTGAAGGAGAGCTTTTTAGCATTGATAGAGAAGCTTTACCTGTGATGTAGTAGATCTCTTTTTTGGCTTCATCAACACCCTTGATGAACTCCTCAATCATTAGAGTCTCATCTGAGTTAAGAGTATTGAACTTCATCAACTCTAAGATCCTCTCACGGTTGCCCATATCGCTATAGAGTCCCTCTTTTAAAACATTTCCAAACTCAGAGAAAAATTCACTATACTTCTCTTTATCTTTCTTTGCCATTTTTGCAAGCTCTGAAAGCACTTTTTTAACAGATGCATTTTTAATCTTAGCCATTACTGCATTTGACTGTAAAATCTCGCGAGATACATTTAGAGGCAGATCTTTAGAGTCAATAACACCTCTTAAAAATCTCAAATATGTTGGCATTAACTCTTTTTCATCATCAGTGATAAATACACGATTGATATAAAGCTTTATACCAGTCTGATAATCTACTCTATACATGTCCATAGGTGCTTTATTAGGTATATAAAATAGAGTTGTGTACTCTATAGCACCTTCCGCCTTATTATGCATCCAAGTTAACGGCTCTTCAGAGGAGTGAGCTATTGAAGAGTAAAAATCTTTATACTCCTCATCTGTAACTTCACTTTTTGCTATAGTCCAAAGAGCATTTGCTTTATTTATCTGTTTATTTTCAATCTCTGTTCTTGATGGTTCTGTCTCTTTGCCATCATCATCTGTAACAGCTGGAATGTGCTTCTCTTTATCCATGAAGATTGGAAATGGAATATGATTAGAGTATTTTTTAATGATACTCTCTACTCTATGAGCTTCTAAAAATTCACTCTCATCATCATTAAGGTGCATAACTATTGTAGTACCATGTCCATCTTGAGTACTGTTTTCAATATCAAACTCACCGTCCCCTGCGCTAGTCCATAAAAGAGCCTGCTCTTCACCGGCTTTTTTAGTCGTAACTTCTACTTTGTGAGCGACCATAAAACAGGCATAAAAGCCAACACCAAACTGACCAATCAGGTTAGAATCATTTTTTTGATCACCAGTTAGATTTTCCAAGAAAGCTTTTGTACCAGACTTAGCGATGGTACCTAAATTATTCATTAGATCCTCTTCGTTCATACCGATACCGCTATCTTTGATTGTTAAAGTCTTCTGCTCTTTATTTGCCACTATATCAATACGAGGTGAGAAAGTCACATCTTTATATTTCTCGTCGGTTAGAACTAACATATTAAGTTTATCCAGTGCATCTGAAGCGTTTGAAACCAACTCGCGAATGAAAATTTCTTTGTTTGAATAAAGCGAGTGAATCATTAAGTTTAATATTTGATTTGCTTCCGTTTGAAACTGATGTTTTGCCATTTTTAATTTCCTTTTTGTAAATTTTCGTAAGTCTAGCAAAAAAAAGTTAATAAAAGAAAGTTGCATCAAGTTTATTTAGTCTATACAACTAAACTTACTTTAGTCATTAATGCTTTTAAGATATTTTTAGATACAATGTCTCTATGCAAAATGATTTTATAGATATGGTGGAACCAACACCGAAACTACATACGCGCAAGTGTAAAATTATTTCATTTATATTATGGATTTTTTTACAATTTTCAATATATATAACTGCTCTAATAGCTTGGTATCTCTATGATTATTTTTTAGCATTTTTTGCTCTTATTCTTACTTTTATTATAGTTGGAATTATACGTTCAAAATTAAGAAACAGCGTCATACCCTCTAAGCAAAGAGAGTATCATTACAATGACAAAGGCATAGCCGACTGGTATACAGCAAAGATGATATGTTACGATACCTCTTCTGATAATAGTGAAAAAGATTTATAGAGTATCTATTATCATCCAACTTCAACCAAGTCAATCGCTCGGTCTGTTAAATAGAATGTTTCAATGCCATCATCATGTAGATTCATGCACTCTCCAAGAAAACCAGCATCATTAAGCGTTACAATAACTTCATCTACCGTTTTCTTCTCCAAACCAATATATTCAGCAATATCAGAAGCATCGTATACATTATAATTATCCTCATCACTTAGATTATAGATAGCTTTCATCACACTTTTAATTATATTACTCATACTCTCCCCTTCAAATTAATTATTTTATTTAGCACAAAAGAAAATATACTCATGCACTATTCTCACTAACCATACATGTAAAACAGCTTATCTGGTCGTCACATGTCGCACAAGCAGGGGCTACCTTCCCTATCTCATCATATATAAATTTCTTCCACAACTTATCTTTTGGTTTCTTTTTTGCTAAAAGCGGGAAATTTTTTTTCATAAACTTTCCCATCTCTATACGGTTTTTTAGTCCAAGGTCTTTATATAGATGATCCATCTCTAGTGATTTTTTTGCAATCCACGGTGCTAAAACATTTTGTGCGTTGCTATCAACTGCATATGAACAGAGTAGTGCATATACCTCTTCTTCCATTATTTGTAGTTCATTCATATCTCCATCTCCACCATTTTTCCCATCGTTATTTCAGCAACTTCACTTCCAAACAAGAAGCAAGATTGCAACTCCTCCTCTGTTGCTATAAGCTTTACCTTAAGAGGAGGTATTGGAAGTCTAAACTTAAGCCATTTCATACGGTCATGGAGCATTTCCGGTGCTTCACCAGTCCAACCATATGAGCCAAATGTAGCACCGATCTTACCGCCGCTCTCTAAATATGCCATGCATGAGAGTAAATCCCAGGCAGGTTTTACAGCATCACCATTAATGGTGGGTGAACCGACGATAATTGCATCGGACTCTTCTAAAAGGTCAATCATATTAGTCTCATCCAATGAAGCTAAATCATACATGCTTGCTACAATCCCATCAATTGAGTCGGCTCCCTCCATAACTTTTTCTGCCATCATTTGAGTGTTACTATAACTAGACATATAAAAGACACAAAGCATCTTCTTGCCAAATTCATGTTTTCTGAATTTTTTATCACTGCTCCACTGTGCATATTTATCTATATAATAGCTCGGATTTGAGCGTAAAATAGGACCATGAAGCGGTGCGATTATATCTATTTCAAATTTTTCATAGAGTTTCAGTGCTTGAAGTACATACTGTTTAAAAGGACGCATAATATGTTCATAATAGTACTTAAAAGCGTAATCAAAGTCACCTACTTTATCATCAAATAGACGTTCATCATAATAGTGACTTCCAAAAACATCACCGCTAAAAAGAATTTTATCCTCATGCAGATAAGAACTCATTGTATCGGGCCAGTGAAGAAATGGCGTACTTAAGAACTCTATTGTCTTATCACCGAGTGAGATAATTTTTCCGGTATTTGCTACCTCAAATGGTATATCTGTCTTTACCAAGCCCTTTAACATCATTACCGCTCTACCGGAGATAATAAGTTTTGCATCTGGAGCTCTTTGCATAAGTTCAACCAATGCTCCTGAATGATCAGGTTCCAAATGGTGCAGTACAATATATTTTATCTCATCATATTCACACAAGAGTTCTAAACGCTTAAAAAAGTCATCAGAAAACTCTTTTTTAACAGTATCCATTACTGCCACACCCTCGCTGCCACGAACTAGATAGCTATTGTATGAACTCCCGTTTGCCGTTTTCATAATTATGTCAAATGTTCGAATTTGAGGATCAAAAGCTCCAATAAAATTTACACTATCTGATATTTTTGCAACTGAGTTTAGCATGAATATCCATACGAGATTTCAATCTCGCCCTCCTCTGCCTCCACGCTGCACTGGCACATTAAACGTAAATCGCTTGAGTCGGTGCACAAAATTTCTAATGCTCGAATCTCTTTTTCGTTTTTTTCATTTAAGAGATGCATACCTGATGTAACAGTAGCAATACAAGTCAGACAATCACCTACGCGACAACCAAATTCCATTGAAGCACCGGTTTTATTTGCAATATGTCGCAGTGTTTTGCCACTTGGAACTTTAACTATTATATTGTCATCTTTTAAAAAAACCCTAACCATAAAAAAATCCTTATTATTAAAGCACAATGCATATTTTATTCTTAATAGTTATATGGAGCTATTCCCTAAGCACAATATATATAACCAGCAGTTAGACTTTCATCCACTCTTCATGGGTGTGTCCACTCTTTTTTTCATTTATTATCTTCTCAATCGCTGATATACACGCTGTATAGTCCACTTCATCAACTATCTCCGGAACAACTTCTTTATAGGCTACTATACCTTCACGATCAATTACAAATACAGCACGCGCTAAACGATCCTTTAATTTACCCTCGCTGATAAGTAGACCAAATTTTTTTGCAAATTGACGATTTGTGTCAATTACTAATTCAGCACTATCTATAGATTCATTTTTAGAATACTCTTTTACAAACTCAATATCATCAGTTGTCACCATAATAGTATCAAGCTTCTTAAGTCCTTTAACAAGATCATTGAATTTTTTAGCTCCCAAAGAACAGACCTCTGTTTTTAATGAAGGTATAGCAATAAGCAGTTGAGAGTTTGGAGCAATCATTCCTATTACATTTTGAGTACCGTCAAGTTTTGTTATTCTAGCTGCCGGAGCCTCTTTACCTACTACTAGCTCTTTTCCGTCTAAGTCTGTCGGTGTTCCATGTACTGTAATTTTCATTTTATTTCCTATCCTTTTTAAAAGATATAAATGCATATATTATTCTAGTTGCAATATTTTCAAATGATTATAATTTATACAATTATCTGTATATTATTTTCCATGTGTGGTGTATACTTATAGATAAAAAAAGCTGAATAAAATGCATACTAAATTAAACTTGCCAAACATCAAAGAGTGTCAGACTTGTCCTCTAACATTCTCCTACAACGAAATAAGCATACTCTACGATATAGCTGTGATGCTATCGACTAGCAGTGATGTAAATGAAAGCATAGAGAAAGGCATGCGTACACTTAAACGTAACTCTTACCTTGAGAGATGTACACTCTTTATGCTCAATGATGACGCTACTAAACTTGAGCTACACTCTTCAATAGACCTAACACTGCAACAACAGCAGATGGCTCAGTACAATATTGGTGAAGGGGCAACAGGTTTAGCAGCAAAAAGTGCTGAACCTGTTGTTATAGAAAATATCCACAATAATATAAACTACCTAAATAAGATGGGAACAGTCAATACTAAGTCAATCTCTTATGTTGCTGTGCCTATTATACAAGATGACGGTGTAATCGGTGTAATCTCGGCAAACATCATGGATTCGTCCGTTATGGATTTTGATGATATTGTACATATGCTTACTATTGTCGGTACCCTATTTGGAGGTACACTCTCTATGCAAAAAAAGTTTGCTAAAGAGAAAGAGACACTGAGTGAACTGAAAACTTACTATAAAGATCAAGCACTGAGTGAGTATAAATTTGAGAATATCATTGGAAAAAGCAGTAAAATGCAGCTAATATTCAGTATGCTTGAAACCGTATCTCCATCAGATGCTACAATATTAGTTAGAGGAGAGACCGGAACGGGTAAAGAGCTTATAGCAACTGCAGTGCATAACCTAAGCAAGCGCAGCAGTGGTCCGCTAATAAAACTAAACTGTGCTGCGATTAGTGAAACACTTTTAGAGAGTGAGCTATTTGGTCATGAAAAGGGTGCTTTTACCGATGCAAAAGAGGCTCGTAAGGGGCGTTTTGAGCTAGCAGATGGCGGTACTCTATTTCTTGATGAGATTGGGGACATCACTCCTGCACTCCAAGTTAAGCTATTAAGAATTTTACAAGAGCAGGAGTTTGAAAGGGTCGGTGGAAACAAAACTATAAAGACAAATGTTCGTCTTGTAGCGGCCACTAACCGTAATCTAGAAGAGATGGTCTCTAAAGGAGAGTTTCGTGAGGATCTCTTTTACCGTATAAACGTTATTCCTGTAAACCTTCCTCCTCTTAGGGAGAGATATGAGGATGTGAAACTACTCACAGAGCACTATCTGCATAAGTATATGAAAGAGCATCGTAAGCAGATGGTATTCTCAAAACAGGCACTTGAGATACTACTCGATTACCCATGGCCTGGAAATATTCGTGAACTGCAAAACACAATGGAGAGAATTGTTCTTATCTGCCCGGATGGAGCGGTGGAGCCTGAGATGCTTAATCATGTTTTACCATTTAATTATCAAAAACTATATATGAAAACAGAAGCTGTAGCTCAAATTGATGATGAAAAAACAACTTTGCAAACACCAGAGTACGAGAGCACTAAAGAGCCTCAAAGACTAACGAAGACAACTCTGCAAGAGATGGAAAAAGAGTCTATAATACAGGCTTTAGTAGATAACTTCGGTATACAGACCAAGGCTGCCGCACAACTAGGCATGACAGCGCGTCAAATCGGGTATAAGATAAGAAAATACGAGATTGACTTCTAAGATTTAACTCTCTCCTCTGGAGACAATCTTTGCAACAATCTCATTTGGAAGAGTCTTGACTCCCGGCTCAATAAACCAGACATCTCCATTGGTAAGATTTACATTACCACCCCACTTCTCATCACTATCAAACTCTAAAGATTCAATAATCTCCTCCATATCTCTCTTGGCAAGATAGAAAAGTACCTGCCCCTTATCGTTTTCGCGTAACATTATTTTTGCCATTTTTTATCCTTTTATTTTATATTAAATGCAACATCTTTTTTATTTTGTGCAAAATACTTTTATGAACTACATTTTCAAATGAGACCTTGTAATAATCGTAACTAATCTGCTCAATATATGATGCTGCATTAAAGGTCATATCGTTTTTATATGGGTGGTCATTACGATAGTGTACCCCTCGACTCTCGTTGCGTGCCAAAGCTGAAAGTACCATCGTCTCAGCAATTAGCAGAGCATTTTTGAACTCTATTATTGATGCTAACTCTACATTGTTGTGAAGCTCTTTATTTACACAGTGCATACCATATTGACGACTCATAAGATAGTGTGTATATTCTAATGCCGATGAGAGTCTATCTTCATCTCTAAAAACACCGGCATTCCTAAATAGTGATTCACCAAGATTTTTACGCATTGAGTTAATATTAAAGAGACTATCGCCTTGTATAATAAGGTCTACTCGACGTGTCTCTTTTTCTACATAAGCGTAGTCAATTGGTTGAAAATCTCTCTTATGGGCAGTTCTACTTGCTTCTACACCGGCCAAACGACCAAAATATGCACTCTCAAGAAGTGAATTTCCGCCTAAACGGTTTGCACCATGAACACCGGTTAGAGCACACTCACCACAGGCATATACGTTTTGCATATCAGTTGAGGTATCTTCACGTGTCCATATCCCACCAATACTGTAGTGGGCAGAGGGTGTAATCTCAAGTAATTCAGTGGTAATATCTACACCGGCAGCATTAAGTGCCAATTTTCTAGCCGATGGAAGTTTTTTATCAATAAGCTCCTCTCCTAGATGACGCAGATCTAAATAGACTTTGTGCCCCTCTAAGATATGAGTCATTATAGCACGTGAGAGTTTATCACGTGTTAGAAGTTCATCTGTAAAACGTTCACCGTTCTCGTCGACAATATGACCGCCTTCTCCTCTAGCAGCTTCACTTATCAAAGCTCCGGAGTGTACCAGTGTCGTAGGATGAAACTGAATAAACTCCATATTGCTGATACGCATATTAGCCCTCAGTGCTGCTGCTATAACATCACCGGTATTCTCCTGAGCATTTGTACTGTGCCCGCGAAATATTCCGGCATATCCACCACCTGCAAGCACCAGGGACTTACATGCCATTGCTATGACCTGCGAATTGTGTCTACGAAGTACTGTTACACCAGATAGCCTATCTTTATACTTGGTTATATTAAGAAATTTATGGTTGGAGAGAATATGCACACCTTCATTTCTGCACTTTAAAAAGAGTGTCTGTACAATTGAGGCTCCCGTTCGATCAGCAATATAACATGTTCGGTTTGCACTAGTTCCGCCAAATGGTCGCTGCTGCAGATTACCATCCTTGTCTTCATCAAACTTTACACCCATCTCCCTAAGCTCAGAGATAATAACCGGTGCCTCTTCACACATTTTTTTTATATTTATCTTATGTGATAATCCATCAGCACCTTCGATAGTATCATTGATATGACGCTCAACTGAGTCAAGTTCTGGTAAATTAATGACGGCATTTATGCCGCCAGAAGCAACCGATGAGCTCGAACGAAATGGATTTCCTTTAGTCAAAATTGCAACATTAAGACCTGCCTGTTTAGCATAGAGAGCTGCATATAATCCGGAGATTCCGCTACCCACGACTATTACATCATACAACATTCTTATCTCCAAACACTTTGGATATATTCTCTTTTTTAGGATTTGGTATATATGCAAGTAGCAAATTATCTTCAACATGCTTCGGATCAACTGCACCAAAAAGTGCACTGACTACGTTCCCTGTTCTGGCAAACTGCAGTGCAGTTGCGACATCATTAAGCTCATTAGTACCGAGCAGGTTGCCTACTTTAGAGTCAAATTTAGCCTTGAATACATTGGCCTGTAGCAGTGACGATGATGCCATCATCTTCAATCCATAGCCGTAAACCGCCTGCATTAAAGTATAATATTTTCCATCAGGACCCTCTTGGTTTGAGAAAGTATAAGCATCTGTCTTAGCAATATTGTATGGTGATTGAATATACTTAAAATGATGTTTTTCTCCACCAACTTCTTGTGCAATCTCCACCATATCTTTAACCGACATATACTCTGTATGGTTATTATCATATAAAAATCCATTCCAAGCAGCAATGCCATAATGCCGAATTTTTCCCTCTTGAACCAATTTTTCAAAAAGTTCAAATGCCTTTTTGACTCTTTTTTTAAGTAGCTTATAATCTATATAGCCCAACTGCATCTCAGGGTTGTGCAAAAACATAATATCAATCGTTTGAAGTTGTAAATTTTTTAGTGACTGCTCTACACTCCAACGCAAATAAGCCGGTGTCATGCAGTGCTGATCTACAACTATATCCTCTTTTACGGCAAGCTCTCTGTTTAAAACATTATCTTCAATCCACGTGTATGGATTTTCCGGGAATGGAAAATCTAAGGGCAAAAACCCGGCTTTAGATGTTATAACAAGCTGTTGCCTGTTTACCTTGCCCTCATCAAACAACTCTTGTAGTGCTTCGCCAATCTCTCTCTCACTAACCTGATATCGATAGTTTATAGCCGTATCTATTAAATTAATCCCATTTAAAACTGCAAGCTTTACAGACTCCTTGTAGTTAACTACATAGTTCTCTTCACGGTATGGTTCTTTACGAAAAGTACCAAGTCCTAATGATGATACAAATATATCCCCGTCAAAACGGTAAAAATCTTTACTGTACTTTGGGAACTGTTTTAAATAGGAAAATGTAGCCTCTTTTGTAGCATAATTACTCATTATGTATGCCAAATGAGCGAAGCTCTTTTATCTACGCTAGCCGCTGAGGCACTAAAGCTTGCTTTAGATAAAGCAAGAAATGATGTTTTTTGCAAAATCATCATCATGTTACAATTACCTTTATCGGTGCTTTTAGTTTAAATTTTAACATATCTTCAATACCGGCTAGTGTTGTAGTTGTATTCATTGAACAACTCATACATTCACCCTGGTATTTTATTAGAACCTCAAACATCTCATCTCTGTTTTGAATATCTATTAACTCCACGTCACCACCGTCAGCCTTAAGTGTCGGTCGAATAAACTGCTCTAAAATTGACTCTACCGACTTAATCTTTTGAACAAGTCCCATTGATTCAAATGTACCGTCACCTTTAGCTTCGATAATCTTACGGCTTCTCTCTTCAACTTCTCTTTGCTCATTGACTTCAGATAATAACTCAACTATATAAACATCTTTCTTTTCATGTCCACCAGGTTTTATACATGACTTACAAAAACCACCAGCTTTTGTATAGTCCGTAACCTCTTCAACAGTTGTTAGTTTATTTAATTTAATAACCTCTTTTAAGGTGTCTTGCGTTATACGAGCACATTCACAAATAATAAACTCTGTCTCAAGAGTCTCCATATCAACACCCTTATACATTGATGCCGCTTTTTTTATTACATCGTATGCCATTACGGAGCAGTGCATTTTTTGTCCGGGAACAGCAGGGATATCTGGATCGTCACGAAGTGCTTTTTCAACATCTATATTAGTGATTTTCAGTGCATCATCTACAGTTTTATCCATACATAGTTCTGCCATCATATCTGAAGATGCTATAGCCGTACCACAACCAAAGCTTTTAAATTTACTCTCTTTAATCTGATCTGTTTTTGGATCAATCAACCAATATAAACGAACAGCATCTCCACAACTCTCTGCACCAAAATCGGCAATAATAAGTTCGTTCTCACCGGATTGTTCTTCAGTAATCTCACCCATATTCAGGGGTGCATCCATTCTTCTTTGTACTTCTTGTGAATACTCTTCCCAAAGTGCACCACCAATTAAATCATCTCTTGCCATAGCATCCTCTTTATCAGATAGTTTAAATGTTATATTGCAATTATTGTTCTTAGTATTACTGTCACTTTCAGCTAACATATGGTGACATTTTTGTTATATTAGCTAAAAACTACATAATTGTCACTCAATCTTAAATTCTAGAACATAACTTGCATATTCTGTTTTAAATAAAACTAAACAAGGATTTAACATGTACCAGCTAACTGCAGTATTTAACAAAAGTTGTCTAAACGACGTTTTACAAGATCTCTATGACAGAAAACTAGAGGGGGTAACTGTTTGTGATGTTATAGGTAAAGGGGGCATTGGGTTCGTTGAAGAGAATGGAACTACCGACCTGGATGCAAAAGTACGAATTGATATGATTCTATCTAACGATGAGTTTAAAGAGAGTGCAAAAGAAGCGATTCGCTCTAATACACAAGATTTAGGACACGGTGCAGGAAAGATGTGGGTTGTACCTGTTATTGAAGTTGAACGTGTTCGTACCGGTGAAATCAATGAAGCGGCACTTACACAATCACATCTCTCAAATAAGAAAAAATCTGCCGATAGCTACTACACAGAGATGGATACTCCTTCAAGCTAATTAAACATACACAGAATTATAAAATTTCTGTGTAGATATTTTAACAACAATCAAACTCAGCAGTTCTTAGTAACTCTAAGCCCTTTTCAAATTCATAATCATCAAATAGCTCTTCTATATAAAAAACATTTGAACATACTTCATAAAGTATATCATTGCCCAATTCATCAATTGGCACGTTGGCATAGTCAGATGGTAAATTAGACTCAAAACGCTCCCAAAGCCTACTCTTTGATTCAGGGTGGATGGCAAATAGTTCATACATGGCATCTAACACGAATTTGGCGTTTTCATAACAATCTATATTTTCAAATGATATATACCTATCTTTTTTACTGTTCATATATTTATCCTAATTTTTTATGCTTATATCATTGATAGTTTATAAAGAAATGCGCGCTCTTTAAATGAGGGGATATCCAACTCTTGGCGATATTTTGCAATTGAGCGGCGAACCATTTTAATAGAAAAACGATCTTCAATTTTTTCATGTAGATACTTGTCACTATATGGCTTATCTTTATCTTCACTATCTACTAATCTCTGTATAAAGTTTTTAATCTCAGATGTAGCCACATCTCCTATCGCATTAGAGAAAAAGTCCTTAAATGCAAATATCCCATGTTCGCACTCCAAATATTTATCACTGATGGCACGAGAGATAGTTGATTCATTAAACCCTAATACGTCTGCAACATCTTGGAGTCGCAGAGGCTTTAACTCTCCTCCCATAAAAAACGTATACTGTTTTTCGATTAGCACTAATCCTACATTATAAAGTGTTGCCTTGCGCAGATCAAGGAGTTTCACTAATTCACGAGCCTCTTTGAACTTTTGTTTTGCGAAGTTGTCATATTTATCAATCATATTAACCTGCAAGTCAGGGTAAAAGTCATGATTTATTTTAATGACCAAATCACCGCCTTTTAACTCTATAAACATATCGGGTAGAATATGTACTTCCTGCTCCATATATGCTATTGCCGGAGGATTTCTAAAATGTTTTAGTACCTCTTTTGCGTCATGTATTCTCGGATGTTGTATAAATTTTTCTATACTTTCAAATTGAATAATCAATGCACCTAGTAAAATACTAAGCTCATCATCTAACTCAAAATCATTAAGCTGAAATAAAAATGACTCCTTATAATCAACGGCGCCTACCCCCGAAGGCTCTAGGTATGCAAAACGCTGACGTACTTGCTCTACAGTGTGGGCATCTACTTCAAGCTGGGCAGCAATCTCCTCAACATTACCTTCAAAATAGCCTTCATCATTAATATAAAATATTATTTGATGAGCAATTTTTTGTGAGATGGGAGTTGGGAAAAGAGGTGCACTAATCTGATGATCTAACTGCTCATATAGAGACTCTTTAGAGACACTCATCCACTCAATTTCATCACTCGAAGCATTTGAGACACGATTTTGCGACTCTAAATATGCATTGTGCGACTTACTTGATGAGCCCTCAGATACTTCAAATCCAGATCTTGATTCAAGACATGGATTCTCATTTGTTATAACTTGAATATGCTTATCTAGATCACTTAGTGAACACTGCAAAAGAGGAAGCCAAGTCTGCATTGAGAGTCTAGGTAATTGTTTTTGTTTAAAAGAAAAATTTTGTTTCATATGTACCAACTTATTTTATATAATTATACTTTTAATAATCTATGTTTAGTTCTTATTAATGCCCTATTTCTATACAACTGCATATTTTGTTCTAGATAATATTAATGAGATAAACTGAGATAGAATATATAATTAAAATTGGATTAGTAAGGGTGCAGATAGAGTTTACTTTATAGAAGTACTTAACCTCATAAGAGGCAAGTATACTTAATATTTAAGACGAACAAGACCATTTGGCTGTACGATTTTCATTTGACATGAAAGGCGTGCTTTTGGACTTTTTTCATTTAACATCTTCATAACTGTAACCTCTTTTTCAGTTACATCACTTAAAAACTCCATTCCTGATTCGATACTTACGACACAAGTACCACATTCACCATCACGGCACCCAAATGGAAGAGCACTTCCTGAAGCCTCAACTATATCTTGAATTGTCTTACCTGGTTTAACATTGATTGCTAAAAAATCATTTACTATCTCTACACGTGTTGTCATAACTTTCCTTTATTTTGTTTTGTGTTTACTCAAATGGTTTTACTAAGATGTCATTTTTAATAATACATTGGCATGCAAGGCGAACCGGTGTTTGACGGTTAAACTGTTGCGCTACTTCTGCTTCTTTTTTCGTTATCGCTGCCATCTCTACAAGAGTATTAAGTTCCTTATCTTCCATATACACAGATTGTGCACTGGTATCATAGTCTTCTTTAGTTGTACTCATTGGCTCTTTAATACTAAGATCTTCGATCTTAACCGCACAGCTTCCGCACATACCATCAGTACAATCTGTAGGTATAGTCACACCATTACTTTGTGCAACGCGAAGTAAGATATCACCAGAACGAGCAATTACTCGTTTGTCCATCTCCTCACCGAAACCACAAAAAATAACATTTATCATTATCTCTCCTTATTTTTTGTGAAACATTTATACTAAACATCTCACTATCTTGTCAATTCACAAAAAGATTACTACTCTCCTTCTCTTTGAGATTGCTCTTTTGCAGCTTTTTGTGCTGCTTTTTCTGCTCTGTGCTCACGAATCCATCGAAGTTCCTCTTCTATCTCATCGTAACCGTCAATATCATCTATAGCTTCGAGCTCTGCTTCACGGCATCCATATGTATCACCCTCTTCAATAAAGTGAATTTCATATATACGAACAACTTGAAGCCAATCACCGATATGCTTCACATAACCTTCAGCCCCGGCAGGTACTAAAACCTCATTAGGTTCATTAAAAGGATTAGATCCGTCATTTCGTATGGGCTTTGTCATACGCACTCTTTGTCCTAGATGAAATACTGGAAGTATCTCATCTTTAGTTGAAGCTGAGACTTGGCTGACTTGTGCATGCGTGTACTCCACTTGAGACCTCCTCTACATCGTTACATTCTGTTGATGTGGAACAAGATCCACAAGCACTTGGATTATCAAACATTGACCAAACATCTGCCGCCGAAGGGGCATATCCATTTTCAAAGTTCTTATAGACCGTTATCAATGCGAACTTATAATAATCTAATTTTTTTTCATCATTGTCAAAGTCCTGAGTTTTGGCTTTTTCAATCATCTCACCATATTTTTTTAAAATATGGAAACGTTTTACATATATTAGACGTTCATCATACTCAAGATCAAAAAAATCAAAATACTCCTCTGTATCTGTCAAAGTTTTAAACTCTTCAAGTCTATTCATAATTTATCCTTAACTATATTATTTAATTGCAATTTTTAATCTTAGCTTTTTATGGCTATAGAAGTAAAAAACATACAAACAACTACATTTTTGTCACTAATCTAACAATTTTTTATTAGATTTCCATCTCTTTTTTCAGCTGTTGTGCCCAAGCAGTAATTCTGCTGTCAGTTAAATCTTCTTGATTTATATCATCTATAGGAAGACCGCAAAACTTACCGCCTTTTTCTGCAAAAGAGTACTCATACTCATATCCATCAGTAGGCCAATGTCCAAAACCTGTTTTAGCACCGCATTTATGAAAGATATCATCCATTTTTCCAAGTGCACTAACAAAAAACTCTCCATGTGTCTCTTGGTCACCGGCACCGAAAAAAGCAACTTTTTTGCCGCTTAAGTCAGGTTCATCATTCTCCATCTCATATAATGGGTCAACCCAGTCACGCTGAGGATCACCTTGACCCCAGGTAGAAGAGCCAATGAGTAGTACATCAAACTCATCAAACTGCTCCAAGTCATCATAATCTTCTTCCATATTTATAAGTTCTGCATCATCAAACAACTCTTCGAGTCTCTCTGCTGCTGATTGTGTCACTCCACCGCTGCTTCCAACAAATATTCCTATTTTAGCCATTCTTAATCTCCTTTACATGGTTTATATTGTTCATACACTTTATAGGATGTGTCCAAATATTTTTGACCCTCATCATAAAGTTTCTCTAGAGTACGGAATCCAAAACGGTGAGCATCTTTAAAGTACTTATCTACTAATATTATACGTCCTGCAAAAACTATACAGCGACCAAACCCTTCGTGACTCATCTCCATAACAACATTGCACATAACACCTGTTTTACGCTCAAACTGCAGTGCAATAGCTTTAAAAATCATTTTAATCTCACCTATAAGCATCTCATCAATATCAGCAATAATAGGAATCTGTTTTAAATCCTCTTTAGTTTTTACAAACTTTTTAACAAGTAACTCGTTATCACTCATATTCGACCAGTTACCAAACTGATCAGTTGCTCTTAGCTGACGAATCAACTCCTCTGTAAATGCATTAGTTTCAAGTGTTTCACTCATATATTCTCCTTTTAATTAAGCCCAACGTGCCAAACGCACATCTTCTGTAGTCTCTATATTCATTATCTTTTTAACCCAAGGAGGAGGATTGTCATTTATCATAATGACAAGACCTTTTAAAACATCCTCAATTTTACTGTTGTCATCTACTTTCATCGGGTTTATGCCGCCTCGTATAACTTTTGCAGCTGCCGTACCGCCAATAGATTCACAGTACATCAAATTTATACCCTTAAGTGCTTTTACTTTAAAGTCTGTTTTATCATCACCTGCTAAATCTGAGGTATCAGTTTTAATAACACCGTCTAACTCAAATCCATCTTTTGAAATCTTATAAACAACGAACTCCTTTGCTCCACCGAAGTGTGCATTGATACTCTGCATATCTTTAGAAGCAAATGCCACTTTCATTGCATTTTGTAGTGATGAGCTGCCCTCGACTGTTATTTTTGTTGTTTCACCCATAATGTTCTACCTTTATATTTAGTTTATTTTAAGCATTACTCTTATTCGGCATGTTTTACATGTCGAAGTGCATTTGCAACTTCAAAAAGAAAATATGTACTTCCTTCATATAGCTGATCATTTTTAAGTTGATTCCCTAACTCTTCATAATTTGGAAACCCTCTAAGAATAAGTCCAGTATTTCTCTCTTGCATATGCAATAATCGTTCTGCATGATAATTACTGATTACAAGATCTGTATTATTAAAATATATCTCCGCATCCTCAAGGTCTCCGACCAAGACATTTTCAGCAACTATTTTTTCTAACACAGGACTATATGTAGTTGCTATTACCGCATCTATAGTACCTCCAACACTAGCTAACAACTCACTTATTCCAATACACATATCGGGTTCACCTGTAATTACAAAATGTGATGAACCTATAAGAAAATGAGAGTCCAGCATTGCATCCTGCAACCTCCCTCTCCATCGTTTTAACAAAGGTCTTGGTTCTATTTGTCGTATTTCCATCAATGATGCTACAAAATTGTCATTGTTTTCTTGACCCATTAAGTGATCAAAATGAAGCTCTTTTATATTCGGGTTCTTCTTTAGAAGTTCCTTTGCAGCAATCTGCATAGATGAGCCAATTGTGATAACAGTAGAGGAGTCTGCCAAATTTGCTATATCTTCAATAGTGATAGCACCCGTTCCCAGTTTTCCTTGACCTTCACTAAGGTAGCCATCTAAAGAAGTTGAAAGATCCGGAAGTGCATATGTTTCAAAACCAAAACCTTCACAAAGCTCCTTTATTTTTTCAATCTCTGCAGGCTGCATACTTACATGTGGCAAGATAAGAAGTTTAGTAGCTTTTATTTCTCTACTCTCTTTTGTATGCTGATTTATAAGTGATTTTGCAGTAAGTGCCCAACCACTCTCCATCCCACCCTCATAATCGGGTGTATTTACATAGCAGTATGGTATCTCTACATGTGAGCCGACATTACGAACATCGTCACCCTTAGTTTCCGTAAGACCCGTTGTATGAAGCCCAATTAACTCCGGCTTCATACCCTTATTTTTCTTTGTAATATTCTCAATTGCCATCAAAATCGAGTAGTCACCACCGTCAAGTACAGCTGTAATATCACTAACAGAAGTGTTGTACATTGCTATCGGCTCATTAAAGTGACGAGTATAAAAAACTTTTGTATATGAGGCACAACCCTGTGAACCGTGCATAAGCGGTAAACAGTTCTTTATTCCCATAAAAGCAAGAGCAGCTCCCATAGGCTGAGAGTGTTTAATAGGATTGACTTGAAGAGGTTTATGCTCTTTTTTATTTATCTTTATAGATTTTTCAGATTCCATTATAAAACCTCCCATGGTGCTCTTTTAGAGACATTCGCAAATACAGGATTGGCAAATGCATACTTTAAATCATCTGCAAGGTTAATTAATCCGCTATAACCGCCATAACTTACTTTTTTCTCCTGATTGACATCTATAAATGATATTTTTTTCTTTATAGCAGTATATAGACTACGCCCGCCTGCGAGTAAAATATCAGCACCGCGCTCATCGATAACCTTGGCTTGTTCAGATGCAGGTGCTTTCATCAGCACACCGCTTGATCCAAGATACTCTCTTGCTTTTTCAATATCATCTTCTGTAGATTTACGAATAGAGGTAGCTACAACTTCTATTCCCAAATCCTGTAAACCCGAAGCAATAGACCAAGCTTTGTTACCACCTGTATTAAGTACGGCTTTTTTACCTGCAAAAAGTTTTCTATACGGGAGAAGTTCTTTTGCCAGTTTTGCCTCCTCTAGGGCAATTATCTCTTCGGCCTTTTGAATCAGTTTCTCATCACCAAGAGATTTAACAATCTCACGAATAGCAAAGGTTGTATCTCTCTTTCCGTAAAACGATACCGATATCCAAGGTATCTCATACTTCTCATTCATTTTTCTACAGAGGGTTACAAGCGATTTGGCACAAACTATTACATTTAATTTCGCACGGTGAGCTGTACGTATATTTCCAACACGTCCATCACCGCTAAGGGAACTAAGCACTCTAATACCAATCTTTTCAAATATCGGTAGGTACTGCCACATGTCACCGGTAACATTATAATCACCAATTAGATTAATATCATACGGAGTTGTAAATTCCGGTTCTTTTGTTCCTATAAGATGTTCTAAGACTGCTTCACCTGCTAAACGGGAACCAAGATTCTTTCCACCGACAAAACCGGGTGCGTGAACAGGTACTACCGGAATATTATGTTTCTCGCAAGCAAGTTTACATGTCATATCTATATCATCACCCACCATTGCAGTTACACATGTTGAATAGACAAATATTCCCTCGGGGTTGTAGTGTTGAACAATGTAAGCAATAGACTCTTCTAAACGTTTATCGCCGCCAAAGATAACATCATTCGTAGTTATACCTGTCGTAAAACCCATAACTGTATGATCTTTGCCCTCGTATGAGCTTAGCGTCTCTCTAGTCTCCCATGAGGCTCCCAAACATGTTTGAGGACCATGTACCAAGTGAACTGCATCAGCATAGGGAAAGAGTGAAATCTGCGCCCCGTCAAAAGCGCATCCACCTGCTGCCAAACCAGGTTTTGGCATATCACACCCTGCTCCTGGTTTTTTATCTTTAGAGTGCGAACAGGCACTCTCATTCATTAGCTCTTTTATCTTTGATCTATTAACCATTCAAATACTCCTTTGGAGTTAATTACTAATGACACTGCAAGTTGTGTTCTAGATGAGAGTCTTAGTATATTATATGCATCTAAACTGTATCCCATACGAAAGAGTAGATATGAATGATAATTTAAACCTGAACATAGATGTTATGGATAAGACACATAGAGAGTTTTTAGAGATACTATCAAAGATACAATCTTCTACAGGGAGTGAATTTGTATCACTATTTGAAGATATGATAAATCACACTAAAGAGCATTTTGCATTTGAAGAGGATATGATGATAAAATACAATTTTTATGCAAGACAAGAGCATTTGGACGAACATGAAAATCTCTTAGGGGAGATGAACTATTTTTATGAAAAATCTAAAAAATCACCAATATTTGGAAAGTCATATATAAACGACTACGCTTATGAAAAGTTCAAACGCCATATAATCAATATAGACTCACAGCTTGCAATGTTTTTAAAAGATAAAATCTAAACCTAAATTATAAACGTGAAGATTATTGCTATAGCCTAAATGACTAAGCTATAGCAATTATTTACTCTTTTGCGTACTCAAGCTTCTCTTTTTCAATTAATATATCTGCCAAGAAAAAGTATGCCTCTTTCCATGCATTTATAATCTCCGGTGTTGCCGCATCGCCAAGAACTTTTTTAATCGCTTCTAAAATTGAGAGACCGACTATAGGGTAGTGTTCAGGTTGAACTCTTGTCTTAATATGTGCACTCACCATCTTTTCAATAGCTTTATCCAATACGCCAAGATTATCTATATTTGCAGCATATGCACCAACAGCAGCAGCCAGTTTTTTGTGCTGATCCGGCTCAGCATCTTTAAACATCTCTTTCACCTCTGGATGATTTGCAAACATAATCTCATACATTGTTGATGTTATTGCCTCAGCATTTTTAGCTACAACCGGTGCTGTAGCTTTTACTATTTCCACTGTTTTTTCTGATAATCCCATATTTTCTTCCTTTTGTAAAAATTCAATTAAATTCTACCACAAGGTAGTAATTGTTTATGCATAAAATTGTATAAATAATATACAAAATAAGTGAGAGTCTAAAATAGTTTGCTAATTGTCAAAACTTTACAAACTAGTTCAATAAATGCATATGATATAAATATAACATTGTATTTGACTAATCAGGTTCTTCTTTCGGACTTTTTTGCTTCAGTAGAGTGCAAAAAAGGAAAACTATGCCTCCTCTCCTCTGTTTAAAGTATTTAAACCGTAATGAGTATATATCTTCTATACAAACAATCGCAGACACTAAAACCATAAAATTTGCAGACATGTCACTAAAATGGTGGGATAAAAAGTTTGGATGGTATATAAAGGGGTGTGCTGTACTTACAGACGTAGATGAAAATCATCTATGCTATATATTCTATAAAATAGATAAACAGAATGAATATATCACTATTCATAATATTTTCACTCCTCTTGAAAAACGTAGAAATCGATATGCCAATATACTTCTTGGCCTAATATTTGATTTAGCAATATCACAAAAGGTAAGCCGTTTCAGACTTACCTCAATTTCAAAATCATTAGATTTTTATCTTGCATTAGGATTTATATATTGGGGAGTTAATAGCGTCGGAGATTATTATTGTGACCTGCCAATGCCATTTGATGGACTTGTTGGGCTTGATAATATGATTAAAAATACAGACACTCAGACACTTATTGGCAAAAACTTTGACAAAATTTATGACAAAGTACACAACTATAATAAAGACCTAAGTATCTCAAAAAGACTCATTTATGATAATGACTTACTAAAAATGGGCAGCCACTATCTTTTAGAAGTACTAACAAAAATTAAAAACGATCAAGTCTTTTTTCAAGAAGTTAAAAGTCATTTATAACAGTTACAGCTGTAAAAAAAATTTCCATTATTTACTCTTTTTACTTGGATCGTAACTTATGTACTAAATGAACAATAATTGCATACTAAAATATAGACTAGACAAAGGATAAGTTATGAAATCAAGACTATTTTGTAATCACTGTGATAAATATTTTGAAGTTGACATAGAAAATATTAGACTTGTGCAAGAGTTTAAAGGTGAACATATATTATTTGCTCATAACACCTACTTTTATAATTATGGCTGTTTTTTTAAAGAGTTAAACAAACTTAAACGTATACATGAAACAGTAGGAAATATAGCAATGGCTCAATCTACACTTGACTGGCTTAAGTTAAATGATTACAAAATCCAAGATATAAATATGCAGGGAAGTTATGGCAATACTGCTCTAATGAAAGCATCACGTGAAGGAAATGCTGAAATAGTCCATGAACTATTAAAAGCCGGTGCAGATATAAATGTAAATAATGTTGATGGAAATAAAGCTATATGGCTTGCATGTTTTGGAGAAAATCCTGAAGTAGTTAAGCTACTTATAGATGAAGGTATCGAAATAGATACAATAAATGTGAATGGTGTAACGCCATTGATGTATGCTGCTTCAAGTGCAAAAGAAGAGATGGTAGAGATGCTGCTAGAAGCTGGAGCAGATGTTAAGATAAAAAATCATGATGATTTTACAGCACTTGATCTTGCTGTGACACCAAAAATATTAAAAATGATGAGAGAAAGAGTATAAAGCAGTTGTAAAAATTCTCATATTTCTGATAGTTACTATCCTATTTAGCACATTAATTGCATTAGTTTAGAATAATAACGTATTAAAAGGAACTATATGAATCCCCAAAGTGCTAAACGCTCACTCTCGCATCTATGTAAAAGAAAAGTACCTGTATTTTTATGGGGACCGCCAGGTATTGGTAAGTCTTCAATTGTTGCTCAGATTGCAAAAGAGGAAGGTATTAACTTTATAGACTTACGTCTATCTCTTCTAGATCCAACTGACTTACGTGGTATCCCTTTTTTCAATGCTAAAGAGGAGAGAGCTATTTGGGCACCGCCATCGTTCTTGCCTGATGGTGCAAAAGAGAATGGTATTTTATTTCTTGATGAGCTTAATACTGCCGCACCTATGGTTCAAGCATCTGCTTATCAACTTATACTAGATAGAAAGATTGGTGAATACAACCTACCAGATGGATGGTCAATTGTTGCAGCTGGGAACCGTGAAAGTGACAGAGGGGTAGTTTTTCGTATGGCTGCGCCTCTGGCAAACCGTTTTGTACACATGGAGATGGAAGCTAATGTTGAAGATTGGAAAAACTGGGCAATTGCAGCAGAGATAAACCCGGCGATTATTGCCTATATCTCACATCGTCCAGATGCTCTTTTTACCTTAGGCAATGGTGAGGAGAGCCGTTCATTTGCTACACCTCGCACCTGGGAATATGTTAATGAGATAATATCTTCTAAACCTGAACAGGAGTTGATAATGCCTATGGTATCTGGTGCTATAGGTGAAGAGTTGGCAGCCTCATTTTTAGGTTTTATGTCCGTAGCTGATGATCTACCTGATTTGGATGCTATACTCGATGGCACATCTACAAATATTCCACAAGAAGCCTCTGCTCTTCATATACTAAGTGCTGCTCTAACCATGCGTATAAATGACAATACAAGCTCTAAAAAGTTAAACAATCTCATAAACTATTCACTAAACCTTCCAGGAGAGTTTGCTGTGATGATAGTTCAAGATTTAAGAGAGAGAAACATTGAGTTAGACCATCTTCAAAGTTGGACTCTTTGGATGAAAAAATTCAATACACTCTTACACTAATGAATTCTGAAAAACTTCTGGTTAAAGCAAAAAGTCAACTTACCATAAGGCATCCATACTTTGGAATGCTTGCTTCAAGACTAAAGCATGAACCAAGCGAGGAGTTATCAAGTTATGCCAGTAATGGTGTACGTTTTGTATACAACCCAGCTTTTATGCAAGCTTGTAACATAGATGAAGTAATGTTTATATTGACAAACTCTGTTATGCACCATGTACTCTCTCATCAGCAACGTCGTCTTAATCGTCGCGGTTCACTCTGGCAACTTGCCACTGACTACGCTATTAACAATCTTTTGCAAAACAGTGGTTTGCATATTCCACAAGGTGCAAACTATAATGAAGAGTACAAAGGAATGTATGCCGAAGAGATTTATAAGATACTAAAGGAGGAACACTTTTGTGGTATATCAGATGCCTTTGATGATGAAAATGAAGCTCTGCTAAGTGATGATAGTGGATCTTTTTCAAACTTAGAAAATATAGAAGATGATCTTGATCCAGAGAATGAATCAAATTGGGAGTACGCTTCTTCGGTTGCAAAGGAGGTAGCAAATAGAAAAAGTGCAATGCCTTCTGGCATGGATAGACTTGCTGAAAAAGTTAAATCAAATGATGTTGATTGGAGATTTGAGCTTTATAATGCTGTTAACCGTCATATGAGAAATAATTATGCCTTTATGCCACCAAATAAAAAACATATATATCGTGGTTTTGCTTTGCCGTCACTTACAAGTGACACTCTTAGTCTTTGTGTAGCAATTGACACTTCCGGTTCTATTGATGATGCACTTCTTGGTGCATTTATGGAGGAGTTTAAAAATATTATGCAAAACTTTCCAGCAATTAAAATTGAGTTAATAGTCGCAGATGCAAAAGTACACGCACACTATACATTCCAAGGTGGAGAAAAAATAGACTTTCCTTTAAAAGGTGGAGGAGGAACAGATTATCGTCCTGTATTTGATTATATTGAAGCAAAACTTCCTATGAATACAATGCTACTATATTTTACAGATGGGGATGGATGGTTTCCAAAATATCCCCCAAACTATGAAGTACTCTGGGCACTCTCAAGAAAAGCAAAGGTACCGTTTGGAAGACCATTAGTAATTTTTAATCATAAGAAGTAAACAATATCAACTCTAAAATAGACTCTAATACTACATATATGTCACTTTTACTCTATTAAGAGATAACAATATAAATTTATATTAAATATTTTATTTTATTTTTTATTTAAATTGATATACTCATAATAGTTGTAAAATTAGATTTCAAAGATGGAGAAGGCAGAGATGAGTAAAATTATCATAATCTTTCTTATAAGCATATCTTTTTTAGAAGCCAATATAAAGGCTTTAACAATAAATGCAGGCTTCAGTTGGCCGGAGACACAACTACTTGAATCTATCATAACAGAGGGCTTCAAGAGAGCTAATATTCCCCTTAAATACCAAGTTATGCCGACTCAACGCTCTCTAATAAATTCAAACAGCGGTATTGATGATGGAGAAGCAGCTAGAATATGGGAGATAAATAAAATATATCCAAATCTGCTTCGTGTTCCGGTTGCAATCCATTCAATCAACATAATGGTGCTAAGCAGGAGTAATCTAAACATCAATAAACCATCTGACCTTAAACCTTACAATGTAGGTGTTATAAGGGGTGTGAAAATTGCGGAAAAATTATTAAATAGTATAAAACCACGCTCAATTACCAAAACAACCGACCATATAACACTTATAAAAATGCTCTCTAACCATCGTCTTGATGTTATTATTACAAGTAAAATAGCACTTCTTACTGGTTTACAAACAACAAAAATGCAAAACTTTTACATGGCTTCTAAACCCATAATTTCACGTCCTCTATATATGCAACTAAACAAAAAGCATAAAGATCTTATACCAAAGCTTGAAAAAGCGTTCAACTCAATGGTTGAGGATGGTACTCTTAAGAAGATACAAGAGCTGTTTCTTAAGGACCTAGATAAGACAATCGCTGATGCGGTTAGGACCAAAGAAGATGATTAAAAACTTTTTATACAACTATTTTTTAAATAAAAGAATATCTATCAAATTAATGATATTAACTGTAGTGTTTAGTGGTCTTATAACCATAGTAATAACAGTAGTCCAGCTATATTTAGACTATAGACAGGGCATTAAATCAATCCAAACACAGTTATCACTTGTCGAATCCGGTTATATCGGGAGTATCAATCAAAGTGTCTGGGTATATGATCATACTCAATCTTTACTGCAACTTGAGGGAATTGTAAATCTTCCAGATATAGGGTTTGCTGCAATTGATCTCCCCGATGGACAGCACTTTGAATATGGAGAAGATATTAAGAAAAATTTCTTGATAAAAAAAATCCCTTTAGTCTACATACATGATTCTAAAAATATACACTTAGGCACACTCACTCTCCTTGCAGATTTAAATAAACTTTACCAACTGCTTATTGATAAAACTATTACTGTACTGCTCTCTCAAGGTATTAAAACATTTATAATCTCATTTTTTATACTCTTTGTTTTCCAAAGGTTGGTAACGCGTCATCTTGAACAGATAGCAGACTACACCAAGTCTTTAAGAATAGATATTAAACCAAAACATCTGGTTCTAGACAAGAGTGTCTCAAAATCAGAGCGTGATGAACTTGATAATTTAACAGAAGCCATCAATGCAATGCAGGACCAACTATACAGGTCATTTTTAAATCTATCTTCTGAACTCGGAGCAAGGAAAAAAGCTGAAAAAACTTTAATTGAGTACAAAAAAGCCTTAGATGCTAGTGCCTATGTTTCAAAAAGTGATCTTAACGGAGTGATTACATATGTAAATGATGCGCTATGTAATATTTCCGGATATACAAAAAACGAACTCATCGGTCAGCCACACAAAATATTTAGATCTATAGATACCCCAAAAAAGATATATGAAAACATGTGGCAGACAATAAAAAATAAAAAAATATGGAGAGGGAGTATGAAAAATGTGAAAAAAGATGGCAGCCCTTTTTATTCTAACCAAACAATTATCCCAATATTAGATAATAACGGCACAACTATAGAGTATATCTCTTCACGTTATGACACTACAGAACTAATAGAAAAAAGGGAAACTTTAGAGAGACACTATAGGACTGACAGCTTAACCAACTTAGGTAACCGTTTGAAACTTTTAAACGATATTGAAAATAGTAAAAAACCATCTCTAGCAATTATAGATATTGATGCGTTTAAGGAGATCAATGATTTTTATGGGCACGAGATAGGTGACCACGTTATTATAGAACTCTCTAAAAAATTATCCGAATATGCAGCTGGATTAAATGCAGAGTCATACAGACTCCAAGGCGATCAGTTTGCATTTCTTTGCAGAGACTCTTTTAAAGAAGGAGAGTTTGAAAAAACAATTACACAACTAATAGACACTCTTACGCATAAACCACTCTTTTTCCAGCACCATGAGATACTGGTTAGAGTCACTATAGGTATATCTCTTGAGAAAGAAGATCTATTCATAAATGCAGATATAGCAATGAAAATGGCAAAACGATGGAAAAAGAACTATGTTATATACACTAAGAGCTTCAACATAGAGCAGGAGTATGAAAATAACCTAAACTGGACAAAAAAAGTTAAAAAGGCACTGGAGGATGAAAGGATTGTAGCATTTTTCCAGCCTATATATAATCAGCAGAGTAAAAAAGTTGAAAAATTTGAAGCACTTGTTCGAATAATAGAGACTACTGGAGAGGTAGTCTCCCCATTCTTCTTTTTAGAAATTTCAAAAAAAGCTAAACTATATTCAAAAATTACACTGCTTATGATAGATAATACCATTGAAGCAGCCAAACATCATGATTTTGACTTTTCAATAAACATGACAATTGAAGATATCTTGAATCAAGAGTTAAGAGACTATTTTCTGCATAAAATAAAAGAGAATAATATTGGTCATAAGATTGTGATTGAACTTGTAGAATCAGAAGGTATAGAAAACTTTGATGATTTTTACCACTTTGTAGAAAAGGCAAAACAGCTTGGATGTAAATTGGCCATAGATGATTTTGGTACAGGTTACTCAAATTTTGAATACCTCTTAAAACTAGATGTCGATTATATAAAAATAGATGGCTCACTTGTTAAGGATATTGACAAAAACGAGCATATGCGTCTAGTAGCAGAGACTATTATCTCATTTTCTAAAATTGCAAATATGAAAACTATTGCAGAGTTTGTGTCCCATAAGGAGATTGCAGATATTGTACAAGATATTGGTGTGGATTACTTTCAAGGTTATTATATTGGAGAACCTATACCTTATGAAGAGATTAAAAACTTTAAAAATAAAGATATACTCTTATAAGGTGTATGCCCTCAAAAGAAGAGATCTTTTAGGAGGAGTAAAATAGAAAATGTGCCGTTTTGGAGCTCATTGCTATATTTAACTAGTAACTACCCTCTCCAACCGATATGACAAAATTGTCATCAACTGCTATTACATCAAATTCATGTTTTGAACAAAATGTCTCATTTAACTCTTGAGCCCAAGCACGAGCAACTCTATGCGCATTTTCCTGATCATCAAAAGTTTTTATCTGAGGCATCTCTTTGCGGCGTGCACATGCACAAAGTTTCTCAACTACTACATGATATTCCATAATAATCCTTTTTTATTTATACGTTGCATTAACCGTTCTTAGAGTTCACAAGCCTCGACAAAACCTCCGTTTTCTACTGATATAACAAAGTTCTCATCTACTTCAACAACATCAAACCCATGTTTGGAGCAAAATGAGTTGTTCAAGCTGTCTGCCCACTCATAAGCATGCTCTTGAGCTTCCTCTTTTGTATCAAAACTACGAATCTGTTCTGTACCTCTTTTTAGAGCACATTTACATAATTTCTCAATAACAATATGATATTTCATCACGATAGCTTGGAGTTAGATGATATAAGATAAAATTGGTCTTTTACCTTATTTAGATGTTTAATAATCAGATCCTGATGCTCACTACTTAGTATATAGTGCTGCTCCATAAAATCATACATCTTATCTATATCTGTATATATCTCTTTGAGAAGATTTGCTTTAATTTGTTCTTGTAAACTCATACATATCCTTTTAAAGTATATCTGCATAAAGTGTACTAGTTTAATTGTTTATTGTTTAAGGTGTTGTGTCCTCAAAAGAGGACACCTTTTAGGAGGAGTAAATAGAAAACTACAATTAACGTACTAAGTCAAAGAAGTAGTCAGTTGATGCTATATCTTTAGTATCTTCATCAAGTTGATCAAGAACTTTATTTGTAATCCAAGTTAATAGATTAAGAGCACCATCATATCCGCTAATTGAATAACGGTGAAGGTGGTGACGGTCAAATATCGGGAAACCGATATATATTAGTGGGATATTTGTATCACGCATTAACTCTTTACCATAAGAGTTACCAATCATAAAATCAACAGGCTCAGTAAATAGTAGTGAACGCATGTGCCATAAATCTTTACCTGCCCATACATGACAATCTGCACTAGCAGGAGAAGTATCAAGCAGTGCTCTCATCTCATCTTCCCAACCACGTGGAGCATTGTTACAAAGAACATGAGTCGGTTCAGCACCCATCTCAAGTAGGAATGAAACCATACCTATTAAGAAGTCAGGGTCACCCCAGATTGCAAACTTTTTACCGTGCATATATGGATAAGAGTCCTGCATTGCATCAACTAAACGACCACGCTCTACTTTAAGACTCTCTGGAACATCTTTACCAGTTAGTTCAGCTAGTTTCATAACGAACTCATCTGTACCCTTAAGACCTACAGGATTAAAACTACCTCCTGCATGTTTCCATCTTTTAGTAACCATTTTCATAGTTTTAACAGATGCATATTTTTGAAGAGTAATAGTAGCATCTGCATTAATACAATCTTTTGCATCAACAATAGAAGTACCACCAGAAAACATAGAGTAATCACCAGCCGGCATATCCCACTGATCTGAGTGGTCACCAAGCATAGTATACTCAGCACCGAAAGACTCTACAATAGATTTTACAGAACGGATTGAACCAATATAAGTCTCAAAACCAGGAATAATATTAATCTTACCGTTTTTCTCTTCTTTTTTATTGCCATCAGTAAGCTGAGACATAATACCATGCATCATATTGTCATAACCTGTAATATGACTACCAGTAAATGATGGTGTATGCGCATAAGTAATAGGGAAATCTTCCGCTAAAAACTCACCGCCATCTTCCTCTTTTGCAGCTACTGAGAAAGCATAAAGGTCATCACCGATAACCTCTGCCATACATGTAGTAGAGACTGCAATCATCTCCGGCTTATAAAGTGCGGCACAGTTTTTAAGACCATCTTTCATATTAACAAGACCGCCAAATACAGCAGCATCTTCAGTCATAGAGTCAGATACACAAGGTGTCGGCTCTTTGAAGTGCTTTGTAAAATATGAACGAAAATATGCAACACATCCATGAGAACCGTGAACATAAGGCATAGTGTTTTCAAAACCAAGTGCTACCATTACGGCACCAAGTGGTTGACATGCTTTAGCAGGGTTAACTGTAATTGCTTCACGAGCTAGATTTTTCTCACGATAATCCCAACCCTTAGTCCACTCTGCAGTCTCTTCAACCTTGGCAGGGTTTATAGCACCCATACCACCTTCAAACTCTTTTTTATTCTTTAATACTTCCTTATATTCAGGACGTTGAAACAGTTTTTGACCGTTTACTATATTATCTACTTCTTGCATTACGCTTCTCCTTCTTTATCCCATGGCGCAGTCGTGTGAGCCCATACAGGAGAGTTTATTGCTAAATCCATGTCTGCTGCGAAAATTGCAAAACCATCATACCCGTGGTAAGGACCACTATAATCCCAAGAGTGCATCTGTCTATAAGGCAGACCCATTTTTTGGAACACATATTTCTCTTTAATACCCGATGCAACTAAATCTGGTTGAAGTTTTTTAACAAAAGCCTCAAGCTCATACTCATTAACATCATCATATATTACAGTTGAACGGAAGATTTCATCTTTAGTTCTTTTATAATCATCATCATGAGCGAACTCATAACCTGTACCTATTACTTCCATACCTAGATCTTCATAAGCACCAATAACGTGACGAGGACGCAGACCACCAACGAATAACATAACTTGTTTGCCCTCTAGACGTGGACGATACTTCTGTGTTACAGCATCAACCATAGGTTGGTATTTAGCGATAACCTCTTCACACTTAGCCTGAATAGACTCGTCAAAGAATGCCGCTATTTTACGTAGAGACTTTATAGTTTGAGATGGACCAAAGAAGTTATACTCTATCCAAGGAATCCCATACTCTTTCTCCATGTGACGAGAAACGTAGTTCATAGAACGGTAACAGTGAAGTAAGTTCAATTTTGCTTTAGTAGTTTGAACCATCTCTTTAATTGTTGCATCACCTGACCATTGAGCAACAACACGAAGACCCATCTCCTCAAGTAAAATACGACTTGACCATGCATCACCACCGATATTGTAGTCACCAATAATAGCTACATCATAATCAGTTACCTCAATTGGCTCACCAAGTGTGTTTGGACTTGCATCAAATACATAGTCACGAACCGTATCATTTGCAATGTGGTGACCTAGTGATTGAGAAACACCACGAAAACCTTCACAGTTTACCGGAACAACAGTTTGACCTGTCTTTTTAGTATACATTTTAGATGTTGCATTGATATCATCACCGATAAGACCGATTGGACACTCTGATTGAACTGTAATACCATTGTTTAATGGAAATAACTCATCAATCTCTTCTAAACATTTTTCAAGTTTCTTATCTCCACCGAAGACAATATCTTTTTCTTGGAAATCTGAAGTAAAGTTCATCGTAACAAATGTATCAACACCTGTTGTACCTATATAGTAGTTACGACGTCCAGCACGTGAATACTGACCACAACCAACAGGACCGTGAGAGATATGAACCATATCTTTAACAGGACCCCATACAACACCTTTACTTCCTGCATAAGCACAACCACGTTGACTCATAACACCAGGAACAGTTTTCTTATTCGAACGTACATTTCCACATGTCTTTTGACTTTCATCATCCGGGCTACCAACACCTAAGTGCTTAGCACGGTTTTTTGCAGCTTTTGCAGGATACGCTTTTAGTACCTCTTCAACTGCCGACTTTTGTTTTGCTTCCAATGATTCTGGACCCATAGTAATTCCTTTGTATTATTTTTTTAACTCATATTTAACACTCTGTTGACCTAATAGAAGAAAGTTTTAAAAGAATATTCTTAATAGCAGAAGTGTTTAGTGACAAAACTTAGCCCAAAGGCTAAGTAAATAAGGCGTATTTATTAATTAACTTATGCAGCTAAAATCTTAAAGTGAGCCATTGAGTCGAATTTTTGACAAAGAGCCATAGTCTCATCATCACTGTCTAAACGCTTAGAAAGCTCAGAAATTTGGTAACGATTTGTATAAATCAAATAATCAGTTTCTGCCGACTTTACGTAGTGCGCAAGTGCTTTAAACATGAAAGTATCTTTATTCGTATAAGAAAGCTCTTCTGTTTGACCATGATATTCTGTAGTCATTTTAATTTCATTGATACCTGAAGTATCAACATCTGCTGCTTCTAATTTTTCAACAACTTTTTCATCTGGAACTGTATTACCCATCTCTGCTGGGAAGTGGAAACCTAAAATAAACATATAATTCTCCTGCTTTTTCTATTATTTTCTTTTCATTATGAGAATGTTAATCTCCCACAAAGGGAGACACCTGAGCTAAAGATAAGTTCTTTACTTATGCTTCTGCTGATTTACCAATATTATCTTCATCCGCTTCTTCTTCAAGACCATATTTCATAATAAGAGCCTCAAGATCGTCCATCTCAAGTGGAGTAGGAATGATTTTCATATCATTGTTGATGATTTTACGAGCAAGCTCTTTATACTCAAGAGCTTGGTCAGCCTTAGGGCTATACTCAACAACTGTCATACGACGAATCTCAGCACGTTGAACAATATTGTTACGTGGAACGAAGTGAATCATTTGAGTACCAAGGTCACGAGCTAAAGCCCATGCAAGATCATACTCAAAGTCAGTCATACGAGCGTTACAGATAAGACCAGCAAGACGAACTCCACCAGTATTAGCGTATTTTAAAATACCTTTAGAGATATTGTTAGCTGCATACATAGCCATCATCTCACCAGACATTACAATATAAATCTCTTGTGCTTTACCTTCACGAATTGGCATAGCAAATCCACCACAAACAACGTCACCAAGTACGTCATACGATACGAAATCTAAACCATCTTCTTCGTAAGCACCCTCTTCTTCTAAGAAGTTGATAGCAGTAATAACACCACGACCTGCACAACCAACACCTGGCTCTGGTCCACCAGACTCAGTACAGTTAATCCAACCACCTGGAGCTTCTGGAGCGAATATACCAGCACCTGGTTTCATCGCATCTTCTAATTCTAGATCTTCAACTGTACCCATTTCAGCAGCAAGCTGTAAGATAGTACTTTGAGCCTTTTCATGAAGAATAAGACGAGTAGAATCCGCTTTTGGATCACAGCCTACAATCATAATATTTTTATCAAAATAGTGTGCCATTGATGCCAATGTGTTTTGAGATGTAGTAGATTTACCAATCCCACCTTTTCCGTAAAATGCAATTTGACGTAATTCAGCCATTTTTTCTCCTTAATTTAAAAATACAGGTAAAACCTAATTTGTAGTTAGGTTATTCAAGTATCCTCTATGTCTTACGTCCAAATATATGCATCCTCTGTTCTAGCTTTTTAGAGCAGTTAGAAGTGACAAAATAGGATTTATGTCTACAAAAGTACAAAATAGGTACAAATTTGTAAGAATACTTTATGCAGAATGTAGATTTGTACCTACATAGAATTAATTTTTAAAATATAAGATTTTTTTTTGTATACTTTTCAATAGTGTAGTGTTGTTTAATATTAGAGAGTCTCTGAGAAGAGTCTCTTGAGTGAATTATGAGATTGAGTAGTGGTATATACTCAGTTGTGTGCGTTTTAAGCCTCGTCTTGTATAAAACCTAAGAGCATTTTCATTGTTAACGTCAGCTGCAAGTTGGATACGCTTATAACCATACTCTTGAGCTATGTTTCTAATCCTATTAATTAAACGACTTCCTACTCCCATCTTCCTGTAGTCTTCTTTTACCACAAGGTCTTCAATTTGACCAATAAAGTTTCCTTCAGCACTTGAGATAAGTCGCTGCATGGTTACCATTCCAACTACACTATTCTCATGCTTTGCAACAAGAAGATCGCTTCCAGAACTCTCAAATAGATATTTAATCCCCTCATACTGCTTGTCAAAGTCTATTTCAAAATCAGACTCTATCTCAAACAAAAGAGTTAATAGATTTGCCATCTCTTTTAAATCCTCTTCTTTAGCGTTTTCAATCGTAATGCCAGACTTCATATTTAAATCACATATCTCCGGATCCAATATAGTAATAACTTTTTTCGCATCCTCACTAAGTGGATTGTCGTTTACATAGAGTATCTCAAGGTTTGAAAGGTTAGCTAAAGTATCCGGTAAATCGACAATATTATTTCCATCTATATCTAATTCATGAAGTTTTGAATATAGTTCAATCTCTTTTGGAACATCAACTATATTATTTGATGAGTAGCAGAGAGTCTCTAATAGAGTTGATTTTAAAAGTGCAAAGTCACTAAGTCCACAACTCTCACAAGAGAACTCTTTTAAATATGGAGCAAAATCATCTGAGATGTTAAAACTCTCTAAAGGATTCTCATCAAGAGTCAATACCTCTAGAGAACTCAATCCATGTAAGGATAGAGATATTATTCTATTTGCTGTTAAATCAAGCTTCTCAACTTCTAACTCATAAAAGGCATCATCAATCGCCTCTAAATGGTTGTCTGTTATTTCAAACTCCTCTAATGAGACTAGAGCAGAGACACCTCTAGGAAGTTTTGTGATTAAGTTTCCACTTAAATTCAATCTTGTAACCTTAGCTAAAGCCGGGAAAAAATCATCAATATCTTTTAAAAAATTATTTGACAAATTCAGAGTGCGCAACTCATTTTCAGCTTTAAATACAGCACCTATCTCTTCTATTAAGTTTGAGCTAATATCCAAAACACGCAACTCTGTACATCTTTTCAAAATTGAGATATCACTAAGTTTGTTTCCGCTGGCATTTAGAGAACGCAGAGACATACTGCTTAATATTTCCGGCAACTCTTCAAAACTGTTACGACGTATGTCAAGATTGGAAAGCTTTGATAGATTTTTCATAGAGTCCGGCAGTGATTTTAGTCTGTTATTTGAGAGGTTAAGAACAAGAAGTTTTGAGAGCATTCCAAAATTATCAGGGAGATACTTTAAGGAGTTAGAACTCAAGTCTAGGCGTGTGACCTCATCTGGGGATGTCACACTCTCATCAAGTGCACCATACTGCTCAAGCCACGTTTTTAATCTGTCCCACTCATAGTTATACACAGACGACTCCTTACTCTTAAATAATCCTGCATTTAAGCCTCTTCGCTTAAACGTTTTAATCTCTCTAATCTCTGTTGAATCAGATAAGCTATCTCTTCATAATCAAATCTACCGTATAAGTTCATGTCATACACCTTTAGCAGGGCTGCACGACAGCAACTCTTACTGCACTCAGTAACAAGTTTTTTTGCTTTTTTAAATGGTAGAGATGTGTTTTGAAATGTCTCTATTGCTTGTGAGACATTTTTCTCTCCGCACTCACAAACAATCATCTCAAGAACTTCTTCTTTGGTTTTCATAGTAATATATTTCCTATATACTTATGGAGAACAGTTTTAATAAACTACTAAATTCTATAGACCTTTTTCTGCTTTATAAGAGTTTGCAGATTCAACAGCCTTAACCAGCTTCTCACTTAGTTGGGGCATTTTAATGTAATCTACCCAAACTGTATCTTCAACAATATCATGAATCTCTGATGCAATCTCCATAGCCATACGCTTACGTTTTGCAAACTCTTTTTTCATAACTTTTACCTCTTCACTCATCTTAAACCTCTCATTTATATTTTATGTACTTCAATTAACTCAGCCTCATTTTTGCGAATTGCAATCAATGAGCGATTAATAACTATTTGCACCGTACTTTTAAACCATCCAAAGTGTTTTATGCAGATATGTGAATCTCTCATTAGTCCCATCGCATTAAAACGCTGTTTAAGTTCACTATTTACATTTATAGAATCAACTGAAACCATCTCACCGGCTTTTATCTCTAATAGACACATATCTACTCCTTAATTATAAAGAAAATGCATACACATTCTCAAACTTTACACCCCTGTTATTACCTCTAACCATATGGATGAAAACCTGTTTATTCTCAAAGTTATATCGTCTATATAGCTCAACAACTTTATCAACGCCAAGAGGAACATCTGCAATAACTTTTTTTAAGCCGCGAAAATACAAGACTCCCTGCATCATCTTCTCAGCCTCATCTTCATGTCCGGAACGAACCTGCCATGGTCCAAGATATACACTACGAGCATTTACAACACTAGAGTGTTGAAAACTATTGGGAAGAGTGAACTTAAGAGAGCTGTTTCTACTCATCTCATCAAGAAGAAAATCCATGCGGTTTTCATTAAAGGTCTCTTTATCAATTTTAGAGATTACTTTTTCAAAGTTCTCACCGTCTAACTCTTTGGCATTTGCATTTGTAAAGTTAAACGGAGGCACTTTACCTACATTAACAAATCGTCCAACTTCCATTTTAGACTCAAATCCGTAGCCCTCAAAAAAAGGAACTAAATCTGTATTAGCATGAAGATAAATATTTTCATACTCATTATGAAGAGCACCCAGAAGAGTCTCAAAGAGTCGTTTGCCAATCCCTTCTCTTTGATACTCTTTATCAACCATAAAGTACTTTATCATAGCTGAGCTTTCAAACTCTATTGCCATAATCGCACCTATTAATTTTCCATCCTCATATGCACCATAAGATAGATGTGGTGAATGCATCATCATAAGTTTTATATGATAACCGTCAACGAGCCACCCTACAGAATCTGCAATAGTAACAAGATTATTAACATCAACAAATTTAAGCCACCCTATATGCATAAGTTATCCCTATATAGCAACATAAGTTCCTCATCACTGAGTACACGTTTACGAGATGTAACAATTTCACGAATACGTGGTAATAGATCTTGCAATCCATCTTTTTTTGCACTTATGCCAAGCTCTTTTAGATGATATAAAATTGTACCCGTACCAGAGTGCTTACCAATAGGAAACTCACGAACAGACCCTACTTCCTCTGCACAAAACGGCTCATAGGCAGAACTATTTTTCATCATCCCATCCGCATGTACACCACTCTCATGAGAAAAAATATGTTCGCCAATAATTGGAGCATTAGGAGATAAGTTCATTCCGGCTGCATGCGCAACTATTGAAACAAGGTTCTTTATCTCAAATGCATCTATATCACGATTTTCACCATAAAGATGCTTCAATGCCATAGACAACTGCTCAAATGAAGCGTTTCCTGCTCTTTCACCTAAGCCAATAACTGTTGTGTTAACAGTTGCTGCTCCTGCATCAATACCGCTAAGAGCATTTGCATTTGCAAGACCAAAGTCATTATGTGTATGCATCTCAATCGGAAGAAGATTTAGAGATGTCAGAGCCTTGACATTTTTGTATGTCTCTGTAGGTGTTAAGATACCAACAGTGTCACAATAGCGAAAACGATCAGCCCCTAGCTCAAAGCCAAGCTTCATAACTTCGGAAATAAACTCTATAGAACCACGGGAACTATCCTCACCACCAATACAGACAAAGAGACCTTCTCTCTTGGCCTCTTTTATAACTCTTTCAAGCTCATAAAGCATAAGTTCTCTGTTACCCTTGAATTTCACATCAATAAGTATATTTGAAATCGGAATAGACAAATCAACTGATTTAACACCACACTTTAATGAGGCTTCAAGATCGCTCATTTTTGCACGGTTCCAAGTCATCATACGCGTGTTTAATCCTAAGTTTATTAACTCTTTGATATCTTCTTGTTCTTTGGCTCCCATAGCAGGTATGCCAATTTCAAGTTCATCTGCACCGCAGGCTACAAGTCCTTGCGCAATCGAGAGTTTCTCTTTAGTATTAAAAGCAACATATGGTGCTTGCTCACCGTCTCTAAGTGTCGTATCGTTGATTAATGCCATAATATTAATTTACTTCTAACTCTTGGGGAAGATTAAAATATTTACGAGTTGCTTTTAAAACGGATGCTTCAATTGGTTCAAATGCATAACTCTGGTCTGCAACTAATCCCGCTTTAGCCAAATCATCTTGCGGACACCCACCTATTTTAGCAGTTAAAATCAACTTACAATCTTTTAGTTTTTCTAAAATCGGCTCCATTGGATTAGCACCATCGGGACCAGCACAATACTCATAATCGAGTTTTCTGTGATGTATAAATCTTATCCCTTTGTCACCAGCTTCATATATAAGGAACTCTTTAACTGAACCAAAGTGTTGATTAATCATACCCTCACCGGCAGTAGTAACAGCTACAAGAATTGTTTGACCATCAGAGCTTAGCTCTGCTTTTTCTTTTACAACACGTTCGTTTGCTCTATCTAAAAAGCCACGAAACTCCTCTATATCAGCCTGCGACTCTCTACGTGCTGTAATATTATAATGATCTTCGAGTGCATCAAAACTCATCTCAGAGAAGACATCTTTAGTAAACTCTTGACCACGGTCTTCACCGATTAATCCTACGGCATCAGCACGACATTGGCGACAGTGCTGCATAAGTTTCATATCCATACCACACGCCTCTTGTACTTCCATCTGTTGCTGGTCTGTTGCACTTGGGACTCCATCAAGTCCAAACTTTGTACCATGCTCAGGCTCTGAGATAATCGGCATAATATTATGTAAGAAGACACCTATCTCTTTAAGTTTTTTAGAGACCTCCGCAAGGTGTTTATCATTAATACCTGGAATTAAAACCGAGTTGGCTTTAATAAGTATTCCATTCTCAACACACTTCTTCATACCCTCAAGCTGACGCTCTAAAAGTATTTTCGATGCTTCCTTTCCATAGATTCTTTTGTTATTATAAAAAATCCAAGGATAGATCTTTGAACCGATTTCACCTGTCTCATCAACACTGTTTATTGTTACTGTTACATGGTCTATATCATATTTAACCATCTCATCAACAAACTGAGGAAGCTCTAGACCGTTAGTAGAGAGACAAAGTTTTAAGTCAGGCGCTTTATCCCGAACTAACTTAAATGTATCAAAGGTCTTTTTAGGATTTGCCAAAGCATCACCAGGTCCTGCTATACCCAATACACTTAAACGCTGGACTTCACCACCAACATACATTACCTTTTTTGCTGATTCTTCGGGAGTTAAACGCTCACTCGTCACCCCTGGTCTGCTCTCATTAGAACAGTCATATTTTCTATTACAGTAATTACACTGTATATTACAAGCAGGTGCTACTGCTACATGTATACGGGCATAGTGATGGTGTGCCCCCTCTGAATAACACGGATGATTATGTATTTTATCTTGAATATCCTGTGGCATTAGTGCTTCGGCCGGATTACTTGAACTACAGCTCATTTTAGCTCCTTCTTATCTATTTTATACATCAAAGGAATAAAGTAGACTTTTAAATTTTTTGGAATTCAAATGATCTCGCATCATGTAGCTATAATCATTTATTAACAAGAGTAATGCATAAGGTGTTCTAGCTTGATTTGACTACTTTAAAATAATTTAACGACAATTTTGTCTGCTTTTTGCAACTAGCTGTCAATTTTGTCTATTTTCCTATTTTCTTCCACCAATGCTGCTAGAACACAATATGCAAAATAAACAATAAATTTATGAAAGGCTTAACCATGAAGGTAGCTGTCCCTCTTACAAAAGAACTAATGCTTTATAGTGACAACCCGTATACTGCAGCAAAATTTGCTATCTATCTTATTGTGGGCGATAAAACAGATGTTAGTTACAGTCTAGTTGAAATTGTCGACAATCCAAGATATATTGAAGTTTCTGATAGAGTTGAGGAGATTGAGAGAGAGTGTGCCTGTGATTTAGAGCGTCAAAATGACATACAACATATTTGCGAACACTACTCAATACTTGAGAGTATCGGTTCTTGTAGTTATCTACTGGCTGCCAGATATTGTAAAAACACAATTAAATCACTTCAAAACGGTGGTATTAAAATCTTTCAAATTCCAACAATTATAAAAAAAGCTGATATAGCTATAAAAAATTTCCTAATAGGAGCCTCGTTTGCAAATAAAATTCAAAACATACACCATGCATCTTGAAGATATGCCTCTGGATATCGGTTATGCATCTGAAAAAGTAACTCTTACAGATAGAGATGGAGAAAAACATACAGTTGGCGGTCATAATGGTAAAACACAACTAATCATAACGACACCTTCTATTGATGAAAACTTTATGGATGAGTTGAAAGAGATTGATGAGATATTACCCGTAGATGGAGATTATGAAGTTACTGCAACTATTATAGTTGCAAACAGTTCTCATATGAACCCAAATCTAGAGAAATTTAATTTTCTCATAGACACGAATGAAGAGTTCGCTGACTTGTATGGAACAAGATTAAAGGGTGAACCCTATAATAATGAGCTTACTAAGGCTTTGATTCTAATATCAAAAGATGGAGCGATTTTTCATGATGATTTTAGCAAAAACATTGATGAAAAATTCAAAATTGACACACTACTTCGCAAAATTGTAGCAGCACAACTCTGCTATACAGGAAAAGGATGCCACTAATGAGCGATATAATCCAAACTATAAAAAAAGAGTTACGAAATCAGACAACAGTACCCTACTTTGGGTTAGGTATATTTGAAAACAGCAAAACAAAAGATGGTGAACAGATGCCTTATGATTCTGATTCAATGATTTTAATGCTAAATAACGGTCGTGAGATGAGTCAACGCTTGATGTTCGAGTATTCACGCGCAGCAATGCATCTTGAACAGCGTCGTGGAATAGAGTATCTCACTCAATTAACAAACCATATATATAGCAAAGATTTTGAACCGACAGCTCTTCATAAAGCTGTCATAGACATGCTGCCCCGTTATATAATAGATACAAACAGAGACTCCAAATTGCAGGAGCTATTAGCCTACGAGCCCCACTGCTTAATTATTGGAAAATCCCGTATCATGGCTGATAAAAACCGCTACGAAACATATGAGTATGATGTGGAGAATAAAAAATATTTTCTAGCAGAGGATGAAGTTCTTGACAGTGCTAAAAAAATTCTGTTTAAACCAATGGGTTCAACTCTGCCAGAACCAACTTTTATAATGTCAGATGCTGATTATGTTGACTGGCTGACTGAAGCAATGGGTGGATTTGCTGTGCCGCCTATACTTAAAACATACAGAAAAACAAAAAAATATCTCTTCTTAGGTACATTTTTTGACCGTGACACTGAACGTATGGTAGCAAATGAGCTTACCCTAGATTTAGAGGGCGGCTATATTATTACAGATAAAGAGCTTGGTAAAAAAGAGAAAAAATTTGTAGAAAAACACAATTTAGAAGTTATTCATATGTCACTTGAAGAATTCACTAAATCATTTATATAAAGGATAAGTATTATGCCAATAATTCCAACAGTTAAAGATAGGTCACCAAGAGGAGAGAAATACTTCGACCTCTTTTCAAAACTACTTAATGACCGGGTAATAATGATTACTGAACAGATTGATGATCATATGATGGGTATTATAGTTTCACAACTTTTATACCTTGAAGCGGAAGATTCCGGTGAGCCTATACATATCTATATTAGTTCTCCGGGTGGTTCTGTAATGGCAGGACTTGCGATACTTGATACTATGCAACTTATAAGCGCACCTGTACACACTTATGCTATGGGTATGGTTGCTTCAATGGCAGCAGTTCTTTTTACATGTGGAGAGCCGGGGCATAGATATATCTTGCCAAATGCAGAGATAATGATACATCAGCCACTTGGTGGGACTTCAGGTCAGGCAAGTGATATAGAGATTCAAGCAAATCACATCATCAGCCTTAAAAAGAGACTCTATAAGATTATTTCAAAAGCAACAGGAAAGAGTGTTAAGATAATTGAAAAAGAGAGCGATCGTGACAACTATTTTGAAGCGAGCGTTGCAATAGAGTTTGGATTGGCCGACACAATACTAAAAGCTATCAATAAAAAGGATGTGTAATGAGTCAAGAAAAAATTTGTTCATTCTGCGGTCGTAAACAGAGTGAAGTTAAGAAAATGTTCTCCTCTGAGACTACTCATATCTGTAATGAGTGTGTAGCGACATGCTCAAAGGTCTTACAAAAAGAGGTGAGATATGAACAAAGAGCAGAGCTGCACGAGCAGTTGCCAAAACCACTAAAGATAGTTGAACATCTAAATAAGCATATAATTGGTCAAGAAGATGCAAAAAAAGTGCTTGCGGTTGCTCTATATAACCACTATAAACGTATAGAGAGCCCGGTCTACAATGATGTAGAGCTTGAAAAGAGTAATATTTTACTCCTGGGTCCAACCGGAAGCGGTAAGACACTCCTTGCAAAATCTCTTGCAAAGATTATGAGCGTACCTTTTGCAGTGGCGGATGCGACTGCTTTAACTGAAGCCGGTTATGTCGGAGAAGATGTTGAGAGTATTCTTTCACGTCTGCTCGCTGCAGCTAATTATGATATTGAACTTGCTCAGCGTGGTATTGTTTATATAGATGAGATAGATAAAATAGCCCGCAAAAGTGAGTCGTCAACCATGGGTCGTGATGTATCCGGTGAAGGTGTACAACAGGGTTTACTAAAAATCCTAGAAGGTGCTGAAGTCTATATTCCTGTAAAGGGCAGTCGTAAGAACTCTACTACAGAGACTGTACTCTTTGATACTTCACATGTACTATTTGTATGTGGCGGTGCCTTTGTCGGTCTAGTTCCTGACTCCAATACAAAGAAGAACAATAAGGTAGGTTTTGGCTCTGTAAAAAAAGCGGAGCAAAAAGAGCATAAAGTAGACCAAAAAGCATTGGTACATTATGGAATTATTCCTGAATTTATTGGTCGTATACCGGTTATAGCACAACTTCGTGAGCTTAGTATAGATCAGATGGTACAGATTCTACAAGAACCTGACAATGCCCTTATAAAACAGTTTCAAGCACTATTTGATATGGACGGTATTAAACTGATTTTTGACAATAAAGCTCTTATAGCAATTGCAAAAGAAGCTGTTGAGAGAGGGGTTGGAGCTCGTGGACTTCGTGGAATTATTGAAGAGGTTATGTTACCGCTGCAGTTTTCATCTCCATCGGAGAAGAATCTGCAAAGCTGTAGGATCACAGAAGCATTAGTAAAAGACCCGAGTAAAAAACCTATATTAAAATATAAAAAAGAGAAGGAAGCACAATGAGAGTATATTTAGATAATAACGCAACAACAAAAATCGACCCGCTGGTAAAAGTAAAGATGCAGCCATTTTTAGAAGAGCTATATGGCAACCCAAACTCACTACATCAGTATGGAATGGAGGTTCGTCCATCTTTGAACAACGCTTTAGGCGAGATGTATGATGCACTGAACGTTCCCAATAGTGACGATATTTTAATTACATCATGTGCCACAGAGAGTAACAATAGTGTACTAAAAGGTATATTTTTCAAACATATTTTAAAAAATCCGGAAAAGAACCATATTGTTACCACGGCGGTCGAACATCCGTCAATGCTAGACACTCTTATGTACTTAAGTGAATATGGTGTTGATGTGACTTATGTTGATGTTGATGAAAACGGCGGTATATCTCACGAAGCAATCAAAGCAGCAGTGACAGATAAGACAATATTAATCTCAATGATGTGGGCGAATAATGAGACTGGAATGATATTTCCCATTGAAGAAGTAAGCAGCTTTGCCAAAGAGAAGGGAATTTTGTTTCATACTGATGCTGTTCAAGCAATTGGTAAAGTTGATGTAGATCTTACAAAGACAGATGTAGACTACCTTACCTTTTCTGCACATAAATTTCATGGTCCAAAGGGAGTTGGCGGTCTTTACGTAAAAAAAGGCAAAGAACTTCCAAACCTTCTACATGGTGGTGAACAGATGGGCGGTAAACGTGCCGGTACTCTAAATGTCTCCTATATTGTCGGTATGGGTTTAGCAATGAAACAAGCTGTAAATCATCTTCAGATAATGAATACCGATGTTCGCAGACTACGCGATAAACTTGAGGATGCACTCTCAAAAATTCCCGACACTATAGTTGTTGGACCTCGTGAACTGCGTACACCAAATACTATACTCATTTCACTGCGTGGTATTGAGGGTGAGTCAATGTTATGGGATCTTAATAAAGCCGGGATTGCTGCATCAACAGGTAGTGCCTGCGCATCTGAATCACTTGAGGCAAATCCGGTAATGAGTGCAATAGGTGAAGATCCTGAACTTGCTCATACAGCAATGCGTCTAAGCCTCTCACGTTACACAACTGAAAAAGAGATTGATTATACAATTGATGTCTTTACAAAAGCAGCAGAGCGTTTACGCTCAATATCTTCAACTTATGCTTATAGTAATGATGTTGCATAATTGAAATATTAAAACCTAGAAACAAAATTGCAAGTTATATTTAAACAAACAAAAGGAATAATATATGTCAAAAGTACAAGAGTTCATCAAAGAGAATAACCTGCAGTGGCAGGCGTCATACAATGATAAAACAGATAAATACGCTTATTGCTACAGAGGTAGTCTTATTATCACTCCAGGTGTAGTTATGTCAGCTGATAAACAGTTACCTCCAAAAGCTACTGCTACTCAGAGTATCTTAGTCTCTAACAGTGATAAGATAGACTTTATGGCTTGTGAACTTGAAACACTTGATTTTTTTGAACCATTTGTAGAGAAATATAAAGATTTTCTTACTCCAGATGGTTTGTATATCATATTTGTTACAGATCTTGACGGTGATGGCAAGTTTGAGTATGAGGGAGTTACATTTAACACATTTGCCTTAGATGAGAGTTCAGTATGGAACGAGCTTGTTGATTTTGCAGATCTATCTAAGGGTGACCTTAAAAGATTATCTCCTGCAGAAAAAATAGATACAATATATAATGAGATAAAAACTTCTAAACTGAGAATTGCAGATAAAACCTATGCTGAGATTAAAGCACTTCAAAGTAGTGATGGGAAGGTACTTTTTGGGGCAGTTTAAATACTGCTTCCAACATTAAAGTAATTTAGCACGTACTTCTGTTTTGAAAGCTTTCATTCTCGGACGACTTATTATATCCATGGCAGCTTCTCTTAATACCTTAATATGTGAATACGTTTGAGCACTTGGATTGTTACGACCTAAATAAATCACATCAAATACATTTCTCTCAAACAGATGTGATTGTTTAGTAGGCAGTGCATCATATAGAGCCATAAAGACGCTCCTCTCATAATCATCCATCTTACATGAATCATCAGTTATTTTAAGTGCGACTGTAATAGTGCAGTAGCACTCAAAACTATCTAAAGCAGCAGCGACATCATCTATTTTATCAAAATCGTACACTTTAGAGTTAGCCTACTTCTATATCTTCAGGTTCCACTTGTACCTCTTTACCGACACCACGCATACTTAGTGGAATATCAGTACGAAACTTTTTCTCTTTAAAAGATGGAGATTTCACCTCTCCATCCTTAGAAGCAAGTTTATAAACTTCCTCATTTAAGAAGTGTGCATCAAACTCTTTAGTAAATGGCATATCCCAACTTATGCAACCTATACTCGGACAGATTGCAGCACACTGAGGGTCATCAAATAGATCAACACACTCAACACATTTTTCAGCTTGTACATAATAACGGTTCTCGCCGGTTGGGTTATCACTATCATCTACTATAGCATTAACCGGGCAGTTTTGCATACAAGCATCGCAGGTAATACAACTATCATCAATAATTACAGACATAAATTTATCCTTTTGTTTTATGGGTTATAAAGTTTAAGCGTCTCAGCTACACTAACATGTTCTGTTCGTTGCTCTAACGAGATACTCTCTCTAAAAGGTCTGGGAGCCACAAGCGGGGACAAAAGACCTTTTTTCTTATGTTCACGAATAACATAAGCATCACTCATGACAAAGTAATCATTAAAAGTTTCACTATAGGGCATATCCCAAACAATGCACCCTTCTGTCGGGCAGACATCAGCACATTTTGGAACAGCTGAATCAACACACTCTATACACTTCTCAGGTTTAACATAAGTGTACTCACCATCATCCAGTGGAGATTCATCTGCGCTGACTATAGCAGTAGCAGGACACTCATCAATACAGGCATCACAGTTTATACATGAATCTGTAATTATTACTGCCACTATGCACTCCTTGCCTGAGATTTATGATAGATGCGTAAAAGCCAAGGCGGGGGAGCTTCATTTAGCATCTCCTGTAGCCTAGATATAGAATCTATAATCTTTTCATTCTCACTGACTCTTACCGGATGAATCCCAGATGCTTGAATCATCTTAGATGCTGTCGGTCCAATTTGTGTGCAGTACATAATATCTGCTTCGTCAATAGTCCCAATCTTATAATCTAATTTCTCTTTCTCATCTTCAGGCTCATCAGAACTCTCAATAACACGAAGTAGTTCATAACTATCTTTACCTACACTGTATAGATAAAAAGTTTTTGACCAGCCAAAATGTTGATTAACCGACTCTCCGTTAGATGATGCAAAAGCTATATACATAGTTTTTAAAATGAGTCCATAACATTTAGCTTACCTTCACGTACGTCCATTCCTATATCTTCCATATAAGTTTGTGCTTTTACAGTAGGAAGCATCAGACCCTTTTTCTTGTGTTCACGTATCTTGTAAGTTCCGTTCTCGTTTCCATCCGCATAGTAATCATTAAAATCAACTATAAAAGGCATATCCCATACTATAGAACCCTCAGTTGGACATGCTTCTGCACAACGAGGCGTATCAGCGTGACTAACACACTCTACACAACTTTCAGGCTTCACATAAAAACGTTCACCCTCATATGGATTTTTCTCACTATCATCAGCCAGTATTGCAGCTACCGGACACTCCGGTGCGCAGGCATCACAATTAATACACTCTTGGGTTATATATACAGCCATTTTATTCTCCTTGACCTTTTAGCTTTAATGTGCATCTTTTATTCTAGATGTCATATTTTTATATTTATCTTTATCAATCGGCAGAAGGATAGGTTCTACCTTTATATCAACTCCACGCAGAAGCATAGTTGCCTCACATCCCTTACTTAATTCAAGACTGTTATAAGCTCTTGAGGTTATTAAAGAGATGATATTTCCAATATCAGATTCAAAGGTTAGCTCACATAAAGAGTTATTTTCACGAACCCCTTTTAGTCTGCCTGGTAATCTATTCTCTATAGAGACCTTACCGGGACAATCTTTGCTAACGCTGACTGAAGTCTCTTGAAATTTACAATGCACTCTATCTCCAACACCAATCCACTTTGGTGTTTTAGACTTTATAATAGTAATAGTTGTATTACTACTATTAAGACGAATGTATGTTACAATGCCTCTCTCTTCAATCTCATCAACGGTAGCTACTAACTTATTCATCTCTTAATATACTACATCAAATAAAGTACGACATTTTTGTCAATCATTGTTTCAAAATGATCAAGTAACATATCTGCTGTTGAAGTTGAACCGAGTTGACATCCTGAACATGCACCCAAATAGTTTAGCCATATTTGCGGTGTTTTGCCGGCTACGTAGTTTACCAGTTGAATCCCGCCACCATCACTGGCTAGTGTAGGTCGTATCTTATTCTCTAAAATATTTTCAACCAATGCACGCTGATGTGCCTCATCAAAATCATGAAATATATCATTTCTTTTTGACTCTGAAGATGAATTGCTCACATAGGTTATGATTGCTTGAGCTTGTTCATTGTTATTGTGAGCGGCAGTAATAAGATAACGCATTGCCTCAGCAATTTTTCCATTTTGTCTATATAAAAGTCCGGCTTTTAACTGAGAGTCGATATGACCGCTATCGGCTGCTTCTTTGTAATATTCAAGTGCCTTATCACTATCAACAGTTCCATGCATGCCTTTTTCGTAAAAAGTGCCCAGACTATGCAGTGCTTTTGTATTACCATGCACTGCAGCCTTTTCAAACCACTCTACTGCACTCTCATTACTCTTCTGGCAACCCACACCTTTCATGTGCATCAAAGCAAGATTTATCATAGCATTTTCATCTGTTTTGGCTACCTCTTCAAAAAGCCCATACGCCTCACTATACTGTTTTGTCTCATATGCTGATACCGCTTTATCAAATATCTCTCTCATCTTCTATCTCCTCAGTTTCTATATTAATCGGTTTAATCTAAATATTACATTTTATGAAAGATATGCATAATCAGTTCTAGAACTATAAATGCATATCTGCAATTATATAAACTGATATAAAGGAGCTACAAATGATAGCTATTCCTATTGACTCATCAAGTGCAGATGCAAAATCATCAAAACTTTTTGGGAATGTAACTATGTTTGCGATTTATGAACCAAAGAGTGATAAATTCAAATTCATTGAAAACAAAGAAGCCGGCAATGGTATTAAAACGGCTAAACTTCTTAAACAAAATGGTGTGGAGAGTGTTGTCTACTCCTATATGGGTGAAGGTCCGTTTAAAACACTCAGCAAAGATGAGATAGATGTTTACTTTATCGGTAAAGAGCCTATGGAGCTAAGTGAAGTTGTAGAAAAAGTAAAGGAGAACTACTTTGTAAAAGTAGACTCTAGTAATTCATCCACTTACCTAGACCCGGGTACCGCAACTGAGAGTTGTGAATGTGGATGCAATCATGGCTGAAGTAATAAATGAAGAGATGCTTCAGATAAAAAAAATGATAGCCCAAACGGTTGCCAAACGCGAATCACTAAAATCTGAAATGCAAGAGTGGTATGACCGTTTTCCCGGTAAAGAGTTTGCCAAGTTAATGGATTTAAACCTTACTGACAGCGTTCTATCAGAGCTTGATTCTCACTACAAACGCTTATGGGATTTCAATAACGTACATATATAAAATGTGTATGGTTAAAATATAAAATTTAAATTATGGAGACAGAATGGATTATGAATCAACAAAAAAAGAGTTATTAAAACATGCAAGAAATGCTTTTGAGACTGCCTCTACGATTAGAGACAATCAACGTATTGAGGTCTACTTACAAAATGGCGAAGCTAAGGTAACAGATATCCTTGATGAGAGTGATGAAGTTGTATATACGCCAGATCGAATATTATGTTATAGAGTTGATGGTTATGACTACCTTGAAGATGAGATAAAAACATGGATTGATTATGCAAGAGTTATACAACAGCCAACTGATGATACTCCCTTAAAAGAGCCGACAGATATTGAAAAATCTATAAGAGAACTGATAGATGATATTGCCAAACGTAATAACATGCCTAGTGCTGATGTTAGTTCGTATGAGGTTTTTGCTAATCTTCAAGTAGACCTTTTAGGAACTATTGAACAACAGATTATTGAGTATTGGTGGAATGCCAAAGAGGAAGAGAATGGCAAAAAGCTAGCCTTGGTACAAATTGAAGAGGCTTATCAGCAGTTGAACGGATAAGCCCATATTAACTTGAAAAAAGATATTATTGCACATAAATATAAAACATTTTAAAAGCCCTTAAACAGGGGAAATGAAAAACTCTATGGCATTAATAGACCTACTTGACATATCAAAACATTTTGAAGCACAAAAAATCTTAACAGATGTAAATTTTCATATTAATGAAGGTGACAGAATCGTTATTATCGGTAAAAACGGTAGTGGCAAGTCTACTCTTATGAAAATAATAAACGGTACACTTGAACAAGACTCCGGTGAGAGAATTATCAGACAAAACTTAGATGTTAAGATGTTAGACCAAAAACCTAATTTTAAAGAGGGAGATACAGTTAGAGAAGCTGTTGAAGCCGGTCTTGATGAGTTAAACAAAGCTAAAGATAGATATAATGAGTTGTCACTTATTTTAGCAGATGATTTTGATAATAAACTTCTTATCGATGAACATGAGGCACTATCTCGCTATATAGAACATCATAACGCTTGGAATCTAGATGATAAAATAGAGAGAATCATCCAACACTTTGATTTAAAACAGTATGAAGAGAAGCCTGTACTGCTATTAAGCGGTGGAGAGCAAAGAAGAGTTGCCTTAGCCTCTTTACTTCTTCAAAAACCGGATATTTTACTTTTAGATGAACCTACCAACCACCTTGATGTATACATGGTCGAGTTCCTTGAGGAGTTACTTTTAAAAGAAAAATTCACTCTTGTATTTATATCACATGACAGATATTTTATAGATAGGGTTGCCACTAAGAGTGTAGAGGTTGAAGATTGCTCTCTTAGGGAGTACAGTGGCGGGTACAGTAACTACTTAACTCAAAAAGAGGAGTATTTGAGAACTCTTCAAAAACAGCACGACAACCTGCTGGGAATACTAAAGAGAGAAAATGAGTGGTATTCAAGAGGTGTCAGAGCAAGACTTAAAAGAAACGAAGGACGTAAAGAGCGTCTAATGAATCTTCGTGAAGATGCTAAAACCAATCCTGCTAAAATCAATAAGATGTCGATTGAACTTCAACGTGAGGCTAAACACTTTAATCGTGACAAAAGCATAAACAGACAGAAGATGCTTTTTGAAGTAGAGAACTTAGAGTTGACTCTTGGTGACAAAGAACTTTTAAAAAATTTCAACACTAGAATTCTGCAAAAAGATGTGATAGCCATAGTCGGTCCAAACGGAAGTGGAAAATCAACTCTTCTCAAGGCTCTTTTAGGGCGTATAAAGCCTACCTCAGGAACTATAAAACAAGGTGACTTCAAAATTGGTTATTTTGATCAACATAGAGAGATGTTAGACGATGATAAAAACTTAATAGAGACTTTCTGTCCCTATGGCGGCGATAGAGTTGATGTACGCGGAAAAAACATGCATGTATACGGTTACCTTAAAAACTTTCTTTTTCCAAGAGAGTTTTTAGATAAAAAAATAGCTGTTCTCAGCGGTGGAGAGAAAAACCGTATTGCTCTTGCTCTGCTATTTACGAAAAATGTTGATATTCTAATACTCGATGAGCCAACAAATGATTTAGATATTCCCACTATCAATATTTTAGAAGAGCAGTTGAGTAATTTTCCGGGAGCTGTGATTATTGTTAGCCACGACAGATACTTTGTAGACAAGATTGCTAAAAAACTATTTATTTTTAAAGAAGATAAGCATATCCAAGAGAGTTACCAAAACTACTCAGAATATTTAGAACTAGAAAAAGAGATAAAAGAGCTCACTGTAATGGAGAGTGAGAGTAGAAAAGTACAACCAAAAGTAAAAGAGAAACAAAAAGTCTTAAAATTGACTTTTAAAGAAAAGATAGCCCTAGAAGAGTTACCAAGAGAGATAGAAGAGCTTGAACTTAATATCAAAGAGAAGAACAGGTGCCTAGCCGATCCAAAGTGTTATGAGGAGATAGGAATAACAGTGCTGGCACAAGAGCTAAGTGAATTAGAGGTTCTATATGAACTCAAAATAGAAGAGCTATTAGAGATTGAAGAGAAACAGGAATCTATTAACTGTTAATAACAATTTATATTTAATCTAAATTTTTATTTAATCTAAATTTTGATATTATCTCATCTAATGCAATCAGATTATGGATGGTACTTATGTTTAAAACGATTTTAAATGAAATAGAGTTAATAGAAAATAATAAGAACACTATCTTGGATAAATGGATGGGTTATGATGCTGTGGAGTACACTTTAATAGGGCACGGCTTTAAAGTTGATTACTACAGAGATAAATTTGCCCTAAAAGTTTTAGAGTATGCGATTGGTGTAGTAAAAAGTAATAATGAGCTTGGTAATTGCCCTGTTATTGGTGTTATGCTAATAATATTTAAGAAAAAAAATATCCCTTTGTCTGATGTGTTTACAATATGTGTTCACTTTAAAAATGCACTTATGCACTTTATGCTGGAAAACTCAAAGTTGAGCAATGAGATGTTAACAGAAGTGTGTATGCTTGTAGATTATAACTTTGAGGGTGTAATCATTGAGTATATCGACCTATATTATCATGACAGTGAAAAGTACAAGCCCTCTAATAGTATGACAAAAGCTATAAATTCTGATAATCTAATATGCGAAATAGATACAACAGCCGACACTGTCTCTAGCAAACCCTCTGTTGCATCCAGTAAAACCTCTGCAGAAGCTTATCTATCAGAGATTGAACTAGATATGGAGATGCTAGCTGAGCTCAATGAATTAGAAGCTGATGCCTTAGATGCGATACATGATGAGGAGGTTATAACACACAACTCACTTATAGAATCAGCTCACCTCTTTGAGCAGTATTCAAAAATCTTAAACACAACCTACGAATTTGAAGAGCTCTCATTTACTCTTATAATACTCAAAGATTTACTTCTTTCAACAAAGTTTGAGACCATTGATGAAGAGACAAAATACATGGTTACAATATATTTAAAAGCAATCATTAGCGATTTACAAAGTTGGAGAATGTCTATATTTGAAACACAAGAAGCAGATGATATTCACTATTTAGATAAAACACTTATGAGCAGTATTGCCCAATTAGAAATCACGCTGATGCCAAAAGAGTATGCTGAAGATGATGAAATAGAGTTTTTTTAAATCTTCACATGCAATAACTGCATGTGAAAAATGCTTTGTTAATGTTTAGCCTCTTTTAAAGTGTCTGCAATTAAAAATGCTAACTCTAAAGATTGGTCTGCATTTAAGCGAGGGTCACAATGAGTGTGATAACGAGAGCTTAAATCCTCTTCGGTTACGACGAATGAGCCACCGATACACTCGGTAACATTTTTACCGGTCATCTCTAAATGAACTCCCCCTCCAACTGTTCCTTCAGCCTTATGAACTTGAAAGAACTGTTTCATCTCAGTTAAAATAGAATCAACCGGACGAGTTTTATAGTTGTTTGATGATTTTATGGTATTTCCATGCATTGGGTCACAACTCCAAAGCACCTTCATACCCTCTCTCTCAACCGCACGAATAAGCTTAGGCATACCTTCACCGACTTTATCAGCTCCCATTCTAACTATAACATTCAAGCGACCGGCTTCATTTGTAGGATTTAGAGTTTTACAAAGTCTTATTAAATCATCCGGATCCATACTTGGACCTGCTTTAACACCTATAGGGTTGTTAACACCCTTTAAAAATTCTACATGAGCACCATCTAGTTGACGAGTTCTATCACCAATCCATAACATGTGAGCTGATGTATCATACCACTCCTGTGTTAAAGAGTCTTTTCTTGTAAATGCTTCTTCATATGGAAGTAAAAGTGCTTCATGCGAAGTATAAAAGTCTGTTTCTCTTAAGTTTCTATAAGTCTTAGATGTGATTCCGCAAGCTTTCATAAACTGCAAAGAGTTCTCTATCTCCTCTGCAAGTTTTTCATACTTTGCAGATACTTCACTCTTATGTGCAAAATCAAGGTTCCATTGATGAACTTTATGTAAATCGGCCATACCGCCTGATGCAAATGCGCGAAGTAAGTTCTGCGTTGCAGATGCCTGATTATAAGCTTGTATCATACGCTCAGGATCCGGAACACGCGCCTCTTCTGTGAACTCTACTCCATTTATTATATCTCCACGATATGAGTTAAGCGTCACACCATTGAATGTCTCCGTATCAGATGAACGAGGTTTTGCAAACTGTCCGCCTAGACGACCAACCTTTACAACCGGTACACCTCCAGCATATGTCATTACAACAGCCATCTGCATTAAAACTTTAAAAGTATCACGAATATTATCAGCATGAAACTCACTAAAGCTCTCAGCACAATCACCGCCTTGAAGTAAAAAAGCATCACCATTTGCAACATCTGCAAGCTGCTCTTTAAGTCTTCTGGCTTCACCGGCAAAAACAAGTGGCGGATAGTTTTTCAACTCTGATAAAACCTTATGCAGCTCATCTTTGTTTGGATATGTCGGCTGTTGTAAAATTGGTTTTTCTCTCCAACTTGAAGGACTCCAGATACTCATTATAAAACCTTTTTAGTACGTATAATTTATTTATTTTTGCAATTTTACATAATAGTACCTAAAATAGCACTGATTACTCAACTCAAAACATATACAAAAGCTAATTTTTATGATTATAGATGTATAATACATCATATTTTTAATGGATTGTACAACTATGCAAAAAAATGAATTAAAAGCACTTCTAGAAGAGATTTATAAGAATCTAGTTGAGCAAATTGATGCAGATGAAAATACAACAAAAGAGCAAGTTGTAAACTATCTAAAAAATTCTGTTAATATTCTCTCAAATATTAAAGAAAGTGATGTTAGTTCTATTGAACATGCAAAAGAGGCCTTTGACAACTCATACAAAGAGCTAATAGCTCAAAGTTTAAACTCTTATGAATCTACAAATGAAAAATTTGGGCAGTTAGCACAGCTGCACGAAAAAACTCTACAAGAGTGTAAAACAGAGCAGATTGACTTGGGTACCCTTACAAGTAAATTTAATGAAATTCAAGTTCATATGATTGACGAAATAAAAAAAGCTAATGAGACAATTTCAGAACTTAACACTAAAGTTCATACACTTGAAGAGAACTCAAAGCTGGATTCCCTTACAAAAGTTTTTAACAGAAAAACATTAACCTCTTACTTGAAAGAAGTTTGTTCAAATCAAAACATACCGTACAACATACATGTACTAATGCTAGATATAGATGATTTTAAACTCATAAATGATACATATGGACATATTGCAGGTGATAAAATACTAATATTCATCTCTAAAATTCTTAAAAAGACACTAAGAGACGGGGATAAAATTTTTAGATTTGGCGGAGAAGAGTTTACAATTGTATTAAATAGAAACAGTAATGAGGAGTGTGAAATCATAGCAGAGAGAGTCAGAAAGCTAATAAGCTCAAATAAATTAATTTATATGGGTCATAGCCTATCCGTTACTATAAGTATTGGTTTAACTCAACTACTTGAAAATGATCTGCCTGACACTTTACTCTCAAGAGCAGACAAAGCTCTATATATATCTAAAAAGAATGGAAAAAATAAAGTATCTAAGGTTATGGAATAATGGAGTTCAACTATTTTGATATTATAGTCTCCCTGATAGTTCTTTTTTTAGGACTTAAAGGGATTATAAATGGTTTTTTTAAAGAGCTGTTTGGTCTTTTAGGAATTGTTGGTGGTATCTTTATAGCATCGAGAGTCGGAGAAAATGTTGGTCAGCTGCTAAGTGACTCAATTTTTAAATTCCAAAACAGTGCAGCCATCAGCTTTACAGGTTTTTTAGTCACTCTTACTCTTTTTTGGCTGTTTATGGTTTTGGTTGGGTTTTTATTTAAAAAGCTGAGTTCACTTAGTGGTCTTGGTATTTTTGATAAAATTCTAGGTTTCTTGTTTAGTGCAAGCAAGTTCTTTCTTATTGCAGCTGTGATTGCATACGCAACCTACAATATTAAAGCTATGAGAGAGAGCATAGACTCTGTTATGAAAAACAGTTTCATCTTCCCAATACTGGTAGAAACCGGTAGTGTTATTATGAAGCTTGACCCAGTTGAAATTTCTGAGGACATAAATAAAACAATAGACAAAAGCACAGAAATAATAGAAGATAAAATCAATGAAACTGTGCAAAATTCAGCACTTAAAATTTTACAAGACACAAAGAGTAAACTTAGTGTAGAGCAGAATCTATCTAATGAAGAAGATAGATAAGATGCTTAATATAACCACTGACTTTCATGATAAAACGGTTGAGTACAAACAACTACTCATAGATTTTAAAGAGCTTCTTAAAGAAAATGCTCTAAAGTTTACTATTCAAAGAGAGGTAATCTTGGAGACTCTTTATAATTCAGATGAACACCTTACCCCAGAGTCACTGCACAACCTTATACAAGAAAAATTTCCAGATTTAAAAACAGGTATCGCTACAGTATATAGAACTCTATCACTATTAGAAGAGTCTAAAATGGTCACGTCTCTCTCTTTCGGTGCACAGGGTAAAAAGTATGAACTTGGAGCTAAAAACCATCACGATCACCTTATCTGTACGGTGTGTGGAAGCATAGCAGAGTTTGTAGATGAACAGATAGAAGATAGACAACATAAAATTGCAGATGAGTTAGGTTTTGACATGCAAGACCACTCTATGCAGATTTATGGCGTATGCAAGAACTGCCAAAACTAGCCAAAGCGGTTACGGAGTAAAGTTTTCGTGAAAACAAATAAAGGAAAAACTATTGGTTTTTGATAACAAATTTATACAACAAAGAATTGAAAAAGCACAACTGCTTAAAAGTGAGGGAATCAACCCCTACTCTAATGATTCAAAAAGAAATACAACAATTGAAAAATACTTAAATGTTAATTCAGATATTGAGCATAAGAGTGATAAAAGAGATGAGAATCGTCACTACATAGTAAGTGGACGTATTAAACTCCTTAGAATTATGGGTAAAGCAAGTTTTGTAAAGATTGAAGACGAGAGTGGAATGCTTCAGGTTTATGTAGCAAGAGATAACCTACCTGAAGGTTTCTACAATAATATTTTTAAGAAAAACATAGAGGTCGGTGATATTATTGAGGTCAACGGCTACCCTTTTGTAACCGGTCAAGGTGAACTCTCACTTCATGCCAATGAGTTAAACCTTTTAACAAAAGCTATCTCTCCACTACCTGAGAAATTCCATGGTGTTACAGATAAAGAGATAAGATACAGACAGAGATATCTAGACCTTATTATGAATGCAGATGTTCGTAAAACATTTAAAATCCGCTCAAAAGTTATCTCACTAACTAGACGCTTTTTTGAAGAGAAAGGTTTCTTGGAGGTTGAAACTCCAATGATGCACCCTATTGCAGGTGGAGCGAATGCCAAGCCGTTTGTTACACACCACAATGCACTTGGAATTGACAGATACCTTAGAATAGCACCCGAACTTTATCTAAAACGACTTATTGTCGGTGGCTTTGAAGCTGTATTTGAGATAAACCGTAACTTTAGAAATGAGGGGATGGATGCTACTCATAACCCTGAGTTTACATCAATAGAGTTTTACTGGGCTTACAAAACATATAAAGATCTGATAGAAATCACAAAAGAGTATTTTGACTACCTGTTTGATCATTTAAACCTACCTACACGACTGCCATATGGTAATTTAGAAGTAAACTTTGACAACTTCACAGAGATACCGCTCATAGAGTCACTCTCTACAATTGGTGGAGTTCCATCGAAAATTGTTAATGATAAAGAGAAAATTATAGAGTTCTTAAACTCCAAAAACATACCTGTAAAACCTGGTATGAACTTAGGTCAACTTCAGGGCGAACTCTTTGACGAATTCGTTGAGGAAAAACTTATCGATCCGACATTTATTACAGAGTATCCTGTTGATATCTCTCCTCTTGCAAGAAGAAGTGATGAAAACCCGGAGATTACCGAGAGATTTGAGCTTTTTATAGCCGGTCGTGAGATTGCCAATGCATTTAGCGAGTTAAATGACCCTGTAGACCAGCTTGGTCGCTTTGAAGCACAAGGTGAAGCTAAAGAGGGTGGTGATGATGAAGCGCATGAGATGGATAGAGACTTTGTCGAGGCTCTAAGTTACGGTATGGCCCCAACAGCTGGTCAAGGTATAGGAATAGACAGATTGGTTATGCTTTTAACAAATGAACACTCCATTAGAGATGTACTTCTGTTTCCAGCAATGAAACCACAACATGTAGAAGAAAAAAATGAGAACAATAAGTAATCTCACAAATAAATGTAACCTTGGTGCAATGAAATCTAAAAGAGCTTTGGCTCTTTTACAAGAAAATAAATTTATACAAGAGGAATAAAAATGAGTTTTTTACAAGAGTATGACAAAGAAATTTTTGAATTATGCGAAAAAGAGTTGGAGCGTCAGAGTAATCATTTAGAGATGATTGCATCTGAAAACTTCACACTTCCTGCTGTAATGGAAGCTATGGGTTCAGTATTTACCAACAAGTATGCTGAAGGTTATCCTTCAAAACGTTACTACGGCGGTTGTGAATATGCTGACAGTGTTGAGCAGTTAGCAATAGATAGAGCCTGTGAGCTTTTCGGATGTAACTATGCAAATGTCCAGCCACACTCTGGAAGTCAAGCCAATGGTGCTGTTTACGCAGGGCTTATGAAGGCTGGCGACAAACTTCTGGGAATGGATTTAAACCATGGCGGTCACCTAACTCACGGTTCAAAGCCTAGTTTTTCGGGTCAAAACTACCACTCATTTACATATGGAGTTGAACTTGACGGTCGTATTAACTACGATAGAGTTATGGATATCGCTAAAATTGTTAAGCCAAAAATAATCGTATGTGGTGCTTCTGCATATGCAAGAGAGATAGACTTTAAAAAATTCCGTGAGATTGCTGATGCTGTAGGTGCTATTTTATTTGCTGATATCGCTCACATTGCCGGTTTAGTAGCTGCCGGAGAGCATCCAAGCCCATTCCCTCATGCACATGTAGTTACAACTACCACTCACAAAACTCTTGCGGGTCCAAGAGGCGGTATGATTATGACTAATGATGAAGATATTGCAAAAAAGATGAATTCTGCTATTTTCCCTGCACTTCAAGGCGGACCACTTGTACATGTTATAGCAGCAAAAGCTGTCGGCTTCAAGTATAACCTCTCTGCTGAGTGGAAAGAGTACGCTAAACAGGTAAAAGCAAACGCTAAAATACTTGGTGAAGTATTAGTTAAAAGAGGATACAATGTAGTAAGCGGAGGAACGGACAATCATTTAATTCTGGTCTCTTTTGTAGGTCGTGAAATCTCAGGTAAGGATGCTGACGCTGCACTTGATAATGCCGGTATTACAATAAACAAAAACACCGTTCCGGGTGAGACTAGAAGTCCATTTGTAACTTCAGGAATAAGAGTAGGCTCTCCTGCTTTGACATCTCGCGGTATGAAAGAGAAAGAGTTTGAGTTTATTGCTAATAAAATGGCAGATATACTTGATGATATTAACAATACTGAGTTACAATCAGCTGTTAAAGAGGAGTTAAAAGCTTTAGCACAAAAATTTGTAATATATAATCAACCAACTTACTAAGGAGCTTGGAATGACTGCCATGGACTTAAAGCTTATAAAAATGGTTAGCGATCACTACTGGATAAAGAAAGATTCAGTTGTAGATAAGATAATCTTTAAGGGTCGTACTTTTTACAATAAATTTGAAAAAGTCAATGCAACTCTATCGCAGGCAGTCATAAATCAGCATATAAAAGGCGATATTACTGTCGCTCACTCTATAGTTAATAAGCACAACAAAGTTGAGAATATTGTTATTGACTATAATGGAAGAGATCCTGAGCGTTTTTACCATAAGGCTCAACTTCTTCTTCGTGAAGAGGGTTTTATAAACTTCACTGCTTATAAAACAAAAACAGAAGGTCATCTTCATGTTTATATTCATAAGGGACATACTACACTCCAAGAGGCCATACAGCTTGGTAAAATGATCTCTATGAAACTAGCGGCTAAACAACCTAAGCAGTGGAGAATGTTTCCTAATTCCGATATGCCTGATGAGTATAATATATTGACACTGCCATATGAGGTTTATGCTAAGGAGCGTGGTGCTTCTTGGTCAAAACATATGTAAATTTGGGTATTATTATAAATTAAGAATTAAAAAAGGTCTAATTATGGAAGAAAAAAATGAACTAAATGACATTATTCTAAATAAAGGTAACTCTTCAGCCGGAAATAAAAAAATCATTTTAGCTGTTGCAACTTTAGGTGTAATTTTAATTATTGTTGTAATGCTTATGAATACTCTTACTTCAAAAGGTACAGATAATCTACCACAAGCAATGCTTCCTCCAGAACCGCAAGAAAAAGCTAAAACTGTAGCAGACGAACCTCTTTTTGAAGAAGTGGAAGTTGTTCAGGAGTCTAAACAAAATAGTGTATCTCTTGATAAAATTGCAAAAAAGCTTAAAGAAGAGAGCATAAAAGAAAAAACAAAGAGAGTAGTAAAAGAGAGTGTTAAACCCGCTGTTAAAAAAGAGACTAAAAAAGTTATACCTAAAAAAGCTGCGATAGAAGTAAAAACAACCAATACTGTCTCTTCGGGTACCTATTTTATTCAAGTCGGCTCATTTGCAAAATATAAACCTAATAAAAAATTCTTGGACTCTATTACTAAACTTGGATATAAATATAAATATCACCAGGTGACAACCGGTTCTAAAACGCTAAACAAAGTTTTGGTTGGTCCATTTAGCAGTGAGATAGAAGCAAGAAAAGCACTGCGATCTGTTAGAACGTCTGTTGAAGCCGGTGCTTTTTTAACTAAAATATAAATATAAGGCTCCTCTTGCAGGAGCAATTCTCTTTAGAAGGTACCCCTTTGATTTACTCTAAACAATTTTTTCAAGATCAACTAGCCCCTATTGCTGTTTATGCAAAGTTAAAAACTATATTTAAAAATGAAATCTCTTACCTTTTTGAGAGTGCCGGACAGAGTGAAGGCAACTATAGTTTTATCTGTATTGGTGCAAGAGAGAGACTTCAGTATATAGATAACCAAACAATATACACAGATTCAGACGGCAACTCATCGCTAAAAGATGAATCACCCTTTACTTTTTTAAAGAATTACTACAAAGATATAGATACATCTATATATAAAAAAGCAACAACAGAGTTAAAAGTCGGCTATGTAGATGGTTTTATAGGTTATATCGGATATGACATGGTTAAGGTATTTGAGCCAAAACTAGACTCAAGTATGAAAAACCTGAAGGATGAACTTAATACTCCAGATTTAGACCTGATGCTCCCAAAAATAATTTTAGTATACTCTCACAAAAATCATCAGCTAACTCTGATTAGCAGACTTAAAGAGATGAGCCATAAGTTTGAGATGATAGAAAATGAGCTAAAGGGCTCATATGATTATATTCCAATGGTACATAATATTGGAGATGATAAAGGCACTTTTGCCCATACAAAAAAGCATTTTTTCAAAATGGTAGATGACTCAAAAGAGATGATAAAAAGTGGTGATGTCTTTCAAATACTAATGACAAACCGCTTCACTAGAAATATAAAAGTTGACCCGTTTAGTTTCTATAGAATCCTCAGAACAAAAAACCCATCGCCATATATGTTTTTAATGGAGTATGAAGACTTCAACATTGTTGGTTCATCACCGGAAGTAATGGTTAGACTTACAGAAGGTGAGCTTCTTCTTCGTCCCATTGCCGGAACACGTAAACGTGGTCAAACAAAACACAAAGATAAAGAACTAGAAGATGAGCTTTTAGCGGATCCTAAAGAGTTAGCAGAACATCTTATGCTTATTGACCTTGGTAGAAATGATGTCAGCCGTGTTGCTAAGACAGGAAGTGTAAAAGTTGAGGACATGATGCATATTGAGAGATTCTCACATGTTATGCATATTGTCTCAGATGTTACAGCCGAGCTTGCCGAAGATAAAGATATGTTTGATCTATTTATGGCAACATTTACAGCAGGAACAATGACTGGTGCTCCAAAGATTAGAGCTATGGAGCTCATAGCTGAGTATGAAGGTCTTAAACGTGGTTTTTACAGCGGCAGTATAGGTTACTTTGGTTTTGATGGGAATATGGACAGTGCCATAACAATTAGAACTGCAATGGTAAAGAGTGATAAGGTTGTCCTTCAAGCTGGTGCCGGTATAGTTGCAGATAGCCAAAATGAGTTAGAGTACTTAGAGGTTGAGAATAAACTTGGGGCTCTTGTACACTCACTAGAAGATTTAGACTAAAATGAAACTATTCGCAATCTTTGGTGACCCGGTGGAACACTCCCGCTCTCCGCTTATGCACAACTCTGTATTTAAAAAACTAAACTACCCTGCCTGTTATACAAGAGTTCATTTAAAAGATGGCTCAAAACTTCGTGAGACTTTTTTCACTCTTGGACTTAGCGGGGCAAATATCACAGTTCCCCATAAAGAGGCAGCTTTCAAAGCCTGCGATGAAGTAAGAGGTTTTGCAAATAATGTTTTTGTCGTTAATACTATAGTAAATGAAAATGGCAGACTTATTGGCTATAACACAGATGCCGATGGTTTTATATTTGCTATTGAAGAGTTTAAAAAAAGATTCAGCAAAATACCGACTGCATTGGTTATAGGTGCCGGCGGTACTGGGAAAGCTTTAGCGGAAAGATTAGCTCTGGAGGATATAGATGTCACTGTTTTAAATAGAAGTGATAAAAGTGCTGAATTTTTCAAACAACTAGATATAAAATATTTCACATGGAGTAATTTTAAAATAACACACAAGTTTGACCTGGTTGTAAACACTACAAGTGCTGGACTTAAAGACGAAGAGTTACCTGCTCCAACAGAGATAATAGAGGAGATTTTAAATAACACATCTTTTGTGTTTGACGCCATTTATGGCAAACTAACACCATTTTTGAACTTAGCAAAAAAGAAAAATATAGCTTACAAAGATGGTGCAGACATGCTCCTTGGGCAAGGAGTCCTGGCAAACGAACTTTTCACCAATCAAGAGTTAAAAAGTGCTGATATTAAAACCTTTATGTCAAGAAGTTTTGAACTTTAAAAAGAATTTTTTACATCTTACCCCATAGGATACATTATATCTTCACCCACACTTTTTATCTCACTCATCGTCTCATCACTTAAAGTAATATCCAAGGCTTCAAATGATTCATCAAGCTGCTGAGCATTTCTAGCTCCGATGATGGTAGAAGCTACAAACGAGAACTGTTTTGAGTACGCTACAGCTAAAGTTACTGCTGACATCTCAAGCTTCTTTGCTATCTCCATGTATCTTGCAGTAGCCATTAATGATTTTTTATTTACAAACCTCGTACCCTGAGCCTTTATACGAGAGTCACTGCTCTTTAGATACTCTGAGAATCTAGCCTTATCAGGATAAATTTTACTATTGTACTTGCCACTTAAGACTCCGCCCGCTATAGGTGAATATGGCAAGAGTGAGATATCTTCCTTTATACATATATTTGCCAACTCATCTAAAAACCTTGGGTTGTTTAGAGAAAAGTTGTTTTGAATAGATTCAAATCTTGCTATACCCAATCGTTTTGAAGTCTCATTTGCCTTTGTGAGACCGTAAGCACTATCATTTGAAGTGCCTAGGTATCTTACCTTCCCCTCTTGAACCAACTCGTCAAAAGCTTTTAGTGACTCTTCAATAGGTACAACCGTATCGGGCCAATGCATCTGATACAGATCAATGTAATCTGTTTGAAGTCGTTTTAGACTTCCCTCAATAGCCGTTTTAATATGGAATTTATCAACGGCAGCAAGCCCATGGCGTGTAGGCGGGACAAACCACCCATTTGCAGCACCTGAGACCTTTGAAGCTAGTATCAGTTTCTCTCTGGGTCTGCCCTTTAGCCATTTGCCGATTATTATCTCAGTCTCACCTGCCCAAGACGCTTTTGGCGGCACCGGATAGAGTTCAGCAGTATCAAAAAAATTAATCCCCCTATCATAAGCTTTATCCATAATTTTAAAAGACTCACTCTCATCACTCCAGCTTCCAAAACTCATAGTACCCAGACAAATCGGTGTGACTCTAAGCCCAGTTCTTCCTATATATCTGTATTGCATTCTACTTATTCCTCACTATTTTCTTTAGAAACACTCTTACAATCCTCTTCTAATTGTTGCAAAACTTTCAGCTCTCTTTTGTGCTCCTCTTTTTTATCACTGTTTTTACTGTTTTTTATCTTATCTTTAATCAAAGCTATCTTCTCTTCTATAGAAGCAAGTAGTTTCTTACTTTTTTTTGTTTTTTTTATCTGCTCATCCCTTTCCATACCAAAAAATTTCTCAGCTTTTTTAAATAGTTTTTCTATCTTCATGATGTCTCTCCTGCCAATATTTTTATCTCTTTGTCTTTTATCCACAATGTTACGGCGACTTCAATCAGCCTTTGTGTTATATCATAGGCAAAAGAGGAGTCATTTATCAGTGATGTAGCCATTTTCGAGTTAATAGAGTTGTTTCGTATAAGATTATCAACTCTTCCATTTTCTATTATATCAAGCTCTTTTATATCCTCTTTTAACAACTGGATTTGAACTAATATATCCATCTCATCCTCATTACTTCTGAAACCTTGAATTCTATCTAATGTTTTAGCAATCTTTTCTCTTAAAACATTATACTCACTCTTAATTACCTCATTATTACTTTTTTGATAAAAGTTGACATTTCTTTGTAACTCTTGTACATCCTTAACTGCTTCAACTATATCTTTAGACGCAACTTTGTAGTAATAGACCATTCTCATCTGATCTTCATCCATCTTGTCTTGCGCCAGTGTTGCATAGTGAACAATATCTCCATAAAGAGCTTTAATCTTCGTTTCATAAAACTCACCTATATTAATATCAATTTTAAGCTTTGCCTCTTTTACGACATCTTTTATATTATCTTTACCAAAAAAGGAGTGTCTATGCAGAGAGATAGCGTGAGCTAGGACTTCAGTTGCATTATCATACAGATGAGTCAACTCTTTTTCCAATGCGACTAATGCAGATTCAGGCACTTCAACAACAACTTCATCCAAATATTTTGCCCTTGAGACACCCTCTTCAGCTTTATTGAATAAACCTTTAAGGAATTTAACAAGTTGTCCGCTAAATGGAGAGACAGCCAAAACACCTATGATATTAAACAGGGTATGAAAGAGTGCCAACTTCATAGCATAATCATCACTTTCAATGCCGATTTCAAAACTTAGCATATCCACAAAATCTGCTAGTTTATAAAGAAAGACAATAGCTATAAAACCGGTAACTGTATTAAAGATAAAGTGAGCGACTGCTAATCTCTTCCCATTTTCATTTGAAGACAAGGAGCCAACAACAGCGGTAACAGTAGTACCTATATTTGCACCGATTGCTAAGGAGAGAGCATTTACGTATTCAATTTGTCCAGTGGCAAGAGCTGTTATTATTATTGCCATTGTCGCACTGCTAGATTGTATTACAACAGTTGCGGTAGCTCCAATCAGAATATAGACCAAGACTCCAAGGTATCCATCCATGGCAAATTTTGCAAGATCTAGTCCAGCCTTCATTACTTCGAAGCCCTCTTTCATATAGCCAATACCTAAAAAGACAAAACCGAGACCGACTAATATATTTCCTAATCCCTGATAAGTTCTGTTTTTGTGAAATCTAAAAATAACTCCAAATATAAGCATAGGCATAGCATAGTGAGCAATCTTAATCTTAACACCGAATGCTGACACTATCCACGCCGTTGTTGTTGTACCGATATTAGAGCCAAATATTACACCGATAGCACCACTTAAAGAGATAAGTTCAGCACTCAAAAAAGATATAACAATAATAGTCAACAAGGAGGAACTTTGAACAATTGACGTAGCGATAAAACCGGTAGCAATTGCTTTTGGCACATTTGAGGTGCTCTTTTCTAGAACTTTTTCAAGCATTCCACCGCTAAAAAGTTTAAAACCATCCTCCATAAAGACCATACCTACCAAGAATATAGACACCCCAGCTATAATAGTTTTTGCTTCGTTACTTGCAAACAGAAGGTAGGCAACAGCTAAAAGAAATAGCGGATAAGTCATTTTTTTTATCATGCAACTCCAATCATATTTTTAATTGTATCCACTCTATAATTTTTTTTTAATAAATTATTACTTATAATGAAGCAAGTTACTCGCAAAAGGTTAGTTACATGTCAATAGCAACCGACGATAGATATAAGATTTTACAAAAGAGTATGAAAAGAGCAGGATATGAGAAAAGTTCTTTAATTGAGACTCTTCATACTGCCCAAAAGACATTTGGATATCTAGGAAATGAGACACTTAAATTTATTGCCAAACGACTACAACTTCCATACTCAAAAGTTTACGGTGTTGCAACATTCTACAACTATTTTAGATTAAAGCCAAAGGGTAAACACAACGCCATTATTTGTATTGGAACTGTATGTTATATAAAAGGTTCTAATAAAATAGTCGAAAGAATCGAACAAAGATATGGCATAAAAGCCGGTGAGACCACTTCTGATGAAGCCTTATCACTACTCACTGCCAGATGTATCGGTTCATGTTCTCTTGCTCCTGTGGTGGTTTATGATGATAAACTAAAAGGTAAACAATCACTTGAAGAGTCTCTAGATGAGATAGAGAGGATGATTAAATGATACAGTCACTACAAGAGCTAAAAGAACTTGCCGATAAAAAAAAATGTAACCAGGAAAACAATCCTCAAGAGTTAAGAGTATGTGCAGGTAGCAGCTGCCTGTCACTTGGTTCGGCAGAGCTGCAATCATACTTAGAAGATGAGTTGCAAAGCAGAGAGTTAAAAGATAGCTGCAGAGTAAAAAGTGTCGGTTGCAGCGGACTTTGTGCCAACGGAACTTTAGTCTCTCACTGCCAAGGTGATACTAAAAATATTCACATGTATGAAAGAATAACTACTTCAGATGTAAAAAGTCTACTCGATAACATACAAAACAACACTATTCTTAAAAATAAAGTATGTGATACTACACAGGCATTTTTCACTTCTCAAACAAAAATTGTACTGGAAAACGCTGGGAGTATCGACCCTGATGACATTGAAGACTATATTGCCCATGGTGGGTACCTTGCTCTGTTAAAAGCTCTCGACGAGATGTCGCCTAAACAGGTTATAGATGAGATTAAAAGCAGTGGACTTCGAGGCAGAGGCGGTGGTGGTTATCCAACAGGTATAAAATGGGAGAGTGTCTCAAAAGTTATCAGTAAGCAAAAATATATAATCTGTAATGGTGATGAGGGTGATCCGGGTGCCTTTATGGATAGAGCCGTAATGGAGTCTGACCCACATAGAGTAATAGAAGGAATGGCAATAGCAGGTTATGCCTGTGGGGCAGACAAGGGTTATATATATGTTAGAGCCGAGTATCCACTGGCTCTTGAAAAACTAGAAAAAGCCATAAAGCAGGCGAACAAGCTTGGTCTTCTTGGAGATAATATTGCCCATAGTAATTTTAATTTCAATATTGAAGTCAGACTTGGGGCAGGAGCATTTGTATGCGGTGAAGCAACAGCTCTTGTTGCTTCAATTGAGGGTGAAAGAGGCAATCCAAGACAAAAACCGCCACACTTAAGTAATTATGGTTTATGGGGTGAACCTACTCTGCTTAACAATGTCGAGACTTTGGCAAATATAACCTCTATTATCAAAAATAGCGGGGAATGGTACAGCGCTATTGGGACAGAAAGCTCCAGTGGGACTAAAGTTTTTGCTTTAACTGGACATATTCAAAATAGTGGACTTATTGAAGTACCGATGGGAACAACCCTAAGAGAGGTTGTTTATGAGATTGGCGGAGGGGTAGCAAATGGGAAAAAATTTAAAGCTATTCAATCAGGCGGACCCAGCGGAGGATGTATTCCTGAACATCTTTTAGACCTGAGTATAGATTACGACTCTCTAAAAGATGTCGGCTCTATCATGGGAAGCGGAGGACTGATTGTTATAGACGAGAGTTCAAATATGGTCGAGATAGCACGATTTTTTATTGATTTTTGCAGAAGTGAGTCCTGCGGAAAATGTACACCTTGCCGTGTTGGAACAGTTCACTTAAGAGATCTTTTAGATAAATTTATAGCTAAAGAGGCTACTGCGAATGATTTTGAACTTCTAAAAGAGATGTGCGATGTTGTAAAAAGCAGTAGTCTTTGCGGTTTGGGACAGACTGCACCGAATCCTATTTTAAGTACCATAAGATATTTTGAAGATGAGTACCTTGCAGGGATTAAAAATGATTAGGCAAAAAGTCAGAGTCAAGACCTTCAAAATAAACGGCATAGATGTCACGGGACAATCAAATCAAACCGTATTGGAAGTTGCACGCGAACACAATATAGATATTCCTACACTCTGCTATTTAGATGGTCTTAGCTGCGTTGGTTCCTGTAGAATGTGCATAGTTGAAATAAAAGGCAGCGACAAACTTACTCCCTCTTGCACTGCTAAGATAAAAGAGGGAATGGAAGTAACAACTCATTCACAAAGAGTAGATTCCACTAGAAAGATGCTCCTCTCTATGCTATTTTCTGAGAGATCTCATACATGCAGTATATGTGTATCAAATGGCAATTGTGAACTTCAAGACAAATCGGTAGAGTTGAGCTTAGAGCACAGCAAAGTACCATACTTGACTCAAAGATTTGAGATAGATGCCTCTCATAAAAGTTTTGTCAATGACCCAAATAGATGTATATTATGCTCAAGATGTATTCGTGTCTGTGATGAGATAGAAGGTGCTCATGCACTGGATATGGCAGGAAGAGGAGTAGATACAAGAATCATTCATGATATGGATGAGCCGTGGGCAGATAGTCAAAGTTGTACAAGCTGTGGAAAATGTGTTTATGTCTGTCCAACCGGGGCACTCTATGAAAAGGATATCAGCAAAGATGATCTTATTAAAAAAAGAGAGATTATCACTGAGCTTATAAAAAACAGGAGTCAAATGTGATAAAAATTTTAACTCTGCCTGACTCTACAAAAAGGCAGAGATATGAATAAGATTAGAGTAGCAACTATTTGGCTTGACGGATGTTCCGGATGCCACATGTCAATATTAGATATGGATGAGAAACTTCTAGAGATAGCTCCCTATATAGATATCGTCTATAGCCCATATGTTGATATAAAAGAGTTTCCTCAGAATGTGGACTTAACTATAGTTGAGGGTGCTGTAAGTACAGACCATGATCTGGCGATGATAAAAAAGATAAGAGCAAATTCGAAAATGATAGTTGGGCTTGGAGATTGTGCTATTACCGGAAATATCTCAGCTATGAAAAACCTTTTTAGCACTGAAGCGGTACTTCAGAGAGGCTACTTTGATTTGGCTGATATTAATGATGCCAAGGAGTCTCCGTCTAAAATAGTCCCAAAACTGCTAGATAAGGTTCTGCCCCTGCATGAAGTTACCAAGCTTGACTTTTTTTTACCCGGCTGCCCTACTCCAGCCGATGCTATTTATGAGCTTATTAAGGCAATAATTGAGGGCAAAGAGATAAAGATACATAAATTTACAAGGTTTGGAAAATGAAAAATTCAAAAAATAAAATTGTAATTGACCCTGTTACAAGGATAGAGGGACATGCAAAAATAACAATTGACCTTGATGAAAACTCTACTGTTTATGATGCGAAGATACATGTGACACAGTACCGAGGTTTTGAGAAGTTTTGTGAAGGCAGAGTCTACACTGAGATGCCTGCTTTGACTGCTAGAACCTGTGGAATATGCCCAGTCAGTCATGTTATAGCCTCCTCCAAGGCTATTGATAAAATTTTAGCTATCACTCCGCCAAAGGCGGGAATAAACCTAAGAAAAATTATAAACCTGGCTCAAATAATCCAATCACACACCCTGAACTTTTTTCACCTCTGCAGTCCTGATTTTATATATGGTTTTGACGCGCCTAAAGAGGATAGGAATATCTTTAAAATGATGCAGACGCACCCAAAAATGGCAAAAGACGGCATAAACCTAAGAGCTTTTGGACAAAAAATCATAGAGGAGCTTGGAGGAAAAAGAGTACACCCTACAAATATAATCCCTGGTGGAGTGGATAAAAAAATCACAGAGTCACAAAAGCAGACGATACTCGAGCAGATTCCAAATGCAATGAAAATCGCACAAGAGAGTCTGAATTTTTTTAAAGCTAATCTTCATAAATTTCAAAAAGAGATAGACTCATTTGCAAACTTTCCATCTCTATTTATGGCACTTGTAAATGAGGATGGAACTCTTGAACATTATGATGGTGTTTTGCGTATTATAGATAGTGAGGGGAACATAATTCAAGAGGGTATTGAACCTAAAGATTACAAAGAGTACATAGGCGAGGCAGTTGAAGATGACAGCTTCTTAAAGTCACCATACTACAAGCCCCTTGGCTATCCACATGGGATGTACAGAGTTGGAGCATTGGCAAGATTGAATATAGCACGAACATGCGCAACTCCTATAGCAGATGAAGAGCTTAAGATATTCAAGGCTATTAACGATGGAAAACCACTTCTTAACTCATTTTACTATCACTACGCAAGGCTGATTGAGATTATTTATGCAATAGAGAAGATTGAAGAGCTGTTAAAAGAGGATGAGACAATAGGTGAAAATGTAAAAGTTACATCTACTATTAGTGAGAACGAAGGTGTGGGGTGTTGTGAAGCACCAAGAGGAACTCTGTTTCATGAATACCATACCACTAAAGATGGTATTATCACTGCTGTTAATCTTATCATTGCGACCGGAAACAATAATCTTGCAATGAATGCAGCTGTAAAACAAGTTGCAAAGGAGTTTGTAGATGCTAAAAATATCACAGACGGTGCACTTAACAGAGTTGAGGCAGTAATAAGGTGTTTTGATCCATGTTTGAGCTGTTCTACTCATGCTTTAGGAGTTGTCTCATCAAAAATTGAGATACGAGACCATAATAAAAAAACAATTAAGATGATTGATAGAGACTAATGAGAGTAATCATAGGGTATGGAAATGAGCTAAGAGGAGAGGATTGTTTTGGAGTTGATGTCATAAGAGAGTTGAAAAAACTTCCTTTAGCCAATACAAAGCTTATCTCGGCTTTTCAACTAACTCCGGAGATTGTTTTAGAGTTACTTGAGGCATATGAGATTATCTTTATAGATACAAGTTTTAATAAAGAGTATCACTATAGCTTGGCATGTTCTACAACTGAGCATAGCAATCTAAACCTTAGTCACCAGATCTCTCCTAAGACAATAATTGACATGTTAAAGAGTTTGTACAAGAAAAACCCTAGATTTATTATATACTCAATGATGAGTGACAGTTTTAATAAAATAGGGGATAAAAAAAAATATGAAAATAGTATAAAACTGATTTCAACTCATTTGACACTTATTTGTAATCAGGAGAAAAATTGAAATGAAGTTATATATGAACTGGTCTATGATACGTCAAAAAAACTATTAAACCTAAATACCAAAGAGTAAAAGCAGTACAGGCAGCAACAAAAGATCTGCAACAATTGCCATAAACATGGCAAGCATAGTCAAGAGTCCAAAATATATAGTTGGCAGAAAATTAGATAATACAAGAATACAAAACCCTATCATGATTATAGTCGATGTATAGAACATTGCCGTTCCAATGCTGGCATGCGAGTTAAACATGGAGACCTCTGCATTCTTACTCTCCCTATATTCCAAGGAGTACCTGTAGATATAGTGTATGGTATCATCAACTGCAATACCTATACTAATCGCTGCAATTGTTATGGTCATCATATCTAAAGGTATATTCATCCATCCCATAAATCCAAAAATCACACTTACGGGGACAGTATTGGCTATCATTGCAATAACGGCTATTTTAAAACTTCTAAAGAGTGCTAAAAACATAAAAAAAAGTATTAAGACCACTACACCTATAGTTTTGATTTGCGAGTTAAAGAGAGACTGAAGCATATTGTTATACATGATTAAAAGATTTGATAATTTATACTCTTCATACTCTGGGTTTAGCATATTGTTTAAGTCATAATCAATTTTTTTAATTAACTTGTCTCTTTGCAGATTTGGCATAGAGTCAATAATCCTTGAAGTTATACGCACCTGATTATTCTCTATATCTATATATGGAGATAGGACAATTTTTCTATACTTTAACGGCAACTCTTTATAAATAAGTGCCAGAGTTAAACTATCTGCCTCTTTGCCTTCGTTTAAAACTTTAAGCACTTCCCCCATCGTAGCTAATGAGAGCACTTTTCCTACCGGTTCCAGCGAATCGAGGTAATCATGAACCTCTTTTATCTTTTGCATCTTAGCTTGAGTAAACCAGTACTGCTCTTTGTCACTCTCACTCTGTGCAAACTCATCTGTAAACTCATCTAGTTCCTCATCATCACTCTCTTGAACAAGCTTTACAGATTTTACTTCATCACTATGCTCTTTAAATATCAAGACAACATCAAGAGGAGTTGTCCCGCCGAGCTTTTTGTCTATTAGTGCCATGCCCTGATATATCTGCGTCTCTTGTTTAAAATAGTCAATAAAACTATTTTCTACTCTTAGTTTGGTAGCTCCAGAGAGAGAAAAGATTGCGACTAAAGCTGTCATAACTAATATAGTTTTTTTATAGTTATATGCTACATGTGCTATTTTGGCTGTAAATGGAGTCCTATTTTTAGTAGAATTTACAACCTCTTTTTTATTAAAAAAGAGTAGTACAATCGGAAATAGAATAAAAGTCATCAATAGCGATACAATAATTCCGGTACTCATCATCCAGCCAAAGTTTATTACCGGCAGGATACTGCTAAAAACCAAAGAACTGAAGCCTGCAATAGTGGTAATAACTACAAAAAATGACGGTTTTGACATAGATATAACTGTGTTTAGGGCTAAATCTCTTTGTGACTCATTCGGATTCTCAAAATAGAGCTCTTTATATTTTATAATAAGATGCACTACTAATGACATGTTCATTATCAACTGAAGAGATACAAAATTTGATGATACTATTGTAATTTCCCAACCAAAAAGACCTAAAAGTCCACTTGTTACAACAAGAGAAACTGTACATATAAATAGAGCTATTACGACCCATTGAATTTTTTTAAGAAGTAGATATAAGACACCTATTAAGAGTCCAATAATAAGTAAGCCAAAAGTTTTTAAATCATACTTTACAAACTCTACCATATCATCTGCAATCATATCAACTCCACCTAAGTGAAGTTTGACCTTTTCGTGCTTTAACTCAAAGTTTTTTAATATCTCTCTTATTTTAACTATTGATTGGTGGTTCTGTTCTCTTAAAATATCTCTATACTTTTTTAGTTTGGAAGAGGCATTTTTATAACTGACCTTCTCCTCTTTACTCAAAGGTCTCTGTTTCTTTAATTTTACATATTTATCTCTACTATCTATAAGATTAAAATACTTATCATCTCTTTTTAGGTTTACAGAGAGTGCCGTGGTTTTAAAATCAGGACTTACCAAGTTATCTTTATATACTGCACTGGTTAAGAACTCACTCTTTGCCAAAGCTTTGTCCATATTTGGAGATTGAAGTGTAGGTATATCTTTTAGTAACTCTTTAATCGGTCTTGGAGGAGATTGAAGGAGAGGAACATTAACTATTGAATTTATAGACTCTACAATCTTGAGAGTTTTTATTTGTGAACTCAAGGCTTTAATATTATTGATATTCTCTTCACTTAAAAGATTATCTTCTACACTATAGGTGACGACTAAAAAATCTGATGCTTCAAAGCGTTTTAAAACTTCTCTTGTATATTGCAGATCTTTGTCATCTTCGAGTAGAAGTGTTTCAGCACTGGCATCTATCTCTAGTTTAAGTGCAAAAAGAGCCATTACAACTACAAAAACAGCCATAATGGATAAAATTAGTTTTGGATACTTTAGAAGATACTCTTTGTATAATATTGTTAACATATTCATTTATGATTTTTTAGCCAAAACATCCATGAGCTCTGATATACTCTTTGTTTGTAAAAACTCTTTGAATTGCGCTATATCGGTTTTAAGTATACTTACCCCTAAAATCTCTACATCATAAATCAGCCAGCTGTCTTTATTACTCTTTCTCTTCTTTGGTTTAAAAAATTTATATACTATCTCTAGTTTCTCTTCTTTTCCTATAAGATCGGTTATTAAAGCTATTCTATTTTTTTTAGGCTGTGTCACCTTTTTAACTTCAACTCTCTCATCCTCATAAGCATCTATTTTTGAAGAGTATGACTGTTTCATTCGCTCAACATAAAGCTCGGCAAATTTTTCTCTATCCACCTTTGCTAGTTGTCTCCAGGTTTTACCCAGGCTAAGCTTTGCCATAAGTTTAAAGTCGAACATCGGAGTCAAGGACTTTATAATATTACTGTTTCTATCACCTTTAGATAAACTCTTATCCTCAACTATTAAAATAACTTCATCTATTTTTTTTAAAAAATGTTGCTTCAACTCCGCTTGTTCATCTGCTGCCAAACTTTGTGAAAAAACTAATACAGCACATAACAATATTATCTTTTTGAATATTTTCTTCATTACAATCTACTCCTTAATCTGCTTATCTCTATACTGCTCATACACATCTCTTAAGTACGGATACAGGTCAACTGCATCTTTTTTCAATTTATCATAACTCTCAATATTAAGTGAAGTATGGTTTATCTTTTCTACTGATTTCGCAGCAATATACTCACTCCATGTATCTGTTAAAGTCCAGTAACTTCTCTGTCTATAATCAACCGGACTTACCAATGAGTCTGGATAGAGACTCAGAGCATCTCTTAGATTTGATGGTCCAAGCAGCGGTAAAACAATATGTGGACCGCTTTGAACACCATAGAATCCAAGAGTTTGACCAAAGTCTTCATTATGTGCTTCAAGTTTAAACTCACTTTTTGCAGGATCAAACAATCCCGCAATACCTACTGTAGTGTTTATAACAAATCTTCCTGTCTCTTCTGAAGCATTGTAGAACTTTCCTTGTAAAAGGTTGTTTACTAATCGCATAGGGAAATAAAGATTACGAAAAAACTTCTGTATACTCTCTCTTATCTCTTCATACAAGAGTGCCTTATAAGCTTTTGAAACTGGTTTAAAAACATATTCATACGCACCGTCATTAAATGTCGTCATGACTCTGTTATAGCTGTTAAATGGATCATAAATCTCTTCTTCTTCGAACTCATCTGTGAACTCATCAAGTTCACCATTAATAATCTCACCATTTTTTTCTTTATCGTAATTAATTTTTTCATTTGGAATCTCGATGTTTTTTGAGCCACATCCATTAAAACCAATAACTAAAAGTATCATAAAAATAGAACACACCAACCTCAACTCTACACCTTTACTCTATCTTCTAACGCTCTCGTTAAAGATAATAAATCTATATTTTCCAAACTTACCCCAGTTGGAACACCTTGAGCAATTTTGGAGTAGTTTATATTAAAATTACTTAATTTATCTTCAATATACAAGATTACTGCATCATTTGCAATAGAAGGTGTTAATGCGAAAAGCACTTCTTTAACACCTGAACTAATTAATTTTTCAAGAGTAGGCAAGTTTAACTCCTCTAGTGAACCTAAAACAAAATATCTGCCGTCAAAAAGTCCATTCTCTTCTAAGAGCAGTATATCCTTTGCATTCTCAACTATGCATAGAAGTGTCTGATCCCTTCTTTCATCACAACATATAAAACATAGATCATCTTCACTCATTCCACCACAGGAGCTGCACTGCTTCAAGCACCCTAAAGCCTCCTCAATAGCATGAGATATTTTCATACCAACAAAACTATCCTTCATAAGCATATGATATGCTAATCTCGTTGCTGATTTTTTTCCTATGGTAGGAAGCTCTTGCAGTACATCTACAAGTTTGCTAAACTTATCCAGTGAAGCACTCATATATATATCTCACGTGATTTAAACAAGCCAAAGTAGTCTTCATTCGCTAATCTAATCTGTGAAACTTCAAAGCACAAAATAAAAGTTTTGTATTTGGCGAGAGTAATCATTGTAACTCCTCTTTTGGAAGCAGTACCCATAACTTAAGAGGTGCCTTTAACTTCCCTGCCATCTCTCTTGCCTCTTGACCATAACCGCAAAACATATCTGCTCTTACATCCCCCTTTATAGCTCCCCCGGTATCTTGGGCCATCACAACTCTGTTTAAATTTTTATCTCCCATCTGAGCACTCATATATAACATTGTTCCAAGTGGAATATAGCTTCTGTCTACAGCTATTGAACGTTTTGGCATAAGTTGTACTCCCATTGAGCCGGTGGCTGAGCCTCTCTTTTGTCTGAAAAAGACCATTGCTTTATTATAATTCAATACTTCATCAACTCTCGACGGATTCTCCCTAAACCATTTTCTAATGCTTTGCAGTGATATTTTCTCCAGTGGTATCTCACCAAGAGTTACCAGATACTTTCCGATTGATTTATATTTGTAACCGTTTTGATTATCGTAACCAATAAATATTGTCTCGCCACTATCAAGTTTAACTCTTCCTGAACCCTGAACCTCTAAAAAAAATAGATCTATTTTTGAATCTGTATAGCAGATTATATCCGCATCTAAATGTTTACTATTGGCTTCTTCTCTTGCATAATATGGTACAAGCCTGCCCTTGTCTATACGACCTCTTAATCTGTAAGCCTTAAGTTCCGGATACTCATCTGCCAAATCAACAACTACTAAATCATTTGGAGTTTTATAGATAGGATAGATAAATGGTTCTTTTTTCACCAAAGAACCCCTCAATTGCGGTTCATAATAACCTGTAAGCAAACCATCCTCTTCACTGCTTTGTGTAGTAATCTCATATGGAACAAATTCGCTAGTTAAAAAACTCTTAGGCTCTGAAGTCTTAAGAGCATCACGGCACAACTCTTTATATATTTTTTTTGTTTTGCTACTTTTACAGCTATTTATAAAAGAGTTTAAAGCTTCAAGGTAGTCCTCATCCTCCCACTCTGGCAACTCATAAAAGTCACCTTTGACAAGCTCTGTTTTAGGCATACTTGAGAAGATTACTTTCGGATTTTTCGAGCAGCCGGCAAAAAGTATTAAAAGAGTTAAAATCAGTATATTATATTTCATTAGTATCATTATACATATATTAAATTTAAAACGATATAATTGCAAAAAAATTTAGATGTAGGATATTAAAATAATATGCAAGATTTAAGCTATTACGAAATATTAGAAGTTTCACAAAACGCAGATAAAACAACAATCAAAAAAGCCTATAGAAAGATGGCTAAAACTTACCATCCAGATAAAAATCCTGGCGATACAGAAGCTGAGCACAAGTTTAAACTATGTAATGAAGCTTATCAATGTTTAAGTGATGATAAGCAAAGAGGTATTTATGACCGTTATGGTAAAGAGGGTCTTCAAGGCATGGGTGGTGGAGGTCATTCATCAGGTGGCTTTGACGACTTAGGCTCAATGTTTGAAGAGATGTTTAATGGCTTTGGCGGTGGTGGCACTCGTCGTCGTCAAAATCCGGCAGATATGGAGAAATATCCTCTTGATATGAATGTTGATATGAATATTAGCTTCAATGAAGCTATTTTTGGATGTGAAAAAGATATTGAATATAGATACAAAGACTCTTGTAAAAGCTGTAAGAGTACCGGTGCCAAAGATGGTAAACTCTCTACATGTACTCAATGTAAAGGTCAAGGTCAAATCTTTATGAAACAGGGTTTTATGACTTTCTCACAAACATGTCCGGTATGTAATGGATCTGGAAGCGCACCATCAGCCCCTTGTGATAGCTGTGATGGAGATGGATACCATGAAGAGAAAGGAAACCTGAGTATAAAAGTTCCTAAAGGAATAGATAACGGTAACAGGCTGAGAGTCTCCGGTAAAGGAAATATAGGTAAACGTGGAACAAGAGGTGACCTCTATGTTACTTTCAACGTAAAACCTGACAAGCATTTTCAAAGAGAGGGGAATGATGTTTATATTGCTATTCCAATATTCTTCACACAAGCAGTCTCTGGGGACACTTTAACAATTCCGTCACTTACAGGTGAATTAGAGTTAAAACTAAATATCGGCACTAAAGACAAACAACATTTTACCTTTAAGGGTGAAGGAATAGAGGATGTTCACGGACATGGCAAAGGCAACTTAATTGCGCAAGTCAACATAACATATCCTAAAAAACTAAATGATAAACAAAAAGAGCTCTTAGAGCAGCTCCAAGAGTCATTTGGAATAGAGTCAAAACCACATGAAAGCGTACTAGATTCAGCAATCGACAAGATGAAAAGCTGGTTTAACTAAAGAGAACTTATGCTAAAGTTCAGTTACTAAAAGATAGATGAGGATTCAATGAATAGAGAAATTCTAAAAAATAAATTGTCAACTCTTGCCTTGTCTATGTTTAGAAAAGACTTTTTTGGCATATATCATGGTTCTTTGTCGGCTAAAACAGAGTCCAACAGGTTTATAATAAATACTAAAGAGGCTGTTTTTGATGCTATAGATAATGACAACCTCATAGAACTATACTTTAAAAAAGATTATAGATGGAATCAGGCAAGTATTGATGCAACTATACATCACAGTATTTACTCTCAGATGTCAGATGCAAAGTTTATCTGTTTTAGTATGCCTCCATTTACAACAGCCTACTCTCTCGAGCACAATATAATTACTCCAAGGGATTACTTTGGATATAAAGAGATAGGTTCTATTGAGATAGTTGACCCTAAACAGTTTGATAATTGGTATGAAAGAGCAAGCAGTGAAATTGCATACTATCTTCAAAGTAAAAGAACTGATATAATGGTTATCCGGGGTTACGGGGTTTACACCTTTAATAGAGACATCCATGAGATGGCAAAAAAAATCTCAATTTTAGAGAAGAGCTGCAGGCTCCTGCTTCTTGACAACACAAAGAATGATTCTGCCTTTGATTAAAAGGGATTCACTCTATGTTAATTATCATAAAAGCTTTATAGCCTTATAAGCTGTATCCATCATCTTATCTATCTCTTCATTTGTTATAATATAAGGAGGCATAAAGTAAACTATATGTCCAAGAGGGCGAAGTAATACTCCATTGTCCAATCCATATTGATAAACCCTCAGCCCTACTCTTTGTTCCGGGGTGAAACCTTTAAGTTCAACAGCGCAAATCATACCGGTCTGCCTGATTGAAGAGACATTTTTCAACTCTTTAAACTGTTGCAACTTACAAGAGATATACTCAGCAGTAATCCTGTTTTTCTCTATAACATCATCTCTCTCAAAGATATCAAGAGTTGCATTTGCAGCAGCACAGGCAAGTGCATTACCAGTGTAACTGTGAGAGTGAAGAAATGCTTTGTGCTCATTATAGTCACAATAAAACTTTGCATATATCTCATCTGTTGTCAATACAACTGAGAGTGGCAGATAACCACCCGTCAGGCCCTTTGAGAGAACAATGAAATCAGGTGTTATCCCAGCCTTTTGACATGCAAACAGCTCTCCTGTTCTGCCAAATCCGACCATAACTTCATCAGCAATCAGATGAATATCACATCTACTGCAGATATCACGCACAAGAACTAAGAACTCAGGATGATACATATGCATATATCCAGCACCTTGAACTAAAGGCTCTAAGATTATCGCGCTTATATCATCTGCTCTTTTTTTACATAGCTCTTCAAACTCATACGCTGCCTCTTTGGCAGACTCTACACTCATGTCTTTAGGAACAGGGGTCTGCACTGTTTCTATTAAAAGCGGTGCATATGTATCTTTATACAGCTCTACATCACCAACACTCAAAGCACCAATTGTCTCGCCATGATATGAGTTAGTTAATGAGACAAAAACTTTTCTCTTTTTTCCATCATTCTTATGTGCATGAAAACTCATTTTAAGTGCTACTTCAACAGCACTTGAGCCATTATCTGCATAGAAGCACTTTTCAAGTCCATCTGGCGTTAGTTTTACTAACCTCTCTGACAACCTTACTACTTGCTCGTGAGTAAAACCTGCAAGTATTACATGTTCAAGAGTATCTAACTGCTCTTTTATCTTTTCATTTATGTAGCCGTTTGTATGACCAAATATATTCACCCACCAGCTACTTACAGCATCAATAAACTTCTTTCCCTCAAAGTCCTCTAAATAGACTCCATAGGCTTTTTTTACTGGTATCAGAGGAAGCGTCTCGTGATCTTTCATTTGAGTACATGGATGCCATAAAACATCTAAGTCTCTATTTTTTAATTCTAAGTTATTCATATTTTGTCTATATTATGAGAGTATATTGCCATTTCACTCAACGATTTGCTCTTTAGAAGCAGAAGCCTCATACTCCGGACTGAAATGAAGACTTGTACATGCAAGGAGTCCATAGAGATCCATTTGCGCTCCACTTACATCACAAAGCTCCTCCCCCTCTCTATTTAGAAATATAAACTTTTCACATTGGTGGTTACTTTTTTCTATAAACTTCGAGTAAACAACATAACGTGCATCTTTAAACTTAGGTATTTTAGAGCACGCTTCAAGATATTTTTCACAGGTCTGATCAACTCTCTTTATCTCTAAAATATCTGCTTGAATTGTATTTAATAACACTGTTGGCAATTTTGGTAACTCTTTTGTAATATTTTCATATTTATTTACAGTTTTCATAATATATCCTTTTTTAGCTCTGTCTTATACATTCTACTATCTTTTATTTTATAGTTCTCTTAACATATAGACATCAACTCTTCTTATAAACTTTAAGCTTACTTTATCAAGGTTTAATACGAATTTACATAGAATTACAAAAAAATCGTAGATAAGGTCATAAACTAGATGATTACATGGATGCAAAGACATAAAAAATATTTAATAATTACTATTTGGATTTCAACAATTGCTTTCGTTGGAGCAGGTTTTGTCGGCTGGGGACAATATAATTATGGAGACAAAGCCGGAGCAGTTGCTAAGGTTGGCAGTGTTGAGATAACTATGGGTGAGCTTCAAAAAAACTACTCTAACCTCTATAATCAATATAGCCAAATGTTTCAAGGAAATTTTGATGAAGAGAAAGCAAAAAGCTTTGGTCTTAAAGCTCAAGCTTTGCAACAGTTAATGCAGCAAGCTCTTATAGTGAATCTTGCTCACTCTTATGATCTGCAAGTTAGTGATAAAGAGTTACTAACTGAAATAAAAAAACAAGAATACTTTTTTAAGGATGGTGTTTTTGATAAAGAGATATATAAGCAGGTTCTCTCAAGAAACAATTTAACTCTTAAAGAGTACGAGACAGATATGAAAAAAGAGCTATTAATCAGAAAAACTCTTAAGCTCTTACCTGCTCAGGCAAAAAAGAGTGAACTTGAAATATTAGACACAGTTATGAATATTGCTGATAAGATTGAGTATAAAGTTCTAGAGACAAAACAGATTAATATAGATACATCCGATAAATTTTTGAAGCCGTTTTGGGAAAAAATGCAAAACAAGTTTATGACTGAAGTTAGTTATGACATCAGATTTATCAAGCAGGCAAAGCTCTCTAAGAAGTTTGATGAAGCAAAAATTAGTGAGTATTATAAAGAGAATAAAACCCACTTCAAAGATAAAGAGGGGAAGATACAGTCACAAGATGCAGCAAGAGATAAGATTATAGATGAGCTAAACACTAAAGATACAAAAAGAGAGGCTTTAAGAGCATATATAGCATATAAAAAAGGAACACTTAAAGGTGTAGAGATACAAAATGCAAATGTATCTGCTATGAACAACCCTTATAATCAAGATGCTATTAAAACAATATCAGAACTAACACTTTTATCTCCTTTTTCTAAGCCTGTTATGGTTGGAGAGGATTACTTTACCTTTGAGCTTGTTAAAATACATCAGGCACAGACAAAAACTTACGAAGATGCAAAAAATGAAGCTCTGCCTATGTACGTAAATGAGCAGAAGAGATCTAAAACAGAAGAGTTAGCAAAAAATTCATTTGCTACATTTAAAGGCAAAATAACCGATTTTATAACAGGCAGTAGTTCTAGTAAACTAACAGACTTGAGTAGTAAAGAAGCAAGTGAGTTTCTAAATGCTCTATTTACTACACAAAATAAGAGAGGGTTTGTTATACTTGAGGATGGGAATGCGGTTATGTATCATATCTTGGAACAAAAACTGCTTAATAACACTAACACTAATCAGGACAATCCAGTTGTTAGATTAAAGAGTGCTATGTTCAATGAGGGCTTGATTAAAAAGCTGCAAAACAAGTACAAAACAGAGATTTTCATCCAAGGACTCTAAGTTGAGTAGAACTGTTTTAGCCATAGATATTGGTTCGACAAAAATATGTGCAATTATCGCTGAAATATCTGATGATAACTCCATAGCTATTACAGGTGCCGGGATTTCTAAGGCTCAAGGCCTTAAAAAAGGAAGCATAACAAATATAGAGCTTGCTTCAAAATCTATCAAAGCTGCGCTGAATGATGCCAAAAGAGTCTCAGGTAGTGATGTTAAAAGTGCCATTGTCTCCATCTCAGGAGCGTACACAAAAAGTTTAAACTCAAACGGGATCGTAAATATTCAGAACAAAGAAGTGAGTTTCAAAGAGATAGAGAGGGTCATGCAGACATCTCTTTATAATGCTAACATACCAAATGAGTATGACGTTTTACATGCTCTTCCTTTTAACTTTAAAGTAGATGACCAAGACTACATAGAAGACCCGCTAGGAATGAATGCATCAAGACTTGAAGTCGACACTCATATAATTACAACTCAAAAGTCAAATCTAAACAATCTTAAAAAAGCTGTTCACGGTGCCGGTGTAGAGGTTGAAAATGTTGTTCTAACAGGTTATGCCTCATCTATAGCTACTTTAAATGATGATGAAAAAGAGTTGGGAGTCGCAATCATAGATATGGGTGGTAACAGCAGTAATATAACTATCCATGCCGGTAACTCTATTAGATATAACGACTTTCTTGGAGTTGGTTCTAATCATGTAACGAGTGACTTGTCAATGGCTCTTCATACACCGCTAAACATTGCAGATAACGTAAAATTAAACTATGGATCACTACTAACTCCAAGTAGTGACTTAATAGAACTTCCTATAATCGGTGATGAGAGCACAACACATGAAGTCTCTTTGGAAGTAGTGCATAATGTCATCTATGCAAGAGTTGAAGAGACTCTAATGATCTTAGCTCAGTTTATTGAAAATAGCGGCTTAAGAGATAAGATAGGTGCCGGCATAGTTTTAACCGGTGGATTTTCTCAAATGGAAGGTTTAAGAGAGTTGGCTGTGGCGACTTTCGGCTCCGTACCTGTTCGTATTGCAAAACCTAAAGAGATGGATGGACTCTTTGACAATCTACGTTCAGCTGAGTACTCGAGTGCAATTGGTCTTGTTATGTATGCTGCATCCTCATATACTCAATATGAGATAGATGTAAATAAAAAAGTAAGACACTCAAACGAAATACCGGCTGAACAGACCAATATAGATCTTAGTGATGAAGAGAGCATACCGACGCCTACATCACTCGATTATGAAGATAAAGAGAGAATGGTTACTCTAACATCAAAAAAAGAGAAAAAGAGTGATGAAGCCGGTATGTTTAGTAAATTTTGGAACTGGGCTACCCAGTTATTTTAAGGAGAGAGACTATGGAACCGTTTTTAATAGAAGAAGCAAGTAGTATGAGTGGGGCAAGAATTGTAGCTGTCGGTGTTGGCGGCGGTGGCGGTAACATGATTGGTCATATGATTAAAGAGGGTGTTACAGGCATCGAACTTATTATGGTAAACACTGATGCTCAGGCTCTGCAGGACAATGAAGGAGTAACTTCTATTCAGATTGGTTCCAAATTGACTAAAGGTCTTGGTGCCGGTATGAAACCAGAAATTGGCAAAGAGTCTGCTATTGAAAACTATGATGATATTAAGAGTGCTCTAGATGGTGCCGACATAGTATTCATCTCTGCAGGTCTTGGCGGCGGAACAGGAACTGGTGCTGCTCCTGTTGTTGCAAAAATTGCAAAAGAGGTAGATGCACTGACTATCTCTATTGTTACGAAACCTTTTATGTTTGAAGCACCAAAAAGACTTAAACTAGCAAAAGCCGGACTTGAAGAGCTTAAAAAAGAGAGCGACTCAATTGTAGTTATTCCAAATGATAAACTGCTCTCTATAATAGACAGAAAACTTGGCATTAAAGACAGTTTTAAAATTGTTGACGGTGTTTTAGCTCAAGCTGTCAGCGGGACTGCCGGTGTTATTTTATCTAATGGTGACAACGATATCAATCTTGACTTTGCTGACTTAAAAACAGTAATGAGTCATAAAGGGATGGCACTTATGGGTGTTGGTGAGCATGAGGGTGAAAATGCGGCTTATGAAGCAATCAAGGCAGCGATTGAGTCTCCTCTTCTTGATAATATATCAATAAACGGAGCTATGGGTGTTCTTGTGCATTTTCATATGCATCCAAACTTCCCTATGATAGAGACTTCTGAGGCTATGATTGTAGTTCAAGAGAGTGCACATGAAGACGCTGACGTGATTTTTGGTACATCTACTGATGATACACTTCCTGAGAACTACGTTAAGATAACGATTATAGCAACCGGTTTTGAAAAAGATTTGAACTCTGGAACAAATAACGAAGATTTTGTAAATGACTCTCAAACACCTGTAGCAAAAATTCGTCCAAGATTGGTTGTAGGTGGAGACCTTGATGCTAATCACCTTGACATACCATCTTATATGAGACAACAACAAGACTAAAAAACACCCCCCCCACCATTGGGGTGATATTTATTAAAATATACTGTTATTACCTACTCATAAAATTCGACCAAGGCCTCTTTGTCTATAAACTTAGTTTTGACATTAATAATCTCTTTATCCTTAAAAAACTTTAAAATTCTAGAGAGTGTCTCCGGAGAGACACCTAGTATCTCTGCAATCTCTGTATTTTTTGTCTCAAAAAAAATATCTGCATGGTTATGAATATACTTTGCTACTCTCTCTCTTGAATCTAAAACTAAATTCGTAGATATAATATTTTCGAGATTTTTAATCTTTTTTATCAATGATGTTTGTATATTAAACGCCATATTTGGGTTTGATATGATAATCTCTTTTAACTTTTGAAAATCTACTTTTAAAACTTCTACATCGCTATATGCTTTTGCTGTTGCCGGATATGGGATTTCTTCAAAATTGGCAACTTCTCCTATAAGCTCATTTTCGTGAAAATACTTTAATACAATCTCTTTATTATTTGATGAAGTCTTATATAGTTTAATAACCCCTTTTGACAATAGATAGAGATGCTTTGATTTATCACCTTCATAAAAAATTATACCATCTTTAGAAACTCTTTGTTTTGTTGTAAAGCTCTCTATCTTACTAATAGTATCGTCATCTATATTCTTAAAAAGGAGTATATTTTTTAAGTGCTCATTCATTTTATTCTTTTTAATAAATCAGAATAAGTTAATATTTCTTTAGCATCTTTAATAGACTCTTCAGATTTATACGCATTAAATCCAAATGCCATCGGTGTTGTATTTCCGCTTGTATAGAATGCTTTTCTAGCATCTATCCACTCTCCGGAGTCAGCATCTGTTACCCAAATTGTAATACTATCTTTAAACTCTACATGTTCCTCTTTAAACCAAAGAACCATACAGCCGATATCATCAAATTTATGCACTACTTTGGTAGTTGGATCTTTAAGCAGCACTGCATGTTTATTGTCACTTATAACCATGACACAACGGGAACAGAGATCTTTATCCCACTCTATTTTAGGAACCGTCTGATTGCTCTTTTCTTGACAACCCAAAAATCCAAAAACCAATAACAAAACAAATAAAAAAGCAATTTTAAACATACCGTACCCTCCAAACTATAGCCAAACACCATTTTTTATATAATATATAATCGTAACTAATGTTAGTAATATAACATAAATAGAATTGAAATATATTGATATATTATAACTTTTTTGGGATTCTTTAATAAAGCCTACAACTAAACCATAAAATGTACCAAAAAAAAGTGTCAAGTATACTATATACCCTATATAGTTATAATCGCTCTGCAAAAAGCAGAATGGGCAGTGGTGTGATGGAAGTTCATATATATATGTCCCAAAAAACACTATTAGGGCTATAAGGGAGACAACTATAAAGATTAAATTTGAGAGTGCAAAAAGATATCTATTTTTTAAAAAGTAAAATATAATAATCAATAGGTAGTTTCCATAAAAGAGATATAAAATTGTACTAGCCTTAAAGGAGAATATTGTAGAGATAGTAGAAGTAGCGGAGCTGGAGTAAATAGTTCCACAGCAGCTTACCATCTTATCTATCTCAATAGAACTAAACATAAGCCCCTCTAAAACAAGCTCAAGCATAAAAATGAAGAATAGAACTATAAAAAATCCAAACTTCAGTTTTGTATATGGCTGATACCTATCTTTCATGTCATCACTGTGAAGTTTAAGCCAGAGTGAGAAGAGATAGATATTTACTGTTTTCAATACAATTAAGTATGTACCGGTCTGCGTAGCATCGACAACTCCAGCAGCACACATTGCACCGGTTAATATATTTGATATCTTATCTAGAGTAAAAACAAAAAATATAAACAGGGGAACTTTAATAGCAAAGATATACTTTATAATAGTAGCAGCTAAAAAACTCTTTTTCTCAAGTGAGTACTGAAGTTCAGAAGTAGAGTTTAGATCCCATTTTAAATATATCTTAACACTTAGCACAAAAGCAGCAGTTGCAAATAGTGCAAATATAAGGTTTAAGATAAGTATTGTCAATACTTCAGGCATCAGCATCATTAGCAGACTTTTCCTCTCTCTATCTCTATCTCTCTATCAACAATATCAAGTCCATAAAACAGTGGGTCATGGGTGGCTATAATGATACTCCTACCCTCTGATTTAAGCTCCTTTAAAATATCAATAAAATGTAGAGATAGTTTCTCATCCAAATTTGCTGTAGGCTCATCTGCTAAAATAATCTTAGGTTTGTTTATATTAGCTCTTGCAATAGCTACTCTCTGCTGTTCACCACCAGAGAGGTTTTTAACAAGCTGATCTTTTTTATGCTCAATATGAAACATATTCAAAACTCTTTGAACTCTATTGTCTATCTCCTCTTTATCTAAATTCATTGGGAGAAGCGGCAATATAATATTATCTTTAACGCTAATAGTGCTAATTAGATTATATTTTTGAAATATAAAACCAATCTTATCTCGTCTGAAATCTGATGCAAAGTTATCAGGAAGTTTAGAGACTCTCTCTCCATCAACAACTACTTCTCCGCTGCTAGGCTTGCTAAGAGCTGCAATCAGCGAGAGTATGCTGCTTTTTCCGCTTCCGCTTAATCCTTTTAATAGGACTAACTCACCCTCTGCTATGCTTATATTTATATTATCGAGTGCTGTAACTATATTGTTCTTATTCAGTTCATATATTTTTGTTATATTCTTCAACTCTATCATTTTATAACCTCCTCAGCCTCTAAGGTGGAACTCCTCCATGTGGGGATTATTATAGCTGCTATATATATAGGAACAGTTAGAAAAAATATAAGTGCGAATGTCTGTATATCAAGAATAAAAGGGAGTTCAAATGATGTCTTGAGTTGAGAGTACCCTGTAAAGATATTTTGTAACAGCGGTGCTTTAAAGATATATACAAAGGCTAAAGACAACACAATGCCAAGAAGATATGCAAAAAATGAGATAATAAAGCCTTCATAGAACTTCTCTTTTAAAACATACTCTACTCTCCATCCAATAGCCTTCAGTATCCCAATTTCTCTCTTTTCTTCACTACTGAGTCCGCTTGCTTTGTCATATATTATAATAAAGAAAGTAAAGAGTGAAACTACAAATAGTGCTAAAAAAACACCACTTTTATAATCAAAAATATTTTGATAACTAATTTTTAGATCACTCTTCGTTATTATCCTGCTATCTGGATATAAAAATTTTATTTTCGAAGCCACTGTTTGAATCTCATCCACATTTGCAACTTTGACGACTATATCGGTTGCTTCACTCTCTTGCATGTCAAAAATTTCTCTGGCACTCTTCTTACTCATTACTATCATATCATTTGACTCAAGCTCTGTATCGCTATGAAACACCCCTGAAATATCGACCCTCTTTAGGGTTCCATCCGGCTTAATAAAGTTAAAATACTCTTTGTAGTAACTCTCATTCATACTCTTTTTGACGCCTGCTCCAACCACCATTGATGGGGCATTACTAAAATCCAAGGTTTCAGCAATACGGGCAAGACTATTTTTATACTGCTTCTCAAACTCATCTATACCTACAATGCTAAAATTAACGCCGGCATTTTCAAAGTAGTAGTACCCCCACACTCGAGCAACAGCGCTACTTACACCGTTTATTTCCAATATCTTATCAACATCATTAACCTCTATATCATAATGTCGTCCTGCTTTAATCTTTTGAACTATAATCTCAGGAAGAGAGTCCACCGTGCTTTGCAATTCATACTTTATGGAGTTTGTTATAAAAAATATAGATGCCAGTAAAAATATAAGAGCTGTCAAAACAGTAGTAATAAATAGGCTTTTGTACTTCTGTCTAAGAAGGGAGTTTATAGCATAATCCATAATATAAACATTTATACCGAGCTTTCTCAATCTATTTTTCATCTAAACTCTTTTTATTTAGAATGTGAGAGTGAGAATAGACATAGGTTGAGGGAAAGTATTCTCTTAGAGTTCCATCATCTTTATATATTGAGAAGAGCTCACTCATACTTCTGTGCCTAACATATGTTGCTTCTGTTGAAATTGCCAAATCCGGAAGCCCCGCAAGATTAATAAAGGTAACTTTTGAGTTTAGCATATCACTCTCAAGACTCTTTGTAGATTGTATATATATACCCTCCACAAATAAAAGCACAATAAGAGTTAGAAAAACATACAAAAGTAATTTACTTTTTTCATTCATCCTATTTATATACTTCTTCTCTTTTAATATCTTTAAACTTAAGAACTTTAATACCCTTGTGATCCATACTAAAAGTTTTTGCCTCACTCTCACTCTTAAAAGGTATCAGCTCACGCCCCATTGGACCGTAAACATCGCTGCCTAGCACAAAATAAGCCTCAAAAGCATCAATTACTTTTTGAGAATAGTAATCTGTAACTAAGATTTTAGATATCTCATCTTGATGCTTATAATAGTACTTCATCATATCCTTTGGACCATCAAATGAGAGATGAGAATCTTTGTAAAAAATCTGTGCAGCCCATTTTGGGTACTTATAAACAAACATTCCGCATACGGGACATTTTTCATCTTTTTTTATTTGCATTTTTTCTGAAGAGATTTTAATCTGTTTTGTTTTTTTTACTTCCCATAAATATATTGTTAGTGCTTCTAAATGTCTGCTGTTAAGAGGTTCGCACAATCTTTTTTTTACAATCTCTGACTTTAAAAAATCATAACTTTCAAAGTTTGACACATCGATTTTAGAACATTTTTTAAGATATACTTTTTTACCCATAGGGTATATTTGCTTTAGCTTTTTAGCTTGAGAGAAATCGCTATTTGCATTTAACAGTGTGAGTGAGGCAATAGCAATAAAAAATACCATTTTACTTATATACATAATAGATAATCCATTTTAGAGAGTAGTCTAAATACTATCTAAAAAGTGTTAAGTATAAGTTAAAATAGCCTTTATGCTACTCTTAGAAGCATCAATCTTCTAATAAACAAAACAAGCAGTGCAAGAGCCAAAATTTTAAAATCAAGCTCGCTTGCTATATGAACATTTTTAAAGGTATCACTTTGGGTAGCTTCTACACCCAACTGCTGCATTGATATTATTTTCGGCGAATATACTGCACTAAACATAAGCGAGGAGAAGACAACAGTAATAGAGCTGACAAATATAACAGTATCTCTTTGTCCCATTTTATATTTTATTAATTCATAAGCCAAAACAAAAAATGCCAAAAAGTATATCCAGTAGCTGAACCTACGAAAAACTTCACCCATAATTGTTCCAGCACTATACTTATTAAGTACAACAGCATGCAGTATTTCATCTGTGTGAAAAATGGTAGGAGCAACAACTGCACCCAAAACAATAATAGCACCAAAGGTGGCAGATAATATAATCAAATATGCAAAATCTATATAAATATTTTTTTTCAAAAGTTACAGTCCAAGTGTAAAGCCTCTGTCAAAACCACTAAAATCTCTGTAAAACTTTAGTGATTGCAGTTGCTTATTGTTTAAATAATATCGTATTTTATCCTTTTGGTCATAACCCATCTCACAAGTAAAAAAGTTAATATTTCTACTTAAGACAGTATCAAGAAGTTCTTTTATGATTTCATCTCCAACAACTCCGCCAAACAGAGCATTCTGCGGCTCATATGAGAGATTTGATTCCAATTTTTCATCATCTGCTATATATGGAGGATTTGAGACTAAATAATCTATTCGTTCTGTTATCGGCTCCAGCAGTGAACCTCGCCGTAATTCAATCCTCTCATTAAGCCCAAATCTTTCTATATTTATCTTGGCAATTTCAATAGCCTTCTGCGATATATCGACTGCTATGATTTTTGCATTTGGAAATTTTTGTGCGAGCATGATAGATATAATTCCGCTTCCCACACCAACCTCAGCAAATGTTATTTTGGCATTTTTATCGGTAATATTTTTAATTACTTCATCAATTAGAAGTTCTGTTTCAGGTCTCGGTATTAAAGCGCCTGGAGCGATATAAAAATCCTCGCTGTAGAAGCTCACAGAGTTTGTTATATACTCTAAAGGTTCATTTTCAGCTCTTCGCCCTACCCATTCTAAAAGTTTATCAATATCTTGAATTTCACTATTTTGATTTGTAAGAAGCCAAAGCTCATCTACATTCAGATGAGCCATAAGAAGTAGTTGAGCCTCTCTTGAAGCTCTTGGTATAAAGGGTTCTAAAGTAGCTGATATATCTTTTAAAATATCTTTAACTATATATCTGCTTGACATCTTGCCTCTAAAGCACTTTTATCGATACTCTCTACATCAACACCCAGCTCTTTTAACCTCTGTAAAATTGGAGGATGAGTATAGTGAAAAAAGATATAAATAGGATGGGAGAGTGGAAAACTTTTATTCTCACTCACAAGCTTTTTTAGCGCATTGGCAAGTTCTATATCTCCGCCTGCACCGCCTAGCTCACTTCCCATTCTATCTGCAGCGTACTCATTATGACGACTTACTATTCCCATAATCGGCATCATTAAAAAACCTAAAACCGGCATAAAAAGGAGCAGTAAAATCATTACAACATATGGTGATTTGTTAAGTCCCAGTTCCAAATAGAGTGAGTCTGGCAGATTTCCAAAAATTCCAAACATTGCAAAAAGCATTACACCTACTAAAGCAATATTTTTATATATATCTCCATGCGCAAAGTGCCCAAGTTCGTGACCTAAAACTGCAAGAAGCTCTTTAGTTGTCAGTTTTTCTATAAGAGTATCAAAAAGTACAACCCTTTTCGCCTTTCCAAAACCGCCAAAATAAGCATTTAACCTTGCATCTCTTTTACTGGCATCACTTACAAACACACCTGAACTTACAAAACCTGTCCTATCCATCAAATTTTTTATCTCACTATCTAACTTCTCATCTTTAAGTGGTGTGAGTTTGTCAAAAAACATAGCACGAAATGCAGGATAGAGCATATTTATTAAGATAACAACAAGAAAAATAAATATAAAACTCCAAAGCCACCACAGAGTTAAAGTAGTAATAATCAAGTAAATTCCCCATACAACTAATGAACCAAAAAAGAGTGTCATAACAAATGAGATAAGAGTGTCTTTTATCCATTGAGCCATACTTGATTTATTAAAGCCGAACTTCTCATCTAAGACAAACTTCTCATAGTATGAGTATGGTAAAGATATAATCGAATTTATTACTAAAAACCCCATTACAACTGCAATATTCATAAGAGCTTCATTCTCGAAGTAAAAATTTTTCTCTAAAAATTTTATACCAAAATCTATCCATATAATAAAGAGAATATAATCAATAAACGAGCTAGCTATAGAGATCTTCTCTTTTGCTACACTATAATCTCCCGCTTTTAAAAAATCTGAGTCAGATAGAAGAATAGCCTTGCCTCTTTTAGCCTGATTAACATAGCCTATCTGCATAACACTTGTATATATGCTAATCACTACAAACAGCGTATATATTGCTACAATAGCCATCAACATCTACTTATTTTCCTCTTTAATATAATCAACTACTTTTGACTCCAGTGTCACAGACTTTATAAGCTCAACAACTTTTAGATGCTCTTCATGAACTGCATAAGCCTGCAGATTATTTTTTGTATCAAATGTAGAGTATATTGAGATGTCAAATGCTCTGTCTGAGTCTGTAAAGTTAAGACCTACTTCCATTGATTTTAGAGTTGGTATCAAACCTACTAAAGCATTTAATCTTAAAGTCACTTCCTCTATATTTGAGCTCTTATTTTCGTCTTTAAATTTAAACATAACTATATGAACTATCATACTAAACCTTATTATATATTTGGCGGAATTTTATCAAAGTAGAGACAACATTTCACTTAAAGAATCCCTTTCCAAAAGAACTCAGCAATCATCACAATCAAAAAGACTCCAACAAGGTTTAAAACTATTCCATATCTTGCCATATTTTTTATAGTTACAACCCCGCTGCTCATGGCTATTGCATTTGGCGGAGTAGCTATTGGAAGCATAAAAGCATAACTTGCACATATAGTGGCCACCATCATAAATAGAGTTGCATTAATCCCTGTTTGCTGAGCCACTGCATAGATAACAGGCAGCATTACAGATATTAAAGCTGTATTTGATGTTATCTCTGTTGTAAAAGTTATAAGCATTGCAACACTAAAAATTATCAGAATAGGCGGCAGTTGCGTCATAACTATAAGGTAAGATGCAAACTCATCTGCCAAGCCGGTAGCACTAAATGCTTTTGCAATACTAAATCCTGCGCCGAACAAGAACATAATCCTAAATGGAATCTTGGCTTTATCACCCATCCAGTCAAGTATGCCAAATGGCGGTGCAAAAAGTAGCAGACCTATGCCGAGTAAGATTCCGGCTTCACTAAGACCAAGTCCACTCCAATAGGGTTTTATGGGGGCATTTAGCAAAAGAAGAAAAACAAGCCCGCCAATTAAATATAGAACTTTTTTCTGCTGTACATTAAGAGTTTTCTCTTCACTATTTATAGATATCTCTATCTCTTTTACCCCTATACTAAGCAGTGAAGAGACTATAAAAAACATAATAAATACAAGTGGAGCGACCATCCACATCCACTGTAAAAATGGGATAAGTTCCATTGCCTTATCTTGCATAATACCAAGCAGAATAAGATTTGGCGGGGTTCCAATAGGAGTCAAGACACCACCCACACTCGCACCATAAGCAATAGCTAGTGCGAATCTCATCTTTAGTCTCATGTTATCCGTAATAAAAAGAGCAATAGACATAAGTAAAAGTGTTGTTGTAGTGTTAGAGAGAACTGAACTTAAGACCCCTGATGTAATTGTGAGAGAGAGTATTATACCTTTTGGTGTAGGAGGAAAGAGTGATAGCATTCTATCTGCTATCCATTTATGAAGGTTGGTTTTCTCAACTGCAATTGCAAGCAAGAAACCGCCTAAAAATAGAAATATAATGGGATGAGCATAATTTACTGTTGTCTCTTTTGTAGTAAGTATTGAGAAAGCCGGAAAAAGAATGATAGGCAGAAGAGAGACCACACCCAGAGGCAGTCCTTCATTTGTCCATAGAGTGACTAAAAAAGCTATAAGTCCCAGAAGAGAAGCTTGTATAGTCGTAAACAGACTCAATGATAGTGCAAAAACCAAAGAACCTATTACAACACCTAGTGCTATTTTCTTATACTGCTCTTTATAATCAATCATAATCATTTAACTCGCAAGAAAGTTTTTAAGACTTACATGTGGATTTTCACCCTCAAGCATCTTATAAACCTCTTTAGCTATAGGTAAGTATAAATCTTTGGCTATAGCTATCTTATGCAGAGCGTAAGTTGTACCTATCCCCTCTGCGACCTCACCCAACTCTTTAAGTATCTCTTCTTTAGATTTTTCCTGAGCTATTCCAAGACCGACACGAAAATTTCTGCTCATTGTAGATGAAGCAGTTAAAAATAGATCCCCTGCTCCACTAAGTCCGACAAAGCTCTCTTGCTTAGCTCCATAAACTTCTCCAAACCTCTGCATCTCAACAAGCCCCCTAGATATAAGTGAAGCAGCAGCATTCTTACCCAATCCTAAACCTTCACATATTCCAGCAGCAATGGCAATAACATTTTTATATGCTCCTGCAACTTCAGCACCAACGACATCAGCAGATGTGTATGCCTTGATAAATGATGGAAAAAATTGTGCAAACTTCTGATTCAACTCTTCGTTATAAGAGTTAACAACAAGTGCAGTAGGCAGAGACTTCATAACCTCTTTTGCAAATGAGGGTCCAGACAAAAAAGCTATGTTCTCATCTGGAACATACTTGGAGTATATCTCATTTAAAAATTTTCCACTGCTTGCTTCTATACCCTTTGCCGCAACTAATATTTTCTGGTTATTGAATACAAAGTTCTCTTCAAGCCACGAAGATATCTCTTGTGCAGGAATAGCTATAACTAAGTATTCAAACTTTAAAATCTCATCTAAAGAGATAAAGTTCTTCATATCTCTAGGCGTTCTTGAAGTTATATAGACCTCACACTTTTCACTAAATGCAAAAGCCAATGCCGAACCCCATTTACCCGCTCCTATCACACCAATTTTAGTCACACTTGCCCCCTATTAGTTTCTCAAAACTATTAATATCCTCTTCATATCCGACCACAACAAAGATATCGCCACACCTTATATTATGGTGCTTCTCCTTTGCTGAATAGATAAATTCACTACTCATATCCTCATGTACAATAGATATGACAATGATTCCATGATCCCTACTCCAATCAATATCTGCCGGATATTTTCCATCAAAAAAATTACTCTTGCCCACTTTTATTTGTGATATTTTCAGACTGCTTTGTTCATATAGAATATGGTGTAAAACTTCTGTAACAATTGGTTTTTCAAGAATCTCAACAATTATATTTGCGGTAGTCTGAGTAGTTGGGAGAACTCTGGATGCTCCTGCTAACATCAGTTTATCCGTACTCTCTTTATCTTCGGCTAATGCTACTATGATTAAATCTTTAAAAGTGTCTCTGAGTGAAATAGTTAAAAATATATTTTCAGCCATATCCTCTAAAACACAAAATGCGACGCAGTTGTTCATATCCATACAGCTTTTCAAATCATCCCAGTCATCACTCAAATCAAAACTGGAAATATGATAACTACTCAACTCATCCTGTTTAATCTCTTCATTGAGTTTAAAAATATGTATATCATCATAATATGATGATATACTTTTTTCTATCTCTAAGGTATACTCGTTATATCCAAATATAAGGGCACTCTTCTTTGTCATTTACTGCTCTTTTTATGTAGATTATTAGTAAATATTTTTAAAAACTGAACATTCCCGATTACTAAAAGATAATCACCGGTTTCTAAAAGTGTACTGTCAAGTGGATTGAACAAGAATCTTTTTTTGCTCTTTTTATAAATTCCCAAAAGCACAATTCTATATTTTTTATTGTTTAACTCCCCGACACTCACAAAACTACTTACCACTCTGTCGTTTATAACTATCTCTTGCATATCAACACCATTATAACTAGAACGCAGGGCGTGTATGACTTCAAATGCCACAGGTTGACCGACAAACTCTTTGGCTATTATTCCAACCAACTCTTTTTCGTAAAAAAGCTCATTAACACCTGCAAAGTTCAACTTGTTTCTATTAATCTTATTTTTCAGTATAGAGAGTATAAACACATCTTTATTAAAAGAGCGAACAGTCAATGCAGTATATACATTTTCAACATCACTATGACTCAAACAGATAATAGCTTTAACTTGAGTGCCTATATTTATACGAAGTTTTTTGTAGCTCTCAATACTTCCGGGATCATAATTAAGTGCAAAAAAACCGGCTTTTCTTGCTTGCTGCACTTTTAACACATCCTCTTCTAAAATAACTACTTTGTTGTTAATTGTAAGCTTTTTTGCCACCTCTTTTGATACACTTTCATAACCGCATATAAGGTAGAACTCTTTAACTTTTGCGATATCATCAATAAGTTTTAAATCTTTTATTTCATCAAGTTTCTCTGTAAAGGCTGTTACAATCAAAGATGTGGTAAAAGAGAACACAGCAATTCCGGCTACAATAACGAACATTGCTACTACTCTGCCAGACTCAGTTACTGGAGTTATATCACCATAACCGACAGTTGAAATTGTAACAATAGACCAATATACAGCCTCAAAAAACGTATCTATTGGAGACTCTTGTATATTTCCCTCCATAACATAAATCAGAATTGATGAAACAAAGATAATTATGGAGGCAAAAACAAGAAGTGTTAAAAACTCAAACTTTTTTGCTGCTATAACAGAGGTGAATGTTTGGAGACTTTTTGCATATCTAAACAACTTAAAGACCCTAAAGAGTATAAATATGCGCAGTAGTCTCAGTTCGTGGAAGAATGGAAGAATTGCAAGTAAATCTATAATTGCTTTAGGCGATAATATATATCGGAATTTAACTGCTGTTATCTCTTTTAAAGCACTAAAAAGTTGAAACTCATCTCCAAGCATAGCATCATGTTCACTCTTTTGTATAATAATGTTTGTTACACTGCTATTGACCCAAAGTCTCAAGATATACTCAATCAAAAAAACAATGGAGATAACATAGTTATTGAAAAAGAGTAAATAATCATTTACATGTGACTTTACCTCTCTAATTAAAATGATTACACTTGCAAAGATAAGTGCAATCATTACAAGATCAAAGTATTTTTTATATTTGAAATCACTATTCTCTAATAAATTATAGAAAAAAGTTTTATTCTTTGCATATTTCTTGGATGTACTTATTTGATATGCGGTATCTACTAGCCAATGCTTAAGCATAACTAATTATCCTAGTTTTGCTTTTAGCACTTCATTTACAGCTTGAGGGTTGGCACTCCCTTTTGAAGCTTTCATAACCTGTCCAACAAAGAAACCAAAAAGTTTATCTTTACCGCCTTTATACTGCTCGACCTTATCCGGATTTGCAGCTATTATTGTCTCACAAATAGATTCAATTGCTCCAGTATCACTTAGCTGTTTAAGACCTAAGGTCTCTATGGCATCATCTACAGATACTTCACTCTCCATTAAGTAGTCTAAAACCTCTTTTGCCGCTTTACCGCTAATAGTATTGTCCTCTATTCTTTTAACCAAGAATCCCAACTTTTTAGCATCTACAGGAGAGTTTGTAATATTCATCTCACCCTTTAGACGACCTTGAATCTCAGTAGTTAACCATGTAAGAGCATTTTTAGCACTGATACCTTCACTCATCATGGTTTCAAAGAAGTGTGCCATCTCAACAGATGAAGTGACAACACTGGCATTGTAGTCATTCATACCGTAATCTTTTACAAAACGATTCATCTTCTCATCCGGAAGTTCCGGAATCTTAGAAAACTCTTCCATCATCTCATCAGTTACTACAGCTTTAAGAAGGTCAGGCTCAGGAAAGTAACGATAATCAGCTGCTTCCTCTTTACCACGCATAGAACGAGTCTCTTGCTTTACCTGATCAAAGAGCCTTGTCTCTTGAGCTATCTCCTGCTCGTAAACACCGTCTTCCCAAGCTTCACTCTGTCTTGCAACCTCAAGCTCTATAGCTTTTTGAATAAATTTAAAACTATTAATATTCTTTATCTCTACACGAGTATAAAGTTTTTCATCACCTTTTGGACGAATAGAGACATTTACATCTACACGGAATGAACCCTCTTGCATGTTTGCATCACCAATATCTAAGTAACGAATGATTGAGTGAAGTTTTTTAAGATATAAAATCGCCTCTTGTGCACTTCTCATATCCGGCTCTGAGACTATCTCCAGAAGTGGAGTGCCTGCACGATTAAGGTCAACTTTTGAGATATCCCCGTCATGTATATTTTTTCCGGCATCAGCCTCTATATGAGCACGGTTTATACGGATTGTTTTATGGCTTCCGTCCTCAAAATCAATTTTTAATTTACCATGTTCGACTATGGGAGTATAGAGTTGAGTAATCTGATATGCACTAGGGCTGTCCGGATAAAAATAGCTTTTTCTGTCAAAATATGATCTTGTATTTATAGTCGCATCGATGGCCGTTCCGAGCATTACAGACTTATGAAGCACCTCTTTGTTTAGAACAGGCAGTGCTCCTGGAAGCGCTAAACAAGTTGGACATGTATTTGTATTTTGTTTGTGGTTGAAACTCGTTGGACACGAGCAAAAAAGTTTTGATTTTGTATTTAATTGGACATGGACTTCAAGACCGATAACTACTTCAAACATAAGTTTCCTTGATAATAAATAATTGATTATCAATTTTACCTAATTAAAGCTTTTAACTCTCATAAAATATTTAAAATATTATAGTTAACGGTGCAGTTCTGTCATTGGGGTCTCTAAGTTGATTAATCTTTATTCAAAGAGTCTTTCAAAAGTTGAGTATGTTTTTTTGCTTCTTCTAATCTCTCTCTGTTTACGGCAAAAGCATCAAGGATTAAAATCAAAAATAGAGAAACGACTATAAAAATTATAGTAATAAAGAGAGATAGGGTTACACCTAAGAATAAGAAAAGTTGAAAAGTTATTATAGCTCCAAAAATGACTATTGCCCAGGATGCCCCAAGCAAAAAGCTTATAATTCTATCGAATTTGTCTTTTTGCATAAAGAGAGCTTCTTAGTGGTCGTCAACAGCCACTGCACCGCCAAGGTAAACATAAGTAAGCATCATAAATATAAAAGCTTGTAAGAATGCCATGAAAGTAAGAAGTGCGAATGGAATCATTGGAAGTACCCAAGGAGCGAGCATTAAGATTACCATTAAGAACATATCATCACCCTTAACATTACCGAAAAGACGGAAGCTAAGAGATACTAAACGAGAGAAGTGAGAAACTATCTCAATTGGAAACATTAACCAGTATAACCACCAAACCGGACCCATAAAGTGTTTGAAGTATTTAATTACACCCTGCTCTTTAATACCAACATAATTGTAATAAACGAATACTGTAATAGCTAAAGTTAGAGGCATCTCCAAAAATGCAGTTGGAGCTTCAAAACCAGGCATTACACCGATTAAGTTGGCAATACCGACAAAAAGACCGATAGTAGCAACAAGAGCTACATACTTACGGGCTTTCTCTGCACCCATAACATCAGTTCCCATCTTTAGAACACCTGAAATGTATGCTTCCATAACATTTTGAGTTCCTCTTGGAACCATTTGAAGATTAGACATAGCCATCTTAACAAGCATTAAAGCTACTCCTGCTGATAAAAGCATGTGCGTCATGTAGATAAAAGTCTTATCGTGAGATATTAAACCGAAAAATGTGAATAATTCACCCATAGGTGTACTCCCTGTCTTAAATAATTGTGGTATTGTATTCAAAGTTGGATTAAACTTTTATAATACCAACTATTTTTTATCTAATTTTTCTACCTTTGTTTAATTTTTGGCTTAACATCTTTAGCAGTGTAGTTTTTATTTGCGATACTTTCTAAAAACACAGTAGCGTATGAACCCTTTGGAAGTGTGAAAGATATATTTAACCTAGTCTCTTTTTTGACATATTTACACTCTATATCTTGCGGATATATCAAAGCTTCTCTTCTATAACCCTTCTCTTGTAAAAACTCATCATCATACTCTTTTTCAATCTCTCTGGCTTCATCTCTTGCACGAAACACATCTCTTCCGCACAGTAGTCCTGTAGGGGTTAAAATCTGTTTTTCAAACTCTTTTGTCGGCATTATCTTTGGAGTGGATAATTTATTATCATTTGAGATATATACATCACCATTAAGAAGCATAAACTTTCCATCGTTCTTGTCGCGGCTTAACTCTACACGCTCTCTAAGCCAATCATTAAAGAACGTACTTTGATATATTGATATTAAAAAGTTTTTAATCTTGATGTCCTCTATAAAGATATCTCCCTTTATCATATCTATGGCTTGCTGTATGCTGTCATTATCGCGGCCAAATCTTTGATATCCAAAATAGTTAGGAAGCCCGTTCTTAGCTATTTTCCTAGCCACCTTCTCTATCTTACCAGAATCAATATTATCTACAAAATGCAGATTTATACTAAATCTGTTACCAGCCAAATCACCCATTCTGATGGAGTGAGAGTGTCTGATAGTATTAAGTATCTTTATCTGTTTATGATAAAACTTTTTAAGCATCTTCTCATAGCTTGCATCAACAGATATATACTGAGTTGTTGTCGCATGCTTATCTTTTAAACCTGCGTAACCGATTTTTTGAGCCGGTATGCCCAGGTACTCTGCAAAAATAGCTACCATATCCCAAGTAGTAAGTTCAATTTTTTTGACATGCAGAATCAGATAGTTACCCCTGCCCTTAAACTCACCATCCATAACTTCATCAACAATAAAATCTGTCGGAGTTTGGTAAAACTTGAAACCTATATCACTCGTACTATCTAAATATTCTCTTTTTCTCATATGTTCCTAACTTTATAGCTGCAAAAACTTCAACTCTTTTGAAGCAATAGCAATATCTTGTTTTATCGCTTTTTTCAACTCATCTATAGAGTCAAATTTTTTATTATCTCTTATAAAAGAGACAAAACTGATTCTCGCCTTTTCTAGACATAAAACCTCACCGTCTAAAATGTGACTCTCTATGGCAAAAGAGCCGTCAGTAGTCACCCTATGTCCGATAAATGATACTGATGGGTGATAGTGCTCTTCATCATCTATTCTTGTCAGAGTGACATAGACTCCCTCTTTTGGTACCAAAAACCCGTTGGCTTCTATGTTTATAGTTGCGACCAACTCTTTTTTACCAATTCCCTGACCGGCCACCAAAGAGCCTCTAATAGTGTAATTATGCCCTAAAAAAGCGTTTGCACCTTTAATATCGCCGATTTGAAGCTTGGTTCTAATCTTATGTGAGTGAACTGAGTCCCCGTGAAGACTTACCTCATCAATAACCTGAACCTCTCCATCTACGTTCTCTTTGAGAAAAAGGTTTTTTAAGTCGTCAAAGGAGTATTTTCTATTTTTACCAAAATGAAAATCATACCCGACTACTATCTTTTTTAATTTTTTAAACTTATCTTTTAAAAACTCTACAAACTCTTCTCCGCTAAGATGGCGGATATCATCCAACTGAAGATACAAAATCGGATGGTTTGAAAAATTCTCTCTCTCTTGTTTTGGAGTAAGATTTGCATAACCTGTCTCAATAACAACAATTGTACCGTTTTCTCCAAGGGCTTCAAAAAGATGCTGATGCCCTATGTGCATGCCGTCAAAACCGCCGATGGCGATTGCTGTACTATTTTTCATAACAGTAGCAGTATTCAAGATTACCATCCTTTCCCGTAAGTTGTGAGGGAGATTTTAAAACTCGTCTCCAGCCCTTTAGCTCACAAGCATCTTCAAATTTTATCATCGCCTGCAGTATTGCTTTTTCATCTGTAACAACACCGTTATTGTCTCTTTTAGCTTCACGCCCTACTTCAAACTGCGGTTTAAACAGCAGTATGATTGTTTTACCTGCCACTCTATCTACATCATCTAAAATATTTAGCAGAGAGATAAATGCCACATCACTAACAACAATATCAAATTTTTTATCGCTCTTAAAATCTCTTATGTCACAACTCTCATATGAGTAAACTCTCTCATCATCCCTTAGGCTTACATGTAGCTGCTCCTTGCCCACATCAACGGCAGTGACTTCTTTGGCTTTGTACTCTAAAAGAACCTCTGTAAAACCGCCAGTTGAAGAACCTATATCTAAAGCTATTTTATCTTTTATATCTAGTTTTAACTCATCCAAAAAGCCACTTAGTTTAAAAGCGGAACGGGAGACATACTCTCTATGCTCCTTTACATGTATCTCATCACTATCTTGAAGTTTATATGAGCTCTTTAATGTAGGCTTTCCGTTGACACTTACAAACCCATCTTTTATTAAAGCCTGAGCCTTGTTTCTGCTTTGTGCTAATGAGTTTTCTACTAAGTAGTTATCTAATCTAATCAATTTTAACTCTCATCTCCTGCTCTGTCAAGCACTCTACCCCTAAACTCATAGCTTTATCGTACTTGCTTCCTGCATCTTCCCCGTAAATCAAAAAGTCTGTTTTTTTAGAAACAGAACCCGACACCTTAGCACCCAACTCTTCAAGCATCTCTTTAATAGCACCCCTTGACTCACTCATAGTTCCGGTCAGCACAGCTGTTCTTCCTTTAAAAGGATTCTCTTTTGCTTCTGCTTTTTTAACAGGTTCAAGCGGTTGTAAAATATCTTGCAGTCTTAGAATTGTATCTCTATTTACCCTGACAAATTCTAAAACAGATTCTGCCATCTCCTCACCTATGCCGTCACACTCGACTATTTTCTCTTTAGAAGTGTTTATAAAACCTGAGCCAAAGTTCTCACTCAAAGTTTTAGATGCGACCTCTCCTACATGTTCAATTCCTAGCGAGTTGACAAAACGCCAATAGTCACACCCCTTTGCATCCTCCAAAGATTTTAAGAGGTTTTGAGATTTTTTCTCTTTAAAACCCTCTAACGCTAAAAGCTTCTCCAGTGTTAAATCGAACAGATCGACTACACTTTTAACAAGTCCTGAGTTAAAGAGAGCCTCGACTATTTTATTACCCAGTCCGTCAATATTCAGACAGGCTTTTGAAGCAAAATAGATTATGGAGTTTATTACTCTTGCCTCACATGTCAAGTTCTGACACTTCAGAAGTACACCCTCATCCAGTAGTTCACTATCGCAGATCGGGCAAACATCCGGTCTTTTATACTCGACTTCACTTCCATCACGCTCGTGAACTAAAACCTTTATAATCTTAGGTATAACATCCCCGCTTCGTAAGATAATAACCCTATCGTTCAAACGAATATCTTTTCTCTGTATCTCATCAAAGTTATGCAGAGTTGCACGCTCTACCACCACACCGTCAATATCTGTAGGCTCTACAATAGCAACAGGAGTCACCGCACCAGTACGTCCTACTTGAAGTACGATATCTTTTACTCTTGTAATCTTCTCAACTGCAGGAAACTTATATGCAACGGAGAAGCGAGGATTTTTAACCGTATATCCCATATCTATCTGTGCAGCAATCTCGTTGACTTTTATAACCATACCGTCAAGCATCATAGGGTATAAGTCTCTCTCTCTATTCATTATTTCATATATAACTTCTATATCAGAAAAGTTTTTACATGTAGAGCTTTGCGGCGGTTTTTTAAAGCCTTGTGAATAGATATACTCCATCTTCTCACTTAGAAGCTTATGTTCAAGCGAATTTACCCCGACACCGTAAGGCAAAAAAACAAGGTTCCTCGAAGCTGTTATGCTAGAGTCAAGTTGACGCAGACTGCCTGCAGCGGCATTTCTTGGATTTGCAAAAACTGCTTCACCATCTTTTAATCTAGCCTCATTAATCTTTTGAAACTCATCTTTGAAAATTACAACTTCACCACGAATCTCTATGCTCTCCTTATGCTCTATAGTAAGAGGAACTGAGCGAATAGTCTTTACATTTTGAGTTATAAGTTCTCCAATAGTTCCATCACCGCGAGTGATTCCCTGAGAAAGCTCTCCATTTTCATATATTAGGTTAAGGCTGGCTCCGTCAAACTTTGGTTCACAATAAAATGAGATATTCTCATCTAATTTATAACTCTTTGTAAGCCACTTCTCTAGGCCTTCACTATCAAAAACATCTTCTAGACTCCACATACGGGAGAGATGTGCTGCTTTAGTAAAACCATCAGATATTACGTCTCCAACTCTTTGAGTAGGCGAATTGGGCAAAATCTCACCACTGTTTTTCTCTTCATACTCCGCAACCTCATGATAAAGCTTGTCATAGATCTCGTCGGTTGTAAGGGGATCATCTAAAACGTAGTAGTGACGTGAGTAGAGATTTAAGAGCTCTACTGCTTTTTTATACTCTTGTTTATTCATGCTGAAATTCTATCTTAATCTTAATTAAATTAATAGACTAAACCTTGGTCTCTAGCCAAGCTCTACCTTTATAAATACGCCAGTAAATTATCCCTTTTATTAGAGTCTCTATATTCATAATTACAAAAATAGTTATAATTCCATACCCCATTTTATAAGCAATATATGAGGGGATTACTCTAAAAAACCATAGAGACAACACATTTATTTTAAGGGTAGTTTTAGTAGCTCCAGCGCCTCTTAGTGCTCCTGAGTATACAAACATTATTGCCAAAGGTATCTGAGCTAATCCAACCAGAATCAGATAGTATGAAGCAACTGCTATAGTTGGAGCGTCTTGTGTGAAAAACCTAACTAACGTCTCTGGAAAGAGTATTAAGAGTATTCCCACGCTTCCCATAAATATATAAGCTATGCGTCCGCTTATCACACCCATGTTATAAGCTCTCTCTTTATTGTTTGCACCTAAATTTTGTCCTACAAGGGCCATGGCAGCTATAGCAAAACCAAATCCGGGCATAAAGGCTATTCCCTCGATACGAAGTCCAACCTGGTAACCAGCCAGGTCTGCCGTTCCATACGCCGTAATGATTGAGACGAAAACCAAAAATGAGATACTTGAGACTCCACGATCTAATGCAGCACTCCAGCCAACACGCCAGACTCTTTTCATATCTCTAAATCTTACAATCGGAATTATATTTAACTTAGAGTCTGGTTTTTTTATAAGAAAATAGTAGGCCACAACATTAAAACAGTATGCCATTACCGTAGCGTATGCAGCACCCTCAATGCCATATGCTTCAAAACCAAAGTGACCAAAAATTAATATATAATTTAAAAAAGCATTCAAGCCTGAAGAGAATAGTTTAATATAGAGTGAACTTTTTGTATCTCCTGCGGCTGAAAGTGCATTATAAAGCAGAGTATCAATGAATATAACAACTATGCCGAGTGAAAGTATCTTAAAATATCTTGAACCCTGTTCTACAACATCACTCTGAGCACCCATTAAAGAGTAGATATATTCACTTCCAAAATATCCGCCTATTGTGACAAAAACTGATAAAAGCAGAGCAAATATTCCAAGTGTGTAAAGCAGTGCAGAGGCTCGTTTTTTTCGTCCTTGCCCTATAAACCTCGATATTAACGCATTGCCGCCTACTACATATAGAGTCATCAAAACATTTATTATCATCATAAACTGCATACTCATACCAACAGCAGCCAAGGCTGATACACTAACCATACCAACCATCAGCATATCAATGAGAACCTGCAGAATATCTACAAGATGTTTAAGCGCTGCGGGGATTGCGAGGGAAAATACTTTTTTTGTATCATTAGAGATTAGTCGCCAAATAATTGTGACACCTCTTTCATAGCTGTTATCAACTCATCTTTTGTCTCGAAACTGAGCACTTTTCTATCTCTTAGCTCCTCTTTTATCGGAGTAAAGTCAAAAACTAAAATATATGAAGTCACTTTTACTTTATCACTGTTCATATTCGCCCATTCAAGTGACATCTCCCCTATTTCACCATACATATCTACGACAGCTGCAGGATAAAGTCTTGTGAGTTTCCTTAAATCTATATCACCAATGCTCGATTTATAAATCATCTTTTTCCTTATTCAAACTTTTATTCATCTTTCCATTTTTCATCTTTAAAAATGCAAAAACTCCAAAAGTAACTCCAACTATAATAGAGAACATACCCCAGAAATCACTACGCTCATAAGCCATAATTATCCAGCATAAATCTGCAAATAGATAAACTACAACTGCTTCATATATTTTTCCGCGAAATGTTAAAAATGCGCCTATGTTTAAAAGTAAGCCGCCGAGAACAGCAAATGAAATCACTAAATATCCTTGATTTTTTGATTCTTTAAAATCCAAGCGAAGTATACCCCACCAATAATAAATCCCAAGCCAATTAAAACGGTAATAGACTCTAAAGAGTAGCCATCAGTAGCTAAAAACCCGATCATAAACGAGGTAAATGCCGCTGAACTTAAAAATAACATGTCATTATATGCGACAATTCTGCCATAGTATTTTTGCTCTATGTTTTTTTGAAGCAGTGTATAAGTATATGACCATAAAGTAGTTGTAAACAACCCGACAACTACACTTGCAAAAATTGATATGTAAAAATCTTTCATCACATATGCCCACAACCAGACGGCGACTGCCTGAAAGATGAATAGATAAGTCACTCTTTTACTGCTTATCCATTTACCAAGAAGAATCGGACCTACAACCAAACCTACTGCTCTTGAAGCATGTAAAAGCCCAAGTGCCAAAGATGTTGCAATAATAGATGCATAATACCTGTCAACCATTAGTGCAACCAAAGCATCAAAAGCAGTTAAACCAACAAAAGCATGAATCAACATCAAATGAATTGCATGAGGAGACTTTTTTAAGTACCTGAAAGTATCACGCATCATCTCTATTAGATTCTCAGTGCCTTTAATAACTTCAACCCTTATATCTAAAGTATAAAGTAGTATAAACCCAACTACAAACATACAAGCATCAAGAATAAAGGCAATTTTGACTCCAAACCAATAAACAACAAAGCCGCTAAGTGCCATTCCTAGAGTATAAGATAGTGACCAGATGATAGAGTGCAGTTCATTTGCTTTTTGGAGCTTTTCTCCACTGAGTATCTTTGGCAGCAGTGACATCTCTGTAGTAAAATAAAAACTTGCTGCTGCCATCTTTATAAATATTAAAATATAGAGTAGCAACAAATCAGAGTGCTCATTTACAAAAACAAGAAGCAGTGTTGCAACTACTTCAAATGAAATTAAAATCAACATAAGCTTCTTAGGTTTCATACTGTCAATAATTGAGCCTGAGATAGGTGCTTGAATCACACCGGATAAAAAGTGAAGCATTGCAACAAATGCTACTACTTCAGCAGTTACATTCATATCTAAAAGCAGCGTATATATGGCAACATTGCTAAACCAGGCACCAAAATATGCAATCAGCTGTATGATAGAGAGTCGTCTTAATATCTGCTCAGATTTTAATAATTTAACATACTCATTCATTAATGGAAATTCCTATAAGATAATAGCTCTTTAGTTAGAGACAAACGCGAGCGTATTGTATCATATTGCTTTAATCAATATATTTCTAGATAATAGTAAAAACAGCTTGCTTTTTATCTTAAAAATAGAGAGTGTTTTAGAGTTTAAAACATCGCTGTTTCACGAGGGTTGAAGCTAGGTAAAATTACTATATATTATATTTATAAAAACAAAAATATTAAATTTTGTACTCGATTGGTTAAAGTAATTATTTTATATGCCGATATGGTGTGTAATAACAATATTCTATAAAAGAAGGAGTAGGTCATGGATGGCATTGCAAATGTTGCTAAACAGCAACAGTCACAAGTAGGTTCTCAAGAAACTCATGGAAGAGTAGCTCAAACGCAACAACAGATACAACAACCTCGTAATATGGATGTAGTTAAAGAGATACAAAAAGAGAGTTCAGCTAGCTCTACAAAAATTAATTCAAAAGAGCAGGTAGAAAATTTGGTTCAGCAGCTAAACAAGGCACTAGCTCCAATGAATACAAACTTAAAATTTGGTGTTGATATGCAAGATGTATTTTTTGTATCTGTAATAGAATCAGAAACAAGTAAGATAATCAGAAGATTTCCAGCCGAACAAGCAGCGGATTTTCTTCCAAAAATGCAAGAAGTGACAGGAATTCTTTTTGATTCAAAAGGGTAAGTAAATACCTTTTTGAATTTTTAATGCGTCAGCATAATCCTCTTTTATAATTTTCTTCATAACTTTTAAAGCTAATCACTGCGCTAACCATTATTTAATATTTTTTGTAGTAAAATCGCGACAATTATTTTCTCGCAAGGTTTTTATATGAAAAAAGAAGTTAAAAAAGTAGTCTTGGCATACTCTGGTGGTTTGGACACCAGTGTAATCCTGAAATGGCTGCAAGATGAGTACAAGTGTGAAGTAGTAACTTTCACAGCTGACCTCGGTCAAGGTGAAGAGCTTGAACCTGCACGTATAAAAGCACTTGAATTTGGTATTAAACCTGAAAATATCTTTATTGATGACTTAAGAGAAGAGTTTGTAAAAGATTTCGTGTACCCTATGTTTAGAGCAAATGCTATCTATGAGGGTGAGTATCTTTTAGGAACTTCTATCGCTCGTCCATTAATTGCTAAACGTCAAGCTGAAATTGCTAAACTTACCGGTGCTGACGGCGTCAGTCATGGGGCAACAGGTAAAGGTAATGACCAAGTACGTTTTGAGATGGGGTATCTGGCTAATGACTCTACTCTTACTATTATTGCACCATGGAGAGAGTGGGACTTGAACTCTCGTGAAAAACTTTTAGCATATGCGGCAGAGCATGGTATCTCAATTGAAAAAAAGGGTAAAAAGTCACCCTACTCTATGGATGCGAACCTACTTCACATCTCTTATGAAGGCGGTATTCTAGAAGATCCTAGTGCAGAGCCCGAAGAGAGCATGTGGTTATGGTCAAACTCTCCTGAGAGAGCACCTGATAAGGCTGAATATATTGAAATCAATTATAAAAATGGAGACCCAGTCAGTCTAAACGGCAAAGAGTTAAGCCCTGCAGCAATGCTTAAAACACTTAACGAAATTGGCGGAAAGCATGGTATAGGACGTATTGATATTGTTGAGAACAGATTTGTCGGCATGAAGGCTCGCGGCTGTTATGAAACTCCGGGTGGAACTATCATGTTAAAAGCTCACCGTGCAATCGAATCAATCACTCTAGACCGTGAAGCTGCACACCTTAAAGATGAGATGATGCCTCGCTACGCAAAACTTATATATAATGGTTTCTGGTTTTCAGCGGAGCGTGAAATGCTACAAGCAGCAATTGACAATACACAGAAATTTGTTAATGGAAACGTTCGTCTTAAGCTCTATAAAGGTTCCATAATGGTTGTTGGCCGTTCTTCAGAAATGTCACTTTTCAATGAAGAGTATTCAACTTTTGAAGAGGATGAAGTCTATAACCAAAAAGACGCAGAGGGCTTTATTAAGCTAAATGCTTTACGATTTATTATCGAAGGCAAAGCTAGAAAAAACAAATAATATTAAAGGATTAAAATGAGTATGATTAAAATTGATATGAATTCAGATGAATTTAAAGCTGAGATGGAAAAGACTATTAAGTTTACAGACAAGGTAAATAATCAATTTGGATGGGTATATAATCCGCAAGTAGAGGTCAATGAAGGTGTACAGATGGGTCTTGCCAGAAACAAGATGATGTATAACAAACGTTTCTGTCCATGTTTCATGGTTGATGACAGTGGTGATAAACCAAAAAGTGTTGATGACAGAATTTGTCCTTGTAAGCCGGCAATTGAAAAAGAGATTCCAGAATTAGGCGCATGTCACTGTGGTATTTTTTGTACTCCTGAATTCGCAGCGGCTAAAAGAGTAGAACTTGGTATGGAAGAGGCTGCTCATACTCACTCTCGAGGTCTTAGTAAAGAAGAGGCTGAGATGCTGGTAAATAAGAGTGAATTAGACTCTGATGAGATGGTATCACTTCTTGAAGCAAGAGAAATCGGCATGGTTAAATTCAAACTTGTTGATGTTCGTGAGCATATGGAGTGGCAGATGGGTCACATCAAAGGTGCTGATGTACTTATTCCTACTAGTAGTTTTTTCCCTACATTAGAAGAAGCAAAACTAGATAAAAATGAGAATATTATTCTCTACTGCCATGTTGGAAGCCGTAGTGCACACTGTGCTAGAATTTTAACCGATTCAGGGTTTACAAAAGTAGGAAATGTAACAAACGGAATAGTCTCTTATCACGGCGAAATAGAAAGATAGGGAAAAGATGAAAGTACTTTTGATTAAAGATGTAAAAAGTCTAGGAAAAGCCGGTGAAGTTAAAGAGGTTAAAGATGGTTATGGCAAGAATTTTCTAATTGGAAAAGGATTTGCCAAACATGCGACTGAAGAAATTTTAGCTCAACATAAAGAGGATCAGGAGTTAGCTGCTGAGGAGTTAGCTAAAGAGATAGCATCTTTAAATGATTTAGCCATTAAACTTGATAAGACAGAGATAATAATAACTAAAAAAATTGGTAAAAACGGTCATCTTTTTGGTGCAATAACAAAAGATGAAGTTGCTCATGCACTTTTAGAGCAACACAACATTGAGATTGATAAAAAGCATATAACAGACAAGGTTGCAATTAAGACAATCGGAGAGCATGACTTAGATCTTAAACTAGGTCACTCAATTCATGCCACTCTGCATGTGGATGTCCAAGGAGAGTAAGCAAAATATGGAATATTTTATCTCGTCAACAGGGAACAAATAATATGTTTGATGCCACTACCATACTTGCCTATAAAGGTAAAAACAGAGCTGTAATCGGCGGTGACGGTCAGGTTACTTTCGGAGATAGTGTTTTAAAGGGTAATGCAACGAAAATACGCACCCTGCACAAGGGCAGGATACTAGCCGGTTTTGCCGGAAGTACCGCTGATGCTTTTAATCTCTTTGATATGTTTGAAGAGTTTTTAGAAGATAAAAAAGGTGACATTTTAAAATCAGTTGTTGAATTTTCCAAAGCTTGGCGTAAAGATAAAGTTCTCAGACGATTAGAAGCAATGATGATTGTTTTAAACAATGAACATATCTTTATACTCACTGGAAATGGAGATGTCGTAGAACCAGAAGATGGGGAGATAGCATCAATAGGCAGTGGAGGAAACTACGCTATATCAGCAGCTCGTGCCCTAAAAAAACATGCAGACATGGATGAAGAGGAACTTGTGAAAGAGAGTTTAAGCATAGCAGCAGATTTATGTATATATACAAACCACAATATTAAAACTCTTACATTAGATGAGGATGAGAAGTGAATTTAACACCAAAAGAGATTGTAGAATATCTAGATAAATATGTTATTTCACAGCATAATGCAAAAAAGACCATTGCACTAGCCCTTAGAACCAGATATAGAAGAATGAAATTAAACCAAGAACTTCAAGATGAAATAATGCCAAAAAATATCTTGATGATAGGCTCAACCGGTGTCGGTAAAACAGAGATATCAAGAAGATTGGCTAAGATGATGAAGGTTCCTTTCATTAAAGTTGAAGCCAGTAAATATACAGAAGTTGGTTTTGTAGGTAGAGATGTTGAGTCAATGGTTCGTGATTTGGTTGTCTCATCCATAGCTATTGTAAAGGCTGAAAAAGAGGAACAAAATAGAGAAAAAATTGACAACTATGTTTTAAATAAAATAGTTGAAAAACTTATTCCTCCTCTGCCCGAAGGAGCGAGTGAGTCCAAAAAAGACGACTACAATAGAGTTCTAAAAGCTACTGAAGAGAGAGTAATCTCCGGTGAGATGGACGATAAAACTATTGAACTTGAAATCGAAAAAATACATGTAGAGTTTAATGACACAAATTTACCTCCTGAGATGGCAAAAGTCCAAGAATCTTTCTCCAAAGTATTCTCTCAAATGAATAAAGAGGAGAACAAACAGGCAGTAACTGTCAAAGACGCAAAATCTATTTTGAAACTTGAGGCAAGTTCAAAACTTTTAGACTCTACAAATATAAATGCCCAAGCGCTAAAACGTGCCGAAGATGGTGGAATAATTTTTCTTGATGAAATTGATAAAATAGCTATTAGTGCAAAATCTCAAAGTAGGAATGACCCTAGTAAAGAGGGAGTTCAAAGAGACCTGCTCCCAATTGTCGAAGGAAGCAGTGTAACTACAAAATATGGAGTTATCAATACTGACCATATTCTTTTTATTGCTGCAGGTGCTTTTCATATCACTAAACCAAGTGATTTGATTCCTGAACTTCAAGGCAGGTTTCCCCTAAGAGTAGAGCTTGACTCTCTAACAGAAGATACACTATATAAAATTTTAACTCAAACAAAAAACTCTCTGTTAAACCAGTATCAAGCACTGTTAAAGGTAGAGGGAATGCAACTGACATTTGAGGATGAAGCAATAAAGTCCATTGCCAAACTTGCCCACCGAACTAATGAAAAAACAGAAGATATCGGAGCGAGAAGACTTCATACCGTACTTGAAAAAGTACTCGAAGATGTAAGTTTTAACGCAGATGAACATAAGGGTGAAGAGTTTATAATAACTTCAGAATTAGTACATGAGAAACTTGATATTCTTATAGAAGATGATGACTTATCAAGATATATATTATAATACTCCATGCAGGAATAGAGTACCTTTCCTTCACAGGGACAAAAATCAGGCATTTTATGCCTGTTATTCAATAATAAGGCAAAATATATGACAAAAGCTGGTTTTACTAAAGAGACCCATGCAGGCTTTGTATCTCTCATTGGTCGTCCGAATGCTGGAAAAAGTACACTGATGAACTCACTACTTGGTGAAAATATTGCTATGGTCAGCCAAAAAGCAAATGCAACAAGAAGAAGATCCAATGCGATAGTTATGCATGAAGATACTCAAATCATTTTTGTTGATACTCCCGGTATACATGAGAGAGAGAAGATACTAAACCAATTTATGCTTGATGAAGCTCTTAAGGCGATGGGTGATTGTGACCTTATTGTCTATTTGGCTCCTATTACAGACTCCACCGAACATTACGAAAAATTTTTAAAATTAAATAATGGCAGAGTTAAACATATCATTGTTCTTAGTAAAATTGACCAAGTCAAGCAGGATAAACTATTCAAAAAAATCGCTTCATACAACCAATATTCTGATCAATTTGAAGCACTTATACCTGTTGCTATTCCCAAAAAAATCGGGCATGATGAACTACTGAAAGTTATCTCTAAAAACCTGCCTAAAAGCCCTTTTCTTTATGATCCAGACGATTTAACAAGTGAACTAGTTCGTGATATATATGCCGGTTTTATTAGAGAAGGAATCTTTCAAAATGTTAGTGATGAAGTGCCTTACGAAGCTGATGTAATAATTGACACTATTGAAGAGGAAAAAAATATAGATAGAATTTTTGCTACAATAATTATTGAAAAAGAGTCTCAAAAAGGTATTATCATTGGCAAAGGCGGAGATTCCATAAAAAGAATTGGCAAATACTCTAGAGAAAAAATAGAGAGACTAAGCGGTAAAAAGGCATACCTTGAATTACAGGTATCTGTAAAAAAAGGTTGGACAAAAGATAAAGCATTCTTAGAAAAAATAGGTTATATATCATGAAACTACTACAACTACTACTACTTATAAGCTTAAACATATACGCTAGTGATATTTTGACTAGCTACAGAATCAACGGCATTAGTGAAATTGAAAAACAGATGGATTTAGAGCTGTCAAAAAAAGATTACTGGAGCAGATATCTCGCAGACAAAGACACAACATTCGGTTACCTGGAATCTTATGTCAATGTTCTTACATGTAACAAAGAGGAGTCTGCACTAAACCTATACTCGGTCGATAAAAGCAAAAGATTTAAATTTAGAAAGAAGTATAGTGCCTTTACTGGAAAACTAAGAGGGGATAAGCTTAAAGAGGGAGATCTAAAGACACCAATTGGAATATACCAAATAGTAAAAAAACTCTCCAAAGAGACTAAACTGGACTCATTCTACGGTCCGTTAGCATTTGTTACATCATATCCAAATATATATGACTCCTACAGAGGAAAAAACGGTTCCGGTATATGGATACATGGACTTCCGACAAAAGAGAGCAGAGATGAGTTTACAAGAGGCTGTATTGCCATAAACAACTCAAGCATAGAGTGTTTAAACAAAAATATAGCTATAAACAAAACTCTTCTTATCATAAACAGTTCACAAGTTAGCAAAAATATCTCTAAAGATATACTAGCCTCTATTCTTTCTCAACTCTACTCTTGGAGATATGCTTGGTTATATAGCGATATAAAAAGATATCTGCAATTTTACGCACCAGAATTTATCAGAAATGACGGTATGAATATTACAAGGTTTACAAATTATAAAACAAGAGTTTTTAAGAAGATTGAAAAAAAGAGCATTGTATTTAATAACTTGAATGTTGTGCCGTACCCGAATAGTTCTCATATTTACCAAGTGACTTTCAAAGAGTTTTATAAATCAGAAACATTTGAGTTTACCGGAGACAAGACTCTTATAGTCAAAGTTGCTGATAATAATAAGATTCAAATCTTGACAGAAAAATAGAAAAGCACACAGTGAATCTTAATTTATTAAAAATAGTTTTTATACTTACTATTGTATACACTTATGCATCTGCGAATGTTCAATTAATTAAAAAAGAGAACAGTGACTCAAACACTACCCTACTTGTAATTGGAGGAATTCATGGTGATGAACCAGGCGGATATTTTGCTGCATCTATTCTGGCAACTCACTATAAAATTAAATCCAAAAACCTATGGATAGTTCCAAACCTGAACCAGGCAAGTATTCAAAAAAATAGACGAGGTATACATGGGGATATGAATAGAAAATTCTCCACAATAAAAAAGAGTGACAAAGATTTTAAAACAATTAAAGAGATAAAAAAAATTATTTTACAAAAGAATGTATCTCTTGTTTTAAACCTGCATGATGGACATGGATTTTATAGAAAAGAGAATCACGGTAAGATATTCAATCCAAACGCATGGGGACAGACTTGTGTAATCGACCAGTGCGTGCTTGACCCAAACCAACCATTTGGAAACTTAAATAATATAGCTCTTGACCTCAAAAAAAGGATGAATAAAAAACTTATAAAAGAGCATCATAGTTTTGATGTAAGAAATACAAATACAAAATTTGATGATGAAGCTATGCAACTATCACTTACATATTTTGCAGTAACCAATAAAAAACCGGCATTTGCAATAGAGAGTAGTAAAAACCTCTCTTCATTGTCTCAAAAAGTATTTTATCAACTTCTTGCAGTAGAGGAGTTCATGAATATTATGGGTATCTCCTTTACAAGAGAGTTTGAACTAAACGAACACAAGCTAGCTGATATGTTAAAAAACTATGGCAATTTAAGTATAAACAACAATATTTCCCTAAATTTGACTACTATAAAAAAATCTTTAAGCTTTATTCCGATAAAATCAAAGAGTAATGCGTTTGTCTTCTCCAATCCACTTGGTAGTATCGTGAGAAGGGGTAAGAACTTTGTCGTTTATGTCGGTAACAAGAAGATTACAACACTTAAAGCACAATACTTTGATATCAAAGAGTCATGTGCAGATAAATATGATGTAATCGCTGATGGAGAGAGAATCTCTTACAAAAAAGCTTCAGATATTTTTGTTAATGACGATTTTAGTGTCGTTAAAAAAGATAACTATCGTGTAAATGTGATTGGTTACAAGTCAAAAAAACATCTTAATGAGAGTGGAATAAGCATAAAGCTTAAAGACTTGGACAGAAGATTTTCAATTGACAATAAGAGTAGAGTTTATAGAGTTGAGTTTTACAAAAATAATGAATTTTGTTCTATGTCCAAGGTTCATTTTAAATAGGATTATTAAAAATGAGTAAAAAAGAAAAGCACTCTTTCTCCGGTGTACTTTCTGTTAATCCATATAAGAACAGTTATGTGAGTGCGGTTTCAAGTTTTTTAAGTGAAACAACATCTCCAGTATATAATAAAAATCAATATGTAGTATCATATCTAAACACAAAAGGCTTTATTAATAGCCATATCTCTATAAGTAAGAATATTCCAGATGAAGATTTATATGATGCTGTCTATAATAAAACATATGATGAATTAGGGCTTGATCAGGCAGTCTCATATCAGATACAATATATTGAAACCTTTAACAATATAGATGAAGATAATAGAAATTTTCATGTATTTATAATCGATCCAATAGTTATTGAAGATGTATTTAAAACTACAGTTGAAAAAATCAAATATATAGATTATATCATTCCTTCTCCTCTGCTGCTAAAATCACTCTACTCAAAAGAGATTATAGAAGATAGCGGAGTCCACTGTTTTATTTACTTTCAAGAGAACGATACTTTTCTCACTATTTATAATGAAAAAGATTTTGTATATACTAAATCTATAAATTACTCTTTCTTGCAGATGCATGAAAGATTTTGTGAACTTTTTGGAGAAATGGTTGTATATGAAGATTTTATTAATTTTCTTACACATGAAAACCTCAAGACAACTGAAAGTGAGTACAAAACACCTCTTATTAAGCTCTATAAAGAGATATTTGCAAATATTAATGATATTTTAACTTATGTAAAAAGAGCCTTAGATATAGATAAGATAGAGTGTGTATACATAGACACCCAACTACCCTCTATCACTAAACTAGACGAGATGGCAGAAGTTGAACTTAGTGTTAAAAGCAGTAGCTTTAATTTTGACTATGGCTTTGAGAGCAGTGATAGCCATATAGGTCACCTTCACTACCTTATGCATCTATATACGACGCTCTCTGAAGAGGAGAGATACTCCTGTAATTTCACCACCTACCATCGTCCTCCAATGTTTACAAAAAGGGAGAGCGGACGTGTTATCTTATTAGCTGCTGCCTCACTAGTCGCAGCCTTTATTTACCCAGTTTCATACTGGACGCTTACATATGCTCAATCACTGCAGTATAAGCTTTTACATGAAGAGTATAACACTATTCATAATGTTAAAATTACAAGAGAAGCGACTCTGAAAAACAGAGAGGCTGATAAAGAGAAGATTTCAAAGCTACTGGCTTTTGAGAAACAAGAGTATATTGAAAAAAAGAACACGCTTATTAAGATTCACGATGTTAAAGTAAACTACCCTATGAAAGCAGCTCTTTTATATAAGTTTACAAAAGATTTAAATAGATATAGAGTTAAGATAGAGTCCGCAGCATACAGTGATAACAATGAGACCGACAGAGTAGATAATGCAAAAGAGCTAACCTTTAATCTGGTCTCTTCCAATGACAAAAAGATAACTGGTTTAATTAAATACTTAACTAAAACCTATGAAGATAAATTCCACTTCTTTTTAGATGAAATATCCTACAAAAAGGAATCAAAGTTATATTTTGCTGAACTAAAGGTGAACCTCTTATGAGCTTAAATTTAATGATAGAAGATGCCCTGCGAAGTATAGATAATTTTTTTAAAGAGAAATCTCAAAAAGATACCTATATGGTATATGTAATGCTGATTGCTGTTATGGCTACCGTAGCCTATCCATTTTATGATTTATCAGTAAATGAGTTCAACAAAGTTAAGGACAACATTGCAGAGATAAAAGTTAAGATTAATGCAGATAAGGTTTACTTGAAAGTAAACACAGAAGCTAAGATAGTTAAACTAAATCAGAAGATTAAAGAACTTGAAAATGAGTTACAGGTAAATAAAGATAATAATCAATATATAAAACATAAAATAGAGACAATATCATCACTAATTTATGATGAGAGAACTTGGGGCGAATATCTTAACTCTATATCTGTAAAAGCTAAAAAACATGGTATAAAAATAATTAACTTTACCAATAAATATACAGACAGCAACAACTCTTTTGGACACGTATTAGATATTATGCTTGAAGTTAGTGGTAATTACTCTAATACGGTTAAATTTATAAACTCTATTGAACAGAGTGAGTTGGTTGTTGACCTGCATGATTTAAGTATGAAGACACAAGATAGGCTCAACACGAAACTTAAGATTTCAGTATGGGGGATAACTTACTAATGAAAACAGCATTAATACTGCTTCTGGCAGTTGTTTTAAGTAACACTCTATACTCCCAAGAGCTGCAATGGGTTGACGAGCAGATAGCTGCTATAAAACCTGCAAGAAAAAGTGTGAGAATCTTGGCTATCAGAGACCCTTTTATATTTTTAAATAGAAAAAAAAGTGAAAAAAAAGTGCATGCTAAATCCTCTTTTGTCTCTAGTTCAAAAACTTCTGCCGCTAAAATTGTCAATAAACAAAAGAGAGAGTTTAAGAGCGGTACCTTTACTCTGAGTGCAATAATAAACAGTTCAGCTATGATAAATGGTCACTGGTATAAAAAGCATGATAAAATCAGTAACTACACCGTTACTGATATCAGTAAAACGTCAGTTACACTAAAAAAAGGTGATAGAAAAATTATGTTATCAACAAATGTGAAAAAACAATCTCTAAAATTCAAAAATAAGTAGGACATGTTTATGAAACTTATACAAACAACAATATATACAGCACTACTAGCTCTTCTGTTGTCAAATGCTGCTTTAGCAGACTGTTCTTATGAACTATTTAGCATCAGTTCTACAAAGAACACTAAAATTATAGATTTTGTAGAGCAGCTTAGTGATGAGTGTGATTTTAGTATTATAGTGACAGATCCTAATGCTGAAAAATTTTTGAATAGTAAATTAAATAAGACCAATCTAAACAACTTAACTATAGGTGAAGTTTTAAACATTATATTAAAAGAGAACAATCTATCTTACACTCTTGAGAACAATATTCTGAAAATTTCATACCTTAGTACAAGAATGTTTAGTATTGACTATATTCTGTCCCAGAGAAAAGGTCAATCTAATACAGATATCACTCTCTCTTCAGAGGGTGCCGGAAACTCGACACCAGGTGCAGCGACAACTACATCTGCTGATGCTGGATCAACAGGCGGTGGTGGAGCCGGTAAATCTGGCATGAAAATAGATAGCACAGACGAGGTTATATTTTGGAAGCAGTTAGATTTAGAGCTGCAAAAGGTTTTAAACAGGCCACAAGACAGATACGAAGCTGAAGCTCCAATTATAAATAAAAACGCAGGTATTATTACTGTCACAGCGACAATAAAACAGATGGAGAGGCTTGAAAAATATCTCAAAAATCTACAAGACAAGGTGAAACTTCAGGTATTAATTGATGTACAACTACTATCTGTAGAGATGAAAAAAGGCAAGACTACCGGTGTTGACTGGGGGCAGCTATTTGCACTTCAAAATATTGAGCTAAGTGTTCATCATCTTAATAATAAAAATGTCAGCAAGTGGGATAGTACGGGTAAGGCTGTTAACGTATCAGAGACCCAAATCGCTTCGGGCTTAATTAACGGTACTGCTAACCTTCTTAGTATAAAAGCCGGTGGAAGCTTGAATGAGGTCATTAAGTTTCTTAAGACTCAAGGAGATGTAAGCTCTATCTCAAATCCAAAAGTCCTGACACTTAACAATCAACCGGCACTGATAACTGCCGGTACAGAGTATTTTTATAAAATAACAAGTACAGAGACATTAGCAGGTGGAACAAGCGGTACGCAAAGTGCAAGTGAAAATGTTCAATCAGTATTTGCAGGTGTTCTTTTGGATATTACTCCGGAAATTGCTGATGACAATACTATTACTCTTAAAATAAATCCGTCACTATCTGAAGCTATAGGAAATACTTTTATTGCTTCTGGTAGCGGAGACAGAACTATGCCGCCAGACCTTAGTCGCCGTCAACTATCCTCGGTTGTCACAGTCAAAGATGGTAACCGCATTATCTTAGGTGGACTAATAACTACATTGGACTCCATTAATGTTAATAAGGTTCCAATCTTAGGCGATATTCCCGTTATTAACTCTCTTTTTAAATATGAGGATAAAGTTAAAACGGTTACAGAGCTTGTTATTGTGATAGAGCCTCATATTATAGGTAAAGAGAAAAAGAGCCTCTCTTTATCAGATTTAGGCTATGAAGGTCTCACAGAAGATATGGCAATGAATAAAAAAGTATCTTTGTCAAAAACTTCTACTAACTTACTAAAAGACCTTGATAAATTAAAAAAGTCTACTACAAAAGAGAAAGATTGAAACCAAACATCTATGAAGAATCAAGGGATGTTTTTTTAGATACCGTAAATGCCAAGGATTATATACAGCTTGAGAGAGTATCTAATATCTATCAATCTCTAAAAGACTCAATAGCCAAACCTTTAAAAATGGTACTTCTGTATGGTAAGCCAGGTACCGGTAAAAGTATGTTTTTATCAAAACTTTATCAAACTCTTCTATCTTCTCAGAAGGTTCACTTATATAAAACGCCTATTCTGGATGAGAGCGAATTTTTCAAGACACTTGCCCAAGACCTATACTCTATGACATACAGTGGTGAGCTTAACTTTACTCAATTTATGAAAATTGTAGAGAGTAGAGATATCAATGAAGATGTTATGCCGCTTATAATGCTAGATGAAGCGCAACTATATTCAAGCTCTTTAATGGAAAAAATCAGACTTCTATCGGACACAAGAAAGCTTAAGTTTTTAATAGCACTTCATAAAACAGAGAAGGAAGACTTAATTGCTAAAGAACATTTTCAAACTAGAATCTGGGAAAGTATTAGACTTGACAATGCTTCAGCCAATGAGTTGAAAATCTATATTCAAAAAAAACTCATGAAGGCAAACTGTGTAGACACAGCAAGTATGTTTTCTCAAAAATCTATAAACCTGATTCATAAACTAACAGAGGGAAACTATAGAGACACCAATAAACTTGTATATACGCTATTTGACATATATGTATATTATTTAAATAACAAGCCTAACAAAATAAAAGGAAGTGAAATCTCACACAATATTATAGAGATGTCTGCTATTCATACAGGACTAATCAATGCTTAATGTCAATGACTTAGAGATAAAACATAGAAAATATAAAAGAAAACAACATGCACCATATTATAAAATCTCTATCTTTATAGTTACTACTACCGCTCTTATCACTATTTTTTATAACTACTACTCAAATATTAAGCTAAATACAAAAAAACAAACTATCAAAGAGTCTTCTATTGTACAAAAGAATGAGGTTAAACCTATAAAAATAGAAACACAAGAGCGTAATAATACGAAGAAGATAGTAAATACAAAATTAGTTACTGTGCAAAAAAATGAACAAAAAATAGAAAAAACAGAGCCAAAAGAGGAGTCTATAACTAAGCAAAAGAGAGTGATACTATCCCCCTCTTTAGATTTTATGCATGATATACAGTCTGAGAACCTTGCATATTACGGAGACGAAAAGAGTAGTAAACCTAAAAAAAACCAAACAAAAGAGAGACCCAAGAAAAAGCACAAAGTAGTAAAAAAGATAGAAAAAATAAAAAAACCTACAGCAAAAGTGGATAAAAAAAACTCTATAAATATACAAAGAAAAAATGATGAGAAAGATATAAAAGATGTTATTAAAAGATTTAAGACTAACCACAACCCTGCGCTCAGTCTATTTGTAGCGAAAAAATATTATAAATTAGGGGTATATGACAAGGCGTACAACTATGCTCTACGCACAAATGAGATAAATAACAATATAGAGGCTAGCTGGATTATATTTTCTCAATCATTGGTCAAAATGAATAAAAAAGATATGGCAATTAAAACACTAAAAAAATATATTGCTTACTCTAACTCATCACGAGCAAAGCAGTTGCTAGATGAGATCTTATCTGGGAAGTTTAAATGAAAACATTACTAATACTATTTATAACTATAAACTTATACGGTGACATAAAGCAGGATATGTTTACTCTCTACCAAAACAAAAAATATGAAAAAGTTTGTACAATGGGCGTTAATAATTTCAAGAGATATAGACAGGATGAGGAGTATATATCACTCTACGCTTTTGCCTGTCTTAAATCAGACAATATAGATCGCTTGGCAATACCCATAGCAACACTAAAATATTCAAAAGATGCTCGTTCAAATTCAGCATACTTCTCTACAATATTGATGCAAAAAAAACTTCTTTACCACGCCCTATTGGATAATTATGATCTTTATTCACTAAATTTGCCCACTACAGACTACGTCTTATCAAAAGTTTTTGATTTATATGCTAAACTCAACAGACATGAACCGAGATCTTTTTATCTCTTTGAAGATGAGAATAACCCTAAGCTAAGTTATAAACTATATCTTTTAAAAGATGAAAGATTGAATAAAATAGTGGTTGAAGAGTATTATGATGCAGTTGCTATCAAACAGCATGTTTACTGGTAGGAGAGATGATGGATAGGATTACTTCAGATTTATTAGCAAATGGCTCTATAATGAAGAGTCAAGTCGATAGACTAATTGCTAAAGGCCTTGATACCAACCTGATTCTTAGAGATATAACTCTATCTGGATTTATGACGATGGATAGGCTTACGCGATTTATTGTTGATAAAATACAAAATGGCGAATATCACCTCTCTATAATCGACAACTATGATTATATACAAGAGAAAGATGTATTAATAAAGCTAGCCCAAAAACAGAACCTTCTCTTCCTTGATTTAGACTCAATAGATATGGACTATAGACTTACCGAGAAGATATCTCTAACTCAATTAAAAAAATATAATGTACTTCCGGTATCCGAAGATGATTTAAGTATTACAATTGCATTCTGTGATCCATTTGATATTGAGGCTCAAGAGTCTGTACAGAGACTTTTTTCAAGAAAGCCGGTTAAGGTTGCAGTAGCTACGAAAAAACAGATAGACTCATATCTTTTTAAAGTGGAGCTAAAAGATAGTGTAAAGGGCTTAATAAAAAAAATTAGAGACGAATTAAACTCTATAAACTCTATCGAAGAGCAGCAAGAAGCCTCATCAATTCTTCTTTTAATTGACGTAATACTAAATGCCTGTATCAAGGGTCGTGCTAGTGATGTCCATATTGAGCCAACTGAGAAAAACTGTGTTGTACGCGGTAGAATTGATGGAAAACTGACAGAGGTATTTATCTTTGAAAAAGATATCTATCCTCCACTCGCCTCAAGACTTAAACTACTTGCGAACCTTGATATTGCAGAGAAGAGAAAGCCGCAAGATGGTCGTTTTTCAACCTTGGTCGGTTCTAGAGAGTACGACTTTCGTATATCGACACTTCCCATTTTATACGGTGAATCTGTTGTTATGAGGGTACTTGATAAACAAAAGGCACTCGTTAGACTTGAAGATGCAGGTATGGATACTATGAGTTATCATAAACTGCTTAAGGGACTAGAGTCCCCATACGGAATTATTTTAGTAACCGGTCCGACAGGTAGTGGTAAGACTACGACCCTATATGGTGCTTTAAATGAACTCAGAAATGTGGAAGATAAAGTCATCACTATTGAAGATCCGGTAGAGTACAGAATGAATCTAATTCAACAGGTTCAAGTCAACCAAAAAGTTGGGCTTGGTTTTGCTGATGCACTTCGCTCAATATTGAGACAAGACCCTGATAAAATCATGATTGGTGAGATCCGTGATCAGGAGACACTAGAGATTGCAATAAAAGCTGCTCTAACAGGTCATATGGTAATATCTACACTCCATACAAACGACTCTATAAGTGCAATAGCACGTATGGTGGATATGGGGATACCTCACTATCTCATAAGTGGTGCTCTAGTCGCGATACAAGCACAAAGGCTAGTAAGAAAGATATGTCCAAACTGTAAAACAGAAGAGAAAGTTTCAGCTTCAACTTTGGAAAGAATACATCACCTTATTCCTGAGCATAGTAAATTTTACATTGGAAAAGGGTGTAAAGAGTGTAATGAGACCGGCTATGTTGGAAGAGAGATGATTTGTGAGGTTTTAAACATTAATGAAAAGTTCTCATCTCTTATAGCCAAGGGTGCATCTAACGAAGTTCTGCATGCTCAAGCAGTTGAAGATGGTTTCGTTGGAATCTTTCAAAATGGTATCAATAAGGCTTTAAATGGCATCACAACTCTAGCAGAAATCCTAAAGGTGGCAAAATAATGAAATACTTTGTAGCATCTGTACTTGTAAAAGGTAAAAAAGAGCACATTGGGATATATGCCGAAGATAGAAAACAGGCTAATGAGATTATGAAACTAAAACACTCTGGAATTATAATCAAGATTTCAGAGGAGAAAGAACCTTTAGAGGCTCAGTTTAAAAGGTTCAAAACAAACCTGCTAAGTAACGTAAAAAAAAGAAAAATAAAACCTGATGCCCTTATAGCTTCTATTAGACAATTAGCCGTAATGACAAATGCAGGTATTTCAATATATGACTCCTTAAGTGACATTGCAAACTCAACTCAAGATGAAAATCTAAAATTTGTTTTCAGTAAACTATCTGAAGATATTAATGCCGGTCATGCACTCTCAACATCTATGGAGAACTTTCGTTTCGAGCTTGGAAATCTAGCAATTGCAATGGTTCAACTTGGTGAGAAGACAGGTAATCTGGACGAGGCACTATACTCTCTAGCTAATATGCTAGAGGAGATTCGTTCAAACTATATTAAATTTAAAAAGGCCATGGCATACCCAAGAAATGTTATGATTGCAATGGCTATAGCTTTTATAATACTCATCTCCTATGTTGTTCCAAATTTTAAAAACATGTTCGAAAAACTACATGCCGAATTACCGCTGCCTACAAAAATCCTATTAAGTCTAGAACATATATTTAATAATTATGGACCATACGTACTTATAATTTTATTTATTGCATTTACAATTTTAAAATATCTTATTAACAATAATAAAGATATCAGATATGCATGGCATGAGCTTCTTCTTAAAACATATCTTATCAAGAATATTATTATGTATTCAACACTCAGTCGTTTTACACTTGTCTTTTCTGAACTTATTCGTGCAGGTATACCAATAGCCGAGGCTCTTGACACCTCAATCTCTATGATAGATACTCTTCCCTTAAAAGCAAAGCTATCCTCTGTAAGGTCTGCAGTTGAGAAGGGTTCTACCCTCAATAAAGGCTTAGAAGATACCAAACTATTTGAAAACATGATTATTCAAATGGTTAGTGCCGGTGAAGATAGTGGTACACTTGATTCCATGATAGGTAAAGTTGCAGAGTACTTTAAAATGAGGTTTGATGCCATTATTGATGGTCTTTCAGAAGCAATAGAACCAATTATGCTATTGATTATTGCTTCTATGGTTATTTTACTTGCTCTTGGTATATTTTTACCTATGTGGGATATGGGAGCTGCTGTTACCGGCAAATAGAAGATATTCTATCTACTTTTTCCAAGAACAGGCTCGTATCAGATTTTGAGCCTCTAACTGTATAAATAGTTTGGCTCAAAAAAGTTTTTTCTACTATCTCTATATTAAATCTCGAGCACTCATACTCTATCTTTCTAATATTTGAATAATCAAAAGATATTTTCTGAATAACTTCCTCTTTATATTGAACTAATTCAGAGGAGTTTAAAACTAAGTTTACCGCATCGCTGTATGCTCTAACAAGTCCTCCGGTACCAAGTTTAGTCCCACCAAAATATCTAACTATAATTACAGCACTATTTATGATTTTAGCACCCTGAAGCACCATTAAACTCGGCTTTCCGGAAGTCCCTTTAGGTTCCCCATCGTCACTTGAGTGTTCAACTATTTGATTAAATTCATTTAAGTATCTATATGCAACAACAAAGTGCCTAGCCTTTGTGTGTTCAAGCTTCAACTTATCTAATGTGCTAATATACTCTGCATATGGAATCAGGTGGGCAATAAACTTTGATTGTTTGATTTCTACTGTTTTGGTAGTGTGATTATTTACATATTTCATATATTTTAGACCAAGTATAATCCATTTCACACATAATCATGTGAAAATAGAATTATGCTAAGTTTGTAAAAACTTTTTGAACATCATCATCATCTTCAAGTTTTTCTAAAATTTTATCAATATCCTCTTGTTGCTCATCTGAAATAGAGATTGGCGCATTTGGCATTCTCTCTAGATTTGCTTTTGTAATCTCTACACCCATGCCCTCTAAAGCTTCGCTAAGCGTTCCAAAGCTAGTATAATCTCCTGTTACTAATACAACACCATCCTCAACTTCTATCTCTTCTAGTCCTGCATCTATCAACTCTAATTCAAGTTCTTCTGTGTCCATATCATCTTTCAAGGCAAACTCTATTAAAGCTTTTCGATCAAACATAAACTCCAGTGAGCCGTTTGTAAGAAGTTCCCCACCGTTTTTAGTCAGTATATTTTTAACATTAGCTACGGTTCTTGTATTGTTATCTGTCATACACTCAATAAACACCTGCACACCATGTGGTAATTTCCCTTCAAAATTAACCTCTAACATACTTGCTGTATCTTTTGCAGATGCTCTTTTTATAGCTGCTTCAATATTGTCTTTTGGCATATTCTCCGCTTTAGCATTTAGAATTGCTGTACGAAGTTTAGAGTTCATATCTGGGTCACTGCTGCCCTCTTTTGCAGCCATAGTAATAATTTTTCCAAGTTTAGGGAATAGTTTTGACATTGCTCCCCATCTCTTTAATTTTGATGCTTTTCTGTATTCAAAGGCTCTACCCATAAACTATTTCCTTACTAATTAATATTATTTATAAAATTAAAAATGTATCATAACATATTCATCTTGTGAAACTGTAAAAAACTACAAAAACCCATGAAGTAGCACTTTACAACTCTAAAGCTAGAATTAACATATACAAATTAGTGTAATAACAGGAGTCTCAATATGCACTTTTTTTACTATAATAAAACACATATCCTATCTATATATTTTATGCTAATACAATTAAACTAATTTTCATACAACTGGAGTTATAATAGACCTATGCTAATCAAAAAGAGAACATTTGAATAAAGAGAATTTATTTCTTAAAATTATCACCTATGGTCCACTCTTTTTTATCCCAATTATAATAAGCGCTATTTCCATAATATTAATAAATACTTATAATGAAAACTTTGAGAGAAATCTAAAAAATATAGAAAAAGAGCTATATAGTATTGAAAAAAAATCTCTTGAATCCAAAATAGTAAACTTATCTGAAATTGTTGTTTATCACAAGTCAGTTGTCAAAAAAGAGTTGACTTCACGTGTCCAGAATCGTGTTTACATGGCATATAACATTGCTCAGAGAATTTATGAAAAGTACAAAGATAAAAAATCAGACGAAGAGATTAAAAAAATCATAAAAACCTCCCTTGAAACTCTTATCTGGAACGATGGTGAAAGTTTCATATGGATAGTCGATTATGATGGTGTATTTAATCTGGCTCCTGCTTACCTGAAACATTTAGAGGGCTACTCAATTATCAACTTTAGAGATGTTGATGGAAGAGATATTATTAAAGAAGAGATAGCTATCTGCAGGGAGATAGGTGAAGGCTTCTTATGGGACACCTTTACTAAACCAAATGATAAATCAAACAAGCAGTACAAACAGGTTGCCTTTGTTAAGGCATTTGGTCATTTTAACTGGTACCTTGGCTCCGGTGAGTACCTTGACACTGCCGCTGATAAAACAGATAAAAAGCTATTAGATACAATTAGAAATATCGATAAGGTAAATGATAACTATATATTTCTCCTTAATACTAAAGGTGATATGTTAATAAATAAATCAGCACCATATCTAATCGGTAAAAATGTTTTTAAGTTAGATAATGAACCTGCTAAAGTTGTCACACACAGAGTAATTGACTCATTAAAAGATAAAAACAGTACCTCTTTTTACTATAAATGGATAAACCCTATAAGCAACAAGATGGAAAAAAAATACTCTTATATAAAAAAAATTCCTAATACAGACTGGATTATAGGCAGTGGGTTTTACCTATCAGATATTGATAATAGAGTATCCAAACAGAAGGTAGACATGTATAATATAATGCATTCAAAATCTAAAAGTATCATCTATATAGCAATTATTATCATACTCTTATCTCTTCTTTTTTCATACTATATTTCAAAAAAACTCAAAGATTACTTTACTAAGTATAAAAAAAGTATAGATATTACAAAAGTTCAACTGCAAAACTTGAATACAACATTGGAAACAAAAGTAGAGCAAAGAACTTCTGAGCTTAAAAGGCTAAAAGATGACTATAAAAATCTAGCTACAATAGACACTCTCACAAATACTAATAATCGCTACTCTTTAATGAAAATATTTTCATCTGAGATAGCTCGTTCTCATAGATATAACACCCCTTTATCCATAATCATGGTTGATATCGATTTTTTCAAAAAAGTTAATGACACATATGGGCACAAGGCAGGAGACACTGTTTTAATTTCACTTGCAAATTTAATGAAAAAAAACTTAAGAGATATAGATATTTTAGGAAGATATGGAGGAGAGGAGTTTTTGATTATACTACCAAATACTCCACTGGATGATTCTAAAAAGTTTGCAGATAGACTCAGACAAGAGGTTGATGGATTTATATTTGATACGGTTGGTAATATTACAATAAGCATAGGTCTAGCGGAGCTTAAAGCGAATGAAAACTTTGATGAACTCTTCACAAGAGTCGATAATTTACTATATAAATCTAAAAATAATGGACGAAATAGAGTTAGTTACTAAAGAAAATAAGCATATTTTAAACCCTGTTGTTAATAGGTTTTAATTTTACTTTCTATATAATAGTGCCTTACTAATATATAAGGGATTTGAATGCCACTTAGTTTTAAACTAAAACATCACTTTTTTAATGCTTTTCGTGAGCTCTTTGTCCATCACCACGGGTCGCTTGAGTTTCGTGCCAAAATTTTTGCACTTGTTATATCAGCAGACCAAAACAGCGAAGATGCTAGTTATGAAATCGTTGAAAAGATTGGTATGGAGATTTATAATCAAGATGAAGTAAGGGCAAACTTGTTAATGCTTACAACAAAAGAGCTTGTTAACAAAGTAAAAGATAATAATGGCTTAGATATTGACACTCTGGTAAATCATATTCAAAAAGAGTTGAAAATCATTCCAAGATATGCAAAAAAAATAGACATCAAATCTCTAAAACCTATAGTTAATATTACAAAAGACTTAGATATTAGATCTTACCAAAATAATATGTTAGAATTTTTACAAACCCTTAAAGATGATACTCTTAATGAAAAAAAATCACAAATTGCCAAAGATGAAGAGGGTATAGATTCTAAATACTAAACTTCTCTTTATCAAAGAAACTATCCACCGAAATATTTTTAAATGCAGCATTGAGACTGGTAAACAGTGAGGGGAACTCTTTTTCCATCTTAGCTAACATAGCTTTCATATTTGCACGGGCATGAGGCATTTTAATATCAAATCTCATTGCCGGACATGCCTCATCACCAATAGTCTGAATATTATTATCCAGTGCAAATGCAGATAGCTGTCGCTCTCTCATCTGAATTAGAGGACGAATAATAATTAAACCATTCTCAGCCCTATACTTTGGGGCCAATGAGCGCATCTGTCCGTTATATATAAAGTTCATAAAAAAACTCTCTGCCGCATCATCCATATGATGACCCAGAGCCAGTTTATTACAGCCGTGTTGCTCGGCTATTCCGTAGAGAGTACCTCTTCTCATACGAGAAAAAAAGCTGCAAAAAGATGAGTTTTTTCTAATCTTATCCTCTGCTAATTCATAAATTTTTGTATCATGTATTATATGAGGAATATCATACTCCCTGCAGTGATTTGAGAGTTGCTCAAAGTTTTCGCCCATTCCATACCCGACGGTAACAGCAATAAATTCAAACTTAAATGGTGCTCGCCGCTGCTGCTCTTTCATAGCATGTATCATAGTAAGCGAATCTTTTCCGCCACTAAATCCAACTAAGATTTTATCACCCTCTTCTATAAGATTAAACTCGGCATTTGTTTTACCAAGTTTTGACATTATCTTTTTAGATATTTTTATAGACAAGCTTATCCACCATTTTCATAACAAACTCTGCACTCTCTTTAGCACTTGTCTCTAAAAACTCATCAAAACTAAAACTTGCATCCATATCAGCAGCATCACTGATTGCACGAAGTATAAAAAATGGAATATTCATGGCCTTACAGACAACAGCAACACTGGCACCCTCCATCTCTAGCGCATCAGCATTAAATGTACTGCCAATCCAATTCTTTCTCTCTTCATTAGCAACAAACTGATCTCCGGTGGCAATAACTCCCTCTTGGACATTTTTGCCCATCTCTCGTGCCACCTCTTTGCTCATCTCTATCATCTGCTTGTTAGCCTCTACAAAAACGGCACCCTCAGGAACAAATCCGAAGGGATGTCCAAATGCCGTAATATCTAAATCATGTTGGGAGAGTTTTGTAGCTACAATTAAATCTCCTACTTTAAGAGTTGGAGATATTGCGCCGGCAACACCTGAAAAAAGCAGTATCTCAGCACCAAAATGTTCTATCATGGTAGTAGCAGTAAGAGTTGAGAAGACTTTTCCTATCTTTGAATAGGCTATAACCAAATCAACACTATTATATGATGCTTCATAGTACTTATTACCAGCATATTCAGTTGTTTTGTAAACCCCAAGTTTTTCTAATATTGGAGCAATCTCTTCAGGCATTGCTCCCATTATTGCTATCTTCACTATAGCTCCTTTAATTTTATTAACGCATTACAAAAAAATATTTCGTTCTTAACTCTTTTATATCTCAAATGTTTTAACAATTTTTTCATATCGAGGTAGTTTATTTAATATGTTTGAAGCTTCATCCACTATGCAGCTTCCTCCCCAAAAACCAAGTCCATCTTCAAAACCTACTCTATTTACAAATATAAGTTTTGCTTTGCACTCATTGGCAAGCATCTTGATTATTTCATACCATTTACTCTCTATCTCTAATCCATCATCGCTAAATCCACGAGCAGGTGAAGCAACAAGAGCTAAAATATAATCAGGATTTTCATTAATTAAATCATTATGAACAGATGTATGCCACAAATCTTCACACACAAGCATGGAAATCTTTCCATAACTACTAATAAAACTCTCAAAGACATTTCCGGCTTTAAAATACCTAGCTTCTTCAAACATACCGTAATTGGGAAGGTGAACTTTATAGTGAGTAGAGAGAAGTTTACCCTTAGAGAAGTATAGAGCAGCATTTCTAAAGTCGCTTCCATCTCTAATAGCTGCACCGACTGCAACATCTACATGTAGACTCAAACTTTTGAGTTCATCAAGTTCATCTATAGACCAAGCATCCTCATAAAGTTTATCTTGGAGTAAATAACCGTTTAAAGACAACTCGGGAAAGAGTATCAAATCACTTTCACTCTTGCAGCCATTAACAATTGAGATAACCTCTTCAATATTCGAGCGATTTAACTTCGGTGAAGTTTGAGCTAGAGTTACTCTCATTTTAGTTACAGACTTCCTCAATAACTTTGTTTAAAGATTCAATGTCAGATATATTTAGAGTAGTCATATCTTTTGCTATTCTGCGATTTAGACCTTTTAGAGTAACACCGTTGCCGAATTCAATTGCAATATCAATATTATCAGCAATAGATAAGATCGATTGTTTATATTTTACAGGCTTAACTAATTGATTTTTTAGCAGTGCTACGGCCTCACCTTTCGTGTTATATGATTGTGTTGTTACATTAGAGATTATAGGTGCTTCAAACTCATCATTAATCATACTCTCCATTAGACTCTCTAAGGGTAGTTGAGCCTGAGCTAAAAGTTCACAATGAGAAGCGACAGACATATTAAGAAGCAGGGCTCTTTTTGCACCTGCGGCTTTAAAAGTTTCTTCTAATGATACTAAGTCTGCCTTCATCCCGGCTATAACCAGTTGACCATCTTGATTATAATTTGCAGGCCAAACTTTTTTACCCGCATTTTGAGCATCAGAACAAATCTTCTCAATATTATCGTCATCTAATCCAACAATAGCCATCATACCGGCATCAATATCTGCACATGCATCTTGCATAAGTTGACCTCGTCTATGTACCAATTCAACTGCATCAACATAATCAAGAGCACCGCTGGCACATAAAGCAGAAAACTCTCCAAGAGAGTGCCCTAGGAATAGTTCAGCTTTAACATCAGTGCAAGCATCTTTAAAAAGACGGTAAGCTATCATTTGAACAAGTAGTATTGCCGGTTGAGTATAGGCTGTTTGACCTAACTTGTCATTCTCTTCAAAAATAAGTTTTTCAAAATCGACACCTATACGCTCACCGGCTTTTTCAAACATCTCTTTTGCAATATTAGAGCTTTCATAAAAACTCTTTCCCATTCCTATAGCTTGACTGCCTTGTCCTGCAAAGATCATTGCTATTTTTTTCATTTATATCCTTTTCTTAAACTAACTATTTAACACACCTCTACGAGTAGAGTTTTATTAATTTTAATTCTATAATAATTTTAATCCTGCAAGTGGAGTTAAACCAACTACAAATAGTCCTGATTGTCTGCTATCTTTTTTCTAAGAGTATTTCTATTTAACCCCAATTTGTCAGATAGCTTTAACTGTGACTTAAATCTCTGTAGTCCAGCTCTTATAACAGGCACCTCATAAAGATGTAAAAAGTTCTTATAGTCACTATTAGAACCCATTTTTTCAACAAGGTAATTTTGTATAATATCCATTAACTCATTCTCGTTTATATCTTGTAATAGATAGTTAATCATTATCTGTCTTCTTAAAGAGTTTGAGTTTTGACTCAAGTCAGGTCTAAAATTATCTATTTTAAACTCCTCTTTAGTACAAAAGAGTAGTGATGCTTCTTTAATGAATTTTTTTATTAACTGCTCAACATCTTCCGGTCTCTGATCTAGAGGTGGAATATCAAATTTAATACTAAAGAGTCTATCGGCAATCTCATTAAAGTATGAACTTTTTGCAGTAGCTATTAGTCTTATATTATCCGTATCTACAATATCTAAAATTTTTTTTATATTTGGAGAATTTTCTAAATTTGTAATAATTATCTCATTTGCACTATCAAGAGCAGTTAAGAGTTCATCATAATTAGATGCATCAAGTATTGGTGCATCCGGAAGAATATATTGAGCTAAACTCTTCTTCCCGACACCAATCTCTCCGGTAATAAGAGAGTTTACACTTAATGTTTTTAAAAGAGTCGCTGTTTTAAACGCTTGTGCCGAAGAGGCGGAAGCAGTTATATAACTAGCATCCACAGCCAGTGCCACCGCCACTGCCACAACACTCATCATCTTGTTTGTTTTCAGCAGGAATACCACTCATAGCCTCTTCAGCAGATGCTTCTCTAATATTATTAATAGCTACATTGAAAGAGAGGTCTTTACCGGCTAAAGGGTGATTAAAATCAATAATAACATTCTCATCGCCTATCTCTTGAACAACAACTTGAACAGTACCACCATCTTCACCTTGACCATAAAGGCTCATTCCTATTTCTAAATCGATACCGGCAAATTGATCTTTAGGTACTTCTTGCTTAGCCTCAGCATTGTACTCACCATACGCATCTGCAGCTTTTACAAGAACCTCGGCTTTTTCGCCTATACCCATATTCGCAATTCCATTTTCTAATCCTGGAATAATTTGACCTTTTCCATACATAAATACCAATGGTGCACCACCAACATTACTATCTACAACTTTCTCTCCGTCACTTACTTCGTACTCTATTGATACAATTTGATTTGCTTCGATTGCCATTTTCTAATGCCTTTTATTTTTTTTTGATTCTAACATATTTATACTAATTATAGATAAACCAAGAACAACTATTCAATTAAACTCAGTTTATTTTTTGCTATTTTAGCCGCACTACTCTCTGGATATTTGCTTATAACTGCATTATAGAAAGTAGCTGCATTATTTTTATCGCCCGTTTTATCCATTGATATTGCTGTATGTAACATCAAAACAGGTATATAAGAGGCTTTAGAGTATAGTGATGCGCTCTTCTTGAAATACGCTATTGCATCGGAGTAGTTCTTTCTGTAATAGTTTATCTCACCTATCATGTAGTGAGCATAAGCGGGTTTGTAATTACTCTTTATCAAACGGTTATAGTTTACAAGTGCTTTGGTATAAAACTTTTTGTCATAGTAAGCCTTAGCCTTTTTAGCTACGTCAGCATTTGATACTTTTTTTAGATTTGATTTTTTTGATTTTACATTTTTTTTCAACTCTTTAGCAACTAAACCCTTGAATTTATTTACATCATTTACTAGTACATTAAATTCATCTTTTGTTACATAGCTTAAATTGATTTTGTCAATAAGCTTAGACATTTCAGCTATTGCAAGCTTTATTTTTTCTATCTTCTCAGAGTTTTCCAATATAAGCTTGTTTGTCTCTTGAATTGACTCCGTAAGTCTTTTTTGATACTCACTACTATTCTTATTATTAAGGGTGTTTGTTTCATCAAAAGATTTTAATTTAAGCTTATTATTGCGTGATGAATTACTGATACTCTCAATAATTGTTTGTAAGCCATCAATTCTCTCTCTTAAAGAGTCAACTTCATTAGCCTGGTTATTGCTCTTTACAACAACTTTATGAAGATTTTGCTTAGTTTCTAAAATAGTGCTCTCAGAGGAAGTAAGGCCATAAGGCTTAGGGTTGCTTAAATCACCGGCACCAAACGCAGAAGGTTCGGCGGCGACCAAATAACAAGGTAAGATTATTGCTAAGAGAGCAATTAATTTACTATAGGTCATATATTATGGTAAAAGTTTAAAATCTACTCTACGGTTTTTTGCCCAACAATCTCTAGTCTTGGCAGTACATGTAGGATTACTCTCACCAAAACTTACCATTGCGATGCGACTAGCACTAACGCCCTCGGCAATTAACGCTTTTTTAACTGTATTGGATCTTCTTAATCCTAATGCAAAGTTATACTCATCACTTCCCCACTCATCACAGTTACCCTCTAGTTTTATAGAAAATCTACTTGCTTTTGTCTTTACAATAGAAGCGTCAGTAGATACTCTGTTTTGCATATCTGCACGAATATTGAATTTATCAAAATCAAAATATATTGTTGATAACTCATTTTCCAGACTAGACATTGAATCACTGCTTGACATAGCAGAACCATTATCATTAACAACAGAAGCTTCTCTAGATGATACAGTCTCTGTCTCTACAGATGAAACTTTTTCAGCTGCCTTATCTTTTACAACTTCATTTGTAGCAGCGCTTGTAGCTTCATCAACCTTTGGATCTTTACTACATCCGCTTAATACTAGAAGTGCCGTAATCGCACTTAATATTACTATATTTTTCATGTTTAACTACCTTAAAGTTTATTTGCTATGATTGTACCAAAATAATATTAATATTATTTTATAATTATGATATTACCAATCCATAGATTGAACTTTTCCATATTTTAAAGGGAAAAGATAGTTTTTATTGTGATTAAGTCTTATAATACCTATAGAGCTTTGAGCTTTATAATTTTTAATAAATATTATAGCGTCACCATCTATTGAAAACCTTGGAAACTCATTTACACCGACAGCTGTAAGTCTTCTAATAAAGTCAGTTTCTGTTGAGATTAAATGTAAATTAAATGTATTATCTGAAAAAGATTCTGAACTCTCTCTAGACTTATATACTAAATACTCTCCAAATGAGCTACATGCAATATTACTTTTTCCGTAATATACCATCTGCTCAATACTTCCTGAGTTGATACTTTTTGCAAATATATTTGGATAACCTAATCGATCTGACACAAATGCAACTCTATCTTTACCCATAAATTGACCACCAACATCAATACCGCCATAATTTGTTAATTTTTTACTTCTTCTTGATTTAACATCATAAAGGTATACGTCAGGCTGACCTGTAGGTGCCATTGTAAGCAGTAGTTTACTACCGTCATCGTTTACATCAGAACATATCATCATCCCGTCAGATGATTTAATAACCATTTTTCTACCGGTTTTAACATTAACATATTTCAAAGTTGGTCTTTTTTCATCTAATGAACTATAGTAAAATGCGCTCTGCTCTTTATTAGCCCACTTAGGAAATATATTGAATCCGCCTTTAACAACTATATGCTGGTATGCTAAAGTGTAATCTGCTATTACTAATTCACTTTTCCTAGGAGAGACAATTCTTGAAAAGATGACCCTTCTTTTCATCCACTCTACAGGCGGTTCTCCCATATAGTTATTTATATCATAGGCTATTGTGTGTGAAACAAACATATAAATTTTTGGGTTATTTACTTTATAATTTTTACTAAATAGTGTACTGTTCTTATTTAAAATTTTTAGTTCAATATTAAGTGCACCTCTATCATCTCGAGTAAGTTTGTACCTTAGTACATAATTCATATCTTTGTTCTCATAAGAGACTTCGCTTGCATCATAATTAATTTTGCGATAGTGTCTATCCACGTTAAACAGAGATATGACATTCAAGTCAGCTACTAGTGATTTAAAAAATCTCATTTTAAACTCTTTACTATAACTTACAGAAGAGTCCTCCAATGCTAGTGTTGGCAGAGAATCAACTTTTTTTATTACCTCTATTGTAGCATCACTAGCATAGGCAATAGTTACTGCTATTAAAAATGAAATTATTATTTTCAAATTTACTCCTTGGATGTTAATGTTATTGTGTATATTCCTGAAGTTTTATCCGGGTTCTTAGGAAAAACTACACTTATAAGTCTGTCTTTAATTTTATCACACTCACTATTTAATTCACTGTTAGAAGAGTATCTTAATATTCTAAAATCATACACTTTACCTATTGGACTGAGTTCAATAACAGCCTTTACACTATTACCCTGAGAATTTTGCGGCGGATAAAAATGTTCATATACTAAAGCTTGAATTTTAGCTAAATATTCATTAACCTCTGTGGCTGTAGATGCTTTTGCATCTTCATTTGCCTTCTTTGGAGCATTTATACTCTGAATTTTTTGTGAGATAGACTCTACTCTATTTGCATCTGATTTATTGATTTTTTTTTGGATCTCTTGAAGCACTCTATTATCTATTTTTTTTTCTTCTTTTTTTGCTTTTTTTATAGTTTTAGTCCATACATCACTAAATAGATTATCAATATTTATATCTTGAACTTTTTGTACTGCCGGGGGTTTTTTTAGAGTTTTACTCACTTTTTTATTTACTGTTTTTTTAACGCTTTTTGATTCCACTTTTGGCATCTGTAAAGAGACTGATATATAATTATCTTTTTTTAAAGCAAAGCTTTTTATATCTTTTGAGGAGAAGATAGTTATAATAAAAATAGATGAAAAAAAGATAAAGATAGATAGTGATATAAAACCGCTTATATAGAAGTAGGAGCTGTTGTTATCCATTAGTTGCTAATGATACCTCAGTAAATCCTGCCTGTTTAACAGCAGCTAGCACTGACATAACAACACCATAGTCCAAACTTTTGTCTGCACTGATTAGTACAGTTGCCTTTAAATCTAATTTTTTTGAATATAGTGAAAAATTATCCATAAATGCATTGAGCTGATAGCTGTCTTTGTTAATTTTTAAATTTTTATTTCTGTCTATAGTGATATGAACGGGTGGTATTTTAGACAACTGCTTAGTTTTTGAACTTTGAGGAAGGTTTATTTTTTCTTCATAGACCATATTTGGTGCGATTACCATCATTATCGCTAAAAGAACTAACATCACATCTACAAGCGGAGTAATGTTAAGTTCAGGTTTCTCTTCCCAGTTATAAGCCATTTTTATACTTTTCGAGCTATTATTGCTTCACTTTGCATCTCAATAAAACTCATTAACTCAAATGATTTTCTTTTTAATATTTGATGATATGTATAGGCAAATATTGCAACAAAAATACCTGCAGATGTTGCTACTAAGGCATCTGATACACCACTTGCTATTACAGACATTCCTCCACTGGTTTGACCTATGTGAGTAAATGTGTCTAAAATTGAGACAACTGTACCAAAGAGTCCGATAAAAGGGGTTGTAGATGCAAATATAGATAAAATTGATAGACCTTTTGTAGCATCTTTAGTTGCTGCTAGTATACCAAGCCCTATAACTTCTTTAGTTATATTTGAGCTGGTTTTTAAAAAATTATTTAAAAAAGATTGTGGGTTTACACTTGTTGCTCCCATAAGAAGACTCTCAAGAGATCTACTCTCAATATCGAGCCAACTATTAAGAGAAAAATAGCGGTAGAAAAAAATCCAATTTAGCACTATAAAATATACTGCTAAAATAGCTAAAACACCCAGTGTTACAGGGTGGCTTTTTATATAAAAATCAATTAGTTCGTTTATCATTATCTATATTAAGTTTTGCGCAGCTGATTCTATTCTAGCAGTAACCGAAGCGATTGCAGGGTTATTGTCTTTAATAGATTCAATAAGCTCTTTAGCGTTTTCAAGTGCATTTGCAACAGCACTCTCAGTTTCACCACGAATTGCTACGGCACCTTCAACTAATACAATGACTTTTTCTTCATCAACCTGGACTACACCCCAGTTGATTAAAATAGATTCGACTGATTTATCCTCTTTTTCAATATCAACAACACCGGCTTCTAACAGTGTAGTTAATGATGAGTGCTCTGCTAGAACACCAAACTCTCCCTCTTCACCAGGAAGAGTTACGCTAATAGCTTCACCATTAAAGATTTCACCATTAGGAGTCAGGATTTCAAGTTTTAACTTCTCCATTACAGTCCTTTATGAATTACTTCTTTTGAGATTTCTCAATTGCCTCATCCATGCCGCCAACCATATAAAAAGAGTTTTCTGACATATGATCACATTCACCATCAAGAATCATTTTGAAACCTTTAATAGTGTCTGCCAATGAAACATATTTACCAGGAGAACCTGTAAATACTTCAGCAACAAAGAATGGCTGTGATAAGAATTTTTCAATTTTACGAGCACGCTCAACAACATTTTTATCATCTTCAGAGAGCTCATCCATACCAAGAATTGCAATGATATCTTGTAAATCTTTATATTTTTGAAGTGTTTGTTGAACACCACGAGCAACACCATAATGCTCTTCACCTAATATTTGTGGATCAAGCAGTCTCGAAGTTGAGTCTAATGGATCAACCGCAGGGTAAATACCTTTTTCAGCAATTTTACGGTTAAGTACTGTAGTTGCATCTAAGTGAGCAAAAACAGAAGCTGGAGCCGGGTCAGTTAAATCATCTGCTGGAACATAAACAGCTTGAACTGAAGTAATTGAACCATTCTTAGTTGATGTAATTCTATCTTGTAATGCACCCATTTCACGAGCTAGAGTCGGTTGATAACCAACAGCTGAAGGAATACGACCAAGAAGTGCAGACATCTCTGAACCTGATTGAGCAAAACGGAAGATATTATCAACAAACATCAATACATCTAGACCTTTTTCATCTCTAAAATACTCAGCCATTGTAAGACCTGTAAGAGCAATACGGTTACGTGCTCCTGGAGGCTCACTCATTTGACCATAACAGAGTGCAACTTTGTCAAGTACGTTTGAGTCTTTCATCTCATGATAAAGGTCATTACCTTCACGAGTTCTCTCACCAACACCGGCAAATACAGACAGACCGTCATGACCGTGAGCAACATTATGAATAAGCTCCATAATAATAACTGTTTTACCAACACCGGCACCACCGAATAGTCCAACCTTACCACCTTTTGAATATGGTGCTAATAGGTCAACAACCTTAATACCTGTCTCAAACATCTCAGTCGTAGTTGATTGATCAACCAAAGCTGGAGGATCACGATGAATAGACCATGTTGGGGCATCAGAAACCTGCTCACCATCATCAATAGTCTCTCCGATTACGTTGAAGATACGTCCAAGTACTTTCTCTCCAACCGGAACTTTAATAGGGCTACCAGTAGCAGTAGCATCCATTCCACGAACTAAACCCTCACTCATATCCATTGCAATCGTTCTAACACGACTATCACCTAAGTGAGCTGCAACTTCAAGTACTAAACGAGTTTCATTGCCTTCTATATTTATATTAACTTCAATTGCTTCATTAATTACTGGAAGATAACCATCAAAATCAACATCAACAACCGGGCCCATAACCTGGCTTATTTTACCAATCATATTTTTCTCCATTATTTCATAGACTCCACGCCACTTATAATCTCTATAAGTTCTGTAGTAATAGCTGCTTGTCTAGCTTTATTAAATTGAACATTTAACGACTTAACCATATCTTTTGCATTATTAGTTGCTGTATCCATAGCCTGCATTCTTGCACTATGCTCAGCAGCAACCGAATCAATTAGTGCGTAATACATAGCATAGTGTACATATCTGTTCACTAAAGAATCTAGCATATGCTCTTCATCTTGAGCTTCAATTTCTAAGATAGACCTTGGCTCTTCATCACATTCAAACTGATCTGTATCTACAGGTAGTATTTTCTCAACATGTAACTCTTGAGTAATCATGTTTTTGTAACCATTATATACTATATGCACTGCATCGATTTTTCCATCTTTAAAATCTTCTATAGAAGATGTAATGAAATCATCTGATCTCTCTTTGTCAGGTTTTGAACTAAGATTAACAACTGAGTCGAAAAGTTCAACTTCGTTATATTTAAAAAACTCAATACCTTTTTTACCGATTCCACGTAAACGCACTTTTACATTTTGCTCTTTGTACTCTGCAAGCAGTTTTTTAACAGCTTTAATGGTTTGAATATTAAAACCGCCACATAAACCTTTATCTGCAGTTACAAAAATAATGTCAACTGTTTTTGGATTGTCAATAGTCACAAAACAACGATTGTCAATTCCACCAACTTTGTTACATTTAATACGTCCAGCTATTTCGGCAATTACCTGATTCATTTTTGCAGCATAAAGACGAGAGCGTTTAGCTAGCTCTTCTGCTCGGCGAAGCTTTGCAGTTGATACAAGCTTCATCGCACGAGTCGTCTTTTGAGTATTTGAAACACTCTTTATCTGTCTTTGAATATCTTTCAAGTTTGCCATTAAGTTTTCCTTACGCTACTACGAAAGAAGCTTTAAACTCTTCAAGTGCTTTTTTCATTAGAGCATTAGTATCATTATCTACCTTAGAATTACTTCTAATATTCTCAAAGATTTGAGGATAAGAAGCTTCAATAAATGGATATAACTCAGATTCAAAACGAACAACGTTTGATGGACTCATATCATCTAGGTAACCCTCATTACCAGCAAAAATAATAGCAACCTGTTTCTCAGCAGATAGTGGTGAGAAAGGTCCTTGCTTTAACACTTCTACCATTCTTTGTCCACGCTCTAGCTGATTACGAGATGTCTCATCAAGATCAGATGCAAACTGAGCAAATGCTTGAAGTTCACGATACTGAGCAAGATCAAGTCTTAAAGTACCAGCAACCTGTTTAGTAGCTTTAATCTGAGCAGCACCACCAACACGAGATACTGAAAGACCAACATTAATAGCAGGACGAACACCCGAGTTAAATAGTTCAGTCTCTAAGAAAATCTGACCATCAGTAATAGAGATAACGTTAGTTGGGATATATGCCGCAACATCACCAGCCTGAGTCTCAATAATAGGAAGAGCAGTAAGAGAACCGGCACCTTTTTCATCACTTAGCTTAGCAGCTCTCTCAAGAAGACGAGAGTGAATATAGAAAACATCACCAGGATATGCTTCACGACCCGGAGGACGACGAAGAATAAGTGACATTTCACGGTATGCAACTGCATGTTTTGATAAATCATCATATACAATCAGACCATGTCTAGCGTTATCACGGAAATATTCACCCATAGTAACACCAGTATATGGAGCTAAAAATTGAAGTGCTGCAGCTTCAGCTGCCGTAGCTGATACTATAATAGTATACTCTAATGCACCATGATCTTCTAAACGACGAACTATTTGAGCAACTGTTGACTCTTTTTGACCAACTGCAACATAGATACAGACAACACCATTACCTTTTTGATTGATAATAGAATCAAGTGCAACAGTTGTTTTACCAGTCTGTCTGTCACCAATAATAAGCTCTCTTTGACCTCTACCGATTGGTACAAGTGCATCAATAGCCTTGATACCAGTTGCTAACGGCTCATGTACAGATTTTCTATCCATAATGCCAGGCGCTTTTTCTTCAAGAAAACGAGTCTCTGTTGTCTCAATAGGACCTTTGCCGTCAATAGGCTCACCAAGTGCATTAACAACGCGACCTAAAAGTGCATCTCCAACAGGAACACGAAGAAGTTTACCTAGTCTCTTAACAGACATACCCTCTTTAAGTTCCGATCCACTACCAAGAATAACAATACCTACTCTACTCTCTTCAAGATTCATTGCCAAACCTTGAGTACCGTCATCAAACTCTACCATCTCTCCAGCCATAACATTGCTAAGTCCGTAAACTTGTGCAACACCATCAGCATAAGAAACAATTTTGCCTGTTTCATTAATATCAACACTTAATTCAAAGTTATCGATACGCTCTTTAATTATTGAGCTGATTTCATCAGCTTGAATTTTTGCTACCACTACACATCTCCCCTCATGAAGTTAAATTGCTTTTACAATATGTTCTATAATTTGATTATTGATTCTAGACTCAGAGAAGCTTATCTCTACCCCAAGGTCTTGAACATCCACTTTTATACCGTTAAAGTCATCTTTTACTAACTCTAAAGATATAGTAGAATCAAACTTTTTACCTAATCCACTACTTAAATCTTCTATAACTTTTGCATCTATATCGCTATCGCTATATACAGTTCCATTATATTTTTTACTAGTTAAAGCAATATCTTTTCTCATTACCTCTGCAATAGCAGGAATAACATTAAAACGATTATGTTCCGCAAGTAATTTAATTAAGTTTTCGACATCTTTAGAGTTAGCTGATTTAACTGCTGCCAATAAGATTTCTGATTTTTGATCTTTGCTAATATCTGGATTATTAATAATTTTAATAAACTTCTCATTGCTGAAAGATTCAGCCAATGTAGAAAATATCGCTGTCATATTTTGCATTGATTCTATATCAACACTATGTTTAATAGCCTTGACATATCTTTTAGCAATCAACTCTTCCATATTATGCCACCTTCTTCAAGATAACATTAGCCATTGCTTCTTTATCAAAACTCTCAGCACTCTGACTCAAGACTTCTGCTAATGTTGCTTCAACAACATTACGAACCATCTTTCTCTGTTCAAATTCCATTAGCGCAGCTTGGTGCTTAACTAATACATCTAAATCTAAGTCACACTGAGTCATAATATTGTCGTTAATAATCTTGTTCTCTTTTTTAGAACTAAGCTCTAAATCTTCAGCAAACTTCTCAGCTGCCGATATTTTAGCAAGCATCTCTTTTTTTAAAGATGCAGTCTCTTTTAACTTATCTTGAACCTTTTTCATCTCATCAGCTATAGACTGACTTCTTGATGCAAAATAGTTTTTTGCCGGCTCGGCTACTAGATACCAGATAAGTCCAACAAATAACAAAAAGTTAACTGTTCTTTGAACTATATCTGTACCTGCATGCTCTGCATTGCCACTAGATGCCAATGCATAGGTTGATATCATTAGCATAAATACTAAAATTCTACTCACATTACATCCTTCATATTTGACTAAATTTAGCTTTTACAGCTTCTTTAAACAGCGGAATTTGTGATTTTAAATCACTACTCAACTGCTCACGAGACTGAACAAGTGATTTCTCAAACTCTAAATACTGACTAGCTAATTCAGCACGCTTTGCTTCTAACTTACTATCTGCTAACTCTTTAGCATCCGTAATAACTTTTTCCCTCAGGGCCGCAGCTTCCAATTTAGCATTTGCAATTATTGATTTTGCTTTTGATTGAAGTTCATTGATTTCATCATCATTAGAGCCTACTTTTTCTAGGTCTTTTTTGATGTCCTCATCTCTTTTACTCATGTAAGCAAATAATGGATTGTAAAGCCAACTGTTTAGAGTGGCAATAAGCGTAAGAAACACGATAAATGTAGCTACAAGTAGTATCGGATTTATATCTAACATAGCACCTCCTAAAAGTTGCGAAATTATACTATGTTAAAATTAAAAGAATTGTTAAACCAAACAAAAAATTTACATTTATTTATAAAAATTATAAAAAAATATAAATCACAGAGCTTTTTTTTGCAAATTTAGTCTGAAAGGTGGTTTAAAAGGTCGTTTATTTGATTCTCATTATCAAATTCTATAGTTAAGCTTCTGTTTGAACTCTTTATTTTAAACCCAAGATGTGATAATCTCTCTTTTATATCTGTTAAATCATATGAAGCAGTTAAGAGTTTATCAGGTGATTGAAACTTATTTTCCTTCATGCTTTTTATCGTCGCTTCAACCTCTCTAACGCTCAATTTTTGTCCAACAATTGAGTTAACAAGCAGTTGCTGCTGTTTTTCATCAAGTCCAACTAAAACTTTGGCATGTCCAGTTGAGATTTTCTTCTCTATAAGTGATTTTTGTGTTTTTGAAGATAGTTGCAAAAGTCTAATAGTATTAGTAATATGTGTTCTGCTTTTGTGTATTCTAGTTGAGAGCTCTTCTTGAGTTAAATCATGCAGTTTTATAAGTTCACCATAAGCATGTGCCAACTCTATAGAGTTAAGTTCATCTCTTTGAATATTTTCAATAAGTGCAAACTGTCTCATCTTCTGCTCATTACTATTTAAAATAATTGCACGAATACTCTTTAGTTTAGCCAGTTTAGATGCACGAAGTCTTCTCTCTCCCGCAATAAGAATATAGCCGTCAACATCCTCTGTAACAACAATAGGCTGAAGCAAGCCATCATTCTTTATAGATTCACCAAGTTCATATAGAGACTCTTCATCAAAATATTTTCTTGGCTGAAATGGGTTTGCTCTTATATCTTTTAATGAAATTTCAACTATAGAGTCTTTTTGGGAGACCTCGTTTTCATAAGCTTCATCTATCTCCTCAAGAAGCTCACCTAAGCCTCTACCCAACTTTTGTGACTTCATATTTCAATTATCGCTTGTGCTAAATTTTGGTATGACATTGACCCGCTTGATTTCACATCATATAAAATTGCCGGTTTTCCAAAAGATGGTGATTCTGCTAGTTTTACATTTCTTGGAACAACAATAATATCTCCGCTGCTGTCTTTAAATAGTTTGGTACTGAAGTGTTGCTTTAAGTCAGCAAAAACCTGTTTTGAAAGATTATTTTGAGAGCTAAACATTGTTGGCAGAAACCCTTTTATAATTAACTTTTGGTTTATTGATTTTCTTACTAATTTAACAGTATTTAAAAGCTGTGCGAGACCTTCAAGTGCGAAAAACTCACACTGAATAGGAATAATAACAGAGTTTGAAGCTGAAAGTGCATTGATTGTCATGGGTCCTAGTGCCGGGGGAGAGTCTATAATAATATAATCATAATCTTTTAAAACATTTGCAATAGCTTTTTTAAGGACTAGTTCACGACCTTTTGCATTATTAGCATCATAATACTCTTTTTCTATTCCAACAAGTCCAATATTTGATGGAGCTAAATGGAGAGTCGGCAGTTCTGACTTTAAAATAATGTCTTTTAATTTTTTAGTCCCTATCAGCACATGGTAAATATTAAACTCATAGTCATTTCTATGAAAGCCTAAGGATGTAGTGGCGTTTGCTTGTGGATCTGAATCTATCAAAAGAACTTTTTTTTCTGCCACAGCAAGGGAGGCAGCTAAGTTCACAGCGGTCGTCGTCTTACCGACACCACCCTTTTGATTCGCAATTACTATTACTTCACTCATCTTAGACTGTATATCCTCTCACCATTAACTACTATAGAGCCGTCACTTTGCAGACGAGCATCTTCTAAAGAAATTTTAAAATTATTATTATGTGTAGAAAAGTTCTTGTTCTTACAAAATTCTAACTTATATTTACTAAAAACTTGCTTCCATGAACTTTTTTTTTCAATATTTATAAAGTAAGTTTCTACAAGTTTATTTATATCTATTAAAATATCAAGCTTGGCAAAATTTTCTGGTGCATTGGCTATATTTACTCCAACACCGCAAATAAGGCTATTATGGGCTATATTTGTAATCATTCCGCCAATTTTTTTACTATTTATATAAAAATCATTGGGCCACTTTATCCAAACTGACGAATTAAATTCTTTTAGTGTCTCTTTTAGGATATAAGAAAAATAAATAGATGCTGATTCTAGTTTTAAGTCTTTGGGTAAATTTTCTAATGAAATTGCGAAAGATAGAAACAGATTCCCATCTCCTGCAATCCAAGAGTTTTCTCTACTTCCAACTCCATCTGTTTGACTCTTTGCTACAACTGCATAGGGCGGAGAAATTTTCTTTTGTGTAATTAACTCTTTTAAATATTTCTGAGTCGAATCTACACTATCAAGATAGAGTATCTGCAAGAGTTAATCTTCTCCCATTAATGTAAGAGATAATATCCATCTCTTTTTTTGACTGCGGCTGAACTCTAAAAACTCTAAGAGTGCCCTCTTTGCAACCGACTGTTATACTATCTTTATCTACACCTATAATTACTCCACTCTTGTTTTCACTTCTCTTCTCTACTAGTTCTATATTAGTAAGCTTCAGTCCGCTATTTAAATATACCGCCGGCCAAGGGGTGAATGCACGATATTTATTATAAAGTATTAGTGCATTTTCAAACTCGACTTCACCATCTTTTTTACTTATCTTTTTACAGTGGGTAGCTTTTGACTCATCCTGTTTAAGCGGCGTGAATATAGAAAAGTTTTCCAAAACTTCAATAGTTAAATCTGCCGCTACCTCTGTAAGTCTATTAAACAGAGATTCAACCATCTCATCTACACTCACATCAATCTCTTTGATTTTTATAATTTCCCCTGTATCAAGACCCTCATCCATTAACATTGCAGTTACACCAGTTTTACTATCTCCATTAAGAAGAGTCTGCTGAATTGGGCTTGCACCTCTGTATTGTGGTAATATTGAAGCATGTAGATTTATGCAAGGAGCATGACGCAAGACTTCAAGCGGCAATATTTGACCATAAGCAGCAACTACTATATAATCAGTCTCTATTTTAAGAAGCTCTTTTACCGTATCTTCATCACGAAGTCTATTGGGCTGATAAACATCAATTGAATTTTCAAGTGCGAGAGTCTTAACTACAGGAGGAGTTAAAACTTTTTTTCGTCCTACCGGTTTATCCGGCTGAGTATAAACTGCAACGACACTCATATCTTTGGTATCAATAATTTTTTTTAAAATCTGTTCAGCATAGTCCGGTGTGCCCATAAAAATTATTTTCATCTACTTACTGCCTCTTGTGAAATAAGTTCCGCCAATCTGTTTGCCATCTAACATAAAACTTTTTATGTCTCTTAAATCATAGCCGCTTGATAAAAACATGTCAATATTACTCTTTAACAGATAATCAGCTGCCTTTAATTTTGTTAAAATCCCACCAGTAGCAAAAGTACCGTGAGGTGTTGCCTCTTTTTGTAAAGCATCCTTATCTATAACATTTACTATTTTAAGCATCTTTGCATTTAGATTTTTTCTTGGATCTTCCTCATAATATGCGTCAATATCTGAAAGAATAATAAGTAAATCTGAGTTGGTATGTTTTGTTACATAGGCCGAAAGCTGGTCATTATCTCCCACAACAAGCTCTTGTGTTGATGTCGCATCATTTTCATTAATAATTGGAATAACACTATTTGATATAAGGGTATCAATAGTGTTCTTTACTCTTTTTATATCATCTTCTCTGTTAAAATTCATAGCAGTTACTAAAACCTGAGCAGTTGTAATATTGTGAGTTGCGAATTTTTTACTATATTTATTCATAAGGATTGGCTGACCAATAGATGCTAAGGCTTGTTTGTTTTGTAATACAGACCTATCTAGTTCCAACGCTGTATATCCAGCTGCAACTGCACCGGATGAAACCAAGATAACTTCATTGCTCTTTCTAAGTTCGGCTAAAAAACCAACTAAGTTTCTCATTCTTTCTAATGCAATGGCATCATTTTGTGTTAAAACAGCACTTCCTACTTTTACAACTACTCTTCTCATACCCTCATCTCTACATTAAATATCTAATTCTCTAAGTATATGAAGATGCCCTTAAGTAAAGCTTCTATTCATAATAATTGACTCGTCTATTTTAAACTCTATCTGATTGTACTAAATTAAATAGAGAATACTTAAGTGCCTCTATATTTTTATTAGTTGCTGAAGATATTGGTACAACTAAATATGGAAGAGTCCTATCATACCCAAGTGTTTCATCTGCACTATTTTGAATATAGTAGGGTATTGATTCGTCAAAATCAAATTCACTGCTCCTGTTAGCCTCAACTCCAATAAGTTCTAAGAAGCCGTTTATTAAATCCTTAATCTCATCAGGAGGAACTACATCCGCTCTAGTAAGTGCAATAGCATACTTACTAACTGCCAACTTATCCGAGAATGCTGAGACTTCCGTTTTAAGAGTTTCAATCTGCTCTTTTAAATCTCTATATGAGGCTAAATCTACCATAAAAAGAAGAATCTTTGTTCTCTCAATATGTCTTAAGAACTCTATACCAAGACCTTTGCCCTCGTGAGCTCCACCGATAATACCTGGAATATCCGCCATAATGAACGATTCATAGTCTCCTATGTTTACCTGACCAAGCTTTGGAGTAAGTGTTGTAAACTCATAGTTTGCCACCTCTGGACGGGCATTTGAAACTGTTGAGATTAGAGTTGACTTTCCAACATTTGGAAAACCTACTAAACCTACATCAGCGATAAGTTTTAAGTCTAACTTGATAGATCTGCTTTCACCCTTCTCACCCGGCTGTGCATAAGTAGGTCTTTGGTTAGTTGATGATTTAAAGTGAACATTTCCAAGCCCACCTTTTCCGCCTTCAAGAAATTTAACCTCTTCTCCATGCTTTAACATGTCAAAAAGAACTTCACCTGTTTGAATATCCAATATTTGAGTACCTGGCGGAACAATGATGATTTTTTTACTGCCGGACTTTCCTGTCATAAGGGAACCCTCACCAGGAACACCATTATCTGCTTTTATATGCATTTTTCTTTGAAAATGAGAGAGCGTATGCGTATTGTTATCACACTTAAACCAGATGTCACCGCCCTTTCCGCCATCACCACCGTTAGGACCACCATTTAAAACAAATTTTTCACGACGAAAGGCAACACAACCCTGTCCACCTTTTCCTGATGAAACTGTTAATTCAACGCTATCTGTAAACAAGTATTCTCCTTCTAATTTTTTCTTTAGCTAACGAGCTGCTATGCAAGAGTTCTAAGTAAACCTTAGGACTCGATAAACAACTCTCCTTCTAATTTTTTCTTTAGCTAACGAGCTGCTATGCAAGAGTTCTAAGTAAATCTTAGGAGTCGATAAACAACTCTCCCTCTAAAAACTTAAAAATCAACTTTTGACAATAATGAAGTAAATTGTTAAATATTTAAATTATTTTAGGTGTGAACCTAAGCGAGTGAAGTAATATATTTGAGGCGAAGCCCCAAACATTATAAAATTATACAGCAGGTATTATTGAAACTTGTTGACGTTTTTTGTCTTTTCTTTCGAATTTAACAATACCGTCAACTAGTGCAAATAGAGTATGATCTTTGCCCATACCCATGTTTTTACCTGGGTGAACCTTAGTTCCTCTTTGACGAATGATGATGTTACCAGCTACTACAGCCTCTCCACCAAATTTCTTTACACCAAGTCTTCTACCAGCCGAGTCACGATTATTCTGTGTACTTCCTTGACCTTTCTTATGTGCCATCTTGAATCTCCTTAGTTAATTACGCAGCTTACTACTATGCTGCTATTTTTGTGATACGAACACGAGTGAAGTCTCTTCTGAAACCTCTTTTAACTTTACTGTCTTTACGACGACGTTTTTTGAAAGTAACAACTTTTCTTTCACGACCCTCATTAATCACTTCAGCAGTGACTTTTGCACCATCTACGAATGGAGCTCCCATTTTAAGCTCACCTGCATTTACAGCTAGAACTTCATTAATTTCGATAGTAGCCTTAGGCTCAAGAGACATTTTATCTAATAATAGAATATCACCCTCTTGAACTTTATACTGCTTACCACCATTTTTGATAATTGCGTACATATTACAATTCCTTAAATATATCTAAAAAGTTCGGAATTATATCCAAACAAGCTTTAAGTTTTATTTAAACCTTTGTTTATATCCAAACATAAGGTAATAAACTAGAGATAGCTCTACTCAAGTTCTAATTGCATCAGATACATATCTTCTCCATCAAGTATCTCTAGCTCAATACTCTTACAATCAGGACATCTGTATTCTAACTTTTGAAGTGTTGATTCACTTAAGCATCCGATACACTTTACAACAATTGGCTGAATATTCATAACCAGCTCTGCTTTTTCGCAAATCGTCCTCTCTTTAAAGGTATCGAATGCAGTTTTTAAGAGCTCAGGTTCAACCCCGCTCATTACTCCTATCTTGATGACAACCTTATTCACTTTACTTGCACCATTATTTGTTGCATTCTCTTCACATGAGTCTAAAAGAGATTGAACTATACTATATTCGTGCATTTACATAACCTACCATCAAAATCTATCCTAACAAATTCTAGGAAGCAGTTCCCCGCTTGGTGACTCTAAAAACCTTGAAGTTCCCCAACTGCTGTTTAGTATAACCTTTTTCAGGTGTCTGTCTGTTACTTTTGCAATTATAGTTGCCATAGAACAGTTTTCAAAAGTTTTTAAAATCTCTACTGCCTTAGATGCATCCTCTTTCTCAACAGCGAGCAAAAAAGTACCCTCATTTGCCAAAGCAGTCGCCTCAAAACCTAATATCTCACAAATACCGCTCACCTCATCACTTATTGGTATCGTATCTTCTTGAACTTCTATGCAGATATTTGACTGTTTAGACCACTCATTTAAAACAGCACTTATACCGCCTCTTGTTGCATCCCGCATGGCTGTTATATTAATATTTGCATCAAGCAGGGCTTTTACCTGAGGATAGAGTGATTCACAGTCACTTTTTAAGGAGCTGTTGAGCTCAATCCCCTCCCTAGCAGCAAAGATAGTAGCACCATGAGAACCAATATCACGATTTAGAATAATCAGGTCATCCTCAGTTATTTTGTTTGAACTGATACCTTTTTTTAAAACCTCTCCGACTCCGCTTGTATTTATAAATATCCTGTCCACACTCCCTTTTGGTACAACTTTTGTATCACCGCTTACAACACTGGCTCCATTTATCATTAGCTCTTCTTGCATACTTTTCACTATCAGTTCAAGCTCTGAAGTAGAGAAACCCTCTTCTATAATAACACTGCATGTCAAATATTTTGGAGAGGCCCCCATCATCGCCAAGTCATTACATGTACCACAAACTGCTAACTTACCAATATCGGCTCCCGGAAAGAAGAGTGGACTGACAGTAAAACTATCGGTAGAAAATGCCAACTCACCATTATGAATGATTGCCGCATCTTCACTACGCTGTAAAATATCGTTCTTAAATGCTTTATAAAAAACTTTAGAGATTAGTTCATTATTCTCTTCTCCACCATTGCCTTGGGCTAATGTAACTGTTTCATTCATATTAAATTCCCATATTTATAATATGCTGCACAAGCACCTTCGCTGCTAACCATGCAGCTTCCTAACGGTGATGATGGCTTGCAAGCGGTTCCAAAAACAGCACACTCTTGTGGATTTGCCATACCTCTTAAAATATCTCCGCATATACAAAGTTTATGATCATCTATCTCTTGTTCAGGTAAAATATCTTTATATATAAGCTCTGCATTAAAATCTTTATACTCATCTCTTAATCTTAACCCGCTTCTTGGTATATCTCCCAAACCTCTCCACCTAAAATTTTCTACCTCTTTAAAGTATCTGTTTATAAGTTCTTGAGCCTTCAGGTTTCCATCATAAGACACTGCTCTCTTATACTCGACTTCAAGCTCACATCTGTTTTGAATAAACTGCTTGATTATCATACTTATTGAGTGCATAACATCAACAGGCTCAAAGCCGGAAACCACTACCGGTTTATGATAATCTCTTGGGAACTCCTCATATATTTTACTTCCGCTTATAACGCTTACATGGCTTGGTCCCAAAAAGGCATCTATCTTATTATCACTGTTTGCCAGTAGAACACTCATAGCTTCGGGCACTCTTACATGGTTAATATGAAAGAGAATATTATTTATATCTTTTTTTATTACCATATCAAGCAAAGAAGCACTCATTGGTGTTGTAGTCTCAAAACCTATTGCAAAGAAGATTACTTTTTTATCTGGATTTTCCTTTGCTATTTTTAAACAATCAAGTGGAGAGTATACAAAGTGTACGTCAGCACCTCTGCTTCTTGCATCCTGAAGGCTTCCTATGCTTCCCGGCACTTTTATCATGTCACCTAAAGTTACAACTATCACATCCTCTTGCATGCTTAATATATAAGCATGATCTATCCTCTCTTTGGGCATGATACACACAGGACAGCCGGGACCATGTATAAACTTTATGTTTTGCGGTAAAAGTTGAAGAATACCATATTTCATAATAGTATGTGTGTGTCCGCCGCAAACTTCCATTATATTTATAGGTTTTATTAGTTTTTTTGCATCCTCTTTAATGATTTTTGCATAGGCTTTAATCGTATCAGCATCCCTAAAATCATCATATAGATTTTTAAGTTTCAACTCCACTCTAGCTGCCTCTATTTTGACATTCATCATTTTCTAAAATTGCTCTTTTTCTATCCTCTTCGTCCATTATCTCTATTATCTCTTTATATGTTTTAAGGCTCTCTAGTGCGTCCTCTTCATCAATTTTATTCATAATAAAGCCGATGTGTAAAAGTACATAATCGCCAAGTTTTATCTCATCTTCACCCATTAGGTCCAAGCTTGCATCTCTAGAGACACCCATTGTATCAACCGTTGCTATATTGTTCTCTTTATCTATTTTTACTACTTTACTAGGTATAGATAGACACATTATCTCATCTCCATTTTAAACTTTATCCAAGCAGAGACCTTTTTTAAACTATCTTCATCCTCGATGCTGACTTCTAAAATATCAACATTTGGCTTTAGTTTTCTCGCCATCTTTTTCTCTTCTTCTAAGTTATACTCAAAGTGTGGGAGCAGATCTGTCTTAGTAAAAAGAATCAAGTCAGCTTGACGAAACATTACCGGATATTTTGCAATCTTATCTTCACCCTCCGGGATACTTACCAAGACTATATTTAAGTGACTTCCCACGTCATAAGAGGCAGGGCAGACAAGATTGCCGACATTCTCCACAAAACATACGTCAATACCCTCCAAGTCCAGATGGTGCAGAGCTTTATGAACCATAAAAGCATCAAGGTGGCAAGCTGAACCGGTTTGGATTTGATGGGCTTGTATACCTTTTGCCTTTAATCTATCTGCATCGCGACTTGTCTCCAAGTCACCCTCAACCACTCCAAACTTAAATCCGGCAATATCTGCGAGATGTTCCAGAAGAGTTGTCTTTCCACTGCCGGGACTGCTCATAAGATTTATACAGAGCACACTATTTGAGTTAAAATGCTCACGGTTATGAATAGCTTCTTTCTCATTTTTATCCAAAATTTTACTTATGACTTCTATCGTCCTTTTATCGTTTAGTTGTGGATTGTCATGTAGATTAGCATGTGCTTCTTGATGCTCTTGTGAACTTCCATCTTCATGGTGATGCTCGTGTGAGTGAGTCTCCCGCTGAGAGTTGTCTGTTATACTACAGCCGCAATCTTTACACATATACTTTCCTTTATCCTAATAGTATGTTAGAACCAACAAGCACAGATATTAATCCAGCAGTCGTAAATACTCTTCTTATATTCTGTTTTGAGTTTAGCAAATTCTGATTAATATAGAGAATAACGACACCAAAACCTACAAATATGCTCATAACACCGAGTGTAAAAACTAAAACCATTACAAAATCTACATTTTGCCCCTCTATTAGACCGAGAGTTATAAGCATACCTCTAACTCCGCCCATTCCCATAAGAGCACCAACCGTAAAAGCTGAACGTGTATCTGAACTACTGTGAGTATGCTCTTTTGAAAACCAGATATGAATATGCTCCTTGCCATTGTGAAAGTGTCTTTTGAGCTGAATACGGTCTGTAATAACCATAAACAAAAGGTATATACCGATACTTAAAATAATAGCCGATGAAATAATATCTCCATAATTTAAAATATTTTCATCTATCTGATAACTCTGCATTATTTTTGCAAATACAAAAAGAGAGAATCCATGCCCAAGAGCAAAAAGAGTTGTTATCAACATCGTTTTCTTTTTATTTTTACCAATAGAAAAATCTGTAATAGCACTCAAGTGGTCAGGTCCAAACGCATGCAAAATACCATACCAAAAAATAAGCACTAAACCAAAATTTTCCATTTTCATTCCAATATATTGAATAACTGTTCATATTCTATAGCTTTAATTTAAATCTATTATTAATTTCCCTATTTCTTATATACTTTTGGCACTATTATGTGTTAAAATACCTTATGAAGTGTATATATTGCAGCAATGAAAAATTATATGAACTCAAATCGGGACACTTGAAGTGTTCAAAATGCAAAAAAAAGTTTTCTCCTAAAAAAGTAAAAACTGATTTAAAACTTATTGATTTCTTTTGCAATAACCTAACAATCAACAAAACAAAAAAAGAGTTGGATATAAATTATATAACAATAAAAAAAAGGTATGACCTTTTTAGACAACTTATAGCAAGCTTCTTAGAAAATGAATACAAACACAAAAGAGTAATAGAGTACAACGAGTATATCTACTTGGCAAAAAGCAAAAAAAAGATAAAAGAGAATATCTTTGATGCTCAAAATTTTTTGACATTTCACTATGATAACAGAGTCTATAACCTACTTATGCCAAACCTCAACAGATATAAAAAAGAGTTTATTGATGATGGTGCGCAAGAGGTCTACTTCAAAGAGTTCTCAAAGTTCATGATGTTTAATAAAATCTCTAAAACAACAAGAAGAGGTGACCTGATAAGCAGGTTTTGGCTTTTTTTTGAAGAGTCAATTTTAAAATATAAAGGTATTAGAAATGATAATTTCTTTTACTATTTAAAAGAGATTGAGTTTAAGTTTAGTTATGCTGAAGACAAACAGAGGGAGATTTTGATAAAACTATTATATAAATTCCTTTAAAACTTATACATTTTAACCACAAAACAATAAAAGTTTAAATACAATAAAACTTATTTAAATAAGTAAGTAGGAGAGGTTTTGACTGAAAAAGAAAAAAATATTATTCTTGAAAAAGCAAAAAGCTAGTTCAATAAGTCTATAGCAAAAAATCACATTTTAAACACTATGAAACTATCAGATATTAATAGGTTCAATGTAAATCCTTTTCTTCTAACCTATTTATCAAACTTTTTAGAAGGAAACCATGATCCAAAAAGTATTGCAAAAGCTCTGATATATCCAAGAGTTTTAGGAACATCAATAAATACATCATTTGGAACAAATATACAAAAATTTACATCAACTGTTTTATCATCTTATGGCAGTACGACAGCAGGCATAGACATTGAATTTATAGATATGATTGATGGTGATAAAAAATATTGTCAATTAAAATCAGGGCCAGAAACAATTAACAAAGACGATGTTGAAACAATTTCCGGTCACTTCAAAGATGTAATAAATTTATCAAAGACTAATGGATTAAAATTAGGATTTAATAATTTGGTAGTTGGTGTTATTTATGGAGAAAAAGAAAAGCTCAATGCACACTACAAAAGAATAACTTCTCAATATCACTATGATGTTATTGTAGGCAGTGACTTTTGGCATAGACTGACTGGTGATGCAGATTTTTACACAGACCTAATAAAAGCGATAGGAGAGGTAGCAATTAAAGCTGACTTCAAAAATAATCTTGACAATGTTATTCAAGAGCTATCAAAAACTGAGTATATACAAAATCTCTCAAAAGAATTAGATTCTTAACAATTACATTTCAAATTGCAATATTTTTACAAATAACACAAAAATATTTATATTATACAGACATCAGAAACTATATGATAAAATAACCATGTAGAATGTTGTATAAGGTGGGGATAAATGGTTCAGAGAATTTTTTCTTTAGAAGAAACAGCTAATATATTACAAATAAATAAAGAAACCCTTAGAAGATGGGACAATAGCGGAAAATTAAAAAGTATAAGAAACCCTATCAATAATTATAGAGAGTATAAAAAAGAAGATTTAATAATATTTGAAAATGCAAAAATACACTTCAACATAAACTCTCATGAAGATGTCGTTCCATCCACATCATATAAAAGCATAGAACTATTTGCGGGAGCCGGCGGATTGGCTCTAGGACTTGAAAAAGCTGGCATAGAACATAGCCTACTAAATGAAATAGATAAATATGCTGTACAAACACTCAAAAAAAATAGACCAAACTGGAAAGTAGAACATGGGGATATCTCAAAAATAGATTTTAAGCCATATAAAAACAAAATAGATTTATTAACCGGTGGATTCCCATGTCAAGCTTTCAGTTATGCTGGGAAAAAACTAGGTTTTGAAGATACTAGGGGAACACTCTTTTTTGAATTTGCAAGAGCTTTAAAAGAGACAGAAGCACCAGTATTTTTGATTGAAAATGTAAAAGGTTTGTTAAGTCATGAAAAAGGCAAAACATTACAGACAATGCTAGATGTTCTCACAGATGAAATAGATTATCATGTATTTGAGCCAAAAATACTAAAAGCGATTCATTACAAAGTCCCACAGAAAAGGGAAAGATTAATAATTGTAGGGGTCAAAAAAGAGTACTTAAATAAAGTTACTTATAATTATCCTGAACCTTATGAAAAAATATATACTCTAAAAGATGCCCTAAAAAAAGGTGATTTATATAGTTCTGATGTACCTCTTTCATCTGGACAAAAATATCCACAAAGAAAAAAAGAGATTTTAGATATGGTAAAACCTGGTGGATACTGGAAGGATTTGCCAATTAAAGTACAAAAAGAGTATATGCAAAAAAGTTTTTATCTTGGTGGCGGCAAGACAGGAATGGCAAGAAGAATCTCTTGGGATGAGCCGAGCCTTACTCTAACATGTTCTCCAGCTCAAAAACAGACTGAAAGATGCCATCCAGATGAGACAAGACCTTTTCAAGTTAGAGAATATGCCAGAGTACAAACATTTCCGGATAACTGGATTTTTGAAGGTTCTCAATCACAACAATATAAACAAATAGGAAATGCTGTTCCAGTTAATCTTGCTGAAGAAATTGGACATACACTTATTAAATTACTTAACGATATTTATTCTATTAAAAATTAATTATTTAAAGAGCGAATAATAAGCCTGTCCCAAAGCAATTCCCCCATCATTAATAGCTGTCTCTTGCTGATAATAGTATCTGACTTTATCTTTCTCAAGCTGAGATGAAACAAGCTCCAGCAGGGTCTTGTTTTGAAAGACTCCACCGCTTAAAATAACTTCCATCTTCTCTGTTTTTGAAATCTCTGTTATAATTTTTACAAGTGTGTTTATAAACATACTGCTTAGCTCTTTTTTATCAGACTCACTCTGTAAAATGTACTCAACTACTTTTATCTCTATAATATTATTTTCTATGGTGTATCTGAAACTTTCACTTATGCTCTTATCATAAAAACTCTCACACAAAAGTCCGCTCTCTCCCTCATAACTTAGCTTTTGAGCAATACCTGATAATGAGGCGATACCATCAAACAATCTTCCCACTGAACTGCTCAGAGGAGCATTAAGACTCTTTGCGTAAGTTTGGTGCAGTATTTTTATCTCATCTTTTGAAAAAGCTTTTATTGTTTCTAAATCGAGTTCTAAAACTTCACCTAAGGAGAGCTCGTCAAACAGCATGCTAAGCCCGACACGCCTAGGCTCTTGTATGGCTTTATCGGCTCCTAAAAGTTTTATCTGTTTAAAGTGGTATTTTCTCTTATCGCCTATAAATACTTCTCCTCCCCAGAGACTCTTTTCATCTCCATAACCTGTTCCATCAAAACTAAAACCCAAATAATCATCAATTAATCCCAATTCAGCCTTGCACGCATAGATGTGAGCTAGATGATGTCCCACCTCTAAAAGATCTATATTTTGCTCCTTGGCCCACTTTGTCGTCTTATACTCCTGATGTTTATCATGAACTATAAGATCCGGTTCAAAACCGTAAAAACGCTTAAAAGTCTCTACAGTTCTAAGAAAATACTCAAAGGCTGCTAAAGAGTCTAAATCGCCTATATGAGGAGAAATTATAATATTATCATCTATAAGTAATGCAATAGAACTCTTTGAATTTGCTCCAACAGCCAAGATGCTCTTCTCACTTTTAAACGGTACCTTTATGACCTTTGGAGCATATCCTCGGGCGAGTCTTAGAGTCTGTACCTTATCTCCTACAACCTGCAACAGGCTATCATCAACTCCATTTATTATATCTCTATCAAAATCAAGAGTAAAGTCAACAAATGGAAGCTTTAAGAAAACATCTTCTCTAGATGTTATTATAGGTTCATCACCTAAATTCGCACTTGTTGCAACTACTGGATTGTCTAAATAATTAAACAGAAGATGATGAAGAGCAGTATATGGCAAAATACATCCTATCCTGTCTATATTTGGAGCCAATAAGGCTGATACATTTAGCTCAGGGCTCAAGAGCTTTTTCAAAATAACTATAGGAGCCTCTTTTGATTTTAACAACGCCTGCTCTTTCTTATCTACATGCGCTAATTTTTTTATCTGCCCAATATCTCTGCACATAACAGCAAATGGCTTTCTAGCTCTATTTTTATTCTCTCTCAACTTAAGTATCGCTTCATCATTAGTTGAATCACAGACTATATGAAACCCGCCAATCCCTTTAATACACAAGATTTTTCCACTCTTTATAAGAGTTGCAACATTTGCTAATATCTCTTTAGTATCTATGTCTAGTTTTACATCTTTTTGCCAAAGTGATAGAGTTGGACCACAGCTGTTGCAAGAGATTGGTTGTGCATGGTATCTTCTATTAAGTTGGTTTGTGTACTCATCTGTGCATGAATGGCACATATTAAATTTTTTCATTGATGTATTTGCTCTGTCATAGGGTATAGTTTTTATAATACTATATCTTGGTCCACAGTTTGTACAATTTGTTGAAAAATAGTTGTAGTATTTTTTACTTTCTGCACTTCTAATATCAGTTAAACACTCTTGACATGTAGCTATATCTGGAGAAATCAGAGCTGTTACATTAGAGTTATCTAGGTTCTTAGAGCTTTGAATAATTTCAAAACTTTCTTCATATAACGGTTCTATTTCTAGAGTTTGTAAATTGTCTATTCTTGCGAGTGGAGGAAGCTTAAAGAAGAGAGTATCTTTAAACTTGTATACACTCTCCTCTAAACCCTCAACTTCCAACTCTACACCATTTACACTGTTTTTAACAAATCCAACGAGACCTAACTTCATTGCAGTCTTATAAATAAAGGGCCTAAATCCAACACCTTGGACTAAGCCCTGCACCAAAAAACTTCTTCTAATCATCTAGGGCAAAACCTTTTGAAAAGTATGGCTTGCTAAGTTGAAACTTACTTAATATCCTACTATAAAGTACACTATTTTCAAACATACTTCCCATCATTACAAAGTTTTCAATTTTAAATTTTGCCTTTAGCTGATTAAGTATTGTGATTGTCATATCACCGAGAGCTTCAAAAGTTGAATAAGCAAGATAGTTCTCATCTGTTCCGGCAAGCTTAAAACTCATAATAGAACCAATAAAAGAAGCATAATCAAAAGCAGGTTTTGACAAAGCAGAAAAATTTTCTGAAGCAATCTCATTGTTAAAATATGTATCTATTTTCAAGCCACCATTTCCTCTAAACTCCAAAGATTTATCACTAACAGCTTCAAATGTTCTACTGTTTAACTCCAAAATGCAAGAGAGGGTCTCAAAAAGATTATAGGCTCCGTTTTCATTCAAGAGCTCCATAATAGATGGATATTTTTTTTCAAAATTCACAAGTAATTTCTCTTTTTGTGTATCTTTTTTCATTAAATCTAAAACTTCTTTTAATACAAAGGGCTGGAAAATTATAACTTTTTTAGCAGCAATCTCATTTGAGACTATAAATGAAATGCCTTTTTTCTCACTTAAATTCACCCCAATTGAATTGCTGCGAAACCCTGCCTCATTTGAGATGTTTAAAAACCTGTTAATAAGTGGGTTTTTATCAAAGAGTTCAAGCTCTTGCTCTAAGCCTTTGGCATCTTTTATTATTGTTATATTTTTTTGTATTACGGCTACTTTAAAACTATAACAGTCATTAAAAAAAAGATATGGAACTTCACCATCTTTAGCATTTAATGAGACTAATGTACTTCTAGTATTATATATAGATTTAATGTTAATAAAACTCCTGTTAGTCAACTCTTTGAGTCCATTATCCTTTATGGTAACTTTTATTGTAGGTTTTTCTATACTAAAAAGAGCTTTTTTTTCATCTTCAGTCATAACAAAAAGCTCATCTATTGTTCGTGGGTTCACAACTAAAAGAGTATCCCCCTCACTGTAGTGTGCAGAGAAGCTTGTATTGTCCGAAAAAACTCTCTGCTCATCTTTACCATAATGGTGACATGTCAAGGTGTCATCAAGATAATCTTCACTAGATGGATTTGTTAATTTTTCCAGACATCTTACACATAAGGAGATGTTATAAGCTGGTGATATAAACTCTTCTCTTTGTATATCTGCATGTTCACCGACCGTGTTTATATCACCTAAGAATATGGAGTGAGGCAGATATTTATTACTAAGCGAACTAAATCTTGCCAATGATTTTTCATCACTATCATCCAAGAGTAAGGTAATCCCTTTACTCTCCTGAACAAGATTTGCCTTAACACCGCTCTCTTTTATTAAACCATGTAAAAAACCGGCAAAATATCTTCTGTTTGAGTTGTAACCAATCATCTGTTTAATTGCCATTTTTATACTCGCTAACAGGATTTGCATATCTCTGTATAATTGTATCTAATGATACTTCTTTTGTCTTTTTCTTATATTTTATACCTGATCTGTCAAGTTCGCACATAGTTGCATATAAGAAATCTTTGAATCTACCTTTTAGCTCATTAGTAAGACCAATATTAACACTCTGGATATCTTGAGGAATTATACCTATAATATTTACATCTGCCATCTTCTCAAGCAGTGAACAGATCTCAAGCATCTCTGAAATCTCAACCTCATGAGCTGTCTGCTTATAACTGCCAAGTCCTAAAAGCTCCTCTCCGGGAAGATTATAGATAGAACCTGCCTCATCATCCATAGTTATGGTATCTAATATCAAGACCTTATCATAATCTTGATAGTAGGTCATAAGCTGAAACCCAAGAACACCGCCATCAACCATTGTTACATCATCTAAGAATGTGTAATTTTCTTCAAGGTATTTTGAAGCATAAACACCTACACCCTCATCTTTAAAGATGATAGTTCCGGCTCCAATTATTGCTGTTCTCATATTAAACACTACCTCTCTTTTACAAATTTTGTACCGCCAACAACAATACCCACTTCACCCTCTTGCCAAAATATAGTTCTCCATACCTGATAATAGACATGAAACATTATCCAAACAATCATAGCATACATAGTGTAATGGTGTGAAATTCTTACATCCATAAATGTTCCTCCGCAAACCGTTACAGTCCAATCTGTTAATGCATGAAGCAATATAGGCCACCAAGTGCCAATAGAACTAATCCCGTGAGCCAAGCCATGAACATAGATCTGAAGTCCGCTAAAGAGCATCCATACTAGCATCATGTGAAATACAAAGAAAAATACCGCATTAAAACTATCAGCATGTGAAGAATCAAATCTTTTTACCCTGTTGAGTGTTAGAAGATTTACTAAGACATCTATAAACTCTTTTATATTTCTTCCAGATGGAATTAACTTCTTATAAGCCTTTTCAAACCTTGAGAAAAAGTACAGGTATGCAACGACAACACTGCTTACATCAAAAATTATAGCAGCCATAAAATGAACCCATCTGTTCCATGCCATTACATACTTATCAACAGCAGGATCTGCAATAAAACTTTGATAATATGGATGACCTATATAAAGTCCCGTCACTATGGCTGCTACCATGCAAATAGCAACAACCCAGTGATTAATCCTCATAAATATACTCATCCTCTCTATTTTTTTATAACTCATAAATCACTCCTTTATATGCAACAGCTAGTATTTACTTTAAAATGACCAAGCTCTTTGCCTTTAGTATCCACTATATGAACGGCACATGCGATACATGGATCAAAACTGTGAATAGTTCTTAATATCTCCAATGGTTGCTCAACATTAGAAACTTTTGTACCAATAAGGGCTGACTCATACGCCCCCATTCTATCTTTGTAGTCTCTAGGTGCTGCATTCCAAGTTGATGGAACGACCGCTTGATAATTCTCAATCTTTCCATCTTTTATTTTTACCCAGTGACCTAAACCGCCCCTTGGAGCCTCAGCTAAACCATGACCTTTTGCATCCTTGGAAACCGTATCAAAGTTAAACTCTGTCCAAGTTCTTAAATCACCCGCGGCAACATTTGCAGCCAACTCATCAACCCATTCAAGCATAACATCAGCCATAAGTTCAGTCTCAATGGCTCTTGCAGCAGTTCTTCCTACCGTTGAAAAAAGAACAGAAGCAGGAGCAGCCTTGCCAAGACCAAGTTTATTCCCTAAAAGTTCTAAAAAATTTGTTACATACTTTGTAATCCTTGCGTCCCCGCTAGCAACACCGACAACCATGCGGGCAAGTGGTCCAACTTCAACTCTTTTATCGTCATATATAGGTGATTTAACCCATGAGTATTTTTCATCAGTTTTTAGATAAGAAAAACCATCCGCTTTTTTATCCAAGCCTGTATATTTAGGATTTGTTGTCCCTTCATAAGGGTGTTGAGGAGCATCAGCATCATACCAGGAGTGTGTGACATCTTCTGCTACCTTTGTTTGATCAAACGGATAAACTTTAGACAAATCTCCATTTAAGACAACTCCACTAGGAAACAGAAGTTCTGAGTTGTAAAAGCCTGTATCGTCAAGTCTAAAGTCACCATAAGACATAAAGTTCTTTAGTCCTGCTCCTGTTCCATCAAGAGCTTCATCTACATATTTTACACCTGCCATAGCTAAGTCGGGCATATAGGCATTTTTTATAAAACCGGTAAACTTTTTAAGCAGTGTTTTAAAGAGTGCTATCCTAGCTGGATTTTGAATATCTTGAACACAGGTAACACCACCGACTACAAGTGACTGAGGGTGCGGCATCTTACCACCGAAAATAGCCATAAGTTTAGCTGCATCCCTTTGCAGGTCCAGAGCTTGAAGGTAGTGTGCTGTCGCTATAAGATTTTGTTCAGGAGTAAGTTTATAGTTCTTGTTTCCCCAGTAGGCATTTGAGAATATTCCCAATCTTCCCTCTTTTACAAATTTTGTAAGTCTCTCTTGTATTACAATCAACTCTGATTTACTTACACCGTAAGGAGTTTTAGACCAGTTAAATGACTCCTCTTCAGCTCTGCCTGGATCAGCCTTGAGTGCACTGGTAATATCCACCCAGTCAAGTCCGTGAAGATGGTAAAAATGAACTACATGGTCATGAATATAGAGTGCTCCTTGAATCAGGTTCCTTACAAGTCTGGCATTTTTAGGTATAGTTAGTTTAAAAGCATCTTCTACTGCTTCAATACTCCTTTGATAGTGTGTGCCTGTACAGACACCACAAATTCTCATTGCCAAAAGTCCTGCATCCCTCGGGTCTCTGCCTTTTAATATTGTCTCAATTCCTCTAAACATAGTAGAGCTTGCAAAAGCATCTTGAACAACATTGTTATCATCTATAACAGCCTCTACTCTCAAGTGTCCCTCAATCCTTGTTATTGGATCTATAATTATATGTTTACCCATTACTCATCTCCCTCTTTTTTTCCTGCAACAATACTTGAAACTGCATGTATGCCTATACCGATACCGGCAGCTGTCATAAGACCAAGTCCAAATTCATCTACAGATTTTTCAACTCCGCCGGTAGGTGCTTTAAAGTGTGTATCTGCCATTGGTCTCTCTTGTGCATATTTATCCCAAAACTGTGGCTCTGAACAACCAATACATCCATGACCTGCACCAATAGGCCAATTTACAGACTCGTTATATCTTACGATTGAACAGTTATTAAATGTCATTGGACCCTTACAGCCCATTTTATACAAACAGAAATTCTCTTTAGCACCTTCGTCACCCCACTCTTCAACAAATTCACCAGCATCAAAATGTGCTCGTCTCTCACAGTTATCATGAATTCTATAGCCAAATGCAAATTTAGGGCGATTAAGATGGTCTAGCTCCGGAACCTGCCCCGTAAGAACAAAGTGTAAAATAGTTCCTGTGATATTTGCGGGATTTGCAGGACAAGCAGGAATATTAATAATAGCCTTACCCTTTACAATATCTTGAACTCCAACTGCACCTGTAGGATTTGGAGATGCCGCCGAGACTCCACCGAATGTTGCACAGGTTCCTACTGCAACAACAGCTGCACTATCTTTTGCAACTCTTAGTAAATGGTCTTTAAAAGTCTCAGCTTTAGCACCGATGGTACCATAATATCCATCCATAGCAAGCGGTATAGAGCCTTCAACAACACAGAGATACTTTCCCTTGAATGTATGCATTGACTCTTCCAGATGCTCCTCTGCCTGATGACCGGCTGCAGCCATAATAGTTTCATTAAACTCTAGAGATATAACCTCCAAGATAAGCTCATCGATTGTAGGAGCATCACTTCTTAAAATAGCCTCTGAATTACCTGCACAATCTTGCAGTTCAATCCAGATAACGGGAACTCTATTCATAAGCTCTGCTGCTTTTGCTATTAGTGGGGTGAAGTTTGATGGAAGCATAAGTGCCGCACAAGTAGCACTTGCCCACTTCATAAAATCTCTTCTACTCAAGCCTTCAGCTTCCAAAACACTCTTAATTGAGCTCTTTGAAGCAGCTGAAGTCTTTTCTAACTCCCCTAACCTTTTAGTCATAGTACGCATTAATGAATCGTAATACTCTGTTCCACGGTTTGTATTAACTTTCGATCCTATAGCACTATACATACTTGCTAAAGCTTCCCTTTTTTCAATCATAACCTACCCCTTTTGGTAATTTAAAAAATGAATATTCATTCATTTAGATAATTCTATTTAAACAAAACTTTAAAATTACTTATAAAAGAGAATATTTATTTTTAAATTGTATAAAAAAAAGTTATATTTTAATGCGTAGTACAAACTGAACAGACATCAAAGCTCTTAAAAACTAATTCTGCTGTTTTTGCACTACCCAGACCTACCATCGCTTTTTGCGATATACCTTGATTATCTCTTGTTCCATTACTTAAATTCCATTGCGTAGGAGTAATAATATCATACTTCTTTATAAGACCGTTTTCAATTTCAACCTTATGTATAAGAGAGCCTCTTGCAGCCTCTACAGCCGACTCCCCGCTAGCATTTAACTTTAATATATCTACGGAAGGTTTTATATATGATGGCTCACTCAAATCAAGATTTGATATTAACTTTTTTGAGTGTTGCAGTAGTTGAGAGATCTCACAAACTCTTGCCAAGATTCTGCTAAAAATACTATCTCCATATTTTCTATGTGCATCTTTAATCAGTAAAGTTTTATTTACCATGGCACGGGATAGAGGGCCGACTTCGTAATATTTATCTTTATAACTTACATTTTTTGCGTATGAGCCTCTATTATCAAACTCTTGAACACTCTTTATTGAAACACTCTTATTTAACCTTGTCTTTAATGACTTGCCCTTTTTAAAATAGCTATTTTCACCAAAAACTATAAATCTGTCATAACTCTTTCCATAGTTAATCCAACCGTTGTTTATTACTGTATTTAAAATATCCGGTAAGTCACCGCTTTTATTTAAAATTTTTTCTATATTGTCACAACCAAGGAATTTCTCACTGTCACCCATTACTATATTATCTTCAAAAAACTTAATTGTTTCATCTATATAGTTCTGTAGTTTAATAATGTCAATATCTGTAATATCACAAGTAACTCCGCCCACTACCGCATAAGAAGTATGAGGGTACTGTCCACCAAACAGAGCTATTGCTTTTGCCATAAACTGTGATGTGTAGGTAGCTTTGAGTATATGTTGCTGTTTCACGAATAGTGGTAATATCGTTAAGTAAAACCATTTAAAATGGTTTTGTATAAGTTCAAAATTCAGAGTCAACTCTCTTATAGTTTTAGCCTTATTGGAGATTTGTAACTCATCATAACAATCCTCAAGAGCTTGAACTGTTGCTATAAGGTGGGCATGACCACATATGCCGCAGACACGAGGATTTATTACGAGTGCATCCAATGGTGACTTTCCCTGCAGTATAGTTTCAATATTTCTTGTAGACATAAACTCTATCTCCACAAAATCAATTTTTCTCTCTTTAAAACTAAAATTTAATTTTGCTTCGCCCTCTATTTTTTCTATAAGTTTAATCATCAAACAACTTCTTTTCCAATCTATCTATTTTAAAGGCCTTAGCTATTCCAGCCAGTGTAATGTATGTTCTTTTTCCAACACCGATAGGAAGACTCTCCGGTATCCCCATGTTTTTCTTTGTAATAAAGAGATTTTCTTTTGGAAAGCTTGGTTCCGTGCAGCCAACACAGGGAACTCCTGCCCTTGTTTTTGAGTTTACCTCATTCCAGAGTATTTTGTTACAGCTAGCATGGGTAAAAGGTGCTTGACATCCATGATCATAGAACATACACCCCTCTAGCTCACCAAATTTATGCTTATCAACCTTATACTCAAAGTACTCATTTCTAGTACAGCCATTGTGTACGGTATAGGCATAATACTCTTTTGGTCTTAGGAAACTGTCTAGATGTAGTTCAGCACTCTTTTTAATAGCATAAAGAGTGTTTGCTAAAACTTCTGGATGAACTGGACATCCAGAGAGAGAAATAGTTTTTTTAAATATATCTTGAAACTTATCAACTCTTTTTTCTTGGTTAAAATGTAAGCCACTTACATCTTTGTAGTTACTCTCTCTAAAGATGCCTCCAAAAGTTGCGCATGTACCTACAGTAACAATCTTTTTTACTTTTTTTGTATACTTTTTTATTATCTCTATTACAGAGACATCTGCTTTTTTAAACTCATCAGATACAGAGCCTTCTATAAGTAAAATATCACAAGCTATATCATTTAAAACTATCTCATCTAAAGTATAGTCTGAATCTAATACAGGATGATAGATAAATTCAAAGTCGTTTAAAAATTGCTCTATATATGGATAGTTTAAGAAGGAGTGAGTGTTTCCATTGCATGCTATTGCAGTGAGCCATAAAACTCTCATTCTCTTTTTCATAACACTCTATTTACTCAATGCTTTATAAATATTAAATGAGATATCATCTATATATGCATCTAACTCTTTTGGTAAAACATTTTCACCTTTTAAAAAGACCATACCACCTAAATAACCCATAAAAAGACCAAATGCACTAAAAAAATCCTGATCTCTCAAATCTCCACATTTAACGCCCTCTTCAAAATAAATCATTACTTCCGTAACAAATTCATTGACACATATCATGCCCTCACAGCCATCTTTAAAAACTTCTCTGTTTGAGAGATAAATGCGTAAAAAATAATCAATCATCTCAGGCTTTTTAGTAGCTGTCTTAAAATATATTTCTATAATTTTTCTTGTTTTATCTTCTGTAGAGATATTCTCCTCATTAATAGCACGAATTTTTTTTCCAAGATATATAGAAATAAATTTTATTATCTCTCTAGCCAGGATATCTTTTGATTTAAAGTAGTTATACATATTGCCAACACTCATTTTAAGTGATGTTGCTATATCCGGTATAGTTGTACTATAAAACCCTTTTGAAGCAAATAGTTCTAATGCAGCTTGCATTATCTGCTCTTTTTTACCCTCTTTTTTATCAGACAAAATATTTCCCCTTGAACTATGAGATAACTTACTTTAGCAGTGCTACTGCATCTATCTCAACTAGAGCATTTTTTGGTAGTGTTTTAACAGCTACCGTAGCACGAGCAGGTTTATGAGAGCCAAAAGCCTCTTCATAGATTTCATTTATTGTTACAAAATCATCCATCGAATCTATAAAGATTGTAGTTTTAACTACACTATCCATAGAGCTTCCTGCCTCTTCTAAAACAGCCTTTAGGTTTTGAAGTACCTGTTTTGTTTGAATAAGCACATCTGCTTCAAGCATTACGCCCTCTGGTGTAAGTGCAATCTGTCCTGATGTATATACCATTCCATTTGCTACTACAGCTTGTGAATATGGTCCAATTGCCGATGGTGCCTTATCTGTTTGTACAAATCTCATCTAATTCCTTTAAATAATTTATGATATTCTACTCTGTTTTTACTTATCTAATCTCTTTAATATACTTTTTATTTATTCTACAATACAATATTATTATATAAATAATAAATATAAGTTATTTGAGGATGAGTATGAGAATTAATGAAAAAAGAACATCTAAAGGGAGCTTTTTACCTAATATCTATTTCTTGCTGCAGGTAATAATTGTACTACTTGTTGCATCAATTGTCTATAAATTAAACTTTGGTGGACCAACGAACTATATAGTCGTTGTTGTTTCGATAATATCTATTCTTTACTTCTTAATAAGAAGAAAAGAGGTAATACTTAGGCAGAAATAGAGCTTGTTAAAAATAAGCTACTCCTCTTTAATCTCTTTGACATCATCTAAAAGTTCATAAAATCCCTCTTTGCTTCTACCGCCGATAGTTGTGTATATAACACTGCCTGTATCTGTTAAGAAGTAGTGTCTTGGAATTGGACTTACTTCAAACTGGCTTGGTATATCATCTATTACTGTTGAGAGGTAGATGAGTACATAATCTTTTTTTAATGTATCTACAACTTCTTTCTTCGACAAAACTTCCTTTTTTAACTTCTCACAAAACTTACAATCTTCAGATCCTATAAATAGATATATATCTTTTTTCTCTTTTTTTGCCTCTACCAACGCTTCTTCATAGTTGTCCGGCCAATCTATTGCACTCAAAGTAGATAAAAGTGCTATTACTAAAATTAAATATCTCACAAATTTTTCCTATTTCCACATACTTATTAAATTTTTAAACACTTCATAAAGCTCTTGAACTTCTTTTTTTGTTGTTCTCTCATTTATAGAGTGGATTGTATCATTTATAACACCGTATTCTATCACATCAATTCCTAATGGAGCAACAAACCTTGCGTCTGAAGTTCCGCCTGCAGTTGAGTGTTTTGGCTTAATACCGGTTACTTTTACTATTGACATGTCAATATTTCTAACCAGCTTCGTATCTGTATCTGTTCTAAACGGATATGAACCTTGTGTCAACTTTAGCTCATAATCTAAACCATCAAGATTTTTTGCTACAAACTCACGAACCTCTTTTTGAGTTGTAAGAGTTGTATTTCTGACATTAAACATCATTTTCAGCTCGTTTGGAGTCACATTAGTAACCTGCATTCCGGCTCTAATATCAGTCACAACGAACTTACTTGGAGAGAAGAACTCATCTCCATCATCCAGATTGACTCCTGCCATATTTTGCAGGACTTTAGCTATATTGTGTATAGGGTTTACGGCCTTCTCTGGATATGCTGCATGTCCCTGCTTTCCACTTAAGGTGATATAACCGTTTATAGAACCTCGCCTGCCAACTTTAATGGCGTCTCCAAATCTCTCCTCACATGTCGGCTCTGCTACTACTACAGCATCTGGAAGCAGTGAGTTGCTTTTAAGATATTTTAAAACCTCAACAGTTCCATAGCTTGCCTCGCCCTCTTCATCTGAGGTTAAGAGTATTGAGAGCGTGCCATTAAAATTTTCAGCCTCTTTTACAGCTTGGGTAAAAGCTGCTACACCACTCTTCATATCCTGAGTTCCTCGACCATAAATGTAGTCATCTTTCTCTACCGCTTTATATGGGTCTGTGTCCCAACCTTCACCTGCTGGAACTACATCTACATGTCCTGCAAAACAGAGATGATCTCCCTCTCCAAATTTTTTATATATAAAAAGATTTTTAACATCTTCTACATCAATACGAATAGCTTTAAAGCCAGACAAATAACTCTCTATAAAGTCTAGAAGTCCTCCATCATCCGGTGTCTCACTCCTACTCTCTATTAGATATTTAAAAAGCTCAATAGTTTTCATTTAGCACCCGGATTATCATAAAATATATATGAAGTCGCATAGTCACTTATCTCAAAATATAGTTTTTTCTCTCCATCATCAACCCTATAGTTCTGATTAACATCCAAGTATCCATAACCATAACGGTATGTTCTGGGTGAATTGCCTTGTGTAGCTTCTGCGGTTGATAGTTTATCAATCTTAATAAACCTTTTCACAAGCTTATCACCCATGTAGATATCAAGTACACCATCTGTACCGGTCCAGTTTTGTATTGTTCTTCCCATCTTATTCTGCGTCTCTTGCGTACAGCCACTAAACATAACAGCTAAAGATATACTCATTATTAAAATAATTTTATTCATATACTCTCCAATTATCTAAAAATGAATTATACTATTTTTTAATTACAACTCTCTTGTTGTAAAATTTTCACATCTTCCATTTTAAATTCAATATTATTAATTTAATTATCAAATCTATAATATAATTATGCTAATATCTGAACTAAACAGTATTTGGAGACATGTATGATTAATGTCGTAAAAAACAATCGTCAAAAATACCTTCAAGAGATAATAAGTTATTTAGACGACTACTCATATAGAAGTAAAAGATATAATATAGAGTTTTCTCTAGCTATAGGACTCTGCAATGAGAGCATAGACCTTACTACTTTTATAAATTACAAAAGAAAAACTGACACCTTTATTGCACTAGAGACCAATCTATGCTGCATAGTGCTGGATTGTACGGCTGCCGATTCAGCAATTAAAACTGCTTCAAACTTACTAAGTGTATTTCAAAGTAAATATTTCAATAAAGAACTCTTTACTGCTGTAGTAGCTTCGAAAGATTATGATGATAATAACAATAGAATGATTAATGATCTGTTTGATATATTAGATTACTCAGTATCTAATAATATGGATAATCTAGTTCTTGATCAGAGTCAGATGTTGGAGCAAAATCATTAAATAGCTTAATCCCAATCATCCAAAACAAAACTATTAGAGTCATCCTCTTCTCTCAAAAGCTGTGAAGGTTCATTTATTTCAAGCTCAGGAGCATTTACTTCTGTAGGCTTACTAATCTGTTTTTCATAGCTTAGTTCCAAACCGTTTGAAGTCATAACAAAACCATCAACTCGTATCTTACCCTCATGTATATCTTTATGATGCTCTTTGCACAGCGGCACTAGGTTATGCTTAGAGTCTTTATGAAAGTGCCCTATAAAACCTCTGCCGTCAGCTAAAGACTTATGATTTATATGATGAACATCCTCAGCCATCTCTCCACAGATGACACACTTAGTAACATACAGGTCTTTATTGTACTTACTTCTCTTTTTCTTAACAAGCAGTTCCAACTCATCAAAATCACATGCGAGTCTTTTACGAATTTTATTTGCTGTATCTAAAAACTCACTATCCATATGAAGTGATTTTGCAAACTCTAAACCGTAAATGCTGCTTCCGCTTCCGGCTTGAAGGATTCTGTTAAAAAGTAGAGTGTCTTTCTCCTCATCATACTCAACACTAAGGTGCAAATCTACTACATTCTCCAGAGTTGTAATCTCTTGCATCGTTGAGAGTTGATGCAGATGTGTTGCAAAAAGAAAAAGTGAACGAAGTTTTGCCAGTTTTATAATTGCACTCGATACTATTGCAAGACCAGATAGCGTCTCGGTTCCATGACTTATCTCATCACCCAATATCAAAGAACGTACAGTTGCGCGGTTAAATATATTTTTGAGCTCAAGCATCTCAACCGCAAAAGTTGAAAGTCCCTTTGCAAGGTTATCTTTTGAAACTATTCTGGTAAAGAGTGAATCAAACAGAGAAAACTTCATAACAGCAGCACTTACAAAAAAGCCCGACTGAGCCATCAGGGTAGCGATTGCAATACTTTTCATCAGGGATGATTTTCCACTAGAGTTTATTCCATATAGTAAAACACCGTTTATATTGTGCCCATCATGTACACCCACTTCCAACATAACTGTGTCAGGGTGGGGCAAGTCCATATAGGAACGATTTCCCATAACTATATCATTTGGAATATATATACCGCTTTGCTCCTGAATCTCAATAAGCGGATGACGAAGTTGCATAATCTGCATGAAGTTCTCATCATCTTCTACATCAACTATCATTGGTCTAGAGTGTTTGTACTGAAATGCAACTTTTGATGAACTCACACCTACGTCCAAATCAGCAACATAACTTATAACGCGGTCAAAAAGAAGAGAGTATCTTCTCTCGTAAACTTCTTGAAGCCCTATATACCTGTCTTTAACCAGAGAGACTATTTTACGACGGTTTTTCATAATATTATCAGAGAGATTATCTGTAAAAGCTGATGTTATTTTCACAGAATTTGTAAGCTTTTTTACCGAAAAATCTTTAAAATCTTCACTTTTAGAAAATTCACCCTCAACCATAGAGAATCTGTTTTTACTCAAAGAGATATAATAACCCTCTTTTTCCAAAACTCCCAAAGTAACTAAACGGTTTGAGCTACCGGCATTAGCACTCTCTAACATTGACTCTATTTTTTTTATAATATCTTCAAAAGCGCTCAACATAGCAGAGTTCTCTTTAACTAATGTGTCGATTGTCTCATCTACCCCACTCATCAAAAAGTTTTCATCTACAGTTGCATTTGTAAAACGGCGAGACACATCCAGGTCTATACTCTTGGATATATCTCTTAAAAACTCATCAAGTTCAGACTCGCTAAAAGGAGTCTTTTGAATCTTATGCTTTTTTACATATAGTATCAACTCTTTCACACTAAGAATAGAGTCATAGATATGGTTCATCTCAAAAGGGTGAAGCCTACCAAGATCAAGTCGTCGTGAAAGCCTCTGCAAATCATAGACTCCACGCATCATTTCATCTAAGTATCTTGTATGAGAAGAGACTCTCTCAATCAGGTTATAGCGACGTTCAAGTTCATCTTTTTCCATGATTGGATTTAGAAGCCTCTCTTTTAATAGACGACGACCGATAGCTGTTGCACTTTTATCTATCATCTTCAAAAGAGTAAACTCTTTTTTATCTTTAGAGACTATACCCGTCTGCTCCAAGGCATTGTTACCAAGGTACATAAAACGGCGACTATCAATAATATTTGGACGGTCCAGTTTTTGCACTATATGTATATCATGCTCAATAACAAAATGAACTAATATTGCCAATGATTCAGTAATCATAGGGCTTCTCTCTAGGTCTAAATGCTCTATTGGTGAGAGAAGTGAACGGACTTGATAAACTTCACGAAAGAGCTTGTTTTGAAACTCTATCTTTGGTCTTTGGTTATTCACACTATAGTGATAATGTTCGGCAATCTCAAGATACTGCATAAGATGCCGCTGATTATCAATCCCGTCTAAAAATGTTATAACAACCTCTGAAGTACGATAAATATTGAGAAGATTAAAGACTTCATCCAGAGCGTAAGATTGGTCTTCGCTTGTACCATGTCCTTCATAAAGCCAGGTCTTTCCGGTTGTTACATCTATGGCACTATATCCAACTGTATAGATATCTCTATGACAGTCAATTAAGAGTGAGACTATGTAGTTGTCATCATTATCTACAATATTATCAAAATTTGTTCCCGGAGAGACAATCTGTGCGATATATCTGCTGATTTTTGGCGGATTACCCTTTTGCTTTACCACGATAACAGTATATTTTTGCTCAGAGATTAGGCGATTCAAATATCTATCAAACGATACGGCAGGAACACCTGCTAGAAGTGGGTTTTTATCACTGTTTTCAATTATATTTTTATTTTTTTTAGTTAGCTGGATATTTAGAAGTTCAGCAATCTCTTTTGCCTTACCTATCTGTTCATCATCATTATTTACTTCATATACTTCAAAAAAAGTTCCTATCTCCATAAAAACAACTGTATTGGTTCCATATTTATTTTCAAAATATCTCTGCAAGTCGAAATATATTTGAGTTAATAATTTCTCTTTATTCTCTAGTATAGAACTTACATCAGATGAACGCATTTACCACTTTTCCATAGTTATTTATAGTTGAGATTATATCATAATTGAGTGCTTAACTTCTTTTCATTCATTTGAGTATGATATTGATTTAATCTCTAAGAGTCAGCGGCATTTATTTTAAATCTTTTGAAATAATACTATTCTGCTATTGTAAATAATTATTAATATATAATATGTTAAATTGTTCAATCTTAACAAATTTTTATATACAGGAAAAAAATGATAGAAAAAATATTACCTATTCTGCTCGTCGTTTCACTTAATGCTCAAGATCTTAAGACAACAGTAAAGGAGGTTTTATCAACCAATCCTATTATCTTGGAGAGAGCTAAGAACTACAATGCTACAAAGGAGGATATTGTAATTGCTAAATCAGACTATTACCCAAAACTGGATCTCTCAATTGGGCTTGGTCAAGAGAGTGGACGCAGTGCTTCCGGTTCTAACTTTGATTATAGTGTCTACCAAAATTCACTCATATACACTCAAAATATTTTTAAAGGTTTTGAGACAAGATACAAGGTAAAAGAGCAAGAGAGCAGAACTCTTGGGGCAGCTTACAACTACATAGAAAAAGTCAATGACACCTCTTTTAATATTGTGAACAGTTACCTGCAAGTTATGAAAAACAGAGAGCTTCTTGAAACTCAAAGAGAGAATATTAAAATAAATACAGAAATATATGTAAAGGTACAAAAACTTTATGATGCAGGTTTAACAACCCTCTCTGAAGTGAATAAAATAGAGGCTGCACTCGCTCTTGCAAAAAACAACTATGTAGTTCAAGAGAATACTATGCTTGATGTAAAATACAATATGCAAAGATTATTTGGAAGGGAGGTTGACCCTAAAGATATGAGTAAACCAATATTGACCGTAGCCTTTCCTTCAAATATAGATGAGGCAACACTCTTTGCAATGCAAAATAACCCATCTCTTTTAGTGAGTAAATACAATATAAAATTGGCTCAAGCAACTTATCAAGAAAAGAAATCGCCTTTTTACCCATCACTTGATATTGAAATATCTAAAATTATGAATAACAATTTAAGTGGCATACCCGGCAAATATGACAACTTTAAAGCAATGGCATACTTGAAATACAACTTGTTTAACGGTTTCGCAGATAGTGCAACCCTGCAAAAAAGTATCAGTACTATTCACCAAGAGGTGCAGATAAAAAACGCATTAAGACGAGAAGTAATAGAGGGTCTTGCACTATCGTGGGCAGCTAATGAAAAACTTTCCCAACAACTGGAGCATCTTTATGCTTACAAAAAATTCTCACTTAAGACTTTAACACTTTACACAAAAGAGTACGACCTAGGTCGTCGTTCACTTTTAGATCTTCTCTCGGCTCAAAATGATTTTATTGCTGCTAAAAATCAAATTATTAATACTGAGTATAGTGCTCTTTTTGCAAAGTATAGAATTTTAGACGCTATGGGAACACTTGTTTCGACAATTGTTGGAGAAGTAGATAAACTATATGAAAATGTCGGATTAAATGGTAAAACGCCAAAAAACAGTGATACTCTTCCTGTAGCATATGACATAGATAAGGATTTAATTGTCGATGAAACAGATATCTGCAACAACTCCCTACCTAATGAGATGAGAGATCTTTACGGATGCAAATTCATATTTGATGACACCAAACGCATAGAGAGGTACGGCGGCTTCTTATTTAATAGTGACACTTCAAAATTGACAGATAGTGGAGAAAAAAGGCTAAATAGTTTAATTATACAACTAAAACCATATGGCTGGAAAAATCTAAAATTTGATCTGCTTGGTAATGTTGATAATGAAGATATGACCCAAGAGGATACTCTTATTTTATCTCAACAAAGAGCTAAAACAGTCAAAGATAAACTTATTAAAGCCGGTGCTATCCAAACGAATATCACACTACATGCACAAGCAGATAAAATGCCTATGTTTAGTGATGAAGAGAGTAGTTCAATAGAGTTAAACAATCGTGTTGACATCATAGTTAAAAAACTAAAAGTAGATAATTAATGACAAAAGAAATTTATAAAAAAGGTCTTAAATGCTTTTAACAAGCACTGAAAACTTAAAGATGGATGCCCTTCTTGATTGCTTGGTTCTTTTTACTAAACTTTATAATAAACCATTTTCAGCCGAAGCACTTACTGCCGGATTGCCTATAGAGCCTGGTAGTGATGCACCTGAACTCTTTTCAATAGATAACGCCAAAGGCCTATTTTCCAGAGCGGCTGAAAAAGCCGGACTCAAATCATCTCTTGTTAAAAGACATCTCTCACAAATCTCTCCGCTTCAACTACCCATGATTCTTTTGCTATCTAATCAAGGTGCTTGTATCTTGGACAGTTTCAGTGAAGATGGAACTATGGCTAAAATTGTTATGCCTGCTGAAGAAGCAGTTGAGCAGTGGGTTGAGACTGATGTTCTGGGAGATGAACATATAGGTTTTGGTTTTATGATTAAAAAGGCTTTTGAGTATAGCGATGAGAGTAAAAGAACTCTGCATACAGACCAAAAACATTGGTTTTGGAGTACACTAAAGCTATCAACAGGAACATATAAAGATGTCCTCTACGCCTCACTGCTAATAAATATTTTTGTACTGGCCTCTCCTCTTTTTACAATGAATGTTTATGACAGGGTTGTTCCAAACAATGCAATAGAGACCCTATGGGTATTTGCTATTGGTGTCAGTGCAGTCTATATTATTGATACATTTCTTAAATTTACAAGAACCTACCTGCTTGAGAGTGCTGCTAAAAAGAGCGATGTCATCATGTCATCCATAATTTTTGAAAAAGTATTAGATTTAAAAATGGAAAACCATCCGGCTTCTGTTGGATCACTAGCAAGCAATATAAAAGATTTTGACAGTATTAGAAGCTTTTTGACAAATGCCACAATGGCTGTAATAATCGACCTGCCTTTTGCAGTTATTTTTCTGCTTGTTATATGGTATATTGGTGGCGGAATTGTTCTTATTCCAATCATGACAATTTTATTTATCTTGACTTATGCATTTTTTATTAAAAATCCTCTTAAAGAGAGCATAGAGAGTACACACGAAGCAAGTGCAAAAAAGAATTCTATTCTTATCGAATCTTTAAATAATATAGAGACATTAAAAAGTCTCGGTACGCTAAATCAAGTACAGTGGAAATGGGAAGAATCAACAGGAGAGATAGCAGGAAGAAGTCTTAAATCTCGTCTTTTATCAGCTTCAATTCCAACCATAACTCAACTATTTATACAACTAAATACTGTAATGATTATTGTCTATGGTGTTTACTTAATTCAAGAGTTTTCATTATCTATGGGTGGATTAATTGCCATTGTTATATTAACTTCAAGAACTTTAGCTCCAATGGGGCAGGTTGCGGCTCTTTTAACTAACTTTGAAGACACCAAAACATCATACGAAACTATAAATGAGATTATCTCTCAGCCTAGTGAACGTCCAAGCGGCAAAAAATTTGTCCAAAGACCTAAGTTTAGCGGTCATATAGAGTTTGTTAATGTAACTTTTTATTATCCCTCAACAGATGTTCCTGTACTAAAAAATATCTCTTTTACAATTAATCCTGGTGAAAATGTTGCCATAATAGGACGTATCGGTTCAGGAAAAAGCACAATACAGAAGTTAATTTTGGGTCTTTATGAGCCTGATTCCGGACAAATTCTAATAGACGGCATAGATATTAAACAGATTGATCCTGCAGATTTACGAAAAAATATGGGCTATGTTTCCCAAGATGTAATGCTATTTAGAGGGACAGTAAAGGAAAACATTACTTTCTGTGCAACACATGCAAGTGATGCAGCCATGATTCGTGCCGCACGAATCAGCGGAACCTCAGAGTTTATTAGAAAACATCCAAAAGGCTATGAAATGCCGATTGGAGAGAGAGGTCAAGGTCTCTCAGGAGGTCAAAAACAGAGTATTGGGATAGCCCGTGCATTTTTACTAGAATCGCCAATAATGCTTATGGATGAGCCAAGCAACGCAATGGATCAGATGACAGAATCCAAACTTTTAGACAGTATGGATAAAACTTTAAAAGAAAAGACTTCTCTAATAGTAACTCAAAAAATGACTCTATTAAGAATTGTTGACAGAGTTATAGTAATGAATGAGGGAAGAATTTTTATTGATGCTCCAAAAGATGAAGCACTTAAAAGACTACAAAGTAACGGCGGAGGAAAAAATGTTTAAAAAAAGCAATACGCCAATAGAGTACACAGAAAAAGACTATAGTTTCATGAACAGCCTAAGTGCTGCTGTTTTACAAAGAGCCCCTTCAAGAGTTAGCCGAGTTATTAAAATATGGCTCTTTACAGTAATCGCTTTTATAGTATGGGCATCTCTGGCAAAAATAGATGAGATAACAAGGGGCAGTGGTGATGTGATTCCATATGGTCAAAATAAGATAATTCAAAATCTTGAGGGTGGCATTGTTGAGTCTATTTTGGTTGAGGAGGGAGAGGTAGTTAATACAGGTGAAGTAATTTTAAAAATCAAAAATACAAAATCAACATCCTCAGCTCGTACAAATGAGATAAAGTATTATGAACTTGAGGCAAAAAGAATCAGACTTTATGCAGAAGCAAATCAACTGCCATTTAAAACTCCTCAGGTAAAGGATGAAGAGTTAAAAAAACAGATTAGATTATCAGAGAATCTATATAATTCAAACAAAAAAGAGTTTAACGCAAAAGATAGCTCATTAGTAAATCAAATTGAACAAAAAAAACAGGCTTACAAAGAGGCAACTGCGAGAGTAGAGTCTCTTAAAAAATCTTTAGCCTTTGTAACAGAAGAGATTAAGATGACTGAGCCAATGGTTAAAGAGGGCATTAAATCTAAGGTTGATTTCTTAAAACTTAAAAGAGAATCAAACAGTATAGAAAATGATATAGAAGCTGCAAAACTATCTCTTCCTAGACTATCATCAACAATTGCTGAGTTTAGAGATAATAGAGAAGAGTCAAAACAACTATTTATTAATACATCCAAAAAAGAGCTAAATGAGGTAATTTCCGAGATATCCAGACTAAAAGCTAAGCAGGTTGCATTTAGTGACCAAGTTGATAGAACAATGGTTAGGTCTCCGGTTGAGGGTATTGTTCAAAAACTATTTGTAAATACTATTGGTGGTGTTATACAGCCTGGTGCTAATTTAGTTGAGATAGTTCCAACAAATAAAAAACTTTTTTTAGAAATAAAGATAAAACCAAGCGATATTGCCTTTATACACCCAGGTGCAATAGCAAAAGTAAAGGTATCTGCCTATGATTTCAGTATTCATGGTGGACTAGCAGGTAAGGTTGTAAATATATCTCCAGATACAATAACTGACAATAAGGATAATACTTTTTATCTCATTCAGGTAGTAACAGACAAAAACTACTTAGGGACAAAAGAACATCCTTTAAAAATTATTCCGGGGATGACTGTGAATGTAGATATTGTTACAGGAAAAAAAAGTGTTGTGCAATACATACTCAAACCTATATTAAAATCTAAGCAGTATGTTTTTTCGGAAAGATAAAATGACAATTATTTTCTTTAGTTCAAATATTAATATTATTGATGAATTGGTTCAACGACATAATATTAAGCAGAGTGTTACATGTCATGATATTGATTCACTAAACTATGAACTAAAGAGTAATGAACAGTATATTTTAATAGCTGATTATGACACTATATCTTCAGAATTAAACAGTTTAATATCATCCGGTTCTATTATGAAAAATTTAATAGTTTTAGAAAAAGAACCTTCTGTTGTCACAGGTAGACTGTTAATACTTCGTGGGGCAAAAGCGTATGGAAATGCTAGGATGCTCTCTAATCACTTTTCACAGATGCTTGCAACTGTTGTAGATGGTAATATTTGGACTTATCCGGAACTAACTGTAGCACTGGCAAAAACAATGGATAAAGAATCTATAAATGACGATTCTAAAGAATTTATCAAAAATAGATTATCCAATAAAGAGTCAGAGGTAGTCTATCTAATGCTTAAAGGCTTGACAAATGATGCAATTGCCTCAGCACTGAATATAACTACCAGAACAGTAAAAGCACATGCTAGCTCAATATTTTCTAAGCTACATGTTAATGACAGAGTTTCCTTAATACTTTTACTTAAGTAGTAATACTTTACTAACTCTCATCTACCTGAATATTCACGCTTATCTCCAGAGTTACATTAGAATCAGTATCAGAATCATGTCCTGTATACTCATTGTAAGATTGTTGTGTTTCAGAATCAATTACTGGGTTATCACCTAAGGTCCATCCAGAATCTTTACCTTGTGAGTCTAAGTCTACTATATTTCCCTCTTCACCCTCTATACGAAGAATATTATCATCATCAGTAATGGAAAGAACATCTTCAATAGTAATTTTTTCTACATGCTGATTACCCTCTCCAAGGTTAATGGACTCTACATCCGACTTGCTCTCAGCTAATAGACTAAAATCAACACTTTCATCATGAATTACCAATCTTCCTAACTCATTGCCTTCATTGCTATTAGAGTTTTCAGCATTATTATTTTCACCGGAATTACCAGGAGCATCTTGGTCACCGTTCCCAAAGCCGTTATTCTCATTAGAACTATTTTTACTGCCGTTGTCGCCATCATCATCGTCATCACCCTTTTGATGTTTCTCTTCTTTATCATCTTTTTTGTCATCATCACGATGTTTGTCTTCTTTATCATCTTTTCTGTCATCATAACGATGTTTGTCTTCATTGCCATTATAGTTTTCAGCATTATTATTTTCACCGGAATTACCAGGAGCATCTTGGTCACCATTTCCAAAGCCATTGTTTTCACCATCATCACCATCATCACCATCATCACCATCATCATCACCATCATCATCGTCGTTGTCGTCATCAGGTGCTTCAGTCGGAGCTTCTGTTGGTGCATCAGTTGGTGCCTCAGTTGGAGCTTCAGTTGGAGCTTCTGTTGGAGCATCTGTTGGAGCATCTGTTGGTGCATCAGTCGGTGCTTCTGTTGGAGCTTCTGTTGGAGCTTCAGTTGGAGCCTCAGTTGGAGCCTCAGTTGGTGCATCAGTCGGAGCTTCAGTCGGAGCTTCAGTCGGTGCTTCAGTTGGTGCTTCAGTCGGTGCATCAGTCGGTGCTTCTGTTGGAGCATCTGTTGGAGCATCTGTTGGAGCTTCAGTTGGAGCTTCAGTTGGAGCCTCAGTCGGTGCTTCTGTTGGAGCCTCTGTTGGAGCCTCTGTTGGAGCCTCTGTTGGTGCATCTGTTGGTGCATCTGTTGGTGCATCTGTTGGAGCTTCTGTTGGAGCTTCAGTTGGAGCCTCAGTTGGAGCCTCAGTTGGTGCATCAGTCGGAGCTTCAGTCGGAGCTTCTGTTGGTGCTTCTGTCGGTGCCTCGGTTGGAGCTTCAGTTGGAGCCTCAGTCGGTGCTTCTGTTGGAGCCTCTGTTGGAGCATCTGTTGGTGCATCTGTTGGTGCATCTGTTGGAGCTTCAGTTGGAGCTTCAGTTGGAGCCTCAGTTGGAGCCTCAGTTGGTGCTTCTGTTGGTGCTTCTGTTGGAGCTTCAGTTGGAGCTTCAGTTGGAGCATCTGTTGGTGCATCTGTTGGTGCATCTGTTGGAGCTTCTGTTGGAGCTTCTGTTGGAGCTTCAGTTGGAGCCTCAGTTGGTGCCTCAGTTGGAGCCTCTGTTGGTGCATCAGTCGGTGCTTCTGTTGGAGCATCAGTTGGAGCATCTGTTGGTGCATCTGTTGGTGCATCTGTTGGTGCATCTGTTGGAGCTTCTGTTGGAGCCTCAGTTGGAGCCTCTGTTGGAGCCTCAGTCGGTGCATCTGTTGGAGCATCAGTTGGTGCATCAGTAGTATCTACTTCAACACGACGCACATCTTCACCAAAAACTTCACTTGTCTCTGGTGATTGACTTGAAAATTCTCTTTGGCGAAGATCTGAATTAATGTCTATGCTAGCATTATTTACATCTGCAAAAGTTGTTTCTCCATCTTCTGTAGACTCAGCAATACCTTCTACTCCAGCAGCAGTATCTAAATCTTCTATATCTTGAGTATCTGCATTCTCTTCTAGTATAACTTGAAGTGAGTCTTTTTGTGTAACAGTCTCCTCTTGAGAAAACTCTTCTACAGCAAGAGAAGCATCAAAAAGCTGCTTCTCATCTCCTAACATTATAATTTCAGTTCCATCTATCATAGAGATTACTATACTATCTGTAGAGCTATTATTTTTGTCACCAATAATTGTTTCGCCTTTATATATTTCATCACCCTTAGAAATTTCTCTAAGAGATCCATCTAAGCCTTTTGCATAGAATACACCCTCTAAAGTTGTTATTTTTCCAATAATTGTAGACATAATAGACTCCCAAAATATAATTTTATTAAGTAATGGTATGATAAATTTGAAAGATTGTATATTGTACTTGAGTACAGTATTTAATTAATAGGTTCTGCTTTTGTTATTGGTGGTGGACAAGACCACTTACACATATCTCCAAAGTACCTTTATATAAGTACTTTCAAAAGTTATATTTAAAAAAAGGCAACATATAGGTAACGCTATGTAAGCTTTAGATACATCCACTCATGTTTTTCAGTCATATAACGAAACTCCATAGACTCGTAAAATACAACTAATTTTTCATTCTCTTTACCGCCATCTGGTCTGAGAATTAAATATCTAATTCCAACTATTTGTGAAATCTCTATAGCTCTTTGAATGGCATAATATAAAAGCATTTGAGAGACTTTAGTATCTGAATCTTCATATTGCCCTCTATATCTTTTATCTACAAAAAGATAATCAATTATAATGGCAGGAAAAACCTTATCATCCAACTCCAAACTTCCATTTGATAAAGCTATTAAACCCAATCTAGAATCAACAGCTTTATTATCGTCGTGTATTGTAGTTATCTTAGTATTTCCAAGCGAAGCATCTATAAAAGTTTGAGAAAGTATCTCCCTTTCTCTAATCCCTCTATCTTCATGATATTCAAAGGAGTCCATAATAATATTTTTTGATTTTTTACAGCTTGTAGGAGAAAGATGTTTAAACGAATAGTCTGTCAAGCCTTATGCACTTTTTACATTAAGCTTCATTTTCATTACAGTATTTAAAAATGATTTAGGAACCTTAGAGCTTTCAACTCTCTGTGCATCACTACCATTTAACTTAGGTACTTTTACTAACTTAACTTGTTTTTGTTTATCATCATATGAATATACCATTTTAAGTAATCCTCCTAATTTTGTAACTTTGCAATTGTGTTATTTTATCATATTAACGGTATATTTGCAAAGCATCCCCCTAAGGGGGTATGAAAATATTTATATGTAATTTCTGCATGAGTTACGGTCTGAGTACTTTAGTAAAACTCACCTACTATCTAACTAGAATTGTAAGCCTCCCCTTAAACCATACAAGTTTAAACGGAATAACGCCAATTCAAGTTTAAAGTGCAACACTTATAAAAAATATTAATTATGAAATTCTTGTTTTAGGGGTTGTTGGTGGTGGACAAGGAGAGATTCGAACTCTCGGTAGGATTACTCCTACGCATCCTTAGCAGGGATGTGGTTTCAGCCGCTCACCCACTTGTCCATTTGAAGACCGTGATTATAGTGATTTATATATAACAATTAGCTTAAAAGTTTCTCTTCTCAATTATTTTATTCTTGTAATCAATACCGCTAAAAGAGATATATTCATCCAAACTTCTAATCTTACCTAAACCATAAATACTATTTATCATTCCATCACCATAAAAAAGTCTATTTATTCTTTTAGTTGCTCTCTTTTTTAGATAACCGGCACTAAGTGTCCTTTTAGACTCCACGGTCTCATGCCAATGGTGTGTCAAGTGTTCAGCACCTATTTTTTTATAATGATGATAGAGTGGAATCACATTCGGATGATAAATATCCCAGCCTCTGGTATATGCCCTTATTGCAAGGCTTTGTTCCTCTCCATGAAAATATAAAAATGGATCATATGGTATCTCTTGTATAAAATCTGAGCTAGTAAAAATAAATCCTCCAGCTAAATGACAACCCAATACAGGAGTATCTGTCAGTTTATGCTCAGCCTTAAACCTTAGCACCGCGCTACTCTCTTCAAGTGAACTCTCAGGATGCGGTCTTAATACTAAAACATATTTTTCCGACTGCTTTTTAAATATTGGGTTATCGTTTTCATCGAAAGAGAAGTTATATGGATATGTTGAGATTATTGGATTTTGTGAAGTACTTTTCAAATCACTATATTGATTAAGTAGTATTTGGTCCCAATCTTGCTCAAATAACATGTGAGAATCTATTTGCAATAAAAACTCTTCCCCATCCCATAATGAAAAGGCAATATTTCTCGCCCAAGAGACTCCCAATGTGTCAATTTTATTAATATAAACATACCTGATTTGCTTATTAAAATTCAGTTTCTCTATACTTGTTTTTTGTGATTCATCATTTTGATCAACAACTCCAAAGAATATATTCTCTGGATTACAAGCTTTTGATATGCAGTTTTGCAGAGTAAAGAACAATAACTTATCGCAATATGATGCTATACTAATAAAAATTCTCATAAGAACCTTTTAAATATTTTTTAAAATCTTCTCCACTACTAAAGCTGGATTTTCTGCCTGATATATGGGACGACCTACCACTATGAAATCCACAAAAGCCCCTTTAGCAAAATCTACATCTGCAACTCTCTGTTGATCACCTGAATCTTCTCCAAAGGGGCGTATACCCGGTGTTAAAGTCATAAATTTTTTGTTTGTAATTTTTTTAATAGACTCACTCTCATAAGCGGAACAGACAACACCGTCAAGTCCGCTTTCATAAGCATCTTTAGCAAACTGATCAGCTTTAGTTGCAATACCTTTTTCATAAACTCTGCTAAACTCTTCTTCAGAAAATGAAGTAAGAGCTGTAACAGCTAATACAACAGGACGCTTCTCATAAGAGCTAATTCTATCCATAACACCCTGCATAGCACGCTTTCCTGAACTAGCATGAATGTTAAACATATCAACACCAAGCCCCATTATCGACTCAGCAGCATCTGCCATTGTATTTGGAATATCATAAAGTTTTAGATCTAAAAATATTTTAAAATCAGGATTTATTTTTTTAATATCTTTTAAAAAATCTTCCCCGTCGCGAATATATGTGCGAAGACCCACTTTTAGCCAAATATTATAATCTTTTATTTTGTTAATCAAATCTAAGTTTTCTTGTTTTGTCGGTAAATCAAGTGCTACACAAAGTTCCATTACTACTCTTTATATTTTAATAGTGGGATTATAGCATTTTTGAAGTTTGACATGTATAAGCCCAACTTGGATAAACCAAGATATATATACATGTCATTATAGGTCTTTATTGAGCCATTTTTTGTATAGTTGCCACTATACTTGGATCTTCGAGAGTTGAAATATCTTGAGTTATCGCTTCACCTTTAGCAATTGAACGAAGGATTCTTCTCATAATTTTACCTGAGCGAGTTTTAGGAAGTCCTGGAGCAAAAATAATATCATCACAAAGTGCAATATTACCTATCTCTTGTTTAATAATATTATTGATAGATTTTTTCTCAGCCTCTTCATCTGCAACATCAGTTTTTAAAACTACGTAAGCAAATATACCCTCACCTTTTAATGGGTGAGGTTTTCCAACTACTGCAACTTCTGCAACATTATCATCTTTATTGATTGCTGCTTCAACTTCGGCAGTCCCCATTCTATGTCCAGAAACATTGATAACATCATCAGTACGACCAGTTATTGTAATATAACCGTCTTCATCATAACGTGCGCCGTCACCCGTAAAATAAACCGGCTTACCATCTTTTTTCACATCACCGAAGTATGATTTCACAAACCTATCTTCATCACCCCAAACACCGCGAATCATAGAGGGCCACGGGCGAGTAACACACATAAAACCAGTCTCGTCAACTTCTGTTTTATTACCATCTGCATCTAAGATCTCTGCCATGATTCCAGGAAGAGGCAGTGTTGCACAACCCGGTTTGATTGGCGTAGCACCAGGAAGAGGAGAGATTATATGACCTCCTGTCTCAGTCTGCCAGTATGTGTCAACAATGGCACACTTAGAGTTACCAACATCTTCATAGTACCATTTCCAGGCTGGTGGATCAATAGGCTCACCAACAGTTCCAAGTACTTTTAAAGATGATAAGTCATATTTTTTAGGCTCATCTTCGCCCATTTTATGTAAAACTCTAATAGCAGTAGGAGCAGTATAGAATTGGTTGATTTTATAATCTTCAACCATTTTCCAAGGACGCCCTGCATCCGGATATGTCGGAACACCCTCAAACATTACAGTAGTAGCACCCATTGCAAGCGGTCCATAAACTATATATGTGTGTCCTGTAATCCAACCAATGTCAGCTGTACACCAGTAAATGTCCTGCTCTTTTACATCAAACACCCATTCCATAGTCATCTGAGCCCAAAGAATGTACCCTGCACTGTTGTGCTGAACACCTTTTGGTTTTCCGGTTGAACCAGAGGTATAAAGTAAAAAGAGAGGATCTTCAGAATCCATTACTTCCGCCTCACATGCAGTATCTTGATTTTTAATCAGCTCATTATAAGAGTAATCTCTTCCCTCAACCCAAGTAATATCTTCATTATTTCTCTCAACAACCAAAACTTTTTCAACAGGTGTACTACCTTTTAGGGCATCATCTACAACTGGTTTTAACATATAGGGCTTATCTTTCCTATATGCTCCATCTGCTGTAATTACAACTTTAGCATCTGCATCTGAGATTCTATCACGAAGTGCTTCAGCTGAGAACCCACCAAATACTATAGAGTGTATTGCACCGATTCTGGCACATGCCAGCATAGCATAAGCGGACTCAGGTATCATTGGCATATATATAACTACACGGTCACCTTTTTTTACGCCAAACTCATTTTTAAGCAAGTTAGAAAATTTATTTACATTATAGTAAAGTTCTTGATAAGTGATTGTCTGTTTATCACCCCTGTCTCCTTCAAAAATAATCGCCGTTTTATCTCCTCGAGACTTTAAATGACGATCAATACATTGAGTTGAAACATTTAATTTTCCACCATCAAACCACTTTACAAATGGAAAATTACTCTCATCCATTACATTAGAAAATGGCTCAATCCAATCTAACTTCTCTTTTGCATATGAACCCCAAAAACCTTCATAATCTTTAGTCGCATACTCCTGTAATTGCTGATACTCACTCATATTTTTTATTCGAGCATCTTTTGCAAACTCCTCATTTGGCTGAAAAACTTGTTTTTTATGTATTTCTGACATCTACTTTCTCCATTGTTAATTTTAAAAATATCATTGCTGTCATAATTGCATCATTAACAGCATTGTGCACTCCCATATCAGGAATAGCACAATTTTTAAGGATTGTATCGAATCGTAAATCAATATTTCCTTGAGGAATGAACGCAATTTTTTTATCAAAGTATATTTCAGATACTTCGATTATTTTGTTGGGAAGTGTTATTCCAAGCATTGGTTTAATGTACCTGTTTACCATTTTAACATCAAACTCTAAATAGTAACCTATTAAAACTCTTGAGCCGATAAAGTTTAAAAACTCAATTATACCCTGTTGCGCCGATATGGAATTTTCTACATCACAAGGACGAATACCATGGATTTGTATACTTTTAGAGTTTATACTTTGAGAATTCTTCATAAAAACCTCAAAAGTTTGTGATGCTAAGATTCTATTATCTTTAATCTTTACGGCTCCTATTGATAATATCTCATCTCTCTTTGGGTTTAACCCTGTAGTCTCAGTATCAAAAACCACATATTCACCACTTCTATCTTCATCAAACAGAAACTCAAAATTTTTATCTTTAAGCTTTGAGCGATTAGCTTCTCTCTTAAACTTTGAGATAAACTGAAACATTTTTACACAACCATATTCAAATGAAAATGAAAACTCATAAACTTTTTGAACTTATTTATAATCTTAAAACAATCTTTTAGCAGATCCCTCTGAATCTTACTGAGTGTTTCAGGGTTGATATAGTTGCTCTCATCAAGAGTTTTTGCATCTAACATTGCTTTTAAACGCATAGAGCTAAGCGTATCAAAACTCTCGATTAGCTCTGTTGCAAATGTTTTGTCAATTACTCCAAGATTGTTTAACTCTTTAATTCTCTCAATGGTATTTGTCTCTTTTATATTATATTTAAGACTAAGTGTTCTTACTCCATGAATAAGAGCGAACAAGCCTCCCTTTTTTAAATCGAGTCTATTCTCATAATCCCTTTCTAGAACAAAACCGGAGAATACAGAGAGAGGTGTATCAAAATTCAGAACCGCTTTTGCAATATGAGCTAAGATATCATCTCTAGATTGAAAAACAGCAAAAAGGTACTCGTTTAACTCTTCAAACAGACTATTGTCTCCTGCAACACACTTTGCATCCAAAAATATACTTAAGTTTTGTACAGCATCGTCGCTCATACTATCAATCCAACTATCTATTAGAGATTTATACGACTCTACACTCCTCCTCCAAAATTCATTGCTGACCATCACATCTCCACTACATTTTGGAAAGCCTAATTCAAGCAGATAAGAGTTAAGCTTTCTCATCGGCTCAACAAAAAGTTCTACTCTAACTCCATCTTTAATAATAAGAGCATTATCTTGATCTGTTTTAAGACTCTGTTCATCTCTCCCTTCGCTACCCATAACAATCAGTGCACACTGCCTCTGCAGTGCCTCATCTACACACATGTCAAAAAGCTTTTTATATACTTTTAGATTAAGAGTAGATACCAATTTGCTTATATATCTTGCTTTAACACCTTTGGCTCTAAGTGTGATTATAAGGTTTTTTAAATCACTTTGAAGATTTTTTAAATCATCAATATTCACTGCTTTATCAATCTGCACGCTGACCAAATGAGAATGATTTGCAAAATAGCTAAGCATGTCCAACTGTTCAAGTACACCTGCAATTTTCCCGTTTTCAATAACAACAACTCTTTTTATCTCATTATGAGTCATCAACAAGAGTGCATTGAATAAAAAATCATTTATATCTATGGTTATTAGTCCGTGCGATGCAATAGTAGCTATTTTTTCATCTGTGGAAAGCTTACTTAAAAGTACCCTCTCTCTTAAATCACTATCTGTCACGATTGCATAGTTATCATTATCTTTTACAACAATAACTTTTGCTCTTAACTCCTGTTGTTTTAACAAAGAGTTAAAAATAGTCTCATTTGAATCTACAACACAGGCACTATGCAAAAAAATATCACAAACCCTTGAAATTAAAAAGCCTGACAGTTCACTATGCAGGTCATAATCTTTTAACTGTTGGTGACGAGACACAAAATCTTGTAAAAAATAGCTTTGCACTTTTTTGTTTTGCATTAGCTCCAAAAAATCATCTTTTTTTATCTCATAACATATAAGATCTTCAACGACTACAAACTTCCCTTTTGTATCTCCATATATAAGCGCATCTGCATCAAAACTATCGCCACTGCTGTAGACGTTATAAACTTCATCGTTAATATACTCTGTTACTGAGCCTTTTATTATTATATAAAAGGCAATCGATGAGATTGACGCAGAGATAAGAAGAGTCTCTTTTGGGTAGTAAGCGATATCTATTTTGGACATAAGATTATCCAAGGAGACTGGGCTTAATAACTCAAATGGATGAATAGATTCAATCAACTTTCTCTGCTCTAGAATACTCAAAAGATTCTCCTGGTTTTATATATAGTAACTAAATATATATAAATTAATGATTCATATTATGACACAAAGTGTCAATCTCTGGTAGGTACAGCGTGATTAGACAGAGGTAAAAGAAATTTCTTCCCTTTACCTACCAATTAATGTTCGCTGGCACCTTCTGAACCTATACCAGTCTGACTTCTGATGTATTGAGCTTCGAAAGCCTCTTTCTCTTTTTCACCATCGTGAGAATTGTCTGTAATAGAGAAAATCCAAATAGCAATAAATGCCGCTGTTACAGAAAATAGTGCCGGATATTTATATGGAAAGATCGCTTCTGCATTCCCTAAAATCTGAACCCATACTATTGGTCCGAGGATAACAAGGAGTACAGCAGTTGCAAGTCCTATTGAACCGCCGATTACAGCACCTCGTGTCGTTAATTTTTTCCAATACATGGAGAGGAATAAAATTGGGAAATTCGCAGATGCCGCAATTGCAAAAGCGAGACCGACAACAAAGGCTATATTTTGTTTCTCAAACATGATACCCATAATAATTGCGACAACACCAAGAGCTATGGTAGCAATTTTAGAGACTCTCATCTCTGCTAACCCATCAACTTTACCTTTTTTAAATACAGAAGCATAAAGGTCATGTGAAACTGCAGATGCACCGGCTAAAGTTAGACCTGAAACAACAGCTAGAATTGTTGCAAAGGCTACAGCTGAGATGAAACCTAGAAAAAAGTCACCGCCAACAGCGTGTGAGAGGTGAATTGCAGCCATATTGTTTCCGCCAAGAATCGGTGAGCCACCACTTACAGCCTGTTTAGCAATATCTAAGTATTGTGGATCTTTGAACACCAGAACAATTGCACCAAAACCAATAATAAAAGTTAAAATATAAAAATATCCAATAAATCCGGTCGCATAGAAAACTGACTTACGAGCCTCTTTAGCATCAGCTACTGTAAAAAATCTCATAAGAATATGTGGCAGCCCGGCTGTACCGAACATAAGCGCTACTGCAAGAGATATAGCTGAAATAGGATCACTTACCAATCCGCCTGGACTCATCACTTCTATACCTTTCATCTCAACAGCTTCTGCAAAGAGCGAGCCAAAACTAAAGTCATAGTGTGCCATAACGGCTATTGCCATAAAAGTGGCACCTGAAAGCAGTAAAAATGCCTTTACGATTTGTACCCAAGTAGTTGCAAGCATTCCGCCAAAAGTTACATACAAAACCATTAACACACCGACTAAGATAACTGCAACTTCATACTGCAGACCAAACAGCAGTTGAATTAGCTTACCGGAACCAACCATTTGAGCGATTAAATAAAGAATCACGGTTGCGATAGATCCAGAAGCTGCTAGAGTTCTGATAGGACCCTGACGAAGTCTGTAAGAAGCGACATCTGCAAAAGTGTACTTACCTAAATTTCTAAGCGGTTCTGCAATCATAAAAAGAATAATTGGCCAACCAACTAAAAAACCGATTGAGTAAATAAGTCCATCGTAACCTTTAAGATAAACAAGCCCTGAAATACCTAAAAAAGATGCAGCTGACATGTAGTCACCTGCTATTGCCATACCATTTTGAAAACCTGTGATTCCACCACCGGCAGTATAAAAATCTTTTGCACTTTTTGTTCTTTTAGCTGCCCAATAAGTAATACCCAAAGTACCACTAACAAAGAGTAAAAACATAACTATGGCAGAGATGTTAAGTGCTTGTTTTTTGATTTCGCCATCAATAGCGCCGGATGCAAAAACTGCTACAGTACCCAGTATTAAAAATATTAATATTCTATTCATCTGTTGTCCTTTAGCTCATCTTTTATTTTATTAGCTAAATCATCAAATTCACTATTTGCTCTTTTTGTATAGATACCGGTTAAAATAAAAGCAAATACAATAACAGACATACCTATTGGAATACCTATAGTTGTAACAGAACCTTCAGCTATTGGTATGCCAAGTAGAGATGGATCAAATGCAATCGTTAAAATAAACGTAAAATAAACTACCAAAATTGCAATACTCAACTTTATCGAAAAACTGCTCCTTGCAGAGACTAGTTTTTGATAATCTTTATTTGCCTTTATCTTTTCAACAAACTCCTTCTTCATCTTAATTCCCCTCCCCTATTTTTATATAATTTTAGAAATTATAGTTTACAATAAATCTATACTCATTCCAACCTGTCTTAGTACCAGAAGTTGACTCAGCAAACTTTCTTGGAAAGTTTCCACGAAGACGAACCTGTAGATTTTTAACTGCTTCTGGGTAATACTTAATATCAAAACCCGGTTCAGTTGCTCTTCTTGAAACTCCATAACCACTGTTTTCATCCATCTTGTGCGATAGGTAATAAACTGCAGCTGTTGCATTTGCTCCTAAGTCTTTGAAATTATAAACTGCTCCGACCTTAGTAGCCTTTGTTCCAGCAAGAAACATATGACGAGTAACCATACCTTGAGTAAAACCTGGCATACCGCCCCACATTGTAACAATAGAGTTTTCATAGCCGCCACTTGCTGCTTCGCTAGAAGAGTTTTTTCCTGTTTGTGTATATGCTACATACGCAGTAACATTATTAACTTTTGCACCAATTTTTCCACCAACTAATGTTCCATCAAGTTTTCCAAGCAGTTTATCACCAACATCACTCTGTTTAATTACCTGAACAGAAGCAAACGGCTTTACACTGTCACTAAATAGACAATTCCATTTAAGATCAGCTTGTCCGTAAATTGAGTTTGAAATATCATGAGCATAATAGTCCCAAAGTTGAACTTTAAGTCCTTTTATTCCCGTATATGTAACAGAGCCGAAAGTAACACCGCTTGTTGATGTACCTGTTGCATAGGTACCCATATTTACAAAACCACCAACTTGATTCTTACTATCAACATTAGAATAACCTGAAGTTGCAGACAATAAACCACTACTGTATACACGACCAAATGTACCCTGAGCAAATTTAGATAAATGACCTACAACCAGAGTTGTATCTGAGATATCTTTGTTTGTTAATATATACGCTTCAAACAAGTCCGGTAACATTCTTACATCATCAGCACCGGCTAAAGGCGTATTTAACATTTGACGACCGCCTTTAAATAGAGTTTTACCAAACTTATATTGCAGATAGGCTTCACCTAGGATTGAATAAGAGTCATTATTTGAACCAAAAAGTGATGGATCTGTAGTCTTTGAAGACTTCTCGTTACTACGAGCAAAAGCATTTGTTGTGTAGAATGCAGCTCCTAAACTCAAGCCTCTAAAGTCATCTGTCTCATACGTTAAGTGACCTCCAATAGCATTACCATTTCTTGTATATCCACTATTATCACTCTTTTTATAAGTTCTAGAGATACTAAACTCTCTAATTTGACCACTAACTTTTCCATTTGAAAACATAGAACTTAAATCTTCAGCTCCATAAACATTTACTGAACTAAGTAGTCCAACTGCCACTGCACTTATTACAATATTTTTTCTCATTAAAATCTCCATTATAAAATTAAACAGATAAATACTAAATCATAAAAATAGCATGAACATAGCAATATGAATATTTTATGATTTTAATAGAGTTATTTTTTTAGATGTGTATATAAGTAACATGAATATTTATAATAACATATAGATGTTGTTCATAGCTATGTAAAATGGTTACTGTAAAGTCAATGAAATACCAAAAAACTTGGGATAAAAAGCTACAATAGCCAGTACAAAGAGTTGAATAAATATGAATGCTACTACACCTCTATAATTTAAACCCAATAAATACGGGCTTAAGGTTTGTCTATCATATATCCCATACCCCGGACATTAATAATAAAATCCTCTTTTAGATACTTCTTTAATCTATTTATCTCTGCTCTAATTGTGGCATTATCTATAATCTGTTCATCCCAAACATAGACTCTAAACTGTTCAAAATCAACAACCATTCCTCTATTTCTTGCAAGCAGATCTATAATCTGAGACTGCTTTTTCGTGAGTGTTTGCGACTCCTGATTAAACAATAAAATACTATTTTCCTGATTATAACTATAGTTTTTTGATAACCTTAGATGTATTCTCGGTACCACATTTGAGAGTCTGACTCTCTCAACCCTTAATGAGAGCTCTTTTAGGTGAAAAGGCTTTTTCAAATAATCATAGCAACCTAAGTCATAAGCACGTGATATATCTTCAATATCTACCAACGCACTTATATAGATGGTTGCTATGTGCAGTTTTAAATCATGAATCTTCTCTAAAATACTAAGTCCATCCATACTTGGAACAGTGATGTCCAATATTAACAAATCATATGCGTTCTCTTTTATATCTTTATATGCATCAATCCCGTCAAAAAATGTCTCAACATGATGACCGTCAGATTCAAGGTACTCGCATATAGACTCATTTAGCATAACCTCATCTTCAAGCAGTAATATTTTCATTAATCACCCATCATCTTAAATTTGTAACTAAAAGTTGTTAGAGAGTCATCAGAGGAGACCTCTATCTCTACACCCTCTTCATCACAAATTGTTCTAACAAGCCTTAAACCAAGACCAAAACCCTCTCTATCTTTCTCTTCCCTGTAATAAGCATCGAAAACTCTACCCGTATCTTTAATAATTTTTGATCTGCTCCCCATAGAGAGATCTACATATGTGCCAACTTTATTTAGCTCAACATGTACTCCCTCACCGGGCATAGTATATTTTATTGCATTAGTTATTGTATTGTCAACTATTCTCTGAAGTTTAGTTTCATTAAAGTAGATGTGTAGATCCTCCATTGGAGGAGTATATTTAAACTTAATTCTTGACATCTCCGCAACTTCTCTAAAAAAATCTATTCTGCTAGATAAATAATTTTTTATATTAATCACCATTTTTGGATACTCAATCTGATCCTTTTTAACCAGGTAACTCAGGTCGTCATATATGCTAAATATATTTTTTACAGCGGCTTCAATCTTTGAGAGCTGTCTATCTTTTTTATTCTTCATCACATAAAGTTCAATACTGGTTAAAATAACACTAAGAGGCGTATTTGTCTCATGAACCGCATATTTTAAAAACTTTTTTTGTGCTTTTAGCAGATCTTGTGAAAACACCTTCTCTTTTTCCAGGTTTTCATTTATCTGTAAAAGATCTGCGGTTTTTTGTTCAACTCTCTCTTCAAGCCCTATGTTCAACTCTTTGAGTCTATATTTTTGCTCATTAATCTTACTAACCATTTTATTTGCATAACCGACCATAACCCTGAAGTCTTTAAAAAATATCAATCGTGGATTAATCACCTGATCATTATCTACAGCCTGCTCAAAAAAATCTAAAAATGTCTGCATATCCCTGTTGAGAAGTCTATTGTAAAGATTATTCAAGCCTAAAAATATTGCAAATAGAATAAAAGAGAGTGTGACGATAGCTAAAACAGTTTTTACCAAAAGTGATTTTAATGTCTTTTGTCTGTTTTTAAAAATATCTATATCTGAAAGATTGTCATTTTTAATTAGTGAACTCTGTTCAAGTGCTAACTCATAATCTTTATACATCTCTTCGACAAGAAGCCCTACAAAAACCATTGTAAACAAAAATATAACCAATACTATAAAAATATTTGTCTGTTTTATTGTTAAGTTTTGAAATATAGTTTTTATTTTCATATCGAGATTATACACTCATTTATCTTCTAAGTAAAAACAGCTGTTTAAAAATTTTGACTATAATAAGCAATTATTTTTTATAAACAAAAGGAAAAAAATGTTTGGTAGAACAGAGTTAAAGAAATACGATTTAAGTGCTGAAGAGTTAAGTAAGCTGCAATGGGCAAAAATATCGACTAGCAAAGGTGATATCTGGTTAAAGCTATTTCCGGATGAGGCTCCAAATACGGTTGCAAACTTTGCACATTTGGCAAATACAGGTTTTTATAACAATCTTACTTTCCACCGTGTAATCCCGGGCTTTATGGCTCAGGGTGGCTGTCCTCATGGAACCGGTACTGGTGGACCTGACTGGGCTATTGAGTGTGAAACTGCACAAAATGTCTCTATTCATAGAAGAGGAACTCTTTCAATGGCTCACGCTGGACCAAATACAGGTGGAAGTCAATTTTTCATCACTTTTGTTCCAACTCCGCATTTAGATGGTGTTCATACTGTTTTTGGTGCGATTAATGAAGATGATACAGAGAGTTTTGAAGTTCTTGACACTATAGAAGGTGAAGATGCAATCAACTCTATAGAGATTTTCCAAAACAGATAAAAATCAAACTATCCTCGATAACTTCGAGGATAATGAAGAAAACATCGACTATCATTTAACAATGGTAATATCAATGTAATATTTATTAGCTAAAATCTGACTTATGAACAAACAAGGAAAATTTATGGCTTATTTTGATGATGTAAAAGTCAAAGATAAACTTTACGGCTTGGTATTTGGCTTAGGAAAAGTGACACAGGTATTTGAAGATAGTCACTATAAGATAATGGTATCTTTTAAAAATGGTTATGAAGTGCCATACACAGAAGATGGCATACCCGGCTGGGGTAACTTTAAGAAACAAACTCTTTACTACAAGAGTGATATTGATCTTACAGATGTTGATTTTGCTCCAATAACAAAAGTTTTATCTCCTAAAAAAATCATTAAACTACGTGAGAAGAAGAAACTTGAAGTTCGACTTCCTTCAGGTATATGGATAAACTGCAAAAAATGTGTAAAAGAGTATATTGAAGAGATGCTCGAACAAGAAAACTATCATCTGTTTAGAAAAAAAGTATAAAGGAAACACTATTTTAGTTCATATCTGCTGCAGTGTTGATTCACACTTTTTTTTACAAAAGCTACAACAGGATTACCCGCAGGAAAAGCTCGTCGGCTTCTTCTATGATCCAAATATTCACCCATATTCAGAGTATCGGCTGCGTCTACTTGATGTTGAACGTTCTTGTAAAAAGCTAGGTATAGAGCTCCTTGAAGGAGAGTATGACTATGAGAACTGGCTAGAAGTCGTCAAAGGTTTAGAGAGTGAACCTGAGAAGGGTGCCAGATGTGAAGTCTGCTTCGATAGACGATTTGAAGTAAGTGCAAAAAAAGCTCTCTTGCTTAAAGAGACAAAACTAACAACAACCCTGCTTGTAAGTCCTCTAAAATCACAAGAACAGCTCAAACGCAGTGGAGATATCTTTCATAAAAAGTTTGGTGTTGAGTTTATCGCTGTAGATTATCGTGCAGATGGCGGCACACAAGACCAAAGCCGTGTTACAAAAGAGGAGCAACTCTACCGACAAGACTACTGCGGATGCATCTACGGACTCACAATGCAAAGAGAGCAGCAGGAGCGTCTTATGGATGAGATGTTCTCCCCAATATCAAATCAAACCCTTCCGGCTTCTATAGAGGAACGACTTGAGATGTACAAATATCGCAATGAACTTGAAGATAAGAATATAGAGTACAAAATAATAAAGCAGAAGTTTTTAAACTATCGCCAGTTCAATTTTAAACTTCTTTCGGGCAAAAGTGAAATAGTTCCAGCACATGCACTCGCATACTCTACGCTTCCAAGAAAAAAAGCACAGGGTCGAATAGAGTTTGAGTCTGAAAATATTCACTACTTTAATCGTGAAGAGATAAAGTTTGTAAGCTTAGAATTTTTCAACACCTCGTGTAGACTTAAGTATAAAACAGTGAATGAGCTTATTTTTAATCCTCCTAAGTTTGACAAGGAGGTAAGCTTTCGCAATATTCTATCATCATCAAATAACGATTTAAGCCCAATTATTATAGTAGATAAGATTCCACAGACCAAGCTTACTCTGCTGCTCGACGCCAAAACTTACGAAGATACGAAAGAAAGACTAATAATAATCTAATATATTTTTAGGTAAAATAGCCAAAATTATTATATAAGGCTTTTAGATTATGATTATGGATGTTATGGAAATTCAAAAAATTATTCCTCACCGTTACCCTTTTTTACTTTTAGACAGAGTTACCGATATTAAAGAAAACGTATCTCTTATAGGGTTTAAAAATGTAACAATCGGTGATAATATTTTTCAAGGTCACTTTCCGGGTCATCCAATATATCCAGGTGTTATGATTTTAGAAGGTATGGCTCAAGCCGGCGGGATTTTAGCATTTAAAAGCATGGGTGACATGACTGAAGAGGAAGCTGCTAATAAAGTAGTATATTTTATGAGTATCGACAAGGCAAAGTTTCGTAATCCCGTAAAACCTGGAGACAGATTAGAGTATCGCATTAGTGTTATCAAGAACAAAGGTTCTATCTGGATGCTTGAGTGTAAGGCTTATGTTGATGATGCTATGGTTTCACAAGCTGAACTAAAAGCTATGATTGTTGATAAATAACAAGTTGATAAAAAAAGGTAAATATTTGAGTAAAATTTCTCCCTTGGCAATTATAGAAGATGGTGCGACGATAGGTAAAGATGTTGATATCGGACCATACTGTTTCATATCTGCAGAAGCTACCATTGGCGATGGAACAAAATTAGAACAGGGCAGCTGTATCTATGGAAAAACAACAATAGGCAAAGAGAACCATATATACTCGTATGCTGTTATTGGTTCAGAGCCTCAAGACCTAAAGTTTGAAGGCGAAGATGTAGAGCTTATTATAGGTGACTGCAACAAGATTAGAGAGTTTACTCTTTTTAACCCAGGTACAAAAGGCGGTGGCGGAAAGACTATTATCGGATCTCACAACCTTTTTATGGGCTATGTTCATATCGGTCATGATGTAATTATCGGAAACCACTGTATATTAGCAAATGCCGCTACACTCGCCGGACATGTAGAGATGGGAGATTATGCTGTAATCGGCGGAATGACTCCTGTTCATCAGTTTGTCCACATTGGTAATTATGCAATGGTTGCAGGTGCTTCAGCTCTAGCTCAGGATGTTCCGCCGTTTTGTATGGCAGAAGGAAACCGTGCAACTCTTAGGGGTCTTAATTTAGCTGGTCTTAGAAGGAATCTAAAACGTAATGAGATAGATGAGATTAAACTAGCATATAAAGAACTTTTTGAAGCCGGTAAACCACTTAAAGATGTAGCAAATGAGCTACTTGAAAATACGAATAGTCACCATGTTCAAGATCTTTGTCACTTTGCACTTAAAACTAAACGGGGAATCCCTTATGAAAGAAAGAAAAACAATGACTAAAAGAGTTCAAGAGCTTTTGGCTCTCTGCAAAAGAGAACAGAGTATTAATGTAGGTAGCGAAATCAGCGTGCCCCCTTGTAGGTATACTTTCGATACCCTAATAATTAGTAAGAGGAAAAAGTATGATTCATAGAACTTGTAGCTTTTGTGATGCGCCAGAGAGTGAGGAGAACCCTCTAATCGCTGGCAATGGCGTCTATATATGTAAAAACTGTGTTATTTCTGCGTATAAAATAATGTTTGGAGATGATAACGTTTCTCAAACATCGCAAAATGAAGAATTAATTGATGCTGTTACAAAATTAATGACTCCAAAAGAGTTAAATACATTCCTAGCTGACTATATTATCGGTCAAGAACGTGCTAGAAAACTTTTAAGTGTAGCTGTTTACAATCACTATAAGAGAATTTTCAAAACGGAGAATGTAAGTGATGATGATACAGAGATTGCAAAATCAAACGTACTTCTTATAGGACCTACCGGAAGCGGAAAGACACTTATGGCTCAAACTATTGCCAGAATTTTAAATGTCCCTATTGCAATTGCTGATGCCACAAGTCTTACTGAGGCCGGATATGTTGGAGAGGATGTTGAAAATATTTTAACTAAACTACTCCAAGCGGCAGATGGAGATGTGCAAAAAGCTCAAAGAGGAATAGTTTTTATTGACGAAATAGATAAAATATCCCGTATGAGCGAAAACCGTTCTATCACTCGTGATGTTTCAGGAGAGGGTGTCCAGCAAGCCCTGCTTAAAATAATAGAGGGTGCAGTAGTAAATATTCCGCCAAAAGGTGGAAGAAAACATCCAAATCAAGAGTTTACAGCAATAGACACAACAGGAATTTTATTTATTTGTGGTGGTGCATTTGATGGGCTTGATGAAATTTTAAAGAAAAAACAGGGTGAAAATGTTTTAGGCTTTAATCAAGACAAAAAAAGTAAACAAGAGCAGAAGATGACTTATGACATGGTTGAGCCTGATGACCTTGTTAATTATGGGCTTATTCCTGAATTGGTTGGTCGACTTCCAATAATCGCATCACTAAAAGAGATAACAGAAGATGATATGGTTCGTATTTTAACAGAACCAAAGAACTCAATTATTAAGCAGTATAAAAAACTATTCTCAATTGATAACGTTGAGCTAAACTTTGAAGATGATGCACTTAAAGCAATAGCAATAAAATCTATCAAAAGAAAAACCGGTGCTCGTGGTCTTCGTGCGATACTAGAAGAGAACATGATAGATATAATGTACGAACTTCCTGAGTATTCCGGATACGAAGTTTTAATCACAAAAGCTGTTATAGATGACGGGGAAGCTCCTGTCTACATAAAAAAACAGTCAATAAAAATAGCTTAGATAGCAGAATTCACTTCTGCTATCGTACTAATAAATGAAGGTTTTCTTCATTTTAGGAAATAAAATTAAGGACAAAGAATGATATTCAACAAACTAATAGGGCTTTTCTCAAACGATTTATCAATTGACTTAGGAACGGCAAATACAATTGTAATAGCCAAAGGTCGTGGTATTATCATAAATGAGCCGTCAGTTGTTGCCGTTAAAACAGAAAGATATGGTCGACAAAGAGTTTTGGCTGTCGGTAAAGAAGCAAAAGAGATGGTTGGTAAAACTCCTGGGAATATTAAAGCTATTCGCCCAATGAGAGATGGAGTAATCGCTGACTTTGATATGACTGAAAAGATGATTAGAAAATTTATCGAAAAAGCACATGGAAGAAGCAGCCTGATTAGTCCAAGAATTATAATCTGTGTTCCTTACGGACTTACTCAAGTTGAAAGAAAAGCTGTTAGAGAGTCTGCCTTAAGTGCTGGTGCTAGAGAGGTTTTTCTAATAGAAGAGCCTATGGCAGCTGCGATTGGTGCGGGTATTGAAATACGCGAGCCTCAAGGAAACTTAGTAGTAGATATTGGTGGCGGTACTACTGAAATCGGTGTTGTTTCATTAGGTGGTCTTGTACTTTCAAAATCAATTCGTACTGCTGGAGATAAGATAGATCAATCTATTGTCAACTACGTTAGAAAAAAATACAATCTTCTTGTGGGAGAAAGAGTTGCTGAAGAGATTAAAATTGCCATTGGAACTGCTGTAACACTTGATGAAGATTTAAGAATGGTAATCACTGGTAGAGACCAGGTTGAAGGACTTTTAAGTTCTGTTGAACTAACAAGTGAAGATGCGAGAGAAGCTATGAGAGATCCACTTAAAGAGATTGGAGAAGCTCTTCGCGATGTACTAGAGCAGATGCCTCCAGACTTAGCCGGCGATATAGTAAACCATGGTATCATATTAACCGGTGGTGGTGCTCTAATTAGACAACTTGATAAATTTCTCTCAGATATAGTAAAGATTCCTGTCTATGTTGCAGATGAGCCTCTTCTTGCTGTTGCCAGAGGTACCGGACGTGCACTTGAAGAGATAGATTTACTACAAGAACTTTTCGAAAATGAATAAGGGGCTCCTGGGCTTTTTTTCAATCTTTATTGCACTCCTCCTGGGTGCGCTATACTATACAGACACTATTCAATCACCCTTTATCTCTGCTCTAAACAGTGTTAAATCAAATTATTACACAGCAACAGAGTTTATAGAAAAACAGGTTGACAGACACTTTTTTCAAGCCAAACATATAACAGAACTTGAAGAAAAACTAAATAAGTATGAAAATAACCACCTAGTTATGCAACAGCTTGCTTCGGAGATAAATGATCTTTTCCAAGCAAACCACTCTAGCTTAAAAACAGATCCGAGAATAGAACTTGTAAGAGCTATCTCATATCAAAAATTTGGTGACCAAAATAGAGTTTGGTTAGAAATTAATGATTATAACTCTTCTCGCATATACGGGCTTACCTATAAAGAGCTGGTTGCAGGTATTGTTGTTTCTCATAATGGCAGACCTCTAGGACTTTTGAATCGAGATATAAAGAGCTCTTATTCTGTATATGTCGGAGATCAAAAGGCACCGGGAATCGCTCATGGTAATAGTACGGAAAATCTAGTAGTAAGGTTTATTCCAGCTTGGTTTTCTATCAAAGCTGGTGATGAAATTGTCACCTCCGGTTTAGATAATATTTTTTTTAAAGGCTTAAAGGTTGGTACCGTACTCTCTGTGACAAAATCACAAGGTTATCAAAATGCAGTAGTGCAACCTTACTATAAAGCTAATGAGCCCAACTATTTTCATATGATTAAAAAAGTAAAGTAACTCATCAAATATTAAGTGCATTTTGCCTATAATAAACAAATTTTTTTATGTATAAATATTAAAGGTAAAAAATGCCAAAACGCACCGACATTAATACTATTTTGCTTATTGGTTCAGGTCCTATAATCATTGGTCAAGCCTGTGAATTTGATTATTCCGGGACACAAGCAGTTAAAACACTAAAGGAACTGGGTTACCGCGTAGTTCTAATCAATTCAAATCCCGCTACCATAATGACAGACCCTGAATTTGCAGACAGAACTTACATTGAACCTATTAAAGAGGATGTAATCGCTAAAATCATTAAAGAAGAGCGTGTTGACGCAGTTCTGCCTACGATGGGTGGACAAACAGCACTAAATGTGGCTACTAACATGTATGAAAAAGGAATGCTAAAAGGAGTTGAGTTTTTAGGTGCATCTCCGGAGGCTATCCATAAAGGTGAGGACCGCTTAGCCTTTAAAGAGGCTATGATTAAACTTGACATGGATTTGCCATTCTCTATGTATGCGTACAATATGGATGATGCGCTTAAAGCTGCTACCGAAATTGGTTTTCCTATAATTATCCGAGCCTCATTTACACTTGCCGGTGGAGGAAGCGGAGTAGCTTATAATATGGATGAGTTCAAAAAACTAGCTGCCCGCGGCTTAGATGAGTCTCCGGTTACTGAAATTCTAATAGAGGAGTCACTTCTTGGTTGGAAAGAGTATGAGATGGAGGTTATCCGTGACAAAGCTGATAACTGCATCATTGTTTGTTCTATTGAAAACTTTGACCCAATGGGTGTTCATACCGGTGATAGTATCACTGTAGCACCTGCTCTTACATTAACCGATAAAGAGTACCAAAGAATGCGTGATGCCTCTTTTGATATCTTAAGAGAGGTTGGGGTTGATACCGGTGGATCTAACGTTCAATTCTCAATCGATCCAAAAACAGGAAGAATGATTGTTATTGAGATGAATCCTCGTGTTTCTCGTTCATCTGCTCTTGCGTCAAAAGCAACCGGCTATCCAATTGCTAAAGTTGCGACTCTTTTAGCAGTTGGGTTTACTCTTGATGAGATTACAAATGATATTACAGGAACACCAGCATCATTTGAGCCCGTAATTGATTATGTCGTAACTAAGATACCACGTTTTACGTTTGAGAAATTCCCTGAAGCTGAAAACACACTAAGCACTAGTATGAAGTCTGTTGGTGAGGTAATGGCAATCGGTCGCACATTCAAAGAGTCAATCCAAAAGGCTCTTTGTTCATTAGAGACTGATTTATGCGGTTTTGATGAGATTGATGCAGATGATGAGTTTATAAAACATGAAATACGTCGTCCAAATGCAGATAGAATTCTTTATGTTGCTGAAGGTTTCCGTCGAGGAATGAGTGTCGAGCAGATGTTTGACACATGTAAAATCGACCCATGGTTCTTATATCAGCTAGAGGAGATGATTCAAACTGAAGAAGCGATCACAGATAAAATTTTGTTTGATAAAGATTATATGAGAAGTGTAAAAGTTGATGGATTTTCAGATAAAAGAATCTCTCAACTCATCTCTAAAAACTCCAACCAGAGCGTTAGTGCAGATGAAGTATACAAGGCTAGAAAAGCTTTACATGTAAACTTTGAATATAATGAAGTTGATACATGTGCAGCTGAGTTTGAAGCGCTTACTCCATATCTCTACTCGAGTACAAATATTACGAAACTTCCAAATCTAACTAATCGTGTAAGTGATAAGAAAAAAGTTCTTATTTTAGGTGGCGGACCAAATAGAATTGGACAAGGTATTGAGTTTGACTACTGTTGTGTTCATGCAGCTTTTGCTCTTAAAGAGATGGATATAGAGACTATCATGTATAACTGTAACCCTGAGACAGTCTCAACTGACTACGATACTTCTGATGTTTTATATTTTGAGCCTATTGATTTTGAACATGTAAGAGCAGTAGTTGAAAATGAGAAGCCTGATGGGATTATAGTGCACTTTGGCGGACAGACTCCACTTAAACTTGCAGATGCTCTTACTAAAATCGGTGCAAATATTTCAGGGACTCCCTCTGCTGTGATTGACTTAGCTGAAGATAGAGAACAATTTTCTGACTTTGTAAACAAACATGGATTAAAGCAGCCTGAGAATGGCTTGGCAAGAACAAAAGAGGAGTCTTACGTGATAGCCCAGAGACTTGGCTACCCTGTACTTGTTCGTCCATCATTTGTTCTTGGCGGTCGTGGAATGAGAATAGTATACAGTGAAGAGGAACTTAAACAGTATATGGATCTTGCTGTTTCAGTTTCAAATAATGCTCCTGTTCTTATAGATAGATTCTTAGACCAGGCGATAGAGCTGGATGTTGATGCCATTTGTGATGGCAATGATGTTTACATAGGTTCTGTTATGCAACATATTGAAGAGGCTGGAATTCACTCCGGTGACAGTGCCTGTTCACTGCCTCCTGTAAACCTCTCATCCAAGATGATTGAAAAAGTCGAACAACAGACAAAAACTATTGCCCTAGGTCTTGGTGTTGTAGGACTTATGAATGTTCAGTATGCAATTTATAAAGATGAGATTTATTTAATAGAGGTAAACCCTAGAGCCTCTAGGACTGTTCCTTTTGTTAGTAAAGCTACCGGTATGCCACTGGCTAAAGTTGCTACACGCGTAATGGTTGGCGAAACCTTAAGAAGTTCACTTGAATATTATGATAAATACAGTATTGTTCAAGAGGTGAATGGTCTATTAAAACCGAAACTAAAAGATCATATCTCTATCAAAGAAGCAGTTTTCCCTTTTCATAAACTCTATGGTGCTGATTTAGTTCTAAGTCCAGAGATGAAATCAACCGGTGAGGTAATGGGAATAAGTTCTAACTTTGGTATCAGTTTTGCAAAAGCTCAACTCTCAGCAGGTAATAAAATTCCTACAGAGGGAACATGCTTTTTATCTTTTGTAGACAGTGACAAAGAACATGCCCCTGAGATTGCAAACGGACTTCATAAACATAACTTTAAACTTGTCGCGACAAAAGGTACTCAGGCTATTCTAGAAGAAGCCGGCATACCATGTGAAGTTGTTCTTAAAATATCTGAAGGTCGTCCAAATATAGAAGACAGCATGAAAAATGATGCTATTCATATGGCAATAAATACTTCTGACAACAACACCTCTAAAAAAGATGCTGTTGTAATTAGACAAGAGGTACTAAAAAGAAACATCCCATATTTCACAACTCTAAGTGCTGCAAGAGCATTAATACTTGCTCTTGATGAGATGAAAGATGATTCATGGTCAAACACGAAAGCACTGCAAGATTTTCTAGCGTAAATATGCCCGTTATCTTAGCTCAAACCGACACTACTGTCGGTTTTTTATCTCAAAACTCACAGAAACTATACAGGATTAAATCTCGCTCAAATATAAAGCCTTTTATAAAAGTCTACAAAGATTTCAAATCCTTTTTAATTGAGGGAAACAGAGTTGCAAAATCAAGGAGAAAACTGGTACGCCGCTCTAAAAAAACAACTTTTATAGTAAAAAACAGAGCCTTTAGAGTTGCTCAACACTCTTCAAACTCACAAATACTAAGAGATACATCATGGTATTATTCAACTTCTGCAAATAAAAGTCAAGAAACATTTAATAGAGAGTTTTGTGAAACAAAAGCTGATATAATAGTAGAAGATATTAACGGTCTGGTTGAGAAAGACTCATCAGCTCTTATGAAAATAAACACCATGAAAAGGAAAAAAATAAGATGAGCAAAGCAGTTCAAGCACTTTTAACAGGCATGTTTTTTACATTTATCTTAGACTTCTTCCTATTTTTAGGTATTCAACTCAACTATATAGAGTTTTATGGAATTAATTTATATTATAATATTCTCTTTGCAGATCATCAAAATATATATATTTTTTCTATATTAACACTACTGTTAGGCTTTATTGTCGTTTATATTAACCAGAACAAAGTCTCTCTTATAGTTATCGGTTCTCTATTTTTTATTACATCATTAACTCTAATTGAGAGTGTTGGTCATGGTGTAGGAGAGTATCTGTTTATGACAAAAAACACAACGTTAAAAGATAAAAAATTTACATATAACGGAGATATTTATTATAGTGGAAGAAAGCAGATTACATTTTATGACAAAGAGCTTAAAAAAATGATTATTTTAGAAAAAAAGGATTTGATTAAATGAGACATATCTCTTCAATAGCAAGTGGAGTCGCACTTGGAAGTGCCGGTGCAATTATGATGAGTGTTCTTAGCGGATGTGAAGCACCTCAAGAGAAAATACAAAATAGATTTTTAGTTATACAACAACAGGCTAACGGAAAATATATAGTGGTTGAAGAGATGCCTACAGAGGGTCCCAATCGTGCAATAATTCGTGAAAAAGATGCAAACGGAAACACGGTTGAACGTTTTATGAATGAGGCTGAGATGAAAGCCCTTGCTGAGCAGGAGTACCAAAAAGTCCAAAATGGTACATCTGAAACTCTTCAAAGCGGTGATAGCAGTGCCGGTATGGGGCTGGCGGGTACAATACTTGCAGTTGCAGCAGGTTCACTGATGGGCAACATGATTGGCAATGCTCTTATGAATAATAAAAACTTCTCAAAACGTTCAGGCTCCGTAAATAAAAGTGCATATAGCCGTTCAGCGGCAGGAAAAGCATCAAGAACAACATCAACTAGAAAAAGCTTTTTTGGCGGTTCAGGCACTCGCTCCTCTTACGGGAGCAGAAGTTTTGGTGGTTGAGATTGGTTAAACTACAAAGAGTAAACCCACTTGAAGATAAAACATTAGATGAGTTAGGTTTTACTTGGCATACGGACAGTGACGGCAGTAAATATATAAATGATGAGCTGGTGAAGATATCTCAAATCGAAGCAGAAGCATACTATACTGCAACAAATGAGATATATGACATGTATGTTAAAGCTGCCGAATATATCATAGAGAATGAACTTTTCTTTGAACTCGGAATTCCTTTTAACCTAATAGATGTTATTAAAAAAAGCTGGGAAAATGACGTCCACTGGCATATTTACGGCAGGTTTGACTTAGCAGGCGGAATAGACTCTCACCCTATAAAACTAATAGAGTTCAATGCAGACACTCCAACAGCTCTTTTTGAGACTGCCCTGCTTCAATGGGCACTGCTAAAACAAAACTCTATGGATGAGAGCAAACAGTTCAATAATGTTTATGAAGCAGTTCAAAACAATTTTAAAAGATTAATTACACTCTTTGATGATACAGAACTTTTTAATGATAGATATGATGGCTGGAAAATACTTTTCTCGTCTGTAGAGGGTAATGATGAAGAGGAAGCAACAACTAAACTGCTTCAACAAATTGCTACAGATGCAGGTTTTAATACAGGTTTTGAGTATCTGCAAAATGTAAAGTTTGATGAGAATGGAGTATTTGACACAGATGACAACCAATATGAGTATTGGTTTAAACTTTACCCTTGGGAAGATATAGCTCACGATGAGCCTGAACTAGCCACTACACTTGCAAGTATAGTACAAAATCAAAAAGCGATTATCTTAAACCCGGCATATACCCTGCTATTCCAATCAAAAGGAATACTTAAAATCTTAAGTGACCTTTTCCCGGACTCTCCATATCTTTTGAAAACCTCTTTTGAACCGCTAAATGGAATTAAACATATAGAAAAAACTGTTTTTGGCAGAGAGGGAGCAAACAGTAAAATAGTTGATTCTGATGGAACTATACTTGAACAAACTGACGGTCCATATGAGAACTACAAAAAAGTTTATCAAGAGTATGTAGATTTCAATAAAGACGAAAATCAAGCCAAATACCAAGCAGGAGTCTTCTTTGCCTATGAAGCTTGTGGGCTTAGCTTTAGAAAAGGCTCAGAGATAATGGATAATATGAGTAAATTCGTGGGACATGTTATAGTTTAATCATTAGATATTTCTTTGATGATTAAACTCCGGGACTATCTCTTTTAACTTCAACAGTTTGTCATTACTATCTAAAAGTTCTTCTATATCTCTATTAAGCTTATCAATATCATATTTTGTAGGTTTTGCTACAGTTATTGACTCATAATCTGTTTTAGTGTCACTATCGTCAATTAGAAGCTCCTCATAGAGCTTTTCACCGGTTCTTAGTCCTGTGAACTCTATTTTGATATTATCTTTACCGCTAAGCTCTATCATCTTTTTAGCAAGGTTTACTATTTTTACAGGCTCACCCATATCTAAAATAAAGATTTCACCGCCACTACCGATGGCAGCTGCTTGAAGAACAAGTTCGCAGGCTTCTGGTATAAGCATAAAATATCTAGTAATATCCGGATGTGTTACAGTTATATTTTTACCGCTGTGTATCTGTGATTTAAACTTAGGAATAACACTGCCGCTGCTTCCAAGAACATTACCAAATCTGACAGCTACGATATCAGTGCCCTTGCCATTTGAGTTCTGTGCATAAAGTTCACATATTCTCTTCGTTGTGCCCATTACATTTGTCGGTCTTACAGCTTTATCTGTAGATATCATAACAAACTTTTCTACGCCATGTTTAATTGAGATATCTATTACACTCTTAGTTCCGACTATATTATTCAAGATTCCCTCATAAATATTTGTCTCAACAAGAGGTACATGCTTGTAGGCAGCTGCATGGATAACTATCTCAGGTTTATAAGCTCTAAATGTTTCATCTAAAAAATCTTTATTAACTACACTCTGCATTACAGGTATGCTATCAACTCTTTGCAGCTCTTCACTAATTGTATAAAGGTTAAACTCACTGTTGTCAACTAGTATTAATCTCTTGGCTCCAAATTTTTCACACTGTCGGCATATCTCACTCCCAATACTTCCGCCGGCTCCTGTCACCAAAACTATTTTATCCTTTATAAAAGATGCTATTTTCTTTTTATCTAAATCCTGTGGATATCTTGCCAATAAATCTTCAACAGAGACATCTTTAAGTTGAGCAGAGAACTCTTCACCCTCATATATCTCATCAATACTTGGCAAAACTTTTATTTCCACAAAATATGAACTTAAATCATTATATATCTCTTTTATTTTGCTCTTATTAGCCGAGGGCATAGCAATTACGAGCAAATCGAACTTCTCCTCTCCGATGCTCTCTTTTAATTTATCGCTGGAGAGCACTTCAATAGAGTCAATAGAGCGATTTTGAAGTGCTCTGTTATCATCTATGAAATACTTTACTCTATATTGGGAATTTGAAAACTCAGATATAAGTTTTAACCCTGACTTACCTGCACCGTAGATTACTAGTTTTTTTGTTTTCTTCACACTGCTTCTATTAATCATATAGTAATAAAAATACATTATAAAATTTATAGAAAAGAGATAGAAAAATAGCTCTGAAGCCATAAATGATATTCTGACTTTTGTATAAAAGATTGGCATATAAACTAAAAATGCAATAATATATACAAAGCTTTTGATTAAAAAAGTTTTTTGAGAAGCCTTAGACCATGACAAAGAGTAGTCATTAAAAATCATTAACGAGGCAGTTATACGAACTAAAACTACACTCATGACTAAGTTTAAATCAAATGGGATATGAAAAATGAAAAACGTCCACCAAAATGTGACGGATGAAAGTACAATTATTACCAAGAAATTTAATATTCGTTTATCTATAGTCATATCAATTTAAATTCAAATCTACGAATAATAGTTCTCAATTATTTCCTGCACTTGCTAGTTATTAAATTATCAATATTCTTCTTTAGAGTCTTATTGCCAATGCCATGAACTTTTTCAAGCTCTTCTACAGTTTTAAAACAATTTTTATTCCTGTACTCAATTATTGCTTCAGCTTTTTTCATACCGATACCATCTAAGCTACTCAACTCGCTTTTAGATGCTCTGTTTATATCCACGACTGCAAATAATAGACTAACGTTCATCATAACTATTAGGAATAATTTCATAACTTACTTTCAAGATTGATTTAATGTAGTATATAATAAATATTAAAATTTAACAAACTCGCTTTAGCTAAAAGCTTTTCTTCTATCAATAAACCTTATCACTACATATAGAAGGAGAAGTGATATAAACAGTGCCAAAAGAGTGTTTGGGATAAAATATACCAAACTCAACAACATAATATTAATTAAAATAGAAAAAACAACAACCCTATCATGCGTCCAGCCGCTCTGCACTAATCTCTGATAAGCATGCTTTTTATGAGCCTGACTTAATATATCACCATTTTTATATCTTCTCCACAGTGTTAGAGTAGCGTCAAACCAAAAGACTCCAAATAGAATAATCCAAACCAATATGGAAGTCCCGTCGTTAGCATAATAGATAGCATAAATGGCAATATTGTATCCAAGAAGTGTACTACCGACATCACCCATAAATATCTTTGCTTTATGCCAATTCCAAACCAGAAAACCTAAGACAGCTACACAAAAAACTACAAAGTGACTTCCCCCAAACAGTAAAAACCCGGCTACTCCGAGAAAAACAGCTTCACTACCTGCATATCCGTCTATACCATCTAAAAAATTATATAAATTGACGAACCAAACAATCATAAAAAAGGCAAAAACATTTGTCAATATTTGATTATCAATAGTTACAAATATTAAATCTATTTTCTCTAGTCCGCCTAAAAAATATAAACCTAAAAAAGCAACTAATGTTTGAACTAGCAAACGAAGTTTTGCACTAAGTTCATATAAATCGTCAATGTAAGATACAGTAGAAATTATAACACCGGTAAATAGAGCAAAATACAAAGAACTATTTATGTCACCAATATAAAATAAATATGATATTCCAACAAACCAAGTAACCGCAATTGCTATACCACCACCATGTGGAGTTGGTGTATTGTGTGAACTTCTACTATTTGGTATATCAATTAAAGATTTTTTAACAGATATTTTTTTTATCAAGAGTGTGAGTATAAATGACAACAAAAATAAAATAACATATATCATCTACTCTCACCATGTATCATGAATTTTATCCCATCTTCAGTTGTATATAAATTTTCAAAAGCTAAACTCTTTTTAGTCATACTATTATCTACCTCTAAACTCTTGTACAACCTTTTATGAAAAGATGGTTTGACACGTTTTAAAATAATTTCAAAAAATGGAGGCTTAATTAAAAATATTTTTTTATCTAACTCTTTTGCTATTAGTTCGATTAATCTTGTTGTACTTAATGCTTTATCATCACTAGCTAAAAATATACCACTTTTGCTTTCTAAAGAGACTCCATTTTGGACTATTGTATCTATTAAATTACAAAGATTTCCAATATAGACCATACTCCTTCTGTTTTGTATATCATCAAATGGCAGAATGGGAACTTTTTTTACAAGAGATATTAAATTCTTAATATTAGCCTTAACTCCATAGCCGTAAACGATAGGAGTTCTGACTATAGAAACTACAAAACTATCATCTATAAGTTTTTGTATCTCTCCCTCAGCTTTTAATTTACTTTTTCCATACTGATCCTTTGGCTTGCACTCACTGTTTTCTGTATAAGCTATCTCAGTTTCTTCACCATACACCTTGACTGTGCTCATAAATATAAAATGTCTTACTCCACTTTTTTTAGCTTTTTTAGCTAATTCTACAGTTTCAATGACATTAGATTTTTCATATTCCAAGGCACTAATCTCACCCATCTTATGAACAAGAGCGGAAAGATGTAAAACCGTATCTATCTCGCTTAAGTCTAGAGCTTTAAAATCATCATTTAAAAATGAAAAAGTCTTTATATTATATTTTTTACTATATTTATCTATAAAATAATTCCCTAAAAAACCACTTGAACCAGTTAGTAATATATCTAACATTATTTTAAAATCTCTCTTATACTTTTGAAATATTTATCTATTACTATTTTCTCATCAAACTCTTTCATTACTTTTTCTCTGCCAGCTATGCCCATAGCAACTCTTTCTTCTTCTGATAAATCAATCATCATTTTCATTTTATCAGCCAAATCACCAGCACTCTTCACTTCACATAAAAAACCATTGACCCCATTATCCACTACTTCTTTACAGCCTGGCACATTTGTAGCTATTATAGGCTTTTCCATAGCACAAGCCTCAAGTAAACTCCTTGGTGTTCCCTCCCTGTATGAAGGTAGAACTACACAGTCAACATCAGCAATCACATCTTGTACACTGTCTGTAGTACCCAAATAATTCACCAAACTATCATCAATCCAAGTTTGTAACTCCTCTTGAGTGACGGCTGTTTTATTAGCAACACCAACTTCACCCAAAATCTGAAACTCAACATCACTATATTTATTTTTCACTATTTTAATGGCTTCTATAAACTCTAAAAGACCCTTATCCTTCAAAAGCCTAGCAATTAATAAAAATATAAACTTATCATCATTTATATTTTTTACCCTTGGAATAAACTTATTCAGGTCTACTCCACTACCTGGTAATAATTCACATTTATTTTCTGAAACAAGATTATTATTGATAAACAACTCTTTGTCATCACTGTTTTGAAAAAACACCCTGCTGTTAAAACCTAGGGCTACTTTATACAGTAGCTTTGCTACTTTAGTAATAAGTGTTTCTTTTATAAATAGCGTTCCAAGCCCTGTTATATTACTTATAGATTTTATCCCAAGAAGTGCAGAGACTATTGAACTATATATATTTGGCTTAATCGTAAAAGTTAGTATAACATCAGGTTTCATCTCTTTATATAGGTTATATAAAGAAACCATTATTTTAAAATCACTGATAGGGTTAATCCCTTTTGCATCAATATTTATGTTAAAGAATTCAAACTCCTGCTTTAAAAGTTCACTATATTTTTCATCATATGGAGCAATAAAAACCACTTCATACCCTTTCTTTTTTAATCCTTTGACTAGGTTAAATCTAAAGTTATATGCATACCAGGCGTTATTTACTACAATTACAACTTTTTGCATCATTGACTCTTCTTCCATATCTCTAAACTGTACAAAGTCCAAAGAATCTTAGCTCTTTTTTCATCTGAGATTTTAGTTTGTTTGTTTAGTATATTATCCAAAAACTCTCTATCAATAAACTTTTGACTATAACAGCTGCTACCTAAAGAATCAAATATATTTTCTTTTAAATCATTCTCTACCCATTTTTTAAGTGGTACTTCAAAGCCTCTTTTTGGTTGTTTTATAAGCTCAGGCGGTAAATACTGCTTAGCTAATTCTCTTAAAATAAACTTTGTAGTTGTCCCTTTGATTTTATACTTATCGGCTACTCTTGGAGTAAATTCCAGCATATATTTACTTAAAAATGGACTTCTGCCTTCGAGTGAGTGAGCCATAGTAGATATATCCATCTTTTTCAACAGATCGCTTTGTAAAATCAGATTGAAGTCCATGTATAGTAGTTTAGACAAACTAGAGATATTCTCACTCTCTACCCTCTTAATAAAACTATCCATCTCTTTAAATGTATTATTGTTATTGAATCTGTAACTATCTTCAAATATGTCATTGGTAGCACTATTATAAAAATCTATTCCTTTTTTATCAGACATTGACAACAATCTATAAGTGTAGTTATAGATAGACTTTTTATTGTGCGGTTTTGGTAATATATTTGTCAAAGATGAAAAGTACGAAGCTAAACCAAGTAAATTATTTGCAATAGGAATATATCTGCGATATCCTCCCAAAAGTTCATCTGCCCCATCACCGTTTAAGATTACTGTTACATACTTTTTAGCTTCTTGGCTTACATAGTAGCTGGGAATAGCACTGCTATCCATAAATGGCTCACCATAGTTTAAAAGTATCTTCTCTATATCATCCTTCAGGTTTATACCTATGTTTAGCTCATAATGTTGAGTGTTATACTTTTTAGCAGTTAGTTTTGCTAGATATGATTCATCAAATGCACCATCAAATTTGACAGTAAATGTTTTAAGATTTTTAATATATTCACTTGCAATTGCAACAATCAAAGAACTGTCGATTCCACCGCTTAAAAATGCTCCCACTTCTAAATCAGAAGAGAGAAGTCTATCTTTTACACTAATGTGTAAAAGATGATCAAGCTTGCTCTTGGCATACTCGAAATCATTAATCTTCTCTTTTTTATAAAAATCTATAATATCAAAATATTTTTCTTTTTTTATCTCTAAAGTCTCAATATCAATTTCATAAACACAACCGACTTCTACTTCAATAACATTACTATATGGTGTTTTAGTTTTAAAGAAAAAGCCATTCCTTATATATGAATAAATTTCATCTTCATTTATTTCAAGATTATCGATAGCCGATTTTATAGCATTTAACTCACTTGCAAACATTAAACTATGTGAGTCCTTATAAAGATATAAGGGTTTTTTTCCTGCCCTGTCTCTTGCCATAATAAGTTTATTTATACTCTTATCAAGAATACAGAAAGAGAACATTCCATCAAGTAGATCAAACATCTCATTTTTTAACCTAATATAAAGATAAAGCAAAGTTTCCGTATCAGAGTTTGTGCTAAATGTAAAACCTTGCAAATACTCTTCTCTTAGCTCTAGATGATTATATATCTCACCATTAAAGATAATAATATAATCTCCGAATTTAAAAGGCTGATGTCCATTCGAAATATCCTGAATAGCTAACCTTGTATGAATTAAATTAACACTATTGTAATTATAAAAATTTTGTTCATCTGGTCCTCTGTGAATCAATGAACTCTTAATTGCTTCAAGCTTATCACTATTAAAGTTTATTGTTCCTGCAATTCCGCACATATAACTAACCCTATTATTTTTTTAGCCTTACTTTAATCTCTTTATTATTATTTTAATTGAATTTATACATAAAGTAAATATAAACATTTTTAAGGATATTTTATTTTCATTCAACAACAATGAATAAAGATAAAATGCTTTTCTATAGCTTTTGTCACTTCCTCTATCTGAAATTGAGTTTATATCTACTCTATAATTTATAAGTTTTTCTTTCAGAAGATACTCTTGTTTGCCTTCATATAAATTATCTATCCAAAAAGCCCAATCTTCTAATGCTACCAAGTGTTTATCTTCTCTAAATCTTGTATCAAAATTATTTTTCATAAGAGATGTATTTACATTAATAAAATTAGATAAATACAAAATATTGAGCTTCTTCATAAAATATCTTAATTTATTTAATGTTTTTTGATTCTTGAACACTCCTGTTTTATTACTATTTATATCTATAGTATTTGCCAAGGTATGCACAATATCAACATCATCGTTCTTATTAAATATCTCTAATTGTTTTTCTAATTTTTCTTCTAAAAAAACATCATCAGAGTCCAAAAATGCTATATATTCACCCTTTGCGTTATCAAGCCCTATATTTCTTGGTCTAGCCGGTCCACCAAAATTTATTTCTGATTCTATAAGACTGATACGTTTATCTTTTTTTGCCAACTCTTTTACCTGTTCCCGACTATTGTCAGTTGAACAATCATCTACAACAATTAATTCCCAATTTTGATATGTTTGATTTATTACACTTTCAACAGTCTCTTCTATATACCCACTGGCATTAAATAACGGGATAATAATTGAAACCAATGGTTCTTCAAGCATTAAATAACTCTTTTAAAGTATTCGATAGTCTTCTTAAGACCATCTTCAAGCTTAATTTTCGGTTCCCAGTTTAATTCATCTTTAGCAAGTTGAATTACCGGTTGTCTTTGAAGTGGATCATCCTGAGGTAAGGGCATAAATTCAATTTTTGACTTACTGCCGGTCTGCTTTATAATTTTCTGGGCAAGTTCCAACATTGTAAACTCAACCGGATTTCCTATATTAACCGGACCAGTAAACTCAGGCTTACTTGCCATTAACTTTGTCATTCCATCAATTAAATCATCTACATACTGAAAACTTCTGGTTTGAGTTCCCTCTCCAAACATTGTAATATTTTCACCTCTTAAAGCCTGAACTATGAAGTTACTTACTACCCTGCCGTCATCTTTATTCATGTAGGGACCATAAGTATTAAATATTCTGACTACTTTTATCTCAACGCCATACTGTCTGTAATAATCAAAGAATAGAGTCTCTGCACATCTTTTGCCCTCATCGTAGCAAGCTCTAATTCCTGTTGTGCTTACACTTCCCCTATAGCTTTCAGGCTGTGGGTGAACTTCCGGATCACCATATACTTCACTAGTACTAGCTTGGAGTATTTTTGCCTTGCATTTTCTTGCAACATCTAGCATGTTTATAGCACCCAATACTGAAGTTCTTGTTGTTGCCACCGGGTCAAATTGATAACTCGGCGGTGAGGCTGGACATGCAAGATTGTATATCTCATCAACCTCAATTAAAATTGGCTCTTGCACATCATGTCTAATCAATTCAAAATATGGATTATCTACCATGTCAATTATATTCTCTTTGCTTCCCGTAAAAAAGTTATCTACACATATAACTTCATTCCCTTCATTTAAAAGTCTTCTACAAAGATGACTTCCTACAAATCCAGCTCCACCAGTTACAAGTACTCTTTTTTTCATCGTTTTTTTCCTATAAATATTGTAGAATTTCTTATATTTGAACTGATGACCTTATAATCATAATCATAAGCATAAAATGTAAATTTATAATCACCAATAAGATAACTGTGATCACCCAATGGGTCACTATGATTATAAAACTCTTCATGTATGTTTGTAAACAATTTACCGCTTAGTAACTTTTTTATAAATCTTCTAAAAACTCTTTTAAACCCAATAATATGTTCTCCAATTATCACTATTGAACCACCTTTTTTTAAAACTCTATCACACTCATGAAATAGTTTTAATGGATACTGAGCATGGTGATAAGCTTGTGATAAAATAATGGTATCATAATAATCATCACTCCTTTTTATATCATAAAAACTTCCCAGTATCCGATTTATTTTAGAGCTATCACCATCTAATGAAGCAATCGTATTTGGAGCAAGTTTATCTATTCTATGGTGAGAAAATTCCACAGAATCAACCTTTTCAACTTCTTTCTTTTTTGATAACAAAGCTGATGTCCAACAGGTACCGGCAGCAAGATCTAAAACATTACCTTTTATATTACAACTATTTACAGCTAATTCAAACTCTTCCTCCAAACCACTGTTTTTTAAATATTTTTTTACTTTTAAATCTTTTTCAGACTCAATCCACCAAACTTTTTTTTCCTCTTCTTCTATATTGTTCCAGTACTCAGATGTATATAAACCGTTAATATCTTTCTCTTTGATCCAGTACTCTATCTTATTCATATATCTTCGCCTCTCCCAATAATCAAACTATTATCTTTGTATCTTTTGATTGCTTTATAACTTCTAACTCAAAAGCTTTTATTATGTTCTCTTCTGTCGGCTCTATAAAAAAGTTATCTCTATACCAAGAAGCTATCTCTTTTATCTCTTTTTTATTATTATTTCTATATTCAATTAAATCATTATATACTTTTTTTACATCATCTTTACTAAAAGCGATATCCCAAATTTTACCCTTGCCATATTCAACAAGTGGGTTAGCAGTTAAATTCTCCTGACTAGCGATTATTATTACCGATATTCCACATGCTACAGCTTCAACTGAGGTACCAGATGCTGTTCCTATTACCAACTCACTATTTTCAAATAATTTATAAATATTGTCATTTACAACAGTTATGTTACTACTCAATTTTTTAAACCTATTGATATCAACAATTGGATGATTTTTGAAAAACACATTCTCAAAAGATGATACGCTATAGAGCATGTTTCTTGTCTCTTTTTCTACATATGAACCTAATAAAAGTATATTTTTACCAGTTCCGGTTTTACTAAAAGAAAAAACATCCTTATATCTTAAAGATACTCCCTTTTTGTACTTGATCTTTTCTCTATCAAGTATGTAGTAATCGCCGTTTACCAAAACATCATGGAAAGAAGTTTTCTGCTCAAAATCAATATCATCCACATAGTTATTCAAATATGTCTCATAATTAAGATAGAATTGACACCCAAAGAGTTTTATGTGAGTGTTGTTACTTCTTACACCGTAGTTAAAGCTTCTCTCTACTGCCTGAAATTCAGACCAAGAATAAATCTTATCCACACTGCTTAACTTTGCTACATTTTTTCCCAATATATATCTGCTAAAAGAGTCAAAAGCCGTAGACTCTATCTCTTTAAGAAGTTCACTATTAAATAGGCTCTCTAGATTAGATTTACCACTCTGCAGTAGGCGTAAAGTCTTAAACGGATAGAGTAATATAAAAAAGAGCATCGATAAAAAATCTTTTAATGACAAAAGTTCAAATTCAAATAAAAAATTTCTCCTGTCCTGATTTATGATTTTAAAAAACTCTATTAATTTAAACGGATTCTTATTAATGCCGTAAAGTCTTGGCAAAAACAGATAATTTTTATTGTGCTTATCTAAAATATCATAGAGTCCTACAAAGTAATTCTCTTTAAACTCACTCTCTTTAATTATCTTATCAACTAAAAAAAAGATATCTATAAGCAGAAAATCTTGACTCTCAAACTTACTATTTTTATAATATATTTTAAATAATATGAAGCTGACAAGATATGAAATAAAGGAGTAGAAGGCTTTTGTGTAGAAATTAAAAGTGCTTTTTAAAAACTGGTAAAATAGATTTTTTTCACCAAACTCCTCTAAAAAAAACTTTTTTGGGAACTGACTTATATATGGATTTTTAATCAGTGTTGTGTTGATAATTGTATAAAAATCAACTTTGGCTCTTCGCTTAATATCATCAATATACTCTTGAAAAATATATTTTTTGCGCTCATAGTTTTCGTGCAGTTGTTTTGCGCTCATATATTAAACTCGCTAAGGGTATCGATATAATCAAACTTTTTTAATTCTAAATTATTATACCCATAAAATTTAATACCATTTTTTAGAGCTGCATTATAATCAGTCATGGCGTCACCGATTAAAATGGTCTCTTCGTCTTTATAGCTGTAGTTATCAAGAATATTTTTTATTAAAATATCTTTTTTTACAGGAGAACCGTTAATCGTAATAAAATATTTACTCAGCTCAAAATATCTGCATATCTTATTGAGTTCATTATGTTCTGCACCTGAGACTATGTGAAAGTCACATTTTGTATAGTTTGCCTTAATGAAACTAAGAGAATCTTCTATTAAATTATTTTTGTCAAATAGTTTTTTACTAATAATATCACCAAACTCTTCTGCTAGTTTTAAAACTTCTTCCTCTGTTATCTCTTTTTGTAAAATATCAGTGTAGAAGTATCTGATTTTTTCAAATCTGGAGACTCCGCCATTGTCAAAATGAAATTTATATAATTTTTCTATATCCTCTTTGGCAAACTCTTTAAAGAGCTCTAAAAAACCGTCACCCTTAATCTTCATACTATCAAGAATAACGCCATCAAAATCCCACAATATTGTTTTAATCATCTGTTATTCCAAAAACAGTACATGGGATACCCTCACAAGAAGATATTCGCAGAGGTGAGACAATGATTCTGTCTATTTTACTCTTTTCATTAATATTTCTTAAATCCATATCCTCTAAAAGCAGTATAGGTTTTTCAGGGTTTAAAAATCTTCTATGCGCTTCTCTACCTAAGAGTCTCTCTTGAAAACTAGATACAGAGATAGAATCAAAACCAAATACTCTAATACTTGGAAATTTATCAGTTAGATAATCATAAATATCCGGGTGAAACCCATAGTTACTCCTCCAGAACTCATCTCTATCTCTAAGATTGCATATTCCGCTCTTTAAAATAAAAATATCAAAACTTTTATCTTCTATATTTTCAAGTCTAGCTATTAACTCCTCTTTAATTATTAAGCCACTTGGCTCTATTTCAACTATTAACGGATTTTTAAAAAGCCAAAAATCAGCACTGAAATCTTCTATGGTCTGTCCATTCTCATAAAAATGAAAGGGCATATCTATATGTGTTCCTATATGTGTGGTAGTCGATATATGGCTGTCATTCGCGATATCACCTCTTGACATGTCACTGTTTTTAGTTATCTCAAACTTATTTCTATTACCGTAAGTCGGAGTCTCTGCATTTAAAATATATGATAAAAAAATCATTTAGATATCGTTATGAATTTCTTGGATACACTCCAATAGACCCTGTCCAAGGTCTATATATGGATTAGCTACAAGTTTCTTTGCCACGGTTGGATGAAAAGAGTATGGAGTAATCTTATAGTGTCCCATATTGTCATCATCTATCTGTTTTATATTTAAGCTGTTTTGCATAATCTCATTTATCATAGTAAGCAGATCAATTCTTTTTAACTTCTCTATACCAGTTAGAATTATATACTCATTCTCATACTGTTTATCTTCTAATATACTTACAGAGAGCTTTGCCGCATCAGCAGCATGAATATACTCTCTTAAATCCTCTCCATCACCTTTGTAGTGTAGTTCCCCTGAGTGTATGGCATCATACAAAAGATTATATATATAATTGTTATGACTTGCCCTTTCACCGTACAGTGACCCATATCTGATAACAGTATGTTTCAGACCATATCGCTGAGAATACTCCTCTGTTAATTTTTCAGAAGTCTGCTTGCTGATACCATAAAATGATCCCTCCTCACTCAGAGCATAAGCACTGCTGGCGTATACAACTCTCTGTATATCTTTAGCCTCTTTGCAGGCTTCTAAGATATTAAGATGTCCCATTACATTTACATTCATGGCCGTTATTGGTTTGTGTATCGCCTCATCCAAATTTGCAATGGCTACAAAGTTGTAAACAATATCAGCATCATAGACAATCTCTTTGATTTTTTCATACTCCATAATGTCACACTCTATAAACTGCTGGCTCTCTAACAAATATCTTGAACTATTTGTATCTGCAACAACTACTCTACATCCACGACGAGTCAGTTCATCTGCAACATAAGAGCCTAAAAAACCACTCCCGCCAAAGACAACAACTTTTTTATCTGCTAACATGTGTAATACCTCTTATATCTTATAGAAATTTCGTAGATGCCCAATTGCACTCATACCCATTGCTTCTACCGCCTCTTTAGCATTCCCGCCGATATGCGGGGTACATATAAGGTTAGGCAGTCCTAAAAACTCACTATCTGAGGGTGGCTCCTCCACATAGGCATCTATTGCTGCACCGGCGATTATTCCACTGCTAAGAGCCACCTTTAAATCTTTCTCGTTTATCAATCCACCACGAGCACTGTTTAAGAGATATGCGGTTGGTTTCATTGACTTCATGCTATCTAATCTTATCAAATTATCTGTACTCTCATCAAAAGGTGTGTGCAGTGTTATAAAATCTGAACCTCTGTAAAGCTCCTCTTTTGTTACTTCTGTTAAACTATTTTCCTTGTAATACTCATCTTGTTCAATAATATCATTAACTAAGATTTTGCAGCCAAAGGGCTTTAACAGTCTTACAAGCTCTTTTCCTATATGTCCTACTCCGACAATACCGACTGTTTTACCGCTTAATTGGAATCCGCCATTCTTATTCCAAACAGCGTTTTTTAGCTCATTTGATGTGACATATAAATTTCTTGCGAGCATCAACATGTAACCTAAGGTCATCTCGGCAACAGAAAGCTTGTTTACGCCGCCTGTCCAGCCGATAGTTATACCTCTTTTTCTGCATGCATCCTTATCAATATTGTTTAAGCCTACACCATACTTGGAAATAATCTTAAGGTTTGGACACTTAGATAGCACCTCTTCATCCATCGGCTCAAGCCCGACAATAACAGCCTCAGAATCTTTTATATACTCAATTAACTCATCTTTATTAAATCTTTTTCCCTCAAGATTCAACTTTGCCTTTGGAAAGTATCTACTTATCTCCTCTTGCAGGGCTGAATTTTTTGAAAATGATGGAGAGGTGGCTGTAATTTTCATTTAATCTTTCCCATTAGCTCTTTAAATAAATTAAAATCTGTAAAACCATCTTTGGCAATAATATCTTTTAGTTTATCTCTTGAAAAATCCCACCATTTTAGTTGTAACAGCCATTGAGCATCTTCTTTAGAATATCTATACTTAATTACTTGAGCAGGGTTCCCGGCAACGACAGAGTATGGCTCTACATCTTTTGTAACAACTGCACTAGCACCTATGATAGCACCGTCTCCTATTTTTACACCCTTCATTATTACGGCATTGGCACCAACCCAGACATCATTTCCCAACACAGTCTCTAAATTGTCTTTATCATAACCACTGCAGCCTTTGACAAAATGACCGCTATGTTCATAAAGATAAAACGAGTGTGTGCTGACCTGAGTATTATGCTCCCATAATCCAATATAAGAACCGTTGGCAATTGAACAGAATTTACCGATTTTACTTGTGTTAACTATAGAGTATTGTGAAATATAGCTATATTCACCTAAATAACTTGTGTGTATTTCAGAATAATCTTTCATTCTTGAGTAATACTTTAAAGTTGAATTATTCACTTTTGCCAAGTCAGAAATAACTACATTATCTTCAATTTGATTCATTACTTTGTGTTAATCCAATCAATCATTAATTTTAATCCACTATCAAAATCAATCAACTCACTATCATACAGAGACAATAATTTAGAATTATCAGCATATATCCCAAACTGATCACCAGGAGTCCCTTCTGCTATTTCTATCTCTTTATCTATATTTGTGTACTTTTTTATTGAATTCAACATTTCACCTACCGTAGTCTTCTTTGCAGTACCCACATTTATAATTTCATTATTAAAGTTCTTATTGATTGAAGACTCTATTGTTATGTTAACTACGTCATCAATATATATTAAGTCACGAAATCTATTCAAATCACCCTTAACAACTACTTTATCAAATGAGTTGTCAAAAAACTGCTTTAGATATATGCTTACCATACCCTGTTTTAAGTTTTTTAGATTTTGTCCAGGACCATATACGTTAAAATATCTTAAAGATACATAATCTATACCGAACTCTCTTGAAAATATCTCCATATACTTTTCACTTGCTAACTTGCCCACGGCATAAAAAGAGTTCGGATTTGTTTCATTATCTTCACAAAACTGCTCCTTGCCCTCTTCCTCTCCATAGACTGACATTGTACTTGCATATATGAATTTTTTACATCCCGTTCTAAGCGCATATTGTAACAGTTTTAAAGTAGAGAGTGTATTTGTATTCAAATCATATTCAGGGTCTTCAAAACTTAACTCACCGGAGCTCTGTCCTCCTATATGAAATATTGCATCGAATGTTATACCATTAAGTTGCTCGATAACACCCTCTTTGCTAAAGTCACCATTAATAAAAGTTATACCTGGACTAACATTTTCAAGGTATCCGGTTTTTAGATTGTCTATTCCGTAAACCCTATTTCCGCTATTCAACAAGTTATTTGCGATTGCAGAACCAATAAAACCGGCATTACCTGTAACTAAATATATCGCCATCTCTAGACACCCTTTGGCTTGGTAGTGTTATCTTTCTCAAAATCGACAGTTCCAATATCATCATCTTTGTCATAATCACCGTAATGCATATACTTTACCAAACACTCCTGTTTTAATTCATTCCAGATTTTATCACCTTCTGGTGTTAGTTTCTCTGCTTTTTCTATCTCTTTCCATCTAGATTTAGGCATTTTAACATATAAAACGAAACATCTTCTGATACCCTCTATCTCATCTTTTGTGTACTCAGGCATACTTAACATTGTAGGGCGATTTATACAGCGTGCCAACTTGCCTTTTTCAAAATAGTTAAGCTCTTCAGCCATTTTTCTTAACGGTGTTCCATGAAATGGCGTAAAGCTATATGCATTGATTCCATCTGAACGTATATGTCTATTAAACTCAATAGTGTCAAATGTCAATTCCCTGGTTTCAGTAGGAAAACCAATAATATTATTAACACTAATCGGGATATCCATATCTGTTACTATCTTTAACTTTTCATGTAATAATTTATTAGAAATTTTTCTGTCTAAAACTCTCTTTCTGAACTCTTCATTCCCATGTTCCAGACCAAAAGCTACCCTTAACAGACCCACTTCTTTGAGTCTTTTAAACTTATATTCTGTAACTGTTTCAGCTCTTGTCTGAATCCAAAAAGGAAGCTTGAACTCCTCATACATATCACAAAAATCATCAAACTCCTGATCTCCCCATGCCAAAAAAGTGTCCGCCCAAAAATAGAAAGAGTCTGGTTGGTAATGCTTAATTAGATGTTTTATCTCATTATATACATTCTCTATTTTAGCATTACGCAGAAATTTTTTATTCTCATCTTTATGTATCTGCATTTGTGATGGAGAGTTACAATAAGCACACTTATAAGGGCAACCACGAATAGTGGTAACCGGGAGCATCTTCCGTAGTTTACCCTGCATCGGTCTATAGAACCTGCTCTCTTCAAACAGGGAGTAATCAGGCAGAACTTGTTCTTCCATAGAAATTGGCAGAGGCAGGGGATTGTTAATAAGCCCACTGTCAGTGTACATAACCAAGCCTTCTAAATCACTAAGGTCAATATTATTATTAAGCCTTATGCAAATATCTGGAAGAGTACGGTCACCTTCTCCCTTTAATACATAGTCTATAGTGCCATGTGAAAGTTCTAAGGCTAATTCAGGAGCAAATGTTGCAAAAACACCACCCAAAACAACAGGGGGTCTATAGTCTAAATCTCTTAGTAGATTAATCCCTACAGGATACATATCTTCGGTACACGACATTGCAATAAGGTCAGGTTGAAACTCTTTAATAATATTGTTAAAGTCATCTAAAGCATGGGAACTCTCTTTTGCATGTTCTTTTAAGATACTATCATCAAAGGCTCTGGCATTAAGATTATCAGCTTTTTGCTGATCGGTATTTATGGAGTCATCAAGACCTTCATAAATTGTTGTATCAAACAGTGCAACTTCATGAGAGTCTCTTTTTAGCAGTGCCGTAAAAAAACCAATAGCTGGTGGAAGCATATTCATACCGTACAGGTTTGGATAAAAAAATAAAACTTTCATACTAAAGCACCCCTTATTTATTTTATATTAAATTCATTTTTTTACCAATCTGAATAACGATTAGCATATTTTAAATTCTTTTTTAAAATTACACCATGAAACCCATCAAAGTCTAGTTTACGCCATAAGTATTTTGTCAGAGTAAGTATATTCCACTTTGGATATTGAGTATACCTATCTTCATATACTATTTCCCAACCTGAAAATTGAAAAATCAGGTTCCAATCATCGGGAGAAAGTTCAAAGATATGAGTGCTTTCGGCATCAACACCTTTTGTAATTAATTTTTTATCTCTTATATGTGCCAGTCCAACTCTACTTCTATATACATTAGGCACAGTAATTACAAGATATTCACAATCTGTTTGAGTGGCAATACTATTTAAAAAAGCAATTGGATTAAATAGATGTTCTACCATTTCATAAGAGAGAAATATATCTACGTCAATATTTTCTTTTTTGTGTAAATCTTCTGCCCTACAGTGAATGGCTTTTAAACCCTTATCTCGTATTCTTTTAATTGCTTCTTCATCCAAATTAACTGAAAAGGCGTTACTATCAATCTCTTTTTCTTCTAAAAGCTTTTGTAAGTATAAAATATGTGTACCTGCTGAATCACCAATATCACCTATGGTAACTCTTTTTTTATTTTCAAGTAGTTCCACTGCTTTCATTGCAAGCGACATTTGAAATGCATGTTGGCATCTTATCTTTTCAACAAGATATTTATCAGACATGTTAACCTTAAAATGTGAATATTGATTACTTAAATCAGAAACAATAGTTGTAAGCTTATCTTTTAATGCCTCTTCATTGCGCTGTTTGTTGGAGCATTGCAATGACTTTGTTAAAATCCAAAAAAAAACTTTTTTTAATAATACTTTCATATAAGTTCCATATTAATATTTGCTTATCAAACTATCATTATTCATCATCTCTACAACTCTCTCCAAGTCCTCTTTAGTATCTACTGCTTTAGTAATATACTCCGTTGGTACCATTTTAACCTTCATTCCATTTTCGATAATTCTCATCATATCAACCGATTCTATTATCTCTAAAGGTGTCGGTTCCATCTCATTATACTCAAGTAAAAAATCTCTTGTGAAAGGTATAACACAAACCTGTTTTTTCATAGGTACATCAAGAATTCCCTTTTTTCTGCTAGGAATGGGCTCTCTTGAGAAATAAATTGCATTACCAAATTTATCCATTACAACTTTTACTTCATTTGGGTCCTCAAACTCTTTTAGAGTCTCTAAATCTGCTACAAGATTTGTGATTATCAAAGAGCTATCTTCTAACATTGGAGCGACTGCTTCATCTATCATCTCCGGAAAAGTCAATGGCTCATCACCTTGAACCATAACCATAATGTCAACTCTCTTATTTTCCTGTTTTTCTATCTTTAGCATAGCTTCAGCACAGCGGTCTGAACAGCGCTCATGACAATCACTCGTCATGACAGCTTTACCGCCGATTGATTCTATGTAGTCATATATCTCTTTGTCACATGTAGCCACATAAACTTCACTCAAAAGTTTGCTCATCTTCACACGCTTATATACATGTCCTATCATAGGCATGCCCAAGATATCTGCCATTGGCTTCCCGGGAAAACGGCTGGAACCCATTCTAGCAGGTATAATTGATATGATATTCATCTTAATGCAGCCCCTCCTTGATTGTTTTCATTCCATCTCTTGCACTATCTCCTAAAAAGAAGAAGTCCAAACTGTATGCTAAGAATGTACACCCCTGCTCTATTCTCTCATTTAATTTTTGAGGGTCTGACTCTATAACATGAAAACCGGAAGGGGTATTATGATCCTTGCAGACTTTAAGAACATTAGCAATTGCATTTTTTACATCATCTCTATCATATTCACCTGGGTACCCCATAGAGCCGGACAAATCATATGGTCCGATTATCACTCCATCAATTCCATCTGTAGTTATTATCTCTTGAATGTTTTCTACTGCTTCAATATGTTCGATTTGAGCAATAATCACAAGCTCTTCATCGACCCATCTCTTGTACTCATCAAAACCTAAGCCATATTTCTGAGCTCTAAATAGTCCGACGCCTCGTTTGCCAACGGGCGGGTATTTTGCATACTCTATAGCTTCTAAGGCATCAGCTTTTGATTTTACCATGGGCACAACTATTCCATCTGCTCCCATGTCTAAAATACGCTTTATAACAACCTCTTCATTCTTGCTGACTCGCACTAGTGCTTTCATGCCGTTTGCCTGAATAGCTGCAATAAGTGTATGGGCAGTTGAGAGATCAATAGAGGTGTGTTCTATGTCTATAACCAACCATTCAAAACCGGCTGAAGACATTATCTCCACCACACTAGGGTGTCCTATTGTAATCCAAGAACCTAACGTTAACTCATTGTTTTGTAATTTATTTTTTAATGACACTTTTTAACCTTAGCAAGTTTTGTTTTATTTCATCTCTTGTAGTTGCAAAGACTTGAGGAAATAAATAGGTAAATATAATAACTGTAATAGCATATATCATTCCCGAAACCAGAAAATAGATAAGCGATGAATCAAAGCTGAGGATATTGCTTGAGATATATGCCAAGAGCGCAAAAAAGAGCAGACCATATAGTTGATGTAAGAGAAAATATTTCATTTTAAAATTTAAAAACTTTGCATTAAAATATAGCTGAATATTTACTCCTATAATTTGCCCTATTATCATCTTTATGGCTAACCCAAGTGCTCCTAAATCAAATAGGTAAATAAATATAAAAGATAACACTAAACCTATAGGCTGACTTATCAATGCTATGTTTCGCACAAGTCTTGTTTGCCCGGTAGCGTAAAATATACTTCCGCTTAACTGCCCATAAGTCTGATGTATAGGATAAAATGCCATTACAAGAAGAACTAAATAGGCATCTTTAAACTTCTCATCTGTAAAAATAGCAAGTACATTCTCACTCTGTATAGAGATAAAAACAGCAAAAAATGCTGCTATAGAGTATAACATTGGGATATATCTATAAAAAAGTCTTCTCATCTCTTTTAAATCTTTTTGTTCGTAGGACTTACTAAACTCTCTTGTTATAATAGGAGTCATAGCACTTGTGAATAAAAAGCATATCGCAGCTAGACTATAGGCTAAGCCATAAAACCCGGTTTGAGCACTGCCAGCCATTTTCTGCAAGAGCCAGATATCGAACAAGCCTACAGCCATACCAATAATACTATATGTCAAGAGTGGAGAGCAGTAGTCTATAAACTCTTTTAATAGATTTTTAAAACCGAAATTCAGGTTAAACAGCTTCCTCTGAAAAATACCTTTTTTAATAAAAAGCCATGACAACACTATTAAAAAAGAGAGTAAGGATATATAATGAAAATAAAAATAACTATCTAAATCAAAAGCGCTAAAGTAGACAAAATATACAAGTAGCAGCAGCGATACGATTTTATGACCTACCTTAATAAGCTCAACAGAGACAGTCAAGGCATATGCATCGGAGATTTTAATAAAAATTTGTGTAAACCAAGTAAAAAAACTAAAAAACAGACCTAAATAGGTTAATTGATTTGGGATTGATGGCAAGATAGCATCCGTATATCCAAAACTATCAATAAAATATACAAAACAGAGTATAAAAATCAATAAAAGAAAAGAGTATAAAAAATAGAAGGTAATTAACTCTTTTCTAGTATGTCTTGCTGAGAGCTTTGTAAAAAAGGCTATAGAGCTGCCCATATCTAAAAAACCAATTATTTTCATAAAAAACTCTTGAAGATAGACAAATTGTCCAAATGCGACGGGACCGAGTGCCTTAGGAACTATAGCTATTAATAATGCACCAAAGACACCTGTGACTATATTTGCAAATAGTTTTATGCCATATCGTTTTTTTAAGCTATGCTCCACAACTATATCTCTTTAATTAATTTTGTAATATTCTCTTTTGTATTCTCTTTCTTAACATAATAGTTATAGTAGCTATTATCTCTCTTTTTTGCTAAATCCTTGTTTATCCATTTTTTAAAAAGTATTGAAAACTCATTAAAATCTTCCACTATATATGCCCGTTTACTTAGCATCTCACGAGCTTTATCAGTCAAACTATCAATATCTCTGATAAATAAAAATATCTCTGCATCCAACTCCAAAACTTCATATAAAGGGGTGCTCATAAACTCTATTATTACACACTTTGGAGTAAGCTCACTCAAGAGAGCAGTTAGTGTTTTTTTCCATTGTACTTTAGCAAATTGTAGTTTTTGAAGATTTAAAAAAACTGATGTTTGCCAAATATCTGTATTAGAAAATGGCTTTATTAAAGAGGTGATGCTACTTTTACTCTCTTCTTCTAGTAAGTTTAAAATAGCCATTTGATCAGCATGAAGTATATCTGGTTTAACTCTAGTGAATCCTCCATCAAAAATAGAGATTGTATTTGTTACTGGAAACAGGACATCAATACTATAATGTTTTTTTGATTCATTTTGCTTCATTGATTTAGCAGTGCCGTATGGGTAAACTTTCAAGTTTTCCATGGCCTTGTCTTTAAAATTACTTTTTAGATCTTCTTTGGTAAAGCCATAACTTATATAATGAGTACATCTTATAAAATCTGAATAGTAATGTTTTTGATAATTTTTATCTATATAATTTGCTCCATGTTGTACACCAACAACTGATATTCCTTTCACCATACAGTAGTCATAAAAAAGTGCCTTAAAACCATGAACTGAAGGACTTCCCCATATTGCTAAATCTATATTTTCTCTATGTAACAACTCATCTAGTGTTTTTAAACCTATCACATACTGCTCGATTTTTTTAGTAAAATCTTTTATTAAGACTTTGGATAAAAACCCTTTTAAACTATCTGCCTTTTCACTCCTGTTTTTAAACACACTATCTACTGTGACGCTTACAGCTAAAGGCTTAACGAACTTATGACTTAAAGCTTGGTAAGCATATGGTATAAGTTTAAATTCTCCAAGCCTTTTTAAAAAGGACAAATCATATAAATTATCCATGTAAAGTATAGTTTTTTTATTTTTATAATTATACGCCACATACTCATACAAATAATCTACTACTGTTTGGAAGGCTCTATTTGGATTTTTAGCTGCTTTAATTATTAAACCTTTAATACCTTTCTTTCTCTGTTTGACTTCACTCTTATACCAAGCAATCTTGACATCACCTGAACTAAAAGTGTGTTCCAAGAACTCTTTCATAGAAAAAACACCATAAAATGAGTCAGTATAATCAAATACAATATTGTTATTAGCACTTTTGACTTTTAACAATAACTCTTTAAATGTAAACATACCCATTAGTACAAAAGGAAAATGATATGAATACAAAGCAGTGAAATAGTTAATTGTTTCTATTTTAATTTTTTTAGATATTTCGTGTGAATATCTACTATCAAGACTATTTACTATTTCTTGACTCAAATTTTCTGTATCTGTATTAATCTTACTTATTTCTTTTTGACTTATTAATGTGGACAATAATATCACTTCACTGCAATAAAACTCTTTTATATACTCAAATACCCCGGCATGTGTAGCATATATGATATATCTATTGCTTTCTATATATATTTTTTTATAAAAATGATTAACATCTTCTATGGTATGTAAAAAAACATTTATTTCCGACTTACTCGTCATTTTCATCTTCTATTTTAAAAATATATTTTTTACCATTAATAAAAAAGTGTGCAGGATAATTTTCATTATCACAGACTCTTAATAAATTAAACTGCTCTAAAATAGTTTTATTTATATCTAGTTCTTGATTTTTTATTGTTCTTTTTTTATAAAATGTTTCTATTCCGCTTTGCTTCTTAAACCTCATCGGATATGAGCTTAAATATTCATTTATCAAATCAAACTCGTTTAAGGCTATTGTCTCTCTTATATCATCAATCAACTCACTACCATTTAATTTGATTTTCTTCTTTAAATACCAAGCTCCAGAATCCAACTCCTCTTCTGCTTCAAATAGAGTTAATGTTAAAAATTCAGCTCCATTCTCTATCTCCCAACTCCAAGGAGACCAACCTTTTCCATTAGGCAGATCGCTTGCATGTATGACTATGTTATTTTTATGTTTATTCAAATCTTCAGTTTTTAATATTTTATCGCAGCTTAAAATAAAAAGCACTTCCCCTTCTTCTATATTTTTACTATTTCTAAATACTCTAACAGTGTCAGTAAAACTTCTTAAAGTATCCTCTATGATAGGCATATATTGCCACATCCAAGAGTTTTGATTGTCAATAATAATGTCTAAATTTTTAAATTTTTTCGATTTCATCAATTATCACTTTTGTCTCAAATATATTTTCTATCATAGGTTTTACAGGATTTGAAATCGCATCTATTAAGTCACTATTTTTAAATTCTCTATATCCTAAATATTTAGCCCATCCCATATTGTGAAAATATTCACATCTAGCAATTTGATGTTTATAAGTAGCTATTAATATAGGTGAGACTTTTGTTGCAAGCAGTTCACTTGAAATTAAGCCACCAGCACCGATACCTATATCACAACTCAAATATTCATCCAGCATATTTGTTATATTTTGCTTGATAGAATATTTAAGTCCACTTTTTTTCAAAGTATCTTCCAGCCCGCTTTTATATTCATAACCTGAGCCCACTATAATATTTAACTCTACCTTTAAATTAGAGTTTATAATTGTGTTTGCTACTATTGCAGTTAAGTCAAGTTCATCAGCTCCACCCATAGCAATTAAAACTCTTTTGCCAATTAAACTATTAACTCTATGTATAACTCTATTTGAATAAAATTCTTTGGGTAAAATTACATACTTAGGACCAAGTAAAAATTTAGTATTTGGATAATTGTTGACACTAAAATACTTATAAGCTTCCACATCCCAATCAATAACCAAATCTAAATCATCCAAGATGCATCCATCAAAATTAACAGCTATTTTTTTTACTTCTTTAGTTATTCCAATATATTCAGATAGTTTTCTTTCGGTTATCTCAAAAAACAGTATGTCAATATTATATTTACTTACGAAGTTATTGATATACTCTACCTCATCTTCCAATGTGCAATTAGCATCTATAATATAACAATTGTTTAGATTATATTTTTTAACTAAATCTACGCCTGCTTTATATTCTCTTATTATAAAGTAGTGTTCATACTCCTCACTAAAATACTTTGATATATGTATCAAAGAGATTAAGTCACCTATACCAATATGAGGTGCAGCGTCTGCTCTGAATAGTACCCTTTTCACTATAAAATTGATTCCCATTTTATAGGCTCTTCAAATCCTATATCTCTTTTAGCTCTTACTTGATTATTTTCAAACAACTCTAAATACTTTGGCTCTATTCCCTTATCTTTTTTACCAGCTCGAAGGACTGATATATCAGTTGAATTAATCAATTCACCTTTTTTAATCTCTCTTTTTGAAAAAAGTGTCATATAACAAAAGTCTCTTAAATATTGTTCATGGGCATAACATATTTTTTGAGTATTTCCATAAATAATCTTATCTATTTTAAAGTCACCTTTCTTATATTTTTGTTCAGCGATTTTTATATCATCAACCATCTTTTTAAGTTCATGTGGCTCGAGTGCAAAGAAATGATCTGGACCTTTCATCTGCTTATCTAAAGTAATATGCTTTTCAACGACGCTTCCGCCTAAATAAACAGACTCAACAGGTGCATCTGATATTTCTGCAGTATGGTCAGAGTAGCCTACTTTTATGTTTGGGAATACTTTAGAGAATGTATCCATAACACCCATATTCACATCCTCTAGCTTAGTAGGGTACTGGATTGAACAGTGTAGTAGCGTTAAATCATCATTATATTTAAGAACTCTATTCACAGCCTCTTCTGTCTCACCAATCGTAGCACCTCCTGTACTCATGATAATTGGCAGCCCAGTTTTTGCAGCTGCTTCAATAAGAGGAATATGCGTAGTTGTATATGATGATAGTTTTATTACTTTCATGCCTTTTTCTACCAAAAAATTCAAACCGTCAATATCAAATACAGATGCCATAAAATCTACACCTTGATTCTCACAATAGCTTATAATCTTATCTATCCAATCTATAGGTAATTCAAAGCTTTCTACAGCTTCATAGATATCATAGCTATACTCCTTTTCATCATCTTTCCAGTCTAATTCTCCAGCACTCCTGGGATATAAATTTTTTGCACTAAACATTTGAAATTTTGCGGCATCACAACCAGCCTCAACTGCCATATCTATCATCTTATAACAGTTGTCTAGACTACCGTTAAAGTTAATTCCAATTTCTGCTATTATATATACTTTACTCATTTTCTCTCACCAATTTTTTTTGCAGGTACACCACCATATATGCAATATGGCTCTGTATTTTTATTGATTACAGAATTAGCTGCGACAACTGTTCCAACTTTTAAATATACCCCTTTGGTTACTGTTGAGTTTGAAGCAATCCACACATCATCCTCTATATTAACATCTGCATATATATATCCGGACTCCATTATTATCTTATCTTTATTAAATATATGCTCACTAGCATTAATAGATATATTGGATGCAATCATTACATTACTTCCTATAGAAACACTACCGCCTCCATTTATGATGGTATATGCACCTATCCCACTATTTTGCCCTATCTTAATTATTCCTTGATTCCCGGTAACCAATCTTACATCATTCTCAAAGGAACACATATTACCAATAAAAATCTTGCCTTCACATCTATTTCTTAAATCTATGTCACCAAATACTTTCACATCATCACCGATTATAATATTATTTGCTTTTCCCCTAATTTTTAATTTTACAATGCCTTCAATATAAAAATTACTGCCTACCTTAACACCATACATAGTCAAAATTAGTTTAATAATAACACTATGCACTTTCCAATACATATTGTTCGTTATAAGGGCGAAAGAATCAAACATACTATCTCCATCTCACTTCTTGTGTACTAATCTTTTAATCTATTACCATAACAGTTTTTACAAATAATATTATAATCTTTATTTTTTAATTCATCTCTTAACTTTTTCATACCCTTGGAGTTCCATAAATCAACAAGAGATGATGTTTTTATATTGCCAAGTTTTAAGAACTTTGCGTAAAAAGAGCAACAAGGAGCAACATCACCATTTGGATATATAGATAATCTTTGCCATGGTTGAGGACAAATAAACGGATCAACATCTATATCGGAAATGGCTGACAATCCCTCTTTCGGAGGAGGAGTATAATAGTCTTGTATATCTATATAGTCAACCTTATCAATCCACTTATTCAAGAAGTCTGCCGCTTCTTCTCTATTTTTCTCATATCTACAAAAACTAACTCTTAAAAAAGGTATATCTAAACTATTTTGTTTCTTGTACTCTATAATAGCTTCTATGGATTTTTCAACTTTTTTTAAATCTTTTTCTCTAACCTTTGCATACATCTCTTCGCTCTCAGCATCAAGAGAAAATGTTATTCTACTTAAACCTGATTTTACAAGTTCTACCGTCTCTTGTGGTGATAGAAACTGACCATTAGTTCCAAGCATTATATCCATAACACCTTTGTCTTTTGCATACTTCACCATTTCTTTAATTTTCTTATGCAAAGTCGGTTCGCCACCGTTTCCAAAATTTATTGCCGGTAATTTATACTCTGAAGCTTCATCAATTATTCTTTTAAACAGGTCAAAATCCAATTGTTCGCCATTACCTTTATCATAACTTCTTGTACAGATTTCACAGCTCAAATTACATGCATCTACAGTTTCAAATTCTAAGTGCAATGGAAAATCTGGGATAAAAGAGTGGCTCATTGTCTTACTCCACTCCTCACGATACGATTTGAACCTTTGTCCAAATTTGTTATGGAGAAGACCCACCATATAATTATCAAAATTATCAAACTTGCTATATCGTGTTATATATTCTCTATATTCTCTTTTCACCGTTTAATCCTTTTTTTATTATATATCTATGCTCGCCATCACCCCACATCACTTCAGCATTTTTAATCCCTTTTGATATAGCATAATCCAAGTCAAACAGATTGTTTGAAATAAGTTTTTCATAAGATAGATCTAAATATCCCAACATTTTTTCTATCTCTTTCTTTGTTGTATGAGTTTCAATTGGCACATGCCAAATATCGGCAAAAATAAATCTATTTGGCGGCATACCAATCGTGTTTAAAACTCTATTTGTGTATTCTATTGGAATATCCTTAAAAATTTCTCTCATAATTTTTCTAGTATTCCAGAATATTCCCTTATCGGCATAAATATATAAAAAACCGCTATGTCCACTTTTTAGCACTCTTGTAAACTCTTGCATACTCTTTTGAATAGAAGTAGAGTGATGAATAGTACCATTAGAAAAAATAAAGTCAAACTTTTCATTCTCAAATGGTAAGTCATGAAAATTTGCTTCTAAAAACTCTATATTCAAATTTTTTTCTTTTGCTATATTTTTACTTACTTGATAAGATTGTGAAAACAGGTCAATTCCATAAACTTTTTTTGCTCCAAGTAAAGATAAAGCAATTGAGTATCTACCACTTCCACACCCCATATCTAAAATGATTTTATCTTTTATACTGCTTTGTATAATCTCGTTCGGTACTCTTTTCTCTATTAACTTTTTACTCTCATCTACTATTGTTCCTTCTTCAAACTGATTCCATAAAGATGTATAGACATCAGATGTTTTCTTCTCAAGAGAGTTAATATTTGATAAAACATCTCCCATGCTGCCTAAATCAAAATTGTAAAAACAAACTGTATTTGAACTAACTTCTAAAAAATTATTTAAAGATACTATTTTCTTAGTAATAAATTCAATTGGGTCTTCATTATAAAACTCCTCGTATGGCTCGTACGGATATAGGAACCTACATAATTCATGGTTTGCAATAATTGTGAAATAAGCTCCTCCTTTTTTAACTAAGTCCCTTGATAACTTATTAAATCTATCCAACTCTTCATAATATTTTTGATCTATGGCCACTTTTTTCCTTTGCTAATCAAATGCCACATATTATTTAACTCCGAAAGATTTCTTCCAATCTTCAAAAACCATATTCTTGTATGCGCCTCTATTATATTTTCCATTTTTATCCCATTCAAACCATTTGTTTATAGGAGCAGAAAAACCTCTTTTATCAGTTCTATTACTTATCTCATTTGGTATAAACTTTTTAGAAACCTCTTTTAAAACCCATTTGGTTATCCCATTCTTAATTTTATATTTTGACTGTATAGAAAAAGCGTACTGAACCAATCTATAATCTAAAAACGGCGAACGGTTTTCAATACTGTGCGCCATATTCAACCTATCACTCATCTGCAGTAGTACTTGCATTGTGCTGTAAAAATCATTTAATCCCATAAAATGGACTATATCTTCACCCATTTTATTGGAATAATTTCCAATCGTTTCATCTAGATATCTATTGACCTTCTCATTATAAGGATTCTCACACCTGTTAACGAGCTTAGCGTACCTACTACTGGCTGAACCATGATACTTTCCTATAAGATAAGAGTATTGCTTCATGGCTTCTAAATTATGTATCTGTTCATCATGATGCAGTAGATGGTACCTATGATACCCAGCAAACATCTCATCTGCACCTTCACCACTCATAACAATTTTTATACCATCTTTTTTAGCACGCTCTAGTAGCATCCATAAAGTAAAACTTGTCCAGGTACAAGGAGTGTCCAAGTAATGAGCTATACTTTCTCTTGTTCTTGTAAAGTCCTCTTTTGTTGGTGAGACTATAACCAACTCTTTATTAATCTGTTTTGCTACTAACTTAGCATAATCCAGCTCATCAAAATCACTATAGTTATAGTGTGCAGTATATAAATAGTCAGGTTTTGCTATACAGGCTATAAGTGAACTATCGACACCGCCACTAATAAAAGCACTATATTTATGTGCCGCATTTTTTGTCCTTAAAAGAATGGAGTCCTCTACTAGTTCACTTAAATCAGATATTATTTTATTCTCATCATCCTCTATATCAATGATATTGTCCCAAATTTTCCAATAGTTGTGCAGTGCATACTTTCCATCTTTTACTCTAATATACTCACCCGGCTCTAGTTGATATATATTTTTAAAAAGGGTCTCTTTTCCAACTGTAAATTCATAAGCCTCATAAGATACTGCCTCATCATTAAATTTTGCCTCCACTAAAGTAAGTAAACATTTCATCTCACTTGCATATGCAAAAAAATCTTTGCCATGAGTATAGTAGAGTGGTTTCTCTCCAGACTTATCTCTGACAATGACTGTCTCTTTTTTTAACTTGTCATAAATAGCAAACGCATACATCCCGTTATGTTCACTAAAAGAGCCGACGCCATTTTCTATATAACTAACTAGAGCTGTTTCTATATCTGAATCTGTTTTAAACCTATACTTTGATTTAAGTGAGTTTTTTATTGCGTCATGATTATATATCTCACCGTTATATACTATGGCATAATTTTCACTATTGTCAACAACAGGTATATCATGGTTTTTACAGTCTATTATACTTAGTCTGACCATTCCCATTGTAGTATCTTCATAGCTTTGAAGACCTTTTTGATCGGGTCCTCTATGAGGCATTACATCTAACATGTCAGATACTATTTTTTTAGCGTCATAACTTTTGTTTGAAGATATGAATCCTGCTATTCCACACATATTTTAGTTTATAACCTTGGTTAAATTACCATCACACAGTTGATGGTACAAAGTATAATCACTATATTTAAAGTTCTTAAAAAACCCGGTATTGTCTAGAACATATCTAGCTTTTGATATACCAATATTATCCACTCTTTTTTGAGTAAAGAAAGTATACTCCTTAGTTAAACTCATAATTACTACAACATCTGAATGCACTGACTGAGAATTCATATTAATATACTCACAATACGGTAAAATATCCAAAAGTTCATCTTTATTAAAATTCTCATCATGTATATATACTTTTATATTCTCTTTATTAAGATATTCAGCTAGCATAACTGATGGAGAGAACCTTAAATCTTTCATACTGTTATAAGAGGAAATACCAAGAATTGTAACAGAATCCACATTTTTATTTTTCAACAAGTTTACATAATAGAATAAGAATGAGATATTTGTACTGTTTGCCTCTTTTAAAATCGATAAATAATTTCCGCAAGAACCTCTCAATATATTCTCTATAGAGTGCCCAGATTTATAATCTACGCTACTTACACCCAGAGAAAGGTTATTGAAATTCATCTCTTTTAATAGATTTTTTACTAAAACATTAATATCAATATGTGGATAGGCTAAAGATAACTGGTTAAAAAATGCAACCATTGTATAGTTTAGTGCATTTTTTGTATTTTCATACACTTCCGCCTCTTCAATATGAGCAAGTTTTATTGATTCTAAACTTAGTAGTTCAAGAAATATCTCTGTCTTGTCAATTGCCTTTTGATTATTTCCGGATATTATTCTCTGAGAATTTTTATTGAAAAAGTCCTCTATTGTCCAATCACTTCTAAAAACAGTTGATATCTCAATATTTAAGTCCTGATCTTGCAATATTTTGCAAAAACTATCTTCGATAGTTTTAGGTACTCCTGCCGATTGAAAAATAATCAAACTATTTTTTAATGCATCCCTATTTTTAAGAAAGAGCTTTGCCAATGAAAGATAATCAAAACTTTCAGTATTTGGAAAAGAGACAATATGAACAGAGTTTTTAAATAATAGGCTGCTGTCTTTAACAATATCTAACTTTTCAAGATCTAAAGAAGGAGCTTTACCATTTTTAGACCAGCTATATAATTGTTCTTTACTAGGATAGGTACTATTTGCTAGATTATCCAACCTAGATTCAATAAAATCATAGATTGTTGAAATAAAACCATTTTTTTGTAATCTTAATACTGTTGTATAACCTAAATATCCTATACCCCAGATAGAAACTCTTTTTGTATGCAGTAACGACTCTTTAAAATTATTCATCTCTCAACCTAATATTTTATTTATAGTTTCAACAACATATTCTACCTCCGTGTCACTCATAGCTGAGCACATTGGAATAGATACAATAGTAGAAAAAACTCTGTTAGCTACTTCAAAATCATCCACTACTCTAGATTTATAAAAAGTATGCAGGTGCAAAGGTATAAAATGAACACTTGAGCCAATATCGTTCCCTTTTAACTCCTCTATAAAATCATCTCTGTCAATACCATTTGGTAACCTTATGGGGAATAGGTGATAGGTATGATAATGCTCATCTGAATCTTTATTAAAAGTTAATTGATTTGACAAGTTCTCTCTATAATATAAAGCGATTTCTCTTCTTCTGCTATTCATTTTATCTAGTTTGTTTAACTGAACCACTCCTAACGCAGCATGCATACTATCTAAGTTTGCCTTGTAACCCATCTCTTCAATATCATAAAACCATCGTCCTGACTTTTCATATCTCTTAAATGCCTCTTTATTAATTCCAAAATAACTGAGTTTTCTCATTTTTTCTATCAGCTCTTTATCTTTTGAAACGGCAGCACCACCCTCGCCCATCGCTAGATTTTTTGTAGCATAAAAACTAAAACAGGTAATATCTGAAAAATTTCCTATTTTTTTATCTTTATAACTTGTACCTATTGCATGGGCGGCATCTTCTATCACTTTTAGGTTATAGTTTTTTGCTAAGATAGAGAGTGCTCCCATATCACATGGGTAACCTGCAATATGTACTGGAATAATTGCTTTAGTTCTATCTGTAATTAACTTTTCAGCTCTCTTTACATCGATATTTAAGCTCTCTTCTTCAATGTCGCATAAGACTACTTTCGCACCAACCCACTCCACTACCTGAGCTGTTGCGGCAAACGTCCATGTTGGGACTATAACTTCATCACCCTCTTTAATACCCAATGCTACAAGAGCCAAAAAAAGTGCTGAAGTACATGAGTTTAATCCAAGTGTATAAATCTCATCATCAAAGTTTAAATATTTAGATAAAAGAGTTTCAAACTCTGTAACTTTCGGACCGGTAGTCAGCCACCCTGATTTGATTGTCTCTGCCACTAAAGCAACCTCTTCATCACCTATATCTGGTCTTGCTAATGGTATAAAACTTCTCACTTTTCTATAACCTCTCCAGTATCTTGATTGCCTATTTCAGGATACCAGCTATCACATTTGCTGCAAACGGGGTCTATAAGCTTCTGTGTCAAATGCTGCTCTCTTAAATCTACATATTTTTGATTCATCCAAACTTCTTTTAGTGAGCTTTTAGTAATATCACCCATTCCATCACTATCCCAATCATGATTACATCTAGCGACAACCCCGCTATCATAAACAAGCATTTCATATATAGGCATTACGCAAGGTTTTCTAAGCTTTCTTGGATTCTTTAAAGAACCAAACTCACCATCTGATGAATGTTCTTCATATATTCTTACTCTGTCCACCCTCTCTTTCCATATTTCGGTAAACTCTACACACATTTCATCAGTAGTATCGGAAGTTTTTACCATAGATGCCTGTGTTTTCACTCTTCCTTTGTTAAATTCTAAAAATTTTAATATTTTCTCTTCGACTTTTTCATATTTTGCCGGTAGTCTGGTCTTATTAAATCTCTCAGGAGTATCTAAACTAAAAGATAAAAAGTCAAGCCCGTTCACAATAGCTTCAAACTTTTCACTCGTTAACATAGTTGCATTTGTAGCCATTTGAACTTCTTTAAATTTTCCTGCAATATAGTTCAACATTTCGTTAAATTTAGGATGAAGCATACTTTCACCCCTTCGATGCAATACAAAAACCATCTCCGGATACTCTTGTGCTTCATCTACCATCTTTTTAAAAAGTTCAATATTCATATAACCTGTTAAGTCATTTACATAGTGTCTAGGGCAATATGTACATTTTAAGTTACAATCACTAACAAGTTCTAACTCTAATCTTTTAGGAAAATCAGGTGCTACATAGTTCATTAATCATCTTTCTTGTGTTTTAAAACATTCATTATATCGTTTGATGTAAAATCAAAGCCATTTAAATAATTATCATAATACTCTCTGCATACCTCTAAGTCTTCATAATAATCAACCGTAAATTTTATACTCTCCAAGTAAAAAATAGACTTTATTAATTTATGCTTGTATCTCTTTAAGTTATTTCTTATAAAAAATGTAACATGTTCTTTATCGTCATTTGAGAGAGCATTCTTTAATAAACTTTTCAAAATATCTTTTTTTATTACTTCACTGTCCAAACCTTGAATAATACTCTCTTTATCAAATCCTAAATAATCTAAATCTTCTCCTGCTTGTAACTTTAACATGTTATCTATATATTGAGTATCTACAAACGGTGAATCTCCGCAAACCCGTACCACAATATCTAAATCAAAAAAATCTGCTGCATCAATGTATCTTTGCAAAACATTATTCAAATCACCTCTGAAAACTGTAATACCTTTTTTTATGCAAAAATCATATAATTCATCATCACTGCTATCCGTAGAAGTAATAATTGCACACATATCACTCTCCTGTGACATTAAGCACCTATTGTAGACAAACTCTACTAATTTATACTCTCCTAAATTCATTAGCATCTTCTTAGGCAACCTTGAAGAGGAGAGTCTTGATTGAATTAGTATCCCTTTTTTCATAAACTCTAAAACTTTACAACTCTGTCGATACTCATCTACAGATCACTTCCAAACAAATCTCTGGTGTAGACTTTTGCTTCTACATCCTTAAGGTTATCAGAGAGTCTGTTTGTTATTATAATATCTGACATATTTTTAAATTCATCTAAATCTTTTATAACTTTTGAGTGGAAAAACTCCTCTTCATCAAGTACCGGTTCATAAACTACTATCTCTATGCCCTTTGCTTTAATTCGCTTCATAATACCCTGTATGGAAGATGCTCGAAAGTTATCGCTTCCACTCTTCATGATAAGCCTGTAAACACCAACAACTTTTGGATTTTTAGCGATAATGGTATCTGCTATAAAATCTTTTCTGGTGCTGTTTGAATCTACTATTGCACCTATTATATTGCTTGGTACATCTTTATAGTTTGCTCTTAACTGTTTTGTGTCCTTTGGCAAGCAGTACCCTCCATAACCAAAAGATGGGTTATTATAGTGAGTTCCGATTCGGGGATCTAGTCCAACACCCTCTATTATATCCTTTGTATTTAGCCCGTTTGTCTGTGCATAAGAGTCAAGTTCATTAAAAAAGGCTACTCTCATTGCCAGGTAGGTATTTGAAAATAGTTTTACTGCTTCTGCTTCTGTAGAGTCAGTTAAAAGAGTCTCTATATTCTCCTTTATAGCCCCCTGAGATAGAAGGTCTGCAAAAGTTTGTGCTCTGTCACTTTTTTCACCAACAATAATTCTTGATGGGTACAAATTATCATGAAGTGCATTGCCCTCTCTTAAAAACTCAGGTGAGAAGATAATATTATCACAAGCAAACTTCTCTCGTATCCCCTTTGTATAGCCCACAGGTACTGTTGACTTTATAATCATTGTAGCCTCTGGGTTAATCTCAACAATATCTTTTATAACAATCTCTACAAGTTTTGTATTAAAATAGTTTGTTTGTATATCATAATCTGTAGGAGTAGCAATGATGACAAAATCTGCACCAATATATGCCTCATTTTTATCAAGTGTTGCCCTGAAATTTAAATCTTTACTTTTAAAATATTGGCTTATCTCTTTGTCCTCTATTGGAGATATCTTATTATTGAGCATCTCAACTTTTTCAGGTATGACGTCCAGAGCCACTACCTCGTTGTGCTGAGCTAAAAGGATACCATTTGATAATCCAACGTAACCTGTTCCTGCTATTGCTATTTTCATCAATCAACTCTCTTTTGTAACTTATTCTTCAAAATAATTTTTCCAGCCTCTACACCAGGTTGGTCATAAGCATCTATATACATAAACTTAGCACATACAGATGTTAAAAGTTCATACTCGTACATCAAATTTGCACAACTCTTTTCACTAACTCCATCTATGGTAATGACATCACATGGGATATCATTTAAATTGTTTATTGACTCAATTGTAGCATCTGCCTGTTTATTTATTAGTGAGGAGAACTCAATATTATCAAGATAGTCCAATTCGCACAAACCTTCTAACTCCACATGCGGTATCTTTAAGTCACTGTCAAAATCATACACCTTGATGACAGTAACTGTTTTATCTCTTTTTCCCTCTACTATCAACTGTAAAAATGAGTGTTGGTCTATTGGACCGATAATACCAATAGGGGTTAAGCCTTGTCTGCTTCTATTTACATCTATTTTACCCAAACTCTCACCCCAAAGTTGAATATACCACTTGTTAAAACCTTCCAATCTTGAAGAGTATGAAAAGACTACATTTATATTGAAACTATTTTTATACTCTACAAAGAATCTCGCTTTTTTTAGAACTCTGGCATAGGTCTCTTTCTGATTAAAAAATGAATCATATACCTCTCTAGCCCCATTTAAAAGTTCATCTATATCTATACCGACAATAGATAAGGGAAGTAGTCCGACTGCAGAAAAAACCGAAAATCTGCCACCTACATTTTTTGGTATCTCAAAAGTTCTTATCTCATTTACCTTAGCGTACTCATTCAGTTTTGAGTCACTCTCTGTTACAACTAGTGTATTGTTTTTATCACACTTTACAAGGGAGTTAATATATTTGAAGATAGATATGGTCTCAATTGTAGTCCCTGATTTTGATATTACAATAAAAAGGGTGTCCTCCAAGTCAATAGCATTAACTTTAGATGCTATATCTATAGGGTCAGTGGTCTCTAAAAAATAGAGTTTTTTAGTTAATTTTTTTGAATGTTTTAGAAATTTATATATTGCATAACTTCCAAGGGTACTGCCTCCAATACCTATTACTACAATATTTTTTTGTTTTACCGTTTTTGCATACTCTTTATAAAGAGAGGTCTCTTGGTGCACAAGCTCATAATAGCCTATGCGCTCTTTCTCTTTTACTATCTCATCAAAGATATCTTCATCAGATATAGTCGGGTTAAAATTGTTTTGATATTGCATTACCTATAAACTTTTATTATAAAAATAGTTTGTAGCCTCAACAAAGCCGTCTACGGAGCCACAATCAAATCTTTTGCCTTTAAATTTATAAGCTATTACCCTTGCATTTTTTGCTTGAGTTAAAAGAGCATCTGTTATCTGGATCTCACCGCCTTTTCCTGGTTTTGTCTCCCTGATGATATCAAAGATATCGGGTGTTAAAATATATCTGCCTATAATTGCCAGGTTTGATGGTGCATCTTTTGGGTCTGGTTTTTCTACCATGTCGGTAACTCTTATTACACTATCTTCTTCTACATTTCCAGCTATAACACCATATTTATTACTCTCTTTTAGCGGTATCTCCTCTACTGCAACTATAGAGCATTGATATTTTTCATAAAGCTTTGTCATCTGAGAGAGAACCGAATCATCGCTGTTATCACATAAATCGTCTGCAAGGATTACAGCAAACGGCTCATCCCCAATAAGTGTCTCCCCGCTAAGGATTGCATGTCCCAAGCCTTTCATCTCAATCTGTCTTGTATATGAGAAAGTACAGTTAGTTATAACTTTTCTAATCTCTGTTAAATAGTGCTCTTTTGATGTACCTTTTATCTGGTGTTCAAGTTCATAGGATATGTCAAAATGATCCTCAATCGCTCTTTTACCGCGTCCTGTAACAATCGCCATAGTCTCAATACCTGAACTTATTGCCTCTTCTACTCCATATTGTAGAAGTGGTTTTGTAAGCACCGGCAACATCTCTTTTGGAATTGCTTTAGTAGCCGGAAGAAATCTTGTTCCATAGCCGGCAGCCGGAAAAAGACATTTTCTAATTTTTATATTATCATTTGGCATCTCTTAACCCTAATAAATTGTAATTTTTTAATTCTATCTAACTCAGACCATAAGAAAAGTTAAAGAGCTAAATTTTCAGTTTATATACTTTTGCCTGCGGATTTGATAGAACCTCTTCAAACAGTGATTTATCATACTCTTCAAGTACCATTAGTTGAACATAGAGTGAATTATAGGACTCCTCATCTAAAACTAGAAAAGTTTTATAATTAGTCATGTAAATAATGCTTATCTCCGATTTTTTTTGAGATACACTTACCTCTTTATGCAGTTTCATCTCTTTATCATAAGATACTTTTACAAATCTTTTAAGCGGCATCTTCTGATTATTTATTATTATACTTTTATCTTGTAAATCAAATAAAACACCGCGTCCAAGATTAATCATACTCTTACTCTGTTTAAAGTTTTTACTCATAAAAAAGAGTGCTCTGCTTTTTCTCTCTCCATTCATCAAATTTATATTTGAAAATATGTTTACAGTTGGGTATATACCCATCATTCTAAATGGCAGATACAAATATATATCTCTTGTTTTTTTCGGCAGTTCTATATCAGTTTTAAGTGACAATAAAAAATCATTTGTATCTTTAAAGTCATAATCAAGTGTCATCTGCTCTATATTTGAAAATCTTTTTGGCTTTTTTGATTCAGGCAGAGTCTCCATCTTTTCCATTATAGAATAAGCTTTTTCTCTATACTCCACATCAAGTCTTGCCATTTTTGCCGCTGTTTCTTGAGGATTTGTCAAGATAAAACTAACCGGAAAATTTGCACTACCGTTATGCTGCGCACCATCTATTAATGTTTTCACATCACTGTAATACCTTATCGGATAACCGTAGTCCCACCATCCAATAACATAATCTTCTCTATTTGCAATAGTACCGAGTTTGTCTAATAGTTTCACCTCACTACTGTTAAAAACGGTAGGAACTCTATATGATTCTATATGCTTATAATTTGGGTATATTACCACTAGAGTAAAAGCCGTAATGGTTAAAAACTTCAACTTCTTACTCGGCATTATCCTCGCCAGTTCTGTGATTAAAAAAGCTACACCAAACGCCAAAACCGGCACAGCATAAATAGTAAACCTGAGTCCTCCGACACTAGCGAGAAATCCAAGTCCTATCATTGGCAGTGCAAGGAGCATTATCTTATGTCTATATGCTAAATATATAAAACCGCCAAGAGATAAAATGAATGTAATAGTATGTCCGCTAATCCTATTTGCAAATATCTCAAACGGTATATGCCCTGCTTCTCTTACCGTTTGCATTACTGAGTAGAAATGAAGTTTTAAGCCTTCTTCACCGATATGTACTGCATCCGTAAACACATACCTTTTCAGTAGACTCAAAATAGGATTAAAGCCACCCGTAGCAAAAAATGCGACTACTGAGATTGCCAAAATATAATAGATATATTTTTGAAATTTCTCCTCTTTAAAGATAAAATAGACTGCTACAACAATAGGAAAACGGATAAATCCGTCAATATTAAGCATAGCAAACATCATAATCGCTAAAAGTTTATAATTGTAGAGGTTTTTTCTATCAAACAACAGAGCATAAAGAAGTATTAATCCAAAAAAAGAGATCTCCAAAGAGTAACTTTGAGGGTACCACCATCTATAGACTAAGATATCTAAGGCTGTGATAAGCAGATACTTATCTTCATTTGTATTGACAGCCCAAATAATTGACCAAAGTAAAAACATCGGAATAACAATATTGAGCATATCTGTATCGTAATAACCTATCATTGTTCGGTTATAATAACTCCAAGTAATCGAAGCTAACATTGCAGCTACAAGACCCAGCTCTAAATTTTTCAAACCTTTGGCAATGAGCACTATCGGTACAACAATCAATGAGCCTAAAAACACAGGCATAAAAAATATGACACTCTCAAATGAAAACGGCATAATATAAGCAAAAAAGGCAGTTAACTGAGAAGCTGCTGCATTTACTGGAGAGAGATCATTCTTCTGACTCACACCGCTTAGCAGATCTCTGGCTCCCTCCGCCCAAAAATATCCATCATTCGTGTTTAACATGAACTGTCCATTAAACTTAAATGCGTCATAGTCTGAAAACTGATAAAACCAAACCATCCTAAGTGCAACTGAAAAGCTAAAGGCTATAAAGATATACAGTAGTGTCAGTTTTGTCTCTTGGGTCAATTTATTCATTTTTCAATCTCTCTATTTTTGTTTTATACTCTTTAATGTCCAACATTCTATCATATTTCAGAGCACCTTTTAGAAGTAAATCATACTTATTTAACAAAGTTATTTTAACTAAACTATTTTGCTCTAAAGATAGCTCTAAATTCAGAAGTTTTTCAAGTGACTGAACCCTATATCTATCCATACCCCAAAACTTCATGCTAAGCTGATCTTGGGCTCCGCCAAATTTAGTTATAAGCTTCTTATCAATCAATCCTATCTCATTTTTTAATGCTACCCTAAGCCATAGATCATAATCTTCACACACCTCTAGAGTCTCATCAAAAAGTCCCACGTTATTTAGTAAGTCTTTATGAATCATGGTTGCAGACGGAGCGATTATGCAGTGAGAGAGGCAGTCTGTAAAGATTTTTCCACCAAATTTTTGATACTTTTTGGGCATTTTGACTTCATTACCATCTCTAATCCACCTCTCGTTCGTATAGCTCATTAGTATCTTAGGATAGTTTTTATGAAACCCAACATGATGTTTTAGTTTATCAACATGAAACTCATCATCAGAGTCTAAAAATGCAAGCCACTCACATGTAGCTTTTTTGATACCTAAATTTCTTGCAGATGAGACTCCAGAGTTTTCTTGATAGTAGTATTTGACCTCTGGGAATAAATTTTGTATTTGTGAGGTTTTATCACTCGAGCCATCATCTATAACAATAATCTCTTTTGCTTTATAAGTTTGAGAGTAGACAGAGTTTAAAGCTCTTTGCAAAACTTCAAATCGGTTATAGGTTGGGATTACGACCGATATATTATATTTTGCACTCATACTGTTTTAAGCAAGCCAAAGCAGTGTTGAGAGGCTGGGTCTTTGACTCTCATCAAAAGTTTTTACCAAACTTTAATTTCGTTATATACGCTATCTCTCTCAACCGGAGTAAAACCGCTGTTTTTTATAAGTGCAACAAAGTCATTCAAGTTTACACCATTTGCACTCTTGGCTCCGGCAGCCGAGTTTATAGACTCTTTTTCTATCGTTCCGTCTAAATCGTTTGCTCCAAACTCTTGGGCAACCAAAGCAAGATTTACGGTAGATGTAACCCAGTAAGCTTTTAGGTTGGCAACATTATCCAAAACTATACGGCTGATTGCCATGGTCTTTAGAATCTCGTTTGCCGTTATAGGCTCTTTTATATTCAGATAGTTGTTCTGTGTCTGATATACAAGAGGGATAAAGGCATTAAAACCACCTGTTTTATCTTGAAGCTCCCTTATCCTCATCATATGGTCTATACGATTTTCTCTGCTCTCTACATGTCCGAAAAGCATAGTAACATTACTCTTTTTACCTCGTTCATGCCATTTTTTATGAATCTCAAGCCACTGGTCCGATGTCACTTTCCCTTTACAGATATAGTCTCGTACCTTTTCATCAAATATCTCGGCACCGCCGCCAGGCATAGAGTCTACACCATTTTCAACCATTAAATCAATTATCTCATCATAACTTTTACCATACTCTCGAGAGAGAAAGTCAACCTCAGCAGCAGTCAGCGCTTTAACATGCATTGAGGGATAAGCTGTTTTAATCTTTTTAAAAATCTCCAAGTACCACTCTAGTCCTGTATCAGGATTATGGGCAGATACTATATGAACCTCCTTAGTGCCGCGAGACTCAATATCTTTAACAATATCCATTATCTCTTTATGGCTCATTGTATATGGATTTGGGTTTTTTCTATTTGCAGAGTATGCACAAAACTTACACACATCAGCACATACATTTGTCGGATTTATATGACGGTTTATATTAAAATATGTCTTTTTGGCATGCTTTTTTAGCCTTATGCTGTCTGCCAACTCCCCAAGTTCGAATAGATCCATCTCGTAAAGTGCAAGCGCTTCATCGAAACCTACTCTCTCCCCTGCTATAATCTTCTCTTTCAAATTCATGCCTCTTTTATTTTAAAGCCTCGAATTTTTCAAGCTCATCAAGTTTTTCCCATGGGTAATCGCTTTGACCTACTTGACCGCGAGCCGCTACATCTGCATAAAGAAAGCTCTCTTCACTAGGTGAGTCTAGAGAAAACTTTTTCGTAATCCAGTTTGGAGTTAAAGAGAAGTTGTCTTGAATAAAAGTAGATAGTTTATCATCATCAAGAGTCTCTATAACTGTTCCGCAGGTATCAACTGAGATTGAAGTCGGCTTAGCCACACCAATCGCATAAGATATCTGAACTATTGCTTTTTTTGAAAGTCCGGCTGCAACTATATGTTTTGCCAAGTATCTAGCAGCATATAACCCGCTTCTGTCAACTTTTGTATAATCCTTGGAGCTTTGAGCACCGCCGCCGATAGGTGCATAACCTCCAAAACTGTCAACTATAAGCTTTCGTCCTGTTAAACCGCTGTCATGAAGCGGTGAGTGAGAGACATATTTGCCGGTTGGATTGATATGGATGATACAATCATTCGGGTCAAAAAGATTTTTAGGTAAGCCTGTGTCGATTATAAGTTCATAGATAAGTTCACGAACAGTTTCTATATTCATGCTAGATACACAGGGAGCAGACACTACGATTGTATGTATCTTTTGTGGTTCACACTCTTCGAAGTTCGCCTTCTTTGCATAATCCATTGTAACCTGAGTCTTAATATCAACACCGAGTTTGTGCGGATGAGCAAGGGCATAGTGATATACTTTCTCCATCAACATTCTTGCATAGGTAATAGCACTTGGCATATAGTTATTTGTCTCAGAATCAGCGTAACCAAACATAATTCCCTGATCTCCGGCACCAATCTCACCATCCTCTTGATCTACACCTTGATTTATATCCGGACTTTGGCGATTTAAGAGCACTTGAACTTCTACATCTTCAGGGTAAAGAGACTCTTCACGCGTAAAATTCTTATTTCCGTTATATCCGATTTTTACAAGGGCATCTATTGCTATTTGTTTATAATCTTCGGTAGTCATATTAGTTTTTGTAGTGACTTCGCCACCAATGACCACATGCTTTCCGGCTACAAACACTTCACTTGCCACACGGCTTTTAGGATCACCTATTATTAACTTGTCTACGATACTATCCGCAATAATATCTGCACATTTATCTGGGTGTCCCGGACTAACTACTTCACTTGTAAATAGATACATCTACGCTCCTACTTCTTCTCTTCAAAAATGTTAAATTTTATAAACCTGGGGCTTTCCACATTGAAGTCGTAATATTATCATCTACTAACTTTAATTGTACTTCGTATGCTTTTTTAAATTTAATTTTTATCTCATCATATATTTTTTTATTAACCATATTTGGCTCATAAACTCTCTGCCAAACTACCAACTCTTTTGCGGCCGAGGCAATAGAGTCATATATTCCGGCTCCAACACCCGCTGCCATTGCAGCGCCAAGAGCAGTTGCCTCTGTGACCTTTGGTATCTTAACTCTACACCCTGTCACATCTGCAACTATCTGTGACCATAACTCGCCTCTGCTCGCACCGCCTGCAAAAACTATTTCATCTATCTCAATATCTGTAAACTCTTTTATCTTATCAAGATTTATGCTTGAGACTATAGCAGCATTTTCTTGCAAACTTCTAAACATAGAAGCACGGTTACAAATTTCTGGGTCTAGACTAAGGTTTAAAAAACTAGGAGCAGCGTGATACCACTCTCCATACTTCATGCTGTCTGAAAAAATTGGCAAAATCCCGTTTGAACCTACAGGAACCTCTTTAGCCTTTTGCTCTAAAATTGTGTAAGTGTCCAGACCCTTTTCTTTTGCTTCAAGTTTTTCCATATCGCAAAACACATCTCTAAACCATCTCATGACCAAGCCGCTGAAAAAAGTAATCCCCTCTGCCTGGGATTGATTTGAAATTACATGCGGATTTACTCTTATACTCATATCTTCGGGCGGTTTTATATCACTTTTAATATTAACAACCTGCTGCCAAAAAGAGCCGCCTAGTATTGCAGCTTGAGCAGGTTCAACTACACCTAAACCGGCAGAACCTAGTTGAACATCTCCACCGCCCATAACTACTTTTGTATTGGTTGACAAGCCGGTTTCCATATAAGCTTTGTCTGTAACAAAACCCATCAAAGTTCCGACCTCTAATGTTTTTGGAAATATATCACTTTTAAGTCCGACTCTCTCTGCCATCTCCGGCATCCAGTCACGATTATTTAAAGAGAATATACCTGTAGTACCGCCGTTACTTGGGTCTGTTGCGATAACACCGCTAAGTTTCGCTAAAATCCAATCCCCGATCATAGAGATATTTGCAACTTTTTCATATATCTCGGGTCTGTTATTTTTAAGCCACATGATTCTTGGAAGAGCTCCTAAAGCAAAAGTTTGTCCTGACTCTTGGTAGAACTCCTCTTCAATACCGGCAAAATTCTCTTTTAGATATCTAACCTCTGTGTCTGCCCTCGCATCAACATTTGCGACTGCCCATAGCTCTCTGCCCTCTTTATCATAAAGGACGATTCCCTCACGCATACTTGTGGCACTAAGAGCCAATATATCTTCACCACTCAGCTCTGCGGAGGAGAGTGCCTCTTTGATACATCGACATGTCATTTGCCAGTTTTTCTTAAAATCAAAACTCATAGAGTTTGGCACATTCGGCTCTTGCAGATGAGTCCACTCTTTTTGTGAGGCACTTACCTGATTACCCAAGCTATCAAAGATTACGGCTCTAATACTTCCTGTTCCGGCATCTATTGCCATCAAGTATTTCAAGAAGATTATCCTAAGACTTCTAATTCATCACTATATTTGTCTTCACAATAGGGTTCGTAGCTAGACTTATAAACAGCGTAGTGAGCAGTTGTCTTATGCCCGTCAAGAGCTAGCTCATCTCTCCATGTCTCAACAGCAAAGAATTTCTCCGGTCTCTCTTTGCACTGAAAAATATCGTATAAAATACAACCATCCTCAGCTTTAGAAGGCTCTACCATAGCTGTTAAAAGCTCCTTCATCTTCTCAATGGCATCTTTTTTTGCTATAAATGTTACTTTTTTTGTTATTGTCATAATCTATTCCTTAATTTTGTTTTATCACGGTATCGGAAGTAATTCCGCTACCCACGCTAACGCTATGTTTCCTTCGGCAGGAAGCCAATCGCACTAGTGCGATTTTAACTACATTGGAAGTAATGTCTAATATTTAATCCCGAAGATTATATCAAATTTATGCAACTACACTATAATAATAAAAAAATTAGATAAAATTTCACTACTGCGATGCTCTTTCTGCCGAAGCTGTCGTAAGACTCCCTTTGAGAGAGCCGAGTCTTAGCGTAGGCATAAGGAATCAGAGTCTCCCCCTGTGGGTATGAAACAAAATTAAGGAATAATAGTTGGACATAGTGCTACAAATCGAAGATATCATAGAGAAGAATGGCAGTGACTTTGAGCTATCCAAACTTTTTAAAGTCTTCATCGATGAGTATAAAACATCCCTGCCTAAACTATTTGAAAAGAACCAGGGCAAAGATTTTTTAGTCCGTCACGCCAAACAGTTGGACTCTATCATCTCTTTAATGTACAAGACTGTTCTAAGGCGTCTGTTTGGAAATTATCTTCCAATGCGTAACTCCATCCCCATAGCTGTTGTTGCCCTTGGAAGCTACGGCAGAGAGCAGCTATGCGTTCATAGTGACATTGACCTTCTTATTGTTTATGAGAGAGTTGATGGCTTCAATAGTGAGCTAATAATCGAGAAACTTTTTTATCTTGCCCTAGATGCAGGACTAAAACTAGGTCACCGTGTTCACGAAGTCTCCGATCTGTTTCGTGCCAGCAATGAGGACATAACAATTAGAACATCACTTATGGAGGCCCGGTTTATAACAGGTTCAAACTTTGCCTGGCACGCGACGGGTAAGGAGCTAAACAGAATACGCCTGCATAATCAAAAAGAGTTTATGCTTGCAAAAATTGAAGAGGCTCATATTAGACGCAAAAAGTACCCAAACTCAATGCAGCCAAACATAAAAGAGAGTGTAGGCGGTCTTCGTGACTCAAATCTTATCTTCTGGGTAGCTCAAACTATCTATGGTGTCACAAGCCTAAAGGATTTAACTAATGTTTTATACTCTGAAGAGGAGTATAAGGATTATAGAGTTGCTTTAGAACTTCTTTTTCGTGTGAGAAGCGCCCTACATCTTATCACCAATAAACAAGAGGATAGACTACTGTTAGAGCACATTCCCGCAGTAGGCAGAATGCTTGGATTCAGTAATCAAAAAAAGATAGTAATAAAAGTTCTAGAGGCACAGTGGCGAATAAACAACTTTACTCAAATCTTTGTTAAAAAAATGATTAGACCATATATTGTCGACATGTCTTACGTTTCAAGATTCAGACATCATCGTTTAAGCAAGGGTATTTATGAACTTGATGATAGACTTTTTGCTTCATATAATATTCCTATTCAGCCTCTAAACAAACTTTTAGAGATTTTAGTCTCACTACCTGACAAACCATACCATTTTGATGCCGGTTTTTTAAACCAGCTGACATACACAAAAATATCATACCCTCTTAAAACAAAAACCTACTCTCTTTTAAGAGATCTTCTTAAAAAAAAGAGTATGTACTCTTTTTTAAAGCTGTTTTATGATGCCGGAATTCTTCACCACCTGTTTCATAACTTTAAAAAAGTCCTTCATCTACCACAGTTTGACGGCTATCATGACTACCCTGTGGACATTCACTCAATTAAGTGTATAGAAGCACTGGAAAATATAAAAGAGCCCTTTATTCAAAAGCTTTATGATGAGTTTAATGAAGATGAGAGACTACTCTTAAAGATTGTCACACTCTTCCATGATACCGGAAAAGGCAGAGTTCAAGATCATAGCGAAGTTGGTGCAAAACTAATAGTTCCATTTGTAAAAAAGATGAAATTAAAAGAGGAGCATATTTACAGATCTGTAACCTTAGTCAAACAACATGTAACTATGAGTAGTGTTGCTTTTAAACAGAATATATATAATGAAAAGACTCTATATAAATTTATGTCAAGCATTAAAGATACAAAAAACCTAAAACTTTTATATGTACTGACTTATGCAGATATTAATGGCGTAGGAGAACATGTTTTCAACTCATTTAACTCAAAACTTCTTCACGACCTATATGTAAACGCACTAGAAGTAGCTGAAAATTTTGGCAGAATCACTGATGCTGCCAAGAGAATAAATATAGAAAAGCGCGTACAAAAACTCCCCGATTTTATTGAGTTGCCAAAACTTTTGCAGAAGAAACTCCTGCGTGTTGAATCAAATCTTTTCTTTTTTAAACATACTCCTCTAGATATAATAAAAATTGCCAAAAAAGCAAAAAACACAAAAGAGTATGACTACTCTATTCATACAGAGAAATCTCTAAGTATTGAAATATACAGAAAAATTCCACTAAATATTGGTTATCTTTTAGCAACACTAAGTCATCTTGATGTAGCATCAATGGAAATTTTCACACTATTTGATGATGTGAAATACTTTAAAATAGAGTTCATAGAACATGTGGGCGCAGATGAGGTACCTCATCTTGAAGATGTGGTTAAGAATGCTTTTGACATGAAAAGGCAAGTAAAACTAAAAGATGTCAATATAGAAAAAAATGAGATTACTATTGATTGTGAACACTCGCTCACCCATGCGGAGCTTAATGTTAATACACAAAATCAAAAGGGTCTTTTAGCTTATATTATGGAGTGCTTTGAAAAACTTGATATAAATATAATCACTGCAAAGATTCACAGCACTAAGCACAAAGTGCGAGATAGCTTCTTAATAGAAAAACAAAATGATATATGCAATAATGTTGAAAAAATTTATGTACTATTAACAAAAAACCTCTAAACTTCTGGTACGAAAGTACCAAACTTGAGTGCCAAAGCGGCTAGCGTGGCAAAAGGGACGAATTCTTTTTGCGTATATAATCAGATGAAGGATCCCCTTCATTTTACTAGGTGCCCCATGAGGGTGTGAAATAGAATTAAGGGAATAATTATATGTGCGGAATTGTTGGTTACTTAGGTCAAAAGAACACAAAAGAGATACTGTTAGACGGACTAAAAGAGTTAGAGTATCGTGGTTATGACTCAGCCGGAATAGCTGTTTTAGAAAATGGGAACTTCTCAAACTACAAAGCTGTAGGTAAACTGGTAAACCTTGAAGCAAAAACTAAAGATTTTCAAACAGACGGCTTTGCAGTTGGTATAGGTCATACAAGATGGGCTACACACGGAAAACCGACAGAGTTAAATGCTCATCCGCATTTAGGAGAGAGCTCTTATGTGGTTCATAACGGGATTATAGAAAACTACGCAGAGCTCAAAACCCAACTTCAAAATGAGGGGGCAATATTTTTAAGTCAGACAGACACTGAGGTTATTGTTCATCAGTTTGAAAAAAATTTAAAATTATCTTCAACTGCATTTGACGCATTTGAGAAAACCGTAGAGGAGCTAGATGGCGCATATGCTATCTTGCTTGTGACAAAATCCGAGCCAAAGAAGATTTTTTTTGCTAAACATGGCTCACCAATGTTAGTTGGTATCAATAGTGATAATGAGAAGTATTTTGCATCTTCTGATACCCCGCTTATTGGTCACTGTTCAGATGTAAACTACTTTGAAGACGGAGACTATGGATATGTGAGTGCTGATGAAATAGCTATATTTGACAAAGATAAAAACACAAAAGAACCTATCTTTTCAACACTTTCTCAAAATAAACTCTCTGCTCAAAAAGATGGCTTTAGGTTCTTTATGGAAAAAGAGATCTATGAACAGAGTGATGTGATTTCGGACACTCTTATGGGAAGATTAAGTGATGAAGAGATTGTTTTTGATGAGATTGACAAAACTCTTTTTGATGGAATAAATGAATTAAAACTATGTGCCTGCGGAACTTCATACCATGCAGCAATGAGTGCCTCATATCTTTTTGAGCGTTACTCTAAAATCAAAACTTCACTTGAGATAGCCAGTGAGTTTAGATATAGAGACCCTATTATGAGCAAAGACACTCTATTTATAGTAATCTCTCAAAGCGGAGAGACCGCTGACACACTTGAGACTCTAAAGATGGCAAAAAAAGCGGGTCTTAAGACTTTGGTTATCTGTAACGTGGACAACTCATCTATGGTAAGGCTTGCTGATGCAGCAATTTTAACAAGAGCCGGCATAGAAAAAGGGGTAGCCTCTACAAAAGCTTTTGCTACTCAAGTCACACTCTTTTGGATGCTCACTCTTTATGTAGCAAAACTAAACAACTCCTTGGATTCTCTGGAAATTTCCAGACAGATTTCACTCTTAAGAGAAATTCCGACACATGTAAAAGTTACAGACACCATACATGAACGCATAAAAAGATTATCTAAAAGATACCTTCATGGTCACGGTTTTTTCTTTATCGGCAGAGATATATTCTTCCCTCTTGCACTTGAAGGCGCTCTAAAACTAAAAGAGATTTCATATTTACACGCTGAGGGCTACCCCTCAGGAGAGATGAAACATGGTCCTATTGCCCTTGCCGACCCTGAACTTTTTACTATTGCCCTGCTTCCTGAACATCTTCATTATGAAAAATCAAAAAGTAATGTAGAGGAGTTAAGTGCCAGAGACTCTACAATCTGCGTAATAAGTGCCAAAGAGTTTGACAAGGCGGATGATTTTATAGAGATCTCAAGATGTAAAGACTACATGCTGGAGTTTTATGAGATGATGATTGTTCTACAGCTTTTATCTCTTGAGATATCAGTACGTCTTGGTAATGATGTTGATATGCCACGAAACCTAGCAAAAAGTGTTACTGTAGAATAATTTATATTGAATAATCCAAGAACATTTCATATTAAATTTATATATTCTTAGGTAACATATACTTAAATTAAAATAATCCTAAAAGCGATTTAATATGACAACAAAATCAAGACTTATACTTATAGTTACGTTTATGCTACTTGGCTTAACGGCTGCAACAATTGTGAATGTATCTCTAAACTTTCGAAAATACAGTATCAATGGTGCCGTTGAAAAATCTCAACTTGCAGCAAATATGGTAAAAGATGGTTTAACAGCCCATATGGTTAATGGCATTATGGATAAAAGACAATACTTTTTAGACAAGATAACCACAAACAACGGTATCAAGTCTTTATGGCTTGTAAGAAGTGATAATGTGATTCAACAGTATGGTGAAGGTTTTAACTCAGAAGTTGTAAGAGATGTTATTGATCAAGAGGTTTTAAATAGCGGTAAAATCGTCAGAAAAATCACTGAAGACTCAAATAACATAACCCTTAGGGTGACAATACCATATAAAGCCTCTATACAAGACGGTGACAACAACTGTTTGGACTGTCACACTGTAAATAAAGGTGACACTCTTGGTGCTATAAGTATGGAGTTTGATATAGGTGACATGCGACACAGCGGTATGATGACTATACTAAAGATATTTGGAATAAATCTGCTCTTTATAGTTGTCGCCCTTATTCTAATAAACTATTATGTTGCTCCATATATGACCCTATTCTCAAATCTGCAAGATGGTATAAAAAAGGCTTACAGTGGAGATTTTACACATGAATTCAAGTCAAAAGTAGGTGGTGACGCTAAAAATGTTGTAAACCAGATGAACTCTCTATTTGGCAAAATGCAGGAGACCTTTGGGGAGATTAAACATAATCTTGCCACCTTTATACCACAAGGCTTCTCATCATCTGCAGATCCGCTACATGAGGCAAAAACAATCATTAATGAACTCTCGGATGTATATAAATTTAAAAAGACTATAGAGTTAGATGCATCTAAAGATGAGGTCTATGCGAGAATCATTGATATCTTAAAACTAAAGTATCATGTTGGTCACTTTTCATTTCACGAGGTAAACAATATAACTTCTGAACGCACCCTGATATATAATACAGAAGAGAATAGTATCTGCAGTGAGACAACGAATATAAATGCAACAGAGTGCCGAGCATACAGAACAAACAGTGTAACAATCTCTACAGAGTTTCCTAACCTGTGTCAATCATGTATAGTTCATGATACTCACTATGTATGTATTCCATTTACTATAAACCATGATATTTCACTAACAGTATCAATGACATCTAAGAATGCAGATGAAGTTGAGCAGATGAAGAAAAATATATCAAGTGTTAGACACTATCTTGAGGCTGCAAAACCTGTAATAGAGAGCCAGATACTAATGGAAAAACTAAAAGACACATCACTAAGAGACGGTATGACCGGTCTTTACAACAGACGCTTTTTAGAAGAGATGATTGATAAGATTATGAGCCAGGCAGATAGAAGTAATAGCACCTACAGTGTTATGATGCTTGATGTTGACTTCTTTAAGATGGTGAACGACACATATGGTCACGATATAGGTGACAAGGTGATTGTGGGACTTTCAAAGATATTAAAAGAGAGTATTAGAGAAGCTGACCTGGCAATTCGTTACGGTGGAGAGGAGTTTGTAGTTATGCTTAACAATGCTACAGATGAAGGGGCAATGCATATTGCCAAGAAAATTCACACCACTTTTGCTAACACAGCTTTTGATGTAGGAAATAGTGAATCTTTGAAAAAGACCATAAGTATAGGTATGGCAAAATTCCCTACTGATGGAGATACTATTTGGAAATGTATTAAATATGCTGATACAGCTCTATATGAAGCAAAAAGTACAGGAAGAAATAAAATAGTTGAATTTACTCCTGATATGTTCAAAAGTGGTGAAGAGTTTTAACCTAAAATCATAATAGCAGCGTATCTTCTTACTCTGCTTGGAACGCTATGCCAACTCATCGTGGAGAATGCCATTGGTGTTAGCATTCCTAAAAGCTTGAGCTTTTTAAAACTCAGACTTCTTTAGAATCAGACATATTTATATATTAAATAAAAATTTAAAGAGTGGTACAATTTGTTAGGCAATGATGAGGAAGTGTGCTGTAAGCACATGACGAGGAGCTAACGACGCAAGTGCGCCGCTATTTGAATTTTACATGCTACAAGCACTAACACCAGGAGGTGTAGTCGGTTGTACTGACTCGTTGCTAGCTCCGCCTTTTGCATTTACCTCTTCAATGGTAGCCCAAATAGACTCAGCTGCACCCATATAGCGTTTTGCACTCTCAGATGTAGGATTTACAAATGTAACGGGCTTACCCTCATCTCCACCGGTTCTAATACTTGGTTCAATTGGAATCTCGGCAATAATCTGAGTATCAAACTCTTTAGCCATAGGTCCTGAAGTTCCTTTACCAAAAATATCATATTCAACTCCGGTATCCGGAGCAATAAAGCCACTCATATTCTCAACAATTCCGGCAATAGGAATATTTAATTTTTTAAACATGTCCAATGAACGACGTGAGTCATCAAGAGAGACAGATTGAGGAGTCGTAACGGTAAGTCCTGCAGTAACCGGAACACTTTGAGCTAAGGTAAGCTGTGCATCACCGGTTCCTGGAGGCATATCAATAACTAAAACATCTAACTCACTCCAAAGAATATCTCTTAAGAACTGCTCTATCGCTTTCATAATCATTGCACCACGCCACATAAGAGACTGACCCTCCTCCATAAGTGATCCCATAGACATCATCTCTATTCCGTAAGCTTTTATAGGAAGAACCTTATTCCCGTTAACCTCAGGCTTAATATCGGAAACACCCATCATACGAGGAATATTCGGACCATAGATATCAGCATCTAAAAGACCTACTTTTTTTCCTTGAGCAGCAAGTGCAACGGCAATATTAACAGATGTTGTTGACTTACCGACACCGCCTTTACCGGAGCTAACCATTAAAAAGTTTTTAACCTGTGGAGCTATATTTTTGCTTTTTGGCTTTGGAGCTTCAGGTATTTTTGGAGCTTTGATATTTACGGTAATATTTCCTGCACCAACCGCCTTTAGCTCTTTAATCGCATCATCTTTAATCTGCTGTGCAACTTCTGGTGCACTTGATGTGATATCTACGGTAAAACTTACATCATTTGTATCTATCTCTATATTGTTAACAAAACCAAAAGTTACAATATCCTTAGTAAAACCTGGATACATAACTTTTGACAAAGCTGAATTTACAATTTCATTAGTCATTATATATTTTCCTTAATTTGATTTCATAAAATAAAATGAAGTAAATCTTCATCTTATTAATCAGCAAAACGGACAAAGTCCCTTATTGCTTTGCCCCATTTTGAGGCAAGAGTTTACATGCTTGGAAGCATATCACAATTTAAATAAGATAAATATTATCTCATTTAATGCACTTCTATTTTAAGCTGTTTGAGCTTCCAAAGCCTCTTTAGCTTCTCTCTCTTTAGCCTCTAGCGCAATCTTCTCAATTGCTTCAGGGTTATCCATGATATTTTGAGTTATCTTGTAAGAGCAGAATTTTGGTCCACACATTGAACAGAACTCTGCCTCTTTAAAAACATCTTGAGGAAGAGTCTCATCATGATACTCACGGGCTCTCTCACCGTCTAATGCAAGTTCAAACTGTTTTTCCCAGTCAAAACTGTATCTGGCATCACTCATCTCGTCATCAACATCTCTTGCACCCTTGCGACCACGAGCAATATCTGCAGCATGTGCTGCAATTTTATAAGCAATAATTCCCTCACGAACATCATCTGCATTAGGCAGACCTAAATGCTCTTTTGGTGTAACATAACAGAGCATACTTGCCCCATGCCATCCACCGACAGCAGCACCGATAGCCGAAGATATATGGTCATACCCTGCAGCAATATCGGTTACTAAAGGTCCTAAGATATAAAATGGCGCTTCATGGCAAAGTTCTCTTTGAAGCTTCATATTACGCTCAATCTGATTCAATGGAACATGTCCAGGACCCTCAATCATTACCTGTACATTTTTTTCCCAAGCTCTTAAAGTCAATTCGCCTAAAACTTTCAGCTCTCCGAGTTGTGCATCATCAGATGCATCTGCCAAACAACCGGGGCGAAGTGAGTCACCCAAAGATAAAGAGACATCATACTTGGCACAAATATCTAAAATTTCATCATAAGCTGTATAGAATGGATTCTCTCTATGATAGTGCATCATCCAAGCCGCCATAAGTGAACCACCACGACTTACTATACCCATTTTTCTTTTTGCGATTTTTGGCATAGTTTCAAGTAAAAAACCTGCATGAATGGTAAAATAGCTAACCCCCTGCTTTGCTTGACGTTCTAAAACTTCAAGCATAACTTCAATACTTAAATCCTCTATCTTATTTCCTACATCATGAAGAATTTGATAGATTGGAACTGTACCGATAGGAATCTTCGAACTATTTATTACGGCTCTGCGAATCTCATCTAAATCTCCACCGGTTGAAAGATCCATTGCAGTATCGGCTTTATAGTGCTGAGACACTTGCATCTTTTCAACTTCACCCTGTACATCTGATGCTATTGCCGAAGAGCCGATATTTGCATTTATCTTACATTTTGAAGCTATTCCAATAGCCATTGGCTCTAGAGAAGTATGATTCACATTAGCTGGAATTATCAACCTTCCTCTAGCACATTCACTGCGCACAAGTTCAGGAGACAAATCTTCTATTTTTGCAACATACTCCATCTCTTCAGTAATAATGCCATTTCTTGCATAATACATTTGTGTTCTTACGGGGTGCTCTTTTCTATTTTCTACCCATGAAGATCTCATAATATTCTCCTAAAAATTTATAGTTCAAATTAAAACTCTTCTGTACTTATACACATTTTTTTAAAATATATTAAGTGGTGTAAATATAATCAAAAAAAATTAAAGTTATATTAAGAAAATTATTTGAATAGTATATTATCTAATTTAGATGTATGATTCCCTTATACTACGAGTTAGCAGCTTTATATTTTTACTTAAAGTCCATTATTAAACAATACGATAACCTTCCCCTCTAAGAGTTTCAATGATATTTGGTGTTGTTGCTTGTCTAATATTTTTAATATGTGAAGCTAAGGTGCTAAAATCGATTAGTTTGTCCGGAGTAACATACTCAATAATTTCATTAACTGAGCATGTTCTACCTCTGTTTGTAATAAGATATAAAATAATTCTTTTTTGTATCTTGGTTAATTTCACCTCTTTATCATCACATAAAAGATGGTTTTTTTCTTTGTCAAAGATATATTTCTCAGCAAACTCAAACAAATTATAATTATCTACAAAAAAACGACTTATTCTAACCTCGAGTTCTTCAAGACTAAATGGTTTTTTAACATACTCACAGCACCCATTTTGAAATGAATTTTTCATTGAGGCTATATCGGCACTTGCCGTAATCACTACTTTTGGTGTCTCTATCTTTTCATTATGTAAAAACTCCAAGATTTCAAGACCGCTGTAATTTGGAACATTCAAGTCTAGTAAAAAAAGATCAAAAATTCGATAATCATCAATCTCGAAAAACACATCTCCGTCTGAACACTCAGTCACATCATGCCCTAAAAGTGAAAAGTATTCAGCTATTTGCTCTCTAAGAGTATATGTATCTTCTAAAAGCAGGATATTCAATCTATTCTCCTATATGATAGAACTACTTCTGCTCTATTATTCTCAATAGAAAAACTAATATTCAGGTTGTTCTCTTTACAAATTGTATTGACTATATCAAAGCCAATTCCAGGTATTGAAGATTTATATGTTGTTTTATTCTCTTTTGATGCAACTATGTTTTCTATTCTAATTAAGCTCTCAGGGCTTGAAGATAGAGTTATATCTATTGATGTCTCCTTTTTGGAGTAGCGTATAGCATTAGATATTAGGTTGTCAATCAAGCGTTCAAATTCCATTTCACCAATTAAAATTTTTGGTGCATCTTCACTGCCTCTGAGTTCTATAGTTAGTTTATTGGTCTTTGCTATAACCTCAAAGTAATTTAATCTCTCCTGCAAATGCATTAAGAGATTAAGTTCTTCAGAATCTTCATCAGTCTCCTTATACTCTCTATCTTGTATAAAGAAGTATAGATCTTTATAGATATTATGCAGTGTTTTTGAAGCAGCGCTGATATTATCTAGATATTTAGACTCACCGGAGATTTTTTTTTGCAGACTAACTGCGGTGTCTATTATGCATAGCGGAGTATTGAGCTCATGATATGTCTGCTTAAGAAGATAATCAGCTTTTAAAAGCATTCTAGCCCTACTCAGGTTTGATACGATGCGCGCTTTTATCTCAACTGGATCAAAGGGCTTGGCTATAAAATCAGTTCCACCAACTTCAAGTGCACGAACCTTCTCTTCAATCGAGCTAAGGGCAGAAACAAAAATTACCGGTATGCTGCGAGTTGCTAAACTCTTTTTTAATTTTTCACACACCTCGTAACCACTTAAATCCGGCATTAAAATATCTAAAAGTATTAAGTTTGGCTTTTTTTGTTGAGCAATTGTCAGTGCATTCTTACCATTTGTAGCAAAAAAAAGTTTATACCCTGATGGAGTTAAGATATCTTCAAGCAGACGCAAATTATGTGGAGAATCATCAACAATAAGAATAGAAGCTCTCTCTAATTTCTTAATCACTTTTCACTCCCTTTAAACTTTCTCGCATAATCAATGATTTTTTGAAATTGAAAATTGTATATAAGTTGAATTATATAATCTCTAATCTTTATATCCTCTACTCTCTTAAGAAGATTTTCAAGAGCTCTCTTATCACCTTCTGTAGCCAAGGTGATAATCTCATCTATTAGAAGGTCTGAGATAGATTCTGTAGCGTAAGCAGGCTCTTGTAATGCCATCTCTTTTGTTTTAATATGTCTATAATCATCATAACGATATATGATTTCAAAAAGTTCCCCTACAGAAATATTAAAATCAACATAATAGATATTTTTATCTCTGCCAAAAGAGTTCTCATCTTTAAAACCTGAAAATAGATAGATATTAAGTTTAGGACTTATAGAGAGTATATTTTGTATAGTGTTATTTGTAGAGTCACTTTTATAATCATAATTTACAAATAGAGTGCAGTTATTATAGAGTATATACTCTATAACTCTCTCAAAATTATCTACTCTATTTTGTATCACAGTTACATCCACCCCCAGCTCTTTGAGTTTCCTATGTACCTCATCCAGGGACTTAGTCACATCATCTAATATTAGAACTGAGAACAGGGCAGTTTTTTCTTTCTCTATTGTTCCTCCCTCAAGAGGAAGGTTTAAAGTAAAACTTGTTCCCCTATTCACTTCTGATTCAACAGCTATATCTCCATCTAAAAGATGTATATACTCTTTAACAATCGACAGACCCAAACCTAAACCGCCACTTGTTTTTCCCGTGCCTGTTTGATAAAACGGAGAGTATATTTTATCAATAATATTTTTATCTATACCGCATCCTGTATCTGAAACAGTGATTTTCAAGCTATCCTCTGAGTATGAAACAAAAACGGTTATTCCACCTTTTGAGGTAAATTTTATAGCATTAGAGATTAAGTTTGAAAGTATATTGTAGAGCTTTTGACGATCACTGTAAATATAGGTTTCTTTGTCCGGAATCCCCTCAAAAAAGATTGTAATATTATCTTTGCTTACTTGTAACAAGAAAATATTATAAAGAGCTTCAAAAAACTCTTTTAAATCAAATTTTGATTTGTTTAGTTCAACTTTCCCATTCTCAAGACGAGCTAAATCCAACAACTCTCCAATTAGATTCATAAGATAGTATCCAGAAGAGAGAATGCTCTCTATCATTACACTCTGTTTATCTGTTTGCTGCATCTGTTGATTGTAAAGAATCTGCGCATATCCAAGAACACTGTTCATAGGGGTTTTTAACTCGTGTGAAATAGTGGATAAAAATTTGGACTTATCTCTGTTTTGTTTAGTGGCATACGCTTCTTTGGAACGAAGAATACGCTCAAGCTCCTTTTGCTTGCTAATATCTACTGCAAATACAATAATCCCGGTAACATTATTATTATCATCAAACATTGGGATTTTATCAATATTGAGCCATTTTTCTATATTGTCATGTGTGTAAGAGACCTCCACATTATTTAGTGATGCCTCTTTGGTTTGGAATATTTTTTTGTCATCTTCATGATATTTTCTCTCCAACTCCGGATAGATCTCATAAGCACTTTTGCCCTCTATTTCTGCTTGTGAGAGATTGACATACTCAGAAGCCTGTTTATTTACCTTTAAGATAATATTGTTTAGGTCTTTAAGCCAAATCATGGCTGGAACAGTATTAAAAATAGTGTCAAGTATTTGAGACTTCTCAAAAAGCATCTCTTTTATTTTCAGCTTATTTGTAATATCCTCTTGAATGGCAACATAATATTTTTTACCATATTGGTTCTGTAAAGAGAAGAGAGTATTTTTAACAGTGTACTCCTCACCATTTTTCTTTCTGTTATAGAAAATCCCCTTCCATACTCTATTCTCTTTAAGTTCCCGCCACATTTGAGCACTACTGCTATGGAGCTTTTCATTAGATTTAAGCATTTTCACCTTGTGTCCAACTAAATCACTCCTCTCATAACCGGAGATTCGTTCAAATTCAGGATTAACATACTCTATGTTCTCTTTTTCATCAGTGATTACAACCATTACCGGAAGGTGCTCTATAATATTAGATGAGCGATCAAGATAAAAACTTTTCTTACGCAGTTCTGTTATATCTTTTCCACTGCATATAGCCAAAACTTCATTGCCATTATAATTTGTATAATTGAATCTCCATGAAAAGAATTTTACTCTGTTATTTATATCTACTCTTAAATCAAGTACCAAAGGCTTGTGTAATTTTATATTCTCCAAAATAAGTTCTTTAGTTTTTTCTCTCTTACTCTCTTGCACTAAGATAGTTTGCCAAAAAAACTTATTAATAAAATCATCTTCACTCATACCAAGAAGCTTTAAAACCTTATGGTTCACATTCACCACTTGTCCATTGGTACGTAAAATAAGAAGATAACTGTTTATTGAGTCTAAGAGTATTTGATGGTCTTTCTCTTGCTCATGTAGGCTCTCGTAATGCCTTAGCAGATTACCAAAGAAAAAACCTACAGGCTGTTTTATTACTGTTATAGCAACTGCTTTATATAAGTAGTAATAAGCAGATATTTTAAAAATATGTCCAATAAAAATAATAAAACTAGATGGTTTAGAGTATAGGGTAAAGAGTAACTCACCAAGAATCATAAAAGTAATATGCAGATAAATATAGCCGGAGGTTTCATAAGAAAAAGTACCGTTACGTTTAAAAAGTAACATAGCTATTATAAAAAACAGTATTATTATATATTCACTATATATTTTAAATGGTGTTAATCCACTCTCTATATCAAAGGATACCGGAAAGTATCCTCCAATTATACTAAAGGTAATAATAACTACTGCTGTTAGATATATTATACTCAAAAGAGTTAGATTAGTTTTTCTTCTCATATACAGCGAAGCGATTATAAGCGATAGTGACTCTACATAACGGCCTGCAACCCAAAAAGATATACTTTGATTTGTCGCTGGTATAAGAGTAGCACTGAAATAGAACATATGTAAAAAATCTAAAAACGATACACTCAGATAGGAGATAGCTAAAATAGTTAAAAAATTATCTTTTGCTCCTTTCTTGAAATAGATTATAATAAAAAAAATAAAAAAAGCTACTACAACTGTGTATGTCTCTGCAAGAGTATGAAAAAAGTCAAAGTTCTTTAGTTGAATAAAGTATAGTATTAGCAGCACAATTGCGTATAATAAGAGATATCCTAATCTGTTTAGTCTCACTGTTTTCCCTCTATATTTTCAATATACTCTCGGTATACCACTCTTTTTTTCCTTGACCTTAGCCTCACAAAGTGCTTCATCAGCATGCTCAAAAAGAGTCTCTTTCATATCTAAAAAAGCAAGCTCTTCAAGTCGTTTTTTATCACTGATATCTTTAAAAATAATAGTTGCTGCATTAAGCTCTCCTAAATCACTTAAAAACGGTATAGCTGTGATATCTCTCCAATAAGATTTTTTATTTTTGCTCAAACACAAGACTTCGCTCTCCCAGATTTGATTCTGTACAATATATAAAAACATATCCTCTACAGCTAAATCTTTTATATCAGTATGAAACAAAATAGAGATATGACTTTTGATTAATCTCTCTTTCTCATACTCAAACATATTCAACAGAGCTTCACTAACTTCTATTATTCTTCCATTTTTATCTATTTTAACAAGGGAGATATTACTCTGAATAACTTTTTTCTCACGCCAAAGTTCATCATTAAATGAAGAGACTTTTTCAATCTCTTTTGTTAGTGTATGTTTTAGTTCGTATATTTCACTAACATCATAAAGAGAGATAACAACCTCTCTTTTTTCTAAATCAAAAGGCGCGATTATAATTCTTAGCTGCATTAAATCAAAAGATGACGAAGTGACACTATGACGCTCTATTGGAAAGAGTGTGTGACTTAGTGAAGTCTCATAGAATGTTGGTATTTTTAAATTAAGAGAAGATTTTATTTTTCTCTCAAGCACTGATCTGTTAATGCCTCGAAAAATTTTAGTGATATCTTTATCTAAAATATCCTCCTTGTAGATCTGGGTATTACTTTCAAGCCATCTGTTCCAATATTTAACACTTAAATCTTCAGAGATGATAATAATGCCGTTTTCAAGTCTGTTTAAAACAAGATCTAAAGATTTAAAGTTCATTTTTACTCCTAAATTAACTAAATAGGTCTTCTAGTTTATGGTCAATAAGCTCTAAGAGTTTATTAATTGCTCTATCTTTTGTTAAAATCAGAATTTTTGAGTATATATCTTGATCTTTGAATGTAATAACAGTCTCAATAGCAATAATCTTAGAGTAGTTAATAATTTCATCATCTTCTATAATATGTTCATCGAGTACATATTTTGTAGATGGAGCAGAAAATTGAACCTCCGTTTGTAACTCCCCTGCGAGCCTTCCAATAATAGTTGCATTGAGAATATTTGCCAACTCCATTATGGCATCAATCTTCTCCTCTGGAGTAACCTCACTTGACTTATAGAGATGATTGACAAGATTTGAAGCAGATGAGTCAGTTAAGATAAATAGAGCTTCTCCATTAAACTCTCCACTGAAGAGTTGTCTTGTGGTATAGTAAAATTCTCCCTCTTTAATATTAGTTTTAAAACCTTTCTTTAATTCAGAAGGGGTATACATTGTAACCTTTGGAATATACATAGTCCCAAAAGCATCTAATATCTCTGCAATACTAGCTGTTGCGTTACCAATGGCTATGTTCATAAGCTCTTGTAAATACTCTGCCTGTAAATTCTGCATTAATATCCTTTTGGCTTAAAGCTTAAGAGATATTAATATATCTTTAATTTTCTCTTGGTTTATAGGTTTTTTAACCAACATCTTCGCACCAAGCTGAATAACTCTCTGCTGTGCAATTTGTTGGATATCAGCAGATACGACAACTATTTTCGCATTTTCATCCAGAGAAATAATCCTCTCAATTGCTTCATATCCGGATATACCGGGCATTGTCAAATCCATAAAAACAAGAGTTGGAGACTCTCGCACAAAAACTTCAATAGCCTCTAAGCCATTTTCTGCCTCAAACAACTCCGCACTTGGTTCTAAAATCTTAAGATATTTAATAATACCCATTCGTGCAAGTTGAGAATCATCAACAATCAAAATTTTCATTAAATCTCCTCTGTATATCTAAACATAATATTGTAACAAAATATAAATAAAAAACAACATTAAAAAATTTACATTAATTTTACATACTCTGCATGTAGAATATCATCTCACATATTTTAATAATATAAAAGAGTAAGGAAGAGTGTTGAATCAGCAGCGGATATCTATAGTTATAGCCATATTGAGCATTTTTTTTGTATTAATGATAAATATAGCCATTTTAACCTCCATAACACAAGAGTGGAAAGATAGTCTTAAGGAGGATCTATCCTCTCGTAAACATATATCATATTTAAAAGAGGAGTTAAGCATTGGCTATTTATGGCTAGTAGAATATATTAACGGAGACAAGTCTATAGATATAAAAAAAGATATCTTAACACATTTTGATGATGCTAAAAACAAAAATGCTGACTTTATAAGAGTTATGGATGGTGTCAAACACTCTGAAAATGACGCTAAAATGTTTCAGGAATTCAAAAAAGTACACAACTCTATTGTTAATATTCAAAAGACATCTATCTATAGACTTTCACATATTGAGAGTGATTCAAAAAATCATGCTAAGTTTGACAATGAATTTAAAAAACTCTTAGTACAACTACGCGATATTGACAATAAAGTAGAGAAACATTTTGAGCATGAACTTGCCTACCAAGACCTTAATTTTAGCAATAATGCACTCTTTTTGCTTGCCGTAAACGGATTGATGTTTTTAATACTCTTTTTAGCATATCGTACACATAAAAGATATGAATCTGATATTAACGAACAAAAAAAAGTTTTTGAGGTACTCTTTCAAAAATCTTCAGACGGTATTTTACTAATTGAAAATGAGCGCATTATAGATTGTAATGAGGCTGTTATAGATATGCTTAAAGCGCAAGACAAGTATGAGATACTAAATAAGCGTCTCTCAGAACTCTCTCCTGCTATTCAGTGGGATGGACGAGATTCTTTAGCTAAAATAGAGGAGATGATTGAGATTTGTCTCAAAAAAGGCAAGCACAGTTTCGAATGGATTCACGCTCGTATGGATGGCGAAAACTTTTGGGTTGAAGTTGCCCTCACCGCTCTTCGTGTTCAAAACAAAGAGATTATACATGTCTCCTGGCGTAATATTTCTCAAAGGAAAGCCCTAGAAGCATCTCTGCAACAAAAAAGCCAATTGTATAAAAAATTAAACCAGGAGTTGGACACTACGGTAAAGCAACAGAGTGCGCACCTAATACAACAATCCCGTTTAGCTCAAATGGGGGAGATGATTAGTATGATAGCACACCAGTGGCGTCAACCTCTTGCCTCCATTTCAACTATTACAGGAACACTGAGCTTGGGTATTGTAATGGAGCAGTTTGATAAGAAGAAATCTCTTGAAAAGCTAGAAGCTGTATCTGAAATCTCTAAGCATCTTTCATCTACAATCGATGTTTTCAGAAGTTTTTTTAAAGAGGATAAAAACAGCGAAATCTTGACACTTAGTGAGATTATAGATAGCTGTATGGATATTATAGGTCCACTTCTTAAATCAAAAAATATTATTATAAAATCTAATATTGAGGACAATTTATTCATTCAAGTACCATCTAACGAATTTAAGCAGGTGATACTCAACCTTCTTAAAAATGCAGAAGATGCATTAGTAGAGAGAGCTGTTTCAGAGCCATGTATTTGGATTGATGTTTATGAAAAAGAGTCTATGCTACATCTAATAATTGAGGATAATGCAGGAGGAATAGCAGAGGAGAATATAGGAAAAATATTTGATCCATACTTTACGACTAAAAGTTTAAGCGGTGGAACAGGTCTTGGACTTTACATGTCAAAAATGATTCTTGAAGAGCACTGTAAGAGCAGCTACCTTGTGAGAAACACCTCAAAAGGCGCACAATTTGAAATTATAATACCCTTAACTAAAAATACTACTGAAAAAGAGAACTTATGATAAATCAGAATGAAGTTACTATTCTAAAAGAGTTGTGTTCAGGTCTATCTATTATGATAGTTGAAGATGAATTTGATTTAGCTAATGAGTACAAAGAACTTGCTCAATACTTCTTTACTGATATTACAGTTGTCAATGATGCTAAAAGTGCATTAGAGAAGTGTAAAACTGAACATTTTGACATTATTTATACCGATATTAATATGAAGTACATGAATGGTTTAGAGTTAATACGTAGAATAAAAAATCAAGACCCAAAACAGGCATTTATTGTAATATCCGCCAGCAATGATTCTAATCACCTATTAGATCTTTTAAAACTCAAGGTCTCAACCTTTATCCTGAAACCTTTTCAAATAAACGAATTTATAGATGCTACTGCTGAACAGATTGCTATTTTGCAACAGGCAAAAAACATAGAAGATGCTTCTAATCAGTTAAAGATAGAGTTACAAGAGGTCAATAAAGAGAAAAAAACTCAAGAAGATATGCTTATTCAACAATCTAAGTTAGCGCAAGCTGGTAAGATGATATCAATGATAGCTCATCAGTGGAGACAACCTTTATCATCCATAACAACACAAATTGCAGTTTTAAAAATACGTTTAGATTTGGATTATTACGACAATTCCGAATCACCTTTTGAAATGCTTAGCAAAGATTTATACGACAGTTTTGATAAGATTGAAAAGTCAGCCATCTTTATGTCTGATACTATAAACAACTTTAGAAACTTTTACAGACCGAATAACTTAATAAAAGTTTTTAACTTAACAGAATCCATTAACAGTGTTTTAGAAATACTCATGTTAGAACAGAATAATATTTTAATTGAGCATGATTACCTCTTATCGGAAAAGATTATGGTTGAGTCGTATGAGAGTGAACTTCAACAGGTATTGATGAGTCTTTTAAATAATGCCCGTGATGCACTAATAGAAAACTCTATTGACAATCCTGTGATTAAAATAGTGACAAACAGAAGCTACAACTCAGTAGAGATTAGTATCTTAGATAATGCAGGTGGTATTCCAAAAGAGATTATGAACGAAATATTTTTACCATACTTTTCAACTAAAAGTGAAAAGAACGGTACAGGTCTAGGACTACACATGGCTAAAACAATTATAGAAGAGCATATGGACGGTTCCTTAACTGTAAGTAACTCAAAACAGAGCAAAGGAGCCTGTTTTACAATTAAAATACCTATTAAAAAGGAAAAAAATGTATAAGGTAAAAGATCTCCATAAATACTCACAAACTTTAAATATACTTTATGTCGAAGATGATAAATTTCTCAGAGCAAATCTACATGCTCTTCTATCACCACTGTTTGCATCTGTAGATTTAGCCGAGGATGGCTTGGATGGCTTAAAAAAATATAATAACTATCAATATGACCTTGTTATAACAGACATTAATATGCCCAAAATGAGTGGTATTGAGATGACTGAAGAGATAAGAACCATTAACCCGGAACAGAAGATTATCTCTGTATCCGCCCATAACGAAGGAGATATTCTTATAGATCTCATTAGAGCAGGGGTAAATAGCTTTATCTTAAAACCGATACTCCAGGATGAAATTATAAACACGCTCTATCCGGTATGCAGAGATGCTCATGCTCAAAATATGAATATAGAACTGCTTAACACTCTTCAAGAGGATAAGGAGAAGCTTCTAAAGCAAAATAGAGAACTAAAAGCACAGTCAAATACAATAGAGACAAAACATAAGCAATTAGGAGATTTATTAGAGAAAAAAGAGCAACTCTCCTCACCCGCAGGTACAGATGAATATTTTAAAAAGGATGAAGATGAAGGAGTTGAGAATGTTCTGCTGCTGAGCGATCATTGTGCAGATTTAATTGAAATGTTTGATGAAATTCCTATATTGATAGGTATTTCTAACACAATTAGTGAAGCTGATATTTTAATAATTTCCGAATATTTTAGAAAATCAGCAAATATTTTCACTCACTATGCTCCCTATGTTGATCTGATTTCCGATAGTTTTATTAAATTATCACTGGAAATTAAAGAGAACAGCGAATCTTTCAAAGAGCTTGTTGAACATAACCAAGAGGCTCTTTTAATGTTGTTTGATGCTATTAGCTCAGACATGGAACGCTACGTTAAACGCTTTCAAGTTGAGAGTTTAGCTATGAAAAATGCTCATCACATTCATAGACCGACAGCACTCAGTATTGAGCAAATTATTGATTTAATCTCACCTTCAGAGACAGATTATGGGGAAATTGAGCTATTTTAAGCCAATTTACAAAAATTTTACACAACAAGTTACTATTATTGTGTAATAATAATAAATATTTTTTAATATCAAAGGAGTATCTATAACATGTTTACTATTCTTGACTTGAAAACTGTAACTTCTGAATTAGAAGTATTATGCGCTGAAGATGATGAAGAACTGCGAAAATCTCTATATGAACTCTTAAAAACTATTTTTTCTCATGTTGACACAGCTTCAAATGGTGCAGAAGCACTAGATTACTATGCCAAAAAAGCCTATAATATTGTATTTACCGATATAAAAATGCCGATTATGAATGGTATTGAGCTTATAACAGAGATTAGAAAAATCAATCCGGAGCAAAAAATTTTAGTTATCTCAAGTTATTCCCAATCAAGTATGTTTGTAGATGTTATAAAAGCTGGTGTGCAAGGCTTCATTTTTAAGCCGATTATCCAGAGTGAATTTATAGACGCCATATATCCAACATGTAAAGAGGCTTATAACAACCTACTAACTCATAAAATGAGCTTAGAACTACAAGAGAGTAAGATAAACCTAGAAAATAAAGATCATGAGTTAGATAGGTATAGTGAAATTATTGATAATAATGTAATTACCTCCTCTACAGATGCAGAGGGGAATATTACCAGTGTTAGTGAAGCCTTCTGTCGTGTAAATGGATACTCTAAAGAGGAGTTAATCGGCAAAAGACACAGCATACTTCATGATAAATCGTTCTCAGACACTATATATAAAGAGATGTGGGAAAAACTCAAAAGTGAAAATAGTTGGCAAGGTGAGTTGCGAAATATAGCTAAAAGTGGCGGTGTATATTGGGTTAATGCAAAGATTGAAGCTGTATATAACAATAGTTTACTAGTTGGATACAGAGCTATCAAACATGAAATTACTGATAAAAAAAGAGTTCAAAAGCTATCAATAAGAGAGAAGTTTACACAACTATATAATAAATCAGATTTTGATACAGCACTTAAAGATAGGGGTCCAAACCTAACAAACTATATTATTAAAAATAAAATCTGACTATGGATAATATAATGACTGACATCAATAAGTTATATAAATACTCAAAGGTCTTGGATGTACTCTATGTAGAAGATGACAAACTGCTCAGAAGCAGAACATTTGCACTCTTGGAAACCCTCTTTAAAAGCGTAGAGGTTGCGGACAACGGTCTTATTGGTTTAAACAAGTGTAAGGAGAACAGATACAATATTATCATAACTGATATTAATATGCCTGTTCTTGATGGTATTGAGATGACTAAAAAGATTCGTAAATTCAACCCTGAACAGAAGATTATTGTAATCTCAGCTCATAATGAATCGGAGATACTAATTGATCTCATAAAAGCCGGTGTTCACAACTTTTTACTCAAACCGATAATTCAACAAGATATGATGGAGACTCTATACCCCATCTGCCGTGATGCATACTATCAACAGCTCAATATAGAAGAGACACTTAGACTTAATCAGGAGATAATAGACACCCAAAAAGAGATTATTTACACTATGGGTACTATTGGAGAGACTCGTTCAAGAGAGACAGGTCTGCATGTTAAGAGGGTGGCAGTATACTCTGAGCTTTTAGCTTCACTCTATGGATTTGAAAAAGAGGAAGCAGAACTACTTAAAATGGCATCTCCAATGCATGATATTGGGAAGATAGCTATACCTGATAATATACTGAATAAAACGACTGAATTAGATGATGAAGAGTGGGAAGTAATGAAAACTCACTCTATGCTTGGGTATGAGATGTTAAAAAGTTCAAATCGTCCAATAATGAAAGCGGCTGCAATTGTTGCCAAAGAGCACCATGAAAAATGGGACGGCAGTGGATACCCAGAGGGCAAATCTGGTGATGACATTCATATATATGGACGGATTACTGCTCTTGCAGATGTATATGATGCCTTGGGACATGACAGGGTATACAAAAAAGCATGGAAAATAGAAGATATCTTAACACTTCTTAGAGAAGGTAGAGGTAACCACTTTGACCCAGCCTTAATAGATATATTTTTTGAAAATATTGATACATTTTTAGAAGCAAAAGAGAGATATGATAAGGAAATATATTAACTAAAACCTATTTCCAAGATAAAAAAAAGCTTTTGCCGTGTATAATTTCGTAACACTTTAAAATCGCAGGAGCTTATTTGTCTAATCTAACGCTTATTTTACTTGCTGCAGGTAGTTCTAGTCGTTTTGAACTTAATGTTAAAAAACAGTGGCTTAGAGTTGATTATAAGCCTTTGTGGCAATTTGTAGCAGATAAGTACAAAAAAACTGGACATTTTAAAAAAATAATTATAACTTCTTCAAAAGAAGATATAGAGTTTATGAAGAACTACGCAGAGTATACATTTGTAGAGGGTGGTAAAACTAGGCAAAACTCTTTAAAAAACTCTATTAAAGAGGTAGATACAGAGTTCACTCTAGTTAGTGATATAGCCCGTTCTTGCATTAGTGAAGAGTTCTTAGAAAAGATTATACTTCATATGGGGAGTAGTGATTGTATAGTTCCTTATCTTAAACTCAACGATACTGTTGTTTATGGCGATAAAACTATAGACAGAGATTTAGTTAAAAGTGTTCAAACACCGCAGTTATCACTTACATCTGCACTAAAAAGTGCCCTTGAACTTCCTGAAGATTTTACAGATGAAAGTAGTGCAATTGTTGCTAACGGAGGCTCTAGAGAGTTTATACTAGGTGATGAAGATGCTCATAAAATCACTCATCTACAAGATCTAAAAAAACTAACCTGCCTAACTTCGCCATCTAAGGATACATTGAGTGGAACGGGCTTTGATGTTCATGCTTTTGATAAAAAAGGTGAGATGTACCTATGTGGCATAAAAATAGAGTCCGATTATGGTTTTAAGGCTCACAGTGATGGAGATGTTGCAATCCATGCGCTAATAGATGCACTACTTGGCGCTGCAGGTATGGGAGATATTGGCATGATGTTCCCAGATAGCGATGATAACTATAAGGGTATAGACTCTAAAGAGCTGTTAAAAATAGTTGTTACTAAACTTCACAAATTCGGCTTCGTTATTGTGAATGTGGATTTAACAATTACAGCAGAAAAACCAAAAGTCGGTATTTATAAACCAGCAATGAGAAAGGTACTTAGCTCTATTTTAAACATAGAGAGTTCAAGAGTTAACATAAAGGCCACAACAACTGAAAAACTGGGCTTTATAGGCAGAGGTGAAGGTGTTGGAGTGATTGCTAATGCAAATTTAAAATATTTTGATTGGGGAAAAATTTGAAAATACTAATTATAGAAAATGAAGTTTATTTGGCACAAAGTATCGCAACAAAATTAAGCGAATTGGGTCATATCTGCGAAATGTGTACTTCAACAAGGGATGCAATAAAAAGTAACAGCTATGATGTTGTTCTTCTCTCAACAAATATAAATGGTCAAGACTTTAATCCGGTCATTGAGACATTTAAAAAATCTATCATAATCTTGATGGTTTCGTATATTAGTAATGATACAGTTTCCAAACCTCTCTCAATCGGTGCTAAAGATTACATATTAAAGCCATTTATGATTGAAGAGCTGATAAGAAAAATAAATCATTATCAAGATTATGAAAAATTAAAAAAGAGAAATGAAGCGTATGAAAAATATTTAACATACACTTTCTCTTCACTGGTTGGAGAACACAGTTTTGATAACCTAGAGCTTCCTCTGTTTATATCTTCGTCATATCAAAAGCACGCAGACTCCTTTGCATTTGAGTATGCTAAAAAGATGAATCTGCCTCTTCATTTCATAACTCTAAGCGATTCAAAAGCCATGAGTGAAATTGAATCAATAAATGGGAATGCAATAATCTATATTGTAGATTTTCAAACTCTAAAAAAGAGTGACAGAAAAACTCTATATCCATTAATTGAAAATAAAAAAGCTATCATCGCTAGTACAGATAAGATTGAAGGTGAAGAGTATGAAGCTCTAGAGATAAAGAGTGAAAACAATATTTTCGATCAGGGTGAAATCCTTCCAATAGAGGATTATGTAAAGTTTATAGTTTTAAACTACCAACATCAATTTCCAGATACTGAGTTATCAAAGAAGCTAGGAATAAGCCGTAAAAGCTTATGGGAAAAGAGAAAAAAGTATGACATTGTTAAGAAAAAATAAAACCCTACTAATTGATAAGGAGGCAGCATCCGCACTAGAACTGCTAAAGGATGGTCTACTCTCTCCTGTTAACTCTCTGATGAATGCTCAAGAGAGTAAAAGTGTATTAAAAACAGGACTGATTAATGGTAAGTCTTTCCCTTTTCCTTTTATACTGGCTCCATCAGGAAAGATGAATACGGAGATATTAGGTTCTCTTAAAAGCGGAGAAGAAGTTACAATACTTTTAGATAAAGAACCTTTTGCAACCTTGATAGTTGATGAAGTTTTTCATATAGAACCAAGTGATAGAATAAAGCAGCTATATGGAACAGATGACCTTACTCATCCAGGAGTTATGGCAACAATGGGCAGACTTGGTTCTCTAGCCGTCAGCGGAGAGTATAAACTTATAAATAAATCAAGCAATACAAATAAACAAAAAATATCTGATGCAAAAAAACTAATAAATGCGAAACACACAACAGCTCTGGTAATGGGAGCAAACCCTCTACACCGTGCTCATGAGAGACTGATTCGTCAAGCTTTGGAAAACACTGATTTACTGGTTATATTTTTACTTAAGCCATATACTGAATCAAATTTAAATTACGAAATAAGAAAAGAGGCTCTTGATTATTTCATCAATAACTTTTTAACTAAGAACCATGTAGTTGTCGTACCACTTGAAAACAGCTATATTTTTGCAGGCTATAATGAAATTATTATTGATGCAATTGTTGCAAAAAACTACGGTTGTGACAGGCTTACAATTGGCAGAAACCATGCCGGGCTTGGAATGTTTTATGATTGTAACTCTAATAAATCAATCATAGACAGGGTTATCGGTATAGATATAGAAATTACGGTAGCGAGTGAATATGTCTATTGTGACAAGTGTACAACACTTGTAAGTAAAAACACATGTCCTCATGGACAACACCACCAAATATCATATCATGCAGACTCAATTCTAGAACTTTTAGAGCTAGGTGTTTTACCTCCGACAATGCTTATCAGAAAAGAGATTTCAGCTGTTATACTCTCAAAATTATTTCCAAACAGATTTAAAAACCTCGAAAAGCTATACTATGATATTTTACCAGTAGAGGGACTTTTAGAAGAACATACTGAAAAAGATTTTTATCTAGAGCTGATGAAACTCTATCAAACTACGTCGCTTACCTAGATTACTTAAAATATATATAAGGGAAAAAATGAATTGGTTTTTTATAACTTTAGGGTATAGTGGTCTTGCACCAAAAGCTCCCGGTACTGTCGGGACACTTGTCTCTTTGCCTCTTGGGATGTTAATACTTATATACTTTGATGCCCAGACTCTTTTCTTAGCCACACTTCTTATAACTATAATCGCTATTCGTGAGATAAATAAATATGAAGCAGTAAGTAAAATACACGATGATAAGCGTATTGTTATAGATGAGCTTGCAGGGATGTGGTTCGCTCTTAGTGTTGCCCCTGCTATGAGCGTAAACCTTAATGAAGTAGGTGATTTTCAAAATGGATTTCTAATCCAAAGTTTACTCTCTTTTATACTCTTTAGATACTTTGATATCAAAAAACCATCTATTATAGGTAGAATCGATAGAGAAACAAAAGGTGGACTTGGAGTTATGGGTGATGATATTGTTGCCGGTTTTGTAGCTGGAATTCTTAGTGCCGTTTTATGGCAGGGAGTGGCTACTTACTATTTAACATAATATTGGAATAATAGCTCTTTTACATATCCTCAGTTATTCCCCAAATCTCCCGGGCTTCTTCATCTTCAGCCTTGCATCTATGGCAGAGTCTATCTATAGTGTTTGTACTAAAGAGCATATCACACTCATCACATCTTCTTACATTAAAGTTGATTAAGTTCTGAACCTCCGGCTCAAAGAACTCTTTAACAGCATAAGATGGTGAGAGAGTGATTGCCTTTGGCTTACACACATCATGACAAATATTGCACTTTATACACATAAAGGGGTCAAAATCTATCATAGAGTTTTTCACATCTGATGTAAGTGCAGCTGTTGGACATACTCTATAACAGATCTGACAAGCAGTGCATCTATCGACATCAAGTAGTTTCATTGAGGTAAATGTAAGTTCACCTGCTTCGACTATATGATAGTGTGACGGCTTTTTTACACGCTTTAAGGCTGTAAAGAAGAGTTTTCTTCTCTCAGGTACTGTTTTGTGCTTTAAAAGTGCTATATCAGGCTTCTGTAGAGTGTGTTCAATCAACTCATCAGTAGCTTTTTGTATCTCTTTTTCAAACTCTATCTTTGTTTTTGATAGAGAATTTAAATTTACTTTACCAAGGAACTCTCTTCTTTTACTGCTAACTTCTGTGTCAAACTCTTTTTTTTCATACCTAAGATTTTCAAGCCTGATGGTAGAACTACTCTGCATTGCTTCTAATACATATGAAGCCTCTTCATAGTTTTTCTCTATTTGAGTTTTACACTTATTTGCTATCTCACACTCATCACAATACCCCATATCAAAAAGTATATCCTTTTTCACAACTGCCATTGAGATAATGTTTTCAATATTTAATGCAGCTATACATGGGACATTTTTTTTACATGAAATAATATTTTGGCTATCTTCAATATATTCAAAAAAGAAATCTGTAGAACTAAACTCATCCAAACTAAGTGCTTCATTTGGACAGACTGAGCCACAGGCACCACACCCGACACAAGCAGAAAAATTAATACTAGGAAGTGGTTTATTCGCTACAACTATAGCCTCTGTCGGACAGATAAGCTCACATCTACTACACTCTCTCTCTTTAGAGAGTGAACGAACACAGCGGCTTGCACTAAGTCGCAGCATCTACTCTACCGCAGGATTATAAGGCTTAGACTCTGTTTCATTGTAAAGAGAGATTGACGGGAATGCAAACTCAAGATTGTTAGTTTCTAATATTTCCATAATTTTAAACATAACATCCTGTTTTACCTCAAGCCATTCACTCCAAACAACCGATTTAGAAAAACAGTAAACTAATATATTAATACTGGAGCCTGAGAACTCGTCTAAATAGACAAGCAGTGTTCTTTTAACACCTTGGACATCATCTTTTGAACGTATAATTCTGGCTCTTTTAGACTCATTTTCACTATAATCAAACTCTGTATTTTCAGTAGCAATACCACTATGCTTATCTAGCATATTATATATCTCTAAAACTGAATTTTGTATATCCTCTCTTTTAGAGTCATACTTAACTCCTATATGCATCTTAATTCTTCGTCCAAGTGAACGTCTATTCCAGTTTTTAACATTTTTATTTGCCAATACTGCATTTGGTATAGCAATAAGAGCATTATCAAAAGCTCTAAGCTTTGTGACTCTTAATCCAATCTCAACAACTGTTCCCTCTTTGCCGTCAACTTCTATCCAATCACCTTGAGAAAAAACATCACTAAATAGAATTGAAAGTGTTCCGAAAAAATTTGCCAAAGAGTCCTTAGCTGCTAAGGCAACTGCTAAACCACCGATTCCAAGTCCTGATATAACTGCTGTTAATTCTACTCCCGCTAAGTATAAAATAACTAATACACCAACAATCCAAATAAGAAAATTTAAAAGTCTAATGCCGACATTAATTGCTTCATTTTTGATTTTCTTCTCGCTGGCATCCATCTCCTTAAACTTTATATTAGCAATGACATTAAGAGTGGTGTAAAGAATAAATGTAATTAAAAAAGAGTAAATCATATTAAAGTAAGTGCCAAAGGTCTCTATACCTGAGAAATCATTGTAAACATAAAATGTCAACTCTACATTTATTATAATAAATATTGTCTCTAATGATTTTCTAATACTATTGAGAATATCTTTAGAATATTTTTTTAATGACTCTATTTTAGAGATGTTACTTTCAATTAAATCAAAAAGAACTTTACGGATTAAGTATATAACTAAAAAAAGTGCAAATATTATAGTTACTTTGGCTGCACTTAATCCATATGGAACTAAATACTCATTAATAATCTTGACACTATCCAGTTTATCAATAAAGAAGACTGTTTTCGAAGATGCAGGTTCACTATTAGCCTCAAGTGTAAACTGAAAAAACAGTACCAACAGTAAGTAGATTCTTTTCATTTTTTTTTAGATTCCCTCTGCTATCATAGCATCAGCAACTCTTTTAAAGCCCGCTATATTTGCACCGTCAACATAGTTTCCGGCAACTCCATAATCACTTGCAGTTAGAGATACTCTTTTACAGATTTGCTGCATCGTCATTTTTAGTCTCTCATCAACCTCCTCAAAACTCCACTTTGCCATCGCAGCATTTTGACTCATCTCAAACTCACTCACAGCAACTCCTCCTGCATTGGCAGCTTTCGCCGGTGCAAAACATATTTTATGAGATAAAAATGCATCTACTGCTTCTGGTGTTGAGGGCATATTTGCACCTTCTGTCACACTTACACATCCATTTGCAATTAAGTTCTGTGCATCTGTTTCTGTAAGCTCATTTTGAGTTGCACATGGAAATGCGGCATAACACTCAATATCCCATACGGCATGTCCTCCATCCGGATACTCCGACACAGGAATATATTTAGCTTCAGGATGGGCTTCTACATAACTCTCCAAAGAGACCCTTTTTTCTAATTTCAGCTCTTTTAATAGTTCTAGGTCAACCCCACGCGGATCATGAATTGTCCCTCTTGAATCTGTACATGTAACCGGGATAGCTCCTAGACTTAAAAGTTTTTCTATAGCATGCAAGGCCACATTTCCGGCACCGCTTACAGTACAGACCTTGCCTTGAAGCGGCTCTTTGTTTTCCATCTCAAGCATTGTTTGGGTAAAATAGACCGCTCCATAACCTGTTGCTTCGGGTCTCATCAAAGAGCCGCCGAACATAAAAGGCTTACCTGTTAAAACACCCTCATAAGTAGAGGTGATTTTTTTATACTCTCCAAAGAGATACCCTATCTCTCTTCCTCCAACTCCGATATCGCCGGCTGGAATGTCCATACGGGGTCCTATATATTTATGTAACTCTATCATAAATGCAGAACAGAACTTCATAACTTCGAAATCACTCTTACCCTTAGGATCAAAATCACTTCCACCCTTTCCTCCACCGATAGGCAGACCGGTAAGTGAATTTTTAAGAATCTGCTCAAATCCTAGAAACTTCAAGATACCCTCATTCACAGTGGGATGAAATCTTAGACCGCCCTTGTACGGTCCTAATGCATTGTTGAACTGAACTCTATAACCTGTATTTACCATAATATTTTGCTGATCATCCATCCACACTACTTTAAATTTAATAATTCTATCAGGGACAACGAGTCTCTCTAATATAGCATATTTCATATACTTTTCATCAGACTCCAGAAGTGGAGCAATGGAGCATATAACCTCCTCCATTGCTTGGTAGAAAACTTTGTCTTGAGCACAGTCACCAACCTCAAATTTCTTGATTTCATCTTCTGCTATTGACATTAACATTCCTTAATTAATTATTTGTTAGTTTAATATTTTAATAGTTTACAATAATATTGATTTAATAAAATAGTTTTTTTATAACTTATGTTAAAATTCTTAAAATCAAAGGATAAGCTATCACATACACGTTAATACATACCATTCATATCTTCTCAGTTTTCATCTATGGAGGTTTTTTATTTGTTGATATTCTCTTCTTATCAAAGATGAACAAAACTCTTAGTGATAAAGAGTATATAAAAGCAAGAGAAGCGATAATGATAGAGGTAAGAAAGGTTGTTCCCTACGCCCTAATGGTAGCAGTTGCAAGCGGATTGTACCTGATATCACAAATTTTTGGCAGAATTCAAGAGGACGGGATGTCACATTTTCAAATCCTACTAAGTATAAAAGCTTTTTTAGCTTCATGGCTTGGAATAAGAGGAGTAAATCAGAAATTATTTAAAATAGATCCTACTCTCTTTAAAAGTCACCTTTTCCCTTTTACTCTTCTTGTAATAATTATTTTACTCTCTCAATTAATCTATATTTAGGTTTATCATTTAGATAGAAACTTTAAGTAAAATAACAATAGACGGTTATTTTAAAAGTGATATTATTCAAATGAAGTTAGTCTTCAAAGGAGTCTGTAATGTTTCAAAACCTGAGTATTCATAAAAAAATGAACTATCTTGTAGCAATGGTGACAATGTCCGTGCTTATCGCTTCTATATCTATATTTTTTGCAATGAATCATATTGAATCAAAATATAATCATCTACATCGTAACTCTATGATTAGCAGTTTGACAACACTGAAAATAGAAAAAAACTTAAACTATATCAGCAGAACCTCTAGAGATATAATGCTGGGAGGCAATTATGACAAGAATATAGTAAAGCTTGATAATAGAACTGAAAGAATAAGAAAGCATTTTACTTCACTAGAGAATTTAATGGCTGAGGACAAGTCACTTAATATAGTACAAGAGGCAAAAAAAACTACTATGCTGTTTCTGGAGAACTCACTCAAAATGATGAAAACCCTGCACAGTGAAGATATAAAAAATAATAAAGATGGTATATATGAAATTTATAAAAATGACTTAACTCCATTTGCAAATGTCTCAAGAGCCTCCTTTGAAAAACTTGTAGATTTAAAAGCCGATGAACTTGATAAAGACTCCTCTAGTATTGCTTCTGAGATAAACTTTTTCAAGTATCTCGTTCTCGTTACAGGAGTAGTTGTAGGTGTTTTTGTATTAGTCATTGCAACGATTATCAGAAGGTCTATAATTGTTGGAATAAACGACTTTACATCTATGATTAGTCATGTTGCAAAAGGGGACTTTAGTCATAAGGCTAGCAAAACTGACAGTAGTACAGAACTCGGCATTATGGGACATCAGTTGTCTCAATTAATAGGTCACACCAAAAACCTTATAAATGAGATCAATATAACTATTACTGATGCAGCCAAAGGTATATTTACTCACAACATCTCATCAGAGGGGATGGATGGTGAGTTTGTCGATGCAGTAGATAATGTTCGAACAAGTATAGAGTTTATGAAAACTCAGAACAACAAGGCACAAAGAGATATTTTCAACTCTAAGATTAGTGTAAAAAGTGTAAATGTTTCCGAATCCCTACTATTAATCATATCTGATTTAGACGGAAACCTTAATGATTTAAAAACCATTACCTCTGCAACAAAAGAGGCTTCAGAACTGGCTACAAACTCCCGCAACGATATTACTGAAATCACCGGCGAATTAAATGCATTGAGCGAACAGGTTAATATAAACAACCATAGTATCTCTGAAATCACCACTAAAACGAATGAGATAACATCTGTTATTGAACTAATTACCGACATTGCCGACCAGACTAATCTACTTGCACTAAATGCAGCAATCGAAGCAGCACGAGCCGGAGAACATGGCAGAGGTTTTGCAGTTGTTGCTGATGAAGTTAGAAAACTCGCAGAGAGAACACATAGGGCAACCGGTGAAATCTCTGTATCTATAAAATCTTTACAACAAGATATGAATGAGATTCAAACAAGTTCAGATACTATGAAAAACACGGTAGAGGGATCTACAGAAAAAATCAACGGCTTTGAAAAGACTCTTGTCAATTTAAGTGATAACTCCTCAAAAATAGTTGACTACTCATATAAAATGGAGAATAGTGTATTTGTCGTGCTTGCAAAACTCGATCATATCCTCTATAAGTCTCGTGCTTACAACTCCATAATTTCTCTAAATAAGATTCTTCATTCAACAACAACTCATGAGTGTGAACTTGGTAAATGGTATGACAGTGAAGGTAAACGAAGATTCTCAGAGACTTCCTCATATGTAAAAATAGATGCTCCACATGCGCTAGTTCATGATTATGTAAATGAAAACCTCTCATTCTTAGAGGGTGATGCTAATGAGAATACACTTAAGAACTCCTCTAAAATTATAGATAATTTTGAAACAATGGAGAGTGCTTCTGAAGAGGTTTTTGCACTACTAGACACTATGCTCACAGAGGCAGTCTAAGAGCTCACCTACTCCCAATCTTCATATTTTGATTGGGCATGTTTATCCTTTTTATAACGTCTTGCATTCTTACTTTTATCTAGTTGGTTTGAACTGTAAAGAGTATCGTCTTTAATCTCCTCTATTGACTTATCTGACTCTTTATAGTTTATAATTTTAGTAACTAACTTCTGCAAATCTTGCAATTCACCTTTATATAGAGCTATCTCCTCTACTCTTTGCAAAACTTTAAGAGAGTTATTGATTTTTTTATCAAACCCCTCTTTTGTAGGCTCCGGAGTGTTTAGCAGGTAGGAGATAATACTGCTGTGAAACCTCTCCAGTGCTCTTATGTAACGAAGTCTATTTGCATTGTCTACTGCTTTTTGAGATGCCATTTAAATACCTAACATTATTTTTGTTATAATTATACATTAATTTAATATATGGAGAAAGTCTTGAAAAAAATAGTATTATCACTTTTAGTTTTATCAGTTTCACTTTTAGCAACAATTACAAATGAAGAGGCGTCACAGAGCCTTATTGACTCTAATATGCCTATTGTAGATATACGAACACCTAGTGAATGGAGGGAGACGGGTCTTTTAAAAAGAGCTATCCCTATTATGCTTTTTGATGAGAGAGGAAATTATAATCTTAGACTCTTTTTAAAGCAGTTAAACAGTGCGGTAGATACAAAAAAACAGTTTGCCATCATCTGCAGAACAGGAAGCAGGACAAAGATCTTAGCTGATTTCTTATCAAAAAAACTTCATTACAATGTTATAAACCTTAAGAGTGGCATGGTCTACGCAAAGTACAAACATCTGCCAATAGTTCCATATAAATAAGTTGTGGAGTTTATAAAATTTCTTTTTTACTTCACTACTAGAGTAATAGCTCTTTTTGCACTTATTGCCTTAGTAGTGTTTCTCCTTTGGGGACTGCTCTACATACTCTTTTTGCAAAAGTCATAACAGCTCCCTTAGAGCTAAGTTTAACTATTTTCTTTAACACCCTCTAGAGGTTTAATCCCATTAACCATAGCATAAAGCGTTGGTAGATAAAGCAGGTTTAAAACTGTTCCCCAGATCAGACCAAATCCTATGGATATAGCTATTGGCTGTAGAATAACTGCCTGTCCGGTCGCATAAAAAATCAGAGTAAACAGCCCCAAAAATGTTGTTATTGAAGTAATGATAATTGGACGAAGTCTAAGTTTTGCTCTTTGAAAAAACTCTTCTGATTTATGAGTTCCATGCAAAAAGTCCAGCATTATAATTCCATCATTTATTACAACACCTGATAAACCCAAAATTCCTATAACAGAAGGCATTGATAGATTGATACCTAAAAGCTTGTGTCCAAGAAGCGCACCTAAAATAGATAAAGGAATAACACTCATAACCATAAGAGCATATTTTATTTTTGAGAAGATAAGCAGTAGTGTTAAGAATATCAAAAACATAGCTAAGACAAGTGCTTTTTTCATATCATCTTTTAACTGCTTGCTTTTCTCCTTTTCTCCTAGAAGGTTAACTTCTATCCCTGAACTTGAAATCTCATCTATAGTCGGTTGAAGTTTATCCAAAACCTCTTGTGGAGTGATATGTCTCTTATCTACATTGGCATATACTGTCTTGACTATACTTCCATTTAATTTATTAATCTTCTCATAATCTCTAATTTCTACAATATTTGCTATCTCTGTCAGTTTTACATATCTTCCATCATTAAGAGCAACATTAAAATCTAAAAGCGTCTGTGTCCTGTCTTTAAAACTATCTTGGGTTTTTATCTCCATTACACCTCTCTCATTAAAGGTAGTACCTTGTCGCTTCTCTAAAAAATAAGCACTTAATACCTTCGCTATAGATGCTTCACTCAGTCCCAAGCTCTCTCCATAAGAGTTTATTTTAAGTTTATACTCCATTTTTCCATACTGAATATTATCACTATAGTTTTTTATACCATCTATTTTAGACAAATCCTCTTCTAATTTTTTTATTCCATTTTGTAGTGATTGGTCATTGCTTCCTGAGAGGTTAATCTGTATGTCACTACGAATAAGACCCGGTTTATCTTCCATAGCACCAAGCTCTATCATATTATATTTATCTTTATATGGACTAATTATCTCTTTTACACGAGGGGAGAGCTCAAAAGTCTGACGTTTACGTATTTTTTCAGGGTCATCAAAATCTACACCCTCTTTGAGAAAACTAAAGTTTAAAATCGGATTTATATATCTGTTTATCCAGTTAGTCTCTTCTCTATCGTACAACTCCATTGTAATCATAAAGACACTGTTATTTCTCTGTGTCTCTCCAGATAAACTTCGTCTATAACCAATAACTGAAGATATTGATTTAAGTGAAAACTCATCCGAATACTCCATCATCTTGGCTTCGATCTCTCTTGATATATTGTATGTATCCTCTAGAGGAGTGTTTATGTCAAGCTTTCCTGAAATATAGATGTAGTTGCCATCAAAATTTGGAAAAAACTGAAATTTCATAGACTTCGCCGTCATTACCGTAGCTATAGGGATAAGAATCAAGAACATAAGTACAAATATCTTTTTGTACCTGATTAAAAAAGAGAGAGTTTTTCCATAAAGATTCCTAAAAGGCTTCCAATCTATAAGATTATTACTTTTACGTAAAAACTCTTGTGCGTGAAGCGGCAAAAACAGAAAACTCTCCAAAAGTGAACCAATCAGAATCATTACCACAGTAATCGGAATCAATATTATAAAAAGAGCTATCTCTCCATGCATTAAAAAAATTGGTAAAAAGGCAACTATCGTGGAGACAGTTGCCAAAGTAACAGGCAGCAGCACCTCTTTAAGACCGGCTATTGCAGCATCATAATTATTCATTCCCTCATCTATATATCTTTGGATATTCTCACTGACAACTATTGCATCATCTACAACTATTCCAATTACAATCAATGCTCCAAGCAGGGAGACAATATTTATAGAGTAACCCATATAGTAGATAAACAACAATCCTATAATAAAAGAAAACGGAATTCCAAGCGCTACAATTATTGCAATTCTTAAATTTATCAAAATAGACATAGACAAAAAAACTAATATTAGTCCCAACATTAGATTTGAGATTATTGTATTTAATCTATTTTCTACAGGCTTAGATGTATCTTGATAGAAATAAAACTCTACTCTATCATAGTTTTTTTCTATTTTTTTAACATACTCTCTTAATTTTTTTGAGAGTTCTATCGAGTCTCCTCTGTCACCTTTAGATATTTTGAGAGTAATAGTTGGATTATTGTTAAATGTTGCAAGTGTATCAGTTTGAGGATACTCAACTTTAACCTCTGCTATATCACCGAGTTTAATATATCTGCCATCTATATTTAAGATACTCTCCTCCCACTCCTCTTCACTCGATTTACCGTTTACAGTAGATATATATACAAAATTTCCTCTCTGTTCTATATCTCCTATTGGGAAGATATATGAAAGGTTGGCAATAGCCTTTTGTACACTGGAGTGTTCAAGATTATATGCTAACACACTCTCTGAATCTATCCTTATGGACACCTCCTCTTTTGAGTCACCGCGGATTAGAACCTCACTGATATCCTTTATTTTAGAGAGTTTAGATTTTATATCTTTTGCTATAACGGTAAGTTCACCATGTGAAAGTTTATCTGAGGAGAGAGAGAGTTTTATAAGAGGTCTACTTTTATCCAAAAGTTTAGCAATCGGCTCATTCATATCTGATGGCAAGTATTGTCTCGTTGTAGCGATAGAGTCTTTTACACGAGAGAGAGTGTTTACTTTATCAACGCTTTTATTAAGTGTTAATATTATCGCAAATGCTCCGGGAGTAATTGTCGTCTCTGTTTTATCTATGCCATTAATATTACTAAGTTCATCCTCAATATCACGAACAGCCATCTTATCCATGACAGAAGCACTTGTACCGCTGTATGAACCTGAAACACTTATCTTATCGAGTTCAACATTAGGAAAAATCTCTTTTGGAATATTTGAATAGGCAGAATATCCCATATATGCTAAGAAGAGTAATAGCATGTAATTTAGTCTTTTATTCTTTATAAAATACTCTATAAAACTACTCATTTATATATATCCACACTATATAGTTTCATAATCAATTTCCTACAGAAGTGATTTTATCACGTTGCTGACACCTTGGTGCAGATTGTAGTTAGAGATTGGAAAATCTAGGTTCTCATTCTCAAGATTAACGCTGTACCTTGAGAGATAATCTCCTAATACTTCTATCTCTATACTTCTATAGTTTTTACATACAGACTCATCAAGCTTAGTTCTGAGCAACTCTCCTACTGCATTTGATTTTTGAATTGTAAATGCCAAGGTTTTTAGACTTACAAAATCACTCCAGTTCAAAAAAAGTTCAGGGGTGAGTTCACTCTGAGCTTTACCTTCAGGATTAAAAAGCATACCTGACTCTCTTAAAGGAATTAATATACTCAAAATTGCTTCACTAAATGGTACTACTTTATCACTCCAAAAAGAGGACTCATTTCTTCTGTTTAACTCAGCTTCTAAAGTTTCTAAAATTTTTTCTATATCTGCACTTCTAAATAGTTCATAACTCTCTTGATTCATTTAAAATTCTCTTTTATAATTATATTTGTACTATTATAGAATCTTTTTAGTATAATTTTGCTTTTACACTGGAGATTCATTTTGAAGTTTAATAAAAGTTTTATAACAAACATAACGGCAGTAATACTAATATCTTTGTCCTATATAAGCGAGAGTGAGTTTAGTTCACTTCTATTTTACACAGGTATGTTCGCTCTCTCAGGTGCACTAACCAATCAACTAGCTATTCATATGCTGTTTGAGAAGGTGCCGTTTCTTTATGGTTCAGGGGTAATTCCTTCAAGGTTTGAAGCTTTTAAAGAGTCAATTAAGAACCTTATGATGAGTCAATTTTTCACTCAAGAGCAGTTGGACAACTTCTTTAAAAATGAAGAAAAAAAAATAGAGCTAGCGCCTATTATTGAAGAGACAGACTTCAGCCCGGCATTTGACGCTCTTAGCAGAACTGTTATGGAGTCATCTTTTGGCGGTATGCTTGGAATGTTTGGCGGGGAGAGTGCTCTAGACGCACTTCGTGAGCCATTCTCTTTTAAGATGAAAAATGCAGTTGTTAAAATCGTAAATAGTGAAGCATTTAACAAGACTTTACAAAATCATATGCAAAACTCATCTCTAAGCAGTGATATGATTGACTCAATTGAAGATGTAATAGATGCAAGACTAGATGAACTGACTCCGCTTATGGTTAAAGAGATGGTACAAAAACTAATCAAAGAGCATCTATCTTGGCTCGTAGTCTGGGGTGGAGTCTTTGGTGGACTAATAGGTTTAATAAGCTCCTATATATTTTAATAACCTCTGCGCAGAGTTAAGCTTGAGATAAAACCTCTATAGTTACATCAGCTACTTCTATAGTCTCGCCGCCACGAATTTTAGCTCTTTTTCTTAACTCGACCTCACCATTTCTTTTTACATACCCATCAGATATAATCATTTTTCCCTCTGCTCCACTATCAACTAAATCTAAAACTTTTAGAAGTTTAAAAAGCTCAATGTAATCATCTTTTAACTCATATCTCATACTATTTTCCTTTTATCAATGTAATCATATCAAATTAATTAGCTACTTTTTTAAAGCATGTTTTAAATTTTATGGTAGTAGAATGGATACCATGAATGTAGGCACAAACAGTTTAATAGATATCGGCTCAAACTACTCCATAAAGCTCAATGAGAGGGAGGTTTTAGTTTATGATGATGATCCACTTAGAAAAAAAAGCAAATCTGATGAGAAAAAACTAGAACAAGATCAAAAAAAAGAGCTTGAAAAATCAAAACCCGATAACGAACTTACTCAAGATGAGAAGAGATTGGTTCAAGACCTTCAATCAAGGGATACGGAAGTTCGTGCACATGAGTCAGCTCATCAATCCGGCGGTGCTGCTACTGGTAGCGCTTCATTCACATACCAGCAGGGTCCAGATGGAAAGATGTATGCAATCGGCGGTGAAGTCAGTGTCTCCATGCGCAGCGGTTCCACGCCTGAAGAGACAATAGCAAACGCTCAAGCGGTTATAGCGTCGGCTATGGCACCCTCTGATCCAAGCGCACAAGATTTTGCAGTAGCTTCAAGTGCAAGAGTTATGATGATAAAAGCACAGCAGCAAAAGACAAAAGAGATGCAAGAAGAGATGCTCGGCAAAGAGACTTATAAAAATGAGTCAGACAAAAGCAATAACGAAGAGTTTAATAAAACAAACGGCATCGACATCCCGGCATAGCAGCAGCATTAAAAAACTTCATATATAGCTCTTAAGCATCTGTGTTTAATATTGAAAATCCCAAATCATATATAGCCTTATCTACCAACTCTATAGATTTAGCCATAGTCTCTTGAGAAATATCTGGAAGCTCTCCTCCCCACATTGCTTCAGCCTCTTTAAAACCTTGAATCATCCCTTCACGACCTGCACGAAGTCTATCTTCATCCCCACCTGCACCATTAATAACAAAATCAGCAATACGACTAGAAGTTTTATTTACTCCAAAGAATCCATCTTCACTAACTAAGGCTGCTGCTTCCTCTTTTGATAACGAGGCAATAGCCTTGCCATCATAACCAATGCCTTTTAAAAAACTTTGAAACTCCTCATACTGCTGAGCAAACTTATCATCAGAACCCAAAACAGCACCCTGCACAGAGGTTGAGTTAAAAGCCATACTATTGGCATTTTCTTGAATCTGCTCTTTTATCTCTTTCACATCATCTTTCGATATCTTTTGAGTAAAAAGAGGCTTAATAGCTGATATTTTATTCGTAGAGTCTAAAACACTCATATTTGATGAAACATCCATGATAAATCCCTCCAATCTATCTCTATCCTTAATGGTATAGTATACCCCTTTTTATATTACTACTAACATCAATATTTAATTTAGTTTATAAATTTTTATATTTATTTCAGAAATTTAAAAATTTTAGTTATAATACTTTCGATGAGAGATTTGAGTGCGAGTTCATCTATAGTATATTCTGCTAGACAAACGACTCTCTATATTTTGACTCCTCTTCTAAAAGAAGTGAATTTTTACCAAAGAGGTACTACAACATGGCAGAATTGCTAGACGGATCAGTTAAATGGTTCAATGAAGAAAAAGGTTATGGTTTTATTCAACAAGACAATGGTGGGAGTGATATATTTGTTCACTTTCGTCAAGTAAACAACACTGGCTCAGGTCGTGTTTCTTTGGCCGAAGGTCAAAGAGTAACTTTTGAAGTTGGCGAAGGTCAAAAAGGTCCTCAAGCTGAGAATGTAACTCCTCTATAGGGTGTTTACTTTGCTGGTCGTCTTTGATGTCCAGCAAACTTTTATTTTTAATCTACATACTACATTTTAACAATTCACAAACCTTTTAAATATAAAAATGAGCTGTAATCAAATATGGAAACTATAATGAACTGCATTTGCGGAAATAACAAAACTTATGATGAATGCTGTGGAGCAATAATAAATTCTAAGAAGAGAGCATCAACACCTGAAGAGTTGATGAGAAGCCGTTATAGTGCTTATGTTAACGGTGATGGCAGATACTTAGTTTCTAGCACTATAAAAGACAATCAACATGTCGACGATGCTGAGCTTATTGAGGAGTTCAGTAACTCAGTTGAGTGGTTAAAGCTTAATATATTAGATAGTACAGATACACAGGTTGAGTTTAAAGCATACTACAGAGAAGGCAGCTCTATTAAACTCCTGCATGAAAGAAGTAATTTCATTTTAGAAAATGGCATATGGATGTATGTTGATGGGGAACTATTCAACTCAAAAGTCCAAAGAAACGAGGATTGTCCCTGTGGAAGTGGCAAAAAATATAAAAAATGTTGCGCTTAAACACTTTTTAAAAATACAAAACTCTTTTTAGTAAAACCATTTTTTTCATAAAATTCATGTGCTTTTTCTCTTTGAAAGGCTGAAGATAAAACTATATTTTCACACATTGCCATCTTTGCGTAGTCTTTTAGATAATCAAGCATCATCTTGCCATACTTTTTATTTCTAAAACTCTCATCAGTCACCAACTCATACACAAAGAGATGTCTTTTATGATATAGGTTAGTTTCAACGCTGACTCCGGCGTAAGTTATCAGCCTCTCTCCCTCCATGATTCCAAGCATCTTATAATCCATAGCTCTCATATCATATATCAAATCCTCAAACTCTTTATATGAGAGGGATGTACGAAGCTGTGAGACCACTTCATATGCTGTTAATAGTTCTTTTAAATCTAATTCTCTTATTTGCATGTGAGCATTTTATACTAAATTTGTTACAATTCGCATAAATATATTTTGAATATAGGGGAATTTTTTAATGGCTACTAAAAACTTTGAAGTAATTATAGTTGGGGCAGGTGTTTCCGGAACAGCACTAGCATATGAACTTGCAAGATACACCGATATTAACTCTATTGGAATTATTGAGAAATATGGGGATATCGCAACCTTAAACTCAAGTGGGACAAGCAACTCTCAAACTATACATGTTGGAGATATTGAAACCAACTATACCTTAGAAAAAGCGAGCATTACAAAACGCACGGCAAAGATGGTCGAGAAGTACTGTTTGCAACACAATTATCAAAATAAGATTATATTTTCACACCAAAAGATGGCTTTAGGGGTTGGAGAAAAAGAGGTTGAATTTTTACTTCACCGCTATGAAGAGTTTTCTGAACTATTCCCATATCTGGAGGTATGGAGCAAAGAGAGATTAAAAGAGCTGGAGCCTCGCGTTATTTTTGATGAAAACGGATATGAGAGACCTGAAAAAGTGGTAGGAATCGGAACTAAGGATCAGTGGACAACGGTTGATTTTGGTAAGATGTCAAAATCATTTATTGACAATGCTAAAAAAGAGCAAGATACCGAAGTAGAACTATTTTTAAATACTCAGGTTTTAGATATACAAAAGAGCAAAAAGCGCGGTTATATAGTTAAAACTGAGAATGAGACTTATTACGCAGATTTTGTTGTTGTGGATGCCGGGGCACACTCTCTATTCTTGGCACATAAGATGGGCTTTGGACTAGAGCTTGGTTGTCTACCGGTAGCCGGTAGCTTTTACATGACTAATCAAAAACTCCTAAACGGCAAGGTTTATATGATTCAAAACCCTAAACTGCCATTTGCAGCTCTTCATGGTGATCCTGATGTACTGGCTGAAGGCAACACTCGCTTTGGACCGACTGCTCTAATACTGCCAAAATTAGAACGTTACAAGAGTGGTACATATATGGACTTTTGGAAAACACTTCGTTTTGACTCAAAAATTGCCTCAGCCTTGTGGAAACTGCTTAAAGAGAGTGATATTAGAAATTATATCTTCAGGAACTTCCTTTTTGAAATTCCATTTTTCAACAAATATCTCTTCTTAAAAGATGCTCGAAAAATTGTTCCCGGTCTTAAACTTGATGAGTTTAGTTATGCTAATGGATTTGGCGGTGTTCGTCCACAAGTGCTGGATAAAGATAAACAAAAACTTATGCTGGGTGAAGCATCTATATTTACAGGAGAGGGTCTAATATTCAATATGACTCCATCTCCTGGTGCAACTTCCTGCCTTGGAAATGCAGAGAGAGATTTAAAATATATTGTTAAATACCTTGGTAAAAACTTTAATCAGGAGAGATTTAACGATGAGTTAACCGAAGGCGAATATTGTGTACTTCCAGAGCCGATAGCATCACAAAAAGCAATCGTAAACCTTATTCGTGCCGAAATTGAGAGAACACATGAAAAATATTTCAAAGATATGCAACAGGGTAAACCAGATGATGATTTTTGGGATAAACCACATAGTAAAATCTAAGTTATACCTATGATTAAATCAAGTTTTAAACTACTCTTGGCTATAATCGCGAAAATATAATAGGTACACTCATCCACTATCTTGCCAAAAGGCATAATTTTAGTGCCTGAATACTATTTTAGTAGTACAAGATCTAATAGCAGGAAAACAATCATGGTAAATGTAAACAACTTAATTATGCGCTTTGGAAATAGAGTTCTATTTCAAGATATAAACCTTAAATTAGACCGCCATAAAAGATATGGTCTTATTGGTGCCAACGGTGCCGGAAAAACTACTTTTTTAAAAATTCTCTCTGGTCAGATAGATGAATATGAGGGTGATATCAATATAGAAAATGGTCTAAAAGTCGGTGTTTTAGGACAAAATCAGTTTGCCTTTGAAGAGTTCACGATTTCTGATGCGGTTCTTTACGGTAATAGAAGACTATATGATGCTATCAAAGAGAAAGAAGAGCTATATATGACAGGTGACTTCGAAGATGACGCAGTTAACAACCGTTTAGCTGAACTAGAAGTTATCTCTGTTGAAGAGGATCCTACTTACGAGTATGATGTTAATATTGCAAAAATACTTGAAAATGTCGGCATACCGGCAGAGCAACACAGTAACCTAATGAGCACACTCGATAGTGCTGATAAATTCAAAGTTTTACTAGCACAGGTTTTATACCCAAAACCAGATGTACTCTTCCTTGATGAGCCTACAAATAATCTAGATATTGAGACTATTAGCTGGTTAGAGCATGAATTGCAGCGCCATGAAGGCACTATGGTTGTTATCTCTCACGATAGACACTTTTTAAATGCTGTTGTAACGAATATACTTGATGTTGACTATCAAAAAATCCGTGAGTTCACCGGTACCTACGATGACTGGTATATTGCTGCAAATGTAATTGCAAAACAGAATGAACTTGATAATGCTAAAAAAGAGAAGGAGAAAGAGCAGTTAGAAGCTTTTGTCCGCCGTTTCAGCGCAAATGCTTCCAAAGCAAAACAGGCTACTTCAAGACAAAAACAACTTGATAAGCTAGTGATTGAAGATATTAAACCTTCATCTCGCCGTGATCCAAGTATTGTTTTTAAAGCAAAAAGAGTTATGGGTGATGAGGCTCTGAATCTAGTTGGTATCAATCACACATATTCTGATGGAAATGAAGTTTTAAAAGATATAAGCCTAAAGTTTGATCCAGATGAAAAAGTTGCACTCATCGGACCAAACGGTGCTGGTAAAACAACTCTGCTTAAAATCATAATGGAAGAGATGAAGCCCACTTCCGGAGAGGTTCACTGGGGTGCTACAATTGAGAACTCATACTTCCCACAAGACACAGCAGATATAATCGAGGGAGAAGGTACACTATACGACTGGCTAAGAGCTTTTGATCCTAAACGTGATATTGCCGAGATACGTAACTGTCTTGGACGTATGCTTTTTAATGGTGAACAGCAAGAGAAGTCTGTAGTTAGCATCTCAGGTGGTGAAAAACATAGAATGATGCTCTCAAAAATGATGCTGGAGGGTGGAAACTTTTTAGTTTTGGATGAGCCTTCAAACCACCTTGACCTTGAGGCTATTGTTGCACTGGGAGAGGCTCTATTGGAGTTTAAAGGAAATGTTATCTGTGTATCTCATGACCGTGAGTTGCTTGATGCTTTTGCCAGCCGCATAATCGAAATTCATGCTGATGGGTCTATAACAGATTTTAAAGGCTCTTACGAAGAGTATGCACAGACCAAAGAAAACGCAAGTTAGCGAAACTTTAACTAGAAATAATTCACCTATTTCTAGCGTCGCTCTTTAAAGCAGCAGTAATTCAGTTTAATCTTGATAGTGTTTAGACCGGACGATAAGGATAATAACAAGATGCAAAAATATAAAAACTTTATTGGTCTGGGAATTGCAGGCAACTTTGCTCTTCACCTGGCTCAAGCCGGCGAACTTGAAGAGTTTAAAGATATTATAACAGCAGATGAAGCAGCTCCAAAAGGGATGTTTCCTTTTTATCTTCCTAAACCTGTACCAGAAGCTAAAGAAATTTTAACCAGCTACCCTCTTTCAAGCAGAACTATTAAACTTCCCTCTAAAGAGCAAAATATTCAAGCGGAGCCGGAAGTTGGTTTGAGATGTCAACTAGAGTATACAGACAACAGACTATCTCGCATTATACCTACTCATTTTGGTGCTTACAATGATTGCTCTATCCGTGTAGCCGGTGCGAATAAGATTAGTGATAAAAAAAACTGGGGCGAAGCATCTAAAGGCATAAGCGAAAACTTGATAGCCATTGATAAGTTTAGCGATGGCGGAGTTATGGACAACTACTCAATCTGTAGTTTTTTACGTCGCGACGAGGAAATCAATGCTTATGGCGAAGATGTTGAGCTAAACGGCTACAGCTATTTTTATGAAAAACTGCTTGATTGGATGACTAATCAAATAAACACTCAAAAGGACTTTGGTCCACTTGAACCACTAAGTGAATATATATCTACATGCCAATACCCAAAAGAGGCAATTATCAGTATTGGGGCAACTAGATATACACCTTATGGCGAAAACACATTTTTAAAACCCGGTGATGAAGTAATCATTATTGTTTATAATGCAAAAAATATCACTTATGACGATATAGTTAAGAGTGTTAAAAATAACTCATACGATGAAGATGTCATGAGTCTATTAGCACAAAAAGTACTTTAGTCATGAAAACCGGGATATATGAGCACTATAAAGGTAATCGATATGAAGTTATCGATACACTTAGAGATAGCGAGAGCGAAGAACTTATGGTTCTTTATCGTGCTATGTACGGCGATGAAGGGCTTTGGGTTAGACCATACACCATGTTTTTTCAAGAGCTTGAAGTAGATGGGAAAACCTTTCCTCGCTTTAAATATATTGGAATCAAATGACTAAAAGGGTAATGGACATACTATGAGTAGAGGTACAAAACTAGACCTTTTTATCGGTGCAGAGATTGATGAGGGCTGGGCAGAAGTCAAGTCTCCAAGAAAAACAAGCGTATCTGACGAACTCTTAGAGCCATCTAAGCACTTTTTAGTTTTTAAAAAAGAGAAACGTCGTGGCAAGAGTGTAACTCTTGTTGGAGAGTTTCATCTTCAGCCAAATGATTCATCAGCGACACTTAAGGCTTTAAAAAAGAAGCTTGGGTGCGGAGGCAGCTTTAAGGATGGATGGATGGAGTTTCAGGGAGAGCTAAAAGATAAAATCAGACCCCTTCTCTTAGAGAATGGGTTTAGGTTTAAAAATGGACATTAGTCCTTTATATTGGAACAATTATGTATAGATTCACCTGTGATAAAATATCAAAAATAAGCAACTACAAATATATAATCAATATAACTATTGTAATTATTGTTACAACAGCAACTATCGTTACATATACTCAATATAAAAGTTTGAGACTGCAACAGGCAGAATCAGAAATCTCAAAATCTTCTCTAAAAAATATTAAAAATATACATCTTTTTATTAACTCACTACAAAAAGAGCGAGCTCTATCTACTATAAGTTTTACAAAAAACAACCAAAAAAATCATGAAGCTCTTATAAACCAGCGTAAAGAGACAAAAAAGCTTATAGATGATACTAAAATCACAACGCACTATAAAGTATCGTTAAATTTACAAAGAGCCAAAATAATAGAAAACATTGATAGTTTAAAATATAATCAATATGATATTTTTAACAACTACACAAATTTAATTCAGAACTTGCTTCATATACAATATGAGCAAATATTACATCTAAATCATAGTTACATCAGACATAAGTTGTTTTTTAACACTGAGCTATCTATGTTACAAGAGATAATTAGTCAATTACGAACAAAAATTATAGCAATACTTGAATCAGAAGATATAACGCAAGAAAGTCTATCAGAAATAATCTACCTAAAGATATCTCTTGATAGTCACTTAAACGATTTACACTTAAGTGATGAATACAAAACAAAATATACACATATAAATGAAATTCTAAACAACGAGATAATCAAGCAAACACTAGAAATTATTAATCAGATTGCGACTAAATCAACACTGAATGAGCTAAATTTAAGCACTTCACAATGGTTTATTATATCTACCGGTGCAATAGACAAACTTATCGAGTTTACAAATATAGATTTAAAGAAGATATACATAGATAATCTTAAAATTGACGAGCATACTGACCTAAACTTTATGGTGCACATTTTTTTATGGCTAATTGGATTCACAAGCTTAATTATTCTCTTTATCACCTCTTATAAAAAAGCCAATGAACTAAAACAACAACATGATCTTTTAATGAACTATAAAAAAGCTGTTGACTATAGAACAATCATATCAAAAACAGATAAGAGAGGTATTATTACCTATGTAAATGATGCTTTTTGCAAAATCTCCGGTTACTCCGAGGAGGAGCTTTTAAATAAAAATCATAATATTGTAAGACACACTGATATGAGTCCTGAAGCTTTTAAAGAGATGTGGCAGCTGCTTAAGCAGGGTAAAACTTGGGAAGGTAGAATTAAAAATAGAAAAAAAGATGGCAGTTTCTATTGGGTAGATGCAACTGTGAGTGCAATTTTTGATAATAAAAATGAAATAATAGGCTATATTGCAATGCGCCATGACATAACTGATATAGTGCTATTAAATGAGGAGCTTATCAAGGTACAGAATAAGTTAAAAGAGCAGACAATTCGCGACCCATTAACAAACCTGTATAATAGAAGATATCTTCAAGATATAGCTCAAGATCTAATTAATATTGCCAAGAGAGATAAAACTCCTCTGAGCATAATAATTCTTGATATAGATAAGTTTAAAAATATAAATGACTCTTACGGACATGCTATAGGAGATGATGTAATAGTCTTGCTCTCACTAATTCTAAAAAAACAGACTCGTTTAAGTGATGTAGTAGCAAGGATTGGCGGAGAAGAGTTTATAATACTACTCCCAAATACAAATATAGATGGAGCACTTACAATTGCAAATCTGCTTCGAGAAACGGTTGAAAATGAATCCGTCGAAGTTGATGGAGGCAAGAATATAAACTTTACTATAAGTTTAGGAGTCGACAGCATTGATTCTAATAGTGATAAAAACATTGATGGACCAATGCAAAGAGCAGACAGGGCTTTATACAGCGCCAAGGACAGTGGCAGAAACACAGTAGTCTGTTTTAAGCACTAATATTGTTTATAGCCTTAGTTGTTGCTTCACTTACATTTGTAGTTATATTATATCTGTCCCTTCCGCTCTCTTTTGCTTTGTAGAGCATCTCATCTGCACGGGTTATCAATATCTCCTCTTTAAGTGCTTCATCAGCTATGCAGCAGGCAACACCAATAGAAATAGTTACAAAATCATTGACTTTAGAGTTTTCGTGTTTAATCTCACGAGCTCTCACAAAATCACAAATATTACGAGCTATTATCGCACTATTTGACTCTCCAGTCTCGGTGAGCAGTATTCCAAACTCTTCACCACCTAGTCTAAATACAAAGTCACCAGGACGTTTAAGTGCATCTTTTAAAACTTTCGCAACACTTTTAAGTGCGAAGTCTCCCTCTATATGCCCATAGGTATCATTATATTGTTTAAAGTAGTCAATATCTATCATCATAAATGTTATATAGCTATGTGTCCTTTTTGCTCTCTTTAGCTCTCTGTCATATATAAGATTAAAATATCTTCTATTATATAGGCCGGTCAAAGAGTCTGTATATGAAACATTCTCAAGTTTTTTATTTGCTCTTTTTAATTTCTTTGTAGTTATCTCTAGTGCAGTTTGATCATTTTGAATACTTTTAAAAACGTAGTATGAGATAATCATAACCCCAAAAATCACCATAATTAAAATAGACCCCACCTCCAAAAGTATAGAGTCATAGACCTTTAAAAAGTTTTTTCTCTCATATTTAGCAACCTTCACCTCATAAGTAATTAATTTATTTACTATTTGATGAATATGTGAGATCTTTTTTTCAAAATTACTAATTGAGAGATCTTTTATATCATAACCATCCTCAACAGATTTTAAAATATTTGTAAAATATCTGTTTGTAGCTTTTATTTCTGCTGCTGTGTACTCTATATATTGGAGTTCCTCATCTCTTTTAAAATGAACTTCATAATTTTTCCACTCTTTTTCTATTCGACTTATCGCATTTTTTATCTGTGATTCTACTTCACTTTTACTTATTTCAGAGTTGTTCGCCTTATATATAGTATTAGCTAAATTTCCATGATATGTCTGAAGAATGGTATTGAGTTCGGTAACTGGCACTAGTGAGCCAAAATAGAGAGAGTCTAAATTATTTTTCATAGAGTTGAGGTTTATTGCACCCATTATACCAATGACAACAAGACCTATAGTTATAATAATAAAAATAAAGAAAAGTTTACTTTTTAACTTTAATGCCTCTATAAAATTCATTAGACCCCCCCTCTCTAAAAATCTCTTAACTTAAGCAAACACTATGCCAAATATAAATACTCTCTTATTCAAGAGTATAGATTTATGATAAAATACATTATGCCTAAGATTAGTAAAAAACCAGTATTGGTAACAGACAGCTTTATAGAAGTAAAACAACAGTTATGAATGAGAAGTTATATTACATAAAACAGCTATCTTTTTTTGACTCACTTAATAGTGAAAACTTGGATATAGTCAACTCAATCTCAAAAATATCATCATATCCTAAAAACTCTATTTTATACTATGAGAACGATACTAACAACAAGGTCTTTTTTTTAGTATCCGGCCTTTTAAAAGTATATAAAATAGATAAGTTTGAAAATGAAATTTTCCTATATCACATATATAAGGACTCTCTTATATCCGAGCTTACAACAATAGACGACAATATTATACACTGTTTTTCAAATGCAGAGTTTATGGAAGATAGTATCGTATTAGAAGTTGATTTTTCAGAACTTAAAAATCAATTCTTATCTAAAAACATACTAAATAATGAGTTTATAAATGAGATACTTCAAAAAACGCAACAACTTCACTGTGTTGTAAACAGAGAGCTTGTTTTTGATGCAACGGCAAAAGTTGCTTATACTCTATGTGATGATTTAGATATGTTTAACGCACTAAAAAGACATGAGGTATCCTTTATGCTGCATATCCAACCCGAGACACTATCTAGAGTTTTAAAGAAGTTAAAAAGAAGCTCTATCATAGATATAGAAAACTCAGATGTTGTAATATTAAACAGAGGGTTACTCCAAAATTTATATATGAATGGATAAATTATGAAAAAGCCAAATAAAATTAGCACAAAGATTAAATTAATAGGTGCTCTGCTGATACTCTTAATGAGTCTTGTAATTGGGACAACAATATACTTAAACCAACAAAATGTTAAAGATGCGCTTATTATAAATATAGCAGGTAAGCAGAGAATGTTAACTCAAAAAATAGCAAAAAATATTTTTTATACATACTATAACTCTACAGAAGATTTCCAAGAGTTAGACTCTGCATGTGATGAGTTTATAAAAGGTTTAAGCACATTAAAAGCTGGAGATAAAGATAGTGGAATATCACCCGTACCCACTTATCAAATATCGACTACACTGATGGAGATAGAGAGTGAATGGATAAGATTTTATGAAGATATTAAAAACTTTAAACTTCTCACAAAGTCACTGCCTGAGAAAAAAAATGAGTTAAAAAAGATAGTTGATTCAATATATAATAACAATACAATACTTCTATATGATGTGGACAAGCTTGTAACTATGTATACAGAGCATAGTGAAGATAAGACAAACTTCATAAAAAGCTTTCAATACCTATCAGGGGCTATACTTTTTTTACTCTATATATATTCACTTATGCAACTAAAATCGATAGAGGCTAATGTCAGTTCCTTCATGATGTACTCTAAAATGTTAATGAATAATCAAGATATGTCAAACCTTACTCCATTAAAACTAGAAGCTGAAAGTGAAAGTGAAATTATTGAAGTAAGCGATACAATAAACGGCTTTATCAAAAAAATAAATTCTGCTATGGATTACTCTGACGAAGCACTTAATCAATCTAAAAAAGCCTCATCTAAGCTTGAGGAGTTGACTGATGAATTTGATATTATATTAGATGAGCTAAAAGATAAGGCATCAGCTTCAAAGCATCTAAATAACAGTGAAGATATAGTTATTGAATCTACTGAAGAGTTGATTAACTCAACAAAAAGACTCTCAAACCTAAAAAAAGAGCTAGAGAAGCTAAGAAGAGATTGTCAAGAGATAAAACAGTAAAAGTATCCTCTTTAAGTGCTACTTATATCCACACTTTTTATAAATAAAATAAAACTTAATAATATTCCCTAGACTCTTGACATAAGTCAAAGATTTAAAACTACTCAAAGTGATACTATCTATATTGTTAATGGACACCTTAACAAAAGATCGAGATAAAATAGTTTTATACTATTAGATTTTAAAATTATCAAACAGGAGAAGATATGTCACTTTCTAGAAGAGAATTTCTTAAAAGTTCAGCAGCAGCATCTGCAGCAGCGGCAGTTGGAATGAGTGTTCCGGCAGAGCTAGAAGCACGTGCGAGTCAAGCTGAGGGAGACTGGAGATGGGACAAGGCAGCTTGTCGTTTTTGTGGTACTGGTTGTGGTATTATGATGGCAACCAAAAATGGTAAAATCGTTGCTGTAAAAGGGGATCCGGCAGCACCGGTAAACAGAGGTCTAAACTGTATTAAGGGTTATTTTAACGCTAAGATTATGTATGGAGCAGATAGACTCACACAACCACTGCTTAGAGTTGGTGCGGATGGCAAGTTTGACAAAAAAGGTAAATTTGTTCCAGTATCATGGGAGAGAGCTTATGATGAGATGGAAGTCAACATCAGAAAAGCACTAAAACATGGCGGACCTGAATCTGTTGCGGTATTTGCATCCGGTCAATACACTATTCAAGAGGGTTATGCGGCTCAAAAAATGATGAAGGCTGGCTTTCGTTCGAACGCAATAGATCCAAATGCTCGTCACTGTATGGCATCTGCAGTTGTCGGTTTTTATCAAACATTCGGTGTTGATGAACCCTCTGGCTGTTATGATGATATCGAGCTTACGGATACAGTCGTCTCTTGGGGTTCAAACATGGCAGAGATGCACCCTATCCTTTGGTCTCGTGTAACTGACAGAAAACTTTCAGATCCTGAGAGAGTGAAAGTTATCTCTATTCAGACTTATACTCACAGGACTTCAGATCTAGCCGATACTGAAATCATCTTCTCTCCAAATACAGATACTGCTCTTTGGAACTATGTTGCAAGAGAGATTGTAATGAGAGATGATGCCGAGAAGATTATAGACTGGGATTTTGTTAAAAAACATATGATTTTTGCAGCCGGTCCCGTAAACATTGGTTACGGTATGAGAAGATCCGGTGAAAACTCACTTAAAAACGGCAAATACTCTGCCTTGGAGATGCAAACTATTTCTAAAGAGATGAAAACAACTGTTTCTAAAAAAGAGGGTCCTGCTCTAGAGCCTTTTGGTTATAAAGCTGGAGACACTATGAAGCATACCGGTGGTACTTTAGGTCACTGGGAAATCTCATTTGAAGATTATAAGAAATCTTTAGAACCATATACATTAGACTACACTGCAAATATCGTTAAAGGTAATCCTGATGAGAGTATTGAGGATTTCAAAGTAAAACTTCAAGAGTTAGCTAACTTATACATTGAAAAAGGTAGAAAAGTAGTATCTTTCTGGACAATGGGTATGAATCAGCATACTCGCGGTACTTGGACTAACACTCTTGCATATAACGTTCACTTTATGCTAAATAAACAGGCTATACCAGGTTCAGGAGCATTTAGTTTAACCGGACAACCCTCTGCTTGTGGTACTGCGCGTGAGGTTGGAACATTTACACACAGACTACCAGCTGACATGATGGTAAAGAATCCTAAACATAGAAAAATAGCTGAAGATAAGTGGATGGTTCCTGAGGGAACTCTAAATGGTGTTGGTAAACAACACATTATGAAAATTCACCGTGACATTGAAGATGGTCTAGTCAAGTTTGCATGGGTAAATGTCTGTAACCCTTACCAAGACTCTGCATCTGGCAGTCACTGGATTAAAGCAGCTAGAGAGATGGATAACTTCATTGTTACCTCTGACGGATACCCCGGTATTTCTGCTAAGGTCTCTGACCTTATCCTGCCATCTGCTATGATTTATGAGAAGTGGGGAGCTTACGGTAATGCTGAGCGTCGTACACAACACTGGAGACAACAGGTGCTTCCAGTTGGTGATTCAATGAGTGATACCTGGCAGTGGGTAGAACTCTCAAAAAGGTTCACAGTCAAAGACTTATGGGGCTCTTATGAACCATCAGGTCCAAGAAAAAAGGCGCTTCCTAGTGTCATAGAACAAGCAAAAGCAATGGGTTACAGTGAAAACACAACTATGTATGAGATACTTTTTGCAAATAAAATTGCAAAAAGTTATAAATTAGACCAAAAAGATCCTATTCAAGCCAGTTATGACAACTCAGACGGTTTTGGAGATAGTAGAAATGTCATAGGTTCTGACGGTAAAGTGTTTAATGGTTACGGTTTCTTTATTCAAAAATACCTTTGGGAAGAGTATGCTGCATTCACCCGTGGGCATGGTCATGACCTTGCACCGTTTGACATGTATCATAAAGTTCGTGGTCTTAAATGGCCTGTTGTCAACGGGAAAGAGACAGCATGGAGATTTAATGCTAAATATGATCCATATGCGGCTAAGGCTACTAAAGAGAGCGGTAATTCTCACGCATTCTACGGAACACTTGCTAAAGCGCTGCAACATGGCTCCTTAACAGGTAAAGACAAAAGCTCTAAGAAAAAATCCTTGGCGAACAAAGCGAAGATTTTTGCTCGTCCGTACATGGATCCTCCAGAGATGCCGGATGCAAACTACGATATCTGGTTATGTACTGGTCGTGTACTTGAGCACTGGCACTCGGGAACAATGACTATGCGTGTACCTGAACTATATCGTGCCGTTCCGGAAGCACTATGTTATATGCACCCTAGCGATGCAAAAGAAAAAGGCCTTAAACAGGGTGGAATTGCATGGGTTGAGTCTCGTCGTGGGAAAGTAAAAGCAAGAGTTGAGACTCGTGGTAGAAACAGACCTCCAAGAGGTTTGGTATTCGTGCCATGGTTCGATGAAAAAGTATTTATCAATAAAGTCTGTTTAGATGCGACATGTCCAATGTCAAAACAGACCGACTTTAAAAAATGTGCTGTAAAAATTTACAAAGCATAACTTAATAACTAAAGGATAGGGAGAGTTTTGATTTTTTTCAAAACATGCCTGCGAAAATGAAAAAGAAAATAGTAAGTGATAGACGAAAATTTATTCTCAATATAGCAAGAAGTGCCGGTATAACAGCACTTGGCGGTTTTGTATGGAGTGCTTATGTTGATGAAGTGACAGCTTCGCAACTTCTCCTGCGCCCACCGGGAGCAATAGAGGAAAAGGATTTTTTAAAGACATGTATTAAGTGTGGTCTATGCGTTTTAGCATGTCCATACGATACACTATTACTTGCCAAGCCTGGTGACAATAAACCTTTAGGAACTCCATATTTTACTCCTAGAGATATTCCTTGTTACATGTGTCCAGATATTCCTTGCGTACCTGTGTGTCCCACAGGTGCACTTGATGAATCTAGTGTTACGACAAATGGAGAACTTGATATAAATATTGCCGATATGGGTCTAGCAGTTATCGACGATGAGAATTGTATAGCTTTTTGGGGTATTCAATGTGATGCATGTTATAGAGCTTGTCCACTTTTGGGTGAAGCTATATCAGTTGAATATGAAAAAAATGAGAGAACAGGCAAACACGCTTTTATGAAACCTGTTGTTCATGCTGATATCTGCACTGGTTGCGGACTGTGTGAAAAAGCCTGTGTGACGGAAAAGGCGTCTATATTTATTCTTCCTAGAGAAGTTGCAACGGGCAAGGCAGGCGATTACTATATCAAAGGTTGGGATAAAGATGACGAAAAGCGTTTAGAAAATGCCTCAGAAATCAAGACAACAACAGAGATAAGTAAGAAAAGTGCTATTGACTCTTTAAATAGCGGGATGGAGGATTTATACTAATGAGAAATCTTTGGCATAACTACCGATACCTATTTTTTAGAAGATTTACTCAGGTAGGTCTGCTAGTGCTATATTTTGGAGCAAATGCTTGGGGATGGACTATTCTGATGGGAAATCTTAGTTCATCACTTTTTTTAAATCTTATTCCATTAAGTGATCCATATGCTGCATTGCAAATGTTTGCAGCAGGTGCAGTTTTAGCAACTGATGTGCTCATAGGTGCATCTATTGTTACTATAATTTATCTACTTATGGGTGGACGTCTCTTTTGCAGTTGGGTCTGTCCTGTAAACTTAGTAACAGATGCAGCAGCACTGCTAAGAAGAAAACTTGGTGTAGACAGTATCTCAAGAAGGCAGCCGGCTTCACGCAATATGAGATACTGGGTTCTAGCATTAAGCTTGATTATATCCGTCGCAATGGGCACTACGGCCTTTGAATTTATATCACCGATATCTATGCTTCACAGAGGTATAGTATTTGGTTTAGGTTTTGGATGGGCAGCGATGCTCATAATTTTTCTTTTTGACCTATTCGTTCTAAAAAATGGATGGTGTGGGCATGTATGTCCACTTGGTGGATTTTATTCACTAATAGGTAAATTAAGTCTATTAAGGGTACAGCACTCTGAAGAGAACTGTACCTTATGTATGAAATGTAAAACTATTTGTCCTGAGCAACAGGTACTATACATGATCGGTAAAGAGAGCCTGCCTGTACTTTCAGGTGAGTGTACAAACTGCGCTCGATGTATCGAAGTGTGTGATGATGAAGCTCTTAGTTTTTCAATACGAAAACTGGTAAAAAACAAACAAACGGGAGAGTAAAATGAAAGCAATAAGTAAAATAACGATTGGTTTAGTTACTGCAGCACTACTAATGGTCGGTTGTGCTGAGAAGGCTAAACCTGCATCTAAAACAAAAGTATCACAGGTTGTAACTGAAGCCTCTTTAGGTCTAAGAAAAACTGACTTGTATACGGAAGATAGCACTATAGCCTCTAAAACTCAATACAGAGGAGCGCAAGCTAGTACAAGTAGTAAAATTAAAAGGGCATTCCAAGATGCTCCGCCAATGATTCCACATGATACAACTGGAATGCTGCCTATTAAAATAAGTGACAACAGATGTATAGGTTGCCATATGCCAGATGTCGCAGGTTCTATGGGTGCCACACCGATTCCAGTATCACACTTTACAAACTTCAGACCTCACAATATGGTTAAAGACGGGGTATTCAAAAAAGAGGTTGACAACTACAAGAATGAAGTTGCTATTAAAGAGACAACTCATCTTCAAGGTGCAAGATTTAACTGTACTCAGTGTCATGCTCCTCAATCTCAAGGTAACTTAGCGGTTGAAAATACTTTTGAAGCTGTTTATTCACAAAAAGATGGTGCTGAAAAATCAAGATGGAGTGGAACATCTCTAACTGAATCTTTAGACACAATTAAAGGTGGTGCAAACTATGTTACACCAGAGGATATTGCTAATAAACACTCTCCTGCCGGTGCTAGCCCTTGGACTAAACACTAAGCATGAATACAAGAAGAGAGCTTTTTGGCTCTCTTGCTTCATCTCTTAATGACACGAAGAAGCAAGAGAAACTGCTAAGACCACCTTACTTTAGAGATGAATCTCTCTTTCACAATGAGTGTAGCAAGTGCGATGCAAAATGCGCCGCTGTTTGTGAAGTAGAGATAATAAAAGTAGCAGATGATAAAACTCCATATTTAGACTTCTCAAAATCCGGTTGCACCTACTGCGATGAGTGTGCAAGAGCTTGTGAATTCGGTGTATTAAATATTATAGATAAAAAACTTCTAAATGCAGATATTACTATTAACAAAAAAAGTTGTCTCAGTTGGAGTCATACTATGTGCTTTTCATGTAAGGATCCATGTTTAGACAATGCCATAGACTTTGCCGCCATGTTTATGCCTGTCATAAATGAGAAGTGTACATCATGTGGGTTTTGCATAAGCAGATGTCCTACAGATGCTATGGATATAAAGGTATTATAATGAAAACAATCCTCCTCTTAACACTCCTTATTTCTTCGCTCTTTTCAATAGATATAAAACAGCCAATAGGACATTTTACATCAAACGGAGCTGTTATTGACTTAGTCTATAGGGGTGGAAAAGTTTACGCTGCCACTGATGCCGGTAGTGTTGATATATTTGATTTTAAAAGCAGACAACTAATAAAAAAAATAAAAGTACAAAAAATAAAAGATTTTCTGGGTGATGATATTGATTCCAAAGTTTACTCTGTAGATATATTAGATGATAAGATACTAATTTTATCTCAAACAAAACAGGGCTTTAGAAGAGTCCATATTCATCAAGATAACAAAACAGAGCTTATCATTGATTTCACAAAGGCTCTTACCATCTCTAAAGCAAAATTTCTCGATAAGAGTACAATTCTTTTGGCACTATTAAGTAATGAACTCATATCTTACGATATAAAAAAAGCTAGGCAGAACTGGTTAATTCAGGTCTCTGGTGCAAAATTTTCAGATTTCTCATTAAATAAGAAAAAGAGTGAGGTTGTTATTGCAGACGAGAGTGGTGATTTAGAGATTATTAGCACAAAGGATGGTAGACATATCAAGACATTATCAGGACAAAACTTGGATAATGTCTTTCAAGTTGATTATAAAAACAGCATAATAGCTACCGCAGGAAAAGATCGCAAAGCCGTTATATACAGACCAAAACTCAACTCAGCATACTATAAAAAATCAAACTTTTTTATTTACAGTGTCGGTCTGTCTCCAAGTGGTGCTAAAGTTGCCTATTCCAGCGATGAGAACAACAATGTTTCTATATTTAATACAAGAACAAAAGCAAGCTTGGGGCTCTTTGGCGGAAATAAAACCAATCTATCTAAAATAGTGTTTATAAATGAAGATGAGTTTTTGGTATCAGGCTATAATAAAACTATTAATCTATATAGTCTGAGATAGGTAAGGAGCTAGAGATGGAGTATAAGCAAAGTGAATTTTTAATAGAGACAGAGGTTCCGCATAATGAGCTAATCATTTCAAGAACTGATCTGAAGGGAAACATCACATTCGCAAATGAGCTATTTTGCGAAATTAGTGGTTACAAATTAGAAGAGCTGTTGGGCAAACCTCATAGTATAGTAAGGCATCCGGATATGCCCAGTGTTATATTTAAGGAGTTGTGGGAGACAATACAGAGTAAAAACAAGTGGGTTAATATTGTAAAGAACATGCGTAAAGATGGAGGTTACTATTGGGTTAAAGCTATTGTCTCTGGTCTTTATAAAGATGGTGTTTTAGTCGAGTATAAATCACTCAGAACTCCTATCAACCATAGTGATAAATTAGAACATCAGAAATTATATGATAAAATTCGTCAAGAAAATGGTGAAAAAACAAGAAGAGTAATCTATGAATAAATCATCAAATGGAGTAGTAAAATGAATATATCAAGCATAGTAGTTAAAACAGTGCCAAAATATCTTGATGAGGTGCTGCAGAGCCTGAAAGATTGTGAAGTGTGTGATTATCATATGCATGATAAAGAGGGTAGAATTATTATCACTATAGAGGGTAATGGCGTCTCCGAGGAGCTTGAAAAGCTGAGAATCATTGAAACTATACCGCATGTAATCACAGCAGATATGCAGATGGCATACAGTGAAGATGAATTAGATACACATATGGAAGTAATCGCCAGTGGGGATGCCGTTCCAAAAGTTTTAAATGATGACAAGGTAGATTTATCTAATATCACATATAATGGTGATTTAAAGAAAAAAGACGATTTGGCAACATTTACAAAAAAATTCGATAATACACAGAGGTAGGTTTTGTCTGTAATATTTGAATCAACCATCAAAATGACCAATGGCAGCAGTGAAGATTGGTACATAGAACTTAAAGACACTGTAGATAATAGAGTAGAAGTTTGTAAAGATTTATCGGAGTATTCTAAAAAAGTTGAAGAGCTTGGTGCGGATTACGGCGGAAATATTGATGAAGTAAGATGGAGTAAGGATGACAATGTCCCACTCCCGATTATGGACAAAGTTAGATTTGAGATGTCAAAACTTCAACGAGAGATTGAAGATGAGATAGGAAAACCACTAATAGACGGAGATACAATTAATTGAAACCTGAAGCTATAAAAACATTAAGATATCTAGAAACAGATGAGATACAAAAGCACCTGAATGGTGTTGAATATATTATTATGGCAGCGCCTGCTCCAGATAATTTCAAAGACACGCCTATCCATTTTACAATTTTTTTAAATACATCAGAGATGCTTCCCAAAGATATTCAAGAGGCTGTTTTAGATAAATTTCTTAATGAAAACAGTATCACAAATCCAAAAGAGCTTATGAGTCAAATAATGCCTATTGGATTTTCTGAGAGTATACAAGAGACTCCAATGCCTTTACTTTTAGTAAAACAAGAGGATATGAAAAGTATTCCTCACGCTCCTATGTTTGTTATGGATTTTTTAGCTGATTCTGACAACTTCAGTGAAGCAAAAGAAAAAAGCTTAACAGGCTGGAGCTATAGCTATAATAACTAAGTAGAAATTTTTTACTAAAAAAGCCAATCGTATAAAATACAATTTAGGCACAAGATTCAGTGGGTCGTGCTACTTACGTGTGGCAGAGAATTACTCTCCCTTAGTGGACAAATAGGAGATAGACTCTATCTCCTGTATTCTCTTAACAATAGAGTTTGACAAATTCTCATAACCATCTTTTGTAATTAAGATATCATCTTCGATTCTTATGCCTATGCCCCGATACTTTTTGGGTACAGATTTATCATTTTTGTCTATATATAGTCCAGGCTCTATTGTTAATACCATCCCTTTTTGCAGCGGTATCTCTTGCTCTTTATCATCTTTGTATGGTGCAGGATCATGTACGTCTATCCCCATCCAATGACCAATACCATGCGGGTAATACTTCTTATGTTCCTGTTTTTTGATTAATTTTTTACAATCACCTTTGAGTATGCCCAGTTTAATCATACCTTTAGTTAGTAATTTCTCTGCTGTCTCTTGTAAATAACTTCTTTTGACACCTGGCTTTATCATATTGATAATCTTCACTTGGGTCTGTAAAACTAAAGTGTATAACTCTTTTTGAGGGTCTGTATATTTTCCATTTACGGGGATTGTCCTCGTGATATCACTTGCATAGTAGTTATATTCACAACCTGCATCTATTAAGATTAGTTCTCCATTAACCAGAGCTCTATTGTTCTCAATATAGTGGAGGGTGTTTGCACTGTTTGCGCATGCCACTATTGATGTATATGCATCACTGTAGGCACCGTTTTTCTTAAACTCATACTCAAGCATAGCTTGTAATTCAAGCTCATTTTTACCTATCTTATTACTGCGCATAACTCTATGATGAGCCTTTGCAGTTATATTAATAGACTCTTTAATCAACTCAATCTCTGCAGAGGATTTAAAGAGTCTCATTTTTTGTATAATCTCTAATATATTTTGATGTGTTTTAAAATCTTTTGATAGTTTTAGAATCGTCTTCACTCTACTATCTTTACTATTTAGATCACTATATAGATGTTTTTTGCCTACAATAAACTCTTTTATCTTCGTTTTAAAATCCTCACTGAGATATACCCTATCTACCAAAAATCTTCTTTTTGCTTTTTTAGCACCTAGCCGCTCGCCACTCCAAAGTTCTAATGCTTCATCCCTCTTTTGAACAAACAAAATACTCCTAGTTTCCTTTTTTGTCTTTAAGATAACTAAACATGTATTATTCTCTTTGAAGCCTGTAAGGTAGTAGAAGTTACTATCTTGTCTATATGGGTACTCTGTGTCATTTGAACGAGTGGCATACTCGGAGCTGAGGATAATTGCAATAGAGTTGTTAGAGAGTTTTTTTGCCAAGGTCTCCCTTCTTTTTTTATACTCACTCTCTTTAATCATTTACAAACTCCAACAAGCCACTCTATGTTTTGCGAGATAATTTCAGACAAGGCAGTGTTTAAAGCTTCTACTCCGCCCTTCGCATCAAGAGTTTTAGATTTTACTTTAGAACTAAAGGTTTTTGTAGAAACCACTGTAGCTGTCTTAGAATTAACAAGCGTTAAACTAAGTACAATTTTTACATAAGATTCGTTCATATCTTCGCTGTAAAACTGCATAAACTCACCTATACTTGTCTCTAGAATCAAACTATTTTTACTTCTGGACTTTGAGATTTGAACACTCTTAAAAATATTTGCATCTCTTATGTTTTTTAGTATTTGCGAAGTCACAGAGTTATTTGGCGACTCCTGCCATTGTGCTTGCGAATAGGAGAATACTCTGCTCTCCCCTTCAACATAATCCATTTTTAGTGACATCAAAGATGGTGAACTAAATGCCTGTGCAACCTTTAATGATTTATCTCTGCACTCTTTTGCAGCAGTATTGCTATTAATACTCTTAGTAATAACTCTATATTCGGTCACAGAAGGTTTAATTGTACTACACCCTGAGACTAAAAACAGCACTATTGTAATTAAAAACAACTTCATTTATCAATCCTCCCCCGGCCCTTTTTTGATCTGTTCTTTCATAAAAATCATATCACTTGGACTTCTATTGTATTTATCTACAGCCTCTTGTATTTTTATAATAAGCTCTTGCATCCCTAGTAGAGTGTTGTTCATAGTTGGAACAATATCACTAGATATCTCTTTTATATTAAAGTCTCCACTCTGCAATGATTCTTTGAAGAGGTCCATTGTACCTCTGATTCCAAGATAACTATTCATAATAGAGTTAAATGTCTTAAACATATCATCTTCCCATTTAGCACTCTTATCCGCTAGAGCACCTATACGTGGTATCATTTCATCAAGTTTTTTTGAAGAGCTGTTAAGATTTTTTATTGTCTCTTGAAAATTGTTTATTGTTTTCGCATCTAATATCTTATTCATTTTTGACATAAAAAGAGCACTGTTTTTTAGTAATAATGAGATCTCTATTTGGTTCTCGTCATCTAACAGTTGCTGCGTTCTAGAAAGTGTTTTTGACAAGTTTTCCGAAACAGACCCAAAAGAGTCCTCAAGCTTCATAAACAGGGATGGTATAGTTTTTATAATTGGGTACTCGTCTCCCTCTTTAGCCTTAATAAAATCTGCACTGTTATCTCCTAAACTGAGGTTAATATAGCTTAGTCCTGTAATTCCCTGAGAGGTAAGCTTTGCCACAGTAGATGATTTTATAGGAGTGGTCTTTAAAATATCAATAAGCACCTCAACCTGCTGCGTGTTTTTAGGATTAATTCTAAGCCTTGTTACCCTACCTACACTTATCCCTCTAAACTTTACCGGTGCATCTAAGTTTAAACCCAAAACTGACTCATCAAAGTATATAAAATATTTTTGCATCTCTTCGACTTTAGATGGTTTTAAGAGCCAGTAACTAAACCAAAGCATCATAGATATACTAATAATTACTAAAAAACCGACAAAAGTATAATTTACTCTATTATTCATAATATCTAATCTCCTCAACTTTAGTAAAATCAAACAAAAGCATATCTATTTTGCACCTCTGAAAAAGGTTCTTATAAATTCATTATCAAGTTTTGATATATTATCTAAACTTCCCTCATATACTATTTTTTTATTATCAATTATAGCAACTGAATCGAGTGTATCATAAATTGATTGTAAATCATGTGAAACCATGACAATTGTCAAACCTAATAGCTCTCTAAGCTTTAATATAAGAGCGTCAAATTCCCTCGCAGAGATAGGATCTAGTCCACTTGTAGGCTCATCCAAGAGCAGAAGTTTTGGATCCATAGCAAGTGAACGAGCCAGAGCTGCTTTTTTCTTCATACCTCCGCTAATCTGAGATGGATATAAATTAGCATCTCTTGAGTTTAATCCAACTATATTTATCTTAAACTCAACAATCTCTTTAATCATCTCTTTTGAGAGATCTGTATATTCAACAAGAGGAAGTGCTATATTCTCTTTCAAACTTAAAGATGAGAAGAGCGCTCCGGACTGAAAAAGGACACCCCACTCTCTTCTTAGCTGTGCCGCTTCACTATCTTTAATATCACTCAGTTTATGTCCTAAAACCTCAATAGACCCACTGTTATATTTTTGTAACATAACCATCTCTCTTAAAAGAGTTGTCTTCCCACATCCGCTTGGTCCTAGAAGTCCATATATCTCGCCCTCATTCACACTTAGGTTTAAACCATCATGTACCACTCTAGTGTCAAGAATAGTCTTTACATCCTTAACCTCAATCACTTTTCTCATTATATCCCCAAATTTGTAAAAGCTATGGAAAAGAATGCGTCACAAATAATTACGGCAAAAATTGATTCTACTACACTTTTCGTTGTATTAAAGCCTATACTTTGAGTATCATCCTTTACCATTAAGCCTCTATATATTCCAATGGTAGCTATTAAAAAAGCGAAGAATGGTCCCTTTGCAATACCGATAAAGAAATGTTTGGCAGCTATAACCTCATTAAACCTGTCTAAAAACAGATCAGTAGTAATACCCAAGTCTATATTTGCTATAAGCATTCCACCAATAATAGCCATAATATCCGATACAAAAATCAGTATTGGAAGAGTAATCATTAGAGCAATAATTTTAGGTATTACTAAAAACCTGTATGGATTAAAACCCATTGTACGCATAGCGTCTAGTTCTTGCGTAATCTTCATAGCACCTATTTGTGCAGTAAATGCGGAACCGCTTCTGCCAGCGACTACAATTGCCGTAATCAAGGGAGCTAATTCTCTAAGTATAGATAGACCAAGCATATCCACAATAAATATATTTGCACCATATAGTTTTAGCTGATATGCTGACTGATAGGCCACAACCAGACCTATCAAAAAACTAGTTAGGGAGACAATGCCAAATGCTTTTATGCCGCTCTCATTAATCTCAAAAGCAATCTCTTTAAATCTCATATTTCTAAAAAAGGCGAGATTGTGAATTTTATTTGTAAATAGTTCCCCTATAAAAGCAATAAATGATAAAAATCCAAGATAGTTTTGATATGTATTTTTACCAATTCTCTCTATAAAATCCTCTCTTTTAATTTTTGGGATTTGTTCTGTTTTTTCTTTTTGATTTTTAACTAATTCAAGGATATCCAATATCTCTTTATTATCACAATATATATCTATATTAGGAGTGTTTAAAGAGAGTTGTTTTTGTAAATCATATATAAAGATAGATGCAGCACTATCTAAAAAGTTTACCTCCATCAGGTCAATAACTACGGTTAGCTCTTTACTTGTATCTATTAAATCTATCTTTTTCTTATATTTTGTAAGATTATAAAGGCTTAGCTCTCCTGTGAATTTTAAGAAGAGCTTATTGTCTGAGTATATAGTATCAAGAGAAGAGAGGTTCATATTAAAACAATATTAGAAATCTCTCTCTAAAAGTTTGTTTACTTTTAGGATAGTTATGATTCTATCCTCTTGTTTACCGACTCCGTCTATTGCAGTATCATCACCATTTACAGTATCTGGAGCAGGACCTATATCTACCTTATTGATTCTAATAGCCATGGTAAGTCTATCAATTACAAACCCGGCAATATCGTCTCCATCTCGCATAACAATAAAACGAGTCTCATCACTCTGTTTTTTACCTTGAAGTCCAAATTTAAGACGCAGGTCTATTAGGGGAATAACAGAACCACGCATATTAAAGACTCCAACCACATATTTTGGAACTTGAGGTACTCTAGTCCATGGGAATGGTTTGATAATCTCTTGAATTGCCAAAATAGGAACTGCGTACTCCTCATCACCAATTATAAATCCAACTAACTGAACTATGTCATCAGAATGATTTATACCTTCATCTTGTTGTTCGCTCTGTTGATTAATAATCTGTTTTAATTTATCGCTCATTATAAAAACTCCGATTTAAAGTTAACATTTCGTTGAACTACACTAGATAGGTAGTCAGAAGAGTATGGCTTAGTAATATACTCAACCATTCCAGACTCAACACCACGCATACGATCAGACTTTCCTGTACGAGATGTAACAGCAATTAAAGGCAAGTTTTTATAACGATTATATTTTTTAATCTCACTAGCCAATGTGTAACCATCCATTCTAGGCATCTCTATATCAACAAGCATAGCATCAAAATTATGGTCACCCTGTTTTAATATATTCAAGGCTTCTTGTCCATCACCTGCTTCAATTAAAGTCATTCCAAGTGGCTCTAAAGACTTTCTCATAATAGTCCTGTCTGTTTTAGAATCATCAATTATCATAACAGTATAATCACTTGGCTTTGACTTTTCAAGTGATGCTACTGCACCAGAAGCGTTTTCAACTAATGCAGTAGCCTTGACATTCTTTGCTATATCCATAAGTGCTACAACATCTACAATAAGTGTAACTCCACCATCACCGCGAATTGTAGCTCCGGCAACTCCCTCAATACCCTTAAGGAACTCACCTAAAGATTTAATAACAATCTCCTCTTGACCTACTAGAGTATCTACAATAAGTCCCAATTTACTTGTTCCTAAACCAAGTACAACAACATAGGCATACTCACTTGAATCTAAAATACGTTCTACCTCAAATATATCACCGATATGAACTAAGGAGAGAACATCATCGCGCAGTCTCATAACTGAACGTCCCTCAACCGTATATACCTCATCTTTTGATATTCTAACTGTCTCTAATACTGATGCAAGCGGAATAGCATAGTGCTCCTCTTGAACACCTACTAAAAGGGCTTGAATAATTGCAAGTGTTAGAGGAATCTTCAACTTAATAGAAGTTCCTACACCGAACTCGCTATCTATATCAATAATACCATTAACTTTTTCTATATTTGTTTTTACAACATCCATGCCAACGCCACGTCCGGATACGTTAGTTACTTCTGCTGCTGTTGAAAAACCTGGCTTAAAGATAAGTGCGAACGCCTCTTTATCACTCATATTATCAGCTTCTTTTTCTGTGATAAGGGCCTTCTCTAAACACTTGTTTTTTAACATTTGTGCATCAAGACCCTTGCCATCATCATCAATCTGAATGACAATCTGGTTTCCCTCATTATATGCTGTTAGTTTGATAACCCCTGTTTCATCTTTTCCCTTTTCAAGACGAGCAGCTGGTGTTTCAATACCGTGGTCACATGAATTTCTAATAATATGAACCAATGGATCACCGACTTCTTCAACAATAGATTTATCAAGTTCTGTATCTTCACCGGATATCTCAAGCTCTATTTTTTTATCTAATTCACGACTTAAATCACGAATCATTCTTGGAAATTTGTTAAAAACTTTACCAATTGGAAGCATTCTAGTCTTCATAACCGCTATTTGCAAGTCTGTTGTAACAAGAGAAACAATAGAGACAACTTGATTTAACTCCTCAAGGAACTCTTCACCCTCGTAACGCTCTTCAACATCATCGTTAATTTTAATAAGTCTGTTTTTAGCAAGTACAAGTTCACCAATTAGGTTCATCAAGTGATCGAGTCTTTTAACATCTACACGAATTGTCTGTTCAACTGCTGCTGCTTTTTTAGCAGGTGCAGCAGCCTTTGCACCCTCTTTAGGAGTTGCGGTTTTTGCAGGAGCTGGAGTAACAGGCACAGGAGCTGTTACAACTTCTTCTGGCACTTTTTCTACTCCTGTATCCGGCTCACTGACCGGCTCACTGACCGGCTCATCAGGATCAAGTGATGGAACACTCTCCCCTGCCGCAATTTTAGATTCTCTTTTAACCCTGTCTTCAGCCTGTCTCTCTTGTAAAAGTCTCTCTATCTCTGCTTCTAGCTCATCAGCATCCATATTATCATAATCAAGGTCATCCTCCGGTTCTGGATCAGAGTCCTGAGCTGCAGTTTGCTCTTGCGGAGCTGCCTCTGAATACTCAGGGGTATCTACCTCTCCGCTTCCCCCTGTAACTTTGTCAAGTCTGACAACACAATCTGAAACATCTATACCAGCGTCGGCACTTGTATCACGAATAGTAAATAGAAGCTGCTTCATTAAATCGATTGACTCTAAAATTACATCCATAACATCAGATGTAATTAACAGCTCACCATGTCTTGCCTTATTTAAAACATCCTCCATGTGATGAGTCAAATGCGTTAAAATATCAAAATTTAAAAATGATGAAGCTCCCTTAACCGTATGTGCAACACGAAATATTCTATTTAAAAGTTCTAAATCCTCTGGTGTACTCTCTAATTCAACTAAGTCCTGATCCAACTGCTCTATCAGCTCGAAAGACTCAACCAGAAAATCCTGTAATATCTCTTGAAATTCATCCATATTTACACTCCTACTTCATATGCGCACGAACAACACGTGCTACTTCATCATAAAATGAACTTGCTTGGAATTTAACCAAGTAAGCTTCGCCGCCAGCTTTTACACCTCTGTTTTCGCTGAAATGATCACTTATAGAGGAGTTGAAAACAATAGGAATATTACTGAATCTTCCATCCTCTTTCACATTTGCAGCAAAATGAAAACCATCCATTCTAGGCATTTCAACATCTGAAATAATTATTTTCAGATTATTTGTCAAATCATCACCGTACAAGTGATGTAACTCATCTAATTTTTCAAGTCCCTCTTCTCCATCCATAGCTTCAACTACATCAAAACCCATTTTTATCAGTGCTTCTTTAACAATTTTTCTTGCCGTTGAACTATCATCTAATATTAGTGCCAAACCAGAAAAGTTTTCTATATCCTTAGGATTAAATTGCGTATCCGGCTCATAGAGCCCCAACTCTTGTACAACACTCTCTAAATCTAAGATTAGCAGTACATTATCTCCCTCTATTCTAGTAACACCTGTTATTTTACTGCCGTCAATTGAACCGCCGTCACTCATAAAAGAGGCTGGCTCTATCTCACCCCAGTTAATTCGTCTTATTCTCTTTGCCTCATGAACAATAAAACCGATAAGTACATTATTAAACTCTGTAATTATTACCCTGGAATTTTTCTCAGCATCTTCAGGTTCTTCTATTCCCATCCATTTTGCCAGATTTACTACGGGAATAACAACATCTCTTAAATCAAAAATACCCTCAATAAACTCTGGTGTTCCGGGAAGTTCCGTCAACTTTGGCAATTTAATTATTTCACGAACCTTAGATACATTTATCCCGTAAATACCTTCATATACCTGAGCATCTTCTTGTTTGAAAATACGAAAGTCAACAAGTTCCATCTCATTGGAACCAACTTTCAGTGAATCATCAATCTTCATATTTTAAATCCCTTTTGAGAAAATATTCTCTTGCAAAAGCTCTCTCTCTTTGAAAGATTTTACAATAAAATATCTTTGATTGCAAGCAAAAACACCTAAATTAATATAAATAAAATCTTTAAATTCTATGCTGCTGTTTTGATGAAAATGACCCTCTATAAAGTAGTCGCAACTATATTTATCTTCCAATCTCTTAGATATAAACTCTTCAAATCCTGCCATCTTCTTGCAATCGTCTTTTTCGCCTAAATAGAGGTCTAAGCGTCTTAGGATATAGTGTAATAAGATAAAATCCAGTAGTGAAAGAAGATACAAAACTACCCTGTTTCTTATAAGTGCCGTATATGCTCTATATCCAAAAGAGCTCTCTATATCACCATGTGAAAGTAAAATTTTTTTATCTGCATAGCTACATGTAACGGGCTGCTGATAGATTGAAAAGAGTTTTATATTTGGAAATATATTTTTAAGGTTAAAATCATGATTTCCCTCTAAATAGACTACTTCTATATCCAGTGATATCTCATTTAAAAGTTTTATGGCTTCTAGATTTATTTTTTGTGTATGGAAAACTCCGCCGAATAGGGCGTCGAATATGTCGCCCATAAGAATAAGTTGCGAAGGACGAAGTTTTTTGGAGTGAATATCTTTTAAAAAAGCTAAAAAGTCGGGGCGCTTATGTGAGTAGTGTGCATCTGATACAATAAAGGCACCCTCTAAAATATTTATCTTATGGGACATAAGCTATATTTGGAATTCCTAAATCTTCATTAAAGCCCATCATTAGATTTGCATTTACAACAGCTTGTGAAGATGCACCTCTCATAAGATTATCGATTGCACTGGAAATAAAAAGAATATTACCCTTTTCTAAAGAAGCTTTGCTTTGTTTTACATAGATATCACAAAAATTTGTTCCCGCAACACTCTTCATATCTACAGGATTTTTACTTATACGCACAAAAGGCTCATCTTTATAAAACTCTTTTAAAACTTCCTCAGCATCAAAATCTTGGCTCACCTGCAGATATATTGATGAGATCATACCTCTTGTTAACGGAACTATATGTGGGACAAAAGTAATATCATCAAAAGGAATATTTAGTTTTTGTGCTATTTCCGGTGCATGTCTATGGCTAAATGGATTATAAGCAAAAAGATTATCGTTTACATTTACGAAATGGGTAACATCACTAAGTTTTTTGCCGGCTCCGCTGACACCAGTTTTCGCATCAATAATAATCGGGGTGTTTTCAACTCTTTTTGATAAAAAAGGAAGCATTCCTAAGATTACAGAGGTTGGATAACAGCCAGGGTTAGCAACAAGTGAAGCAGATTTCAACTCTTGACGAAATAGTTCAGGAAGACCATAAACAACATTTGATAAATTCTCAATATCCGTATGAGGAGCGTAATACTCTTCATAGATACTTTGTGTCAATCTATAGTCAGCAGAGAGGTCAACTACTTTAACGCCCTTACTAATAAGAGGCTTTACATATGCCATAGATGTTTTATGAGGAAGTGCTAAGAAAACAAGTTCACACTCTTGGGATATCTCGTCTATGTCTACTTTTAAGACTTTACACTCATATACACCGCTCAACGATGGGTGGAGTTCACTAAGCATAACTCCGCCTTCAGAGTTTGAGACATAGCTAAGATTAAACCCTGGATGGTTTATCAGTATCTTTACAAGTTCAAGTCCTGTATATCCACTTACCCCGATCACTCCAACATTAGTAACAGTCAAAAACTATCTCCTGATATCTAATCTCTTCAATCTCAAACTCTTTCTTACCGCCCGGGAGCTGCACATTAACTTCATCACCCTCTTCTCTGCCTAAAAGCTGCTTTGCCAATGGTGAACCAAATGAGATAAGCCCAATATCCGGGTTACTCTCGCATCCGCCTACTATGGTGTAAGTAAGCTCTTCATCTGTAGAGATATCCGTCATAACAACTGTTGAGCCAAAACTCACTCGGGAGTGCTCAAGTTCACTTGGGTTGACGATTTTTGAACATCCTATTAACTCTGCAAGTTCAGCTAATCTTACATCTATTAGTCTCTGCTGCTCTTTTGCAGCGTGATACTCGGCATTCTCTTTTAAATCCCCATGTTCCAATGCTTCTTCTATATCTTTTACAGTTTGCGGTCTTTTTACCTCTTTTAGGTTTTTTACTTCCGCTTGGAGTTTTTCATATCCAAATATTGTCATTGGTTCTACTTTTTCCATAACTATTCTCTTTTACTATTTAATTTCATTATTAGTCAAATTTAATATCTTTACCTATAGTGATATCCTCTTTAGTCTCATCTAAATTCATTTTTACAAACTCTGAAGAGTAGTATACCTTTTCATATTTAATTCTTACATCTTTAAGTTTTACACTGCTGCCGTCATACTCAAAAACCGCTTCAGGTTTTACATATTTCATATTTCTTTTAAAGCCTATCTGCTTATCTTTAGCTATTGTTATATGAATTTTTTGATCAAAATCCACCTTTGCGTCAAAAGAGACTTTCCCTACAAAATAGCCCTTTCTTCTCTTATATTTCAACTTTGTAATATGCGGTTTCCCCCAGGCTATTGCAAGAGCTCTATTTAATACTAATCTTTCTAAATCTTTTCTTGTAGATGGTTTTGTAGTTTCACTCATCTCTTTGTCAACTAACTTTGAGACTAATTGATTAAAAGTCAGGCTCTTTGTTTTTCCTGCTCTGGCACATCTGACATGACGATTAAGAGTTTTCTTGCCATAATCGCTAGAGAAGCCGTAACCAAAGTGAACATACCAGATATTGCTTGAGTGCGTCACATTTACAGATGATGTCCAGTATCCATCAGGAAAAGTGTTCTTAAACTCCTCTTTTATCGATGGATCAGCCTTCTCCTTATCTGTTATGCTCAAAAGTTGTTCTACCTTAGGCAGATACCAATCATCATATCCTCCCAAGGACAACTCTTTACAATATTTTTCTGCGCCTTTAAAGTCTCTCTCTATACTTTTTGCTTCACTGTTGTCCTGCCACATTATGCCGGTTGAACTATCAGTAACTACATCCCCATCTCTTTTTATAGTTGATGGTTTCTTCTTCTGTGTATTGACACATTTAAAAGAGGCTTTTTTACTCTTATCAAGAGGGTATGAACGACCATTCTCAAAAAGAACGAACCAAGCGTCATCGCTGTGAGAAGCATCGGCAGATGAGGACCAGTAAATATTAGTGCTTATGGTATCAAAATCACCTCTTAGTGCCGGCTTATACTCGCTGTAATCAGCAATACTCTCAAGTTCACTAATTGTTGGCAAATGCCACTCATCACTTCCCCCAAGTGTTAAGTCCTCGCAATACTCTTTTGCATCACTCCATGTTTTTTTAAATCTATTGTCATCTTCCCACACTATCCCGGTAGTAGTATCAGTTAATGTATTAGTGGCATTGTCCCTTACTAGAGTCGGCTTCTTCTCAAGCTTCATTGTTTTCTTTATAACTATCTCAGACGCCAAAGATGTAAAAGTAATTAAAGTAATCAGCACTAACTTTTTTATCATTTTTTATTTCCTTATTTATACTCTATTGGTTTTAGGATGAAGTATATCAATAGTTTATTTAAATCTACATTTATAACTTATTGACCCTGCTCATAATGGACAAATCAAACTCAAATTCTTCATTTTCACACTCTATAAATAAAATACACCCTTTTTTACTTATTGACTTTGGCATGTAAATCTTCTCTAAAAGTACTATAAGCTCTTTGCTTTGTGGGTCATAAGCCTTAAGCATGTTATCTTCTATCGTAAAAATTCTTCCACCGCCGCAGCCATCTCCAATGACTCCTTCACAAACTAAAGGAGAATCTAAATCAAAGTTATTAATCTCATATAACATGAACAGAGTCCATTTTATATTCACTCACTCGTGTGTTTTGTGCCATGTCAAAGTAGAGAATAAAAGCTTTGCCTATCGGCAAGAGTGTTTTTTTAAAACCAGCTGTCATCTAAACAATCCTCTCTGCTCTGTTTTAAAAAGAGTTTATAATCAGTGGAATTTTTATCTAAATCTATATACTCATCATAAACATAGTTTTTAAATATCTTATCATCCACACACTCGCAAAGTCTCTTATCTTTAGAGTCTATACATGTAGAGATCATCTCCTGTTTTTGATTACCTTCCCATCCCATATAACTATTATAGTATGGATAAAGAGCCCATATTGCAAAACCTATAGTTAAAACTGTATTTGTTATATACTCTCTCTTTTTTGTCTCAATATACTTTTTTATATCATAAGAAATAAGCAGAATAAACACCACTTCCAGTCCTATATTAAACCAGTCACTACCTAAGAAATCAAACAACTCTTCTCATTTCAATTACCTCTTTTGTCAAAAGCTCAATGTTTAACATCCAACACTCTCCCTATATTATTTACTTTCACGAATCTTCTTGATTGCCTCGGCACACATAGTAAGTCCAAAGGTGGCAGTTACGCCTACAAAACTAGCCTTGTTATAATCAGTAATAACAGCCTCTTCAGAGCTGAAAATTACTTTATACTTACTTTTAAACTTCCTTCTTGTCAACTCTCGTCTTATCTTTTTTCCAAGTGGGTCACCGGCACTTTTCCAGATGTCAGCCACTTGAATTTTTGTGGGATCGAGTCTCTTTGCCGAACCAAAAGATGAGATAAGTTTTTTGTAGCAGCTTTGTGCAAGAGCCAGTTTTGCACGTGTATTGTCTATGGCATCCAATACTACATCATACTCGGAAAAATCAAAATCTTTAACCCACTGCTCCTCTACTTTTACATTGATTACTTTTATACTTGGATAGTGTTCTTTAAGAGCCTCAGTTTTCAACTCACCTTCATGAAGTTCAGACCAGAGTTGACGATTTTGATTCGACTTGTCATATCTATCATAATCTACAATAGTTATATTACGAACTCCACTGCGAACTAAGCAATCAAGGCAGTGACCGCCAACTCCTCCAACACCTAAAAGTAAAATCTTTGCATCTTCTATTTTTTTAAAATCATCTTCAAGAAGTTGTTTCACACGCTCAAATCTCATACTGTTTTAATCGATCCAATCTTGAACTCTTTGCATACTTTTGTATGCACTTAAATCTAACTGTATCGGAGTTATAGAGATATCTCCTGCCTCTATGGCTTCATAGTCGCTAATGCCTCTGTTTCCAGCCCGTGGAGAAAAGTTTAACGGATGAAGTCCAAGCCAGTAGAACTCCTCTCCTCTTGGATTTCTATGCAGATGTGAATCATTTGCATATAACCTGTAGCCGGCATAAGTCACCTGCATCTTTGCCTCTTTAACCTCAGGCGGAATGTTTATATTTAAAAACTCTCTCTCAGGCAGAGGAAATGATCCCTCCTTAATCTTTAAAACCAACTTTTTTATACTCTCTTTTGCAAGAGTGAAGTCACCCTCTGGGTCTGTAAAGTCCATAACTTGTGAAATTGCAATTGATGGAATATTATGCAGTACACCCTCCATAGCTCCGGCAGCAGTTCCTGAATAGGTAATATCTTCTCCCATATTTGAACCGCGATTTATTCCGCTAATGAGCAAGTCCGGCTTAGAGTCTACAAATATCGTACTCAGAGATAGATATACACAATCACTTGGAGTTCCATCATCCAACTTAAAAAAATCATCACCTACACCTACAAAACGAAGTGGACGGATTAGAGTTAATGAGTGTCCACATGCCGACTTCTCATTCGCAGGAGCCACAACAGTGACCTTTACATTATCTAACTCTTTTAAAGCTTCTACTAAACTAAGCAGGCCTTTTGCCTCATAACCATCATCATTTGTTACTAATATTCTATAGCACAAAGGCATCTCCTCGCTTACGCTCTTGGCGTATTATTTTAATAACGGCATTTTAGCATAATGTGTTTATTTTTCTAGTCGATTTGATATAAAATTATAAACAAAACTTCTAAGAGTTTATATACTTAAACTGGTACTAAAAATGCTGGTAGACTAGCATGAGAACACTCCTAATCACTATTCTATTTAACATGGCTCTTTTTGCCACATCTATTTCTAGTGTAGAGAAAAACTACACTCAATTAAACAGTGAAATAGATAAAATATCTCTAAAATTGAGTGCTGAAGAGAAAGTAGCACTATACTATCTGGTTCTCTCTACTCATGAAAAAATCTCAACTGCCCTCTCACTTGATAGAACAAAGGTGTCAAGATTAGAAGAGTTAAAAGAGAAGACACTGAAGAGTTTTGCGAAGCTGCATAAGCAAAACAGTAAAATAGATACTAAAGATATTGAAAAGATTAGGGAACTTTATCTAAATATGAACCAAGATGGCTTATCTCTCATAAAAGCACAATCTAAAGATAGTTCTAAAAATATTATATATAGAGACAGAGTAGTTCAAACAAGATCATATATACAGACTCTTATTGCAGCTATACTCTCTTTGTTCATTGGAGTCTTTAGCTCTTACTTTCTCTTAAAAAGAGTACACAATAAAAAAGATTATTCAAATCAAAATGTAATAAGAGATTTAGAAGATGAGAATAAGAGTCTTCTAAATCAAATAGATAATCTAGGGAGTAAGAACAAGGCTCTATACCTGGAAATTGAACAAAATGCTCTCAAAGTAGAAAAAGAGAGTGAAACTCTTATAGTTACAAACAAAGAGCTAAAGCTCCAAGCCTCTGAGCTACAGAGTTCACATGAAGGCGTAGTAGCCAAACTCAATGAGGAAATAAAAAACTTAGATGAAAATAGGGAAGCTCTTTTATCTCAAATCAAAGATAGCGAAGAGAGGAGTGAACTAGGGAGTGAGGATAACTTTCACTTTGATGATCAGTTAGCTTCACTGCAGAGTCAAAGTCAAGAGATATTCACAGTTCTAGATACAATTTCAGATATTGCAGATCAGACTAATCTACTCGCTCTCAATGCTGCAATTGAAGCGGCTCGAGCAGGAGAACATGGACGAGGCTTTGCTGTAGTCGCCGATGAAGTACGAAAACTTGCAGAGCGAACACAAAAAACACTAAATGAAGCAAAAGTAAATATATCTGCTGTTGTTGATGCTATTTCTAACTTAAAAAGTTAAAAACTTGACATTAGAACTTCTATTATTGTAAAATTACACTTATAAAAGGTATGAAACATATCTTATAGCTTTCCCATGCATCAAGTAAAAAGTAGTATCATGCAAGAAATATCCTCGTGCACAAAAATCTAAAAACATTAAGGTAGCCGTCTTATGAGTGAGAACAATTCACAAGCACCACGAAAGAGTAACAACAATAAAAACAACTCCAAATCAAGAACACACAAACCTGTAAAGGGTGCCAGTGTCGAAGATCTTCGTGTTAAAAGCATTGAAGAGTTAACATCTATTGCCGCAGAACTAAAAGTAGAACATCCAAATGAACTAAAAAGACAAGACCTCATCTTCGAAATTTTAAAAGCTCAAACTGAACAGGGCGGGTTTATACTATTTAGCGGTATTTTGGAAATTATGCAAGATGGATATGGTTTCATCCGTTCAATAGATAAAAGTTTCAATGAGAGTATAAATGATGCATATGTATCAAATACCCAAATAAAACGTTTTGCATTGAGAAACGGGGATGTAGTAACGGGTCAGGTAAGACCTCCTAAAGATCAAGAGAGGTACTACGCACTTATAAAAATAGAAGCAGTTAACGGTCTGCCTCCTGAAGAGAGTAAAAAAAGACCTCTTTTTGAAAACCTCACACCACTCTACCCACAAGAGCAAATAAAACTAGAGTACAAAGAGAAGGGTTTAACAGGTCGTATGATGGACCTTTTCTCACCGATAGGGAAAGGACAGCGCGGACTTATCGTCGCACCGCCAAGAAGTGGTAAAACGGAACTGTTAAAAGAGATAGCTCACGGTATAACACATAACCATGCAGAGATTGATTTGATGGTTTTACTTGTTGATGAGAGACCTGAAGAGGTAACAGACATGGAGAGAAGTGTTAAAGGTGAGGTTTATAGTTCAACCTTTGATATGCCGGCAAAAAACCATGTTAAAGTTGCTGAGATGGTAATAGAAAAAGCAAAAAGACGTGTTGAACTCGGTCGTGATGTTGTAATACTTCTAGACTCTATTACTCGCCTTGCCCGTGCTTATAATACTGTTACACCATCAAGCGGTAAAGTTCTCTCAGGGGGTGTTGATGCAAATGCACTTCATAAACCAAAAAGATTCTTCGGTGCTGCTAGAAATATAGAGAACGGAGGAAGCCTAACAATTATTGCAACTGCTCTTGTTGACACAGGCAGCAAAATGGATGAGGTTATCTTTGAAGAGTTTAAAGGTACGGGTAACTCTGAAGTTGTTCTCGATAGAAAAATTGCAGAAAGACGTATTTTCCCTGCAATTGATATACTTAAGTCTGGAACTAGAAAAGAGGATCTGCTTATAGGTGCTGAAGTTCTGCAAAAAGTGTTTATTCTTCGTCAGATGATTCATAAACAAGATAATGAAATAGAAGCACTTAAATTTGTTTATACTACGATGGGCAAAAAAGCTACAAATGAAGAATTTCTAGAGAGCATGAATGCAAATTCATAATGGGAAAAAATCTACTCTCGCCGACAAGCGTAGCTTTTATTCTGTGCTTTGAAATGGCACACAACACACGAGTGAGAGGAGTTGAAGCGAAATTACTTCCGCTTCAAGGAGACAGAGGGTGAAGGTCGGCGTATTTGATAGTGGAATTGGAGGTTTGACTGTTGTTAAATCACTACTCCAACACCAACTTTTTGAAGAGATTATCTACTTTGGAGATACGGCTCGTGTTCCATACGGAAGCAAGGACAAGACAACCATCATACGATACGCTATTGAGGCCGTAGAATTTTTCCAAAACTTTGAGCTTGACCTGATTATAGTTGCTTGCAACACTGTTAGTGCTTATGCCCTGTCTGAGATGAGAGAGGTCTCCTCCTGTCCTGTTATTGGAGTTGTCGAAGCCGGTATCTTAGCTACAGACAATGCACTTAAAAGTAAAGACTCCAATGTCCTTATTCTAGGCACAAAAGCAACTATAAACTCAAAAGCTTATGAGAGAGGCCTTGTCTCACTTGGCTTTAAAAACCTACAGGCTAAAGCGACAGGTCTCTTCGTTTCACTTGTTGAAGAAGAGATCTACAACGGGGAAGTTCTAGAGGCAACCTTTAAACACTACTTTAACGAAACTACCAGTCCAAATGCAATCATTCTGGGTTGTACACACTTTCCTCTTATATCCGATTCCCTACAAAACTACTTCTCTCAGGAGACAATATTAATACACTCTGGTGACGCAATTGTAGAGTATTTACAAAAAGAGTTTAATTTTATTGTAAAATATGAAAAACCGAAACTAGAGTTTTACGCATCTGAAAATCCGGAAGCGTTAAAAGCAGTTGGGAAAAAATGGTTGAACTTATAAACCTGTAAAGGAGAGTTTCTTTTGCGTCATACCCTTCTTGTATTTATATTTCTAATATCACTGCAAGCTGATAATGACTACCAACTAGGAAAAGGTATGCAAGCAGGCTCTCTCCCACTATATATAGGTGGTTACTTCTCCATAGACTATCAACATACAGATGAGATAAATAGATACAGACTCAGTGATTTGGCTATTTTAAGCTATGGAAATTATGAAAAACTCTCATATATGGCTGAAGTTGAGTTTCAAGACCTCTATGTCAAAACATATAAAAATGCTCATAAAAAGACAACAAAAAGCAAAAAACTGCACATAGAGAGACTTAACTTAGACTATAATATAGACGAAAAATATATGTTAAAAGTTGGTAAATATCACTCAACTGTCGGCTTTTGGAATCTTCTTCCGGTAAATGTTCTAAGAGAAACGACTTCTAACCCTATAAGCAGGGATATACTTTTTCCCATATTCACAACCGGTATAGATTTTTCCTATCTCTCATATGAAGATGGTGAATTAAAAATAGATATTATGATGCAGCATAATAAAGATATCAGCAATAGGTCTAATAATTACAAGATAGACAGGCACTACGGCATTGGTATCTCCTATGAAGAGGGTGATTATACATTTAAAATAAATGGCGGTTATTTTCATACATTTGACAAAAATATAGTTGATGAGAATCTTTACTACCTTCTTTTATCTGCTAAATATGAATCTGACAAATATCAAGTTTTGTCTGAGATTGGTTCTCAAAAATCAAAAGCCGAATTTACGGTAGACTATGCAGGATATATTCAGGGTTTATACAGGTTTACAGAACAACACTTAGGAGTCATCAGAGTTGAATCATATAGAAGTAATTTAAACAAACCTTCTGATGATATGCTAATAGTCGGCTATACATACAGACCTCTATATCCAATCGCTATTAAATCTGAATATCAGTTTCACTCAAAGAACAGACAAAATCAGTTTTTATTCTCTATGTCGGTGCTATTCTAATGAAAAAAATAATCAAAATTCCCATATCAATAATCTTCTTCTCGACAATCTCTTTTGCAAATGAGTATGCCGTAATTACAAACAAAAAGATGAGAGAGTTATCACCCGCACAGATTAAGGCAGTATTTTTGAAAAAAATAAATGTAATAGATGATGTTAAGGTCATTCCTCTTAATTTAGGGGCGAGAAATCCACTAAGGTTGAACTTTGAAAACAGAGTCCTAAAAATGAGTTTTCCAAGATTAAAATCATACTGGATAAAACATCACTATAGTGGGCAGAGACCACCTATAAGTATGAAATCTGAAGCGAGTGTAATTGCTTTTGTGAAAAGGGTTGAAGGTGCTATAGGATACGTTAATACCAATAACCTAGATAAAGATGTCAAAACTATCTATAGATGGAGTGAATGATGGAGAGTGTACTTTTATGTGATGATGAGTTAATGAATAGAAAGGTGGCCTCTAAAATATTATTAAAAGAGGGGTTTAATGTCCTTGAAGCACAGAACGGAAAAGAGGCTATAGATATATTAAACACTCAAAGAGTTGACCTGATTTTGCTTGACTTAATGATGCCTGTAATGGATGGATATGAAGCAACAAGTATTATAAAGAGTGATAAAAAACTATCTACAATACCGCTAATTATAGTTTCAGCACTCTCTGAGAGGGAAGCTATTATAAAGGGGCTCAAACTTGGTGCAAATGAGTATCTGACAAAACCTTACGATATAGTCGAGTTTAAACTAAGAGTTAAAAATGCCATTAAACTCGGTGCTTATCAGAATATGCTCAAAGATAATAAGAAAATTTTAGAGTTAGAGGTTTATAAAAAAACCAAGGAGCTTCAAGTAGCACTAACAGAAGTGCAAAAAAGTGAACATGACATAGTGTCAATCTTAGGTAAGACAGCTGAGTATAGGGATAATGAGACCTCAGCACATACTCTCAGAGTTGGTGAAATGGCTGCCCTACTGGCTAAGAAATTTGCCTGGTCTGATGATGATATAGAGCTTATGAGACTTGCTGCTCCTATGCACGATATGGGGAAAGTTGGTATCTCTGACAATATTCTTCTAAAACCTGGGAAACTTAATGAAGAGGAGTTTGCAATAATGAAACAACACTCTACCATAGGTCATTCCATACTATCTCAAAAAAACACTCCTCTTTTGAAGCTTGCAGCAGAGATAGCCCATACTCATCATGAAAAATATAATGGAGAGGGGTATCCTAATGCAATTAAAGGTGATGATATACCACTCAGTGGTGCCATAGTTGCAATTGTTGATGTTTTTGACGCTCTGCTTAGTGATAGACCATATAAAAATGCTTTTACTCTTGAGGATACGCTTAAAATTATAAAAAATGATTCAGACTCTCATTTCAATCCTAAGGTTGTTGAACTTTTTATGGACTCTTTAGATGAAATTTTAGAGATAAGAGCAAGATTCAAAGATGCTTGATTTTTTAAAAAAATCACTGCGTAACAAACTACTATCTTTTTTTATTGTAATCGGATTTTTACCATTTCTTACACTCTTAATATATACACTCTTTTTAAGTGAATCAAAAATAGTAAATAAAATAATTACCGAACATCTTGACAAAACCAAAGTTGTTATAAAGTTAATTGACAATCATTTGAGTAACCTGAGCAAAGAGGTTGAGTTTTTAGGTTCTCTTGATCTAATGGATGATATTCTAGTCGAAGATATTGATAAAAGAATATCAAGACTTTTAATAAAAAAATATAATGATTTAAACCTAGACATAACCTTTATGGCGGTTGCTTTAGACTCCACAATCATTGCCTCTTCAAATGGAAACTCTTTACTATCAAAATATAGGTTAAATAGTTTAAACTCAAAAGAGCATGGAACATATATAATAGACAACAATCTATACATGTATTCTCAAATAACCGCTTCATTTGATAAGAGCAAAAAACTGGGTTTCTTAGTTTTAAAATATAACTTAGAGAATTTAAATTTGTATCTAATACATCAAAAAACTATCAACTCATATATTATAAATGCACAGAATACTTTTATAATAGGTGAGGATCTACCCTTCAATATTCATTTTAACAACATGAGTAATAGTATTATAAATGACGACTATGTTGTAGTTTATGAAAAACTATCATCTATTTTAAACAACTGGTACATTGTATATGCCGTAGACAAGAATACTGCTCTAGAGTTTTTATATGATTTTATCAGTTTCATGCTATACATATCGGTTATTATTTTTGTATTAATAATATATGTATCCATTAAACAGTCAAAAGAGATTGTAAGACCTATTATAGAACTAACAACTACAGCTGACTACATAACCAATTCACACAACTACTCTACACAGCTTAAGGTAACATCACAAGATGAGATAGCTACTCTAACTCACTCTTTTAATTATATGCTTAAAACAACCTCCTCCGCACTAGAAAAGCTAGAGCAAGAGAACAGCTTAAGACTTAAAAGACTCACTCAGTTTATTGATGTGTTTAATACTATTATTCAAACCAAAAGTGAAGATGAGTGTATAGAGGTGTCCATGCAGGAGATAAAGAGATTAACATCTAAAGATAAGATACGTTTTTTAAGAGAACAAAACAGAGACAGAGAATCTGCAAACCTCTATGTAACAGACTTTGAAAATGATAAAAAAATATATTTTGGTTCTATCGAATTAGATGTAGATAATTTTAAAGACAAAAATGAGCAGGACTTCTATAACTCTATTACTTCAATGATAGCACTGCAACTTGATAGAATTAGATTAATTCAAAGAACCACCTCTGCTTCAAAGGCAAAATCCGTATTTATATCAAATATGTCCCACGAGCTTAGAACTCCACTAAATGCTATTATAGGTTTTTCACAGTATATGGTCGAGTATGAAGATCTAAGTGCAGACCAGAAAGATACAGTAGAGAACATTGAATCATCTGCACAATACCTGCTAAATATGATAAATGAAATTTTGGACATAGCTAAGATTGAGGCTGGAAAGATGGAAGCCCATATTGAGAGTGTTAATATTTTAGATATACTCAAAAGCAGCTATAACATGCTCTTTGCGTTGGCAAAGGAGAAAAATATAAATTTTAAACTCGTTTTTAATAGGTTCGATGATAAAAACTACCCTACTGACCCTAAAATGTTCAAACAAATTATAGTAAATTTAATATCTAACTCCATAAAGTTTACCAAGGAGGGAACTATTTTAATCGAGCTTTATAACGATGATGAAAATATATATGTCAGAGTTAAAGACAGCGGTATTGGAATATCTGAAAATGATATGAAACATCTATTTGCAGACTTTACACAACTTGAAAACGTTATGCAAAAGACAAATAAAGGAACAGGTCTGGGTCTCTCACTTAGTAAAAAAATGGCGAATATTCTTGGTGGAGATGTCACGCTTGAAAGTAAAGGAGTAGGGCATGGAACTACCTCTATATTTACACTCCATACAGGTTGTAACCTTATTGAAACAATGCCGTATTAAAATTATGTCATGGAAAATCAATTACCGACACAGTGGATAAACAATCTAGAGATTCTAGATATAGCTTTTCAACCTATACTTAACATACATACTGGAAAAACTTTTGCAGTAGAAGCGCTTCTAAGAAACTTTAAAGAAGTTGGATTTGCCTCAATTTTTGCACTCTTTGATCAGGTATATGAGGACAATATTCTATACTCATTTGATATAAAACTACGTGAAAAATCTTTAAAAAAATTTACAGAAATTGATGGATATGAAAACCTAAAAATATTCTATAATCTTGATAATAGACTCTTTGAGATGCCAAACTTCTCATCAGGTAATACAAGTAGAATTCTTAAGCAGTGTGGTATTAAAAAAGAGAGTATCTGCTTTGAAATTTCAGAAAGACACGATATATCTACCAATTCAAATATGGAAAAAATACTTGCTCACTACAAAGACTCAAAGTTTTGCATAGCCATTGATGACTTTGGTGTCGGATACTCCGGATATAAGCTTCTATATGACACTATGCCTGATATAATAAAAATCGATAGATTCTTTCTTTCAGATATTGAGAAGGATGTAAAGAAAAAGATTATGGTCAGAAGTATAGTACACCTTGCTATTCAACTGGGCATTAAAGTTATAGCAGAAGGAGTAGAGACTAAAGAGGAGCTTCTTACATGTAGAGATATAGGTTGTCATTTAGTTCAAGGCTATTTAATCAAAAAACCGACCACTGACACAAAAAAAATACTAAAAGAGTATGTAAATATTATAAACGTAGTCCAAAGTGACCAAAGAGTGATTGATGGAGAGTGTAAAATAGAAGTCTATCTTGATAAAAAGCAGTCTCTTGCAATTAAAACAAATATGATTTCAGTAATTGACTACTTTAAAGAGTATCCCGACTCACTGCTTGTACCTATTGTAAATTCAAATGACGAGCCTATGGGTATACTTGAAGAGAGTACAATCAAAGAGTTTTTATACTCACCCTACGGAAGATCTTTAATGCTTAATGATTGTACAAAAAAATCAAAGCTAAAAAATCTACTCCAGCCTTGCGGCATAGCAGATATTAATAGTGGAATATCAACTATAATAGAGCTTTTTTCAAATAACCCTGAGTCTATAGGGATTATAATAACTAATAACTGCAAGTATTATGGTTTTTTATCTGCTAGAGCTATCATCACCATTATGAATGAACAAAACTTACTATTTGCCAGAGAGCAGAATCCTCTTACAAAACTTCCGGGCAATACTATGATTGAACAATACATCTCTCAGGTAACAAAAGATAAAAGCCAGTACATGTTATGCTATTTTGATTTAGACAACTTCAAAGCATTTAATGATGTTTACGGCTTTAGAAACGGAGATAGAGTAATACAGCTCTTTGCGGACATCTTAAGAAAAAATCTATCTCAGGAGTTTTTTAAAGCTCACATAGGAGGGGATGACTTTTTCACTGCTATAACCTACACTAGAAAAGATGAAAAGCATTTCATAGAAGAGATATTTAATACTGTGAAAAAGTTCACTCATGATGTTAGAGAGTTCTACTCCCAGGAAGATAAGACAAGAGGGTATATCTTCTCAACTGACAGAGATGGAAATAGAAAACAGTTTCCTCTGCTTACAGTCAGTGTATCTACTCTTGTAATTCATGAAAATACAAAGAAAAGATCCTTAGAAAACATCAATCATATACTCTCAATACAAAAAAAAGTTGCTAAACAAGAGAATAATCATATCTCAATGAGTAGTCTATTATGAGAACACGACAAAAAATCATTAATCTCTACCAAGACAGTACTATTTTTAGTATTAAGTATGTTATCTCTATAGACTCTGAAGAGGAGTTAAATCAGTTTTGGCACTTTGTCAGTTATGCAAATAGACTTACACCTGAACTCATCCATCCATTTATAACTCAGTTTTATAATTTTGCTCTTTCATACATAACGTACGAAAAAGCAGAGTTTTTTGAGATTATATTAGAAGAGAGTGTGGATAATTTTTATTTTACTCTTTGGAATAAAAAGATTGCACTCTCTTTTAAAAAATATATAGAAAAAACATCCCTAGAGTTTATCTATAACAAAAACCAAATCAGCATCAAACTTGAAAAATTAAAGCTACAGAAAAAAATCCAAAAGATTAGTAGTAAAAATATTCAAAGAGAAAAACATCTTATAAAATCTGTCACAAAGAAAAAAGAATTAAAAAAACTTGAGCCATATACTTTTCTAGAGGAGAGTGACTTAGAAGAGTTATTAAAACTTAGTGAAGACTTGCAAGAGTTGGCTGCAAATATTAAAAAGAATGGTTTAAATCATGATACATTTATCTCTCTAAGATCCGTAGTCTCACTATTTTGTACAACGCTTAGATATTATGACAAGATTGCTCCAATAACAACAACATTGACACACTTTTCAAATCTAATAAATCAAAACAGAGAAAAGTTTATAACACTAAGTTCACAAGAGTTAAGTCTAGTAAGCGGCTTTATCGCAAATATTGACTATTGGTTTCAAACACTCTTTATTCACGGTGGTGCTGACATATATTTTATGGATAACTCTATGAAGGCAGACTGCAAAATGATTTTTAAATTGACAAATAATAACAAAAACATAGTTAAAGAGATAAATTTAGAAGGTATATTTAATTTTTAAAGATATATTTTGATTATGTTTTAACTCTATAAATGCTAAAATCACCTTAATTAAAAATGGAGTGTGAGTGTGAAAGAGAGTTCAGAAGTTTTAGCAAGAAAATATAGACCGATTAATTTTGATGAACTTATAGGTCAAGAGACCATTTCTCAAACTCTCTCTCTGGCACTTGACTCAAACAGACTCTCTCACGCATATCTTTTTTCCGGACTTCGTGGAAGCGGTAAAACCTCTACTGCTCGTATCTTTGCTAAGGCACTTATTTGCGAAAACGGCATGAGTCATCAGCCTTGCGGAACTTGTCAAAACTGTATTTTGGCACTTGAAAATCGTCATATGGATATTGTTGAGATGGATGGAGCATCATCTAGAAAGATAGATGATATCAGAGATTTGATTGAGCAGACAAAATACAAACCCTCAACTGCCAGATTTAAAATATTTATAATAGATGAAGTTCACATGTTAACAAAAGAGGCTTTTAATGCTCTTCTTAAAACTCTTGAAGAGCCGCCTTCCTACGTAAAATTTATCTTAGCTACTACAGACCCGTTAAAACTTCCTGCAACCATTCTGAGCCGTACTCAACACTTTAGGTTTAAATCAATTGCTACAAATAAAATCATAGACCATCTTGCGCATATTTTAAACCTAGAAGGAATTGAGTATGAGACTGATGCCTTAGATATACTTGCTAGAAGTGGAAGTGGAAGCCTAAGAGATACGCTTACTCTTCTTGATCAAGCTATTATATACTCTAAAAACCATGTAGATGTTCGTACAGTTACAGATATGCTCGGTCTTGTAGACCCTAAGTTTATTACTGAGCTTTTTTGTGCTGTTTTTGCTAAAGATTATGCAGCTCTTGTAAAGTTTACAAAAGTTTTAGAGGATTATGAAGCAGATATGGTCGTAGATGAGCTTATAGCATATCTTAAAGAGAGAATGTATGCTGCAGATGCACTCTACTCTACTCTTGTTTTAGATAGATTTTTTAGAATCTTAAGTGATGCAAAATACCTCTTTAGCATAAATGCTGAGGGCTCTTTTGTACTCTCTCTTATATTTTTCAAGATGATTGAAGCCCTTCGTATAAAAGAGGTGGATCAAATGATAGAGTCTCTGCAAAAAGAGATTCATCGACCATCTAACTCTATTACACAAACAACTCAACCTGTTCACGAAACCACTGAGCCTGAAGATACTGCAGCTGAAGAACCGATTATTACACCTCAAATTCAGCAAGAGATGCCCTTAGAAAGAGAGAATAAACATCTTAATAGCTTTAAAGAGCTTATTCTTAAAATCAAAGATAGAAATTTTGAGCTTGGTGAATGTTTCGAGAACAATATTAGTTTTGTCTCTTATGAAAACAGTGTATTAACCTGGGAGAGTTGCTCTAATGAGGAGTGTAAAAAAGTTTTAACTCACGGATACTCTGTTATTAAACAGCTTGTGAGAGAACTATTTGGTTTTGAGACAAAGATAAAACATGAGGCTTGCACAAAAGTTATCAATGAGGAAAAAAAGAGTGTTGAAACAGACAGTACTCCAGAGATCCAGCAACCGACTATGCCTTACAATCAGGCTACATCTATGGTAGAAGAAGCAGAGATTGGAGGTAGTGCCAGTTGTGTAACCAACTGTAATAGCAGTGACTCGGCTAGAGAGATTGATGGAGTTGAAATTAAAGATGAACCGATGGTTCAAAAAGCCGTAGAACTTTTTGAAGCTAAAAAAATGACAATTATCTCAAAAAGCTAACTCTTTAACATCTCTTTTACACTGAAACTAAAGCGTGATCCTTTTGCAAACTCTGACTCTATTTCTAAAGAGGAGTCCAGAGATTTTAAGATATAGCTAACCATAGCCAGACCAATTCCCATTGAGTTATCCCAACTATTTTTATCTACCCTGTAAAACTTTGTAACTACCTTGTCTATATCCTCCTCTTGAATCCCTATCCCGCTATCTTTTACAGATACCACTCCATCTTTAAAAGAGAGTTCTACATCTGCAGTAGAGTATTTAAGTGCATTATCGACCAGATTTATTAACACTAGCTCTAACATCGTCCTATCTGAGAGAACTACCCCTTCATCTGAGTCCACTATAATATCTCTATCTCTATATTTTGAAGAGAGATTGTTTGCTACTTCACTGCATAACTGCTTTAGATTAAACTCACTCTTGTTTATAGTCAAATCTCCATTTTCGAGTTTAACGGACATTGCCAATCTATCTAACATCTTAGATATCTTTTGGGCATTAGAACTTATTTTTCCTAAAAACTTATTTCGCACTGCCAAAGGCATATCAGAATCTTCTTGAATAGTCTGAGCATAGCCGTTTATAGAAGCAATAGGATTTTTAAACTCATGCGAGAGAGCGGAGAGGATATCATTTCTTTGCTTATTTATAAGTCTTAACCTAGCCATATGCTTTATCTTCTTTTTATCATTTTTACTAAGTTTTTTTACTAAATTTTTCAGTAAAAGAGAGATTTGTAAAAATTCGTAGAAATATTTTGTTTTTATAACTGCTTTATAGTTTTTATTTGATATTTCATCAAGATAGTTTCTAATCTGAGATATATCATAGACTATCTTTTTACTCATTGTTCTTGATATATAGGCTGCAACTATTATGACACCTATAAATACGAGTAAAAGTTCCAGCCATAGATGGTAAAAGTCATTCATAATTTGAGCTAAGCTCATAGATAATCTAATATATAATTTTTCCTTGCCAATATATATCTTTTTAGAGACATACAAAAAATCTACCTTCAATGTTTTTGAGTATCTAATTATATCTCCATATTTTGATTTCTCTGCTTCTCTTATCTCATATCTGTGTCCGTGATTGTCCATACTCTTTTTATCTGTATTAGATTCTGCTAAAACTACCCCTTTGGCATTGACAATAGTTACCCTAAGCATGGTTCTCTTGTGAATGCTTAATGCAATCTCATCTAATTTATCCAAACTATTCATACTTTGGAGTTGAAGATCCATAAGTTCTATAGCATGTTTGAGATGATTTTTGTTATGTTGTACAACTACGGACTTCAATACGATATAACTAATGAGAGATGTAAAGACAAGACTTCCTACTAAAAGCAATAAAAACTTGATTATAAATATTTGATGTATTTTTAACAAAGCTTGTATCCTATTCCACGGACTGTCTCTATATACCCTTTACTCTTATCAGGATCAATCTTATCCTTTAGACGATTAAGAGCAACATTCACTGTTCTATACTGATACTCTTCACTGTCACTCCAGACATTCTCTAAAAGGTAGTCACGATTGAGTACATTTCCCTTATTAAGAATAAACTCGCAAAGCAGATTAAACTCCAGTTTTGTAATATCCACCCCTTTTCCGGCAACTTTTAGGGTTCTTGAATTTTTATCTAAGACTAAATCTCTGTGTACTAAGGTACCATCTTCAATTTTTTTAGTGGTTCTACGCAAGATTGCCTTAACACGCAGCATCAACTCTTTCATATTAAAAGGTTTTGTAAGGTAATCATCACCGCCTCTTAAAAATCCCTCTTCAATATCAGAATCCCTGCTCTTTGCACTCAAATAAATAACCGGTGTTGTAAACCCATCTTTACGAAGCCCTTTAATAAACTCACTTCCCTCAATACCTGGAAGATTTCTATCCATAATCAGCAGATCAACATCCTCTTCAATTAATATTTGTGTTACACTTTTTGTATTTAAAAAACCTATTACTTCGTAGCCCTCTTTTTCTAAGTTATACTCAATAAGTTCTAAAATATCTTCCTCATCTTCTACAATAACAACTTTTGCACTCATAAAATATTCCTAAGAGATTTCTTTTCGACATTGTATCGAAAGTAGTATCTCGGAAACATAAAAAATATATTTTATATTTACTGAAGCTCACTTGATTTATAATATAAGCAAATAGCTGGGGGAGGGTTGTCATGTTTGTATCATCATATAGTACGTATATCAGTACAAATACTTCAGATAAAACAGACAAATACAGGGCTCAAAGTTCAAAAAATGACCTAAACTCTTTTAGCAAGGAGCTCTCCAAGTCTCCTATATTAAAGTCTCACATAAATCAGACCATGCCGATAGATTATATATCTAACTACAAATCTTTTAACAATCAGCAAAAATTACAACAGCTTGTAAAGAGCCAAGATGAGTTAAATCTTAAAAATATCAGCACTATGAACAACGCAAAAGTTGCTTATGAAGATAATTCTAAGATGTTTTCACTAATTAAAAAACCAATGGCATCGCTTAGCCAAACATATAATATAGATAAAAAGCTGCCTAAAGAGATACAGGATATACAAGAAAAAAGCCTACGACTTGTTATGGTTAACACCTATCTCTCAAATGACAAATATTATCAAGTCACAGCCGTATAACTACTCTTTTTCAATCCAAGCATCACTTTTTATCAGAGTGCCGTCATCGAATTGTTTTAGTTTATATGCATTAACACACTCTCCCTTGCTAAAGTCCATAATAGCTATCTGAAGTATTTTTTTACACCTTTTTGGAATATCAAAATGACCTTTAATGCCGGTAAGAAACTGTTTAAGAGGTACTTTCTCATCCATTCCTATGACATTGTCTCTACAACCGGTGAGTCCAATATCAGTCAAATATGCTGTACCCTCTACGATTTGCAGATCATCAGTTGAGACATGTGTATGAGTTCCAATAATTCCACTGACTCTGCCTTTAAGAAGCATCATCATTCCCCTTTTTTCACTTGTAGCTTCTGCATGAAAATCAATAAAAATATTTTTTATACCCTCTTCATCTAAAGATGTAACCGTAGCCTCAGCTTTTCTAAAAGCGTTGTCTGACATCGGCATAGAGTAGTGTCCCATAAGATTTAAAACTGCCAACTTTTCACCTGCTACTTCATAAACCTTACAACCCGTTCCGTTTACTTCATCAGGGTAGTTGTGCGGTCTTAAAATCTCATGGGAGTCAAGCAGAGGTAAGATATCTTTTTTATCCCAAGAGTGATTTCCGCCGGTCATACAATCAACCCCATAAGAGATAAGTTCATTCGCATTCTTGGCAGTTAAACCAAAACCGTGAGAAGCATTCTCATAATTTGCTATCACAAAATCAATACTATACTCTTTTCTCATTTTTAAAAGATGGGTTTTGAGCATCTCCCTACCTGGACTTCCTACAATATCACCTATAAATGCTATTCTCATTTTCATTCTACCTTATGCATACATGTAAGTTTATATCATAATTATATATAATTTTTAACCTCAAAAATATTACACGATGTAATTTTGAGAATGAAGATATAATTATGAAATAAAACTACTACAACACCTTTGGTCTGTTATTTCTAAGATAAAATAGAACTGCCTTAACTATGTCATCATCATCTTTAGAGTCTGATTTCACACTCTCTTTAGAATCATTCATATAAGTAAAAGTTACATTTTGTCCGTAATTAGATACACTTTTTATCCTCTTTTGCAGACTTAAAAGTTTAATGACCATAAGTTCAAAAAACTGTTTTGTCGGAGTATCCAACTCTCCAAATCTATCTATAACCTCTTCTTGTATCTCATAAATCTCAACTGCATCCTCACAAGCTGAGAGTCGTCTATATATATCTAAACGAAGTCTATCTTCTTTTACAAGCTCATCAGAAATAAAAGCTGAGATGGTGAGTTTAATATCTACTTTTACCCGCTCGGTCTGGGCGCTGTTACTAAGTAGCTTGATAGCATCCTCTAACATTCTAAGATAAAGAGAGTAACCTATATTCTTAATATGTCCGCTCTGGGCATCACCGACAAGGTTACCTCCTCCACGAATTTCTAAATCGTGATAAGCCAGAACTGAACCACTACCCAAAAATGAGTTGGACTCTAATGCAAGAAGCCTTTTTTTAGCTTCATCTGTCAAGTTCTCTTTACTCTCTACTACAAAATAAGCGAAACCCTCAACACTTCCACGCCCTACACGACCACGAAGTTGATGCAGATCTGCTATTCCAAACCTGTCTGCTCCATCAACTATAATTGTGTTGACACGAGGCATATGTATGCCAGACTCTATAATAGATGTTGCTATCATCAAGTCATACTCTCCTGCTTCAAATTTAAGAAGCTCTTTTTCTGTCTCGACTGCTGATATTTTAGAGTGCAGCATCACTACTCTCAAGTCCGGAAGCAAGGCTTTAAGCTCACCTAGTTTTATCGGCATATGGTCAATAGAGTTATGCACATAAAAAACCTGCCCTCCTCGACGGATCTCTCTTAGTATAACCTCTTTAATAAGTTTTTCTTCATACTCTTTTACAAATGTCCTTACCGGCTGTCTCTCACTTGGCGGAGTCAAGAGTTGCGACATCGTTTTAATGGAGCTGAGTGCCTGATTTAGCGAACGTGGAATCGGTGTAGCACTCATTGAAAGAAGATGAACATTATGATACAACTCTTTTATCTTCTCTTTTTGCTTAACTCCAAACTTGTGCTCTTCATCTATAATTACAACACCCAAGTTTTTAAAATCCAAACCAAACAGAGCATGAGTCCCGACAACAACATCTAAATCTCCGCTGGCTAATGATTTTATAATACTGTTTTTATCTTTAGCAGATACAAATCTATCTAGCTTTGAGTATCTGATACCTAAATCTTCAAAGCGTTCTGCCAATGAGCGGTAGTGTTGAGCAGAAAGAAGTGTTGTTGGAACAATGAGTGCCGATTGATAACCTGACTTATATGCTGCAAATATAGTGTTCATGGCAACCTCTGTCTTACCAAAACCAACATCACCACTCAAGAGTCTGTCCATTATACTACCCGAACTCATCTGAGTGATTATCTCATTAATAGACTCTGTTTGATCATCTGTATAATCAAATCCGGAGAGTGCCTGAAAAGCTTCTAAATCTTTTTTAGAGATACCTATTTTAGGCGCTCTTATCAGCTCTCTTGCTGCAGCTGTATTAACTATTTGTCCTGCAATCTCCATAAGGCGTTTTTTAACCTTATCCTTTAGTTTGCCAAAGCTACCCTTACCAAGTCTGTCAAGAACCGGAGTTGAGCCTCCTGAAGCTATATAACGGTCTATAAAGTCCAGATTTTCTACGGGAAGCAGAATCTTATCATCACCAACATACTTAATAACTATAAAATCTTTTACGCCACCAAGGATTTCTGTCTGCTCTATACTCTCAAATACTCCTACCCCGTAATCTTCATGGACAACGTAGTCACCTGTTTTTAAATCATCCAGTAAAATTGAGCTTTTTCTTCTTCTTCTAAACTTCTCAGGCTTGTTTAGTGAGATTACAAGCTCCTCCTTACTCAGAATATTTAAAATATATGGAGCATAAACTTCTGTTATACTCTTAAGTTCAAAGAGTCCAACCTGTTTCATCACAGCTTCATTTGAGGCTATAATAGTTATCTTTTTATCTTTGTGAACTTTTAACAGAGAGTGGATGTCGGCTACAACCAACTCCTTAAAATCATCAGAGTTTGGCAGAGTCTCCAAATTAAAGCACTCTCTTGATACTGTTGGAGAGTTAAGGGCATAAGCATCCACTAAAAGGGTGTCCAGATTTCTTATCAGCTTTGCATTTTTACCATCTAAAAAGTTTGCTGCACTATCTCCCAGGTGCCATAAACCTAAAGATGCTATATCTTTAACTAAAGAGTCAAATTCACTATGGAGGACTCTCTCGTTTAAGAGATTGAAGCCACCTTCATCTAAAGAGTAAAAAGCCGGTGTTATAAGAAAGCTCTCCAACTCATCTTTTTGTGTTCTTTGAGATTCCAGTTCAAAATACTTTATCTGTTCTATCTCATCATCAAAAAGAGAAACCCTGATTGGCATCTTACTTGAAGGTGCGTAGATGTCTACTATATCTCCACGAAAAGAGACCTCTCCTTCGACCTGAACCATATCAACAAAGTTATATCCCCAAAACAGCATCTGCTCTTTGAACTTTTTAAGCTCTATCTTTGCACCAAATTCTAAAGAGGAGGAGCTTAACAGACTCTCAAGCGGCATGTTGAAAAGCAGACTCTTTAAAGGTGATATAACTAAAGGTTTTTTCTTAAAACTGTAGTAGCTTCTTAGTGATGAGAAGAGTTGATGTAGTTCCTCTTTAAAGACTCTTAAATCATCTCCAAATGTGGCTCTGAAATCTGGAAACACCAAGACATCTTTTTTAAAAAATCTGGCTACACTCTCCAACTCATATGCTTCTTTGGAGTCTTCACAAACCAAAATTTCTAGATCTTGGTTTTGCTCGGTTTTGAAATATTGAAATAGTATGTTTTGTGACATTAATTTAAACTAAAGAGGTTTATGATACTTTTTCCTCTTCATCTTGAAGAACTTTTTTTACAGTATCTGCTGGAATTTTAACATCATGTGATATCTTCACCGGGACAGAAGGGACATCCTTTACAACGCTATTTCCTTCGAAGATTCCTTTTGCCTCAATTACCAACTCACTTGCTTCTATAGTTCCGTTGACTCTTCCTTGTGCTTTAATCTCAACTCTCGCGGCATTAATACTGCCCTCAATATAGCCTTGAACTACAAGTCTTGTTGTTGATATATCACCTTTGACATGTCCATTTTTGCCGATATTAACCTCTTTATTGGAGTGAATAACTCCTTCAAATCCACCATCTACGTATAAATTGCAAGCAAGGTTCATCTCACCTTTAATCGTAGAGCCAGCTGTGATGATGGTAGTGTTTGTGTCGGTTTTGGCACCTTGATGTGTGCTGTTGCTGTTATTAAAGATTGCCATGGTATCTGTTTCTCCTTTTCAAATATGTTCTTATAATTTTTAACACTCCATCTCACAAATTCCAAAGGGTTGACCGCCCTTTGAATAAATCTGATTTCATAATGAAGATGAGGACCACTACTCATTCCTGAATTGCCTGTATAAGCAATCAAGTCGCCTTTTCTTACAAATTTTCCTGATTTTATCACAATTTTGTTTAAATGTCCGAAATATGTTCTAAAACCATAATTGTGTTGAAGAATAATTAAATTGCCGAATCCGCTTCTCTTGTGATATCCAGCCCACTCAACTATTCCATCTGCCGTAGCATACACCGGTGTTTTCATCTTGGCTTTCATATCAAGACCGCGATGAAGCTCTTTGGATTTCAAAGTAGGATGAATTCTATAGCCAAAACCACTAGTCACACCGTGATACTCTATTGGGGAGCCATTTGGAATAAACTGCATAAGCGTCGCCATATGTTCAGAGTTTAACTTAGTTACACTAACCCTCTCTTGCAGAGACATGTCAGCCACAGGAGCCAAACCTATAAGGGTCTCTATCTCTGAGAGTGAATCAGAGACCTCAACAAGCTCTTTTTTCTTATCCACAAGAGCCAACTGGGTCTGTTTTATATTATCATCAAGCAGTCTGTTTTTTTCCTTCAATAAAATATATGCATCCTGCATACTCTCTCTTTTTATCTCTATCGCATTCACTGAATCGTTTAAATAGAGGATAGTTCCAACTGCTATTAGAGCGACAACCACAAGAAACGAAACAGCATAGAGTATAGCTTTTTTCATAATCTGGTGAAGATTGAACTGTTTTACGCCATTGTCATCATTAATTGTAATCGTAAAGTGATTATTCATTATACTCTCTTAAAAATCTTTCTACCACACTAAAGGACCCAAAAACTAAATAGTTATATTCTGGCTTTATCTCTTTAAATATGTTATATTCTATCTCTAAGTTGTTTAAAGTGCTTTTAATAAGTTCTATTAGTTCAACTCTTTCATCATCTATCTCTATTATCTCAATGCGTAAAGCAATAGGTTTTAAAATTGACAAGATCTCTTTATAGTTCTTATCTTTATAGCTATTATAAATAATTATATATTTCTTATCCTTTAATGCTTTGGCAATACTAGACGCTGCCAAGGCATTATGTCCAACATCAACTATAATGTTCTCACTTATTTTTGTAACTCTTCCAAAAAGAGGCGGAGATTGAAAATTAGAAACCTCATAATCTATTTTCAAAAAGTTCAAGGCAGCAATACTCAGAGATAGATTCTCTTTCAAATAGCTTACTAAAGATAGCCTGTTTGAGATAACTTCAATCTTCTCTTTATCAACTATATCCAAAAAATCATCGACTCTATAAATATTTAGAGATTTATCACAACTGATTTTATCCGCAACACTATATACTTCATCATTAGTTTGATAAGCAACAATTGCACTATTTTGTACAGCATTTAATTTTGTAGTTGCTATCTGCTCTATGGTCGAGCCTAAAAAAGCTTCATGGTCATGCGCTATCGGGGTTACTACTGTCAAAACTTTAGGAAATACTGCCGTTGCATCAAACTCTCCTCCAAGACCGGCCTCCATAACAATATAATCACACTCTTTAAGGGCAATAACAGCCAGTAGTGTTGTATATTCAAAATAGCTAAGAGAGTCTGAATCTGCAGATGTTAAAACTCTCTGCAACTCAACATGAGCATCTTCTAACTCTTCATAGCCGATATTGAAGCCATTTAACCAAACTCTTTCATTAAACTCTAAAATATGCGGGGATGTGTAGTGTCCTGTACTGAAGCCTATATTATATAAGGCATTGGCTAAAAAACGTCCTGTAGTCCCTTTGCCGTTAGTCCCGATAATATGGATTATCTTAGGAATTTTTAGAGAATGTTTTAACTTTTCATAGACTCTTGGCATACGAGTATAATCAATATGTTTATAATAGAGCGGTTTAGCTCCCAAATAATCATCTAATCTCACTTATAAGCTACTCTATCTCTACCATCATTTTTCGCTTTATATAGACGCTCATCTGCAGATTTAATTACATTTTGCAAAGAGGTGTTAAAGTTTCTGTCACTCACTCCGCAACTCACCGTTAGTTCAATGCGAACATCCCTATACATCAAACGAGCTTTTTTAAGTTTATCTCTTACTTTCTGGGCGAATACTACTCCACCCTTAACATCAGTTTCACCAAGAATTACCAAGAACTCTTCACCGCCAAATCTTCCTACTATATCAACATTACGTGCCTCATTTTTCAGTATATTTGCAAAAGCTGATAAAACAGCATCACCGGCATCATGCCCATAATTATCGTTTACATCTTTAAAATAATCAAGGTCAAAGAAAATAATGGTGTAATTATGTCCATATCTCTCATATTCAGCCTCTTTAATATTTAGAAACTCATCTAATGCCCGCTTGTTGTAAAGTTTTGTTAAAAAGTCCTCTTTTGACTCCTCTTTGGCCTCCTCTAACTCCTTTTCCAACTTCTCTATTTTTTTACTCAACTTTTTAACTTCAGCTGTGTGACTGTTCAAGTCCTTGCTTAGGGCCTGAGTATTCTCTTCAAGTGCAATTGCAATGGTATAGAGTTTTTTATGTGCAATCTTAAAATTACTCTTTGGCTCTTCATTATATGATTCAAGCTCACGTTTAATCTTCTGTATCTCTATTGTTGAGTTGTCCGAACTCTCAATCATCTCTATAAGTCTTGAGGATAGTTTGTCCAAAACTCCATCAAGTGATTCAACCATCTCTTTGACACTCTGTTTGTCGAGTGCAATACGAAGAGATATGACTGACTTAATCTCAGCCTCAACACTACTGCTTTCTAAAAGAGTGGGATTTTTTTTGATTTTTTGGCTTATCTCTGCTATCTTCTCATTTACACTAGATGCAATAGATGGAACTAAGGAGGCAACCAGCAGTGAAGCGATTGATTCCAACTCCAGGGAGTCTATAGAACTAATAGAGGAGTCAGGTAGTTGTAAATTTTCTATACTATTTCTAAGATTATTACTATCAATCTTGCCAAATGTTTTTAACTTCTGTAAAAAAGAGTCATCATAAGTTGTAATAAAATTGACCCAAAGTTGTCTATATTGGTCTACCTCAGTTGCCGAGGCTTCTCTGCTTAGCAAATCTAAACTCTTTTTTGCTAACTCTGTTGCCTCTTTATTATGAAGAACTTCAACAACTTGAAGCACCCTTCTAGTAAAAAGAGTTTGTGATTCTAATAGGTCTGAACAGTGGGATGGATTTGTTCTATTTAGTTTTGAGATTAAAAAACGTGCCAATTCAGACATAGTCTTTATATGATATTTTTTTAACTCACTTTGGAAATCTTTATTTAGTGTATCTGTAAATTTTTTGATGTGAAAACAGTCTTCAATACTCATTCCCGCTTTAGCTGACTCTTTACAAAATGCTTCAGCATAAAAATCAGGGGTTAAAAGTTTACCCTCTAGTTCTAGTCGTTTAACCGCTTTTTTTATAATATTTTGTATTGTCATAACATCTCCTTATAATAATAAAATCTCATATACTCACGAATAAATCCAGACTACACTCTCTCTTACACCTTTAACTCATTTATCAGCTCTAGCCCCCTCGGCGGAGATCTGTGCTACAAATGACTTAATAGCTCTTTGTGCACCAAACCCTATCGCCTCAAATCTCTGCTGATCAGTTACAATTGCATTTGGTGCTACTGTAAAATCATGAAAACCTACTGCAGAGTAACTTTTTGACGAGCCTTTACTATGCCTAATTATATTAAGAGCAATACGAACCCTGTACCCTATTACATAACCATTCTCATCATAAACTATAGGTGAATATGATGGTTCATCCATTTTCAAAACAAGATGGGTGTCAGATATCGACCTGCTGACTAATGATGCTTGAAAAACCTCTATTATTGCTCTATCTACAGCATCCTTTATAATAACTGTATTAGCCGGGTCTTGAGAAGATATAATAACACTTGTACTTATCTTTTCACCTATAGCATCACGGGAAAACTTGGCACTTGGCTTATATCCGCATGCATTAATTGTTATAAGAAGCAAAAGCAGCAGCAGAACACTTTTAATATCTAAGAGTAGTTTCAAAAATTAATCCTTAATAACCAAATTTACTAACTTTTTAGGGACTATAATCTCCTTGACTATTGTCTTGCCTTCAAGCCATTTAGCTGCACTATCTTTAGCCGCTTCAAGTATACTCTCTTTTGATGCATCAATCGTAACCTCTATCTCTGTTCTTCTTTTTCCATTTATTGAGACACCTAAAGTTATAGAGTCCTCAACAAAGACCTCTTCTAAAACTCTTTGGGCTGTTAAGTTTTTAAGAGAAAAATACTCACTACTAATCTGCCAACATACATGTGGGATTACAGGCTCCATTATAGAAGATAAAATCCAGTAAGCCTCACTCCAGACATCACTGTTTTGCTGAGTATTAAGAGCATTTACAGCCTCCATAACACCGGCAATCATTGTGTTAAAAGTGTATCTCTGGGAGTAGACATCATTGGCACGAACCAGTGCTTCATATACTTTCTTTCTTGCAAATTTCTCCTCTTTTGTTAATAGTGAGTGTTCAATAAGAGGTATTTTTTCTGTTTTGTATGCATTAGAACTTCTATCAAAAAATCTTTTTATAAACTTGTATGCACCTTCGACCGCACTATCGTTCCACTCCAGCTCTTGTGTTGGAGGAGCAGCAAAAAGTATAAAAAGTCTTGCAGTATCCGCCCCATACTTCTCTATTAAGGCATCAGGATCAACTGTGTTACCCTTAGACTTACTCATCTTTGCTCCATCTTTGAGGACCATTCCCTGAGTAAGAAGCCTCTCAAAAGGCTCATCAAAGTCCAAATAACCCAAATCACGAAAAACTTTTGTAAAAAATCTTGCATACAGAAGATGTAAAATAGCGTGTTCAATCCCGCCAATATAGTGATCAACACCCATCCAGTATTTAATCTGCTCTTTTGAAAATGCCTCTTTTTCCCAGTTCTTCGGTGATGCACAAAATCGTAAGAAATACCAAGAAGACTCTACAAATGTGTCCATAGTATCAGTCTCACGAACTGCATCTTTTCCACATTTTGGACATGAGCAGTGTTTGAAAGTCGGATGATTCTCTAAGGGGTTACCTTCACCTGTAATAACTACATCTTCGGGAAGAGCAATCGGGAGATTCTCTTTTTTCTCCATTACTATTCCACAGCTGTCACAGTGAATAAAAGGGATAGGGGCACCCCAGTATCTTTGGCGGCTTACACCCCAATCTTTTAGTTTATAGTTAGTAGTTTTTTTACCGAGACCCTTCTCTTCAAAGTGCTTGATAATGTTATACTGTGATTTTTTAGAGTTCATGCCGTCAAACTCACCGGAGTTGAAGAGTTCTCCAACTTCAGTATAGGCTCTCTCAGCCTCAAGTTCGCCATCAAATGGTTTTATAACCGCATTTATAGGCAAGTCATATTTTTTTGCAAAATCAAAATCTCTCTCATCATGAGCCGGAACTGCCATAACGGCACCGCTTCCATAATCCATAAGAACAAAGTTTGCACACCATACAGGCACTTTTTTTCCTGTCAAAGGATGAATAACATCAACTCCAAGAGAGAGACCGACCTTCTCTTTTTGCCTATCTATTGATGAAGTGTTCTTCATATCTTTGATTTTAGCGATTTTAGACTCATCAAGAAGCGAGTTTTCAATCATGTAGCTAACTATCTCATGCTCAGGTGCCAGAGCTGCATAACTTACTCCGTAGATAGTGTCTGGGCGTGTTGTAAAGACATCAAAACTTTTAAACTTATTGTCTAATTTATCCAGCGACACTTCATCAAACAGAAGGTCGAATTCCAAACCGTTCGACTTGCCTATCCAGTTCTCCTGCATAGTAAGAACCTGCTTTGGCCAACCACCCTCTAATTTTTTCAAGTCATCTAAAAGTTCGTCACCGTACTGGGTAATTTTAAAATAGTACTGATTCATATCTTTTTTAACAATAGGCGTATCGCATCTCCAGCAGCAGCCATCAACTACCTGCTCATTCGCCAGAACGGTCTTATCATGCGGGCACCAGTTTAAAAGACCTTTTTTGCGATAAAGAAGACCCTTCTCAAACATGTCAATAATAAAACCCTGCTCAAACTTAGTATAAAGCTCATCACTTGTTGCCAATTCACGCTCTTTGGAAAAAGAGAAACCGAGAGTTTTAAACTCACCCTTCATATAGTCGATATTATCGTAAGTCCATCCTTTGGGATGTGAGCCGTTTTTAATAGCTGCGTTCTCTGCGGGCATACCAAAACTGTCAAAACCTATTGGATGGAGGACATTAAAACCCTCTTGACGATAGTATCTGGCAAAAGCATCACTTAAAGTATAATTACGAACATGCCCCATATGAAGCCTTCCGCTTGGAAAAGGAAACATACTCAATATATATTTTTTCTCTTTTGTAAAATCTTCGTCGGGCTCAAAACTTCTGTTTTTATCCCAATACTCTTGCCAATTTTTTTCTAAACTTTGTGCGTTATATTCCACTTTAATAAATATCCTAATAAAAAAATTCTAACTCCTAAGGAGTTTAGCTTTAGTGACCATAGCGGTCTGAGCGTAGTGAAGTGAGCTCTGCTTATTTCACCTTAAATTAATAATCTTCTAATACTCTTCACGATTTTTTAAGCTCTCTATATAGACAAGTCCAACAGAGAATAGATTTGCAATTAATGCTCCGATAGCTAAAGCAATTGCCGATTCCAAGTTTCCGACAACCTCTAAATAGATAAATGCTGGAATCAGGTGCAAGTCAGCTACCAAAGATGAAGCTAAAAGCTCCGCAGAGAGAAGATTTCTAACACCGATTTTCAAGAATGTAGATACTAAATTCAAACTTCCTGCAACAAAGAGTGCAACTGCACTATGCTCATACAAAAATCCCGCAATTGATGTTAGACTCATCAACGAGAAAAACACATATATTACCTTACCCCAATCCATACCGACACCTTACTTTAAATTAATTACAGAGATTATACAAAAAGTACCTTAAGGAGTGACTGAAGTCTTAACGTCTAATATTTTCTACTGTTATAAATAAATATAAGAATATAAATGATAGACTTAGCCTATAGTTTTCATGTATACACTAAGTAAGCAATATCTTGAATAAGGATTTGGCGTTGTCTTTAAAAAATGAGTATAAAATATTAGAAACACTTCACTCTAATGCATCGACAAAGGTTCATAGAGCAGTTCGCTTAGTAGATAAAAAAAATGTTATTCTTAAAGTCATAAAGCCCTCTCGCAGAGATGATTATAAAATTAGCAACTTTATCAATGAGCAGACTATTCTCTCAAAACTAAATTCAAAAAACATTCCAAAACTTTTGGATGTTATCTCCACCCCGTCCACATATTGCCATGTTCTTGAAGATATCAACGCAAACTCTCTTTATAATACTCTTCTGTCACAGAAATTTACTATTGGTGAATCTTTGGATATTGCTCTTAATCTTGCTAAAACAGTTGAATATATACATAAAAGTAAAATTATCCATGCTGACATAAATCCAAAAAATATTATTTACAATATAGAGACAAAAGAGCTTCAGATTATCGATTTTGGTCTATCAATCATAGAGGATGAGATATTTTATACTCAAGATAAATCTATAGTCAGTTCTGCAAATCTATTTTACATAGCCCCTGAACAGACAACAGTGACACAGTACGAAGTTGATTACCGTAGTGATATATATAGTCTTGGAATGAGCTTTTATCACCTCTTAATAGGCTACTCTCCACTTAGTGCAAAAAACAGACATGAACTTATTCATAAACAGATTGCGCAGACTCCCACTTCTTTGCATAATATTGATAAAAATATTCCTCAAGTTCTCTCAAATATTGTTGATAAGATGATTGCAAAGAGACCGACTCTGCGTTATCAAAGTGATGCCGCACTAATTTACGATCTCACAATGTGTCTTAAAAACTTGGATATTTTAAACAATATTCCTGAGTTTGCAATCGCTACGCTCGATAAATCAACTCTAGAGATTGGAGAGCATCTTTTTGGACGAAATACAGAGCTAGAGCTTATAAAACAATCAGCCAAGAAAGCTATCTCTCAAGAACCACTGAGGGTATTAATATCAGGTGCATCAGGTTTGGGGAAAACTAGGCTTGCAGAAGAGTTACTCAGCTATTTTGATACTCAAAAATTTCACATTCTAAGAGCAAAGTCTGATCAATATAAACTATACATACCCTACTTTGTTTTTAAACAAATATTTTCCCAATTAGAGATAATTTTAATGAAAAAAGATTATCTTCAACCTAAGCAAAAAATATCACAAAATAGTGCAGAACTGCTAAACTACCTCTTTCCTGAACTAAAAAATATTTTTAAAGTTAAAAATAAAAATAAAAGTTATACAAGTGAAGAGATTGAGAAACATATCAACATTGCTGTTGAGGAGCTACTATCCTTTGTTGCAAATAAAGAGCATCCGCTAATTATCTTTTTAGATGATTTACAGTGGGTAGGTCAAGCTTCTAGCTCTCTCTTACAAAAAATAATGCCAAATATTGACAACCCATACCTGCACTTCATTGCAACATATAGAGATAAAGAGATAAACACTTATCAAAAGAAGATAAAGTTTATGGAGACTATAAGTGACGAAAAGAGTGACGCAACGCTAAATATCAAGCTCTCTAGCATCAAAAAAAATGATATAAGCAATATGTTGCACTCTCTTCTTGGTAAAGATAGAGAAGATTTAAATAAGTTATCCTCCATAGTATACAAGAAGACAGGAGGGAATCCCCTATATATTAAAAATTTTATTGAGTACCTTTTAGATCAAAATGATTTATATTTTAAAAATGGGGAGTGGGAATACTACACGAATAAAATAGAGACTTATGATACTAACATCGATATAGCAGGATTTATTAATAAAAAGTTTATTAAACTACCCCCTGAAGAGCAGCTATATCTTCAGTACATTGCTCTTCTTGGAAATCATTTTAATTTTAGACTCTGCCTCGATATAATGCTGTTTTACGGACATAAAAATAGTATAATGAAGGACATTATCAAGGATGGGTTTATTGAGATTTACTCCAATCAGTACCAATTTACACATGACACTATACAAGAACATGTAGTCTCCTCTATTAGCAAAGAGTCTAAAAGAAAAATTCATCTAAATATTGGAAGATATTTAGAACACCTTTATAACAATAAAAAGTACTCTGATATAATCACCTTGAGTGCTCATCTTAATCTGGCATATAAGCCTGATAAACTACCAAAAAAACTCTTTAAGCTCAATATTAAAGCCTTAGAGAATATGCTGGAGAACAACTCTTATATACTTGCACTGGAAACTATGGAGTGGCTTCAAAATAATTTTTATACGCAGGAGTTATGGGAGAAAAATCACAACACAATGTTTAACTACTATAAACTTAAAATAAAAACACTCTATCTAAACTCCCAGCTAGATAGAGCATACGAAAATGTTCAAATCTTAATAAAAAGAAGCAGGAGTGTTACTGAGCGGGCCTCTTGCTTTAGCTTACTCAAAAATATTTGTGTCACACTTGGAAAAAACTTTCATCAGCTTGTTTACTTTGGAAATAGAGTGCTTAATGAGTTAGGAGTAGCTGTTCCGGAGAAAGTAGAGAGTTTTAAACTCTCGATAGAGAAGATGGATAAAAATATTTCAGATAGTAGACTTTTTAAAAATCCTACAGAGATACAAGATCTAAAACAATTAAAGAACAAAAGAGTGCTTAGCATATCTTCGATTTTAGTAGACTACTTTGAAGCTGCCTATTACTTAGCTGACATAAACCTGATGAAGTGGAGTTACTTAAACATTATCAATATATCGTTCAAGTATGGTAACTCAAGTGAATCAAGCTTTGGATATGTCCTCTATGGTGCACAACTAATAGAGCAAAACAGTTATAAGAAGGCAGAGTTGTTTGGTAAGATAGCTCTAAAAATAAACTCCACCCTTCATGATGAGGTAATGCTTCCTAAAATACATAACTTTGTTGCCAACTTTATCAACCCATATACAAAACCTCTGCAAACAAATATAAAGCTCTATCTCAAAAGCCTAAAGCAGAGTAAAATAAACGGTGACATTGTATTTGGTACTTGGGCAAACTTTTTAATGCACTTCTCTGATTATTTATCTGGAAAATCTTTAGATAGACTACGTTTTAATATTGATAAAGAGAGTAGTTTTATTCTTAATTCCGGCGATACAAAGATGATTGGAGTATTTAATATTTTACTACACTCACTTGATGAGCTGCAATACAACAATCATGACTATGTCAAAGATGAAAAAGAGTATCTAATCCTCTGGAATAATGAAAAATTCTATCCGGCTCTGGCTTGGTACGCAATAATTAAAGCACAAAACTCTTTTTTAGCCGGTGATTTTGAAGCTGGGCTTAACTACTTGCAAACTCATGTGCACTCTACAGATAATCAAGTTATAATGTTTCCAAAAATCCGTCTTCATTTTATACGCGCACTACTGTTGCTAGGTAAGAGGTCTGGACTTACAGAGAGCCAAAGCACTATTCTTAGCTCTGATTTATCAGAGTGTAAGAGATATTACACCGCATCACCGAGCACTTTTAAATTTAATAGGCTTCTCCTAAAAGTAGAGATGAGTAAACATAAAAAATCTACTTGGGATATTGCTAAAGAGTATGATTTAGCCATAAATGAGGCAAAAAAATCAAAAAACCCTTTTTATATTGCTCTCGCCGGATTGTGTGCCAGTCGTTTTTGGGAAGATTTGGCTTATAAAGATATGGAAAAGCTATATTTAAACGAGGCTATAGTAGCTCTTAACCAATGGGGTGCATACTCTATAGCGAAAAATATAAAGAGGAAAATTATATCACTCGCAGAAGCAGATGCAACTAATTTGCTAAATAGCAGCAGCTCTTCAAAGAGTCTATCACTAAACTTTCAAACTCTAATAGAGTCATTCAATGCTATATCTCAAGCTAGGGACAATCAAGAGCTAATAAATAGACTTATGAAGAGTATCTTAGAGAATGCAACAGCAAACAGAGCCGTTCTTATTTTAAAAGATAATGACTCATTTTTTATCAGAGCAAATATGAATTTTAAAGAGGAAAATATAGAACTCCTAAATTCTAAAATTCGTGACTACCCGTTAATCCCAAGTGAACTCATTCACTACGCGATAGATACAGGTAATAAAGTTCTCTTGCAAAATCCATCTGAAACTGGAAATTTTCAGTTTGACAAATATATTAAAAAACATCAACCTGCTTCATCAACTGTTATTCCAATGCAAGTAGAGGGTTCTGTAGATGGCATACTCTATCTAGAGAACAGTGAAATTGCCACCGTACTAAACAAAGACACACTTACTATACTCGAGCTACTGCTTACACAAGCAGCCATTATATTTAAAAATACTACTCTATATGAGTCTCTACAGGCTAATGATGAGAACCTCAATAAGGCACAAGAGCTTCTGCATGTAGGTAGTTGGCAGTTCGACTCCTCAAATAAAACTATAATCTGGTCAGCTGAAACTTATAGAATCTTTGATTTAGAGCCCTTTAGTATAAATATTGACTATAATCTTTTAAGTACATTTATGCATCCAGAAGACATATCATACATTACTGATGAAGTAAAGAAAGTCTTTGATGAAGGCTCCAGTTATGATGTAAAACATCGTATTATTACAGCAAAAGGAAAAATTAAATTCGTTCAGCAAAGAGCAGAAATTTATACTGAAAACGGCATTCGTAAAATGTCCGGTACAATACAGGATATTACTGAGATTCAGCAAGCTCAAGATCAAATATTACGACTCTCACAGGCTATTGAACAGAGTCCCGCCTCTACTATTATTACTGATATATCAGGAAATATAGAGTATATAAATAAACAGTGTCAAATATTAACAGGATATTCAAGTGATGAATTGATTGGTTCTAATATGAGTATTTTCAACTCAAAAAAGCACTCTAAAAGCTTTTTTGAATCACTATGGAAGACACTACTGGATGAGAAGAAAATTTGGAAAGGCACGATGATTGATAAGATAAAAAACAATGACTTGCGTGATATAGAATCGACAATTTTTCCAATTTTAAATTCTGATAATCAAATAATAAACTTTGTCGCAATCCAAGATGATGTAACCGATAGAAATATCAAAGATAAACTCTTTTTAATGCAGTCAAAACAGGCACAAATGGGTGAGATGATAAGTATGATTGCTCACCAGTGGAGACAGCCTTTAAATGCAATATCATCAGTATCTATAAACCTGCAGATGAAACTGATGTTAAACTCCTTTAATTTGGCTAAAGAGGAGGATAGACAAGAGTGTTTTAGCTACTTTAACACCTCACTTGAAGATATAGGAAACCTTGTACAGAACCTAAGCTCAACAATAGATGATTTTAGAAACTTTTACAAGCCAAATAAAAAGAGAGTACTGACCACTCTTGAAAATGTTATATCAAAAGCATTAGAGATAATAAAGAGTTCACTTATTAATGATAATATAGATATTATCTACAACTACAACTCGCAGAGCCAACTATACCTCTATGATAATGAGGTAGTACAGGTAATTTTAAGTATCTTAAAAAATGCACAAGATAATTTTAAAGAGAAAAAAGTCAAAAACGCTCAAATTAGAATTACAACAGAGAATAATATGTTCTCAATTTCAGATAATGGTGGAGGGGTGCCGAATGAGGTTATTGATAAAATATTTATTCCTTACTTCTCAACAAAACACGCGATGAATGGAACAGGCTTGGGTCTTTACATGTCAAAGATAATTATTGAAGATCACTCTAAAGGTTCCATCACTGTAGAGAATACTGAAGTAGGTGCTAAATTTATTGTTAAATTTCCGGATAAAAATGTAGACCTACCCAAATGAGATGCTACCATCTTTACATCACACCTGATTCAAACTGATCACGCTTGTCTATTTTCTCAACAACTCTGAACAAAGTTCAGCCTAGTTTCAATCACTAAAGCTTCGCCTCACGGCGAGATGAACGCTACCCTGTTTACATCACACCTGATTCAAACTGATCACGCTTGTCTATTTTCTCAACAACTCTGAACAAAGTTCAGCCTAGTTTCAATCACTAAAGCTTCGCCTCACGGCGAGATGAACGCTACCCTGTTTACAT